>Ga0209902_100020_pt1 | contig 372296 bp, 359 predicted proteins | sample FECB27metaG_FD_188304 | JGI IMG/M metagenome (GOLD analysis project Ga0209902, IMG submission 188304) | Cyanobacterial communities from the Joint Genome Institute, California, USA - FECB-27 (SPAdes) (version 2) | ecosystem: Environmental > Aquatic > Thermal springs > Hot (42-90C) > Microbial...
CGGAATGTTCGGTGGCGGCGGCTCGTCCGGCGGCGGCAGGTCGATCTTGGCCAGCGGAAACTCCGGCGGCGGCAGGTCGGGCGGCGGCGGCTCGACGATCGTGGCCAGCTCGGGCGGCGGCGGTTTCAGGTCGACCGGCGGCGGCGGCTCGGAGTCTTCGATTTCGGGCTGGGCCGGTGCGTCGGCCGGGACCATCCGCACTTCCATGGGAGCCACGTCGCCCACGATCAGCGGCAGCGGCTCGAACTGGGTGAGCGCCCAGCCGCCGCCGACATGGAAGAAGATCACGAACGCCAGGATCGTGCGCTTCACCGCCGGCGAAAGCGGTTCGGGCAGATCCTGGCGCTGAAGGTTCGTCACCTGGACGTCTCAGAACCGGGCCTGGATGCCGGCGTAGACCGACGCCCCATCACCCGGATTGTAGAGCTGGCTGGCAGGCGTCGCCGTGCTCGTCACGCCGACGTTCGAGACGTACATCTGGTTGGTGAGGTTGCGGGCATCGACGAAGAACTCGAAGCCCTTGAGGCCGGTATAACCCGCCTTCAGCCCCAGCAACGCATAGGGCGCCGTCATGAACGCCGCGGTGTTGAGGTTGTCGACATAGTAGCCCTGCGGCGACCATTCGAGGTTCGTGCCGATATAGAAGCCGCCCGGCGAATCGTAGCGGGCCTCGGCGCGCAGGTAGTAGGGCGGCGCGCCGGGGAGCTGGTTGTTGCCGTAGGTCGGATTGTTGTCGAAGCGGTAGTCGCTCACCGTCAGCGCCATGCGGCCGGTGATGCGGTCGTTGCGCTCGCTGCGCCACGCCGTGCCGTTGAGGCCGAGCTCGATGCCCTGGTGGATCGCGTTCGGGATGTTGATCGCGATGGCCGAGCCGCCGAAGCCCGGCACGACGAGGAGCTGAAGCTCGTTCTTCACCCACGACCGGTAGAGGGAGAGGTCCCACCCGACATTTTCGCCCAGTTTGCCGCGGGTGCCGATCTCGGCCGTCCATGAGGTCTGCGGCGCGAGCGGTGCGAAGCCCGGTGCGACGCTGGGATTCAGTTCGGACCAGGTCGGCGGCTCGGAGGCGCGCGAGACGTTGGCGAAGAATTGCAGTCCCGGGCGAGGTTCCCAGAGCGCGCCGATCTTCGGATTGATTTCGAAGTAGGAGGCGGCGCCGGAATCGTTGCCGTTGACGAGGTAGTTGTCGGTCAGCACGCGGTTGGCCCAGTTGAACTGGATACCGGTGACGATCGACAATTCCGGCGTCGCGTAGAACCAGTTCTCGCCGTAGATCTCGACGCTGCTCGAAAACTCGGTGTTGTCGTTCGTGAGCGGGCCCGGCACGCCGAACCGGTTGACGAACTGCCGGTTGCGGTTGGTGCCGCCGAAATAGTTCGCGCCGACGACGAAATCGTTGCGATGGCCGAAGAGCTGGCGCGAGCCCTTGTACTGGCCGGTGACGCCCCAATCGAGCAGGTTGTTCTCGATGACCGCGAAGGTCAGCGGATGGAACAGAGCCTTGGACTTCACGTAGCTCTGCAAGGTGAAGGCATCATCACCGATATCGACGACCGTGGTATTGGCGAATCGGAAGGAATCGACGTCTCGCCGCGTGTTCTGCAGGACGTTGGCGAGCGGCCCCTGGCGCGGGTCGGTCCAGAATTGCTGCTGGGTCAGTGAGCCGGGGATCTGGTTGCGGACCTGGTTGCCCGAGAAGAAGAACCGCGTCTCGACGTTCGAGCCGATCTGCGCGCCGACATTGCCGTTGAGGCGCTGCAGGCTCTGGTTCGTGTGCTCGCGAAAGCCATTGCCGCTCAGGTTGGTGAAGGACAGCCACGCGTCCCATGGACCCTCGCTGAAGCCCGCCGCCGCCTGCTGGCCGAAGGTCTGGTAACTGCCGCCATAGACGCGGGCGGCAAGGCCGGGATTGCTGCGGCCTGTGGGAGATACGAAGTTGATCGCACCGCCCAGCGTCATGGCACCATAGCGCAGCGCGTTCGCGCCCTTGTAGACCTCGATATATTGCTGGGCGAGCGGATCGATCTCGTGGAAATCGCCGCTGCCGTCGGCCTGATTGATCGGCGATCCGTCCTGCAGGAGCCTTACGCCGCGCAGGTGAAAGTTACGCGACAGACCGGAGCCGCGGATCACCAGCTTCGAATCTTCCTGGCCGTACTTGCTCTGGATCCAGACGCCCGGCGTGTAGTCGAGCATGTCCTTCATCGTGGTGGCGCGGCCGTCGAGATAGCGCGAGGCCGGCACGACCTCGACGCCACCTGGCGTCTTGTTGATCTGCTCCTCGGCATCCTTGATCGACGGGACCGTCAGTGATGCGGTGCCCGTGACAGTGATGGCCGGCATCGTGACCTGTGCCTGGCTGACCTCCTCGGCGGAGGCTTCGAACGCCCCGGCCGCCAGCAGCAGGCCGGCGGCGATGTGCCTAGCGCGCATGAGCGCCTCCCGACTTCAGGAGCGTGTAGAAGATCGTCGAGGGGACGGGCGTAAGCAGGACGGAAACGGGCGCCGGCACGCAGGCCTGCCCCGGAAGGGCGACGCGAGTCGCCCGGGAAATCGACAACATGAAAGCTTCCTTGATTAGCTGACGCGAGACAGCACGCGCGCCGGCGGCGCGCGCGTTGCACGAGGTAGGTCAGTCCTTACGGAAGCGGGGGTGCGCGGGGCTGCTGCGGACCGTCGCGGATTGCGCCGGTCGTGGGATGATGATGGTGCGAAGCGACCCGGTCGGACGAGGGGATCTGTTCGACGAAGATGGATGCAACGGACGGCCCCAGCAGGACCGGCGAGTGCGCCAGGCCGAAGCAGCAATCGTGGACCTTGGCCGACGACCCCCCGGAGCTATCGGCGTCGCCGTCGGTGTTGGGCTGGCAGATCGCGCCCCACAGGCTCGCCGCGGCTTCCGGCCCACCCGTACGCAGCATCACCGCGTGCGCCAGCGGCTGCAGGATCGCCAGCGTCACGCCGAACAGCGCCGCCATCAGCACGAAGGCGCGAATCTGTGACGGGGGCCGGGAGACGGACATCTCCACAATTATGGCGATGCCGCCGCAATTCACAAATAGCGATTTTCACCCACGATGCCGCATGCAGGCAGCGGGGGGAGCCGCTTTGTGCCTCAGCCGCGGCCCATCGCGTAGAACTCGGGGTTGGGGCGCATGCTGGTGACGTTGGCCATGCGGTTGGAGAGGCCGAAGAAGGACGCGATGGCGGCGATATCCCAGACGTCTTCCTCGTCGAAGCCGTGGCCCTTCAGAGTCTCGATGTCGCCATCGCCGACGAGCTGCGCCGACTGGCTCACCTTCACCGCGAAGTCGAGCATCGCCTTCTGCCGCGGGGTGATGTCGGCCTTGCGGTAGTTGATCGCGATCTGGTCGGCGATCAGCGGGTCCTTGGCGCGGATGCGCAGGATCGCGCCGTGGGCGATCACGCAGTACTGGCACTGGTTGAGGTTCGAGGTCGCCACCACGATCATCTCGCGCTCGGCCTTGGTGAGATTGCCTTTCTTGTCCATCAGAGCGTCGTGATAGGCGAAGAAGGCGCGGAACTCCTCGGGGCGATGGGCGAGCACCAGGAAGACGTTGGGAATGAAGCCCGACTTCTCCTGCACCTTCTCGATGCGCTCGCGAATGTCGGCCGGCAGGTCGGCGAGGCGCGGGACGGGGAAGCGACTGATGGCGGCGGCTTCGGCAGATGCTGACTCTGGCGCGGACATAGCGTGTCTCCGGAACTCTCGTGATGCGATGCCGGGCGGCGCGCGACGGCGGCGCGCCCCTCTGCGTTCGTCTTTGTCGTCGCTGTCGAGGCGTTCGACGATGCCGCCCAAGCGGCCGTTCCCGTCGAACAGGATCTTCAGACTGTCATATTCGGTCCCGCCAGCCGTGTCCTTCATGTAATGCCACTGGACCACGGTACGGTTTCCCTGACCCTTGACACGCGTGGCCTTGCCGAACTGTGCCACGGCGTCCTGATAGGTCGAGTGTCCGGGCCTCAGTCGGTCGGCCGCATCGACGTCGAGCGGCCGTCCGCTCCCGTCCCAACCCGCTCGCAACGCCGGTGGCATCGTCAGCGTTGAGGGTGATGGACATCGATGATTTTACCGGCACGGCGCCGGAACTGCTTCCGGAGCAATTCCTGACCGGCGACCTGGAGGGTTGGGGTGTGATCGAGCGCCTGACCGGCGGACTTCAACAGCGTTTCACCGTGAAGGCGCACGGTTCATGGGACGAGGCGGCGCGCCTTCTCACCTTCACCGAGACCTGGACCTTCGACGACGGACGGCAGGACACGCTGTCCTGGCGCATCGTCAAGGGTGCGGACGGACGATATTCCGGCCAGGAGGCGCGACTCGAGGGCGAGGCGGAAGGCGACGCACGCGGCTGCGCCTTCCACTGGCGCTATACGCGCGACACGCCGCAGAAGGGCGACGAGACTGCCTCGATGGTGCTGAACTTCAACGACTGGTTCTACCGCATCGACGAGCGGGTCGTGATGGTGCGTGGCAGCGCGGGCCGCGCCGGCATCCCCTTCGCCATCCTGCACGCGGCCTATCGCCGGGGTTGAGCCCGGCTACTCATGCTTGGTCATCCTCGCTGACGGGTCGCCGCAATCGTGCGCCCAGCGCCCTGGTCCGGGCGGCGGGTTCGGTTCAACATCGCATAACGCGGCACCGGCGCTTGCCCCGGGTCCGGCTCGCCGTCATTCTTGACCTTCCGCGTCACTCGCACACTGGACTCCCGGCATGCCTCTGCATTGGACCATCGACTCGCGTCTTCGGCTGTTCGCGGCCGTCTGCGATGGCGACGTGGCCCTGGAGGAAGTTCATCGGATGATCGACGTGGCCGTGGCGTCGAACGCGCTGGGCTATCGCAAGATGTTCGACGGCACCCATGGCGACACCCGGATGGGTCCTCTCGACATTCTGGCGATCGGCGTGCGCATGCGGGCGCTGGAGAAGGAGGCCGAGTTTCACGGGCCCCTGGCCGTGATCCTGCCGGAAGACAAGCACCTGATCCTGTCGCGGCTTCTGGGGATCCTGGCGGCCAGCAAGCGTCCGTTGCGGGTGTTCGGCGATGCGGACCGCGCCCGCAAGTGGCTCGACTCCGTTTCGCTTCGCCGCGCGCCGCCCGCGCCTCCGGGATCGCCGGTTCCGGCAGTCTGAAGAGCGGACCGGCTCGCCTCAGCCTTCGGAAGCGGCGCGCAACAGGTCCACCATGACCGCTTTCTGCGGCTCGGTCAGCGCAACGCTGCGGCGCGTCTCGGCCTCGACATAGACATGGACGAAATGGCCCACGGCGGCAGGCGTCTCGCCATCGCGCCTGAAGATCGCCAGTTCGTAGCGCAGCGAGCTGTTGCCCATGCGGCCGAGGCGGATGCCGACATCGACCGTCTCGGGAAAGCCGACCGGCGCCAGGAATTCGCAGCCGCTGGCGATGCAGAGGCCGATCGAGGTCTGGCCGGGCGCCCGCAGGATGCCGCGCTCGATGGCCAGCGTGGTGAGCGCCGTGTCGAACCAGTTGTAGTAGACGGCGTTGTTGACGTGGCCATAGGCGTCGCAGTCCGACCACCGGCTGGCGACCGGCATCCACCATCCGTAATCGCTGCGCCGCTCGTCCTTCGCCGTCTTTACGCCCGCCATCACGATCTCCTTGGTCCTCGTCCCGCACTCTCCTGTATCATCGAAGCCGGTCGAGGAGTGGTGTGCAAATGAGCCTTACGGTGCGAAGCGAACAGGCGTGCTTTGGCGGCACGATCGGATTCTACGGCCATGCCTCGCAGGAGACGGGCACCGAGATGAAATTCTCCGTCTTCGTGCCGCCGGGCGCGGCGGCGCGGCCCCGTCCGGCGCTCTATTTCCTGGCGGGGCTCACCTGCACGGAAGAGACCTTCATGATCAAGGCGGGGGCCTTGCGCCATGCCGCCGAACACGGGTTGGTACTGGTGGCGCCGGATACCAGCCCGCGTGGGCTCGGCCTGCCGGGCGAGGAAGACAGTTGGGATTTCGGTACGGGCGCGGGCTTCTATCTCGATGCCGAGGCCGAGCCGTGGCGGCCGCACTACCGGATGTATTCCTACGTGACGCGCGAGCTGCCCGCGCTGATCGAGGCCAGCTTCCCGGTCGAGGCCGGGCGGCGCGGCGTGTTCGGCCACTCGATGGGCGGGCACGGCGCGCTGGTGATCGCGCTGCGCAACCCCCAGGCCTATCGCTCGATCTCGGCCTTCGCGCCGATCTGCAATCCCGTTGCCGTGCCGTGGGGCGAGAAGGCGTTCGGCAACTATCTCGGGCCCGATCGGAAAGGCTGGGCGGCGTGGGACGCGAGCCTGCTGATGCGCGAGCGGCCGTTCCCCGACTCGATCCTGGTCGACCAGGGATTGAAGGATCAGTTCCTCGACGGGCAGTTGCGGCCCGAGGCGCTGGAGAGCGCGGCTGCCGCCGCGGGCCAGAAGCTGCTCCTGCGCCGGCACGAGGGCTACGACCATTCCTACTGGTTCATCCAGAGCTTCGTCGCCGACCATATCGCCTGGCACGCCGAACGGCTCGGCGCCTGAGGGCGGATCAGACCGCGCGCGCGGGCATGCGGAAGAGGAAGATGGTCCTGTCCGGCGTCGACGTGGCCGTGAGCGTGCCGCCATGGGCACGCGCGATCTCGCTGCAGATGTAGAGGCCGAGGCCCAGCCCCTGCTGGCTGGCACGGACCTCGCCGCGGAAGAAGGGCTGGAACAGTTTTTCGAGGGCCTCGGCGGGAATCGGATCGCCGTGGTTGGTCACCGACAGTCCGAACGTGCCGTCCTCGATGCTGGCGTCGATCGCGATCGGGGTGCCCGGTGCGCCGTAGACGACGGCGTTGCCGAGCAGGTTCGACAGGAGCTGGCCGATGCGACCGGCATCGCACGAGACCGGCTGGTCCATTGCAATGTGGCTGACGAAGCTGCGGTCGGGCGAGGCCGCGCGCAGCTCGTCGACGACCTGGGCGAGCAGGGGCGTCAGCACGACGTCGCGCCGCTCGAGGTCGATGCCGTTGCCCAGCCGGCCGCGCGCGAAGTCGAGGATGTTGTCGATCAGCGTCGACATGCGCGAAATGCTGCCCTGGGTGAGGTGCAGCATCTCGTCGAGCGTGAGCCGGCCGCGCTTCACGAGTTCGGCGCCCGCCTGGATGGAAGCCAGCGGATTGCGCAGGTCGTGACCCAGCACGGCGATGAACTGCTCGCGCAGCTCGGACTCGCGGTTGGCGTGCGCGAGCCGGGCCGATGTCGCTTCGGCGTAGGTCTCTGCCTTCTCGCGGGCGGTGCGCTCCATCGCGTTCAGCCGACGCAGCTCCAGCATCTTCATGATCTGACGTGCGGTCAGGCGCAGCAGCGCCTTCTGGTTCTCGTCGAGCTCGCGCGGCTGGTAGTCGAGCACGCAGATCGTGCCGAGCGGCAGGCCGTCGGGCGATTCGAGGAGGGCGCCGGCATAGAAGCGCAGGTGCGGTTCGCCGGTCACCAGCGGGTTGTCGGCGAACCGCGCGTCCTGCAGCGTGTCGGGCACGATGAAGAGGTCCGGCTGCAGGATGGCGTGGGCGCAGATCGAGGCGGGCAGCGGCGTCTCGCGCACGCCGAGGCCGACCTCGGCCTTGAACCACTGGCGGCTCGAATCGATCAGGTTGATGACGGAGATCGGCGTGCCGCAGATCGCGCTCACGACCCGCACCACTTCGTCGAACTCCTCCTCTCGCGGCGTATCGAGGATGTCGTACGCCCGAAGCGCGGCGACGCGCCGGATTTCGTCGGTGTGTCGGCGGGCTTCCATCAGCCCGTCGTAACAGATCGCGCCGCTTCCGTCCCCTCCGCCGGCACCGGGTCGCCGGTCAGCTCGTGCACCGCGCGTGCGACGATCTCCAGCGTGTAGGGCTTCTGCACGACGATCCGGCTGCGATGCTCCATCGGCAGCTGGGCCTGCTCGCCGTAGCCGGTGGCGAAGAACAGCGGAATGCCGAGATCGTTCAGCCGGTGGGCGATCGGGAAGCTGTTGCGATCGCCCAGGTTGATGTCGAGCAGGGCGAGGTCGGGCGGCGCGTTTGCGATGGCGTCGAGCGCGGCCTCGATGGACGCGGCGGTGACGACGGATTCCGCGCCCAGCCGGTACAGGATGTCCTCGGCGTCGAGCGCGATAATCAGGCTGTCTTCGACCAGAAGGACCGACTGGCCCGTGAGGATCTGCCCCGGCAGCGCCTGGGGATGGTCGGGCGCGGAGCGCTTGTAGCGCGCGGGCTGCGCCTGGCCGGGACGCGGTTCCACCACGTGGCGGGCGGGAATGCAGAACGACGCGCGTATGCCCGCCGGATCGTATTTGATCTCGGCCGTGCCGCCGAGGTCGTAGGGAATCGACCGCTCGATGATGGTAGTGCCGAAGCCCTTGCGCTTGGGCGGGGTCACCGTCGGTCCGCCGCTCTCGGACCATTCGAGTTGCAGGTCGCCCTTGCTGTCGAGATGCCAGCCGAGCCGCGTGCGCCCGTCCGGCACCGAAAGGCTGCCGTACTTCGTGGAGTTGGTGACCAGCTCGTGCAGCAGCAGCGCCAAGGTTGAATAGGCCTGCGGCTTCAGCAGCAGCGGCCTGCCCTCGGACACCAGCCGTTCCTTGTCGCCGACGATGGCTGCGGTCTCGGCGTCGATCAGCGCCTGCATCGGCGCAGGTCCCCAATGGTCATCGGTGATCTGGTTGTGGGCGCGGGCGAGCGCATGGATGCGGCCGTCGACCAGCCGCACGAAGTCGCGCACCGCGGGTTCGTCGGGTTGCGACTGCCGGATGAGGCCACGGATCACGCCCAGAATATTGCGGACCCGGTGGTTCAGCTCCGCGATCAGCATCTCCTGCCGCGCGCTCGCCTGCTGGCGTTCGGCCGTCGCCTCGTCGGCCAGGCGCAACACGACCTCGATCAGGGTCGCGCGCAGCGTCTCGGCGACGCGCAGCTCGGCGGGGCTGAAGGGCTGGGACTTGCCCTGCACCAGCTCCTTCCATTCCTCGAAGCTCTGGCGCGGCGTGAGGCGCGGGCCGTTGGGCCCGTACTCGACCGGCTTGTGCGGATCGCCGCCCCAGCGCACCGCGCGCACTAGCTCGGAGCGGAACAGCACGACGTAGTCGCGCGGCGAGCGCGAGATCGGGATGGCGAGCATCCCCGCCGCGGTCGAGGCGAAGGCGCCGGCGCCGTCTAGGATCGAGCCGATATGGTCGGTGGCGAACACTTTGCCCGCCGCCGTGCCGTTCAGGGCGCGGATGATGCGGCGGAACTCCTCGGTCGGCGGGGTGACGCCGGAGAAGGCGTAGGAGCCGGCGATCCAGATGCCCATGCCGTCGGCCGGGATGGCGCGCATCAGGATGTCGGCCAGCCATTCGGGATCCTGCAGCAGCGTCTCGTTCGAGGCGATGGCGCCCAGCAGCTGGTCGGAGATGTCACGGGCGCGCCGCTCGTAGGCCACGTGCTCCTGCCGTTCGCGCGCTTCCAGCCGCATCGAGAACATCTGCGAGAAAAGCTCGCACACGGAACGGCGCTCGAAGCTCGGGCATCGCGGCGAATAGTGATGGCAGGCGAACAGGCCCCACAGCCGTCCCTCGACGATGATCGAGATCGACATCGAGGCGCCCACGCCCATGTTGCGCAGGTATTCGATGTGGATCGGCGAGACCGCGCGCAGCATCGACAGGGACAGGTCGAGCGGCCGGCCCGACGGGTCGAGCTGCGGCACGATCGGCACCGGCTCGGCGTCGACGTCGGCGATGACGCGCAGAAGGTTGCGCTTGTAGAGTTCTCGCGCCTGCTGGGGGATGTCGCTGGCAGGATACCGCAGGCCGAAGAAGGTGCCGATGCCGGGCTTGCAGGCCTCGCCCACGACCTCGCCCGAGCCGTCCGGTGCGAAGCGGTAGACCATCACGCGGTCGAAGCCGGTGAGGCCGCGCACCTGTCGGGCGCCCTCGCGGAAGAAGGTGTTGAGATCCGTGCACTGGTCGAGGCGCCCGATCATCGAGCGCACGAGGCTGGTGGAATCCTGGTGCTCGCCGGAAGAGGTTTCGCCTTCGATGACCACGCTGCCGCCCGACAGGTGGAGCGCGATGTCGAGAGGCGGCCGGCCCGCCACCACCTCGACGCCGAACAGCCGTTCGACGGAGTCGGGACCACGGAGCATGATCGTGCGGTTGCGCAGGTCGTGGACGGAATCGGCGGAAAACACTTCCGACAGCGCTTTGCCGAGGATTTCCTCGGGTCCTTTGCCGAGCCACGTCTCGACGTTGTCCGAGGCGCGCGCCACCAGCCAGTCGGAGGTCAGTGCGATCAGGAAGCCGATGGGCTGGATGGCGCCCAGTATGTGAATGGGCTCCCTGTCGCAATTGGTGAGATCTACGTTCTTAACAGGCTCGTTCACCCAGGACTCCAAGATAGTCGCCGGGGGCGAGTCCCACATTCATCGCGTACCCGAACCCACGCTCCCCCGAGCGTTCAACAACGCCGCCGAGCCGACACGGTTGCAGACCTTCCCTCATCGCATAGACTCGAACCCATGCTCACTGCCCTGGCTCTCCTTGCCATTTCGGCCGTTTACGCCAGCGTCGGTCAGGCCGGGGGCACGGGGTTTCTCGCGATCATGGCCGTCTCGGGCGTTCCGGTCGACCAGCTGCGCCCGACGGCGCTCGCCATGAACGTCGTGGCGGCGGCCTATACGACGTGGCGTCTGCACGTGGCGGGGCTGATCGACTGGCCGCGGCTGGCCACGCTCGCCTTGCCCGCGCTTCCGGCGGCTTTCATCGGCGGGCTCATCGCGCTTTCGCCGGGCGTCTATACGATGGTGACCGGCGCTCTGCTGCTCGTTGCCGCGACCTTGATGGTGGTGCGGCCGAAGGAGGCGCTGTGGGCCAGTGGCCCTCTCTCGCGCCGCAGCACCCTGGCGGGATGGACGGTGCTGGGCGCGGCGGCGGGTCTCCTTTCGGGCCTGTCGGGCATCGGTGGCGGCGTGTTCGTGGCGCCAGCCCTGATCGTGTTGGGGTGGGCGCGGTCCCGGGAAGCGGCAGGCCTGTCCGCGCCTTTCATCCTCGGGAATTCGATTACGGGCCTGGCCGGCGCCCTGCTGTCGGGGCAGCAACTCGCGCCGGAGTTTCCGCTTTTCGCGGCCGTTGCGCTGCTGGGCGCCGCTTTCGGCGTCGTCTTCACGCGGCGCCTTTCAGAGCGCGCGATCCGCCTCGTCCTTGCGGGCATCGTGTCGATCGCCGGCCTTCGCCTGCTGTCCCGATGACCCGTTGCCGGGCCAGCCTCAGCGGTCGCGTTTATTGTCGCCGTCCGCGGGCCGGATCGGGCTGCGGTCGTTGCGGTACTGGATGCTGCTCACGTTCGGCCAGAGCGGTTTCGCCATGCTGTTCCCTCGAAGCCCCTGCGGACTTGTTGAAACGATGACGACTGGTCCTTACGGACCGCTTACGATGAATCCGGCGCTGCTGCGCTATTTCGAAACATGGAAAACGGGCTTGCGGAACGGCCCGCCGAAGGCCGCGTAGAGGAGTGATGCAGAGTCTCTATCCGGTGTTATCGGCGCTGGGCGTCGGCGTGGCGGTGGCGCTCGTCGCGCAGTTCACGAAGGGACGCAGCGTGACGGGACGGATCGTCCTGGGTTTCGTCGCAGCGCTTGCTGTTGGGGCAGGGTTTACCGTCGCGCGGCCTCAATTCGAGGCGTTCGCATTCGAACGCAGCGACGACTATGCCTGGTCGATCGTGCGCGGGCGCATGATCGCCCAGGATCCTGTCCTGCTCGACGTTTTCGCGCTCGACTCCGCCATCGAAGCCGATCTCCGCAAGGGGCTGCTGCCGATCCTGCGCGAGCAGCACAGTGGGATGAACGATCCCGCGATGCTGCAGGCCGTTGCGAAGGCCGCCGCCGCCACCTTCCGCAGCAAGGTGATGCCGGTCGCCCAGCGCGGCTCCGACGACGCGGTCGCGGCCTGGGGCGACCGCACGGTGGCAACGCTGCAGGCATTCCGTACCGTTTCGGACGAGGCTTGCGCCGACTATGCGATGACCGGCGTCAACCGCACCTCGCCCAACCTGCGGGTCGATGCGGCGCTGTCGGCCCGCCAGCGGGCGATGGTCGCGGCCTACAAGTCGAGCGATCCCGGCAACAAGCTGCCGACGGCCGAGGAACTGGGCGCGGCCTACGAGCAGGCACGCACCCTGGCGCAGCCGCCGTTCGAGGAGGCCGACATGGCCGCGTTCCGAGATTTGAAGGATCAGCCCAAAGCGCGTCAGTGCGATCTGATGCTGCGCCTGTTCGGCGCCATCGATCGTTTGCCGCTGAAGCAGAAGGCCGCGATCTACCGCACGATCATGGCCAACGGGTGAGAAGGCGCGCGGGCGTCCTTACTGCGGGGAGAGCCTGACCGCCGTGATGTAGCGCTGGCGGTAGTAGTCCGCATCGAGGTTCGTCACCATGACGGGCGAGCCACGATGCGTGGCGTGAACGAACTGGTCGTTGCCCGCGTAAATGCCGATATGGGTGAAGGTGCCGCGATGGCCGAACAGGACGAGGTCGCCGCGCTGCAGGTCGCTGCGTGCGACCGGCGTGCCCTGGCGCACCATGTCGTGCGGCATGCGCGGGATGCGCTGCCCGAAGACGGCGCCGTAAAGATAATAGACGAAGCCGCTGCAATCGAAGCCGGTCTGGGGCGAGATGCCCCCGTAGCGATAGGGCGTGCCGAGATAGTTCATGGCGCGCGAGACCAGCTTGTCGCCCCATTCGTTCGCGATGGCGGGCTTGGGGCCTGTGGCCGCAGTGGAAGCGGGGACCGAATAGGAAGCCGCCTGGACCGTTGCCGGCGCTGCGGCCGTGAAGCCACCGAACGCGGCATTGTCCTGCTGCCACTTGGCATTGAGCTGGTCGGCGACCCGGTCGGTCGGGTCTGACTGCACGACCGGGCGGGGCTTGGCCTTTGCAGCCTGCTTCACCTGGGGCGCCTTGACCTGCGCGTCGGCGGGGGCAAAGGCGCCCGACATGCCAAACACCGCGACGGTGGCGAGGATCGTGACCGAGAAGGCTTTCGCCTTGAGAAGGGGGCGTGCGCGGGAGAAAAGGCGTCGTCCGGTTCTCAAGGTCATGAAATTCTTCTCCGGTTGGAACCACGGGGGTGGGCCTACGGCCGGAGGCATAGTGGCCAAGCGGGCTAACCGCGTCCAACAAATGTTGCAAATTTGCCACATTAGTCACAGGCGGGTTAACTGTCTGTAATTATTGACGTTTTATCAGATTTCCACAGCACGCCCCGTCAGCGCGCACGGTGCGGGAAGGCATCTCGAGGTGCACGCGGCCGCATCCGGCGGGTCATACCGGCGAGTTCCCTTCGTGTTTCAGTCGGGGCAGGCGGCGCCGCTCGCGGCCCGGCTCAGGCCGTCGCGACCTTCTCCCGGCGGCGCAGCGACCAGTTGCTCTGGATGCGGATCTCCGGATTGGGAACGGTCCAGCAGGCGCCGCCTTCGTCGAGGAACACGACCCAGAGGAGATGGGACTCCGGCCCATAGTCGATGACGAAGTGGGCAAGGCCCGGTCCCTTCGATGTCTCGAGCGGCAGGGGCGGGTTCAACTGGGTGATCATGGCCGGAGAACGAGCTCTTAAGCACGCCGTTGCAAGGGGCGCGAGATTCTGCCGTGTCCAACCAGCGCAAAGTCCCATCGCTGTAAAGCGTACGGTACAGAACGTGCGCATCGATCGCCTTCTTGCAGACAGAAAGCATGAGTATCGCGACGGTAGTTTGTTCACTCGGCTCGATCTCTCTAGATTGCATCAGACATTTCGAGCACCTGCTGAGGTTCATGATGGCGACGCTCAACGTACCGGGCACCTACCCGACCATCGCCGCCGCCCTCGCGGTGGCCGTGCCGACCGACACGATCGTCGTGGCGGCGGGCTATCCTGGCAACGAGATCGTCACCGTCGGCGTGAACAACGTCAGTTTCGATGTGCCCGCGAGCGTGAGCGGCATCGAGCTGCGGCTCGGGTCGGGCATCATCACTGTGAACCTGTTGGGCGATTCGTCGATCCGGGTGCTGGGCAATTCGTCCGCCAATGCGATCTACGGCAATGCCGGCGAGAATTACATCGACGGCAGTTCCGGGGACGACACGATGGCCGGCGGCGCCGGCGACGATACCTACGTGGTGCAAAATGCCGGCGACGTGGTGATCGAAGGAGCCGACGCTGGCATCGACACGGTCCGTACAGGCCTCCACTATACGCTGGGCACCAACGTCGAGAAACTTGTCCTGACGGGCTCTGCCAGTCGTAACGGCACGGGCAACGAACTGGACAATGTCATTACGGGCAATATTGCCAAGAATACGCTGGATGGCGGCGCTGGCGCCGACACCATGATCGGTGACGCCGGCAACGACACATACATCGTCGACAATGCGGGCGATGTGGTGGTCGAGTTGGCCGGCGAAGGCGAAGATACGGTCGTCGCCCGTGTCAGCTACACCCTGTCGGCCAACGTCGAGGACCTCACCCTTCTGGGTAGTGGTTCGATCGACGGAACCGGCAACGATCTTGCGAACACGATCCGCGGTACCGACCGCGACAACATCCTGGACGGCGGCGCGGGTGCCGACGGGATGTACGGCGGCGGTGGCAACGACAGCTACTATGTCGATGACGTCGGCGACATCGCGTACGAGACCAACATATTGGGTATCGACACGGTTTTGTCGTCGATCACCTACACGCTGCCGACCTACATCGAGAACCTGACCCTGCTCGGTACGGCCGACCTCGAAGGCACCGGCACCGCCACGGACAATATCCTGATCGGCAACGACGGTGACAACATCCTGCGGGGCGGAGAGGGCCGCGACCTTCTTGAGGGTGGTCTCGGCAATGACATCCTGGAAGGCAATACTAGTGTCACCGACAACGAGCAGGGCGACACGGCGACCTATGCCCATGCCGCCGGCGGAGTGACGGTGGACCTGCGGATCAGCGGACCCCAGAACACGATTTCCGCCGGGTTCGACGAATTCGTGAATATCCAGGGTCTCGTCGGTTCAGCCTACGACGATCAGCTGACGGGCAACGATAGGCCGAACATTTTCGACGGTGGTGCCGGCGCGGACGTCCTAGCAGGCGGCGAGAGCGATGACTTTTACTATATCGATGCATTCGATTTCGTCATTGAGCAGGCGAACGAAGGCACCGACTGGGTCTATGCGCCGCTAAGCTACAGTCTTGTCGAAAATCTCGAGAACCTGGTTCTGACCGGGTCGGACAGCGTCGACGGCACCGGCAATGCCGCGAACAACTGGCTGTACGGCAATGCCGGCGGCAACCTGCTCGACGGCGGTGCAGGCGCGGACACGATGATCGGTGGCGCAGGAGACGACACGTATGTCGTCGACGATACCGGGGATGTCGTCACCGAAGGCGTGCATGGCGGCATCGATGAGATCAGGACTTCGTTGGCAAGCTACACGCTCGGTCTGGATGTCGAGAACCTGACGTTCATTGGCTCCGCATCCCACACCGGAACCGGGAACCGTGTGGCGAACGTCATCAAGGGCGGTGACGGCGACGATACGCTTTCGGGTGGGAGCGGCGACGACACCCTGGAGGGAGGGGGCGGCAACGACACTCTCGATGGCGGCGGCCATGCCGACAACATGTCGGGCGGATCGGGTAACGACTACTACTACGTCGACAATGTCGGGGATGTGGTGATCGAGAATGCGGACGATGGCGTCGATACCGTCGTTTCCAAGTTGAACGCGTACACATTGGCGTCCCATGTCGAGATTCTCCACCTCACCTACATGATGTCCGATCTGCAGATCGGATCCCACGGCATCGGTAACGAACTCGACAACACGATCTACGGAACGGGGACCGACGATCTCATCGATGGCGGCGCCGGCGCCGATACGATGTACGGCGGCGGGGGATACGATACCTATGTCGTGGACGATCCCGGCGACGTCATCGTGGATTCTTCTCCCAGGAGCGCCACGATCCGCACGTCTCTTGCTACTTTTACGCTTATGGAACCCTTCCGGCTTCTCGAGTTCCAAGGCCCCGGCAACTATGTCGGCCGGGGCAATTCGCTCGATAACAGAATTTACGGCGACGACGGCGACGACACGCTTTTCGGCCTGGATGGTAGCGACGTCCTGTATGGCGGAGCCTACAACCAGGGGGCGAACGGCAACGACATGTTGGACGGCGGCAGCGGTGCCGACAGTATGTATGGTGGTGGCGGGGATGACGTGTATTACGTCGATCACGTTGGCGATTTTGCCTACGAAACCGCAGACATGGGGATCGACAGCGTTCTCGCGTGGCTCAGTCATGCACTGAGGCCCAATATCGAGAATCTGAGCTTGCTCGGCGCGGACAACATCGACGGCACAGGCAACGCGCTGGCGAATGTGATCGCAGGCAATGATGGTCGCAATACCCTCCACGGAGCCGGTGGCGATGACGCTTTGTACGGTGCTGCCGGCGACGACATCCTGATCGGCGGCACGGCGACATCGGCCGGTGGAAATCAGCTCTGGGGTGGAGACGGAATCGACACCGGTTCCTACGTCGGTACGGCCGGTACGGTCTATGCCGACCTCGGCGCCCGGGCTGGCCATGTCGACGGCATCCTTGTCGATCAGATGAACTCGATCGAGAACCTCATTGGTGGGGCCGGCAACGATGTTCTGGTCGGCGATGACGGGGGCAACGTGCTCGAGGGCAGTGCCGGCGCCGACGTTCTCTACGGTCAGGGCGGCGATGATGTCCTAATTGGTGGCACGACCGCATCCGGTAGTACCAACCAGCTGTGGGGCGGGATGGGCAGCGACACCGCTTCCTATGTCGGCACGACCGGCGCCGTGTACGTCGATCTGGCGGCGCAGGCTGGCTATGTCGCGGGCGTGCTCACCGACCAGATGAACTCGGTGGAGAACGCCACCGGTGGGTCGGGCAATGACGTTCTCGTGGGCGATGCGACCGCCAACGTGCTAAGCGGCGCGGCCGGCGCGGACGCGCTCTATGGCCAGGATGGCGACGACATCCTGATCGGCGGCACGACGACACCCGGCAGCACCAATCAGCTCTGGGGCGGGTCGGGCAGCGACACGGCTTCCTACGCCGGCACGAGCGGCGCGGTGCATGCCGATCTGGGTGCCCAGGCGGGCTATGTCGACGGCGTGCTGGTCGACCAGATGAACTCGATCGAGAATCTCACGGGCGGTTCGGGCAACAACTTCCTGATTGGCGATGCGGCCGCCAACGTCCTGACGGGCGGCGCCAGCACAGATTACCTATACGGCCAGAACGGCGACGATACGCTGATCGGCGGTGCGGCGTCGCCCGGCGGCGCCAACCAGCTCTGGGGCGGGATGGGCAGCGATACCGCCTCCTATGCCGGTACGACTGGTTCGGTCCATGCTGACCTGACGGCACAGGCAGGTCATGTCGGCGGCGTGCTCGTCGACCTGATGAACTCGATCGAGAACCTCACCGGAGGCTCGAACGCCGACACTCTATTGGGTGATGCGGGAGCCAACCGTCTCTTGGGCGGCGGTGGGGGCGATGCGCTTTGGGGTCGAGGCGGCGCCGACGTCTTCGTCTACCAGGACTATGCCGACAGCAATCTGGCGACAGGCTACGATGTGATCGGCGACTTCGTTTCCGGCATCTCGAAGCTCGACCTGACGGCGCTGGGAATCGACGCGAGCCAGATCGTCATACAGTCCGATGCAGGCTCGACCAGTCTCTATGTCGAGGTGGCGCCTGGCGCGTTCGACCCTGCGACCGATCTCGCCATATCCTTCGCCGGCGCGAACGCGATCAATCCGGGGGATATCCTGCTGTGAGGCAGCCCGGCTCCCGTCGGCATTTGCGCGCGCATCACGCGAATGGTTTCGCCGGCGACTGCGAGTGAGTTGTGCATATGTTCGCGTGTAAACATGCGCAGATGCAGCTTGAAGTAGCATCTCACAGTATGGTGCGGTAAAAACTCATACGCTCGACGCGATCTGGGGAGGTCGTCAGTCGACGAAGACGGGAGTACGCGTGGCGTTTCCGGCGAATATAGATCTGTCGAGTCTCAACGGCCCGACCGGCTTTTATGTATACGGAGCGGCGGGCGACCTCAGCGGGTATTCCGTCGGTTCGGCGGGCGACGTAGACGGCGACGGCTTCGCCGACCTGATCATCAGCGCTCCGGGAGCGTCTCCACATGGCCTTCACTCCGGCGTAACATACGTAGTCCTCGGGAGAGCTGAGGGGTTCGGTGCCAGCTTCAACCTGGCGAGTGTCAATGGAAGCGAAGGCTCAAATCCGGGCTTTAAGCTGAGCGGTGTCTCGGCGTACGACTTCAGCGGGCTCTCTGTCGCCTCCGCGGGAGACATCAACGGCGACGGCTTTGACGATCTCATCGTCGGCGCTCCTTACTCCGACCCACACGGCACCGACTCCGGTACGAGCTACGTGGTGTTCGGCAAAGCGTCGGGCTTTGCCGCCAACATCGATCTCTCCACCCTGAACGGCAGCGCCGGTTTCAAGCTGAGCGGCGAGGGCGCGATAAGCCGTAGCGGCTGGTCGGTCGCCTCGGCCGGTGACATCAATCAAGACGGATTCGACGACTTGATCATCGGGTCCCCTGGCGCGAATGCGAACGGAACCTATTCCGGTGCAAGCTACGTGGTGTTCGGCAGGGCGTCGGCCTTCGCCGCCAACATCGATCTCTCAACCCTGAACGGCAGCACGGGCTTCAAGCTGAGCGGCGTGGCTGCCGGCGATCAGGCCGGCATGTCGGTCTCCTCTGCGGGCGACGTCAACGGCGATGGTTACGACGACCTGCTCATTGGCGCCGTCCTTGCCGATCCGCATGGTACCGATTCCGGTGCAAGCTATGTGGTGTTCGGCAAGGCGTCGAGCTTTGCCGCCAACATCAACCTTTCAACTTTGAACGGCGCCAACGGCTTCAAGTTGAGCGGCGTTGCGGCGGGCGATCGCACCGGATGGGCGACCGCCGCTGCCGGTGACGTGAACGGCGACGGTTACGACGATCTCATCATCGGTGCGGCGTATGCCGATCCGAACGGCAGTCGGTCGGGCGCAACATACGTGGTATTCGGCAAGGCCTCGGGCTTCGCCGCCAATCTCGACCTTTCCACCCTGAACGGTAGCACGGGCTTCAAGCTGAGCGGCGCGACGTCGGGTGACCTCAGTGGATACTCGGTGTCTTCCGCAGGCGACTTCAACGGCGACGGCTTCGACGACGTGATCGTTGGCGCCCGGGGCGCCGACCCGCACGGAAGCGCTTCCGGCGCGAGCTACATCGTGTTCGGAAAGGCGACAGGCTTTTCCGCCAATCTCAACCTCTCCGCCTTGGATGGCCGCAACGGCCTGAAGCTGAGTGGCGTGTCGGAGAATTCGTGGAGCGGGGAGGTCTCGGCGGCCGGCGACTTGAACGGCGACGGCTTCGACGACGTGATCGTCGGCGCCTGGATGAGCGGCACGAACGGTGACATTCCCGGCCCGGGGGCAAGCTATGTTGTGTACGGCAGAGCGGAAGTCGTCCCGACGCTGGCAATCCTCGATGGCAGCAACGGCTTCAAACTTGGTGGTGTGGCAGCAGCAGACTATAGCGGCGTTTCGGTCGCGTCTGCGGGCGACATCAATGGCGACGGCTTCGACGACGTCATCGTCGGTGCCTGGCGCGTCGATGCAGGAGCGGCCGATTCGGGCGCGAGCTATGTGGTGTTCGGCAAGGCATCGGGCTTTGCCGCAAACATCAATCTCTCTGCCCTGAATGGCAGCACCGGCTTCAAGCTGGGCGGTGCGATGGCGAATGACCGCGCCGGCACCTCGGTCGCGTCCGCCGGGGATGTGAACGGCGACGGATTCGCCGACCTGATTGTCAGCGCCCCCTATGCCGATCCGCACGGCACCAATTCCGGCGTAAGCTATGTCGTGTTCGGCAAGGCTTCAGGTTTTGCGGCCGACGTTAGCCTCTCTACCTTGAATGGCACATCGGGCTTCAAGCTGAGCGGCGTGGCAGCGGAGGACTTCAGCGGCATCTCGGTCGGCTCGGCCGGAGACTTCAACGGCGACGGGTTCGACGACCTGATTGTCGGTGCCTGGGGTGTGATATCAGGCGGTGCAGCGACGGGCGCGGCCTACATCGTCTACGGCAAGGCGTCGGGCTTCGCCGCCAACATCAATCTCTCGAACTTGAACGGCAACGACGGCATCAGGCTTCTCGGAGCGGCCGATGGCGACCAGACCGGCGCAGTGGTCGCGTCGGCAGGCGACGTAAACGGCGACGGCTACGATGATGTGATCGTCGGCGCGAGGAAATCCGGCCCGAACGGCGAGTGGTCGGGCATGAGTTACGTCGTATTCGGCGGGGCTTCGGGCGTCGTCTCGAATCTCGACCTCTCCACCTTGAACGGCAGCAACGGGTTCAAGCTGAGCGGTGTATCGGCCTTGAGCCAGAGTGGCTTTTCGGTGGCTTCGGCGGGTGACGTGAACGGTGACGGCTTCGCCGATCTGGTCATCGGGGCTCCTTATGCCAACCCCCATGGCGCGAAATCCGGCGAAAGCTACGTTGTGTTCGGCAAGGCGTCGGGTTTCGCTGCCGACATCGATCTCTCGACCTTGAATGGCAGCAACGGCTTCAAGCTGCAGGGCAGTGTGCAGCAGGATTTCAGCGGCTTCTCGGTGGCTTCGGCGGGTGACTTTAATGGTGATGGCTTCGCCGACATAGTCATTGGCGCCCCCGGATCCGACCTCAACGGCGCCCAGACGGGCACGACCTACGTCATGTTCGGCAAGGCGTCGGGCTTCGCCGCCAGCATCGATCTGTCCACCCTGAACGGCGCCAACGGCTTCATGATCGCCGGTACGGGCATTGGTGACCAAAGCGGCACGTCGGCTGCCTCGGCGGGGGATGTCAACGGCGACGGCTATGACGATCTGATCATCGGTGCCGAGCGAGCCAACGCCAACGGCGCCGCGTCAGGAGCAACCTACGTCCTTTTCGGCGGCAACTTCGGCGGCTCTATGGCGCCGGTAGCGACTTCCGGGACGGCGGCCGCGGAGATCCTCATCGGCGGCCGTAACAATGACTGGCTCTGGGGTGCTGGTGGCGGCGATGTGTTTCATGGCGGCGCGGGCAACGATCGGTTGCTCGTGGACGATCTCGCCTTCCGCCTGGCCGACGGCGGTGGCGGCACCGATACGCTGGAACTGCGCAGCGCCGGACTAACGCTCGACCTCACCGATCCACTGGTCGCGGCGAAGCTCGAGAGCATCGAGCGCATCGACCTCACGGGTACCGGCAACAACACTCTCGTGATCGACCAGGCCGCTGTGCTGGGTGGTCTCGGTGCGGTCTCCGGGGGCAAGCATACGCTCGTCGTCACGGGTGAATTCGGCGACAAGGTGCAGTTCGCGGAGTCCGGTTGGGCGTTCGCGGAATCGGTCATGGAAGGCGACGTCACGTTCGACCGCTGGGTGCTCGGGGATGCCGAGGTTCTGGTGCGCTCAGGGCTGGCAGGGACCCCGCCTTTCGGACCTGTCGTCGATCTGACTTTCCTCGACGGCGCCAACGGCTTCAAGCTGAGCGGTGAAGGAGAGCAGGGTAAGACCGGCTGGTCGGTCGCTTCGGCGGGCGACATCAATGGTGACGGTTTCGACGACCTCATCATCGGCAGCTGGTACGCCTATGAGGGTGTGAACACGAGCTATGTCGTGTTCGGCAAGGCCTCGGGCTTTGCAGCAAATATCGAGCTGGGGACCCTGAACGGCACGAACGGCTTCCAGGTGATGGGCTCTACCCAGCACAGCGGCCTGTCCGTGGCGTCGGCGGGCGACGTCAATGGCGACGGCTTCGACGATCTTGTCCTCGGCGATCCGGATGGTTTCGGCAGGAACATCGTAGTTTTCGGCAAGGCATCGGGCTTTGCCGCCAGCCTCGACCCCATGAGCCTCGACGGCAGCAACGGTTTCACGATAACCGGCGCGAGTTTTCACGATCTGGCCGGCTATTCGGTCGCCTCCGCGGGCGACGTGAATGGCGACGGATTCGACGACCTGATCATCGGCACGGCGGCGCAGTTTGGCGCGCTGATCGACACCTCAGGAATGGGGGTGAGCACGGCCTATGTGGTGTTCGGCAAAGCATCGGGCTTTGACGCCGAGCTCAATCTCTCTGCCTTGAACGGCAGCAACGGCTTCAAGTTCATTCCGGTCCTGCGCTCCAACGATACCGGCTTCTCGGTTGCGTCGGCGGGCGACGTGAACGGCGACGGCTACGCCGATCTGATCGTTGGCGCGCCGTCGGCCGATACGAACGCCAACAATGCGGGCGCCACGTACGTCGTGTTCGGCAAAGCGTCGGGATTTGACGCCAGCTTTGCCTTGTCGTCCCTGAACGGCAGCAACGGGTTTCGCTTAAGCGGCGTAGGGGTTATCGAAGAGAGTGGCCATTCGGTCGCCTCGGCGGGCGACGTCAACGGCGACGGGTTCGACGATATCGTCATCGGCGCCCCGAATGCCGACCTCTATGCGGGCGCTGCGGGCGCAGCCTACGTGGTGTTCGGCAAGGCGTCGGGTTTTGCTGCCAATCTCAATCTCTCGACCTTGAACGGCAGCAATGGCTTCAAGCTGCTCGGCGAACCGGAGGCTAGCCGCACCGGCTGGTCGGTTGCGTCGGCGGGAGACTTCAACGGTGACGGTTTCGACGACGTGATCGTCGGGGCGCCTGGGAGTTACAACGCGAGCTATGTGGTGTTCGGCAAGGCATCGGGTTTCGCGGCCAGCATCGACCTCGGCCTTCTGGACGGCAGTAACGGCTTCAAGCTGACCAACAACGATTATTCGGGCTGGTCCGTCGCCTCAGCAGGGGACGTGAACGGCGACGGCTACGACGACCTGATCATCGGCTCCCCGGAGGAGTACTCGCTGGGTGTCGGCTACCCGGGCAGAAGCTACGTCGTGTTCGGCGGAGCCTTCGGCCACTCTCTGGCGCCGGTCACGACGACCGGGACGGCGGCGGCCGAGATCCTGATAGGGGGGCGCGGCGCCGACATCCTGACGGGCAAGGGCGGCGGCGACGTGTTCCATGCCGGTGCGGGCAACGACCGGCTGGTCGTGGCCGACCTCACGTTCCGCCTGGCCGACGGCGGCGGCGGCACCGACACGCTGGCACTTTCGGGTGCCGGGCTGATGCTCGACCTGTCGAACCTTCTGGTCGCGGCGAGGCTCGAGAGCATCGAGCGCATCGATCTCACGGGCAGCGGCAACAACACGCTCATCGTCAGCCTGCCCGGCGTTCTGGGGGGTGTTGGCTCTGTTGCTGGCGGCAAACATATCCTCGTCGTCGAAGGCAATGCTGGCGACAAGGTGCAGTTCCTGGAGTCTGCCTGGAACAAAATCGAGACGTTCACCAATGTTGACGGAACGTTCGATCGCTGGGTGCTTGGCGATGCCGAAGTTCATGTCGAGCAGATTGCTTCCCCGACGGGGATGTTCATCGCCGGCACAGCCGGCAACGATGTCATCTCGACGACCACGACCGTGCCCGGTCAGCCATTGGCCACCATTTTTGCCGATACCATCGAGGGCGGTGCCGGCGACGACGTGTTGGATGGCGGTGGGGGCAACGACCTGCTCTATGGCGGCGCCGACAACGACGTCCTGATCGGTGCCGCGGGCGGCGACATCCTATACGGCCAGGGTGGCGACGATATCCTGATCGGCGGCGCGGCGTCGGCTGGCGGCACCAACCAGCTCTGGGGCGGATCGGGCAGCGACACCGCTTCTTATGCAGGCACAACCGGCCCGGTCCACGCCGAGCTGAGCGCCCAGGTAGCCTATGTCGACGGCGTCCTGGTCGACCAGATGAACTCGATCGAGAACCTGATCGGCGGATCGGGCGACGACATGCTGGTGGGCGATGCCGGCGCCAACGTGCTGGCCGGCCGAGCAGGCAACGACACCTATGTGATCGGCAGTGGCGATACCGTCGTCGAAGCCGCGGGCGAAGGCACGGACACGGTGCAGTCGTCGATCTCCTACACGCTGACGGCGAACGTCGAGAATCTGGTGCTGACGGGCAGTGCCACGATCAACGGTACCGGTAACGCGCTGGCGAACGGGCTGACCGGCAACGACGGCATCAACGTCCTCGACGGCGGCGCGGGCGCCGACACGATGGCCGGCGGCCTGGGCAACGACAGCTACGTCGTAGACGATGCCGGCGACGTGGTGATCGAGGCGGCCGACGAAGGCAGCGACACGGTCCGGGCGTCGGTCAGCTACACGCTGGGTGCCAACGTCGAGAAGCTCACGCTGCAGGGCACGGCGTACCTGAACGGCACGGGCAACGCGCTGGTCAACACCCTGACCGGCAACGCCGGCAACAACCTGCTGGATGGCGGGCTGGGTGCCGACACGATGATCGGCGGGCTGGGCAACGACACCTACGTCGTCGACGATATCGGCGACGTGCTGAGCGAGGCGCTCGACGGCGGCCTCGACGCGGTGCAGTCGTCGGTCAGCTACCGGCTGCGTGCCAACATCGAGAACCTGACGCTCACCGGCGGTGCGAACATCGACGGCACCGGCAACGAGCTGGCCAACGCGCTGCTGGGCAATGCCGGCAACAACATGCTCGACGGCGGGCTGGGCGCCGACACGATGACCGGCGGCCTGGGCGACGACACCTACGTGATGGACGTCTCGACGGACAAGATCACCGAGCTGGCCGGGCAGGGCGTCGATACGGTGCAGACGACGTTCACCCATGTGCTGCGCACCAACTTCGAGAACCTGACGCTGCTGGGCGCCGCCGCGATCAGCGCGGTCGGCAACACGGTGGACAACGTGCTGACGGGCAACGTCGCGGCCAACGTGCTGGACGGCGGCGCGGGCGCGGACACGATGGCGGGCGGCCGCGGCAATGACACCTACGTGGTGGAGAATGCCGGCGACCTGGTGATCGAGCAGGCGGGCGAGGGCACGGACGCCGTGCGCGCCTGGATCGACTACACGCTGACGGCCAACGTCGAGAAGCTGACCCTGCAGGGCACGGCGAACCTGAACGGCACGGGCAACGATCTGGCCAACACGCTGGTCGGCAATGCCGGCAACAACATCCTCGACGGCGGGCTGGGCGGCGACACCATGACTGGCGGCGCGGGCGACGATACCTACGTCATCGACAATGCGGCGGACCGGGCGAGCGAGAATGCCGGCGGCGGCTTCGACACGCTGCTGTCGTCGATCACCTACATGCTGCGCGCCAACGCCGAGAAGCTGGTCCTGACGGGCGCGGACAACATCAACGCGGTGGGCAATACCCAGGACAACATCCTGACGGGCACGGCTGGCAACAACATCCTCGACGGCGGGGCCGGGGCCGACGAGATGACGGGCGGCGACGGCAATGACACCTATGTGGTGGAGAACGCCGGCGACGTGGTGATCGAGGCCGCGGACGGCGGCACCGACGCGGTCCGGTCGTGGATCGACTACACGCTGGGCGCCAACGTCGAGAAGCTGTCGCTCTACGGCACGGCGAACATCAATGGCACCGGCAACGAACTGGCCAACGGCCTGCTGGGTAATACCGGTCGCAACGTCCTCGACGGCGGTCTTGGCGCCGACGTGCTGACCGGCAACGGCGGCGGCGACACGTTCCGCTTCAGCACTGCCCTTGGTGCCGACAATGTCGACCGCATCACAGCCTTCGACCACGCGGCCGACACGATCCAGCTCGACGACGCGATCTTCGCGGCACTCGGCACCGGCGCACTGGACGCCGGGGCATTCAATACGGGATCGGTGGCGACGCAGGCCGACGACCGCATCCTGTACGACACCGCGTCGAAGAGCCTCTACTACGACGCGGACGGGGCCGGCGGCCTGGCGGCGGTCAGGTTCGCCACCATCGCCACCCTAACCGGCACGCTCGACCACACCGACTTCTTCGTCGTCTAGGACGCGGACTCCCGGGCGGCGCGGATCGTTTCCAGGAGTGCCTTGCGCTCGTCGACCAGAGCCTTCACCTCTGCGGCCAGCAGCGGCAACCGCTGCCGCATGTAGGAGATCCGGTTTCGCAGATTCTTGACGGCAAGCTTGTCCGTCAGGGTCTTCAGCTGGGGGACGGCCGCATGCAGTTCCGCCCTGATTCGCTCCCGCTCCTTGAACAATTCGGGCAGATGACCGCTCACGTACATCCGTCGGCGCTGCGCGGCTCTCTTTTCGGCCAGGTCGACTGTCTCGGTCATCGCATTTCCTTCTTTTTATCGATGGGAGGATGGCAGCCTGTCGACACCGGTCAATATGGCGGCCGTGATATACGCACGCATGGCGCAAGTTGATTTGTAGATGTCCGACTACGCTTCGTCGTCCCCTGGGCAACTCTATGGCGCTGGATCGAGTGTCATGCAACGGACGACCGCCGGACACGCGGATGCTTGGAAGACGGCAACCGATCGGACCCTCGCGGATTGAATCGTTCATGCTTTCTTTTCGGAGGTCCTCCATGAAGCTGGCTTTTTCCGGCGGCGCTGCTCTGGCAATTTTTGTGGCGCTCGCCGCCCAGGCACAGACCAGCAATACGCCCGCCGTCGCAGCGCCGTCGCTCTCGCTCGACTGCCATCTCCTTTATCGCGGCACACCGATGAAGGAACCCACCACCTATCAGGTGATCGGCAAGGAATTGTACGGCGTGAACGGTCCCCTCAGGACCAGGCTCTCCGAGGAAGGCACGCCGGTAACGCTCGGCAAGGCCAAGGAGGCCGACGGCACCGTCGTCGAATCCTTCGCCTCCCATAAGCTGAACGGCACGACACTGGAGCGGACCGTGTACTGGAAGAAGGGAAGCGGACCCATGCAGCCGGCGTTCACCGAAACCTACGATTTCAGGGCCCGCACCGTCACGAGTTCGACGGACCGCGCCGATTTCTGTCACGCCAACGGGAAGTGACGAATTCGCTGTCGACGCAAGGGCAAGGGTCCGGATCTGTCGCAGTTCGCACGGCGCGCACGAAGCATGAATGAATTTCGGGGGCTGCCGTTCGGGGTGGAACGACCGGAGCAGGTGCGTTATCACCCTCGGCATGGCGCCAGAAGCGACACGTCAATCTCTTTCCCAGCGCGTTCATCGCTTCGTGGCGGTGCTTGAACGCTACAAGCGCAATCCCAATCGCAGGGAGGCCTATCATGTCCTCTCGGCAATCGATTGTCTCAAGGAAGAGCGTTACGAGGCCGGCCTCGACGCGATCCGGGCTGCCGAGCATGTCGAACCCATTCCCGACGGGGTCGTCCTGATGCGTGGCCTGCATGACAACATCACCGTCGCCGAGTTGAGCGAAGCACTACGCAAAGCGCTGCGCGCTCCCGACAATTCGGAATCCTGACGACCGACAACCGGTCGGCACGGCTGGCCGTCACCAAAGGGCAGCCTCGCCGGCCATCGTCTTGAAAGGCCCGGAGGCCTGCCCCCGGGGCGTCACCTTTTTATCACGCTTTTCGTGCAACCCCGGCGCGCACGCCTCGTTGCCAACCTGTATTCGGGTAGGCGGAGGGCAGGATGCCAGGCAGCTTCAACTCCTCCATCGGCACGGAGCTCGCTTCGTTGCGCGCTTTGGGAGCGACCCGGCGCCGCGTCTCGGCGCGGGAGCGGCTGATCCGGGAGCGCCGCGATACGACGCTTGTCTCCCAGAAGCCCCAGGGCGAAGCGCGACCTGCAGAAGACTGGGGCGCTGACGATTGAGCGCTGTTCGGGCGTCGAAGTCATTGCGGGCGCGGATGCGATGCAGCGTCCGTCCGGCAGCGGACAATGTGTGGACAGGAAAGTGCGGGGAGGCAGCCTGGGCCGCGCCCGGGCTTTTCCCCTCCGCTGGTGGAGGGATCTGAATGGCACGTATTGTCTGGAGCGACTTGGGAACACGGCCCGGGAACGCGTTCCTCATCGTTGCCGAAGTCGCCTCCGATTTCGGCGGTGGACCGGCAGCCGACGATCCGTTCGACACGGCGCGCCTGCGGTTCGCTGCCAACCTGATGGTTCGCACCTGCACGCAGTCGAAGCTCGGCGGTGACTTCGCCGTGCAGCCCCTGCGGGACAGCGGCGCGCTGCTCATTCATTGCGCCGTAACCGAGCCCGCCGACTTCGCGCGGCTTTGCGAAATCGTGGGTGGCCTCGACCACGAGGCGACGCCGTGGCGTGGCCTGCGTCGCTTTCTGTTGGACGAAGCGCGCCATGAGTCGCTGCTTGCCGTGGCGGGACTGCCGGACACGCGGGGCGCCGGTCGTCGCGTTCGTGCGGCCAGGGAGCGCGAGGCGGCGGATCGTCAGCAGTGGGGGAGGATATGAAGACGGAGCGCTTCCCGGCGCCATAGGGCAGCGACACGTATGAGGAGAATCCGGCGGGTTGACAAAATCTCCGCGCGAAACAGGCAAAGGGCAGGGAATACTTGAGGTGTGTGGGCGGCGATTCTAAAGTCCACCCATGCGAAAGCGATCGGTCACAATCGATGGTCACCGCACCAGCATCTCGCTGGAGGATGCCTTCTGGACCGAACTGGTGCGGCTGGCGCGCGAGCGGCCGGTGTCGCTGAATACGCTGGTCACGGAAGTCGACCGCGCGCGAACGTCGGAGGACGTCAACCTCTCGAGCGCCTTGCGCCTGTACGTCCTGGGTGAACTCGTGAAGAAACGGGATGCGACCAGCGTCGACCTGGTGGCTCTTTGAGGCCACGCCGGCGCTCGCCCTGAACCGGATTTTCTGCGGTCCGGACGTTCGCGTTCCGGAAACTCTGTAGTAAGTGTCGCGCATGAGCGGACCGTCCCAACTTTCGCCGTGTCGCGCCCCGCCCGGAATTGACGAACACGCCTGGAGCGTGCTCGTGCCCGAATTGCGGAAGACCCGTGTGAGCGCAGGCCAGCGGGTGCGTACCTGGGATTCGGAGCCCGCGCTCACGTTGTTTCCCGTCAGCCTTCTGCTGAGCTTCGTGTCGTCGCAGAGCGGGGTTGAAATTCTCTGCCTCGGCGCGGGCGGCACCAGCGTCCCGGACCTCCTGTTGGGATCCGACGCACTCGGGCTCGATGCCGTCGTGACAGTGGAAGGTGAGGCCTGGTCGATCCCGACATCCATTCTGCGCCAGTTGGCGGGCGAACATCCGTCGGTCCACGAGGCGATGCTGGCCCAATGCCGCGTGGCATTGCGTGAAGCGGCACGGCATGCGGAGGAACGGACCCGCTCTCTGCAGATCTCGAATCTGGCGCGATGGCTCAGTCGCGCAGCGGCCCTGACCGGGCAGACGAGCTTTGCCCTGACGCACGAGACGCTGGCGCGGTTGCTCGGCACGCGGCGCACCTCGGTCACCGAGGGACTGGCCTATCTCGCCGACCGGCGGTTTCTGCTGATCGGCCGCCGCTGGATCACCGTCATCGATTCAGCCGGTCTCGAGCGCCAGGGTCGCGCCGCGCGCGGTGGCCATGCGCTGCCCGATCCCGCGGAGAAAAGCCCTTCCGTCCAGAGCCACAATCCGCCGCTGGGCGGCGACATCTGCTAGCACCCGAGGACGGCCCGTCGGTGTAGTCCGAAAACCGACACTCGGGAGAGCGGTCCGAGCCGCCGCCGAGAGTAAAATGTCAGTCGAGCGTGCGGGTCGCGAAGAAGACGAACATCAAGCCGCCGACCGCGAGAACGGTCGTGATGAGGAGACGGGCCACAGCATCGCGAACAGGAAATGCAGCATGCCGGACAAACGGCCGGGCTTGTTGCTTCGTTGCCGGCGGGCCGCTGCGTACGGCCGCGTACGCATCGATTCGCGCAGCAACCTTTGCGCCAAAGCGCGTTGATGGCGCGCGGCTGAATTGATCAGCCACGAACAAATCAACGAGGTCACGTCATGAAGAAGATTTTTGCCGCCGCCGCTTTCGCCACGATGATCGCCGCCGCGCCTTCCTTCGCCGCCACCGACGCCGAGTGCACCGAGATGTGGAAGAAGGCCGACACCAACAGCGACGGCAACGTCTCGGGTGGCGAAGCCGTCCGCTACATGTCGTTCATGCGTGTTGCCGGCATGACCGTCGCAACCGAGGGCACGATCACCCAGACCGAGTTCATGAACGCCTGCAAGGCGGACACCTACAAGGTGAAGCAGGCCGACGCCGGCGCGCCGCTGAAGGGCTCGAACTCCTTCACCGAGGGCCAGGCCAAGGATCGCATCATCGCGCAGGGCATGGATGGCGTGACCGCTCTCACCAAGGACGGCGACGGCATCTGGCGCGGCACCGCGCAGCAGGCCGGCAAGCCGGTGCAGGTTGCCGTCGACTACAAGGGCAACGTCGTCACGGCGAACCAGTAGTCGCCCTTCCCCGAATCATCACAAAGGATATCGAACATGAAGACCGTTAGCCGCGCTTACGATAGCTACGCCCAAGCCCGCGCCGCCGTCGACGCCGTCGAAAAGGCGGGCATCCCCAGCAAGGATGTCAGCATCGTCGCCAACAAGTATGTCAGCGCCGAATACGCCGACGTCGATGACGTGAACAAGACGGCGGCGGGCGCCGGCATCGGCGGTGCGCTGGGTGCGGGCGCAGGCCTGCTCGCGGGCCTCGGCCTGCTCGCGATCCCAGGCATCGGCCCGGTCGTCGCGGCGGGCTGGCTCGCCTCCACGGCGGCCGTCGCCGCGGGTGGTGCTGCTGCCGGTGGAATCGTCGGTGCCCTCGTGGACGCCGGCACCGACAAGGAGCATGCCGAGGTCTATTCGGAATCCGTCCGTCGCGGCGGCACGCTGGTGACGGCGCGCGTCAACGACGCGGATGCGAGCCGGGTCGAGGCGATCCTCGCCACCTACAAGCCGATCGATCCGATCGCGCGCGGCTCGGACTATCGCAAGGAAGGCTGGACGAACTTCGATCCGAAGGCGGCTCCGTATCGCCCGAACCAGACCGAAGTCGACCGCATGCGCGCCAACTGGCCGGGCTGAAGTCCGGGCAGCTAGCGTTCGAGAGAGGAGAGGCCCGGCAATGCCGGGCCTCTTTTCGTTGGGTCAGATCAGTTCGCGCACATCGACCAGCGCGCCGGCGATCGCAGCGGCGGCGGCCATGGCCGGCGAGACGAGATGGGTGCGGCCCTCCGGCCCCTGGCGGCCCTCGAAGTTGCGGTTGGACGTGCTGGCCGCGCGTTGCCCCGGCAGCAGCCGGTCGCCGTTCATCGCGAGGCACATCGAGCAGCCGGGCTCGCGCCATTCGAAGCCCGCCTCGACGAGCAGGCAGTCGAGCCCTTCCTGCTCCGCCTGGTGCTTCACCAGACCGGAGCCCGGCACGACCAGCGCCCGCACGCCGGGAGCGACCTTGCGTCCGCGCACGATTGAGGCCGCGTCGCGGATGTCTTCCAGACGACCGTTGGTGCAGGAGCCGATGAACACCACATCGACGGTCAAGCCGGCGAGTCTCTGGCCGACCGCAAGTCCCATATAGTCGAGCATGCGCCGATGCTGAACCCGGCGCTGCGGATCGGGTTCGTCCTCCGGATCGGGCACCGCGCCGGTGATCGGCACGACGGCCTCGGGGTTCGTGCCCCACGTCACCATTGGCGCAATCGCAGTCGCGTCGATCGACACGCTCCTGTCGAAGGGTGCGCCGGCATCGGTCGGCAGGGTGCGCCACCAGTCGATGGCACGGTCGAGCGCCTCGCCCGTGGGCGCACGCTCGCGGCCGCGCACATAGGCGAAAGTCGTCTCGTCGGGCGCGACCAGTCCGGCGCGGGCGCCCATCTCCACGGCCATGTTGCAGACCGTCATGCGGCCCGCCATGTCGAGCGCCGCGATCGCCTCGCCGCAGAATTCGATCGTGTGGCCGTTGCCGCCGGCCGCGCCGATCTGCCCAACCATCGCAAGCGCGAGGTCCTTGGCCGAGGTGCCGAAGGGCAGGGCGCCCCGGACCTCGACCTTCATGTTGCGGGCCTTCGCCTGCACCAGCGTCTGCGTCGCCAGCACCTGTTCGACCTCCGAGGCGCCGACGCCGAACGCCAGTGCTCCCAGCGCGCCGTGCGTGGAGGCGTGCGAATCACCGCTCACGATCGTCTGTCCCGGCAGCGAGAAGCCGAGTTCGGGGCCGATCACGTGGACGATGCCCTGGCGCCGGTCGAGCAGGGGAATATAGGGCACGCCGAACGCCGCGACGTTCGCCTCGAGCGCGGCGACCTGCGCCTGCGACCCCGGCTCATCGATGCCGCCGCGCCGGTCCCCCGTCGGGACGTTGTGATCGACGACCGCCAGCGTCGCGGCCGGCCGCCGGACCGGGCGACCGGCGTGGCGCAAGCCATCGAACGCCTGCGGACTGTGAACCTCGTCGAGCAGGTGACGGTCGACATAGAGCACGCACGTCCCGGCGCTCAGCCGCTCGACGACGTGTGCGTCCCAGATCTTGTCGTAGAGAGTGCGCGGCCTCGGCGCCGTCATGTCCCGTTCCCCGTTCGCGCCAACGTGGCAAAGGCGCTTTGCCCTTGCAATCGCAGAGTCCGGTTCATCAGGAACCGGCATCGTGGCCGACGAACCCGATATCTCCCCCGAGCCCGACCTCGATCCGCTCGGCATTGAGGTCGGGAGCTTCGCGCACGATCCGCTGGGCTTCGTGCTGTTCGCCTTCCCGTGGGGCGAGGCGGGCACGGCGCTGGCGCGCGACCTCGGGCCCGAGCCGTGGCAGCGCGCCGTGCTGTCCGAGATCGGGCGTTCGCTCCGCAGCGCGTCCGATGCCATCCGCATCGCCGTCGCGTCGGGACACGGCGTCGGGAAATCGGCGCTGGTGGCCTGGATCATCGTCTGGGCGCTCGCCACCTTCCGCGACACGCGCGGCATCGTGACGGCCAACACCGCCACGCAGCTCAAGACCAAGACCTGGCCCGAGCTCACCAAGTGGCTGCGGCTGGCCGCCTGCGCCGACTGGTTCGAGGTCTCGGCCACCGCAATCCACAGTGTCGATCCCGCGCACGAGCGGACCTGGCGGATCGACGCGGTGCCGTGGAGCCTGCGCACCACCGAAGCCTTCGCCGGCCTGCACAACCAGGGCCGCCGCCTGCTCGTCGCCTTCGACGAGGCCTCGGCCATTCCCGATCCGGTGTGGGAGACGATCGAAGGCGCGCTGACCGACCGCGATACCGAGATCCTGTGGCTGGCTACCGGCAATCCGACGCGCAACACCGGCCGCTTCCGCGAATGCTTCGGCCGCTTCCGTCACCGCTGGCATCGCCATCAGGTCGACGGCCGCAAGGTTTCACTCACCGACAAGGACGAGATCGCGCGCTGGGCCGCCGACTATGGCGATGACAGCGACTTCTTCCGCGTCCGTGTGAAGGGAGAGTTTCCGAGGGGAGGCGCCATGCAGTTCATCGACAGCGAGACGGTGGAGGAGGCGTCGCGCCGCCCGGCCGAAAGCCATCTCCGCCAGCCGCTGGTGATGGGCGTCGATTGCGCGCGCGGCGGCGACGACCAGAGCGCCCTCTGGTTCCGTCGCGGCCGCGACGCGCGCACCGTGCCCGCCATCAAGCTGCGCGTCAGCGACCTCATGGTCCTGTCGGGCAAGGTGGCGGAGCAGGCGATGCAGCATCGCGTGGCGGCGGTGTTCATCGACGAGGGCGGCATCGGCGCTGGCGTCGTCGATCGCGTGCGCCAGATGCTGCCGGGCCGGCTGGTCGTCGGCGTCAATTTCGGCGGCCGCGCCGACCGCTACACCCTGGGCGACGGCATGCCGCTCACCACCAACAAGGCGGCCGAGATGTGGGCCTCGATGCGCGCCTGGCTGAAGACCGGCGCGATCCCCGACGATCCCGAGCTCAAGGCCGAGCTGACCGGCCGCGAATACGGCTTCGACCTGCACAACGCCATCCGGCTCGAGAAGAAGGAGGACATGAAGAAGCGCGGCCTGTCCTCGCCCGACAATGCAGACGGGCTGTGCCTCACCTTCGCCTATCCGGTGGCCGACCTGCCGGAGGAGGCCCGGTTCGATGGGCGCGGTACGGGGGAGGGCGGCGCCGCTGCGACGACCATCGAGTCCGATTACGACCCCCACGGGGACCTGTAGAGGGGTCGGTTAGCGCTAGACTCACACCGACTGCATTGGCATTGTCGGATGAGCCGCCCGCAGAGGCGACAGGGAGGCATCCTGGGCGACCGTTTCGACCGGCCGACCCGATGTCTGGAGGCCCGCCGTTCTCATCATCCCCGATTGAACGGCGGGCCTTTTCAGCTAATTTTTGTGAACTCACGCGTACGGTATCGACCCGTTTCGCTAGCAGTCAACTCCCAACGGAATAGCCCTGTTGCGCATCTCGCACATCTGCAACGTGATTGGCTCGATTGGCTTGCCGCTAACGATAAATCCGGGCCCAGGTTCGTCGGGATTTTTGCACGTCGACTTTAGGATCCGGACAATATGGCCTGCATCGGGACCGTTATTGTGGAAAGTCGCTCCCGTAATGTTGGATCCGACAAAATTGGTGTTGTCCAACTGGGCACCGATGAACCTAGCCCCCCTTAGATCGCTGCATTGAACGGTTGCATGCGAGAGATTGGCGTCCACAAAGTTGACCCCGCTAAGCCCGGCCCAGCCAAACTTACCACCCTTAAGTTTGGCTCCTGAAAGATCGGCACCCGGCAGATCGATGCTGTTGAGTTTCTCTCCTTTGGAAACGAGCGTTTCTATGGCGGATCGACCGCCCCAATTGCGAGCCAAACGGTCCTTTTCTTCACTGCCAGATTCCACCTTGGGTCGAGACATTACCGTCCGCCAAGCTTCTCTGATTTCAGCTGCTTCTCGATCGGGATACTCGACAACATAGAAGATTGCTGCCGCGATGATGGGCAGTACACCCACTACGACCAACGCGGCTTTGACATTTTCCCATGTCTGTCGAGGCCAACCGAACGGTGTTACCTCTGATTCCATCCAAGTCTCCCTCGCTAGGACATCAAATGCATCGGCTCAAGTAGCTTTAGCTCTTCTGGCAGGCGAGCTGGCGGCCACGCATGCGTAGGCTCTCGTGCCATGCCGCCCCTTCTATGCTGATGATAAGCGCTCTCGGAGCCCCTGCTCTTCGCCCACAAACACACCAGCGGGGGTATCCAGTAACGGACTAGCGCGCTATCCATTAGATGGTAGTCGCACGTAGTAATGCTACTCAGCAAGAAGACCGCAAGTTCCTTTTTCGGCACGTCAGGATCAAAGACGAAAGAGTGCGTCATTTGATCCGAGCTTGTTTATTGAGCGCCAATTTTCCTGCTTGCATCTTGAAAGTCCGCTTCATCAGTAACTCAGGGGCTCGCTTCTCACAGGAGAGAACCCCTTGGGAATTTTTGGTGGCGGCCAGGCCGCTTATCCTCCGATCTCGCCGCCGGCCTTGCCACCGGCACCTGCGCCCGCTCCGTCGATGGCCGATCCGTCGGTGCGCGAGGCGCGGGAGGCGCAGAAGAAGCGCGCCGCGGCCATGGCGGGCTATGCCTCGACCATCGCCACCGGCGGACTGGGAGTCACCGGTAACGCGTCGACCACCGCGTCGGGCGCGTTCGGCGGGGCGGGTGTCGGTGGCGCGGGCGGTGCCGGCGGCAAGACCCTGTTGGGGGGCTGAGCGATGGCGCACGATTCCGCGCTTCGCCGCCATATCGACGCCCGCCTCGCGGTGCTGAAGCGTCAGCGCCAGTCCTGGGAACCGGGCTGGCGCGACCTCTCGCGCTTCATCAACCCGCGGCGCGGCCAGCTCTTCACCTCGCCCAACCAGGGCGGCCGTGGCGCGCACGCCAACGGCGCGATCCTCGACCCAACGGCGCTATTCGCGCTGCGCACTCTGGTGGCGGGCCTGATGTCGGGTGTCACCTCGCCGGCGCGGCCCTGGTTTCGGCTCACCATTGCCGATCGCCGCGTGGCGTCGCTGGCGCCGGTGAAGGTCTGGCTCGACGAGTGCGCCGAGCGCATGCGCATGGTGTTCAACGCCGGCAACCTCTATTCGGCGCTGCCGCTGATCTACGAGGAGCTGGGCCAGTTCGGCACCGGCTGCGCGATCGTCGAGTTCGACCGCGAGGACGTGATCCGCCTCTACACGCTGTCGACCGGCGAATACTGGCTGGGCCTCGACTGGCGCGGCCGGGTCGACACGCTGGCGCGGCGCTTCATGTATTCGTACCGCCAGATCGAGGAGCGTTGGCCCGATCACGGCATCGCCGAGATCACCGAGAAGGCGCGCGGCGACGACGCCGACAGCGAGATCGCGATCCTGCACATGGTCGAGCCCAACACGGGCTTCGACAAGGGCCGGCTCGACTGGGCCGGCAAGAAGTTCCGTTCGGTCTACTGGCGCGAGGGAGCGGGGCAGGCGGAAGGGGAGTTCATCCATCGCGGCGGCTATTCGGAGTTCCCGGCGCTGACGCCGCGCTGGGCGCCGGTCGGCAACGACGCCTATTCGAAGGGCCCCGGCCACGACGCGCTGCCCGACGTGAAGTCGCTGCAGATCCTGAAGAAGCGCGAGCACAACGCGGTCGACAAGCATGTAAACCCGCCGATGGGCGCTCACATCAGCCTGCGCGGCTCGGCCTCGTCGGTTCTGCCTGGAGCCATCAACTACTTCACCACCCAGGAGAGGGGAGCGGGGATGTGGCCGCTCTACCAGACCGCGCCCGGCGCCATCGCCGAGGTCGAGCGTCTCGTCACGCGCACCCAGGCCGTCATCAAGTCGGCCTTCTTCGCGGACCTCTTCCTGATGTTCGACCAGATGGACGGCGTGCAGCCGCGCAACCAGCTCGAGATCTCCACGCGCCGCGAGGAGAAGATGCAGATGCTGGGGCCGGTGCTGGAGAACCTGCACGACGACCTGCTGCAGCCGCTGGTCCAGCGCACCTTCACCATCATGGGCGAGCACGGGCTGTTCAGCGAGCCGCCGCGCGAGCTGCACGGCTATCCGCTCGACGTCGAGCTGATCTCGATCCTGGCGCAGGCACAGAAGGCGGCGGATCTGGGCTCGGTCGAGCGGCTGTGGGCCTTCGCCGGCAACATCGCGGCGGCGCGGCCCGAGGTGCTCGACAAGCTGAACGCCGACGAGAGCATCGACGTCTATGCCGACAAGCTGGGCGCCCCGGCCGCCATCACCGTCGCCGACGACGTGGTCGCCCGGCTGCGCGCCGAGCGGGCGCGCCAGGCACAGGCCGCGCAGGCGCTGCAGGTCGCCGCGACCGCCGCGCAGGGCGCCAAGACGCTCAGCGAGACCGAGGTCGGCGGCGGCCGCAACGCCCTCCAATCCATCCTGGGAGTCTGACGATGCACGATCCGAACGACGCGCGGCAGGTCCGCCACGCCGAGCAGCTCGTGAGGCTCGATCAGGAACGCATCGCCGACGATCTGTGCGCGGTGATGAGCACGGAGAAGGGCCGCCGCTTCGTCAACGGCATGCTTGGCCTCTGCGACATCCGCAGTGACGGCTACGTGCCGGGCGGGGCGGAGGCGCAGCGTCACCAGGACTACATGGCCGGCCGCCGCAGCATCGGCATCGAACTGCTGGGCGAGCTCGAACGGCATGCGCCGCACCTGACCGAACTGATGAGCGAGGAGGCCCGCCTGATGCAGGCCGAGGCCGAACTAGCTGACCTGATCGCAGAGGAGCAGAACGATGGCTGACACGATCTACACGACCACACCGGCACCCGAAGCCGATACCGCCACGGAAGCGGCATCCGTCCGCGAGGGCGAACTGCAGCCGGCGAGTGCAGAGGCTGGCGCCGAAGCAGTTGCGACTGCCCCGGCCGAGTATTCCGGTCTCGCGTTGCCCGACGGCTACCGTGCCGACGATCCGGTGTTCGGCGAGGCCATCAAGCTGTTCGAGGGCGAGAAGATCGCGCCCGATACCGCGCAGCGCCTGATCGATTTCACGATCGAGCGCGACAAGGAGATCGCGCGCGCAGTCAACGACCACTCGGCCGCTTCGTGGACGAAGCAGACGACCGAATGGCGTGCGACCGCCGAGAAGGAGTTCTCGCCCGAGGCGCTGGGCAATGCCCGCACCGCGCTCGCCCGGGTCTTCGACCGGCAGACCATCGCCTATCTCGAAAGCCTGGGCTTCACCAATCATCCCGGCCTGATCCGCGGGATGGTGAAGGTGGCCAACGCCATCAAGGACGACTCGTTCGTGGGCGGCAATGCCGGCCGCGGCAGCGGCGTGATGGACCCGAAGTCCCTCTATCCCAACTCCCAGCACAACTAGGAACCACGCTCCATGGCAACGCTTTCCGTGACCAACCCGACCCTGGCCGACTGGTCCAAGGTCCTCGACCCCAACGGCGGCATCGCGCAGGTGATCGGGCTGCTGTCGCAGATGAACGAAATCACCGACGACATGGTGTGGAACGAGGGCAACCTGCCCACCGGCCACCGCACCAGCGTGCAGACCTCGCTGCCCTCCGGTACCTGGCGCCGCTTCAACGAGGGCATTGTGCCCACCAAGAGCACGAGCACGCAGATCACCGATTCGTGCGGCATGCTCGAGACCTACTCGGAGATCGACAAGGCGCTGGCCGACCTCAACGGCAATACCGCCGCCTATCGCCTCTCGGAGGATCGCGCCTTCCTCGAAGGCCTGACGCAGCAGCTCGCCGGGGTGCTGTTCTACGGCAACACCGCGACCAATCCCGAGCGCTTCATGGGCTTCTCCCCGCGCTACAACACGACCTCGACCGCGACGTCACAGACCGCCAACAACTTCATCTCCGGCGGCGGCGCGGGCTCGGACAACACGTCGATCTGGCTGGTCGGCTGGGGCGATCTCACCGTGCACGGCATCTTCCCGAAGGGCAGCAAGGCCGGCCTGTCGATGAAGGACCTGGGCGAGCAGACGCTGCTCGACGCGGCGGGCAATCGCTACCAGGGCTATCGCACGCACTACAAGTGGGATGCGGGCCTCACGGTGCGCGATTGGCGCTACGTCGTGCGCATCGGCAACATCGACGTGTCGGATCTCGCGGGCTCGACGCCGGCCGACCTCGTCAAGCTGATGATGCGGGCGATGAACAAGATCCCGAACATCAAGATGTGCAAGCCCGCCTGGTACATGAACCGTACCGTCAAGCAGTGGCTCGACATCCAGCGCAACATCGGCGCCTCGGTCGCCGCAACCACGAACAACACGAACATCCGCCGCACGCTCGACGAGAGCGACGGTCGTGTCTTCGACAGCTTCGGCGGCATCCCGATCCGCAAGTGCGATCAGATCACGCTGGCCGAAGCGACCGTGTCGTAGGCGCCGCACTCCGCTGAAAGGAATCACCATCCATGATGTACGACAAGCTCAACACGTTCGGCACCGACCAGGCGATCACCACGACCGCCGCGTCGACCGACATCATCGACCTCGGCGCCGTGCGCGACGTCGGCAACGGCGAGCCGCTGGAACTGGTGGTGCTCGTCACCGAGACGGTCACCGCTTCCGGCGCTGCGACGGTCACCATCACCCTGGAGACCGACGACAATGCCGGCTTCTCCTCGACCTTCGTGCTGGCGAGTTCCGGTGCGATCGGCAAGGCCGCGCTGACGGCCGGTACCGAGGTGCTGCGAGTGAAGGTGCCGCTCGATGTCGAGCGTTACCTGCGCACCAACTACACGGTGGCCACCGGCCCGCTGACGGCCGGCAAGTTCACTGCGTTCCTCGCCCACGACCGTCAGGCCAGCAGGGCCTACGTGTCCGGCTTCACCGTGATCTGAGCGGAGACATGGACATGGCCCAGAAGAACGACAAGAGCGAGAAGGGCGACAAATCCACGGAGTACGTGGTCGTCGACAATCCCTTTTACGACGGTGTGCAGCTCCATCCGATCGGCGCGCGCGTCCTGTGGTCCGGCCCGCCGGGCCTCTCCCTGGTGCCGGTCGGCGCCCCGCGCCGCCGCGGCAGTGCCGAGGCGCCGATCTTCGGCGATCCGCTGGCCGGGCGCGGCGACGGCACGCCCGTCAAGGCCGCCCGTCCGGGCGACCAGGTCGTCCTGGTTCAGTGAAGACGCAGGGCCGGTCGAGGTGGCCGGCCCCACCTCTCCGCAGGAGAAACATATGGCTCAAGACATCGCCTACCAGTCGTCGACCGGCCGCGGCAACGTGCCGGTTTCCGAAGCGCGGCCGCTGCCGGTCGTGCTCACCAGCCTCACGGGCGCGGCACTGACCCGGTCGACCGTGACCATGACGGGCGCTTCGGCGCCGCTGGTCGCGGCCGACGCCACGCGCCGCGTCGTCATCGTCTGCAGCGCGAGGACCAATGGCGACGCTGCCTTCGATCCCACGGGAGGCACCTGCGCCCTCGATGCCGGCATTCCGCTGGCGGGCGGCGATACAGTGCAGATTTCAGGCAAGGAAGCGCAAAGTGCCATGACCCAGATCGGCACGAACGGCCAGAAACTGACCGTTTTCATCGGGTCCTGACATGCCGATCACCTTCCTCAACCGGGTTCGCGGCGCCGGCGGGTCGCGCGCCTTCGATTCTGATGCGCTGGCGTGGGAGGCTGCCGTCATCGCCAATGGCGGGTCGGTGTCCCTCGCGCGCCGCGTCGTGGTGGACCAGTTCGTGTTCAGCGAGAAGGCCTCGGGCGCCTGGACGCTGACCGACGATTACTGGGCACTGTGGGGTGAGAACGCCGCGCAGTCCCTGACGTCCCTGAAACAACTGCGATTGGCGACGACGGTAAATTCCCCGACTTTCACGCCGGACCGCGACTACACGTTCGACGGCCTGTCGAACTACATCGGCACCGGGTTCGTCCCGAGCACCCATGGCGTCAATTACACCGGCGCGAACCAACGCATTGCTGCGTATGAGCGCGCGAATCTGTCGGCGTCGGGCGTAGCGGCCGGTGCCCGAGTGGGAACGTCGTCGTCGATCTCGATCAACCCGCGGACCAGCGGTTCCATGACCGGATCGGCGAACCACACGGCGGGATCCGTCTCCTTCGTCCTCGGGGTTGCCGATAGTCGCGGCCTGAAGGCGATCAGCCGTGCCGGCGGCACGACGGCGCTCGGCTACGACCGTGGTGTGCGGCTCGCGGATGCGACGGGCCTGACCATCGGCGGATCCACGGCGCCGGGCCAATCCGTCTACATCGGGGCCTTCAACAGCTCCGGCTCGGCGATCTCCTTCAGGGCCGCCTCGGTCGGCTTCGTTGTGATCGGCGGCCCGCTCTCCGACGCCCAGGAGCTGGCGCAATACAACGCCGTGCAGGCGTGGGCGACCGCTGTTGGAGCCAACGTATGAGCGTGTTCATCATCATGACCACCACGCAGGCCGATGAGGTCCGCGGGTTGACGACGCCGCCGGCCGCGCTCGATCCGGTCGAGCGCCAGGGCGGCGTGTTCATCCTGGGCGTCGCGGTCCTCGCGGATCCGGCGCACGCGATACATCACGCTCTGCTGTTGAGCCTGCCGCAACTGGACAGCGCCGATTCGGCGTTTCCTCCGGAGATCCAGGCATGAGCATGGAGCGGGACCACATCATCCTGCCGCGCGAGGCCCTCGGCGCCATGCTCGAGGACGCCGCGGAGCGTGGGGCGCGTAAGGCGCTGACCGGCATCGGCCTCGGCGACGAGAAGGCGCCCGAGCACATCCGCGGCCTGCGCGATCTTTTCAACATGTACCGCACCGTCCGTGACGGCGCGCTGAAGCAGATCGGCCAAGGGCTCGCCCTGGTCCTGATCGGCGCGCTGGTTTTCTTCGCCTCGACGAAGCTGCCCGGCAAGTAGGAGACATCATGAGCAACGTCGCAAACTCCCTGCTGGTCACGTCGGACAAGGGCCTCGCGCTCATCAAGGAGTTCGAGGGGCTGGAGACGGTGGCCTATCCCGACCCCGGCAACAGGATCACCGGTGAGCCCTGGACGATCGGCTACGGCCACACGCGCGGCGTCCGCAAGGGCGATACCTGCACCGAGGAGCAGGCCACGGCCTGGCTGCGGGAGGACCTGCAGGCCGCCGAGGGTGCGGTGCGGCACCTGGTCGACGTCGCGCTGACGCAGGGCCAGTTCGACGCGCTGGCGAGCTTCGTCTTCAACTGCGGGGCCAGTGCGCTCGGCAACTCGACGCTGCTGCGGCTGCTCAACAAGTGGGATTACGCCGGCGCCGCCGATCAGTTCAAGCGCTGGAACCGCGGCGCGGATGGTGTCCTTCCCGGCCTCGTTCGTCGCCGTGACGCCGAGCGCGAGCTGTTCGAATCCCAGGAGGCCTAGATGCCGTTCCTTCCCCTGCTGCTCGGCCTCGCGCCGACCGTCGCCTCGTGGATACTGGGCGACAAGACCGGCGCCGCCGTTTCCAAGGTGACCGGCATCGCGCGCGACATTCTCGGCACCGACAGCGCCGATGGGATCGAGCGTGCCATCGCCGCCGACCCGAACCTCGCGCTGCAGTTCCGCATGACCGTAATCCAGGCCGAAGCCGATGCCCGCCGGCAGGAGTTCGACACGCTGCAGGCCCAGCTCGCCGATGTGCAAAGCGCCCGCAACCAGACCGTCGAGCTGGCGAAGTCCGGCTCCGCGATCGCCTGGGGCGCTCCGATCATCAGCACGATCATCACCGTGGGTTTCTTCGTGATGCTCTATCTCGTCATCCGGAAGGAGATCCCGGACGGCTCCCGCGAGCTTGCCAACATCATGCTCGGCAGCCTCGGGGCCTCGTTCACGGCGGTCATTTCCTATTGGGTGGGATCGTCGGCCGGCAGCGCCTCCAAGGATGCGACCCTGCGCGCCGCGGTGACGGGAAAGGGCGGCTGATGCCCACCGACGTCAACATCGCGAACATGGCGCTGAGCCGCCTCGGCACGCAGACCACCATTGCCGACCTCACCGAGAACAGCACCGAGGCTCGCGTCATCTCGGTCTGGTACGAGACCGTGCGCGACGATCTGCAGGGCATGATCGACTGGAACTTCAACAGGGTGACGCGCGCCCTGTCGCAGTCCGGCACGCCGCCGTCGCGCTGGGCCCACAGCTACGCCTACCCGTCGGACTGCCTGAAGGTCTGGCGGCTCGACTTCTCCGCGGCCTGGTGGGAGTGGCCCGATCCGGTCACGCCGTTCGAGATCGCGTCGGACGGGACCAACTCCTTCCTCTACTGCAACGAGACCGTGGTCGAGGCCGTGCTGCTGCAGCGCGTCACCGATCCCAACCGGTTCAGCGCGGCCTTCGTGCTGGCCTTCGCCGATTCGCTCGCCGCCGTCATCGCCTATCCGATCACGCAGAAGCGGGACGTCGCCGCGCAACTGCAGCAGGTCGCCACCGCGCGGTTGGAGAAGGCCATGGCGGGCAGCGCCAACGAGCAGGGCGGCCGGAACAGGGTGCCGGAAGCCGAATCGCTCAGGGTGCGCGGCTTCGACGCGCCGGAAAGCGTGCGCCGCTGATGCCTGTCCCGACCATCCTGCCGAGCTTCGCCGCCGGGGAACTGAGCCCGGCGCTGCACGGCCGCGTCGATCTCGCCAAGTACCAGGTCGGCCTGGCGACGTGCCTCAACTGGTTCGTCCATCCGTTCGGCGGCGTCAGCACGCGCGCCGGCACGGCCTTCGTCGGCGAGGTCTATCGCCACACCGGCCGTTCCCGGCTGGTCCCGTTCGCCTTCAACATGACGCAGACCTACGTGCTGGAGTTCGCCGACCAGAAGATGCGCGTCATCAAGGACGGCGGCTATGTCCTGGAGGCCTCGCTTTCCATCACCGGCATCACCCAGGCCAACCCGGGCGTGGTGAGCACCAGCGGCGCGCACGGCTTCTCCAACGACGACACTGTGTGGCTGGAAGGCATCGCCGGCATGCCGGAGCTGAACCGCCGCCGCTACACCATCAACGGCGTGACCGCGTCGACGTTCGAACTGGACATCAGCACGGTCGGGCTCGGGCCCTGGACCTCGGGCGGCACGGCGGCGCGGATCTACACGCTGGGCACGCCCTACGTGACGGCCGATCTGCCGCGCCTGAAGTACGTGCAGAGCGCCGACACGATGACGCTCACGCACCCGTCCTATGCGCCGCGCACCCTGACCCGCACCGGGCATACCTCGTGGACGCTGACTACGACGACCTTCGCCCCGACGCAGCAGCCGCCGACCTCGGTTTTGTCGGACAATCCCGGCTCGTCCTACAGCTACGTCGTGACCGCGGTGAGCGAGGAGACCGGCGAGGAAAGCGTCGCCTCGTCCGTCGTCACCTCGGCCGACCAGACCTCGACCGTCTCCTGGACCGACGCCACCGGCGCCGGCTCCTACAACGTCTACAAGGCCAAGAACGGGGTGTACGGCTTCATCGGCCGCGCGCCGGACGGGTCGCCGGGCTTCACCGACACCTCGATCGAGCCCGACACGTCGGACGGGCCGCCACAGGCCAAGAACCCGTTCGACGCCACCGACAAGTATCCCGGCTGCTCGACCTATCACGAGGGCCGCCAGTGGTACGCCCGGACCAACCAGAAGCCGCAGACGCTCTGGTCGTCGGCCTCGGCGGCCTTCAACAACATGAACACCTCGACGCCGTCGAAGGACAGCGACGCCATCACCCGCACCATCGCCAGCCGCGAGGTGAATGAGATCCGCCACCTGCTCAGCCTCAACGTGCTGCTGGTCTGGACCTCGGGCGCCGTGTGGAAGGCGTGGGCCGGCGCGCAGGCCGACGTGATGACCCCGGCCAACTGCGCGGTGAAGCCGCAGAGCTACGAGGGCATCGCCGATATCCCGCCGATCGCCACGGAGAGCAGCGCGGTCTACGTCACGGCATCGGGCAAGAAGGTCCGCGATGTCGCCTACGAGTTCGCGTCGGATAGCTTCCAGGGCCGCAACGTCTCGATCCTGGCCGGCCACCTGTTCGAGGGCCGCACGATCGAGGAATGGGCCTATGCCAGGGACCCCGACGGCATCATCTGGTGCGTCCGCTCCGACGGCGTCCTGCTGGGCTTCACCTATCTCAAGGAGCACGACGTCTACGCCTGGCACCGGCATGTGACGGACGGCCTCGTCGAGAGCGTGGCCTGCATCACCGAGGGCAGCGAGACGATCCTCTATCTCGCCGTGAAGCGCACCGTGAACGGCCAGACCGTCCGCTACATCGAGCGCATGGCCTCGCGGTACTTCCCCGACGTCTATTCGTCGTGGTGCGTTGATTCGGGTTATGGCTACAACGGGTGGAACACCGACAGCGCCCGCACTCTGACGCTGAGTGGCGCCACATGGAATGCCGGCGACGCCGTCACCGTGACCGCCGGTGGGCACACGCCGTTCACCGCGGCGTCGGTCGGCAAGCCGTACATCCTGCGCAGCGGCCAGAACCAGGTCACGGTCACCGTCACCGCCTACACCGACAGCAGCCACGTCAGCGCGACTCTCGACATGGCGGCAGCGACGGCTCTCCAGGCGACCGCGATCTCCGATTGGGCGCTGGCGTCGATCACGCTGGACGGGCTGTGGCACCTCGAGGGCCGGACGCTCTCCATCCTGGCCGATGGATCTGTGCAGCCCACGGCGACGGTGAGCAGCGGCAAGATCACGCTGACCCGCGGCGCTGGCCGGATCGTGGCGGGCCTGCCCTATGTCTGCGATCTGGAGACGCTGAACATCGAGGCCGGGCCGCCGACGCTGCAGGGCCGCCTCAAGGTCATCAACGAAGTGACGCTGCGGGTGAAGGATACCCGCGGTCTCTCCGTGGGCCCGACCTCGTCGCGCCTCGTCGACATCAAGGAACGGCAGGGCGAGACCTACGGCTATCCCACCATGCTGGTGACCGGCGACGAGAAGGTTCTCATCGATCCGTCATGGAACACGCAGGGCCGGGTCTTCGTCCGCCAGTCCAACCCGCTGCCCGCAACCGTCGTCGCCATCATCCCCCGCCTCGAAGCCGGAGCCTGATCCCATGGCCCTCAGCACCACCGCGAACAAGGTCATCTTCAACGGGAACGGATCGGCGACCGTGTTCCCCTACACATTCCCGATTCCGGCGGCGTCCTGCCTGTCGGTGATCTACACCGACGACGCCGACGTCGAGACCACGCTGTCGCCCAGCGAATACACCGTGACCGGCATCGGCTCGGCCTCGGGCGGCAATGTGACCTACACCCGGTCGGGCTCCGCGATCGCCAGCGGCACGAAACTGACCATCGTGCGGACCGTGCCCTATACGCAGCTCACGGTGCTGTCCAACCAGGGCGGCTACTATCCCGAGATCGTCGAGGGCCGGTTCGATCTGGTCTACATGGCGCTGCAGCAGCTCTCCGAGATCGTCGGTCGCTACACCGTCAGCAGCATCAGCGATCCTACCACGGAGCAGGCCAACTATGCGCTGATCCAGGCGCTGCAGCAGATGGATCTGATGACCGCCGACGCCGAGCTGCTGACGCGCGTCTCCGGCGCCTATGCCCGTCTCGCGCGCGGCAATCCCGGCCAGTATCTCGGCGTCTCCGGCGGCGGCGCGCTGCAATGGCAGACGCCGTCGTCGCTGTCGTTCTCGGGCGTCCGGCAGACCGTGAGCGCAGGGCCGGTGACTTCTGCGGGCCTGCCCAGCCTGCTTCCCTCGACCACCACGGCGACGCTCAACCTGACCTCGCAGAACGTCTCCTCGACCTATCCGCTGGTCGCCACGGCGGCGGGCGGCTGGTCGAACGCGACAGGCGCCCCGGTGGATACGATCGGCTACAGCACCACCAACCTCACCTGGACCGGCCTCACGGCCAGCCGCGCGGCGGCCACGCCGAACTTCCTCTACGTGACCATCAGCGGTGGCGTGACGACCACCGGCAAGACGCTGCTCGCGCCGGTCTACCAGTGGGGCGGGACACCCTCGACCACGTCCGGGCAATACACGTTCAACATCTCCGAAATGCGCGGCTACCTCGGCAACGGCACCACCGCGCCGCAGGTCAACCTCGTGTTCGTCGGCGAGGCCGCGACGGACGGCTCGCAGGTCATCAGCACCGTGGCCTATGCCTATAACGGCCGCTATGACTCTGGATACACGGATACGCTGCCGTCTGGGGCTACAGCGGTTTCGCGCGATCACAACATTGGGACCATGCCCCGAGTCGTGGAGTTCCGCATTCAGAACAAGACCAGCGAAGGAGGCTATGCCGTCGGCGACGAACTCGGCAAGGCTTCGCTCTACGACTACGACGGCGCCAACATCGGCACCGCTGCCCTGTGCACGACGGCGCGAACCGCCGCTATCATTGCTTCTAGCGTACCGTGGCTGGTGCGAAACAGGTCAACCGGTGCCCAGTTCACGCTGACGGCGGCGAACTGGAAGTATCGAATCATCGCGGAGCGCGGCTGGTGATCACGATGCTGCCTGCCACCGAGCACGATGCGCGCGAGCTGGCGCCGCTGCTGCGGACAGAGGAGCGAGCCGAGATCGCCGCGCTGTCTGGCCGCGATCCTGCCGACCTACTGGTCGAGAGCGTCGCCGCCTCGTGGGAAACGACGACCTACCGGGCCGATGGCGCCCTGATCTGCATAGGCGGCGTCGCGCCCTTGAGTCTGATCGGGCAGACCGGCGTGCCCTGGCTGATGGGGACCGATCTCGTACCGGTCCATCGCCGGGCCTTCATGCGCCACAGCCGCGAGGCCATCCCGCGCTGGCTGGCGCGCTTCCCGGTCCTGCGGAACGTCGTCGACGCCCGCTATGTCGAGGCCATCCGCTGGCTGCGCTGGCTGGGGTTCACCCTTGGCGAGCCGTTTGCCATGGGGCGGGGCCTGTTCCGGGCCGCCGTGAGGGAGGCCGCATGATCCGCCCCTGCACCGTGGCCGAACTGGAGGCTGCGCCGTCCTTTCCCGACCTGCTCGCGGAATACGCCGCGGAGTCGGCCATCGAAGGCATGCCGCCGCCGTCGGCCAGGATGGAGACCTATCGGGCGCTCCACGATGCTGGCCTGCTGCACGTCCTTGCCGCGTGGGTGGATGGGGCGCTGGCGGGCTTCATCACCGTGTTGGCGGCGCCGCTGCCGCACTACGGGCGCACCGTGGCCGTGAGCGAGAGCTTCTTCGTCGCCAGGGCGCACCGCTCAACGGGCGCCGGCCTGAAGCTGCTGCGCGCTGCCGAGAACAAGGCCCGCGAGCTCGGTTCGCCCGGCCTGCTGGTCAGCGCCCCCTACGAGGGCGACCTGTTCAGGGTCCTGCCGAGGATCGGCTACGCCGAGACCAACCGCGTCTTCTTCAAGACGGTGAGCCATGAGTGAACTGGCCGCGCCGCACCTGCACATCGCATCGATGAGCGCGACGACAATCGAGAGGGTGCGCGAACTCGAATCGCTTGTGGCGACACTCCCGCAGCTGGCGATCTCGACGGGCCATGCCTTTCATGCCGGTGTCTATGCGCGCACCGTCATGGTGCCGGCGGGAGCAGTGATCACCGGTGTCCTGATCAAGATTCCGACGCTGCTGATCGTGAATGGCGACGCCGTGCTTCACACCCAACGCGGCCCGGTAGAGGTCCACGGCTACAACGTCATCCCGGCCGCCGCCGGTCGCAAGCAGGCTCTCGTCGCGATCACGGATACCCATCTCACGATGATTTTCGCGACTGCCGCCCGGGACATCGACGCGGCGGAGCGCGAGTTCACCGACGAAACCGACATGCTCATGTCGCGCAAGGAGGCTTAATCCATGTCTGGTCTCAGCACGGCCGCCATCCTCTCGCTCGGCGCCACGGCGCTCAGCACCGGCATGGGCGTCATCGGGCAAATCAGCCAGCAGCAGGCTCAGCAGCAGGCGGCGAGCGCAAACGCCGCACAGGCGGTCTACCAATCGCAGGTCGCGGCCCAGCACAAGACGCTGATGGACCAGCGAGCGGCTGACGCGAAACAGCGCGGGCAGGTGGCCGAGGAGAACCGGCGCCGATTGATGCAGCAGCAGCTTGGTCAGCAGACGGCAAGGCTCGCCGCGCAAGGTACCGACTTGGAAGGCAGCCCGCTCAACATCCTTGGCGACACCAGAGCGGCTGGTGAACTCGATGCTCTGACGATCCGCGCCAACGCTGCCCGCGAGGCTTACGGCTATCAGGCCCAGGGTTTGGGCTACAGCAACCAGTCGACCCTGGAAAGCACGCGCGCCGCAAACTCGGTCTACACACCGAATTATCTGGGCGCGGGGGGCTCGCTATTGGCCGGGGCCAGCACGCTCGCGGAACGCTGGAAGCTCTTCCAGAACAACAATCTCGCGTCGACCGCTGACGGCAACATGGGCACCGGCAGCGGATGGGCCTATTGATGCGAAAGCTGCTGGAACATGCTGGAGCAGGCGCCATTGGCATCGTCGCCCTTGAAGCCAATCACGCGCTTGTTGGTGTCGGTGAACAACTGCACTCGACAATGGATCGTGATTGGTGTCGAGGACGTCGTTTTGGTGGACGCCTGCGTATTGCTGATGAAACCTTTCGTCGAGCTGGTCGGCACAGTCGTCGAATCGGTGTTTCCTGCAAAGGTGCATACCGGGCCGTTCTGGTTCCGGGACTCGCTCACCGGCGCACCCCACACCGGCGTGATCGCCTCTATGGGCTGCCCTTGGTAGCGCGAGAATGCGCGCATCGAATCGGCTTGCGCATCGACGCCGCCCGCCCATGCCAGAGCCATCAGAACCACGTACCTCATAGGTATACTCTCAGCGCCGCGGTCGGAACGCCATTGCAGGGAGCCGCCTGATGGCAATCATCCGGTCCTTTAACAATCAGCCTACGGTCGAGGCCAAGCCGCTACCGGCTGTAGCTATCTCCAGTAGCGCGGCGGTGGGCGCTTTTGGCAACACGATGCAGACGGAGGGCGACGCGAAGGCCCTGCTGTTGGCCGGTGAGCAACTCAGGAAGGCGTCGGACGCGACCGAGAGAATAGTCCGCGCCATGAGGGAGGAAGCCGCAATGCGTGCATCCATGAAAAAGACACCACGTCCATGACGAGGGCGGAGAGTTCACACCAGACCGGCGATGACGCCTTCCCTTCGGGCGTGCCCGGGCGATTGATCGTGCCAACCGACGGCAAGGACACCCTTCAGGCCTCGATGGGCCGCTGAACGGAGACGAACATGGCAAGCATCGAGACAGAAGGGCTGCCCTTGGCAGCGCCGACGGCGGACCCATGGCCGCTCGACGGCCTAGGGGAGACAGCCCACTGGGCCTGCAGGCCGACGAGATGGTCGCGCGCCACCTCGACACCGGCTTTGCTGCTGAGGTCCGCAGCCTGGTGCACGATCCGGCGACGGGCCTCGCGGGCCGTGAGCCGCAGGACGCGCTGGCCGGGATCGCCGAGACCATCCCGCTTCTGGGCGCGCTGAAGGACCGCTATCTCGCGCAGGCGCATAGCCCGCGCCAGAAAGCGCTGCTCGAGCCGCTGATCGACCGCCGTCTCGACCGCGCCGGCGGTGACCTCGGCCGGATCGTGGAGCGGGCGGCGTCGGTGCTGGACGACCGTAGCGTGGCCGAGCGCCTCGCCGACCTGCAGCGGGATGCGTCGCTCTCCTGGCAGGACCCGGCCCATCTGCGCCTGCTGGGCCGCACTGCGGTGGACGAGCTGCGCTACCAGGGCGAACGAAAGGGCTGGGACGCGGGCCGGACCGACACGGCGGTACGCACCGGCCTCAGCGATCTCTATGCCGGCGCGGTCGAGGCCGCGATCGGCCAGGATCCCGAGCGCGCCGCGACGCTCTACGATCACGCGCGCGACGTGATCCAGCCGGAGCGGCATGCCATCGTCGAGCGCCGGATCGAACGGGCGCGTGAGGCGCGTCGCGTGACGGAGATCGTCGGCGGTCTGGCCGACACGCCCGACGATCCGACGCGGCGCCCCGACCTCGACGACTACCAGGCGAGGGCCGCCGAACTGACGCCGCCGGACGCCTCGCCCGAGGTGCGGGCGCAGGTGGCCCGGATGGCGCGGATCGAACAGGCGCGCGCCGACCGGGCTTGGCAGGCGACGCGGGGCCGCGCGGCGACGGGCGCGCTCGACTGGCTCGGCGCCAATCCCGCGGCGCCGCTGATGGCGATGCCTGCGGAGCTGCGCGACGGGTTGAGTCCGGAGCAGAGTGAGGCGCTCGACCGGACGGCCATGAACGGCGGCCGCGTGGTCACTGATCGCGACCTGTACGACAGGCTCGACGACCAGGCGGTACGCGACCCTGAAAGCTTTGTTGATGTCGACCTCACGCACAACCGGCTGTCGCTCGGAGACAGCGACTACGACCGCCTGACCAAGCTCCAGCAGGTTCTCTCCGAAGGTAAATCCGATCCGGCCTTCGAGCGACACCGTCTCGGCCGCCTGTTCCTCGAAGAGGGACTGCGCGACGCCAACGTCGATCCCAACGGGCCGGGGAGCCGGACCGCGCGGCAACAGCTCGACGGGCTGCTCGGCGCCTTCGAGGCCGTTGAGGGCAGGCCGCCGACGATGGCGGACATCCGCGGGCTCGTCGGTGATGTGCTGCTACGCGCGGAGAGTGATCCGAACATCATTCGGGTCTCGGGCGGCGAACCGGCTGAGCCGAACGGCAATACGGAAATCGTGCCGCCGCAAGAGGCAGTCGAGGAATCCTGGGAAGTCGAGCCGCCAACGGAGCCAGCTCCGGGCAGTTCTGAGTATGTGGCGAAGGACGCGCTCGATGGGGGACGGATTGTTCACAACGGCGACGGCAGCGGGGAGTTACGCGAAGCCTTCGATTTGCAGCACTTCATTCTCGCGCAAGTCGGAGGGGGCGGCGCTCGTGGCGGCGGAGGCGGTCGCGTTCCCCCACCGCCCCGCCCATCTGCGGCGCCAAGCCAGCAGCCCGCACCAGGCATCTGGCACAATCGGCCGCCGGTGACGCCTGGACTGCCGCAGGCAATCGAGAATTTGCGGCGTTGGTTTCCGCCTTCACCCCAACCATCGGGCACACAACCCGCACCCGATGCGGCCGGACCGGCGGCGGCCGCTGAGTTTGCACAATCCGTCGATGATTGGTTAGGTAAGAGGGCTCAACGGACCGACAAGGATAATTACCCGGGCGCCGATGGCATCGACACGGCAGTCGGCGTTAAATTGAATCCTCGCGTCGGCGAACCGGCGGCAGGGCGCGATTACTTGCCCGACAACGAAAGCCACCGGAACGGTCTGCGCGGGGAGTATGGCCTGGCGAACGACATTGCGCAGCAATTCCCGGATCACACGGTAGTCGATTTCGGTAGGAAGGCGGGTCAGCGAGGACCGGATGTGGTCTCGGTGAGCCGCGACGGAGAAGTCATCCTCTGGGATTCCAAATGGCGCGGCTCGGATACCTCCATCGGTTCTGGCGGACGGGCACATCAGACGGAAAAATCATTCGAGGATGCACGGGAACACACTAGAGGGAGTATCGATGCAGCGGTGAAAAGTGGACGTCTATCGCCTGAAGCCGGGGCCAAGGCCATGCAGAATCTGGACAACAGGAACGTGACCATCGTCACGGTCGGTACTGGCAGCGCGCGCAACGGCGTGGTTGAACGAATCGTGGGCGGCGAGCGCGCAGTTGTCCACCCATAACCGGAGGCCTTGATGCCGAGAAACTTTGCCCCCGAAGGTGATCGCAAATTCTACTTAGACTTTCATATGCCCCGGGTAACGAAGTTCGAGCCTGAAAAGACCGGGCCGTTCAATCGTGCAGGCTATATGTCGTCTAGACTAGGTGATTTGATTCTTGCCCATCTTCTGGGCCTGCGTGAGGAAGTGTTGCCGATAGCACGATCACTCGCGTCCTGGATGAAGGCGCAACCAGCGCCGCCAGAGGGCAAGGATTCCGACGAATGCTACCGCGTCTATCAATGGTGGCGGACTCTGGGCCTGTGCAAGTGGCTGATCGACGGCGATCCGGCGGTCGCCGAGTTCGGCCGCGCGAGCGAGGCCAACTGGCAGCAGTGGGACCAGTTCGACCGCCTCCTGCCCAACGGGACGAAGCTGCTGATGCGGGAAGGGCTCGAACTCTCACTGCCGCTCAACCTGGCGGCGCGACGTCATGACGTCGGCCTGAAGCTCTGCCAGGAGGCGGGTCTCACCGAGAAGGCTTCGTCGGCGCCGGCCATCGTGCGGGCGGAACTGATGTACGGGCAATGGGCCTGCCGTCATCTTGCCAACGGGGGCAAGCCCGACGCGGCCTATGTCGCCAAGGGCGAGGAGATGCTGCTCAAGACGATGATGGAGCGCTTCATTTCGAACGGCTCCCACACCAAGATGGCAATGTGGCTGAAGGCGATCTACCACGACAGCGGCGTCGCGCGGACGCCGGAGGAGACCATTCTCAAGGCCTACGACACGATGACCGGCGTCGAGAAGCCCGCCTTCGCAATGGTCTGACGTTAGGAAAGGGTAGCGAGGAATTGTAGCAGCAGGGTGCGATACCTGCGGGCCCGGCAATGGCGGCCGGTGCCTGGAAGCCCGGCCGCTGCAGGCCGACGAGATGTTCGCGCGCCAGCTCGACAAGGGTGGGCGCGGGCGCGGTCCACACTCAGGTAGCCAAGAACCCGGAAGCCCTCCTCCAATTGGTTGAAGGCTTGACCTGCGGACCGGCCGCACGCTGACGGATGAGTTTTCGGCACGGTATTCGGCAGAGACGCAAGGGCCAAGGAGCCTGTCATCCGCCTACATCACGCCCGTTTCCTGGATCAGCCGCAACCTGCTGCCGAGGCCGGCGCAGAGGCGGGTGCGCAATGTGATCTGCAGCCGGCATCAATGGCCCGACTTCGACTTCGCGCCACGTAGCATGCGTGTAGGCACGCGCATCTGAATCTTGCTGATACCGCATAGGGGGAGTTCGATCAGGAGTCGTTGTTTCTCTCGGCACTGGAGCACGAGGTGCCGGTGATGCGTTGGCTCGAGGACCATGTCGGAGTCGCCTATTGCCTGGTGATCGAAATCGGTGCCAATCCCGGTCTTTACCCGACATTTTCCGATGCGCTGATGAAGGCCTCTCCGGCGTTTCCGGACGCACGGGAGTGCAGGATTGCATCGTTCCAGCCGTCAGGCGAAGCCTGTCGTCGGTTGCTCGCTAACCTCGCGATCAGGGCTTCGTGCCGGAGGGGTCCGCAAAGGCCGAGCGATTCGAAGCGTCCAGCGATCATCGCGGTTGCTGCGTCGGCCGGAGCATTGACGACGCTCTTCCTGCGCCGGCGAGGACGTGCTTAGTGCTTGTCGCAGCTTGCGCGGGAGGCAGACAAAATGGTGAAGCCGGTACGCCGTATCGTAACGGGCCATGACGAAAGCGGGCGGTCCGTGTTCCTCGAGGACAAGCCGGCGCCGCATCCGTTCTCGCCTTCGCATTCACCCAATGTCGGACTTACCAACCTCTGGATGCTTGAAACTTTCCCGGCCTCCAACGAGGCGGGCCGGCCCGATCCGACGGCGCGGCCTTTCAGGCTCGAGCCGCCGGCGAGCGGCAACGTCGTGCGCATCGTCGAATTCCCGCCCGACAAGGAGCGCAACTACGGCAACCAGGCCGAAGTTTTCAGCCAGTACGGCGCCTCCGAGGCGCACGACAAAGCCGCTCGGCATCCTGGCTTCCACAAAACTCAAAGTGTCGATTACGCAATCGTCATCGAAGGCGAGATCTGGGCACTGATGGACGTCGGCGAAACCCTCATGAAGGCGGGCGACGTGCTGATCCAGCGAGGGACCAACCATGCCTGGGCGAACCGCTCCGACAGCATCGCCCGCGTCCTTTTCGTCCTGAATGGCGCCGACCCACTTTAAGCCGGCCTGCGGTTCGCCGTCGTTTTTGCCCTTTGGGGCACGCAACCCACCGTCGTCAAACGCATTGTTTCCGGACCCGATCAGGAGGTTCCGATGCGCGCGCATTCCGTTACGATCACCGCCGTTCTTCTAGCTGTCGGCTTGGCCGGACCCGTCCTCGGCAAGGATCGGCCCGTCACCGACCAGGAAAAAGCAAGTCTCGTGTCTGCCATCAAGTCAGCAGGCTGCACGGGCGGCACTATGGAGTTCGACGACGACAAGTCGCCACCGCATCCCTCGGGCAAGTTCGAGGTCGACGACGCGATGTGTGGCAACCAGAAGCACGATCTCGTATTCGATCACGACTTCAAGCTGATTTCGAAGAAGGCGGACTAGACCGTCTCCTTCGGTTCGGCTGCCTGCCAGGCGGTGGCGGCCTCACGCGCGATGCGGGTAAAGTTGCGCGCCAGACCTGTAGCGGTGCCGGTACGCCAGGCCATGGCCATTGCCAGCGGGGCCGGGTTCTCGGCGATTTGAAGGATGCGCAGGCCCGGCATGTTGAAGCGCGTCACCGTGGAAGGCGCGACCGCGACACCCAGGCCCGCATCGACGAACCCCGCCACCGTGTGGATCTGGTCGGCATACTGGACGATGTGCGGGGAGAAGTGCGCACGCCGGCACATGTCCATCACCCGCGCATGCAGGAGCGGCAAGCCGGCCCGTGAATACATCACGAAAGGCTCGCCGACGAACTGACGAAGCTGCATGGCACGCTGCGTCGCCAGCCTATGCGTTGCGGGCACCAGCGCAAGGAAGGGTTCGCGGATCAAGGTCACGATCTGCAGCGATCGCGAACTGAGGGGCGGCCGGAGCAGGGCGACGTCGACGCTCCCCGTTTCGAGCGAAGTCACCAGCACCGACGTCGTGAGCTGCTTCAGTTCCAGTTCCACGTCGGGATAAGCCGAGCGAAAGCGTGTGACGATGGGTGGCAAGAGCGTGAAGGCATTGGACGGGGCGAAGCCCACGGTGAGGCGTCCCGTCTCGCCGCTCCCCAGGCGCCGCACGTCGTCCACGGCCTGGTCGGCGCCATCGAGAAGGCGCCGTGCACGCTCGTAGAGGAGGAGGCCCGCCTGCGTTACCTCGAACTTCTTCTGGGTCCGATGGAGAAGCTCGACGCCCAGTCGACGCTCCAGGTTCTGGATCTGGCGGGTGAGGGGTGGCTGGGCGATTCCCAATGAAGCGGCCGCCCGTCCGAAATGGCCTTCCCGCACCACGGCGCAGAAGTATCTCAATTGCCGCAGGTCCATAGTCGATACCCTGAAGGTATTGAAAGCAGGTCTCACGATATTGGACGTGTTTGTTGCAAGTTGGCAACGTCGGGTTGCAGATTGAGTGAACTTGGAGTGGTGAAAGCTGGCTCCGCGGCGGAGTTTGATGGCCGTTAATTGCGTTCAAGCAGCAATTTACGCGCGGCGAAAGCGAACCCCGGCTGGATTTCAGCCCGACTTTCTTCTTTGGCTTGGACGACCCGGCACGGTCGGTGATACCGAAGCAGTGAGATTTGTTTTGCGCTTGGCCGGGCTTCGGCGCGTATTGCGTAGGACCGTCGAACAGGAAGAAGAACAGGAATGGCAAAATCGCATCCCGTCGACGCTCACGTCGGCACCCGAATGCGCCAGCGTCGCACCCTGCTTGGCATGAGCCAGACCAGGCTCGGCGATGCGGTCGGTCTCACCTTTCAGCAGGTGCAGAAGTATGAGCGGGGGGCGAACCGCGTAGGCTCCAGCCGTCTCTACGAGTTTGCCAAGGCACTGGACGTGCCGGTTTCCTATTTCTTCGACGAGATGCCGGGCAACGTGCTCGCTGGCCGGCCGATGGCGGCTCGGGTCAAGAAGGGCGGTGGCTTTGGCGAGGCTGGCACCCCCTTCGCCGTCGAGAAGGACCCGCTGATCAAGCGTGAGACGCTGCAGCTCGTGCGCGCGTACTACAAGATTCGAGAACCTTCGGTGCGCAAGCGCATCTACGAGCTGGTCAAGACAATGGGCGCCGCCAGTATGAGTGCCGAACGTGCAAGAAAATAGGTAGGCCGTCGTCGCGAGCGGAGTTACCCGGCTCGCGACGATCTGGATGCTGCGGCGATGCCTGGCGCCAGAGTCAGGCCGCCAGCAGATGTTCCGCGATCTGAACGGCGTTGAGCGCCGCACCCTTCAGCAACTGGTCGCCAGCCACGAACAGCGAGACCGAGTGGCCGCTGGGATCGCCGAGGTCCTGGCGGATGCGTCCCACCAGAATGTCGTCCTGTTGGCTGGCGTCGCGCGGCATCGGGAAGACGTTGCGCTCGCGGTCGTCGACCACGCGCACGCCCGGCGCGTTGGCGAGCAGTGCGCGCACGCGGGCCTCGTCGATCGGGTGCTCGCACTCGAAGGTGACGGCGGCCGCATGGGCGCGCAGCACCGGCACGCGCACGCAGGTCGCCGACAGCCGCAGGTCCGGATCGCCGTAGATCTTGCGGGTCTCGCGCATGACCTTGGTCTCCTCGTCGTTGTAGCCGGTCTCGGGGTCGATCGCGGTGTTGTGGCTGAACAGGTTGAAGGCATAGGGGTGCGGCAGCACCTTGGGCTGGAAAGCGCGGCCGTCGAGATAGGCGCGTGTCGAGTCCGCGAGCTCGTCCATGGCCGCGGCGCCGGCGCCCGAAGCCGCCTGGTAGGTGGCGATGGTCATGCGCCGGATACGGTTGTGCTGGTGGATCGGCCAGAGCGGCGTGATGGCGATGATGGCCGCGCAGTTGGGATTGGCGACGATGCCCTTGTGATCGGCGATGGCACCGGCATTGATCTCGGGAATCACGAGCGGCACCTCCGGATCCATGCGAAAGGCCGACGAATTGTCGACCACGATGGCGCCGGCGGCGACGGCAATCGGGGCGTAGCGCTTCGAGATACCACCGCCCGCCGAGAACAATGCGATATCGACGCCCTCGAAGCTCTTTTCGGTGAGTTCCTGGACGACGAGCGCCTTGCCATCAAAGGAAAGCTCGCGGCCTACCGAGCGGGCGGAGGCGAGCAGGCGCAGTTCCTTCACCGGGAAACGCCGCTCCGCCAGGCATCGCAGGAACTCCACGCCGACGGCGCCGGTGGCACCGACGATGGCTACTGTGAGAGGTCTCGAATTCATGTCTGTCTCCTTCTTTGAAGCCGGGAGACGGACGCCTGGAAAGACAAAGGCCCCGTCCGAAACCGGCGGGGCCTTGAGGTTGTCCTATGTCACGTTCGACTCTACGCGCACGTCCTCGCCGGCCCACCGAAGGTGGTCGTTTTGGTCGTGGTCGTTTTGGTCGCGAAACGCATCATGGTGGCGAGGATATAGGGCGAAGGCGGAGGGGTTGTAAAGACGCGCCACCGCTGCCTTGACTTCCAGCCTATCAAATAACATATGAAGTTACATGAGAAGAGACAGCCGATTGTCGGACGTGCTGCACGTGCTGCTGCACATGGCCGGACACAAGGGGCCGGCCACGTCGGAGGCGCTGGCGCGGGCGATCGACACCAATCCGGTGGTGGTCCGCCGTATCATGGCCGGCCTGCGCGAGAAGGGTTACGTGCGCTCGGAAAAGGGGCATGGCGGCGGCTGGTCGCTGGCCTGCGATCGCGCGAAGTTGACGTTGCGCGACGTCTACGACGCGCTGGGCAGTCCCCCTTTGCTTGCGCTGGGCAACCGAGAGGATGCGTCCGGCTGCCTCGTCGGCCAAGTGGTGCACGAGGCGCTCGACGATGCGTTCGAGCAGGCGGAGGCGCTGCTGCTGTCGCGACTCGGCAAGGTGACGCTGGCCCGGCTGAGCACGGATCTTCACAAACGCCTCGTCGCCCGAGGCGGTGCCCATCGCCTGGAGACGGTCCATGCGTCCTGAAACGGGCTTCGACGATGCGGCCATGGTGGCGCGCTACGCCGAGGGACCGCCGCGCTTCGTGCCGGGCTACGCCGCGCTGCAGACAATGACGCGGCTGCTATTGGCCGAGCGTGTGCCGGAAGAGGGACGTGTGCTGGTGCTCGGTGCCGGCGGCGGGCTGGAAATGAAGGCGTTCGCGGAGGCGCACGAGGGCTGGAGCTTCGACGGTGTCGATCCCGCCGCGCCGATGCTCGATCTCGCGGCCCGCACCCTGGGCCCGCTCGGCGTCCGCGCGCGTCTCACGCAAGGCTATGTCGGTGACGCGCCCGAGGGCCCGTTCGATGGCGCAACCTGTCTGCTGACGCTACACTTCATGGATCGCGCGGAGCGGCGGCGCACGGCGGCCGAAATCCACCGTCGCCTCCGGCCCGGCGCGCCCTACGTGATCGCCCATCTCGGCTTCCCGCAGGGAGATGGCGATGACGGCGACCGCGCGCTCTGGCTGTCGCGACACGAAGCCTTTTTAGCCGCCGCCGGACTCGAAGCCGAAAAAGCGGCACGCACCCGCAAGGCGATCGACACCAGGACCCACATCCTCGCGCCGGCCGAGGACGAGACGATCCTGCGCGACGCCGGCTTCTCGAAGGTGAGCCTGTTCTACGCCAGCTTCGCCTTTCGCGGCTGGGTCGCGACGGCGTGAGGCGAGGCTAGGCCTGCAGCCGCAGGAACGGCTTGTCACCGCACACCGTGACGCGGTGGCCGTACCGTCGGTGCGGGAAGTAGTCGAACATCGCGTGGTGCTGGACGCAGCGATTGTCCCAGAAGGCCACCGAGTTGGGCTGCCATTTGAAACGGCACTGGAATTCCGGAGTCTCGATGTGGCGGTAGAGCATTTCCAGCAGCGCGTCGCTCTCGTGCTTGCGCAACTGCGGGATGCGCAGCGTGAAGCCGCGATTGACGTAGAGACTCTGCTTGCCCGTAACCGGATGAGTGCGCACCACCGGATGCTCGGCGTTGGGGAACTTGATGTTGTCGCGGTCCGTGGCCTTCACGCGATAGTAGTGCGCCTTGGAACTGTCGTGCAGCGCCGTCAGGCCCTGTAGCAGCACCTTGATCGGCTCGGAAAGCGTGTCGTAGGCGCGGTACATGTTGGCGAACAGCGTGTCGCCGCCGCCCTCGGGCGGTACCTCGGTGAGATAGAGGATCGAGCCCATCGGCGGCTCGACGTCGCACGACACGTCGGTGTGCCATTCCTCGCCGGCGACGTGGCGCGACTTCTCGTCGGCCTTGATGACCAGAATCTCGGGATGCTCGGGCAGCTCGATCGGCGCGTTGGGATGGACGTGCAGCGGCCCGAAGCGGCGGCCGAACTCCTTGTGCTGCTCGACCGACATCTTCTGGTCGCGAAAGAAGATCACCAGGTTTTCCATCAGCGCATCGTGCACTTCCTGGAACTGCTGGTTGCCGAGCGGCTTGCCGAGATCGACACCGGAAATCTCCGCCCCGATGCCGGGCGTCAGCTTGCGCACTTCGATCGACTGGTAGGTCATGGGCTTCCTCCCGGAACTCGTGTCCGTTGCCGGCGAGGATACGCGCCGCGGCGGCCTGCCGCAGGGGAATTTCATCTGAATCCGTAATGCGGACTCTGGGACTGGGCCGGTGGGGCCGTGGGCCGGTCCGGTGAAATCCGGTAAGATGAAGCGGCGATGAAGATCGACGTCGACCATTATCTGGTGTTGGGCGTGCCGCGGACGGCGGACGCGGCGACGATCCGCGCAGCCTATGTCGATCTCGCGAAGAAGTACCACCCCGACGTCGCCTCGGGGAATCCGGAGCTGGCGGCCTACAATTTTCGCCAGATCACGGCCGCCTATCAGGTTCTGAGCGATCCCGAGGACCGCGCCGGATACGACGCCAGGGTTCGGTCGGCGCTCGACGCCGAGCGCGCACGCCGCGAACAGGCAGCCCTGGCGGCGGCGACCGCGCGGGCGGCGAAAGCGGCAGGCAAGGCCCGCTCCCGGCAGCGCATCGCAGCGATCCTGTTCGGCAAGGCGCGCGCGGCGGTCCGGGCGGCGGCTCCGCACCCTGGCCCGGGGCTTCGCCAGTCTTTGCCCGGGTTGTTCCCTTCGCCGCGCCCCACGGTGCCGGTGGGTCGGCTGCTGCATGCCGATGCGACTGCACGGCGGAGGGCCGCGGTCATGCTTGCCGCGGTGCTGCTCGTTTTCGTTGGCGTCACCGGCTATCTCGCGCAGCGCTACGTCCGCGCGCCCGGCTTCGAAGTGATGGCCGCCTCCGAAGCGATGCGGCCCGCGGCGGAGCCGCCGGCCGACAAGCCCCGTGCCGCGCCGGTGCCGCAGATGCAGCAGCCCAGCCAGTACGGTGCCTCGCCCGACCGTCCGCCCTCGGCCCCGATGCCGGGAGTCGCCGCGGGCCGCGCGGCTGTTCCGAAGCCCGCGCCGGCCGAAATCACCGATGGCCAGTCGGTCTGCATCGCGGACGACGGAGCCAAGTTCGCGATCATCAACCGCGGCGGCGAGCCCACCGTGATCTACAACGGCGCCGCGCCGGTGCGCGCCTCGGTGCTGTTCGCCGACCGCCATCTCGTGGTGCTGACCGGGATCGTGCCGACCGACACGATCATGATCGGCATCCAGCGCGGTCAGGAGAATGCCACGCACGTCTATTACGCCGATCCCCGCGGTGCGATCGTCCAGACCGTCGTCGCGCGCTGCGAGGGGCGGGCGTATTAGAGCCGACCGGCGTCACTCCCAGCGACGCACACATCCTCGCAACCACTCCAGTGTCATCCCGAGCGTAGCGAGGGACCCTTGCTCTTATCGGCAGGCATTAAAAGGAAAGGTCCCTCGCTGCGCTCGGGATGACAATCTTGTTGGAACGGCGAAGCGTGCGCCCGATCTCCAAACATGACGAAGGCCGGCCCGCTTGGTTCGGACCGGCCTTCGCAACTTCGGGAGCCTACTTCTTCTTCACGCTTTCGAGCGTCGGCAGCTTGTAGCGGTCCTCGGGATCGTTCCAGCCCTTGAAGTTGGGCTTGCGCTTCTCGGCGAAGGCGGCGCGCGATTCCATGAGGTCGCTCTTGGCACCGTGATCGTGCAGCGCGTCGGCGAGCCGCTGCTGGTCGGCGGTCGGGGCAGGGCGCATCTGGCGCATCATGTGTACCGTATTCACCCGCGATGCCGGCGGCAGGGTCAGCAGATGCTCGGCCATCGACATGGCGGTGGGCATCAGCTCGGCCGCATCGACGAGGCGGTTCACGAAGCCGATCTCGTAGAAGCGCTGCGCGCTAAAACGGAATCCCAGCGCCATCTCCATCGCCACGGGGTAGGGCAGGTTGGCGATGTGGCCGTGATTGTAGCCGCCCAGCAGCCAGCGCTTCGCCTCCGAGACCTCGAACACCGCCTCGCGCACGGCCACACGAAGATCGGTGCGCTCGACCAGCATGAAGCCGCCGCCCATGGCGAAGCCGTTGATCGCGCAGATCACCGGCTTCTCGAGCTTGCCCGACATGAACGGGTCCTCGATCTCCGGACGCCTGCCGCCCGCCACGCCGTCCTTCAGGGATTCCTTCATGTCCTCGCCGGCGCAGAAGCCGCGGCCGGCGCCGGTGAAGATGGCGACTTCGAGCTCCTTCGACTCGCGGAACTCGTTCCAGGCCGCCGACAGGTCGGTGCGCATCTCGTGATTGAGCGCGTTCAGCCGGTCGGGCCGGTTCATCCGTACGACGAAGATCTGCCCGTGCTTCTCGGTTTCGACGACAGCCATGTTGTTCCCTTATCCCTTGATGAATGCGAGCAGGTCCGCGTTGAGCGCGTCCTTGTTCATGCTGGCGAGCCCGTGGCTTCCCTTCGGATAGACCTTGAGCGTTGCGCCCTTCACGAGCTTGGCCGACATGCGGCCGGCGGCGTCGATCGGCACGATCTGGTCGTCGTCGCCGTGGATGACGAGCGTCGGCACGTCGAACTTCTTCAGGTCCTCGGTGAAGTCGGTCTCGGAGAAGGCCTTGATACAGTCGAGCAGCGGCTTCAGCCCGCCCATCATGCCCTGCATCCAGAAGAAGTCGCGCACACCCTGGCTCACCTTCGCGCCATCGCGATTGGCGCCATAGAACGGCGTCGTCAGGTCCTTGAAGAACTGCGAACGGTCGTCGGTCACGCCCTTGCGGATACCGTCGAACACTTCCAGGGGCAGGCCGCCCGGATTGGCCGCGGTCTTGAGCATGAGTGGCGGCACGGCGCTCACCAGCACGGCCCTGGAGACGCGTTTGGTGCCGTGACGGCCGATGTAATGCGCGACCTCGCCGCCGCCGGTCGAATGGCCGACCATCGTCGCACCCTTGAGATCGAGCGCCTCGAACAGTGCCGCCAGATCGTCGGCATAGGTGTCCATCTCGTTGCCGTCCCAGGTCTGGCCCGAGCGGCCGTGTCCGCGGCGATCGTGCGCGATCACGCGAAAACCGTGATTGGCCAGGAACACCATCTGGTCTTCCCAGGCATCGGCGGTCAGCGGCCAGCCGTGGCTGAAAGTGACGACGGGGCCCTTGCCCCAGTCCTTGTAGTAGATGTCGGTGCCGTCGCGGGTCTTGATGAAGGGCATGTGACGCTCCTCTCGTTGCAAGCTGACGATCGCGCAGAGCGGTCAGCGACGCTCGAAGTCGATTCGTTCGTCGACCGGCAGGCCCAGCAGGTGGCGGCGCAGGCAGTCGAGGCCGAGTTCGGTGGCGCCGATGCGCACCCAGTCGCGGCCGCCGACAAGCCTGGCCTGCCGCGTTACGGCGCCACCCGCGTCGGCGAGGCCGATACAGATCGTGCCGCCCATGTCGGGCCGGTCGGCGCCCTCGTCGAGTTCGAGCAGCAGCACCAGTGCGTGGCTGGCACCGCTCGCCGCGCGCAGGGCCTTGGCGGCGGACGCCGCCGCATCCGGCGTCACGCCGGTGGCGCCCAGCTCGTTGATGTCGCGCGCGACGATGCCGCGGCGGAAAGCGCGCTCGGCGCCGGCCAACGGCGCGAGGCGGGCGGCGAGATGGCCGCCGGTGATCATCTCGGCGGTGGCGAGGGTCGCGCCCTTTTCCAGCAGCTTGCCCAGCACCACGCCTTCGAGGGTCTGCTCGTCCTCGGCGACGATGAAGTTGCCCAGCCGCTTGCGCACCTCGGCCTCGGCCGGGTCGAGCAGGGCGGAGAGGGCGGCCTCGTCGTCGGCACGCAGCGCGAGCTTGGTCTCGAGCTGCGGATAGTGCGCCTGGAAGCCGAGCTTGATGCCGCCGTCTTCCTTGAACGCGGCCATGTCGCCCAGCATCTGGTCGGCGCGCGATTCGCCGATGCCGAACGTGTGGAAGCGCTTCAGCTTCGTCACGCCCTTGATGCCGCTCATCGCCAGGATGCGCGGCAGTATCTGTTCGTCGAGCATGCGGCGCATCTCGCGCGGCACGCCGGGCGTGAAGAAGAAGCGCGCCTTGCCGATGGTGACGGCGAAGCCGCAGGCGGTGCCGATCGGATTGTCGATGAACTCGGCATTGGCCGGCAGCATCGCCTGCTTCACGTTGTTGGGCGGCATGACGCGCCCGCGCCGCGCGTAGGATTCCTCCATGCGCGTCATCCAGTAGTCGCTCTTCACCAGTTCGACGCCGCAGGCCTGGGCCGCGACCTCCTGCGAGAGATCGTCGACCGTGGGCCCGAGCCCGCCGTTGACGATCACCGCATCGGCGCGCTCGCCGGCCTGGTGGAAGGCTTTCAGGAGACTCTCGCGGTCGTCGCCGACCGTGGTGCCCCAGTGAACACCGAGGCCGACCTCGACGAGGCGGCGGGCCATGTGGCTGTAGTTGGTGTTGACGGTCTTGCCGGTGAGGATCTCGTCGCCGGTACAGAGGATTTCTACGCGCATGCGCGGAATTATCGGCTAACGTCGCCCAAAGCAAAAGAGGGAGAGAAGCATGGCCGACCTGTCATCCGATCTGCGGGAGGCGCTGGCCAGGGTCGGCACCTCGACCCTGACGGGTGTGCTGAACCGGCGGGGACTGCGCAGCATGACCCTGTTCGACGTGTGGCCGATCCGGCCCGAGCAGCCGCGCATGGTCGGGCTCGCCTTCACGATGCGGTTCATTCCGTCACGCGAGGACAAGGACGGACCGACGTCCACCAACCGCTCGATGGTGCAGCCGCAGGCGATGGAGGAGTGTCCGCCGGGCCATGTGCTGATGATCGATTCGCGCGGCGATTCGCGGGCGGCCTCTGCGGGCGATCTCTACGTCGGCCGGCTGAAGGCACGTGGTGCCGCCGGGATCGTCACCGACGGCGGCTTTCGCGACACCGACGGTGTGCACAAGACGGGACTCCCGGCCTATCACCGCCGCCCGTCCTCGCCGCCGAGCCCGATAGCGCATCGCCCGGTTGACCTCAACCTGCCGATCGCCTGTGGCGGTGTCGCGATCTATCCCGGCGACGTGATCGTGGGCGACCGCGACGCGATCGTCGTCATCCCGCCCGACATCGTCGAGGCCGTCGCCGAGGAAGCGCTGAACAACTACCACTACGAGGAATTCGCGGAGGCCGAAGTGGCCCGCGGGCGCTCACTGAAGGGCCTGTTCCCCGTGGCCGGCGAGGAAGCCAAGCGCGACTTCGAAGCCTGGAAGTCGCGGGGGAAGAAGTAAGACTCATGCTCCTTGCCCCCGTTAGGGGGAGAGGAACGTGAGAGTCACGCCAGCGACGTCCTGATCTCCAGCCCGTTTTTCAACGTGAGCGTCACCGGGGTGCGCTCGGCGATGTCGGCCATGCGCTTCTTCTGCTCGTCGTCGATGTCGCCCTCGATGGTCAGCACGCGGTCGATGCGCTGCCTGTCGCCGTCGCGGCTGAAATGGATGTCGGCGTGGACGGCGGTCACCGGCCACTGCTTGCGGTCGGCATACATGCGAAGCGTGATGACGGTGCAGGCGCCCAGTGCCGAGGTCAGGAGGTCGTAGGGGGCGGGGCCGGAATCTTTCCCGCCGAGATCCGGTCCTTCGTCGGCCGTGAGCCTGTGATGTCCGCCGTGGCCTGTGGCGATGGCGGTCGTGTAGTTGGTCGTGCCGATGCTTGCCTTTGCGTGCGCCATGTCCGGCTCCCGATGCGTCGGAGCGCCCCCGCTTCGAGGACGCTCCGGCACCAGTCTAGCGGCGCTTGCGGCGAACCGCTGCCTTCTTCGTCGCCTTCTTCACGGCCTTCTTCGCCGCGGTCTTCGTCTTCGTTACCGCCTTCTTCGCCGCCTTCTTGACGCTCTTCTTCGCAGCTTTCTTCTTCACAGCCATTCGATTCTCCCTGTGCAAAATGCGAGACGGCAAACACCGGACCTCGCACAACGTTGCATCTAGCGCGCGATTCGCATGCTTGTCTCGTTTTCTTCGCGCGCCCGCACCGTCCCGACATGAGTCATGTCGTCGCTGATCGGCGCGTCGGAGGGCAATGCCGCGAGCAGGCCGCCGGCGGTCTGCGGATCGAACAGCAGCGACATCTTGGGATGCGATGCGGCGCGATCCATGCCGTCGATGAGATGACGTGCGCGCATATTCTCCGGCTGCAGCGAACTCGCGAAGCCCTGCGCAAACAGCTCGGTCGCGCCCGGCAGCGCGGGCAGCGAATCGAGATCTATGTCGACCGCGACGTTGCCGCTCGAGCGGACCATCTCGGCAATATGACCCGCGAGTCCGAAGCCCGTCACGTCGGTACAGGCGTGCGCACCCGCATCGAGCAACGCTTGTGCAGCGCTGCCCGACGGCGTGCGCATCGACGCGACCGCCGCTTCGATCCAGGCGGCCCTGGCCATGCCGCGCATCGCGGCCGCAAAGATCACGCCCGTCCCGAGTTTCTTCGTGATCACCAACCGGTCGCCGGGACGAAGCCCGCCCTTGCGCAACGCCTGCGACGCAACGACGAGGCCATTCACGGAGAACCCCAGCGCCGCCTCGGGCCCTTCGCCGGAATGGCCGCCGATCAGCGCGCAACCCGCATCGTCGAGGATACGCCGCGCACCGGCCAGCATCTGGAACAGGTCTTCTTCCATCAGTCGTTCCGCGGCTGCCGGCACCACCGCAAGCGCCAGGGCGCTGTGCGGTTTTGCGCCCATCGCCCAGACGTCGCCCAGCGCATGCACGGCCGCGACCTCGCCGAAGACGAACGGATCGTCGATGAAGGTGCGGAAGAAATCGACCGACTGCACGAGCGCCCGTCCCGCCGGCACCTCGATCATTGCTGCATCGTCGGGCGCGTCGAGGCCGATGGCGACACCGGATCCGGGCGACGGGCCGAGACGCGCCAGCACACGGTCGAGCACGCCCGCGCCCACCTTGGCGCCGCACCCGCCGCAGCGCATGCCGATATCCGCCAGCAGGCGTTTTGCGCCCGCGTCGGCCAGCGCAGGATCGGGCGGTACGCTGCGCGCGCCCGCGTCCATCGGCGTCGCCGGTGGCTCGCGATACATGCGCATCCACTTGCGGTCGATGTGGTCCTTCCAGCGCCAGACCAAAGGACCCTCGATCGCGAAGCCGCCGCGCGTGGCCACGGCGTTTCCGTCGCCGGTGCCGAGGATCGACAGGTAGCGGCGTTGCGGGGTGAAGGGCTGGAGCGGCTGGCCCAGCAGGGCGAGCCGCAGGTTCGCGGCGAGCGGCGGGCCGTGGCGCACGGCGAAGACGCCGGCCTTGGGCCGCGGATGCAGGGTCACACTGGCGCAGTCGCCGGCCGCGAAGACGGTCGGGTCGCCGCTCGACGCCAGCGTCGGCTCGACCGCGAAGAAGCCGCGCTCGTCGAGTGGAAGGCCTGTTTCGGCGAACCAGGCGGCGGCGCTGGCCTGCGTCACCACGAAGGCGTCGTTGGCCGGCAGCCGCTCGCCGCTCTCGAGATGGACGGCGTCGGCGTCGATGCGCTTCGTGGCGGTATTCTCGATCAGCCGCACGCCACGCCGTCCGAAGATCGCGCGCATGCGCTGCCGCGCCGCGACCGCCTGGCCCGACAGGATCTCGCCCTTGGTGGCGAGCGTCACCGACACCTGGGCGTGACGCGCGACCTGGCGCAGGCGATGATCGATGGCCAGCGCCAGCTCGACGCCGCCCGCGCCGCCGCCGATCACGACGATGTCGAGCGCGCCCTGCCAGTCCTTGACCCGCTCGAGGAAGCCCAGCCAACGCTGGCCCAGTTCGGCGATCGGCTTCACCGGCGTCGCATGCTCGGTCGCGCCGTCGATGGCCTGCATGCTGGGCGACGAGCCGACGTCGAGCGAGACCAGATCGTAGGAGACCGGCGGGCGATCCTTCAGCAGCACTTGCCGGTTGAGCCGGTCCAGGCCGACGGCCTCGGCATGGATCAGCCGCGCGCCGTTCCACGCGCAAAGCCGCGCCAGGTCGATGTGGCATTCGTCGAACGTATAGGCGCCGGCCACGAAGCCGGGGATCATGCCGGAGTAGGGCGTCTCGACGTCCCGCCCGATCAGCGTCAGCCGCACGCCGGGCATCGGCTTCATGCCGAAGCTCCTGATCACGTGGACATGCGAATGCCCGCCGCCCACGAGCACCAGGTCTTTCAGGAGGGGCGCCGATTGCATCCTGCTCTCTATATCCCATTCCCTTGGCCCGCTCTCTTCGCGGTGCGGGAGAGTCTGAGATCAATTAGTAGCGTGTCTCAAAAGAATAATGTATATCAATTGATTAGGGGCGTTTGTTCCCCTTCTTTCGGAGCGCTTCCCATCGCCGTCACGTCCGGTCTCTCGGTCGCCCCTGATCTCTCTGGGGACGCCGCTTCGCTCGTGGCGCAACCGCGCTCGGCCTGGTCCCTGTCCTGGCCGCTGGTGCTGGGTCTGCTGCTCTTCATCTGCCTCGCCAACGGCAGCGGCCTGCCGCTGCTGGCCGACCCCGACAGCCACTGGCACATCGCCGTCGGCAACTGGATGCTGGCGCACGGCACGGTGCCGACGGTCGATCCGTTCTCCTTCACCTTTGCCGGCCAGCCGTGGATTGCCAAGGAGTGGCTGTCGCAACTGCTGATGGCCGTGGCCTTCAAGCTGGGCGGCTGGGGTGGCGTCACCGTGCTGGCGGCGACCGCTCTCGCCGCGTCCTTCGCGCTGATGCTGCGGCTGCTGCTGCGCGACCTGCGCCCGCTGCCGGCCGCCCTGTTCGCGCTGGCCGCCATCGCGATGACCATGCCGCACTTCCTGGCGCGGCCGCACGCTCTTGCGTTCCCGTTCATGCTGATCTGGATGGCGGGCCTCGTGCGCGCGGTCGAGGAACGCCGTGCGCCCGAGCCGCTTCTGCTTCTGGCCATGCTGTTGTGGGCGAACCTGCATGGTGGCTTCACGCTCGGCCTGTTGCTGGGCGGCGCCTTCGCGGTCGAGGCGCTGTTGGGCGCGCGCGATGTGACCGAACGCAAGACGCTATTCTTCGGTTGGGCGAAGTTCGGCGCGGCCGCCTTCGTCGTCGCCTGCATCACGCCCTACGGGCCCGAGCCGATCCTCGTCACCCTGCGCATCTTCGGCATGGGCGACGCGCTGGCCTTCATCTCGGAATGGAAGTCGCCCGATTTCCAGAAGCAGCCGCTGGCCGAGCTGGTGCTGCTGATCGCGCTCTACGCCGCCCTGTCGCGCGGCTTGAAACTGCCGCTGCTGCGCCTGCTGATCGTGCTGGGCCTGCTGCACCTCTATCTCAGCTACGCGCGCAATGCCGAGCTGCTGGCCATGCTCGCGCCGCTGGCGATCGCCCCGCTGCTGGCGCGGCAGTGGCCGGCGCTGCGGCCCGATCCGTCTCCCGGCCGCGGCGCGTCGCTGTCGGATCAGGCCGCCGCGCTGGCGCTACCGGCCGGCCGCGCCGCCGTCCTGGTCGGCATCGCCTGCTGCGCGGCGATCGCGCTCGGCCTGGTGCGCTACGGCGGAATCGTGCCGCCGCTCTCGGCCATGCCCTCGACCGCGATGGCCTATGTGAAGCAGGCCGGCATCGGCGGTCGCGTGCTCAACCATTATAATTTCGGCGGCTATCTCATCCATGCCGGCGTGCCGACCTTCATCGACGGCCGTGGCGAACTCTTCGGCCGCGATTTCATCCGACGCTACGCCGACACGATCGGCCTGCGCGGCGGCGAATCGCTGGAGCAGTTGCTCGAGCGCAACCGCATCGACTGGACGTTCTTGCCGCCCGACCAGCCGGCCAACCGCCTGCTGGCCCGCCTGCCGGGCTGGCGCCAGGCCTATGCCGACGAAGCCGCGGTGATCTTCGTGCGCGAGCGCTGATTCAGGCGAGGCACAACGCCGCGTCGGCATCGGCGTGATTGTATAACCCGCGCGAACCTTCCTAGATGGAGCGGCATGACGCTCGCGATGAGCTTTCGACTGACAGACTCGCTCCGACGCGGCGCCCGCTTCGTCCGGATGCTGTGTGTCCTGTCGTTGGCGATCGCCAGCATTCTGCACGTCGTGGGGGATGCGTGCGCGAACTCTGCGCCCGCGGGATCGCTTTCGGTGTCGAATGCGCCGGATGACGGTGGCACCGACGCTGCTGCGTCCGCCGAAGCCTGCCATAGCTGCTCCGTTGTGTCGTGCTTCAGTGCCGCTGCTCCGCAACCGGCCATGGAGACTTCGTCCGAGGTGCCCGAGGGGAGTCGCGTGCAGATCTCCGCCGTCTCCCTGCGTATCGCCGGACCACCCCCCAAGAGCTGATTCCTTAGCGCTCATAGGCCGTGCCGAAGCGATCGGTGCGGTCGGTCGATGATTGCTCATTCGGAATCAGTTCATGTCCATCCGCGTTTTTGCGGCACTGGGGGCAGCGCTTATCGTTGCCGCCGCCGCGTATGCCGCCCATGCGCAGGCACAGCCCACCGCGGCGCAGCGCACGCCCGGGGGCGTGCTGACGCTTCGCCAGGCCCTGCAGCAGGCGACAAACGCCAGCCCGCGCCTGGACGTCGCCGACCGCAACGTCGGCATGTCCGAGGGGCGCCGCCAGCAGGCCGGCGCCCTGCCCAATCCGACGATCGGGTTCGAGGTCGACAATTTTGCGCCGGGCAACGCGCAGTCGATCGGCGGCGCCGAGACCACGCTGATGCTGAGCCAGCTCATCGAGCTGGGCGGCAAGCGCGACGCGCGCGTGTCGGCCGCACTCGGCGATGCCGATGCGATGCGATGGGAGAAGGAGGCGTCCCGGCTCGAACTCCTGTCGGAAACGACGCTCGCCTTCGTCGAGGCGGTCTCGGTGCAGCGCCGCATCCAGATGCTCGACCGGCAGGCATCGACCCTCGAAAAGCTGGTTCCCCTCATGCAGCGCAGGGTCGAGGCCGGCGCTTCGTCTCCCTCGGAAGTGACGCGCACCCAGACGGCGGTGGGCATGACACGGCTGGAACGCGAGCGCGCGCGCCTGGCCTTCTCGGTGGCACGCCGGGAACTCGGCATGCTGATGGGACGCGATACGCCCGACTTCACGTCCGTTGCGGGCGATCTCGGCCGGCTTGTGCGACCGGCGCCGCTCGAAGCGCTGATCAAGGCCATCGACGATAATCCGCAGCTCATGCGCTGGACGGCGGTGCGCGCCCAGCGCGACGGCGAACTGCTGGTCGCCCGGCTGAAGCCCATTCCGGATGTAACCGCGAGCCTCGGCTGGCGCTATTACTCCGATACCCAGCAGAGCGCGGTCCGGCTCGGAGTCTCCATGCCGTTTCCGGTGCTGGACCAGAATCGCGGCGGCATCCGCGAGGCGCAGGAAAACTCCCGCAAGGCGCACGCCGAACGCGCGGTCAGCCGGTTGGCACTGATCGCGGTCGTGGCCAAGGCGCACGACACGGCCAACAACCAGCTCGTCCAGCTCGATCTCATCCGCAAGACGATCCTGCCGGCGGCCCGCCAGACCTACGCGACGATCGAGACGGGGTACGGGCAGGGCCGCTTCACGGTGCTGGAGATCCTCGATGCCTACCGGGCGGTCGCGGATGCCGAGCTGATGGAGCACGAGGCGCTGACCAGTTTCCATTCGGCCGTCGCCACGATCGAGGGCCTCACCGCCAGCGCGGTGAATGTTGCGAGGACACGATGATGAAGTCCTTCAAGAAGGTGCTCGGCTACCTGACGGTGGCGCTGGTTTGCGCCGGGACATTGGCCGCCGCCGGCTACTACGTCTTCGACTCACGGTTCACCGGCCAGTCGAAGGCGGCCGCGACCAGGAGCGGGCATGCCGAGAAGGATGGTCACGGTCACGACGAGGGCGTGAAGCTCACGGATGCGCAGGTGACGGCGGCGGGAATCGAACTGCTGACCGTCGGCCCCCGCGAGCTTCGAGACGTACTGACGCTCAACGGCACGATCCAGCCGAACCAGGAAATGCTGGTCAAGGTCACGCCGCGCTTTCCCGGCGTCATCCGCAGCATGCGCAAGCGGCTGGGCGACAAGGTCAGGAAGGACGAGGTGCTGGCGACGGTCGAGAGCAACCAGAGCCTCACGACCTACGAGTTGAAGGCGCCGATCGACGGCACGGTGATCGATCGCGACGGAACGCTGGGCGAGTTCGCCTCGGAGGCGAAGCCGATCTTCACCATCGCGGACCTGTCCGCGATGTGGCTCGACTTCGCGGTCTTCCGCAAGGATTTCACCCGCGTGCGCCTGGGCGATGCCGTGTCCATCGACGTGGGGGACGGGGGCGCGCCGATCGAGGCGAAGATCGATTATCTCTCGCCCATCGGTGCGAGCGACACCCAGTCGGCGGTGGCACGGGCCATCGTGCCGAACGACGGTCGCCTGCGACCGGGCCTGTTCGTCAGCGGCAAGGTGGTCCTGTCGGCTCGTCCTGTGGATGCGGCGGTGAGTACGAGCGCACTCCAGACCCTCGACGGCAAGACCGTCGTCTTCGTGAGGTCGGGCGACACGTTCGAGGCCCGTGAAGTCGAGCTGGGCGGACGCGATGCCGACTGGGTCGAGGTGACGTTCGGCGTGGTCGACGGTGACGTCTATGCCGGGAAGAACAGCTTCGTGATCAAGGCGGAAATCGGCAAGGCGGGGGCGGCGCATGAGCATTGAGCGTCACGCCACCCAACGACCTCACCCTGAGGAGCGCTCCGCAGGAGCGCGTCTCGAAGGGTGGGCACGCGCACCCCGTTTGTTGCCCATCCTTCGAGACGGCGCGCTGCGCGCGCCTCCTCAGGATGAGGTGGTGCGAAGGGCTCTGCCATGATCGACCGCATTCTCGCTTTCTCGATCCAGAATCGCTGGTTCGTCATCCTGGCGGCCATTGCCGTCGGCGCGCTGGGGGCTTGGAACTTCACGCGCCTGCCGATCGACGCCGTGCCCGACATCACCAACGTCCAGGTGCAGGTGAACACCGTCGCGCCGGGATACTCGCCGCTGGAAGTCGAGCAGCGCATCACCTTCCCACTCGAAACCGCGATGGGCGGACTGCCGAAGCTCGAATACACACGCTCGCTGTCGCGCTATGGCCTCAGCCAGGTCACCGTCGTCTTCAAGGATGGCACCGACATCTACTTCGCCCGCCAGCTCGTGAACGAGCGCATCCAGCAGGCCAGGGAGAAGCTGCCACCGGGAACGGAAACCGCGATGGGGCCGGTCTCGACGGGCCTCGGCGAGATCTACATGTACGCGGTGGAGGCAAAGCCAGGGGCTAAACGACCGGACGGCCAGCCGTATTCGGCAACCGACCTGCGCACCATCCAGGACTGGATCATCAAGCCGCAGCTGCGGACCGTGCCCGGCATCGTCGAGGTCAACACGATCGGCGGTTACGAGAAGCAGTTCCACGTTCTGCCCGACCCCTCGAATCTGATGGCCTATCGCCTCACTTTCCGCGACGTGATGGCGGCACTGGCGACGCACAACGCCAATGTCGGTGCGGGCTATATCGAGCGCAACGGCGAGCAGTATCTGGTCCGCACGCCGGGGCAGGTGAACACGGTCCCCGAGATCCGCGACATCGTCGTCGGGACGCGCGGCGGCGTGCCGATCCGGATCGGCGACGTGGCCGAGGTCAGGGAAGGGACGGACCTGCGCACCGGAGCGGCCACGCTCGACGGCAAGGAAACGGTGATCGGCACGACCATGCTGCTGATCGGTGAGAACAGCCGCACGGCCGCCCAGCTTGTGGCGAGCAAGCTCGACGCGATCGCCAGCTCGCTGCCGGAAGGCGTGGCCGCCAAGACCATCTACGACCGCACGAAGCTGGTCGAAGCCACGATCTGGACGGTCGAGAAGAACCTCCTCGAAGGCGCGTTGCTGGTCATCGTCGTGCTGTTCCTCATCCTGGGCAATTTCCGCGCGGCCTTCGTCACCGCCTGCGTCATCCCGCTGTCCATGCTTTTCACGATCACCGGCATGGTCGAGAACCGTATCAGCGCCAACCTGATGAGCCTCGGCGCCATCGACTTCGGCATCATCGTCGACGGCGCGGTGATCGTGGTCGAAAACTGCCTGCGCCTGCTGGCCGAGGAACAGCACAAACGCGGTCGCCTGCTCACCCGCAACGAGCGCTTCGCGACGATCCTCGCCGGCGCCCAGGAGGTCATCAAGCCCAGCCTGTTCGGCACCGTGATCATCGGCGTCGTCTATCTGCCCATCCTCACGCTGACCGGCGTGGAGGGGAAGATGTTCACACCGATGGCGCTGACCGTCCTCATGGCGCTGACCGGCGCCGCCATCCTTTCGATGACGCTGGTCCCCGCCGCGGTCGCCCTCCTGGTGACCGGCAGGGTATCCGAGAAGGAGAACTTCTTCATGCGCGGCGCGCTCCGCCTCTACGCGCCGGCACTGGAGGGAGCCATCCGGCTGCGCCATGTCGTGGTCGTGATGGCGTTCGTGCTGGTCGGTGTTGCCGGCGTGGCGGCGTCGCGCATGGGCGGCGAGTTCATTCCCTCGCTCGACGAGGGCGACATCGCCATGCACGCGATGCGCATTCCCGGAACCAGCCTCAGCCAGTCCGTACAGATGCAGGAGGCGCTGGAGAAGGCGATCCTCGAGTTTCCGGAGGTCAAGGAGGTCGCGGCCAAGATCGGCACCGCCGAGGTCGCGACCGATCCGATGCCGCCCAACGTCGCGGACAATTTCATCCTGCTGAAGCCACGATCGGAATGGCCCGATCCGAATCGGTCGAAGGCCGATCTGGTGGCGGCCATCGAGAAGCGCGTCGAGCAGATCCCCGGGAACAACTACGAGTTCACGCAGCCGATCCAGATGCGGTTCAACGAGCTGATCTCGGGCGTGCGCAGCGACCTCGGGATAAAAATCTTCGGCGACGATCTCGATACGCTCCTTTCGATCGCCACCAAGGTCGAGGGAGTGGTGCGAGCCGTTCCCGGCGCCGCGGACGTCAAAACCGAGCAGGTAAGCGGGCTGCCGATGCTGACGGTAAAGCCGGATCGCGCCGCGCTGGCGCGCTACGGCATCAGCCTCGCGGAATTGCAGGACGTGGTCGCCATCGCGGTCGGCGGACGCGAGGCCGGCCTCGTCTTCGAGGGCGACCGCCGCTTCGAGATCGTGATCCGACTGCCCGAGCAGATGCGCGTCGACGTCGAAGCACTGTCCTTGTTGCCGATCCCCGTTCCCGTCCAGCCGGCAGCCAGGGAAAACGGCCGCGCGATCGTGCAGACGGGCCTCGGCACGGCGGCGCCCTATATCCCGCTCTCCGCCGTGGCCTCGATCGACATCGCGCCGGGTCCCAACCAGATCAGCCGCGAGAACGGCAAGCGCCGCATCGTCGTCTCGGCCAACGTGCGCGATCGCGACCTCGGCTCCTTCGTGTCGGAGGTCCAGCGCACCGTCGCCGAGAAAGTGAAGCTGCCCGCGGGCTACTGGATCGGCTGGGGCGGGCAGTTCGAGCAGCTCGTGGGCGCCTCGCAGAGGCTGGCCATCGTCGTACCGGTGGCACTGCTGCTGATCTTCGTTCTGCTGTGCATGAGCCTTGGTTCCGTTGGCGATGCGTTGCTCGTATTCAGCGGCGTGCCGCTCGCCCTGACGGGCGGCGTGGCGGCTCTGGTTCTGCGCGACATCCCGCTCTCGATCAGCGCGGGCGTCGGCTTCATCGCGCTCAGCGGCGTCGCCGTGCTGAACGGGCTGGTGATCGTTTCTTTCATTCAGAGTCTGCGGGCGCAAGGCAAGCCGGTGGCCGAGGCCGTGCGCGAGGGCTCGATCAAGCGGCTGCGCCCCGTGCTCATGACCGCGCTGGTGGCCTCGCTCGGCTTCGTGCCGATGGCGATCGCGACCGGCGCCGGCGCCGAGGTACAGCGGCCGCTGGCCACCGTCGTCATCGGCGGAATCATCTCATCGACCATCCTGACGCTGGTCGTCCTGCCGGCGCTCTACGCCCTGTTCCACCGCGACAAACCAGTTCGACAAGAGGAGACGACATGAGAAAGTTCCTGATCGCCGCGGCGATGATCCTGTGGGCCGGAATGTCCATGGCCCAGCATAGCCATGGCAGCACCAAGGGGCCCAATGGCGGTGCGGTGCAGGATGTAGCGGGCGTGCATGCCGAGCTGGTCCTTGCCGGCAACGCGGTGACCATCAACATCCTCGACGAGAGCAACAAGCCGATCTCCGCCAAGGGATTCAGCGGCTCGGTGCTGATCGTCTCCGGCGGCAATCGCGAGACCGTGCAGCTGGCGCCGTCGGGCGAGACCGCTCTCAAGGGCGAGGCGAAGGCCGCGATCGCGGCGGGCGCCACGGTGACCCTCGTGCTCAAGAACTCCGCCGGCAAGTCGGGCCAGGTGAAGTTCTAGGAGAACGACATGAAGGGCTTGCTTGCGGTCGTTGCGCTGCTGCTTGTGACAGCATGCTCCGGCACCGTGCCCGTGTCGGGCGAGACGTCCGACGGGGAGAGATTCGCCGGCACCTTCAACCGGCGAACCGATGGTAACGGCGGCGCGGTCGCACTCGGCAGCGACAAGGGCACGACCTGCGAGGGACGCTGGCATCTCGACGAGGATCGCACCGGTTCGGCGGTCCTCACCTGCAGCGATGGGCGGACCGGCACGGCCGAACTGTCCGCTTCGCAACCGGTGGGCACGATGAAGGGCATGCTGGGTGGCAAGCGTTTCGACGGTACTTTCGAGGACCCGATGCGGCCGGCCGCGCGGTAACGGCCCTCAGCGCCAGTCGATCGGATTGAAATCTAGGTAGAGCAGGAAGGCATAGACGAAGAGCGTCGGCAGGGCCCCAACCGCCAGCAATGTCAGGCCACCGACACTCATGCCGCGCCGGCCCAGCAGGACGCCGCAGGCGGTGAGACTGACGAGTATCGCGATCAATCCCGCGCAGATCGAAAGCTCGATGACCATCACCCCGTCATGGGTGAGCATCCCGGCCGCAAACCATACGAGCCCGACCACGCCGGCGATGTTGATCGATGCGAGCAGGGCCGCGACGACCTGCGCGGCCTTGCCAGCGTCCGGGGCGGTCAGGCCGCCCTGCCGCCCACCGAACGCCCGCAACAGGACGAACGTCGCGATCGCGGCGGCGAAGATGAGAAGGAGGGGCGAGATCTGCAAACGGCTTGCCTCGTTCGACGCGGGTCGTGCCGGCGGCGGCCCTCTATTCCTTCAACACGATCCACGTGCAGTGGCCCAGCGCGCAGAGGCGGCCGGACTCGGTGTAGAGCGCGGTGCCGGAATAGAGCTTGCGCCCCTCGGCGCCGATGCGCCAGCCGACGACGGCGCAGCGTTCGCCGACCTTCGGCCGCTCCAGCACCTTGGCGGTCATGCGGCCGGTGAGGGCGGGACGCCAGTCGTCCGGGTCCTGCGCGGCCCATGCGCCGGGGCAGTCGAGCGTGCCCCACAGGAACTCCGGCCGGATGCGGCCGTCGGCGTCGGCATGGTTGGCGTGGGGCACGTAACAGGAAAGGGAAGTGCCTCCGTTGCCCTGGGCGCTGCCGAACACGCGCAGCCCGTCGCCCACGCCGCGGCTGCGACCGCTCGATGGGGATGGGCGCCCGCAGCGTGATCTCGACCGCGTCGTCGCCCGTGCCGAACGCCATGTTGTAGTGCGCGGCCAGCACGCCGCCGACATAGCCGCCGTTGCCCGAGAGGCGCGGGCCGTTGAAGCCGGTCCGGATGATGACCTGATCGTCCACTCTGTCCTCGCTTGCGTTGGCAGCGGCAAAAACTGGCGTGCGCATGCGGAGAATGCAAGCCTGCCGGGCCTGCAATCGGCTTGCATCGCCGCTCGCGCTCGTCGAGGGTGAATCGATGGGTTCGGCTTTGCCGTGGGCGCTCGTGGCGCTGTGTTTTGCGCTCGGCATCGCCAGCCGCTCGGTCAGCGACACGTTCGTCGTCTTCGTGCCCGCGCTCCAGCACGACTTCGACGCCAATCGAGGCCCGGTCACGCTGATCTACAGCTTCGCCTTGCTGGTCGGCGGTACCGCGGCGCCCATCACCGGCTGGATCCTCGACCGCTTCGGCCTGCGCGCGCTGACCGTGTTCGGCGTGATCGCGGCGGCCGGCAGCACCGCCCTCGCCTCGCAGGCGAGCCAGCTCTGGCACCTCTACCTGTCGTTGGGCGTGATGATGGGGTTCGGCGCGGCCTCGCTGTCGGGCATTCTGTCGTCGTCGCTGATCGGCCGCTGGTTTCCGGCCCATCGGCTGGGCGTGCCGCTCGCGGTGTCGTGGTCGGCCTCGGGCGTCGGTGCGATGGCGACCTTTCCGGCCGCGCAATACCTGATCGACACCGATGGCTGGCGTCACGCCTATCTCGTCTTCGCCGCCTTGACCGCGCTGTTCATCCCGCTGCTGATGGTGCTGCCGTGGAAGAAGATCGAGCGCGGGGCGCCGGGCCTCGCGAAGCTGCGCGAAAGCGCGGCGCCGGGCGTCACGGTGGGCGAGGCGCTGCGCGACTGGCCCTTTTGGGCGCTCACCTTGTCCTTCGCCCTGACGTCGATCGGCATCTTCTCGCTGGTGCCGCAGAGCGTGGTCTATCTGCTGGAGCGCGGCATGGACGGTCCCTACGCAGCGCGGGCGATGGCGGTCGCGGGCTTCCTGACGCCGCTCGGCATGATCGGCTTCTCGTGGCTGGCCGATCGCGGCGGGCGCAGGCTGGCGGCGATCCTGGCCTATGCCTGCTCGATCGCGGGCGTCGGCGCGCTGGCGATGGTGCGGGGGCCGGGCGACGATTTCTGGTTGTGGACCTTCGTGCTGCTGTTCGGCGGCAGCATGGGTTCGCGCGGGCCGATGATCTCGACGCTCGCCACCTTGCGCTATCGAGGCGCGCATTTTGGCCGCATCTACGGGTTGATCGCCATCGGCATGGGGCTGGGCGGTTTCCTCGGAGCCTGGATCGGCGGGGTGCTGCACGATCTCACCGGCGGCTATGCGGCCGTCATGGTGCTGTCGGTGCTGGCTCTGGCGACGGCGGCGGCGACGCTTGGCTCCGAGGCCGGGGCGCGGGAGCGGCTCAGCCGCTGACGTCCCGCCGCATGACATGTCGGTGACGATGGCTCCCGCATATTGTGTTTCGCCCGGAGACGGGCCACTATGGCCGGCATGTTGGACCGGATAGACTTTCCGAGTAGTCCCACTCCGAGGCGGCGGACCTAGCCGTGACCCCGGGCCTTGAGTCCTGCCATGCGCTGGTGCTCAACGCCGATTTTCGGCCTCTGTCGTATTTTCCGCTGTCCGTGTGGTCCTGGCAGGACGCCGTCAAGGCCGTGTTCCTCGACCGCGTGAGCGTCGTCTCCGAGTACGACCGCAAGATCCACAGCCCGACCTTTGAGATGCGATTGCCCAGTGTGATCGCGCTCAAGGAATACGTGCCGGCGGCGCGCCGTCCAGCCTTCACACGGTTCAACGTCTTCCTGCGCGACCGCTTCACCTGCCAGTATTGCAACGGCGACTTCGCCACCAACGAACTCACATTCGACCATGTCGTGCCGAAGTCCCGCGGCGGCCGCACGAGCTGGCAGAACGTCGTCACCGCGTGCAGCCCGTGCAACCTGCTGAAGGGAAACAGGCTGCTCAGGGAAAGCGGTCTCGTCTTGCACTGTGCGCCGGTCGAGCCTTCGACCCAGCTCCTGCAGGAACACGGCCGCGCCTTCCCTCCAGGCTACCTCCACGAGAGCTGGCGTGACTTTCTGTATTGGGACAGCGAACTCGATCAGAATTGAAGCATTCGACGCTTCATTGGAGCGCGCCACTCCAGTGGCGCTCTTACCTTCGCTGATCCACCAGTCATGAGCGCAACTGGAGTTGCGCGCTCCGATGATTCAGATCCGAGTCGATAGCCAGATCGCCAGCCGCGAGCCGGTCTTGATCACCGCGGACAGCGCCTCGTAGCCCGGCGCCTGTTCGGCGCCCGCGGCGAGCGCTGTGTCGCGGTGCTCGATCTCCTCGTCGCGGAACTTCTCGACCGTGGCGCGCAGGTCCTTCTCGTCGTCGCCGAGTTTCGCGGCCTGCTGGGCGTAGTGCTCCTCGATCGTCTCCTCGACGGCGACGGTGCAGGCCATGGCGGCCTTGTCGCCCATCAGCGCCGTGGCGGCGCCCAGCGCGAAGCCCGCGACGTTCCAGAGCGGCGACAGCACCGTCGGCCGCACCCGGCGCTCTACGAGCAGCCTGTCGAACACCTTGTTGTGCTGGCGTTCCTGCGCGGCCATGTGCTGGATGCGGCGGCCGGTCTCGCTGTTGCTCCGTCCGGTCCAGCGCAGCGCGGCGAGCTGGCCTTCGTAGATGCGCACGGCGCCGAACTCGCCCGCCTGGTCGACGCGGATGGTGCGCTCGACCACCTGGCGGGGATCGGGGTCGCCGGGATTGCGGTTGTCGCCGGTCTTCATGTTCTGGCCACCCGTGAGAGGGAAGAGGCGAGGCCGATGGCCAGGATGGCGGACAGGATCGCGTTCCAGCCGGCCATCGAGATGCCGAACAGCGACCACACGATCGCGTCGCAACGGACCATCTTGGCGCCGAACAGGTACTTCTTCAGCTCCTCGGGCGAGAGACCCGTCGGCACCGTACCGGTGCAGGATTGCGGGCCCTGCCACCAGCGATACTCGACGCCGGCATGGAAGATGCCGATCGCCGAGCTGACCGCGATGGCAGCGATGGCGACGACCACCAGGGTTGTGGCGAGGCGCGGCCGGCTCGACGCGGCGAAGGCGGCGAGGCCGGCGGCCATCGCCACGAAGTGCGGCCAGCGCTGCCAGTGGCACATCTCGCAGGGCGCGAGGCCCATCACGTACTGGAAGAAGAACGCGCCGCCGATCATCACGCCGCTGCCGAGCAGCGCGATCAGGCCGAGCTGGCTGGGAAGGGGAAGGCGCTGGGCTGCGGCCATTGCTGGACCCTAGAAGAGGAACCGGACGACGACGAATCCGCCGATCAGGGCGAACAGGAAGAGCCAGGTGAGCAGGGTCAGGCGCTTCTCGATGAAGGCCCGGATCGGCTCGCCGAACTTCCACAGCAAGGCTGCCACGAGGAAGAACCGCAGGCCACGCGTCAAGATGGACGCCCACACGAACGTGAACAGATCGAAATGCGCGGCGCCTGAAGCAATCGTCACGAGCTTGTAGGGGATCGGCGTCAGGCCCTTGATCAGGATGATCCAGGTCCCGTACTCGTCGAAGCCGGCGCGGAAGGCCGCGAGGCCCGCCTGCAGCCCGTAGGTCTTCACCACCCAGGCGCCCAGCGTCTCGAAGAAGAAGTAGCCGATCGCGTAGCCGAAGAGGCCGCCCAGCACCGAGCAGACGGTGCAGACCAGCGCGATCTTGAATGCCTTCTCGCGGTTCGCCAGCACCATCGGCACCAGCATCACATCCGGCGGGATGGGAAAGAACGAGCTCTCCATGAAGGAGACCACGCCCATCGCGGGGATGGCGTTCTTGTGTTGGGCGAGGCGGATCACCCAGTCGTAAAGGCGGCGGATCATGCGGCGCGATTTCTAGCGCGTCCCCCCCAGCGAAGCGAGGGACCTTTCTGCTGCCGAAACGGTGTCCTCGCGGGGGCCGCTCCGGTTTGGCACACTCGTCCGCATGTCAGCTCTGAGTCAGCTCCATCTCGCCCAGCCGCTCACCCTTCCCAATGGCGTCGTGCTGAAGAACCGCATCGGCAAGGCGCCACTCACCGAGGGCCTGGCCGATGCCATGAACCGTGCCACCGAACGGCATGTGAGACTCTACGGACGCTGGGCCGCGGGTGGCGCCGGGCTCGTCGTCACGGGCAACGTGCAGGTCGACCGGCGCTACCTCGAACGGCCGGGCAATGTGGTGATCGACGGCAACGATGGGCTCGCGGCGCTTCGGGCCTATGCGCGTGCCGGCACGGCCAACGGCACGCAACTCTGGATGCAGATCAACCATCCCGGCCGCCAGACGCCGCGCCGCGTCTGCGACCAGCCGGTGGCGCCCTCGGCGGTGCCGCTGGCGCTGCCCGAGAGCGCCTTCGCACACCCGCGCGCGATGACGTCGGAGGAAGTGGCCGACCTGCCGCGCCGCTTCGCCCACGCCGCCCGGGTGGCGCACGAGACGGGCTTCACCGGCGTGCAGGTCCATGCCGCGCACGGCTACCTGCTCAGCCAGTTCCTGACACCGCTGGCCAACCGGCGCGACGATCGCTGGGGTGGCGATATCGCCGCGCGCGCGTCCCTGCTCCTCGAGGTCGTGCGCGCCGTGCGGGCGGCGACGGCCCCCGGCTTCTGCATTTCGGTGAAGCTCAATTCGTCGGATTTCCAGCAAGGCGGTTTCTCGAACGAGGAATGCCTTCAGGTCGTGACGTGGCTGGGCGAGGCCTCGGTCGACCTCATCGAGATTTCCGGCGGCAACTACGAGAAGCCCGCGATGATGGGCAGCGGCGCCAAGGAGAGCACCGTCCGGCGCGAGGCCTACTTCCTCGACTATGCGCGGTCGGTCCGGAAGGTCGCGACCGTGCCCATCATGCTGACCGGCGGCTTCCGCACGCTCGCCGCGATGGAAGCGGCGCTGGAAGAGGGCGCGTGCGACGTGATCGGGCTCGGCCGGCCGATGTGCGTCGACACCGATCTGCCCAATCGCCTGCTGCACGGCGAGACGGACCGCGCCGAAGCCTACGAGGAGCGCATCGTTCCCGCGAAGGCGGGCCTCGGCTGGTTCTGCCTGCAACTCATTGCCCACGGCGACGGCCGCGAACCCGATCGCGCGCTGGACGGCGAGGCGGCAATTCGCGGCTATCTCGCCAATGAGGAAAGCACCGCGGCGGCGCTCGAAGGGCGTTCGTAAGCTCGGCTGATGCCAGCCCCCCAAGCTGGGCCGAATCGGTCGATCCGAAACGGCAGGGCAGCTAGGAGGTGGCAACTCTCGTGCAGTCGGCGGTCGGGGCCGGTTCCGCGTCGGCCGATCCGATCCGGTCGAACGCCAGGAGCAGGTTGCCAACCCGATTGGCCGAGGACAGGCATTCGGCGAGGCGCGGGAAGTTGTCGATCAGCCAGTTGAAGGCGCCCTGGACGGCGACGAATGCGGCTGCCGCCTGCGTCACGTCCCCCAGCAGCATCGTGCCCTGCACGTAGTGCGGTACGCAGAGGATCAGGCCGACCAGCGGCGCCAGCAGCGTGTTGCCATGGGAGACGTAGGTGGTTCGCATGTATTGCCAGGCCAGCCGCCGCCATTCGCGAACGACATCGCCGAGTGCCGAACCAACTTCCGATGTGGCTCCCTCGAGGTCGCCGGGCGACATGCGCCGCGTCGCGCGCTCGCGCAGATGTGCGACCGCATACTTCAGTTCCGCCTCGGCCTGGTTCTTGGATTCGATGACCCCGATCATGTGCCGGCCGACGATCATCAACGTGCCCGTGGTCAGGAGCGCATAGGCCACGGCGGCGACGACTAGATAGCCGGGGATGGTGAAGTCGGTACCGAGAAGGCTGACGTCCAGTGCGCCGCCGACATGCCACAGCACGAACACGAACGTTCCGGCCGTCAGCACCGAAGACAGCAGGCCGACCACGAGGTCGATCGGCGCATCGGTCGCCAGCCGGGCATCCTCGGTGATCCGGTATTCGGCGTTCTGGTGCTCGCCGTTCCCCAGTTCGATGTGAAGATATCGGCCATCCTCCAGCCAGGAATCGATCAGGTGCCGGCTGACCCACTCCCGCCATGCGCGCTGGAAGGTCATGCGGCCCCACACGGCGGTCACCGCCAAGCCGATGCTGACGGCAGCAAACAGTGCCAGAAGATGGGTCTGATGCCAGATTTCCGCGCCGTTGCGGAACTCGAGCGCATTGAAGAAGTCGCGATTCCAGACGTTGAGACGGTACTGGACCAGGATCTGGAGCACCGTGATCACGACCAGCGCGGCGATCAGGCCCCAGGCGAGACGGGCGGTTGGGCCTTGCCAGAAGTGGCGCGCGCTCCGCCAGAACCGGCGCAGCGGTTGGCGGCGGGCGGCAAGCAGGAGGCTTGCGTCAAACACCCGCGCGCCTCTTGTGCGGCTCGACCTCGCGCGCCTGGGCCGCGTGGGTGGGCGGATCGCCCAGCAGGCGATCGAACTCGCGCTTGGAAACGCCGTAGCACTCGCAGGAACGCTCGCGCAGGCCGCGCCGGTCGAGAATGCTGACGACGCCGCGGCTGTAGCGGATCAGGCCGGCCCGTTGCAGCTTTCCAGCCGCCGCCGAGACGCCGGTGCGCTGGACGCCGAGCATCATGGCGAGGAACTCCTGGGTCAGCAGGAACTGGTCGGTCTTCATGCGATCGTGCGTCATCAGCATCCAGCGGCAGCAGCGTTGCTCCAGCGAATGGAAATGATTGCACGCCGCCGACTGTGCGACCTGGTTGAACAGCGCGTGCGCGTAACGGAGCATCACCGTGCGCATCGAGGTGCTGCGCGCGAACTCGGCGCTGAAGAGGGCGGCCGGCATGCGCAGACCCTCGCCCGGGACCTGGACGTAGACGCTGGTCGGTGCGCGGTCGTCACCCAGAAGGAGCGGCAGTCCGACCATGCCCTCGTTTCCGATCGTGCCGACCTCGGCCGCCGCGCCGTTGGCCATCGTGTTGACGAGCGACCCGACCCCGGTCTCGATGAAGTAAACGAAATCGAGCGGTCGCCGCGCACGGTAAAGCGACTGCCGGTAGGTGAGGGGAATGCGTTCGAGATGCCGCTCCAGGCGCACCCGATCCCGGCCGGGCAGCAGGGCCAGCAACCTGTTGGCGGGCAGCTTCGTCGGCGAGCGTTCTGTCATCTGCTGGTCACTTCTCGATGCGCCTTTCCGGTTGCGTGCGCGTCACGCAAGGCGCGGCCCGCATCAGTCGTCTTCCCGCTTTGCGCATGATGGCGCCGGTTCCTTCGCTTCTTCCTCGGATAGCAACGTCTCGAGCTGTACGCGCATCGCCGCGTCGTTCGTCTCGGCGAGCTGCTTGCGAAAGGTTTCGAGATTCTTGCGATGAATGAATGATTGCATCGCACCGCCCAGGGGCACCAAGGCCCGACTCAACTTGCGCTTGCTGGTCGGCAATGTCGAGTCATCGCTGCGGATTCAAGTAGTCTGGGAATGCGTCGCATGTCTCATACGAGACACTGTCTGTGGACCGACATTGCGCCTCGACTCTGCGTTGCAATGGGCGCAAGCATGGTTCGGCAGGAGACGGTAGAGGGCAGACCTCTTGCGCCAGGCCATCGCAATGACCGATGGCGGACGTTGATTGATCGGGATCAAACGTCGCCTCTGCCAGCCTTGCTAGACGTCGTCGGTTTCGGAAATCCCGAAGCCCGTGTGGGAGGTCGGCCTCATGGCATTCGAACAGTCCCAGTTCTCGAACTCATTCACGACCAGCCTTGGGGTCCGCAAGGAAGCGACCCGTTCGGTTGCCAGCTACGAGCAGGAGCTCAGCGAACGTCGTCGCACGGAAGCCCGTCTGCGCGAGGCGCTCGCCAGAGAGGAAGCAATGCTGCGCGAGAAGGACGACCTCATCCACAATCGCGAGGTCCTGAACATGGAGGCGGATCACCGGCTGCTGAACGGCCTGCAGATGATCGTCAGCCTGCTGTCGCTGCAGAGCCGGAAAGAGCCCAGCAGCGACGCTGCAGCGCATCTTTCGACGGCAGCGCATCGCGTCGCCACGCTCGCACGCGTCCACCGGCGTCTGCATACGCTCGACGGCCAGGAGACCGTGGCCTTCAAGCCGTTCCTTCGCGAACTGTGCGGCGAGTACAGCTCGATGCTGGCGTCGGAAGACCGCCGCAAGCAGCCGATCGTCGTCGAGGGCTGCGAAGCCCGCCTGCCGGCGTCGACCGCCACGCCGCTCAGCCTGATCGTGAACGAGCTCATCACCAACGCCGCCAAGCATGGAGAAGGCGTCATCACGGTCCGGCTAGAGGAGCGCGCTGCGGGTGGACACCTCTTGTCCGTTTGCAACGAGGGTCCGCCGCTGCCCGAGGGCTTCGATCCGGGCGCTTCCCGTGGGCTCGGCATGAAGATCGTGCAGGCGCTGGTCGAACAGATCGGCGGCAGCTTCCGGATCGACCGCTGCGAGCATTGCGGCGGCCCGCGTATGGCCGTGGCTTTCGCCTAGAGGCCCTTGCCGGGGCGACGCCCGGTCCACTGAAGAGACAACACCCATGTCCATTGGCATTATTCTCCTCATCCTGCTGGTCCTGCTTCTCCTGGGCGGTTTCAGTCGCCGTTTTGGCGGTCATGGCTATGGCTTCGGCCACCGCGGCAACGCCGTGCTCGGCGTGATCCTGGTCATCGTCGTGTTGCTGCTGCTGACGAAACAGCTGTAGGCGATCGGCGGAGCGCCACATGACCAGACTGCGAGTGCATCGGGAGAACCATCTCGTACAACGGATCGGCTGGCTGCGTGCCGCCGTGCTGGGCGCCAATGACGGCATCGTCTCGACGGCAAGCCTGATCGTGGGCGTGGCGGCGGCCGCGACCGCGCCGGGCGACGTGCTGATCGCGGGCGTCGCGGGACTGGTGGCCGGTGCCATGTCGATGGCGGCGGGCGAGTATGTCTCCGTGAGTTCCCAGGCCGACACTGAGCGGGCCGAGCTGGCGCGCGAGGGTGCCGAGCTCGCGGCCAATCCCGGCTTCGAGCGCGACGAGCTGGCCGAAATCTATGTCGGCCGCGGAGTCGAACCCGCACTGGCGCGGCAGGTGGCCGAACAGCTGATGGCCAGGGGCGCGCTGGCGGCACATGCCCGCGACGAACTGGGGATTTCCGACGCGACCACGGCCCGCCCCCTTCAGGCCGCGCTGACCTCGGCCGCGACCTTCTCGGTGGGCGCGGCGATGCCTTTGCTCATGGTGGTCGTGGCGCCCGCGGCGTGGCTGGTGGCGGCGGTCAGCGCCGCCTCGCTGCTCTTCCTCGCCCTGCTGGGCGCGATCGGCGCGCGCGCGGGCGGGGCCGATGTCTGGCGCGCCACGATCCGGGTCACCTTCTGGGGCGCGCTCGCCATGGCGCTCACCGCCGGCATCGGCCGCGTCTTCGGCACGGTCGTCTGATCTTCCGGGCGCCTGCCGGAACCGCGCTCGCGGGGCGGATCGCGATTTCGGCGAGTGGGGTTTCAGAGCACCACCTGGCTTTTCGCCCGCCACCCTATCTGTTGCCTGACAAGTTCTTCACATTGGACGGAACAAACAGCAATATCCGCGCTTCTCTACGCACCCCCAGACAGCGCCGCAAAGGACCATGCCGGATACCGACGATCGCGTGACGACATCCGACGATTCCTCTCTCTTGTTCCTCGCGGGGGGCGGCGAACTGGGGGCGCTGATCCGTTCCCATGACTGGAACAACAATCCGCTCGGACCGCCCGCCGCCTGGCCGCAGAGCCTCAAGACGGCAGTCCGCATCATGCTGACGTCCCGCCAGCCGATCTGGATCGGCTGGGGCTCCGAGCTGATCTACCTCTACAACGACGCCTACAAGTCGATCATCGGCGGCAAGCACCCCGACGCGCTAGGCCAACCGACCAAGGTTGTCTGGAAGGAAATCTGGGCCGATATCGAGCCGCTGCTGGCTACCGCCATGGGCGGGGTCGAAGGCACCTATGTCGAGGAGCAGCTCCTCCTGATGGAGCGTAACGGCTATCCGGAGGAGACCTATTATACCTTCTCCTACAGTCCAATTCCGGACGATGACGGGATGCCGGGCGGCATCATCTGCGCCAACACCGCCGATACGGCGAGGGTGATCGGTGACCGGCAGGTGGCGGTCCAGCGCGAGCTGGCGGCGCGTACCATCGACGCGCGCACCTGGGAGGATGCCTGCCGGCAGAGCGTGGCGGCTCTCACCACCAACCCACGCGATATGACCTTTGCGCTGCTGTATGTTCGACAGCCCGATGGCGGGGAGGCGACCCTGGCGGCGAGCCACGGACTGCCGCCCGGTCATCGCGCCGCCGTCGAGACACTTGCCTTGGGTGACGCCTCGTCGCCCTGGCCGATCGACGGTCTGTCGAAGGATGAGGCACCACGCCTCGTCGATCTCGAAAAGACATTCGGCACGACCGTGCCGGGCCGGATCTGGGACCGGCCGACACAGTGGGCGGCCGTCGCCGCCGTGCCAACCTCGCGCGAGACGGGACGCTCGGGCTACCTCGTAATCGGCCTCAGCCCCTACCGGCTGTTCGACGAGGGCTACGCCGAGTTCATCAACCTCGTCGCCGGCCAGATCGGCACGGCGATCGCCAGCGCCGACGCCTACCAGGAAGAGCGCCGCCGGGTCGAGGCGCTGGCCGAGCTGGACCGCGCCAAGACCACCTTCTTCTCCAACGTCAGCCACGAGTTCCGCACGCCGCTCACCCTCATGCTGGGTCCGCTCGAGGAAGTGCTGAATGCCGAAGTGTCTGCCGAGGATGCGCGGCGCCACGTGGCGCTGGCGCATCGCAACGGCAACCGGCTGTTGCGGCTGGTCAATTCGCTGCTCGACTTCTCGCGCATCGAGGCCGGCCGCGTCCAGGCGGCCTACCGCCCGACCGACCTCGCCCGGTTCACCACCGGCATCGCGTCGAGCTTCCGCACGGCTATCGAGAAGGCCGGGCTCAGGCTGGTGCTGGATTGCGCGCCCCTTGCGCAGCCCGTCTATGTCGATCGCGAGATGATGGAGAAGGTTTTGCTGAACCTGCTCTCCAATGCCTTCAAGTTCACCCTCGCGGGCGAGATCGGTATTTCGGTCGGCGCTACCGCCGACGGGAAGGCCGCGGTCATCGAGGTTCGCGATTCCGGCATCGGCATCGCCCAGGACGAGTTGCCCCGGCTTTTCGAGCGCTTCCACCGCGTGCAGGGCGCGCAGGGCCGCAGCTTCGAGGGCAGCGGCATCGGCCTTGCGCTCGTGCAGGAGCTGGTGAGGCTCCATGGCGGCGAGATCCGCGCGGACAGCGTCGTCGGGCAGGGCACCGTGTTCGCGATCACGCTGCCGTTCGGCCACGCGCATCTGCCGGGGGCGCAGGTCGTCGACGAGGTCGACCTGTCGACCGACATGGTGCGCGCACTGGAGTATGTCGACGAAGCGATGGGCTGGTTGCCGGACGCAGGGCCCACCGAAGCGATCCGCGATCATTCAGCGTCCATGCCGGGTGGCAGTCCCGCCGGAACGGGAAAGCGCGTCGTGCTGGCCGACGACAATGCCGACATGCGTTCCTATGTCAGCCGGCTGCTGATTGCGCAGGGTTACCGGGTCGAGCCGGTGGCCGATGGCGAGGCCGCGGTGGCGGCGGTGCGACGGGAGGCGCCGGACCTGATCCTGACCGACGTGATGATGCCCGGCCTCGACGGTTTCGGCGTCCTGCGCGCGATCCGCAGGGACCCGGCGACCGCCAGCATCCCGGTCATCCTCCTGTCGGCACGGGCCGGCGAGGAAGCGAAGGTCGAGGGCCTCGAAGCCGGCGCCGACGACTATCTCGTGAAGCCGTTCGCCGCGCGCGAGCTGCTGGCGCGGGTGAGCGCCAACATCCAGATGGCAGCGCTGCGGCGCGAGGCGAGCCGCGCGATCTTCGAGAGCGAGCAGCGCTTCCTGATGACGCGGGACCGGCTCTCGCTGGCCCTGTCCACCGGACGCGTCGCCATTTTCGAATGGACGGTCGACAGCGACGTGCTGGCGATCTCGGGGCCGCTCTCCGAGGTGTTCGGCATCCCCCAACAAGTGTCCGAGCAGGGATTGCCACTGGCGTCCTTCGTGGCCGGCATCGCGCCCGAGGATCGCGACCGGGTGATGAAGGCCATCGCCCGGTCGATCGAGACGGGAAATCCCTACGAGGAAGAGTATCGCGTCACCGGTTCCGGCACCGCGCACGTCGTGGTGGCGCGCGGCCGGATGGAGACGAGCGGCGACGGCGCCCGGCGCATGGTCGGTGTCGTCATCGACATCACCGAGGCCAAGAGGGCGGAGAACGAGATCCGCGAAAGCCGCGCGGCGCTGGAGGTGATCAGCCAGGCCTCAGCAGCCGTCTCGGGCGATCTCGATCACGAGCGCCTGGTGCAGACGATCACCGACGCTTGCGTGGCCGTGACGGGCGCACAGTTCGGCGCGTTCTTCTACAACGTGGTCGACGAGGGCGGGGAGCGCTACACGCTCTATTCGTTGTCCGGTGTGGCACGCGAGGCCTTTTCGAAGTTCCCGATGCCGCGCAACACCGCGATCTTCGAGCCGACGTTCAGCGGTACCGCGGTCGTCCTCTCCGACGACATCACGCAGGATCCGCGCTACGGCCAATCGGCACCCTATCGTGGCATGCCGGCAGGACATCTGCCTGTCCGCAGCTATCTGGCCGTGCCCGTGCGCTCGCGGACCGGCGAGGTGCTGGGTGGACTGTTCCTCGGACACTCCGACGTGGGCGTGTTCGGCGAACTCGCGAAGGATCGGGTGATCGGTCTGGCCAGCCAGGCCGCCGTCGCCATGGACAATGCGCGACTGTTCCAGGAGAACGAACGCGAGCTCGAACAGCGGCGCAAGGCCGAGGCCTTGCTGACGGCACTGAACGAGACGCTGGAGGAGCGCGTCGCCAGCGAGGTTGCGGAGCGCAGCAAGGCAGAAGAGGCCTTGCGGCAGGCCCAGAAGATGGAGGCGGTCGGCCAGCTCACGGGCGGCGTGGCACACGACTTCAACAACCTGCTCACCATCATCATCGGCGGACTCGAAACGATCCGGCGGGCGAAGGCCGGCGACACGGTGCGAGTCCAGCGCTCGGTCGACATGGCGCTGCAGGGCGCCCAGCGCGCCGCCAGCCTGACGGCGCGGCTGCTCGCCTTCTCGCGCCGCCAGCCGCTGGCGCCCAAGCCGGTCGATCTCAACGTGCTGGTGCGCGACATGACGGAGCTGCTGCATCGGACGTTGGGCGAGCATATCGAGCTCGAGGGCGTGCTGGCGCCGCGCCTCTGGGCGATCGAGGCCGACCAGAACCAGCTCGAAAGCGCGCTGCTCAATCTCGCGGTCAATGCCCGCGACGCCATGCCCGAAGGCGGCAAACTCACCATCGAAACGGTGAACACCGCGCTCGACGAATCCTATGTCGCGGTCGATTCGGAAGTGAAGCCCGGCCAGTATGTCGCCATCTCGGTCAGCGACTCCGGCCACGGCATGTCGCCCGAAACGGTGGCGCGTGTCTTCGAGCCGTTCTTCACCACCAAGGAAGTGGGCCGCGGCACCGGGCTCGGTCTCAGCATGGTCTACGGCTTCGTGAAGCAGTCCGGCGGGCACGTGACGATCTACAGCGAGGAAGGGCAGGGAACGACTGTCAGGATGTATTTCCCGCGATTCCTGGGCGCTACCGCGCAGGCCGACGAAGTCGACAGCCTCGCCGTGCCGACGAGCAGCGAAGGCGAGGTCGTGCTGGTCGTCGAGGACAACGAAGACGTCCGCTCCTACAGCTCGATGGTGCTCAAGGAACTGGGCTACCGCGTGCTGGAGGCCTCCGAGGCGGAGGCGGCGCTCGCGATCCTGCGCGGGCCGGCGCGCATCGACCTGCTGTTCACCGACGTGGTGCTCCCCGGCAAGAGCGGCCGCGTGCTGGCCGACCTGGCCGTGGTCCTGCGACCGGGCCTCAAGGTCCTGTTCACCACGGGCTATTCGAGGAACGCCATCGTTCACCATGGCCGCCTCGATGCCGGCGTGCAGCTCATCACCAAGCCCTTCACCTTCGAGCAGCTGGCCGCCCGTATCCGCGACGTCCTCGATCTGCCGTGAGGTGTCCCCGGACACGCGGGACTTCCGGTGTGATCAATCCGGAACAGCATGATCCTGGGAAAGGGTGTCTGTTCCGCGCTTGATTGATGGGAAGGGCTTTCGGTCCGCCGCAGAGGCGGGCACCGGGACGCCAGCGTTCACGCTAGAGACCGCATTGTTTGCGGTCGCGCCGCCCGTCTCGCGATCCAAGGGGAATTAGATGACGACTTCCAGACTCACGTCGGCACGCAACGCGCGCCGCTTCGCCGACAGCTTGCGGCTGTCCGTCCTCGTGTTGCTCGCGACGGGCACGATGGCGGGTGCAGTACTGGCACAAGCCGCCACCGACCTGCGCGAGAATGCCGTTCGGCAGGCCCGTGTAGGAAAGATGGCGGAAGCGCAGGCCTCGTTGCGGTCGTTGCTCGTCACAGGTCCAGACGATGGGCTCGTGGCCATGGATCTCGTGACCCTGCTGGAACAGGACGGCAAGCCCCTGGAAGCCGCCGTGATCTTCACCCGCGCGGCCAAGCCCGACGCACCGGACTATGCCCTGCAGGCCGCCGTTCGGGCCAACCAGTCGATCGGAAACGGGGATGAGGCGCGACGCCTGCTGGCTGAGGGAAAACGGCGCTTTCCCAACGACGGGACTTGGGCCGACCTCGAAAAGCGTCCCGTAGCGACGACGGCGACGCCCCGCCCGACCCGATAGAGAAGGCGCCGCCTTAACCCTGCCCGGAGAACGGGTCCGCTAACCCCGGACCTGTTCTCCTAGAGCACGCTCACCAGGGAATCGTGGACGTGGAGGGGGCTGCGGCCATGAAGCTGGCCGTCATAGTCGATGAAGCCCATTCTCCTGAACTTGTTCATGAACTGGCTCACCCGGGAACGGGTTGTGCCGATCATTTCGGCCAGCGTTTCCTGGTTCATCTGGGGCGAGATCGGATGCGGTCCGCCCTCCTTGCCATGGTTCGCGAGGAGCAGGAGCGTACGCGCCAGGCGCTTCTCGCCGCAATTGAACAGCTGGTCGGCCAGATCATCCTCGATGCGGCTGTTCCGTCTCAGGAGATGGCGCATGAAGGCTTCGCCAAATGCCGGGTCTTCGCGAATTTCCCGGTTCATTCTGGTGCGCTCGATGGAAACGATCCGGCAATCTGTCATCGCGATGGCGGCCGCCAGACGCCGAGGCTGCCCAATCAGGCAACCCTCGCCGAAGAAGTCACCCGCGCCGAACAGGCCTACGACCGCCTCCTTGCCGTGAGGCGACGTCACGACCTGCTTGATCCTGCCGGCCTCAACAAAAAAGATCGCGTTTGCCGGGTCGGACTGCCGATAGAACACCTTGCCGGTCTTGAACGGCGAACTCTTGCGGCGTTGGTCCAGGTTCGGATCTTGTCCGCGATAGGCCGTCTGGGAAAGAGGGTGTTCTGTCATTCGGCTCCTGAGCGTCGGGCCAGGTAAACACGCCCGCCGCGCGATCGTTGCTCACACGCTTTCGGGCAGGGCGTCCGGCAGCACGCGCGGCATGTGCATCTTGAATGTTCAGGGGGCTGTTCCCTTAAGAACAGCACCGTCAGGCAGAATGCTGTTCTCTCCCATCTCGATTGATGGGCGTGTCGCTTCGGTGTGGGTGTGGGCTCTGAAACCGAAGCGACACAGCGTTAGCGGTTAGGACTGCAACTCCTGCAGTCGCGCAGCCCTTCATGCGTTCGCCGCAGGGCGGACAGAAGACGCTTGGGGACTATGACAGCGACTCTCGAAGACCCGTCGGCACGGGGCGTGCGACGCTGTGGCAGATACTGGCGAATGCGGGGACTGCTGCTGCTGGCGTCCATCGCCATGGCTGGCCCCGTTCAGGGCCAAACCGCCACCGAGCTTCGCGAGAACGCCGTGCGGCAGGCGCGCGCGGGAAAGATGGCGGAAGCGCAGGCCACCCTGCGAGCCCTGCTCGTGTCCGGTCCCGACGACGGGTTGGTCGCCATGGATCTCGTGACGCTGCTGGAGCGCGACGGCAAGTCTGCGGAAGCCGCCGCGCTCTTCGCGCGTGCCGCCAAGCCGGATGCACCGGCCTATGCATTGCAGGCTGCCGTCCGCGCCAACCAGTCGATCGGCCGAATGGACGTCGCTCAACGTCTCCTGCGCGAGGGCGAGCGCCGCTTTCCCGAGGATCCCGCTTGGGCCCAGCTCCAAAGGCGCGGTGCCGCAACGCCGCCCCCGCCACCGCGCGCCACCGCGAGGGACACCGTCCAGGCCAGGATTGCGGAGGGCGATGCACGACGCGCTGCCGGCGACCTCTACGCCGCTCTATCCGCCTATACCGCCGCGATGAAGTTGGCGCCCGGCGATCCTGAGCCGCGCGCCAGGGCAGCGGCCGTGATGGTGCGGTTGGGGGGTCCCTATGGCGCAGCCATGGTCGAGGGCAGCACGCCCACCATCGATGCCGCGCAGGCCGCCGCGATGACGCGCTGGGGCGCCGAGGTGCGCCCGCCCGACGCGGCCCAACGCTTCGAGGGAACCGACCGGGCGCTGGCGCGGCTGGACGCGCTGCTCGCGTCTAATATCGACGAACCCGAGTTGCGGCGACGACTTGAACTCGACCGGTTGGTGGCATTGCGCGACCGGGTGCGCATGGCCGAGGCGGTCCGCGAGGGCGACGCACTGCGCGCCGCCGCGCCGCTGCCGGCCTATGCCGAACAGGCTTATGGCGATGCGCTTCTCTACATGCACCGGCGCAAGGACGCCCGCGACGCCTTCGAGCGCGTGCTGGCCACCGAACCGAAGAACGTGCCGGCGCGCTATGGGCAGTTCTTTTCCTCCATCGAACTCGAGGATTTCCGGACCGCTTACGCCGCCATCGACATCCTGCTGAAGGGTGACGAGCCGATCTGGCAGACCTACGTCAACGATGCCACTCGCTACGCCAATCCCGAGCGTACCACCGCCGAGGTCGCCGCCGCCGATGCCCGTCTTTACGGCAACCAGCTGGGCGAAGCGTGGGATCGCATCTCCGTACTGAACCGGTCGGCGCCGGCCAACGGCGGCGTCCGCGTCTCGTCGGCCGAGATCGCGCTGGCACGCGGCTGGCCGAGACTGGCGGAAGAAGAGGCGCAGATCGCCGCCAGCCTCGTGCCCTACAGCCTGGGCGGGCGCATCACGCTCGTTGAGGTGGCCATGGCCAACTTCCGCTTCGACGAGGCCGACCGCCTGCTTGCCGAGCTCGTGGCTGTCTATCCTGAGGATCTCGCGGTGCAGCGGCTCGCCCGCCAGGTCGCGGCGCAGCGGCGCTGGCTGCTGGAAGTCGAAGCGCGGCCGAGCAACAGCACCGGCGGTGGCGTCAACCAGGCGGGCCAGGCGATCCAGTCCGCGGCGCGTCTTTATACGCCGCCGATCAAGGACAACTGGCGCATCTTCGCGCTGAACGACTACGGCTCCGCCGAGCCGATCGAAGGCTTCGTGCAGCGCGAGCGCGTCGGGCTCGGGGTCGAGTACCGGACGCCGCAAGTGCGCGCCACGCTGTATCCGACCCTGTCGTTCGGCACGCTGCAGAAGGCGGGCGGCGGCGCCACGCTCGATTGGTTCGTGACGGACCAGTTGTCCGTCGGCATTGCCGGCGAGCTGTTCAGTATCGAGACGCCCATCCGGGCACTCTATTACGGCATCAGTTCGGATCAGGTGGCGTTGCGCGCCGCTTATCGCTGGCACGAGAACCGTTCGCTGATGGCGGTGGCGTCCTATCAGCCCTTCACCGATGGCAACCAGCGCCTGACCTTTGGCGTCACGTTCCTCCAGAAACTGATCGACGTCCCGCTGTTCGATCTCACCGGGCGGGTCGAAGTCTTCACCTCGTCCAACACCCAGCCCAATGCACCATACTTCAACCCGAGCGCGGACCTGTCGGCGACCGTCGGCCTGCTTGCCGAATACGTCACATGGCGCTCCTACGATAAGAGCTTCGTACAGGCGCTGCGTGTCGATGCCGGCCTCTATTCCCAGCAGGGCTACGGCGACAACCTGATCGGCGTGGCGTCCTACGAACATCGCTGGCGCATCGATCCGCGCACCGAGTTTCGTTACGGCGTCCAGGTCAGCCGCAAATACTACGACGGACTGGAGGAGCGCAGCATCGGGCTGATCCTCGGATTGAGGCAGAGGATCTGATGCTTACCTTCAAGAGTTTCCTGCCGGCCCTCGCTGCCGGCCTCGCCGTCATCATCTCTGTCGTCCTGCCGGCCGCCGCCCAGCCGATCAAGCCGCAGCAGGACTTGCCCCAATCGCGCTCGCCATCGACCGGGACCATCTGGCCGGCGTCGCCCAGCTTCGTGTCGATCGGCTTCCATGACGTCGTGGATGCGCGCGAACAGCTCACCACCGATGCCGTGACCGCCGACCAGCTCGTGCGCTTCTTCGACTGGCTGAAGGGTACGGGCTGGACCGTCGTGTCGCTCGACCAGGTGATGGCGGCCGGGAAGGGCGGGCCTTCGTTGCCCGAGAAGTCGATCCTCCTCACCTTCGACGACGGCTATCGCAGTCTCTACACCCGCGTCTTCCCGCTGCTGAAGGTCTATCGCTATCCCATCGTCGCGGCGCTGGTCGGAAGCTGGATGGAAGGGGCGCCCAACAGCACCGTGCGTTACGGCGAAACCGACGTGCCGCGCACGAAGTTCGTCTCGTGGGCAGAGGCCCGCGAGATGCAGGACTCCGGGCTGGTCGAATTCGCCTCGCATTCCTACGACCTGCATCGCGGCATCGTCGCCAACCCCCAGGGCAACAGCATCGGCGCCGCCCGCACCTGGCGCTACGATCTGTCGACACAGCGCTATGAGGACGACTCTCGACACCGTGCCCGCGTCCGGGCCGATCTCGACCGCGCGCGGCGACAGATGGCGAACGCGCTGGGACGCGCGCCGCGTGCTTTGGTCTGGCCGTTCGGTCGCTTCAGTGCGCCGGCGCTCGCCGAAGCCCGGGCGGCGGGGTTCACCTTCGCCCTCACGCTCGAGGCGGAACCGGCGTCGCCCTACGACCCGTTCATGCTTCATCGCTACTTTCCAAACCGCAGCCCGGGTCTCGGCGAGATCGCCGACAACCTGCGCTTCGCCGTGGAGGCGCCCGAGACGGCGCGCGTGGCCTGCCTCGCGCTCGACGGACTCGCCGCGCTGCAGGGCGAGGCTCAGAACGCCGCGCTCGGCACGATGATCGAGGAACTGCGTCGGCTCGGTCCCAACAAGGTCGTGATCGACGGGCAGGCGCTGCTTCCGGCGCCCAATTCGGCACTGGGCGACGTGTTCTTTCCGACCTTGTTGCGCCCCATGCGGACCGACCTCCTGTCGCGCGCGGTTTGGCAGATCCGTTCACGCGCGGGCGTCGAGGTCTACGTGCACCTGCCGCTGCAGGCCGCGCTGGCCGCGGTGGGCGAGGCGGGCGTGGGCAGGCTCTATGCCGACATGCTGCGCCACGCCGCCGCCGACGGCATCGTCATCGACGCGCCGGCGCAGGTTGCTTCGGCCGCGTCGGGCCAGAAGAACGCGGTACGCGCCCGACGCGCGTTGCTCAACGCCGCCACGCTCGATCCGGGCTCGCGAGTGGCGCTGCAGATCTACCGCGCGTCCGCCGAAGTGGATCCCGTCCTGCGCCTCATCCTCGCGGTGCCGCCATCGCCGGCGGGACCGGCCGACTGGGCCGACTATGTCCTGTCGCCACCCGCTTCGACGGCACAGGCGCTCGTAGCCGACGCCGCCCGGCTGCGCAGCGCAGGCTGGATGCGGCCCGAGTTTTCCGGTCGCACGGTTCTGGGCTTGCCGCTGCCGGCCCGGACCGGCGGCGGACCGGCGGTTGGTCAGCCTGCGCTTCAAACTGATGCGGAGGTCGCGGGCCAGGTGGAGGCAGTGCGTGCGGCCCAGCGCCAGGGGGCGGCAGGCTTCGCTTTGTGTCCGCCGATGCCGCCGCTGCCGGCCGCCCGCGCTCTGGCGGCAACCTTCTCGTCGTCCAGTTTCCCGTACCGGCCCTAGACATGTCTCTCTTTGCACAGGGCCTGGACTGGACACTCGATGTTCTGCTGCAGGCCATTCCGCAGTTCTGCTTTGGCTATCCGTTCATCATGTCGCTCTACTGGATGGCCGGCAGCCTACTGTTCTACTTTACGCGCGAACGGCACCTGCCGTCGGTCGACCGGCCTCCCCAACTCTCCTCCTGGCCGCCGATCAGCATCATCGTGCCCTGCTTCAACGAAGCGATGCATGCTGAGGAAACCCTGACGACCGCGGCGAACTGTGACTATCCCGACTTCGAGGTGATCGCCGTCAACGACGGCAGCAGCGACGATACGACGTCGGTGTTGAACGGGCTGGTGGATCGCATCCCCAGGCTGCGTGTCGTCCACCTTCACGAGAACCAGGGCAAGGCCATCGCGCTCAATACGGGCGCGCTTTTTGCCCGCAACGAGATCCTGGTATGCATCGACGGCGATGCGCTGATCGACCCGCATGCGCTGTCGTGGGTCGCCCGCGCGTTCCTGCCGTCCAATGTCGGCGGGCTGGCCGGCAATCCGCGTATCCGCAATCGCAGCACGCTTCTCGGCCGGCTTCAGATCGGGGAATTCTCCTCGATCATGGGGCTGATCAAGCGCACGCAGACCATGTACGGGCGGCTGTTCACCGTCTCGGGCGTGATCTGTGCATTCCGCAAGAGCGCGTTGCAGCAGGCTGGCTGGTGGTCGTCGCGTACCCTGACGGAGGATGTGGACGTCACCTGGCGGATCCAGATGGCGGGTTGGCGCGTCGTCTACGATCCCAATGTTCTCGTATGGATCCTCATGCCTGAAACGCTGCGCGGTTTGTGGCACCAGAGATTGCGCTGGGCGCAGGGCGGCGCACAGGCGGCGATCGATCATTTCTGGACGCTGGTCGGCAATCGCGTTTCACCCGGCATGTCTCTGATCTATCTCGACTTCGTCTTGAGCGTGACCTGGGCCTACACGATGCTTGCCACGCTCGTGCTGGGGCTCGTTACAGCGTTTGGCGGAATGCCCCAGGGCGGCCCCGCGGGCTTCCGCCTCGTGCCGGAATGGTGGGGTATCACCCTGGCCGCAACCTATCTCTCGCAGGCGATCGTCGCGGCCTTCATCGAGCGGCGCTACGACCAGGGCCTGGTCCGCAACATGTTCTGGATCGTTTGGTATCCGCTTGCCTTCTGGATGATCAGTTCAGCTACCACGGTCGTTGCCTTGCCGCGGGCGATCTTCCAGAAGCGCTCTGCGCGCACGACCTGGGTTAGTCCCGACCGGGGCCTGCGTTGAGGAGTATGACCGAGACCTGGCCGCCGCTGATCGTGGGTGCCCAACGATCGGGATTGATCCGAATCCGCGACATCGTGCTCACCTGTATTGCCTGGCTCGCACTCGCAATCCTGCTGAACCGCGAACTCGAACTTGGTCTGGCGACGTATCTCGACGCCATGGGACTGGAGAACTACACCGACGAGCTGCGGTCGGCCGGCCTCGTGAGCCGCGAGCAGACGCCACTGGGCTGGTCCTATTTCGGCTTCGCGCTGCGCCCCTATGTGCTCGTTTTCCTATGCCTGTTCGGCTTTCTCCTTGCGTTTGCCGTCCATACGATCATCCGGCGCCGGAAAGCTCTGCGCGCCCCGGCGCCGCTGCCGCTCAGCTTCAAGCTGGAGGCGCGGGAGGCGGGTCTGGCCACGGGCATCGGCGATGTGCTTGGTGCGCGCGCGGGCGAGGGCGCGGGGCGTACCGACCTCGAACCGCATGGAGTCGTGGACGGCCGAACGTTGCTCGCTTTGTTGGACACCCAGGAACAGACGGCCCTGATCGACATCCGCAAGCTGCGCGTCACGACTGTCGAAGTGAGGCCCTCGGGCGGCTACGTGATCCATGCCGGCGCGATCGATGGGCCCTTCGCGTGACCGGCATGCGGCGGCGTACCTTGAACAGACTATGCTTGCCAGCGCTTGCCTCCGCGTCACTGGCGCGTTCCTTGCCGGCTCGAGCTGCTTCTGGATTCGGTACGGAAATCGTTGTCCGGACACCGCGCAACCTTCATGGGCTTGCTGATGTCGAGCGCCTCGTCGATCTCGCGGCTGGGGTGGGCGTAGCGGTCATCAACGTCTCGGTGAAGCAAGACGAGGACGATGAGTTGCCGTCAGGCATGGTTTTCTACGCCAGCGCGATAGCGCCCCGCGCAAACGGCTACGCCTCGTTCGACGTGCTGGAAGCGACGATTCGTGCCGCGCATCGACGCGGCATCAGGGTGCGCGCGTGGGTGCCGCAGTTCCATGACCGGACAGCGGCAATCAGCGATCCAAAGCAACAGATGTGGGCCTATGATGGCAAGCGGCTGGTGCCTTTCTCAGGCCGGGGCCGGCACCAGGAACACTTCGTCAATCCCTTGAGCGAGGAAGCGCAGGCGTACCAGCGGTCGCTGCTGAGAGAGATCGCCGGGAACTATGAGGTCGATGGTATCGTCATCGATTGGGTGCGCTTCGACGACTACAATATGGACCTGAGCGCCGAGACACGCCGCCGATTCAAGCTGTATTCCGGCCTTGATCCGTTGGAGATCGATTTCGCAACCGACAATCCACCGCGCATGCTCTGGAACATCTGGCGGAGCCGGGGCATCGCCGACTATGTCGCGGGTGTGCGGCGGATGCTCGAGGAAACACGGCGCGGCTTCGATTTCGGTGTCTACATCCTGCCGCCGGAATTCGACGAGGTTGCTCAGGATGCGGGTCAGTTCGCGGACGCTGTGAGCTTCCTCTCGCCAATGGCTTATTTCCGCGACTGGGGCAAAGAGGCGGCGTGGGTCAACGACAACGTGCTTGCCCAGACGAAGGCCAAGGCCGCCGGCACGACCATCATTCCCGTCTTTGACTGCGACTGGCGCGAATCGGAGTATCGCCAGATCCTCGATGGAATCCGCCGCGATTCACCGGCGATCACCACCCTGTCGTGGTTTGTCTACGGACAGTGGACCGAGACGATCTTCCAGCGGATCGCACGCCTGCGCGGCCTGTAGGCCTATCTCGACTCGCGGCGCAGCAACCCGACCAGCGCGCGATACTCCGCGGTCGTCGGCAGGCTGGGATCGCGCGGCGGGCGGCCCAGGGGAATGTCCGTCGCGAGCAGCATCTCGAGCTGGCGCATGGCGTGCTCGCAGTCCGTATCGCCGGCGCCGAGGCGCACCAGCATCTCGGCCAGCCATTCGCACTCCTTGGGATCGAGTTCGCGCCCGCGGCTCTCCACTTCGTCGAGGAACAGCTCGACATAGCGGAACAGGGCGGCCCGTCGGGCCTTGGGATCCGGGGCCATGGCTAGCGAGGAAGGGGAAAGGACCTGGAAGCGACCGTCATGCTGCGCCGTCACGAAGGTGAGCGGGAGCGCGGTACACTCGGATCGGATGTCGCCGTCTCTCGGTCGCCGACGCTCGTGCATCTGGCCGGCGATGGCCCGCAATAAGCCCGTCGCCGGGGGATCGGCAAGCAGAATTTGGCGCCGTGGGACTATGGCTTGGCCGTGCCGGCGCGCGGGACGGGACGGGCCGGCGCGGGACGCTTCTCCAGCCGTTCGATGCGCTGCTCGAATCCGGCCTGCATCTTCTCCAACCGCTGCTGGAGCTGCTGGTTCTGGACCTTGAGCTGCTCGATCTGGGCCGACAGTGCCGCCGTCGACCGCTGCAGCTGGTTCAGCCGCCCCTCGACGCCGCTCTGGGCCGCGGCGGCGCCGGGCAGGACGAGCAGCGCCAGGAGGGCGATGCGATGCATGGCAGCGGAGCGACTACTCGGCGGCCTGCTTGAGCTGCGTCGGCACCGTCTCGCCGGCGAACAGTGCGGCGCGGGCGGCGTCGTACTCGGCCTTGAGGCGGGCAACGATCTCGCCGGCCGGCGGCGCGTCGTGGATCTGGCCCACGCCCTGTCCGGCGCCCCAGATGTCGCGCCACGCCTTGACCTTCATGTTGCCGCCCGAGCCGAAGTTCATCTTGCTCTTGTCGGCTTCCGGCAGCGCGTCGGGGTCGAGGCCGGCGGCCGCGATGCTGCGCTTCATGTAATTGCCGTGCACGCCGGTGAAGAGGTTGGTGTAGACGATCTCCTCGCCGCTCGAATCGATGATGCACTGCTTGTTGGCGTCGGTCGCATTGCCTTCCTTCGACGCGGTGAAGCGCGTGCCGAGATAGGCGAGGTCGGCGCCCATCGCCTGGGCCGCGAGCACCGAGGCGCCGTTGGAGATCGAGCCCGACAGCAGGATCGTGCCGTCGTAGAACTGGCGCACTTCCGGCACCAGGGCGAGCGGCGAGAGGCGGCCGGCATGTCCGCCGGCGCCGGCGCAGACCAGGATGAGGCCGTCGACGCCGGCCTTCAGGGCGCGCTTGGCATGCGCCACGTTGGTCACGTCGTGGAACACCAGGCAGCCGTAGCGGTGCGCCGAGACGACGACGTCGTCCGGTGCGCGCAGCGACGTGATCTGGATCGGCACCTTGTACTTCTCGCACATGTCGACGTCGTGCTGCAGGCGGTCGTTCGACGAGTGCACGATCTGGTTGACCGCGAAGGGCGCGACCTTCTTCTCCGGATGCTTGGCCTTGTAGTCGGCCAGCTCGCCGGTGATGCGCTTCAGCCACTCCTCGAGCATCTCCTTCGGGCGCGCGTTGAGCGCCGGGAAGGAGCCGACGACTCCCGCCTTGCACTGCTCGATGACGAGGTCCGGGTTGGACACGATGAACAGCGGCGCGCCGACCACCGGGATCGAGAGGTTGTCGCGCAGCAGGGCGGGAAGGGACATCGTTTCGCTCCTTGGATTCGTCTGTTCGTCGTATTGGCTACGGCCTAGCACGGCCGCGGTCTTTTTCGCTACTTCGCCAGCTCGTAGGCGCCGCCCTTGTCCAGCGCCCGCTTGTAGGCGGGCCGGGCATGGATGCGGTCGAGGAAGCCCTTCAACTTCGGCATCTTGTTGATCAGGGGCGAGCGCGCGGTCGCGGCTTCCAGCGGGAAGCTCATCTGGATGTCGGCGGCCGTGAACTCGGGGCCGGCGAACCATTCGCGTCGCGACAGCTCGCCTTCGAGGAACATGAAGTGGTTGCCGATCTGCGGCATCAGCAGCGTCTTGTCGGCGCCGGCGGAAATGGCGCGCGCCACCGGCCGCATGAAGAACGGCACGCGCGAGGGCAGGCGGCCGAACACCAGCTTCATGAACAGGAGCGGCATCAGCGAGCCCTCCGCGTAGTGCATGAAATAGGTGTAGTGCAGCCGCTCGGGCGTGCCGGAGGCGGGGGTGAACCTGCCGCCGCCGTAGGTCTCCGACAGGTATTCGAGAATGGCGCCGGACTCGGCCAGCACCTTGTCGCCGTCGGTGATGACCGGCGACTTGCCCAGCGGGTGGACGTTGCGCAACTCGTCCGGCGCCTGCATCGAGGGTTTGCGCTGATAGCGCTTCACCTCGTAGGGCAGGCCGAGTTCTTCGAGCATCCAGAGGATGCGCTGCGACCGGGAATTGTTCAGGTGATGGACGGTGATCATCCTACAGCGTACCGGGCCGCCAGTTGCCGTGGAAGCCCGCCGGGACACGGCTGCTGAGATGGGCCAGCGCCACGGGGCCCTTCGCGATGTCGGTCGCCTCGAACACCCCGAGATCGCTGCGGCCCTCGGCGGAGCGGAAGATCGTCGCCAGCACCCAGCCGTCGCCCTCGGCCGCCGTGTCGTGGCGCGGCACGAACACCGGCTCGCCGAACCGGTCGTCCTCGCCCGCCTTCCAGGTGGCGTTGGTGCCCTTCTTCAGGTCGTAATGGGTGATGCCTTCGCCGCGGCGCACGCCGGCATGGGTGATGTTGCCCGACACGATCCAGCCATGGCGGTAGTCGCTCATGCAGAAACGCTCGTCGAAGCGCGGGAACTCGCCGGCCCGATCGTCGAGCTGCTCCTCGCGGAAGGTGTTGGACTGGCCCGACAGGTCGAAGGTCCAGCGGAACAGGCGCGCGGCCGGCGGCTCCTTGGTCGAGGGCGAGCCGTCGGGCAGCGGGAACAGCGGCGCCACGTCGTACTTCATGACGTCGATCACGACCTTGCCGTCGTCGGTCTCGAAATGGTTCATCGGATGGAACACGTAGGACGGCGGCGCCGTCACCCACTTCGCGTCGGCCACGGTGCCCTTGCGCGGGATGAAAGCGATGTGCGTTCCCTTGTCCGGCTCCCAGGCGAAGGGCGGCAGGCCGCCCATCGCGCGCTCCATCGACGAGGTGAGCGGGAAGATCGGCACGACGATCCAGTTCTTCGTCACGGCGAAGTCGTGGATCATCGAGGGGAACGGCCCGTCGAGGATCTCGGCGCGCGTGACCGTGCCGTCCGCCGTCACCGTCTGGATGCTGACTTCCTTGGTGAAGCGGCCGGTCGCCGAATAACCGAAGAAGATCATTTCGCCGGTCTCGGGATCGAATTTCGGGTGCGCCGTGAACGGCCCGATCAGCTTGTCCCCGAACGTCTCATAGCCACCGTCCTTTGGCCCGACCGGCATCAGGCTCTTCGGATCGAGCGAGAAGGGCGCGTGTGCTTCCTCCAGCGCCAGCAGCTTGCCGCCGTGCCAGACGATGTTGGTGTTGGCGATGGTCGAGTTCAGGGCGAACACGCGCGGGTCGGTGTAGCGCGGATTGCCGAACGTGCCGGAGAGGCCTTCGCCTTCCTCGTTCTCGATCTTCCACTTCGGCGTCCGCACCCAGCGGTTCTTGTAGGAGACGTTGCCGTTCTCGATGTGGAAGGCGTGGATCATGCCGTCGCCGCCGAACCAGTGATAGGGCCCGCGCGGCGCGAACTGCGGGTTCGGCCCGTTGCGGTAGAGCGTGCCCAAGAGCTCCTTCGGCATCTCACCGCTGATCTGGAGATGGCCGGCATCGGCCTCGGTGTTGACCGGTGCGAAGTAGCCCTTGAGGAAGGGATTGTCGGTCGGGAAAGCCTTGGCCACGGGAAGTCTCCTTCTGGGTAACGCCGTGTATCTATCTGAACATTATAGATACACGGCGTTTCCCGCAAGAGCCGATTTGGAGATTTCCAACACCGTCTTCAGCCGTTAGTCAGAGGCCAACATGAGTGAATCCAGCCCCCTGTTGCAGCCCGGCTATTCTGCCGTTCCGCCCGGCCATGTCGCCACGGTCGTCACTAGCCTCGAGATGCTGGCCCGTCCGCCGGCTCGGTCGACGCATCCGTTTCCCGCAGGTCTCGCTTTGGAGCCGCTCGCACGAACGGTTGCCGCCTATCGCGCGCTCTACCGCGCGGTAGGGACGGACTGGCTGTGGTTCTCGCGGCTGGTGATGGCGGAGGAGAAGCTGCAGGCGATCCTCGATAATCCGCAGGTGGAGTTGCTGGTGCTGCGCAAGGACGGGCGGGATGCCGGCATCCTCGAACTGGACTTCAGTCAGGCCGGCGAATGCGAACTCGCTTTCTTCGGCGTCACCCCGGACATGGTGGGCACTGGCGTGGGACGGAGCCTGATGAACGAGGCGATCGCGCGGGCCTGGGCGCGCCCCATCAAGCGGTTCTGGGTGCATACCTGCACGCTCGACCATCCGGCGGCACTCGATTTCTACCGGCGCTCCGGCTTCGTGCCCTACGCCTTCCAGGTCGAGGTGTTCCCCGATCCGCGCCTCACCGGCATCCTGCCGCGCGACTGCTCACGGCACGTGCCGTTGCTGGGCTGAGGCGGCCGCGCCGGCGGCCTCACGGTTTTCGGCGCGCCAGAAATAGAGCCAGCCGGCGATGCCCAGCGCCAGCAGGAGCAGGCCGAACCAGAACTCGGTGTGGGTCGGGCCGATCAGGTCGAACATCGGCGTCGCGGCGACGTTGAACACCAGCATCGAGCCCGCCATGACGGCGAGCCGCAGCCGGAAGACGCGGGCAATCTCGGCGCCGCGGAACACGGTCTGCATGCGGGTGATCATCGGAATGAAGAAGAACGGCCCGCCGAAGCCCGCGACGAGTCCCGACAGCATCATCGCGGGCAGCTTGTAGGGATTGTCGAGGCCCCAGGCCGACAGCGCGATCAGCGCGAAGCCGGTACCCATGGCGACGTAGCCCAGGAACATGGTGGAGAGCGGGCGGCGGAAACGGACGCTGCCGGCCACCAGGTTGCCCGCGACGTCGCCCACGCCGCAGGCGCCGACGATCATGCCGAGCGAGGCGAGCCCGTGCAGGCCGAACAGGTGCGGATCGTGCTCCACCACCATCAGCGCGATGCAGAGTTGCAGCGCCACGCTCCACGGCCCATTGGCGAAGGCGTTGATCATCAGCAGCGCGCCCATCCGCCGCTCGCGCAGCATCAGCCGCGCACCGTCGAGCAGGGCATCCCACGCGCCGCGCCAGCCGCCGCGTCCCGGCCGCGGCTTGTAGGCCGGGTCGTACAGGCGGTCGCGCACGGCCCAGACCGCGACGGCCGACAGCACGAAGCCGACGGCCGTGATCGACAGGAAGTGGATCACCGGCAGCAGCGTGTTCAGGACCGCCGCCATCATCGGCCCGATCAGGCGGGCGAGCCGCCACGTCGCGTCGAACAGGCCGTTGATCGCCTGCATGGCGTCGCGGTTCGTGACCAGTACGGGCACGGCCGACTGCAGCGCCGGCGTGAAGACCATGCGCATCGCCGCGAGGCCCATCACGGACACGATCAGGAGCGGGATCGAGACGCCCCAGATGTAGAAGCCGAGCACCGGCAGGATCGCCAGCACCGCGCTCGCATACTTGGAGCCGATCATGGCGCGGTCGGCGCGCCAGCGGTCGAAGGCCGAGGCGCCCAGCAGGCCGACCACCAGCATGGCGCCGTATTGCGTGGCATTGACGTAGCCCGCGGCATTGCCGATCTGCTCGGCGGCGATCCAGACGACGGCCACGCGGAAAAGGTCCTCGCCGATGGTCGAGGCGGCCAGGCCCGACCAGATCGTGGCGACGGCGGGATCCTTGAGCGGGCGGAAGACGGGGATCATTCTGCTATTCGACTCTCGTCACCCGACAGGCTGCTTGCCCATTATTTTCCCGTCGTCTCGACCGGAGCGCGTAGCGCGGAGTGGAGAGACCTTTTTTCCGCTCATAGCTGCCAAATGGGGGAAAAAAGGTCCCTCCACTGCGCTTCGCTCCGGTCGGGACGACGGGTTGAGCCGAACCTGCGTTACCGGCAGAGATGTCACTTGACCCACACGCCACCCTTCTTGTCCTTGTACCCGAGGCTGAGATACGCCGCGTCGACAAGCGACTGGCCGCGTTCGTTCATCAGCAGGCCTGGGCCCATGCGGTTCATCGTGTAGCCGAACGACATCCCGGCCACCGGATCGGCGAAGCCCAACGAGCCGCCGGCTCCGACATGGCCGAAGGCGGCGCTGCTCATGATCACGCTGTCGCAATCCTCGCCCCATAGCTTCGCGGCGAGGCTGCGCCTGCGGTTGTCCATCGACTTCATGAAGCCCAGCGCGAAGCGCGTCGGGATGCGCAGGGTGGCGTCGTCGTGCGTCGCCATCGAGACTTCGCCCATGCGCGAGAGCGTCGTGGCATCGACCAGATCGCCGCCGCCGTTGGCCAACGGAGCATACATGCCGGCGAGGCCGCGCGCGTTGGTGATGCCGTTGGCCGCACCGATCTCGGCGGCGTGCCCCGCGCGGCTGTTGGCGCCACCGGAACGCCAGGCACCGTTGTTAAAATAGAAGAGGGCGGCCACCGATTCCTTATTGGTCGCGAGGTCGCGCATGAAGGGCGTCACCGCATCGGCCGCCTTGTAGACATGCGGCACGATCGGCGCGACGCGCGGCTCGATCTCCTCGGGCAGGCCGATCCAGAAATCGAGGCCCAGCGGGCCCGCGATCTCCTCGCGGAAGTAGGTGCCCAGCGATTTCCCCGACGCGCGCCGCACCATCTCGCCGACGGTCCAGCCGAAGGTGAAGCCGTGATAGCCGTTGCGCGTGCCCGGCTCCCAGAACGGGATCTCCGCCGCCAGCCGCTCCGTCATGTAGGCCCAGTCGTAGGGTCCGTCGTCCTTCACCGGCGCGCGCACGGCGGGCACGGCCGAGGAATGGTCGAGCATCATGCGCGTCGTCACGCGCTCCTTGCCGTGTTGGGCGAATTCCGGCCACAGCTCGGTGACCGGTGCATCGAGGTCGAGCTGGCCGCGACTGGCCAGCACATGCGCGCACAAGGCCGTCGCGCCCTTGGTGCAGGAGAACACGATGCTCACCGTGTCGCGCGTCCACGGCGCCTTGCTCTTGGGGTCGGCGACACCGCCCCACAGGTCGACCACCGTCTCGCCGCCCACCGTCAGGCAGACCGAGGCGCCGATCTCGCCCTTGTCCTTGAAGTTCTTTTCAAAGGCTTCGGCGACACGCTCGAAACCCGGACGGCAGGTGCCTCCGATCGCTGCGTCGCTCATTGTTTCGGCACCGGCAGCTTGAAGGCTTCGAGCACGAAGCGGGCGGCGTGGGAGAGACCAGTCTGGTCGATCCCATGGCCGATGCCCGGTGCGATGTGCACGCCGACCTGTACGCCGTTCTCGTTCAGCGTCTGCGCCGCGCGCTGGGTCAGGACCGCCGGCAGCATCTCGTCGCTGTCGCCATGGACTAGCAGCACCGGCGGCTTGGACCTGATCTCGGCCTTCAACGTGTCAGGTCCGGCCAGCATGCCGGAGAAGCCGACGATGCCCGCGAGCGGCTTGGCGCGGCGAAGGCCGACATGCAGCGCCATCATCGTTCCCTGGCTGAAGCCGATCAGGACGGTCTTGGATTCGTCGAGCCCGTACTGGGCCATTGTGTCGTCGAGGAACTGTTCGACGAAGGGCGCGGCCGACCGCACGCCCGCCGCCGCCACCGCGGGGTCGAGGCGCGAGATGCCGAACCACTGAAAGCCCATCGGATTGCCCTCGCACGGATAGGGCGCGTTGGGCGAATGGAACACCGCGTCGGGCATCAAGGGCGCCAGCACGGGCGCGAGGCCGATCAGGTCGTTGCCGTCGGCGCCGTAGCCGTGCAGCAGGATCACGAGATGGCCGGGCTTGCCGCCGGCGTGCGGGCCGTGGCTGGGGCCGTCGAGCTTCTTGGTCATGTCGCCTTCTTCTCCTTCGCCGACCAGTCCGGCATGTTGCGGCGATAGTGCCAGAGCACGAGAGCGGCCGCGCTGCGCCAGGGCCGCCATGCCTCGGCGATTTTGAGAAGCCGCTTTGCGTCGGGGCGGGTGCGCAATTTCTTGAGGTGCTGCGCGGCGACGACCAGACCGAGATCGAGGCCCGGCATGATGTCGGGGCGGCCGTGCGCGAACATCAGATAAATCTCTGCGGTCCACGGGCCGATCCCCTTGGCCTGAGTCAGCATCGCAATGGCGGCGGCATCGTCGAGTTCGTGCAGCCGGTCGAAGGCGATGCGGCCCTCGACGATGTCGGTGGCGAGGCTGCGGCCGTACTTCATCTTGGCGCCGGAGAGGCCGACGGCACGCAATTGCTCGTCGCTCATCGCCAGGAAGTCCGCGGGCTCCATCGACGGCACGGCCGCTTCCAGCCGCAGCCAGATGCTGCGCGCGGCATGGACCGAGACCTGCTGGCCGACGATCGAGCGCATCAGCCCGCCAAAGCCGGTCGGCATCTCGCGCAGCTCGGGATGACCCGCTTCCGCGAGCGCGCGCGCGATGTCGGGGTCGGCATCCGCCAACGCCGCCAGCGCCTTTTTCAGGGTCTTCTTGTCGAGGACGACCGGGGATGTCGCTTTGGCCATGTTCCACCCGCCATAGCACGCGGCGAGGGGGCGCTGTAACGTCGGATCATGACCGCCGTCACGCGTTTTGCTCCCAGCCCGACAGGCGAACTCCATCTCGGCAGTGCCTATTCGGCTCGCATCGCCTGGCAGCGCGCGCGCGACATGGGCGGCACGTTCCTCGTCCGCATCGAGGATATCGACATCCGCCGCTGCCGCCGCGAATACGAGACCGCGATGCTGGCCGACCTTCAGTGGCTGGGCCTCGCCTGGGACGGCGAGGTGCGCCGGCAGTCCGATCATTTCGCCGATTACGGCCGCGTGCTCGACCAGCTCGACGCGCGCGGGCTGGTCTATCCCTGCTTCTGCACCCGTGCCGACATCGCTGCCTCTGCCAGCGCGCCGCATCCGGTGGCGATGGGTCCGGACGGGCCGCTCTATCCCGGTACCTGCCGTCACCTCTCGAATGGGGAGCGCCGCCAGCGTCTTGCCGCCGGCATCGAGCACTGCATGCGCTTCGATTGCGTCCGCGCGGCCGAGCAAGCGGGGCCTTATTCCTTTTTCGACGAGACCGCAGGGCGGGTCGAAGGACAGCCGCTGCTGATGGGCGACTTCGTGATCGCCCGCAAGGACACGCCGACCAGCTACCATCTCTCGGTCACCGTCGACGACCAACTGCAGGGCGTCACACTGGTGACGCGCGGCATCGACCTGCTGCCCTCGACGCATGTCCACGCGCTGCTGCAGAAGTTGCTGGGCTACGCTGCGCCGCAATATGCACATCATCCGCTGCTGACCGACGCCACCGGCCGGCGATTCGCCAAGCGCGACCGCGACCTCACCATCCGGAGCTTGCGCGAGAGCGGCAGGACTCCCGCCGAGGTGTTCGAGATGATCGATGGTTGGAGTTGCGCGGTGCCCGCGAAGGCATAACATCGCCGCCATGGACCGGAACGAACAACTGGCCGTCGGGAGGCGGCTGCTCGGCCATATCGACGGCCGCACCACCGATCTCGCCGACGCGATGTTCCACAATCGTGTCGACGCCTATTCAGCCCGCGAGCGGGCCGCACGCGAACGCGACGCGCTGTTCCGAAGCCAGCCGCTGTTCATGGGGCTCTCGTCGCGCCTGTCCAGGGCCGGCGACTACATCACCGAGGACGTGGCCGGCATGCCGGTGCTGCTGGTGCGCGGGCCCGACGGCATGGTGCGCGCCTTCGCCAATGTCTGCCGCCATCGAGGCGCACCCGTGGCGGAGGGCTGCGGCAACGCCCGGGCCTTCGTCTGCCCCTATCATGCCTGGACCTACGACGCGCAGGGCCGGCTGCTCGGCGTCACCGACAGAGCGGGCTTCGCCGGGCTCGATATCGGCGCGCACGGGCTGGTGCGGCTGCCGGCGGGCGAGAAGCACGGCATGATCTTCGTGCGCGCGACGCCGCTGCGGGAGGGTGAGCCGGCCGAGATCGACGTCGATGCGGTGCTGGGATCGTTCGTTTCCGATTTCGCCGCGCTGCGGCCGGAGACCTTTCCGCTCTACTCGGTCGACCGCATCACGCCGCGCATCAACTGGAAGTTCGCCGTCGACACGTTCCTCGAGGGCTATCACATCCCGCATCTGCACCGGAAAACCATCGCGCCTTACTTCATCGGCAATTGCGGCACCTTCGACAGCGCGGGACGTCACGGCCGCATGTGCGTGCCGCGCACCTCGATCGAGGCGCTGCGCGCACTGCCCGACGACCAACGCAATCTGCGCCCGCACATCATCGCGATCTACCAGCTGTTCCCCAACACCATCGTCATCTGGCAGGTCGACCATATCGAGATCTGGCGCGCCTTTCCCGGCCGCGACGACCCAGGCCGCTGCGACATCGAATTCACGCTCTATCGACCGGCCGACAGCGACCGGCCCGACGCGTACTGGGCCAAGAACCGCGACATCGCGATCCGCACGGTGCTGGAAGAGGATTTCCCGCTGGGCGAGCGCATGCAGATCGGCTTCGAGTCCGGCGCGACGGAAGAGGTGATCTACGGCCGCAACGAACCTTCGCTCGTCCACTTCCACAACTCGATCCGCAGCGCACTGGGCGTGGTGGCTTGAACTTGCCTGTCGTCCTGAGCGGAGCGCAGCGCAGTCGAAGGACCTCTTTTCCGGCGCGCGGTGTGTGGATGCGAAAAGAGGTCCTTCGACTGCGCCGCCCTTCGGGCAGCTCCGCTCAGGACGACGGTTTTGCGAGATGACCACGAGCCGAACCACGCGCGTCGCGCTGGTGCTGAGCGTGATCCTGTTGGTCGCGAGTCTGACCCGAGACGCGTTCTGCGTTTCCGGCATCTGCTCGGACTGGCCGGGCTGGAGCATCCTGCTGTTTGGTGCCCTCAGCGGCCAGGCGAGCTGGTTCGCCAACCCGCTCCTGCTCGCCGCCTGGATCGCCGCACTCTTTGGCCGCCGGGTCCCGGCGCTGATCCTGTCCGTGGCCGCCTTGGCGCTCGGCGCATCCTTCATGTTCGAGACGACCGTCATCACCAACGAGGCCGGCATGTCCAACCCGGTGACGGGTCTGCGCGAAGGCTATGCGCTGTGGCTCGCCAGCATGGCGATGGCTGCGGTCGCCGCGTTCTTCGCGCGGAACAGGGCGGCGAAGTTGTAGCAGCGCGCGCAACGTTGACGGCCAACCAATCCTGTCATCCTGAGCGCAGCGAAGGATCTCGCATTTGCCGCGGAGTCCGCTGGTCGTTCCGCAAGGTCCTTCGCTGCGCTCAGGACGACAGAGCTAACGCCCTTCGAGCTGCTTGTTGATCCAGACCTGCGCGGTATTCGATTCCAGGAACTCGTGCGCGAGCTTGCGCCGGGCCGGATCGCGCGCGTCGCCGTCGATGATCGCGGTGATGACGTCGCATTTGTAGGCCACGGCGACGGCTTCGCCGTAACGCAGCGACTTGTTGTTGCGGCGGTGGACGTAGACGCGGGTCCAGCCGGTGAGGTCGGTGACTTGGATGCGCTGGCCCGGACCAACCGGCTCGAATCGCGGATCGAGGATCCGGATGTCGACGGCACGCTCCAATGCGGCGTCGTTCGCAATGCCCTCGGGGCAGTCGCCCGTGCCGAGGCCGTCGAGCGTCAGCCAGACGAAGACGTCGTGGTCCTCGCCACTGTAGGCACGTCCGGCGGGCGCGCGCTCCGTCGAGAGCGGCCAGGTGAAGGGCCGCCAGCCGAGCTTGTCGGTCGGCCCCAGCGCCACCTGCCGCTCGGCAAACCAGGCCAAGGCGGCCAGCGCGGCGACCTGAGCCACGCCGAGCAGGATGTAGAGGCGCGTCTGGCGGCTCAGGGCCATCGGACGCGCGCTCTCATTCCGTCAGATCTGATGCGCCATCGGCGGCGCGGGGATCGGGCGGACGCGTTCGTAGGCCGCCGCGGCGCGCAGGACGAGGGCGTCGCGGGCATGGCCGCCGACGATCTGCAGGCCGATCGGCAGGCCCTCGCGGTCGAGGCCGCAGGGGATTGTAGCGGCCGGCTGGCGGGTCAAGTTGAAGGCGAGCGTGAAGGGCGTCCAGCCGATGTCGACGCCGTCGCCGCCCCACGCCGCGTTCTCGTTCACCGCGAAGGCGGTCATCGGCATGGTCGGCGTCAGCAGCAGGTCGTACTTGGCCATGAACTGGTTCATGATCGCCGAGATCGCCTGACGCTGATGGATGGCGGTGACGACGGCCTCCTGGCCGAGCTGTGCGCCGTATTCGGCGGCCTTCACCAGGCCGGGATCCATCAACTCGCGCTTCTCGGGGCTGAAGCCCTTGAGCAGCAGCGCGACGTTGGACTGCCAGTGCGCGTTCAGCACCTTGCGCGGGTCCATGCCCATGAGGTCGGGCGAGTCCTCGACGATCTTCGCGCCCAGGGTCTTGAACACCTTGACCGCCTGCTCGACCGCCACCGCCACGTCGCGATCGATCTTCTCGCGCTCGACGAAGCCCAGATGCGGTGAGTAGGCGATGCGAAGGCCCTTCACGCCCTTGTCGAAGCCCTTGAGATAGTCCTCGGCATCGTCAGGACGGCCGTAAGGATCGCGCGGGTCGGGGCGGGCGATGACGTTCATCATCATCGCCGCGTCGCGCACGGTGCGCGTCATCGGGCCGATATGCGAGAGCGTGCCCTGCGCCGAGGTCGGGAACAGCGGCACGCGCGCCTGCGTGGGCTTGAGCCCGAACAGGCCGCAGAAGGAGCAGGGGATGCGCACCGAGCCCGCGCCGTCGGTGCCGATCGCGAGATTGCCCATGCCGACGGCCTCGGCCGCGGTGCCGCCGCCCGAGGAACCACCCGAGGTGCGGCCGATCTTCCACGGATTGTGCGTGGCGCCGAACAGCTTGGAATCGGTGACGCCCTTCCAGCCATATTCCGGCGAAGTCGTCTTGCCGAGCAGCAAGGTGCCGGCCTCGCGCAGCCGCTGCGCCACCGGCGCGTCGACGGTGAACGGGCCGTCGGCGTCGGTGGCGAGGCTGCCCATGCGCGTGGGCATGCCCTTGGTTAGCACCATGTCCTTGATGGTGATCGGCACGCCGTCGATGTCGCTGAGGCGCTTGCCGCCCTTCTTCCAGCGCTTCTCCGAGGCACGCGCCTGGCGCATCGCCGAATCGGGATCGAGATGCTGGAAGGCGTTGAGCTGGCCGTTGAACGCGTCGACGCGGGCCAGCGCCGCCTTCGTCGCCTCGACCGGCGAGGCCTTGCGGGCCTTGAAGAGTTTCACCAGCTCGTGGGCCGGCATCATCGCAAGGTCGGCGGTCATCTACTTGGTCTCCGGAAGGACAGGGAATTTCAACGGGTGGGCTTCGGCATAGGCCGCGGCGGCGCGCAGCACCAGCGCATCCTTGTAGTGCGCCGACACGATCTGCAGGCCGACGGGCAGGCCTTGCCGTGACAGGCCGCACGGTACCGTCGCGGCGGGATGGCGCGAGAGGTTGAACTGCGGCGTGTAGGGCGACCACATGACGTTGCCCTTGCCGTCGGGACCCGGCGGCAGATTGGTGCCGGCCGCGAAGGGCTGGACCGCGACGGTGGGCGTCAGCAGCAGGTCGTACTTCTCGAAGAACAGGTTCCAGGCCAGCGTGAGGTCGCGCCGCGTCACCTGCGCATTCACGACGTCCTGCAGCGTGTAGCGCAGCCCGGCCTTGGCGCCGGCCAGCAGGCTCGGGTCGAACTCGCCGTGGCGCTCTTCGGGGAAGAGCTGCAGCAGGCGCTGCAGGGCGGAGAGCCAGTGGATCACGAAGGCGCGGCCGGCCTCGCCGAAGGAGAAGGGCGCCTCGACCTCCTCGACCTTGCAGCCCAGCGCCTCGAACTGGCGCGCGGCCTTCGTGACCATCGCGGCGACCTCGATGTCGAGCGGATGGTCGCCGAAGCGCAGGATGAAGCCGACCTTCAGCTTCTTCGGAAGCCTGCCGAGCTTCCGGGTGTAGTCGGTATCGTCCGCCGGCAGCGCGTAGCCGTCGCGCGCATCGGGGCGGGCGATGACGTTCATCATCAACGCCGCGTCGAGCGCGGTGCGTGCCATCGGGCCGGTGTTGGAGAGATCGCCGGTCATCGAGGGCGGCCAGGCCGGGACGCGGCCGAACGTGGCCTTGAGGCCGATCAGCCCGTTGAACGATGCAGGAATGCGCACCGAGCCGCCGCCGTCGGTGCCGATGGCGATCGGGCCGAGGCCGGCGGCCACCGCCGCGCCCGCGCCGCCGGACGAGCCGCCCGGCGTCATGGCGGTGTTCCACGGATTGCGCGTGATGCCGTGCAGGGGCGAATCGGTCACGCCCTTGTGGCCGTATTCAGAGCTGGTGCTCTGGGCAAAGACGATGGCGCCCGCCTCGCGCAGCCGCGCCACCGCGGGCGCATCGGCATCGGCGGGAGTCTTGTCGGTGAGCCTGCTGCCCATCGAGGCGGGCCAGCCCTTGACGCGCACCAGCTCCTTGATCGAGACCGGCACGCCGTCGAGCGGTGAGCGGGGCTCGCCCTTCTTCCAGCGCTTCTCGGAAGCCCGCGCCGCGGCCAGCGCCGCCCGCGCCTCGACATGGCAGAGCGCGTTCACGGTTGTCGCCAGGGTCTCGGCGCGCGCCAGAACCGCCTTCATCGTCTCGACCGGGGAGGCCTTGCCCTTGGCGTAGAGCCGTCCGAGTTCGGCCGCGCTCGCCTGTGTGAGATCCTGCGTCATGCCGCTTCTCCCGTTCTCGTGTGGGCGGCGCGATACTGGCGGGCGAGCTGTTCGGCCTGGTATTCGGCGGCCAGCGCCTGTTCGGTGCGGCCGACCTTGCGATACACGTCGGCCAGCGCGCGCTTGGTCGCCGCCACGCCCGGACGCTCGCGCTCGTCGGCCTGCAGGATTGCCAGCGCGGCGTCGTTCCAGCCGGCGCGGGTGAGGGCGTCGAGATGAAGCGCGCCGAACAGCGCGCGCTGCGCGATCGAGCCGCCCAGCGTGCGGAGGTGCGGCATCGCCTGGCCGATCAGGCGCGCGGCGGCCGCCATGTCGCCCGAAGCGTGCGCGGCGAGGCCGTGCGTCAGCGGCACCACGCAATCGGCCCAGGTCTCGCGCTCGAACGCTTTGGCGCGCTCCGCGCGATCCTCGAGGTTGGCCAGCATCTCCGTGACAGCGCTGCGCTCGCCGGCGCGCGCCAGCCCGTAGAGATAGTGGACGTCGTGGAATGCCGAGAGATGCTCGTTCAGGCGCGGCTTGAGATAGGTCGCGAGATCGGCCCAGCGCGCGCCGACATCGACGCCGCGCAGTTCGAGCCGTGCCAGCAGCGACACGGCGTTGGCCTGGTCCTCGCAGAACTCCTTCCACACGCCCCAGACGCGCTCGTCGTACAGCGCCAGTGCCTCGTCGGTGCGGTCGAGATCGATCAGGAAAAGCGCCAGGTGCCACCAATTGTGCGTCTGCATGAACGAGTTGCAGTCGGCCCAGGTGTCGGACACCGAATGGAGAAAGGCGACGCCCTCCAGCATCCGCCCGCGCGCTTCGAGACAATGCGCGACGGCGTGATGCGCCCATGGGTCATTGCGGTCGAGCGCCAGCCCCTTGCGCGCGGCGGTCTCGGCTTCGTCGAGTCGATTGCACTCTTCGAGGCCGAACGCATACATGCCCCAGACGAAGCGGTTGTCCGGGTTGGCGGCGACGAGCCTCTCGCCGACATCGAGCAGCGTCTCCGCCTCGCCGCGGTTGAAGGCCAGCAACTGCGCCAGCTTGCCGGCCAGCAGGTCGCGCGGCCATTCGGCGACGATCCGCCGGAACTGCTGCAGGCTGCGGTCGGTGTCGCCCTCGACCCAGAACTCGATGGCCCCGAGCCATGCCCGCTCGCGCGCGCCGGCACCCGGCGTCATCTGCTGCGCGCGCGACAGGTAGCGTTTGGCCGCGGCCTGGCCTTCCGGCGAATACATCGTGAGGACCAGACTCGCCGCCACGAGCGGGAGCATCGGACACTTCTCCTCGCGGTCGGCGGCGGCGATGAAGTCGGCGAACCGCTTGCCGAAGCCCAGCCATTCCTGCGTCACGAAATCGAGCGCGGCGACCGCGCCCTCGTCCGCATTGCCCAGCTCCAACCCTTGCCCGTCGCGCGCCACGCCTGTTCCCTCGAATTTACAGGGAGCGAGTTTCGCATGCCGTGGAGCGGGTGGTCGAGGGGCTAGCTCTCCTCCGGCGCGTCGCCGATACTCCTGCCAAGCAAGACGAAGAAGAACCTTCAGGGAGGAAATCATGAAGCGTCGCCATCTGCTGGGCTCCGTTGCGGCCCTGGCCCTCGCACCGTCGCCCTCGCGTGCCCAGACTTACCCCGACAAGCCGATCCGCTTCGTCGTGCCCTATGCGCCGGGCGGCGCAACCGACACCTCGGCACGCATCGCAGCGGAGTATCTGTCCAGCAAGTTCGGCCAGCAGGTGCTGGTCGACAACAAGCCCGGCGGCGGCACGATCATCGGCACCGAGATCGTCGCCAAGGCCAGGCCCGACGGCAGCACGATCCTGCTGGCGCCGGCACCGGTCGCCACCAACACGTCCTTCGGCCTGAAACTGCCCTACGATCCGGTGAAGGATCTGGCGCCGGTCTGCAGCTATGTCGACATGCCGCTGCTGCTCGCGTGCAATCCCAACGCGCCCTACAAGACGATGGCCGAGCTGATCGCGTGGGCCAAGACCCAGTCCGGTCCGATACCCTACGCGTCAGCCGGCAACGCCAGCATGCCGCATCTGTGGGGCGAGCAGCTCCGCATGGAGACCGGCATCAGGCTCGAGCATATCGGCTACAAGGGCAGCGCCGATGCGCTGAAGGACGTACTGGGCGGCCACGTCATGCTGTTCTCCGACACGCTGCTGCCGAGCGGTCTCGCGGTTAAGGACGGACGGTTGCGCGGCCTGGTCGTGGCCTCGGCGAAGCGCGTGCCGATGCTGCCCGACGTGCCGACGGTGGCGGAGGCGGGTCTGCCCGCCAACCTGACGGGCGCGGTGTTCTTCGGCGTGATGGCGCCGGGCGGCACGCCCGAGCCGGTCGTCGCGACCCTGAACGCAGCCTTCAACGACTTGCTGCGCGATCCGGCAACGGCCAAGAAGCTCGTCGACCTCGGCTTCGTCCTGGTCGGTGGCAGCGCCGCGGACTACGGCAAGCGCCTCCTCGCCGAGACCGAAAAGTGGCGCAAGGTCATCAAGGAAGCGAACATCTCGCCGCCGGCTTGAGACAAGGTGTCGTCAACGGAGCGCGCCACTCCAGTGGCGCTCTTCGCTTTCTTCTCAACGACGTATGAGCGCCACTGGAGTGGCGCGCTCCATGGCTAGCTCTTCGGCGAACCGCCCAGAAAGCAGAAGATGCTGCCGGTCTTGTTGGCGCAGATGTGGCTGCGCCCGTCCGGCGCGAGTTCGTTCAGCACGACCTTGGGCGGCACCTGCACCCAGCGGCCGTCCAGCAGGGCGAACCAGGTGCCGTCGTCCTTCTGGTAGGCGCGGGTCGGACGGCAGTCGCCTTCGACGCCGTTGATCGTGCCGCTGCAGCACGAGGCGTTGGAGCCAGGCCGTTTCAGCTTCTGGTACCAGTCGTGATGCTCGGCATGGCCCTGGCCATGAGTGCCGTCCTGCCCCATGGCAGGAGAAACGGACGCCGCCACGAGCGCTGCCGCCAGCGCGACGATGAGTGACTGTCGTGGCATCGGGACCGCCACCTTTCGCGACGTGCCGTCGTTCAGCCTGAAGCGTTGCGTGGAGCGTACATCATCCGGAGGCCAGCGACGATGGGGATGAAGTCGGGATCGTCGGCCGACAGCAAGCCGTGGCGCACGAAGAAGTCGATCAATACGAGATTGCAGTTGTACTTGAATTCGGTTGTGTCGCGCACCGTCTCGAACACGCGCTGCACCGGCCACAGTTCGAAGGAATGAACCTCGCCGTCGTTGGCGCGCGGCGTGAAATCCTCGGGCAGTTCGAGGTCGAAGCAGGTCATCACGTCGGGCTTGAGCTGCTGGCCGGACTGGTTCCAGTAGCCCACGACGCTGACCGCCTTGGCCTGCCGTGCCAGTTCGGGCGGGATCGAGGCTTCCTCGCCGCATTCCTTCACGAGGTTCTCATGCAGGCCAAGCCCCGCCGGCTGGCCGCCGGCCACCGTGTTGTCGAGCTGGCCGGGGAAGGTCGGCTTTTCGTAGGAGCGGCGCGGCACCCAGACGTGCAGGCCGTCGGCGCGGCGCACGAAGCCCGTCATGTGCGGACCGCCGGCGCGCACGCCGAACCATGGCACGGCGGAACGCTCCATCGCCATCAGGAAGGGCGCGCCGTCCTGCGGCGCCACGGCATAGTCCTCCTCGCGCCACAGGCCCTTGAAGTAGCCGCGCTCGTGCAAGGCCAGGAGAAAGCTGCGGACCTCGGCGGTGCGCGTCTGCGGCGTGTCGAGGCGGGGATCGAGATGCCAGGCGCGGTCGCGGCGTTCGAACAGGCCGCTGCCCTGCAGTGCATCGGCGGCGAAGTCGCGATGCACGAAGCCCGCGCGATGGGCTCCCACGAGCCATGGCTCGAACTGCGCGAGGTCGGCGTTGTTGCAGCGGTGGATATGGTCGAGGAAGGACATGGGCCGGGGAGATAGCATAGAGTGCCGCCGATGACCGAAGACGAACTTCAGGCGCGGCTCGAAGCCACGCTACCTGCCGCCGACCTCCACGACGTGTTCGTCGAGGAGTGCCAGGACCAGGATGTGCGGCTGCGTTTTTCGCCGCCGGCCGGCGGCGAATGGACGATGGCGGCGCTGCTGTCCCTGGTCGATACGTCGCTGCGCGCCGCCGCCGGTCTCGACGGGTGCCTGTCGCATCTGAACGTCACCGTGCTGCGCGCCGCGCAGGTCGCCGACGTGATCGCGCTCTCCCGCGTCCTCCGCCGCGACGGGCAATCGGTCCATGCCGAGACCTGGCTGTTCAGCCATGCCGTCGTCGAGCCCATGCTCCACGCGACCGCGACTCTTCGGACGTGATCCAGGAGCCTTTCACGATCGACTGCGCGCCGCCGTTCCTGACGGTGCGCTTCGCCGAGCCGCAGCGGACGCTGGGATGGTCGCTGCTGCATCCGGGCTTTGCCACGGCGCGCGACATCGTGTGGGTCGAGGTACGCAACCGCGACCTCGGGCCGTCGGTCGATCCGCTCGAATTCCTGGCGGCGCGGCTGACGGAAGCGGGATTGCCGGACGCTCTTGCCTTCATGACCTCGCGCGACATCCGCCGCCATCATCGGGCGAAGCGCGACGTCGAAGGCGTCTCGGCGACATGCATGACGACGGTCGGCCTGGCCAATGCTGAGCGGGTGGGGGTCCGCAAGGCGCGCGCGCCGCATGCCGGCACGATCAACACGCTGGTCCATGTCTCCGTGCCGCTCACCGATGGTGCGTTGGTCGAGGCGCTATCGATCGTGACCCAGGCCCGCACGGCCGCCATCATCGACTGGGGCCGCGCCGAACCGTGCGCCGCCGTCACCGGCACGGGAACGGATTGCATCGTCGTGGCGTCGCCCGAGGCCGGATCGCCGCAGGCCTATGCCGGCCTCCATACCGCTTTGGGCGAGGCGCTCGGCGGGGCCGTTTACGAGGCGACCTTACAGGGCGCCCTGCAATGGCAGCAGGACTTCGCCGCCTTCATCGCGGCGGGCAACGTCGCCGTGCCGCGCTAGAAGGGGCTAGGCCGCTTCCTTCCAGGCGCCGTCCACCACCGCCACCACGTCGCGCATGATCTGGGTGAGGTCGAAATCCTTGGGCGTGTAGACGCGCGCGACGCCGGCGGCGATCAGGGCTTGCGCGTCGGCGGGCGGGATGATGCCGCCCACGACGACCGGCACGTCGCCGATGCCGGCGTCCCGCATGCCCTTGAGCACGTCGCTCACCAGCGAGACGTGGCCGCCCGACAGGATCGACAGGCCTACGACATGCACGCTCTCCTCGAGAGCGGCATTGACGATGCGCTCGGGCGTGAGTCGGATGCCTTCGTAGACGACTTCCATGCCGCAATCGCGGGCGCGCACGGCGATCTGCTCGGCGCCGTTGGAATGGCCGTCGAGGCCGGGCTTGCCGACCAGGATCTTGATGCGCCGGCCGAGGCGCCGCGACACGGTGTCGACCTCGCGCCGCGTGACTTCGAGGCGGCCGTCGGTGACGCCGGCGGCGCGGGCGACGCCGGTCGGCGCGCGGTACTCGCCGAACACGCCGCGCAGGGCCTCGGTCCATTCGCCGGTGGTGACGCCGGCTTTCGCGCAGGCGATCGAGGCCGGCATGACGTTGCGGTCTTCCTTGGTTGCCGATACCAGCTCGGCGAGGGCCGTCTTCACCGCCGCGCCGTCGCGGGTGGCGCGCCAGGCGTTCAGCCGCTCGATCTGGCCGCGCTCGACCGAATCGTCGACCGTCAGGATCGAATCCTGGCCGCCGGCCAGCGGCGAGGGGGCGCCTTCGGTGTAGGCGTTGACGCCGACCACGGTCTGCTCGCCCGATTCGATGGCGGCGAGGCGCTTGAGGTTCGATTCGACCAGCCGCTGCTTCATGTAGGCCGCCTCGATGGCCGCGACCGCGCCGCCCATGTCGGCGATGCGGCCCATCTCGGCCAGCGCCTCCTGCTTCAGCGCCTCGACGCGGGTCGCGATCTCCTTGCTGCCGTCGAAGATGTCGCCGTATTCGAGCAGGTCGGTCTCGAAGGCCACGATCTGCTGCAGGCGCAGCGACCATTGCTGGTCCCACGGCCGCGGCAGGCCCAGCGCCTCGTTCCACGCCGGCAACTGCACCGAGCGGGCGCGGGCGTTCTTGCTCATCACCACGGCCAGCATCTCGAGCAGGATGCGATAGACGTTGTTCTCGGGCTGCTGCTCGGTGAGGCCCAGAGAGTTCACCTGCACGCCGTAGCGGAACAGGCGCTGCTTGGGATCGGCGACGCCGTAGCGGTTCAGCGTGATGTCTTCCCACATCTCGGCGAACGCCCGCATCTTGCACATCTCGGTGACGAAGCGGATGCCGGCATTCACGAAGAAGGAGATGCGGCCCACCACCTTGGGGAAGTCGGCATCCGGCACCTGGCCGCGCGCCTTCACCGCGTCGAGCACGGCGATGGCGTTCACGAGGGCGAAGGCCAGCTCCTGCACCGGCGTCGCGCCGGCTTCCTGCAGGTGATAGCTGCAGACGTTCATCGGGTTCCACTTGGGAACCTCGCGATAGGTGAAGCCGATCGTGTCGGCGGTCAGCCGCAGCGACGGCTCGGGCGGGAAGATGTAGGTCCCGCGCGAGAGATATTCCTTGATGATGTCGTTCTGCGTCGTGCCCTGCAGCTTGGCGCGCTCGACGCCCTGTGCCTCGGCAGTCGCGATATAAAGAGACAGCAGCCAGGCGGCCGGCGCGTTGATCGTCATCGACGTGTTCATCCGGTCGAGCGGGATGCCGTCGAACAAAGCGCGCATGTCGCCGAGATGGGAGATCGGAACGCCGACCTTGCCGACTTCGCCCTTGGCCAGTACGTGGTCGCTGTCGTACCCGGTCTGCGTCGGCAGATCGAAGGCGACGCTGAGGCCGGTCTGGCCACGAGCGAGGTTGGTGCGATACAGCTCGTTCGACTTCTCGGCCGTGGAATGGCCGGCATAGGTCCGGATGAGCCAGGGCTTGTCGCGATTGGGCAGGGTCATGGTGGCGGTTCGCAGTCCTGTTGACGTAGACTGGCCTACACCAGATCATGCTGCATTGCAGCATCGAAAATTTTGCATTGCGGCGGGGTATCAGGGAGTTGAGTGACGCGTCTTCTCCCTGGCAGCGGGCGGCCGAACCGGCTGGCACCTCCGGCTCGACCACGCCTCCGGGCGGCGACTGGCAACGGCCCGACCTGACGCCGAGCCGGCCGGTCTATGACGGGCGGCTGGGCGAACTTTATGCCATCTACCTGCGCCATCTCGCGCTGATGCTGGTGACGCTCGGCTGGTCGCGCTTCTGGGGCCGCACGCGCATCCGGCGCTATGTCTGGAACCATATGTCGGTCCTGGGCGACCGCTTCGAGTATCGCGGCCGGGGGCGGGAGCTGCTGATCGGCTTCCTGCTGGCCCTGCTGCTGATCGCGGCCTGGGCCGGGCTGATGTACGTGGTCTGGATATACGTCTTCCACGAGAAGCCGTTCGCCAGCTTCGGGATGTTCGACATCTTCTCGCTGTCGGTGTTCCTGATCGGCTTCCCGCTGGCCTATGTCGGCCACTATGCCGGCCTGCGCTACAAGCTCTCGCGCACGCGCTGGCGCGGGATCCGCTGCGGCATGGCGGGCTCGGCCTGGCGCTATGGCGCCATCGCGACTTTCCTGCATTTCGCCAACGCCTCGACCGCCTATCTGCTCACGCCGGTCGTCTCGGTGAACCTCGCGCGCCCGCGCATCGTCAATGCGCGGGTGGGCACGCAGGGCTTCGCCTTCGCGGGCCGTGCCGGCGACATCTACGGCCGCTACATCGGCTATTACTTCCTGAACATCGTGGCCTGGCTGGTCGCGGCCGGCGCCACCTTCGCCCTGATCGGCGGCACGATCGAGAGCCTGGGCTTCACGTTCGCGGATGTTCAGAAGCTCTTCTCCCATCCCAGCCTGCGCACCCTCGTCCTCGTGCTGGCCATCGGCTTTGCCGCCTATCTGGTGTTCGGCCTGCTGATCCTGCCGCTGCGCTGCTGGTGGCAGGCCTACCTGATGCGCTATCTGGTGACCCACAGCCGCGCCGGCAACGTGCTGTTCGCGACGGCGCTGTCCACGCGCCAGATGTGGGGCTTCCTGGTGCTGAACTACCTGATCGTTTTGCTGACCCTGGGCATTGGCTGGCCGTGGGTGATGCACCGCACGATGAAGCTGATCGCGGGCCAGCTCTGGATCTACGGCGCGCCGCTGGGCGACGACATCCGCCAGCCCACCGACCTCGGCCCGACCTACGGCGAGGGCCTGCTCGATATGTTCGACATAGGCGGGGTCTGACCATGGCCGCCCGCTACTATGACGGCCAGACCGCCGGGGTGCAGGAAGTGATGCTGCGCGTCACCACCAGCGAGCTCGTGATCTACCGGCCGGCGGATTCCAGCATCGTCGCGCGCTGGCCGGTCGCGGAGCTTTCCGTGCTGGGGGATTCGCAGCACGAGGCCGTGCCGCCCCTGACCGTGCGCGGCAGCGAGGCGCGGCTGGCGATCGAGGATCCCGCCTGGCGCAAACAGCTCGCCTCGCTGGTGCCGGCGCTGAAGCCGCTGGCGCTCGAGCCGGTGAAGGTCGCGCCGCGACTCGGCGCCTATTCGCTGGCCATCGTCGCGCTGATCGGCCTGTTCTGGAGCGCGATCGAATACGGCACCGGCTATGCCGCGCCGCTGCTCCCCTATTCGTGGCAGGTCAAGCTCGGCGAGACGGTGCTCGATCAGCTGATTGCCGACGAGGAGGAGTGCACGGGCAAGGCCGGCCTCGCCGCGATCAACCGGCTGGCCAACGATCTTGCGAAGGAGGCGGGCTACAAGCACGAGGTCACGGTGCACGTCGTCAAGGGCGGGCCGGTCAATGCCTTTACGCTGCCGGGCTCCATCCTCGTCTTCTATTCGGACCTGATCGACCAGGCGACCAGCACTCAGGTCGCGGGCGTGCTGGCGCACGAGATCGGCCATGTCGTGCATTACCATCCGACAAAGGGCCTGGTGCGCGCCTACGGGATGGACCTGCTGATCCGGCTCCTGAGTGGCGGCTATTCCGACGTGCTCAGCACCTTCGGCACCGGCGGCACGGCGCTGCTGGCGATGCGCAACGGCCGGGCCTTCGAGCGTGAGGCAGACGAAACCGGCGTCCGCCTGCTCGAGAAAGGCGGCCTGCGCGCCGACGGCGTCTCGACCTTCTTCGAACAGATGCTCAAGGCCAAACCCGGGGACGCCGCCCAGGAAGCCGGCATCTGGTCGAGCCACCCGCCGACGCAGGAACGTATCGCCGCCACCAAGCGCCCGCCATCGGGCAAGCTGCCGTTCAGCACGGCGGAATGGCAGGCGCTCCGCAACGTCTGCAAGTAGCGGGCGCCGGGGATCAGTCGATGCGCCGAACCCGGATCTCGACCTCGCGCTCGACATAGGTCCATTCGGGGCTGGCGCGCAGTTCGGCGAGGAGATCGTCGAATGCCCGCTCGTGCTCCGGCGCGAACTCGAACCAGGTGAGGAAGTCGAACGGTTCGCCAAGGTCGCGGGCGTGGTGCAGGCGCCGCGCGATCGCGGGCAGGTACTTCAGCGACAGCGCGATGTGGCGCGAGCGATCCTCGAACACGGCGCGGCGCTCGTCCTGCGCCATCGACCACCAGGCCTCCGACTTGCGGATCGAGATCAACGCCGCGCAGGTCGCCTCAGGGCGGCCCAGCCCCGCCTGCACGCCGGCCAGCGTCTTCAGTTCGGCCGCCGTCGAATAGCGCGGATGGCTGACCACCCCGCGCAGGCGCCAACTCGCCCCGGGCTGGTCGGTCATTGCGAGATGAGTGGCGGCGGGAAGGGCCGATCCGGCGACGATCGAGAGGCGTTCGATGCGCCAGGGGCCGGTCGGTCCGGCGGCGAAGGTGACAGTGAGGGGCGGCGGCATGGTCTCTCCGAAGCAAGACGCGCGCCGGAGCTTTGGCTATGTAGCGGCATGCGCCCGCACATCGTTCTTGCTACCTCCGCCGACGACCCCGAAATCACCCCCTCCGATCGTCTCTATGCCGATGCGCTGGAGCGGCGGGGCTGTCGCGTCACGGGCGCGACGTGGGACGGGCCGCGCGAGGCTTTCGAGGGGGCCGACGCGGTCGTCCTGCGCTCGACCTGGGGCTACTACCGTACGCTCGAGGCGTTCCGCGCGTGGACCGAGGCGATGGCGGCCGCGACACGCCTGTTCAATCCGATCGAGCTGGTGCGCTGGAACCTGCGCAAGGATTACGTGGCCAAGCTCGACGCCGCGGGCGTGCGGGTGCCGCGCAGCTTCGTGGTGCCCTGCGACGCCGCTTCGGTCGGGCGGGTCTTCGACGAGACCGGGTGGGACCGCGCCGTGGTGAAGCCCGCCAGCGGCGCCTCGGGTCATTCGGTGGAATTGCTGCAGCGTCCCACGATCGCCCGGCAAATCGCGGCGCTCTCCGATGAGGCGCGCGCTTCGGGAGTGGTCGTGCAGGAGTTCGTGCCGGAGATCGCTGAGGGCGAACTGTCGCTTGCCTATTTCGACGGCGTGTTCAGCCACGCGCTGCGCAAGCGGCCGCCGCCCGGCGAGTTCCGCTCCAACTCCCGCTTCAATCCGACCCGCACCGCCGAGGCACCGCCATCCGAGGTCACGGCTCAGGGTACCGCCTGTCTCGCCACTCTGCCGACGATGCCGCTCTACGCGCGGGTCGATGGCGTGGTGCGCGATGGCACACTCATCGTGATCGAAGTCGAAGTGCTGGAGCCGGCGCTGTTCATGGAGTTCGATCCGTCGTCGGCGGAGCGTTTCGCCGAAGCGACACTGAAGCGTCTCGCGCACTGAGTGCGTGCTTTGCCGCGTCGAGACGACGCGGAACCACATTGCTGCCAATTTTCCGGCCAAGTCTTCCGGTGGCCGGCATGAACGCGCCTCCGGCCCCGATTCCCCTTAACTCCATTCCCGAGGATTTTCCTGGAATGCCGGATTCACAGGCTTTCGTCGCACAGCCCAGCCTATTGCATTGGAAGAAAGTCGGGATGTGTTTCGGCAGTCTCGCCATAGTGGCGGCGGTGAGCCTGATGGCGTTGCAGGAGAAGCCGGTTCCGTCACGTGAGGCAACGGCGTTCGATCTCGCACCGGAATCGGGAACGCCGCAGACGGCAATGGTGGCAGCACCGGAGCCCGCTGCGCCGGTGCAAGACATCGCAGCGGTCCTTCCCGAGCCTTCGTCGGACACGGCGCCGCCGGATTTCAGTCCGCCCCATGTCGAAGCCGCGATCGAATTACGCAAGGGCGACACGGTGGCCCGCGTGCTCGACCGGCTGGGCATCTCCGCGACCGATGGTGCGGAGATCGTGGCGGCGCTGGCCCGTCATGTGCGGCTCGATCGACTGCCGATCGGGCAGACGCTGATCCTCAAGCTGCAGCGGCTGGAGGCCGAGGAGGCGACGGTGCTGGTCGGCCTCTCGATCCGGCCCGAGCCGCGGCGTGCCTTCAGTGTCGAGCGCGACGACGACGGAGACTATAGCGTGGAGGAGGAAGTCTTCGCGGTAACGCCCCGGCTGCAGCGCGCCTCGGGCATGGTCGACGGCTCGGTGATCGGCAGCGCCGAGGCGGCCGGCGTGCCGCACGGGGCGCTTGCCGAAATGCTGCGCGCCTTTTCGTGGGACGTGAATTTCCAGCACGACATTAAGGCCGGCGATCGCTTCGACGTGCTGGTCGAGCAGAACTGGACGAGCGACGGAATTCCAGCCGACGACGGGCGTGTGCTCTGGGCGGAATTGACGACCGGTGGCGGCGCCGAGCGTTACAGCATCTACCGGTTCAAACCGCGCGACGGCGAGGAGTTCTTCTACAACGAAGAGGGCGAGAGCGTGATCAAGTCGCTGCTGCGCACGCCGCTGAACATGAGCCGCATCTCCTCGCGCTTCGGACTACGCCAGCATCCGGTGCTCAGGTTCACGCGGCTGCATGCCGGCATCGACTTCGCCGCGCCACTGGGCACGCCGATTCTTGCGGCGGGTGCCGGTCACGTGATCGAGGCCGGCGTGTTCGGCGGCTATGGCAAATGGATCAAGATCGCCCACGAGGGCGGCCTCGCCACAGGATACGCCCACATGTCGCGCATCGCCGCGGGCGTGAAGCGCAGCGCGCGCGTGCGCCAGGGGCAGGTGATCGGCTACGTGGGCAGCACTGGTCTTTCGACGGGGCCGCACCTGCATTTCGAGCTGCATCGCGGCGGCCGCCCCATCGATCCCCTCGGCATTACCCGCACCGAGCAGCGGACGCGTCTCACCGGCCGGGAACTCCAGCGCTTCAAGGCCGAGATGGCCGAAACCGATCGCGCGCGGGAAACGGCGAGCGTCGATCGCGAGGACGAAGCGGAATGACCGCGCCGGCGCGCCATCGCCTCGCGGGCGGTCTGGGCGCGTTGTTCGTGATCCTGTTCGCCTCTGCGGTGTCAGCCGGAGATTGCAAGCGCGGCGTTCTCGACAACGGCGAGGGCGGCATGAACGTGCTCGTCTATGAACTCTGTGCCGAGCGCCTCAGCGTCGGCTTCGAGAGCAGCGACGTGATCGAGGAGATTTCCTGCAGTCCGGCCGGCGAGATCAGGCTGTGGATGTCCGTCCATCACCACAGGTGCGACGCCCTGCCGGCCGCCAGCACCGAGCAGTTCTACGATCTTCTGGAGCCACTGCGGGGCGTCGGCCGCAGGACGGCGGCGCCGGTCGCGATGCACTTGCGATGCGGCGACGGCACGACGCACCAGGCGACCATCGTGGTGCCCGACGCGCGCGACGCCCTTCTCGAAACCCGTACCGGCGACACAAGGTACGAGCGCCTGACACGGCAGTTCATCTCGCAGTGTGCCGCGCCGGGCGTCTAGACCGGACTCACTCTTTCCCGGGCAACTCGATACGTCTCGTGATGCCGATGGCCGCGAGGAACGTCTCGTCGTGGCTCACGACCAGCAGGGCGCCATCGTAGGCCCGCAGGCCCGCTTCCACGGCTTCTATGGCATCGACATCGAGATGGTTGGTCGGTTCGTCGAGGATCAGCAGTTCGGGCGGTTTCGGGCCGCCCAGCACACTGGCGAGGCCGGCGCGCAGCATCTGGCCGCCGCTCAGGGTTCCGACCCTCTGCAGCGCGGCATCGGCACGGAACATGAAGCGCGCGAGTGCCGCGCGGCAGGCATTCTCGTCGGTGCCCGGATTGAGTCTCAGGAAGTTGTCGCGGATCGACAGTGCGGGATCGAGCAGGCTCACCTGCTGGTCCAGCAGCGCGAACGCGATCGTCGTGCTTACGTCGCCCGAGCGTGGCGCGAGCTTGCCGGCGATCAGCGACAGCAGCGTCGTCTTGCCCGAACCGTTGGGGCCCGTGAGAGCCACGCGCTCGGGGCCGGTCACTGCAAAAGTGAGGTGATCGACAACGGCATTGCCGGTGCCGTAGCCCGCGCTCACGCCCTCGACACGCAACACGGTCCGCCCCTGCGGCAAGCCGGTCGACGGCAGGGCCACCGAGAACGGCTGCAACACCTCGATGCGCTGACGCGCGGCGGTCGCGTCCTCGATGGCCTGGGCGCGGCGGCGCTCCGCGAGACGGGCCTGGTCGCCGGAGGTGCTCTCGGCGCGGCTCTGGCGGGCGCCCGCGAGGATGCGTGGCATGTCTCCCCTGGCGCGCTTGCGCTGGCCGGCCGTGTCCTTCCGCGCCTTGCGCTCGGCCGTCGCTTGCGTCGCTCGCTCCACCTCGACGACGCGCCTTTCGGCGTCGGCGAGATCGTGCCGGGCGGCGGCCAGGTCGAGCGCCTTGCGTGCGCGATAGTGGCTCCAGTTGCCGCCGTAGCGCGTCGCCCCCAGCGAGGTGAGCTCCACGATGGTGTCCATCGTCTCCAGCAATTCGCGGTCGTGGCTGACGACGATCGCACCGGATCGCCATGTCGCAAGCAGGTCGATGACCGCAGCGCGGCCCTCGCGGTCGAGATGGTTGGTCGGCTCGTCGAGCAGGATGAAGTCGGGCTCGGCGAGGATCAGCGCGGCGAGTGCCGCGCGTGTGCGTTGTCCGCCCGAGAGCGTCGACAGCAAGGCCGCCGGCGTCGCGTCGAGGCCGACGCGGCCCAATGCCGAAGCGAGGCGTGCCTCCAGCGTCCAGTCGGCCAATGCCAGTTCGTCGGCAGTGGCGCGGCCTTCGTCGGCACGGCGCAGCAGGGCCAGCGCGTCGGCGGCGCCCATGAGGTCCGCGAGCGTTTCGTCGGGTGCGACCTGCACCGTCTGGCGCAGCAGGCCCACGGTGCCGTTCGCCGACACCGAACCCGCATGAGGAAGAAGCGTGCCCGCGATCATCCGGAGCAGCGTGGTCTTGCCCACGCCGTTGCGGCCGACGAGGCCGGTGCGGCCCCCGTCGAAACTCAGATCGATGTCGGAGAAGAGGGCGCGGCCGTCAGGCGTGGACGCAGCGAGGCCGGAAAGCGTGATCGAAGGCATGGACGTGGATTTCCCTGAGGGCAAGGCGAGCGGGCATTGCGTTCAGGTGGGAATCCATTTCGGTGCGCATCCGTTCCAGTTGGCGACGGCCGGTAGATAGTCGCTGCTCTTGTTCAGATCAAGCCTCACGCGGCCCGTGAAGCCCCGCCTGTCTGCATCGACGATCTCGCGCCAAAGGCATTCGACCCTCGACACCCGCTCCTATTTCGCGCGGGCGGCCGCTGCAGCGTCGAGGCCGGGCGGCATCTTGTGCCACTCGCGGTTCTCGCGAGCCTGCTGGTAGCCGTATTCGTAGAGCGCAGCCATGTAGGCCTGGTCGAACTCGCCTTTCTTCGGCGCGCTGAAGTCGGTGCCGATATAGGCCAAGTTGTAGTCGACGCCGTCGCGCTGGGTGACGAAGTAGGTGCGCAGCACGTCGTTCTTGCCGCTCGACACCAGCATGGTCTCGATGGCGCGGCCGGCGATCGAGAAGGTGCGGCGGTCGCTCGCCGAGTAATTCGGCGACAGCGGGCCGTTGCGCACGATATAGGCGCGGCGCTCGCGCTTCACGCCATCGGCCCGGAGGTCGACGGTCGGCGGGTAGAGGAAGAGCTGGGCGACGGCGCCGCCGTCGACATGCATCTCCTGGTACTTCTGGCCGTTGATGTCGACATCCATCATCACCGGCTGGAACGCACCGGGGATAGCCGCGGACGCGCGCAGGATCTTGCGAAACAGGTCGAGCGCCTGCGGATGTCCGCTGGCGGCCAGTGCGCCGATGTTCCAGATCACCGGCCGCTGGGCGTCGAGGTCGGTCGTGCCGATCAGCAGCAGCCGCCCTTTAGCATATTCGCGCGCGATGGCATCGAACATCTTCTGGTCGGCGTAGCTCGCGATGACCTCGGCGAGCGGGCCGGTGTCGGCCATGGCGTCGTCGTAGAGCGCCGCCATCAGGCCGCGCACGCGGAATACCTTGTCCGGCGTCATGGTCGTGTAGACCTCCCGCAGGGCGGCATCGTAGTCGGGCCCGAGGAAGGCGAAGGGCGCGATGAGCGCGCCGGTGCTGACGCCGGTCACCATCTTGAATTCGGGCCGCGTGCCGCTCTCGGTCCAGCCCTTCATCAGGCCGGCACCGAATGCGCCATTGTCGCCGCCGCCCGACATCGCGAGATAGTTCGCGGGAGGCAGGCGCGTCGTCGACTTGCCCTCGGCCTTGAGCGCGGCCAATTCACGCTCGAATGAACGCTGGCCTTCCTGCACCATCAGGCTGGCGTCGCCATCAGCGTAGAAGCGTGCGTTGGCGATGCCGAGCGGCAGCGCTTCCGTCGTGTTGGCGGCGGGCACCGCGGTGCCGCGTTCGGGAAACGAGCAGGCACCGGTCGCCAGAACGAGCGAAAGCGCCACGGCGGACGCGAGCATGGTCAGGTTCAAGTGGTTCCTCCGGAACGTATCGTTTGAAGGCGCGCGCGCACGAGATCGATGTGGGCGCGCAGGGCGAAGAACAGGTCGGAGTGGCGCATCGGGAGGACCTTCGATGCGCGGTCGATCCGGTCGAGGTCGCTGCCGTAGGCAGCAAGTGCTGACGGCGGCAACTCGCTGACCAGCCCATGCTCGACGGCGCGAAGCTCGCGGTAGAGGCCAAGGATGCGGCGGCGCAGCACCCACAGATAGAGCTTCGGCGCGTAGCTGAAGACGGGGACCAGGATCGCCACCGCGGTCACCAGGATCGCCAGCGCGCGTCGGGCATAGTTGGCCAGCCAGAACGGCACGTAGCGATGCAGCAGCGAGGGGCCGTTCTTGTAGAAATCGCGGGCGCTCTCGGCCATCGGATATTCCGGGTCGGACTGCGTCGGGAACTCGCCGAACTGCTGGAAGACGCCAGGCTCGCCATTGACCTCGACCAGCGCGCGCGCCAGCAGGCCGATGATCTCAGGGTGCACGTCGTCGCGTACCAGCACCGAGCTAGTCGTGCCGATCAGGGTGACGTCGGTGCTCGGGATGTTCTTCTCGAAGTCGATGACGCCGCTCGGCAGTTCCAGTCTCGTCAGCACGGGGAAGCGGCGGGTCAATGCCTTCACGTGCTTCAGGCTGACGAGTCGCAGGCCGGGATCGCGCAGGAGGTTCTGGATCAGCGGCGCCTCGACGACATTGCCCAGGATCAGTATGTCGGCCTTGCCCGAATCGAGCGCGTCGACCGCGGCGCGTCCGGCCAGAGGCAGGAAGGTCGCGTTCTGCGGCGTGATCCCGTTGATCTTGAGGATGCGGGTTACGACGGAGTTGGTCCCGCTGGATTCGGGGCCGACGACGATGCTCTTTCCCTTGAGCTGGGCCAGCTCGTCGAACCTGTCTGTCGAACGGCAGAAGATGAAGAAGGCGAGATAGTTGATGCGGCCGAGCGATTCCAGGTCCGGCGCCTGGCTGCTGTTCGACACGCCGCCCTGCACGAAGCCCGCGGAGACGCCCGAAGCGGCGTCCTGCAGCAGCCTGAGGTTCTCGACCGTGCCTTCGGTGGTGCGGATGTCGAGCACGACATGATGCCGGGCGAGGATGTCGCGATACTTTTGCGCGTAGAATTCATACGCGCCGCCCTTGGAGCCGGCGGCGATGGTGATGGTCTTCGGCGGCGCAGGCACGAGACGATCCAGCGTCAGCCAGACGCCGCCCAGGGCGCACAGGATGGCGAGTGCGGCGGCCAACAGGCGCTGTCGACTGAGAGTCAGCATCGTTGCGCCGGCCGGGGTGAGAGAAGCGCTACTTGGCCGTGGCGTTCCAGCGGCAGCCGCGGTTTTTGTCCGTCAGGACGAGGGTCCGGGGCGAACTGACCGAGTTCGCGACGACATCGAGACGCACGCCGGAAAGCGTGAAGACTGACGCGTAGACGCCCGGGGTCATCTGCTTCAGCGGTTCCGAATAGCCGCCGGCCAGCTTGAGTAGGGCCGTGTCGCCCTGGAGCGTAACCGAGTGGACCCGGGACAACTCGGCGTCGAGACCGCGGCATCCCGCCAGGTTGGCGTCGGACGCGGCCATTCGGAATTCGATGGGTGCACTCTGGGCGTGGGCAAAGGAGGCGGCCATGCCGACGAGGACCGCTGCGGTGATCGCTGATTTCATGGTGGCGCGCTCCGGTCCGTCGGGCTGGTGAGGCAGGAGCGCCTCCGCGGACATTGCATTCATCGGGCAATAATCGATGCGCGACAACGTCTCTCACGATACGGTATCCGCATGGATATCGACCTGAAGTTGCTGCAGCACGCCGTCGTTTTGGCTCGTCATCGCCATTTCGGCCGTGCCGCCTCGGCGCTGCGCATCAGCCAGCCCACGCTTAGCCGCAACATCGCTGCGCTGGAAAAGAAACTTGGCATGCGCGTTTTCGAGCGGTCGCGGCGCGATGTGATGGCGACGCCTGCCGGCGACGACGTGCTCAAGATGGCCGACGAACTGGTGGCGCGTGCCGAGGCCATCTCCAACCAGCTCCAGGTCGTGCGCGACGGGCGCGGCGGCCGACTGCGTGTCGCCGCGGGCTCCTACATCCATGACATCGCCGTACAGCCGGCCGCCATCGACCTGATCAATGCCAATCCCTCGATCCGGTTGGAGCTGCTGGAGCGCGAATGGACGGCCGTGCTGGCGATGCTGATGACCGACCGCGTCGATTTCGTCGTCTTCGACATCGCGGCGCTGAAGAACATGCCGGCGCTGCGGGTCGAAACGCTCGCGACCCTGAAAGGCAGCTATTTCTGCCGCGCCGGCCATCCCCTGATGAAGAAGAAGGCGCCGCTTCAGCCGGAGGATCTGCGCAAGTATCCGTTTGTGATGTCGAGCATGCCGCACACCAATCTCTGGCTGATCGAAGGCATCGACGATGGCCTGTCGATCGAGCCCGTCACCGGAGACCTGCTCCCCTCGATCGCCGTGTCCTCGTTCCGTGTCGTGCGGGATCTCGTGGCCGGCACCGACGCGTTCGGGATCGGCCATATGAGCCAGATCGAAGGCGGTCTGAAGTCCCGGCAACTGGCCGTGCTCGACCTACCCTGGCGCGGCAAGCTCCCGTCCGCTCAGATCGGCGTGGCCTACAAGCGCGAGCGCACGCTCTCGCCGGCCGCACGCTCCTTCATCGGCCTTATCCGCAAACGCGTCCGCGCGGCCGCCGAAGCCTGATCAGCCTTTCAGACGCTGGCCGCCCACACGGTGGTCCTTCAGGATCTCGGGCCGGAAGGCGACGCCATGGCCCGGCCGTTCCGGCGGCGACATGGTGCCGTCCTTCGCGGGCAGGACCGGCTCGATCCAGAGATCGTCGTTCCAGTCCATATATTCGAGGTAGCTGGCGTTGGGGATCGAGGCCAGCACATGGACCATCTGTTCGTGGAAGAGATGCGGCGCGATGCGAATGCCGCAGGGTTCGGCCATCGAGGCGATCTTGCGCAGCTCGGAGTAGCCGCCGCGCATCGGGTCGGGCTGCAGGATCGGCGTGCCGGGATGCTCGAAGAACGGCCTGAGGTCGTTGCGCATGAAGTGGCTCTCGCCGCCGACCACGCGCGTCTTCAGCGCCGCGGCGATGCGGCGGTAGCCCGCGAAATCCTCGGCCACGACCGGCTCTTCCAGCCAGTAGGGATCGAACTCGTCGATGCGATGGCCGGCCTGGATGGCGGTGTCGGCGTCCCAGCCCATGTTGACGTCGATCATGATCTCGATGCCGTCACCCATCGCCTCGCGCATCGCCTTCACGTTCTGGACGTCCTCGCGCCACGGCCGGATGTGCGCCACCTGCATCTTGATGGCCTTGAGACCCTGGGCGGTGAACTCCTGGGCGCGCCTGATCATGCCGTCGCGGCCGAGCCCGCGGAAACAGCCCGAGCCGTAGGCGGGAATGGAAGTGCGCGCAGCGCCCCACAGGCGGAACAGCGGCAGGCTCGCGCGCTTGCCCACGATGTCCCACAGCGCCATGTCGACGGCGCTCTGCGCGAACAGGGTGACGCCCATGCGGCCCAGCCAGAAGTTGTTCTTGTAGAGCGTCTGCCAGATGCCCTCGATCTCGGTCGCGTCGCGGCCGATCACATAGGGTGCAATCAGCTCCTTCATACAGGCGTCGAGCGTGTGCAGGCCGCCATGCAGCGGCATCAGGTAGCTCATGCCGGTGAGCCCGCCCTGCGTCTCGATTTCCAGCACGAAGATCTCGCGAGGTCCCGGCGCCAGGATCCCCGCCGCCGGCGGCGACGACCGCCACGGCACCTGCAGGAGGGTCGTGCGCAGTTCGGTGATGGTGGTGGCGGTGGTCATGGCGTTTCTCCGATCGTGATTCAGTGATTTTTCTCAGACGGCATCGCCGGGAAGGACCGGCGGCGCGCCGAAAGGCCTGTTGATGACGGTTAGCGCCTCAAGGCTGGCGAAGATTCTATTGCGCTGATACCCGGTGCGCTCCTTCAGAATACCCAGAGCTACCAGCCGGTTGGTAGCGTCGAGAGCGACCGGCTGACTTACTCCGAGCAGCTCCATAAGGCGCTTGGTCGTCACCACTGGATAATGTGGAAGCAGGGAAAGGGCCCGCAGCGCTGCCGAGCCGCGGCGAAACTTCTGTCGGGCTTCCCAAATCCTGCTGAGCTTCGCCAACGCATCACGTGTGATCATGAGTTCGGATACGGTTCGAGTTACCGCATTGGCAAAAAAGGTGACGGCGAAATCCCAGTCGAGCCGTTGTTGGGCGACCTTGAGCGCGGCGTAGTAGTCGTCTTTGTGTGCTTCGATATAGGGCGACAAGTAAAGCGGCGTCTGTCCCTCGGCTGCCATCATCAGTGGAAGAAGCAGGCGCCCGACGCGGCCATTTCCGTCTCGAAAAGGGTGGACGGCCTCGAAATGCGCATGACCAATGGCCATGCGTGTAACGAGGTGTTGGTTGATGATCTGCATGCCATCGCTGCGGAGATAGTTGACGGACTGCGCAAGCGTCTCGGCGATATCCTCAGGTGGTGTGGGATTGTAGGTGGAATTTTCGATACCTCCTCTCCCGCCAATCCAGACCACTGTCTTTCGCAGAACGCCCGGCTTGTCTTGATATGAAGAATCGCGAGCCATCACGTTGCGGTGAATCTCGCGAACCAGAGCAACATCGAAAACTTTGCTCCCCTGCTTGGTGGCTTGAGGAACGATGGTTTCTAGTACACGAGCGTAGTCGCGCACTTGAGCAGCGGCATCCGCAACGGCGTCGTTGTCCTCCTCGCCGTCTCGTTCTTCTATATTCAGGAGTTCGTCCAAGGTGCTGTTTGTGCCTTCGATGGCGGAGCTGCTCACTGCTTCGCGCCGCGTGAGAATGCGGCTGAAGATAAAGGGGTCTTTTAGTTCGGCGGCGAGAGTGTTGATGCTTGCTAACGCCGCTGTTGCCTCGCGCAGGCGAGGCAGGGCTGTAGGCAGCGCTATCGCTTCCTCAGGAGGAGGCAGCGGAACAACTCCATAATGAGCCTCATATGGCTTGGGCAGTCTTTTCAACTGACGTTGGACGAGCCCGCTGAGATCATTTCTCCGCACGTCTATCCCTTTTTAAGAGGGCAAATTGAATATTCTTAAATAGGCTTATGCCATTAAGCCTATTTAAGGAAGTCAAAAATAGCTCCTTACATAGGATTGGTTCGCCTGGAGCGTGGATGTCGCTGGGGCCGCGTTAGGCGTATGTTCCCGGCCCTTCGAAAAGGCCGAGTCATGACGTCATCCAACCGAGTCTATCTCTTCGACACCACCCTGCGAGACGGGGCCCAGACGCAGGGCGTCGATTTCACCGTGGCCGACAAGGCCGCGATTGCGCGCGAGCTCGACCGGTTGGGCATCGACTATATCGAGGGCGGCTGGCCGGGCGCCAATCCGACGGACGACCGGTTCTTCGCCGATCCGCCGGAATTCCAGAACGCCAAGTTCGTGGCCTTCGGCATGACCCGCCGCGCCGGTCGCAGCGCCGCCAACGATCCGGGGCTCGCGTCGATCCTGCAGACCAAGGCGCGCAACGTCTGCATGGTCGGCAAGACCTGGGACTTCCATGTCGACGTGGCGCTCGAAGTCGACCGCACCGAGTATCTCGAGATGATCGCCGACTCGCTCAGCTACGCGAAGACTCGCATGGACGAGACGATGTTCGATGCCGAGCATTTCTTCGACGGCTACAAGGCCAATCCCGATTATGCCATGGCCTGCCTCGCCGCCGCCGAGAAGGCGGGCGCGCGCTGGCTGGTGCTCTGCGACACCAACGGCGGAACCCTGCCGCATGAGATTGAGCGCATCGTGGGCGAAGTGGTGAAGAAGATCCCCGGCGATCGGCTCGGCATCCACACGCACAACGACACCGAGAATGCCGTGGCCAACACACTGGCCGCCGTGCGGGCCGGCGTGCGCCAGGTGCAGGGCACGATCAACGGGCTGGGCGAGCGCTGCGGCAACGCCAACATGATCTCGCTGATCCCGAACCTCGTGCTGAAGATGGGCTTCGACACCGGGCTGAAGGACGGCGCGATGCAGCGGCTGACCCATCTGTCGCGCCTGCTCGACGACCGGCTGAACATGCCGACCAACCGCAGCGCCGCCTATGTCGGTACGCGCGCCTTCGCGCACAAGGGCGGCCTGCACGTCTCGGCGGTCGAGAAGGATCCCAAGACCTACGAGCATGTCGATCCCGAGGTCGTGGGCAACCAGCGCATCATCGTCGTCAGCGACCAGGCCGGCCGCTCCAACATCATGGCGCGCTTCCGCCAGATCGGCCTTGAGGTCGATCCGAAGCATCCCGGCGTCGCGCGCCTGCTGGAGATCGTGAAGGAGCGCGAGTCGGAGGGCTATGCCTACGATGGCGCCGACGCGAGCTTCGAGCTGCTGGCCCGGCACCAGCTTCACACCGTGCCGGACTATTTCTCGCTACAGAGCTTCCGCGTTCTGGCGGAGCGTCGGGTCAATGCCAAGGGCCAGACCGTGGCGCTGTCGGAGGCGACGGTGAAGCTCGACATCGCCGGCCGCCGCGCGATGGAAGTGGGCGAGGGCAACGGTCCCGTGAACGCCCTCGATGCTGCGCTGCGAAAGGCGCTCGTGCCGGTTTACCCTGAGCTGGAGGACATGCGGCTGGTCGACTTCAAGGTCCGCATCCTCGATTCGGCGGGCGGAACGGCCGCGACGACGCGAGTCATGATCGAGAGCGCCGACGCAAAGGGCCGCCGCTGGAGCACCATCGGCGTGTCGCCCAATATCGTCGATGCCTCGTACAACGCGCTCTACGACGCCATCACCTACAAGCTGTTCCGCGACGGCGCGACCCCGGCGGAGCGGGTGGTCGCGTAGCAGCCATGCTGCGACTGCCGGTTGACCGAGCGTAGGTCGGGGCAGACCATATATTCGTGCGAGACGGAGAGCATCTGGACACCCGGAATCCGCCCCTCGCGGCGGCCGCGACGCGCCGTCCGCGGCTGGGAGGTCGCGTCCTCGCGCGCGCTTTCATGTGGGCACTGCCCGCCCTCGTGCTCGCCGCCACCCTGTTCATCTGGTTGTCGGCCGGTGGCACGGTCACGACCGACAACGCCTATGTGAAGGGTGACCGCGCCCAGATCGCGACCCAGCTTTCCGGCGTCATCGTCGAAGTACCCGTGCAGGAGAACGAGAAGGTGTCGCGCGGCCAGCTTCTGTTCCGGCTCGACGACCAGTCCTACCGCCATGCGCTCACGCGCATCGAAGCCGAGACCGAGACGGTGCGTGCCGAGATCCGCGGCTTGCGCGCCCAGTGGCGCACCAAGCGCGAGGAGATCAAGGCCGCCCTCAGCCAGCAGACCTACGCCCAGGCGGATTTCGACCGCCAGGCTGACCTCGCCGAGAAGAAGGTTGCCTCGACCGCCAAGCTGGAAGAGGCGCGCATGGGCCTGGAGGTCGCGCGCCAGCGCATCTCCGCGGCGCAGGAGGACCTGCAGCGCATCGAGGCGGCGCTGGCCGGCGATCCCAAGATCCGCGCCGACGACCATCCGCGTGTGCGCCAGATGATGGCGATGCGCGAGGAGGCTCTGCTGCAGCTCCGCCGCACCACCATCGAATCGCCGATCGACGGCATCGTGAGCAAGCGCCCCGTTCCGGGCAGCTACGCCACCGCCGGCGTGCCGGTGATGGTTGTGGTGGCCGACAGCGATCTCTGGGTCGAGGCCAACTTCAAGGAAACCGAACTCACGCGCGTCCGGTCGGGCCAGAAGGTCCTGATCCACGTCGACACCTACCCCGAGGCCGAGTGCCACGGCACGGTGTCGAGCATCTCGCAGTCGACCGGTGCCGAGTTCGCCGTGCTGCCGCCGCAGAATGCCAGCGGCAACTGGGTGAAGGTGGTGCAGCGCATTCCCGTGCGCCTCTCCGTCGCCTGCCGCGAGGGCGATCCGCCGCTGCGCGTGGGCATGAGCACGACCGTCGAGGTCGAGACCGGCCATACGCGCTCGCTCGCCAGCCTGTGGGCCGGATGGTCGAAGTCGCTCGGGCTTTCGGGTTCCCCGGCGAGCGCTGCGGCGACGCCGAAGCCCTAGCCGATGGCGCCGGCCGTCGATCCGGCGGTCCTGCGCCGCCGCCGTCTCATCACCTTCACCGTGATGGCCGCCACCATCATGCACGCGCTTGACGGCACCATCGCCAACGTAGCGCTGCCGTCGATCCAGGGCTCGCTGTCGGCCACGCAGGAGCAGGTCTCGTGGGTCGTCACCTCCTATATCGTGGCCTCCGCCATCCTGACGCCGCTCGCCGGCTTCTGCGCCATGCGCTTCGGCCTGCGGCGCACCTTGGCGACCTGCGTGATCGGCTTCACCATCGTGTCGATGATGTGCGGCGCGGCGCAGACGCTCGACCAACTCGTCCTGTTCCGCGCCCTTCAGGGTGGGTTTGGCGCTGCCCTCGTGCCGGTGTCGCAGGCCATCATGATGGACACCTACCCGCGCGAGGAGCAGGGCAAGGCGATGGCCATGTGGGGCGTCGGCACGATGCTCGGGCCCATCGCCGGACCTTCCCTGGGCGGCTGGCTGACCGACGAGTTGAGCTGGCGCTGGGTGTTCTACGTGAACCTGCCCGTCGGAATCCTCTGTGCCATCGGCATCCTGGCGCTGGTGCGCGACAACGTGCACGGCGCGCCCCGACGCTTCGACCTGCTGGGCTTCACTTTGCTTGCCGTTGCCATCGGCTCGTTCCAGCTCATGCTCGACCGCGGCCACATGCTCGACTGGTTCGACTCGGTCGAGATCATCGGCGAGACGCTGGTGGCAGCCGTCGCCTTCGCGATGTTCCTGATCCACATGATGACCGACCGCCAGCCGTTCCTGTCGCGCGAGCTGTTCCGCGATCGCAACCTCACGGTCGGACTGTGTTTCACCGCGCTGGCGGGCCTCGTGCTGATCGTGACGGCGACCCTGATGCCGCCGTTCCTGCAGCAGCTCATGGGCTATCCGGTGTTCACCACGGGCGTCGTGCTGGCGCCGCGCGGTGCGGGCATGATGGTGTCGATGATGCTGGTCTCGCGCCTGATCGGCATCGTGGATGCGCGCATCCTGATCGGTCTGGGCTTCGGACTGGCCGCCGCTTCGCTCTACGACATGACGCTGTTCAACCTCAACGTCAGCGAGAGCCGCATCGTCTGGAACGGCGTCCTGCTGGGTTTCGGACTGGGGCTCGTCTTCCCGCCGCTCACGGTGCTCACCTTCGCGACGCTGCCCCAGCGCCTGCGCACCGAGGGCGCGGCCGTGAACGCGCTGCTGCGCAACCTGGGCGCCAGCATCGGCATCGCGGTGCTGGTCTCGATGCTGGCCAGCAACACCCAGCAGAACCGCGCCGACATGGTCGAGAAGTTCACGCCCTGGCATCCCGGCTGGCCGATGGCCGGCTCCGGCGTGAGCCTCGATCCGACGCAGCTCGCGATCTGGGACGGCGAGATCACGCGGCAGGCCGCCCTGATCGGCTACCTCAACGACTTCCGCGTCATGATGATCTGCTCGCTGGTTCTGATCCCGCTGCTCTTTCTGATGCGCCGCCCGCCCCTTATCGCCGGGCGCTAACCACGTTATTAGGGCGGCATGGGACGCGCATCGAAGGGCCTCGACGTCGCCGCTGCAACGCCGGTGGTCGTCCTCGTGCGCCCGCAACTCGGCGAGAATATCGGCATGGCCGCGCGGGCCATGCTGAATTGCGGGCTGTCGACCCTGCGTCTGGTGGCTCCGCGCGACGGCTGGCCGAACGAAAAGGCGCAGCGTGCCGCTTCGGGTGCCGACATCGTGCTGGAGAAGGCCGAGGTGTTCGACAGCGTGGGCGAGGCCGTCGCGGACCTCGAACGGGTGGTCGCCACGACGGCGCGCAACCGCGAGCTGGCGCAGCGCATCGTGACGCCGCGCCAGGCGGCATCCGACATGCGCGGCTGGATCGGGCAGGGCGACCGTGTCGGCATCCTGTTCGGGCCAGAGCGGACCGGCCTCGAGAACGACGACATGGTCCATGCCGACACCGCGCTCAACATCCCGCTCAATCCGCAGTTCTCGTCGCTGAACATGGCGCAGGCGGTCCTGCTGGTGGCCTATGAATGGACCACGGCCGGCGACACCACGGCGCCATCCCGCATGGCCGACCATGCGACGCGGCCGGCCACCAAAGAGGAGTTGCAGAGCCTGTTCGACCATCTCGAGCGCGCGCTCGACCAGTCGGGCTTCCTGCGCAACAAGGAGATGCGTCCCTCGATGGTGCTCAATCTCCGCGCCCTGTTGCAGCGCGCCGAGATGACCGAGCAGGAGGCGCGCACCTTCCACGGCGTCATCAAGTTTCTGTCCAAGAGCAAGCACGAGGAATAGCCATGTCCACGACCGCCAAGATTTCCTGGGTCGACGGCGCCCTGCTGGTCGCTGAGGGCGGCAGCGGCCACACGATCACCATGGACGGCGCGCCCGACATCGGCGGGCGCAACCTGGCCTCCCGGCCGATGGAAGTGCTGCTGATGGGCATGGGCGGCTGCACCGCCATAGACGTCGTGTCGATGCTGAAGAAGCAGCGCCAGGACATCGAGGGCGTCGAGGTCTCCCTGGTCGCCGAGCGGGCCGAGGACCATCCCAAGGTCTATACCTCGGTGAAGCTGGTCTATACGGTCCGCGGCCGGAAACTGAACAAGGCACTGGTCGAGCGGGCGGTCAGCCTGTCGGACGAAAAGTACTGTTCGGCCACCGCCATGGTGAAGAAAACCGCCGACGTGACCCACGAAATCGTGCTGGTCGAGATCTAACCCGTTGATTTTGCTGGCGGAACGGGCGCTTGACTGGCCCGCATCCGCCAGTATGTTCCGCGCTTCTTCCGGAGAACGTGGTGGAGGGCCGTTCGGGCTCGCCTCCCGCCCCAGTGAATACACTGGAATCAGGCCTATCCGGACAACAGAGCGGACCCGCGAAGCGGGACGCACAACGACGGAGTGCTGCGTGAGCAAGCGCGCTAATTCGAAGTACAAGATCGACCGCCGCCTCAGGGTGAACCTGTGGGGCCGTCCCAAGAGCCCTCTTAACAAGCGTGAATATGGTCCCGGCCAGCACGGCCAGGGTCGCACCAAGCCGACCGACTATCGCCTGCAGCTCATGGCGAAGCAGCGTCTGAAGGGCTACTACGGCTCGGTCAGCGAGCGTCAGCTCCGCCGCTATTACACCGAAGCCGTGCGCCGCAAGGGCGACACCGGTGAAAACCTGGTCGAGCTCCTCGAGCGCCGGCTGGACGCGGTGATCTACCGCATGAAGTTCGCCATCACCGTCTTCGCCTCGCGCCAGCTGGTCAGCCATGGCCACGTCAAGGTCAACGGCCGCCGCGTCAACATCGCTTCCTACCTCGTGAAGGACAACGACGTCATCGAACTGACGTCGAAGGCCAAGGAGATGGAGCGGGTCCTCGAGGCCACGCAGACCGCCGAGCGCGACGTACCGGAGTACGTCACGGTCGACCATAAGGAAATGAAGGGCACCTACGTGCGCGGGCCGAAGCTCGCGGACGTGCCGTACCCCGTCCAGATGGAGCCGTCGCTGGTCGTCGAGTACTACAGCCGCTAACCGGCCGACCCCAGGAAAACGAAAAACCCGCCCATTGTGGCGGGTTTTTTGCATCAATATTCCGTGCTGGCCGGTCCTTTCCGGCTATCCCCGCGCAATCGCGGGATTATAATCCGACCGGGGCTTGGGGTCTTGGGAGTCTAGGCAATGGGTTTGGTCCGTGCCGCGGTGTTCGCCTCGATCGTTGCGATCGGCGGAGCGGCCTACGTTTATCGCGATGACGTCATGCGTGAAGTCGGGCCGCATCTCGGGATGGGCGCGCCGGCGAAGGCTGCCGAGACACAGGCCAGTCCCGCCGCTGGAGCGCAGCCGCAGGGGCGTCGTGGCCGCGCCAATCCGGGCGGAGCGGTGCCGGTGGTGATCATGCCGGTCACCAGCCAGGCCATGCCGGTCGTGGTCGATGCCGTCGGAACGGTGCAGTCGATTGCGTCCGTGCAGATCAAGCCGCGGATGGACAGCCAGATCATGAAGGTGAACGTCGAAGAGGGCGCCCTCGTGAAAGAGGGCGACGTTCTCTTCGAGCTGGATTCGCGTGCGCTCAAGGCGCAGCTGGGCCAGATCGAGGCGCAAATCCGCAAGGACCAGGCGCAGGTCATCCAGGCCAGGCGCGACCTGCAGCGTACCGAGGAACTCCTGGCGAAGAACGCCGGCACCGTGGTTCAACGGGACAATGCCGGCACCGCGGTGAAGGCTGCCGAGGCGCAGCTCGAGGCCGACGAGGCGGCGAAAGCCAGCGTGCAGACATCGCTCACTTTCACCGAGATTCGCGCGCCCGTCTCGGGACGCATCGGCTCAATCGCCAACAAGGCCGGCGCCGTCGTCAGAACCGGCGACAACAGCGCCGCAAGCACGCTCGCCACGATCAACCAGATCGATCCGATCTATGTGAGCTTCGCGATCCCGCAGGTCATCCTGCCGGACCTGCGCGCCGCGATGGCCAAGGGGCCGGTGACGGTGTCGGCCATCGTGGACGACGCCAAGAAGCAGTCCGGCGTGATGGCCTTCATCGAAAATACCGTCGATCCCAATACCGGCACGGTGACCGCCAAGGCGCGCATCGGCAATGCCAACGAGCTGCTGTGGCCCGGCCAGTTCGTAAAGGTGGAGATCGTACTCGGCATCGAACCCGACGCGCTTTCCGTCCCTTCGAGTGCGGTCCAGCTCGGTTCGCAGGGACCGTACGTGTTCGTGATCAAGGATAACGTGGCCGAACTCAGGCCGGTTTCCATCAAGCGGACCCAGGATGGACAGGCCGTGATCGGCAAGGGGCTCGATAGCGGCGAGCAGGTGGTGGTCGATGGCCAACTCCGGCTGGTCCAGGGGGCCTCGGTGACGGTCCGGCCCCCGACAGTCAATCCAACGCGGCCCGCGACCCCGCCGCGCGGCTAGGCGCTTCTACCGGAGGCGAGACGTGAACATTTCCGAGATTTGTATTCGCCGACCGGTCATGACCATCCTGCTGATGGCATCGTTCGTCCTAGCCGGCGCGTTTGCCTACAAGCAGCTCCCGGTCGCCGCCGTCCCGCGCGTCGAATTCCCGACGATCCAGGTCACGGCCCAGTTGCCGGGCGCCAGTCCCGAGACCATGGCCGCCTCGGTGGCGTCGATCCTGGAGCGCCAGTTCGCGACCATCGCCGGCGTGACCACGATGACCTCGACGTCGTCGCTCGGTAACACCGCGATCGTCCTGCAGTTCGATCTCAATCGAAGCATCGACGGAGCAGCGCTCGACGTACAGTCGGCAATCTCCTCGGCGATGCGACGGCTGCCGCCCGAAATGACCACTCCACCCAGCTTCCGAAAGGTCAATCCGGCGGACTGGGCGGTGATGTTCCTCGCGCTCAAGTCGTCGCAGTCCCGGCTCTCGGACGTGGATGCCTTCGTCAATCGCTCGATCCTGCCGCGTATCTCGACGTTGCCCGGCGTGGCGCAGGTCCTGATCTTCGGTTCGCAGAAGTTCGCGGTGCGTGTCCGCGCCGACCTCGACCAGCTCGCCGTTCGCGGGCTGACCATGCAGGAACTGCAAACCGCGGTCGTCAACGCCAATTCGAGCAAGCCCGTAGGCTCCATCGCCGACCAGAAGCAGAACGCCATTCTCGAGGCGACAGGTCCGATCAGCAAGGCCGCGGACTACATGCCGGTGATCGTCACCTGGCAGAATGGGGCGCCGGTCCGCATTTCCGATGTCGCTACGGCCATCGACGGGGTCGAGAACGACAAGGTCGCAAGCTGGCTCGACGGCACCCGCGCGATCGTCATGGGCGTCTATCGCCAGCCCGATGCCAACACGGTCGAGGTGGTCGACCGGGTCAAGGCGCTCATCCCGCAGATCCAGGCCGAACTGCCGCCGGGCGTCGAAGTCCATCTGCTCGCCGACCGCTCCAAGCCGATCCGCGAGGCGATCGACGATGTCGAGTTCACGCTGGCCTTGGCGGCAGTCCTGGTCATCATCGCCATCTACTTCTTCCTGCGCAGCTTCCGCGCGACGATGATCCCGGCGATTGCGCTGCCGATTTCCGTGATCGGCACCTTCGCCGGCATGTATCTGTGCGGCCATTCGATCGACAACATCTCGCTGCTGGCGCTGACGCTCGCCGTCGGCTTCGTGGTCGACGACGCCATCGTCATGCTCGAGAACATCGTCCGCCACATCGAGGCGGGCGAGAAGCCGATGGAGGCTGCGCTCAAGGGGTCCCGGGAAGTCGGGTTCACGATCGTGTCGATGACATTGTCGCTGGTGGCGGTCTTCATCCCCGTCCTCTTCATGGGCGGCGTCGTCGGCCGGATGTTCAACGAATTCGGCCTCGTGATCGCCTTCGCCATTCTCATCTCGGGCGTCGTTTCGCTGACCCTGACGCCGATGCTCTGCTCGCGATGGCTGAAGCCGATCGACCACCACGAGAAGCACAATGCGCTGCTGCGCATGTTCGAGTGGGGCTTCACCAAGCTGACCGAGGGCTATGGATGGGCGCTGCGGCGAACGGTGCGCCTGCCGCGGCTGGTTCTGGCCATCACCCTCGGAACCTTCGTGGTGACGGCACTCCTCTTCCAGGCGATCCCGAAGGGCTTTTTCCCGTCGGAGGATATCGGCCAGATCCAGGGCTCCACGGTCGGTCCCGACGATGCGTCGTTCGATGCCATGGTCGCGCGTCAGTCGGCGCTGGCCGAGGTCATCCGGCGCGATCCCGACGTCGTGTCGGTGATGTCCACGGTCGGCGGCGGCAACGCCGCGGCCACCGTGAATTCCGGCCGCATCTTCATCATGCTGCGTGACAAGCCGGAGCGTAAAGACAGCGCCCAGCAGGTCATCGCCCGTCTGCGCCGTTCCGCGGCTGCCGTGCCGGGCATCAACGTGTTCTTCCAGGCGGCCCAGTCGATCAACATCAGCACGACGCAGAGCCGCGCCCAGTATCAGTTCGGCATGCGTTCGAGCGATCTCAACGTGTTGCGGGAATACGCTCCCCTGATGGAGGCGAGGATGCGGCGCATCCCCGCGATCCTCGACGTGAACTCCGATCTGCAGGTGCGCGCCCGCTCGGCGCAGATCGACATCGACCGCGACATCGCCTCGCGCCTCGGCGTTTCGGTCGACCAGATCCGGCTGCTTCTCTACTCGGCCTTCGGTTCGCGCCAGGTGTCGACCATCTACGCATCGGACGATACCTACCAGGTGATCCTCGAAGCCGATCCGAAGTACGGCGATGCCGGCGACATCCTGCGGCGTCTGCAGGTGCGAACGCCGAGCGGAAGCCTGGTGCCACTCGACACGCTGGCCAAGCGTACCGACAAGCCGACCTCGCTCACCGTAAACCACATCGCCCAGCTTCCCTCCGTCATGATCTCGTTCAACCTCGCGCCGGGAGTGGCGCTGGGCGACGCGGTGCGCGACATCCAGGCGGCGGCGACGGAGGTCGGGCTGCCGGCAACCATCACGACCAGCTTCGAGGGCAGCGCCCAGGTCTTCCAGCAGGCCGTGGCAAATCAGGGTCTGCTGCTGTTTGCAGCCATCCTGGTGATCTACATCATCCTGGGAATCCTTTACGAAAACTTCATCCACCCGCTGACGATCCTGTCGGGCCTGCCGTCGGCCGGCATCGGCGCGCTGGCCACGCTGATGCTTTTCAACATGGACCTTTCGGTCATTGCCATGATCGGGGTGGTCATGCTGATCGGCATCGTGAAGAAGAACGCCATCATGATGGTCGACTTCGCGATCGAACGCCGTGGGCAGGGGGCGGATGCCCAGACCGCGATCGTCGAGGCCGCGCTGCTCCGATTCCGGCCGATCATGATGACGACCGTCTGCGCCCTGCTCGGCGCGCTGCCGATCGCCGTTGGCCATGGCGCCGGCGCCGAACTGCGGCAGCCGCTGGGAATCACCGTCGTCGGCGGCCTGATGGTGTCGCAGCTTCTCACCCTGTTCATCACGCCGGTCGTCTACATCTGGTTCGACAAGCTTACCGGCATGAAGTTCAGCCCCGGTTGGGCCAAGCGCTGGCGCACCAAGGGTCAGACTCCTCCTGCACCGGCTGAATGAATTGTCGTCCTGAGCGCAGCGAAGGACCTCACAGTGCGGCCAAAGAATGCGCAGCGGGCGGGATATCCTTCGCTGCGCTTCAGGGCGGGGGGCACCCCGCCCGCGATGACAGAAACGGTTAGGTTTCATGACTGACGAGATCGGCGCCTTCGTTCCCGGCCAGCGTGTGCGCATCGAGGGCCGCGCAGGCGGTCCGTTGTCGGGCCTCACCTTCGCGGCCAAGGATCTGTTCGCGGTGGCGGGCGTGCCGACCGGCGGCGGCAATCACGACTGGCCCACCGGGCGACCGATTCCCGACAAACATTCCTGGGCAGTGCAGACGCTGCTCGATGCTGACGCCACGCTGATCGGCAAGACCATCACCGACGAAGTGTCGCTCGGGATCCTGGGCGAGAACGCCTTCGACGGCACGCCGAAGAACGTTGCGGCGCCGGGCCGCGTGCCGGGCGGCTCGTCCTCCGGCTCGGCGGCGGCCGTCGCCGCGGGCATCTGCGACACCGCATTGGGCACCGACACCGGCGGCTCGGTGCGCGTGCCGTCGAGCTTCTGCGGCCTTCACGGCATCCGTCCCACCCACGGCAGGATCGACGTGACGGGCATGCTCCCGCAGGCGCCGACCTCCGACACGACCGGCTGGTTCGCGCGCGATGCCGAAACGTTCGCCCGGGTCTCCGCCGTCATGCTGGGGGAGGCGATCCCGTCGGCGCTGCCCTCGAAGCTGATCGTGGCCGTCGATGCGTTCGGCTTCGCGGACGCCGATACATCGGAAGCGCTGCAGCCGATGGTGAGGAAGCTCGCCGCTCTGATCGGTTCGAGCCGCGAGGAGATCATGGCGCCGCAGGGCCTGTCGGTGTGGGCGCGCGCCCAGCGCAGCCTGCAGCCGGCCGAGGCCTATGCGACGTTCCGGAGCTGGCTCGACGAGCGCAATCCGCGCTTCGCCTTCTCGGTGGCCAAGGCGCTGGTGACCGGCTCGATGATTCCCGAGAGCGACAAGGTCTGGGCCAACCTGATGCGCCAGGAAGTGCGCGCCCGCATGAAGTACCTGCTGCCGGAGGGCACGATCCTCTGCCTCCCGACCACGCCGTTCCCCGCGCCGAAGGTCGGTTTGCCGCTGTCGGTGCTCGACCCGCTGCGCGACCGCATCACCTGCCTCTGTGCGCAGGGCGGGCTGGCGGGCTTTCCGCAGGTCAATCTTCCGGGCGCCAGGACGGTTGACGGTCTGCCGGTCGGCCTGTCCATCATCGGTCCGCGCGGCAGCGATGCGACCCTGGTCGCCGTGGCGCGCGCGATGGAGAAGGCGGCGGCCTGATCGTTTCGCCGCGGAGGGTTTCGTGGCGAGCGAAAAGCAGAAGATGCTGGCGGGCGAACTCTATGTCGCGACCGGCGAGGAGCTGGCGGCCGACGCCCGGCGCGTCGCCGAGTGGATGGATCGCTACAATGCCTCGATCGCCTCCACGCAAAGGGACTATTCGACCCTGCTACGCGAGATGCTGGCCGAAGTGGGCGAGGGTGCGTACATCCGGCCGCCCTTCCATTGCGACTACGGCTACAACATCAGTCTTGGCGCGGGGGTGTTCCTCAATTTCAACTGTGTGATCCTCGACGTGGTGAAGGTCACGATCGGCGATCGCACGCAGATCGGGCCGGGCGTGCAGATTCTGACCGCCGACCATCCGCGCGAACCCGCGCAGCGCCGCGCCGGCCTCGAGTTCGGGCGGCCCGTCACGATCGGTGCCGATGTGTGGATCGGCGGCGGCGCGATCGTGCTGCCCGGCGTGACCATCGGCGACGGTGCGATCGTGGGTGCGGGCGCCGTCGTGACGCGCGACGTCGCCGCCGGTGCTACTGTCGTCGGAAACCCAGCCAGAGAGAGGCCAGCGTGACGGATTTTACCCCGAACATTCCCGAAGTCGTCGAAGAGGTGCGCGTGCTGTTCGAGCGCTACGAGCAGGCGCTGATCGACAAGAACGTCGAGGTGCTCGACGCCACCTTCTGGAACAGCCCGCACACGATCCGACTCGCCAACAACGAGCACGGCTACGGCTTCGATCGTATCCATGCCTTTCGCGTCGCCCGCCCCCCGGGGCCCGGCACCAAGGAGAAGCGGCTGCGGGTCGACATCGTTACCCTGGGCCGCGACCTCGCGACGGTCTCGCTGGTCTACAAGGTGCGAGGCCGGGAGATGACGGGCCGGCAGACCCAGACCTGGGTACGCTTTCCGGACGTCGGCTGGAAGGTCGTCCACGCCCACGTCTCGATGATCGCCGAAGAGCCGATCCACTGACCAAGACCGCGCGCGACGGAGGAAACGATGGCCCAACCAGCCGAGAGCCTTGGCAACGTGATGAACCCCAACCCCGCCTGGGTCGCCAAGGTGAGCGAAGCGGCGCTGGAGCCCGATCTGCCGATCGTCGATCCGCATCACCATCTCTGGCAGCGCCCTGGCAACGACTACCTGTTCCACGACCTGCTGGCCGACACGCAGACCGGGCACAACATCGTCGGCACGGTGTTCGTCGACTGCCATTCGATGTACCGCAAGGACGGACCGGCGGAGCTGCGCTGCATCGGCGAGACCGAGTTCGCCAACGGCGTGGCGGCGATGAGCGCGTCGGGCCTGTACGGTAATCTGCGCGCCTGCGCCGGCATCGTCGGCCATGTCGACCTGCGCCGCGGTGAGAAGGCAGGCGACGTGTTCGATGCGCAGATCGCCGCCGGCAACGGCCGCTTCAAGGGCATCCGCCACCAGACCGGTTGGGACGCCGATCCCGGCGTCCGCAATTCGCGCAACGATCCGCCGCCCGAGCAGACGCGCGACCTGACCTGGCGCGAGGGCTTCCGGGAACTGGCGAAGCGCGATCTCACGTTCGACGCCTGGCTCTACCATCCGCAACTCGCCGAGATTGCGGAACTGGCCGACGCCTTCCCGGGCACGCACATCGTCCTCGACCATGTCGGCGGCCCGCTGGGCTATGCCGGCTACGCCGGCCGCCACGACGAGGTGCGCGCGGCCTGGAAGAAATCGATGGCCGAACTGTCCAGGCGGCAGAACATCGTGGTGAAGATCGGCGGCCTTGGCATGGCGATGGGCTTCTTCGACTTCTACCAGCGCCCGACACCGCCGGGCTCGGCGGAACTGGCCGAGGCGTTCAGGCCTTGGGTGGAAACCTGCATCGACCTGTTCGGCGTCGACCGCTGCATGTACGAGAGCAACTTCCCGGTCGACAAGATCACCTCCGGCTACGGCGTCCTGTGGAATGCCTTCAAGCGCATCTCGGCCGGTGCGTCGGCCTCGGAGAAGAGGGCCCTGTTCTCGGGAACGGCGGCACGCATCTATAAGCTCGAGCTTTCGACCTGAGGCCGCCGAGTTAAGGATCCCTCGCTTACGCTCGGGATGACACTATTGGGACAGTGCCAATACAAGGATCCCTCGCCTACGCTCGGGATGACACCGGTCATTTATCGGCACGGTAGCCGATAGTGTCATCCCGAGCGTAAGCGAGGGATCCTTGCTCTTTCGCGCTCAAAGGCTTGCAAGAACCGTGTCAGGGCACGTCTTGTCGGTGAGTTTTCTTTTTCTTCGAATTAGGTCTCCCGCGCTGACACAGGCCGTGAACTCGCCCTAGAATTTCGGCCCTCGCGTAACTCATGAGGCCAAGCATGCGTCGTTTGTTGCTGTCCGCCGTTGCCGCTCTCGCCACCGTCTCCGCCGTGCCCATCGCCTCGGCGCAGACTTTGAAGGTGGTGATGCATTCCGACGTGAAGGTGCTCGATCCGATCTGGAGCGGCGCCTACATCACGCGCAATCACGGCTACATGCTCTACGACGTGCTGTTCGCCATGGACGAGAAGTTCCAGGTGAAGCCGCAGATGGTCGACACCTGGACGACCAGCGACGACGGGCTCGTCTGGACATTCAAGCTGCGCGACGGGCTGGAATGGCACGACGGCCAGCCGGTGACCGCGGAGGACTGCATCGCCTCGCTGAAGCGCTGGTCGGCGCGCGACGCGATGGGGCAGAAGCTCGCGCAGTCGCTGCAGGAGTACAAGGTCGTCGATCCCAAGACCTTCCAGATCGTGCTGAAGCAGAAGTTCGGCGCGGTGATCGAATCGCTGGGCAAGCCCTCGGTGGTGGTGCCCTTCATGATGCCCAAGCGCATCGCTGAGACCGATCCGTTCAAGCAGATCGAGGAGTACATCGGCTCCGGCCCGTTCGTGTTCAAGAAGGACGAGTGGAAGCCGGGCGAGAAGCTCGTTTACACCCGGTTCGCCAAGTACAAGCCGCGTTCGGAGCCGATGTCGGGCCTGTCCGGCGGCAAGGTGGTGGGCGTCGATCGGGTCGAGTGGGTGGCGATTCCCGACGCCGAGACCCAGGTCAATGCGCTGCTGAACGGCGAGATCGACTATCTCGAAAGCGTATCGTCCGACCACCTGCCGCTGATCGAGAAGGACAAGGGCGTCCGTGTCATCAAGGGCCGGGTGTCCAACCAGTACGCCTTCCGGATGAACTGGCTGCTGCCGCCCTTCAACAATGAGAAGGTCCGCCAGGCCGCCGCACTGGCGCTCAACCAGGAGGACTTCCTTCAGGCCAATATCGGCGACAAGCGCTTCTGGCAGACCTGCAAGGCGATGTTCACCTGCGGCTCGCCTCTGGCGACGGACGCCGGCATGGCGGGTCTGGTCGAGGGCAATGCAGCCAAGGCGAAAGCGCTGCTGGCCGAAGCGGGCTACGACGGCACGCCGGTCACGCTGCTGGCGCCGACGGATCTCGGCGTCATCAAGCAGCTCGGCCCGGTCGCCAAGGCGCTGCTTGAGCGGGCCGGCTTCAAGGTCGACATGATTTCGATGGACTGGCAGAGCGTGATCGTGCGCCTGGCCAAGAAGGGCCCGGTGGCCGAGGGCGGCTGGAACGCCTTCTCCACGAGCTGGTCGCAGGTCGACATCCTCGATCCGCTGATGACCCCGTTCCTGATCGCGAGCTGCGACAAGGCCCGCTCGGGTTGGCCTTGCGACGAGGAGCTGGAGAAGCTGCGCGACAACTACGTGAAGGCGTCCACGGAAGCGGAGAAGAAAGCCGCCGCAACGGCTGTCCAGGAGCGCGCCATAAAGGTCGTGACGCACGTGCCGCTCGGCGAGTGGTTCGGCGTCAGCGCCGTCCGCTCCAACATCGGCACGCTGAATCCGCCGCCTCCGGTCACCGTTTTCTGGGGCGTGACGAAGAAGTAACCCGGGAACATTCGAGGCGACGGAAATGGATTGGCGAAGAAGCTGAGGAATTGCTTCAACGACTTGAGGTGTTGCTTCAATTCGGGCCAAATTTGCCAATCTGAAACAAAGGCTTGCCACGGTCGGTTAATGCGCCGAAAGCTGGCCGATGTCGGAACCGTCTTTCCTCGGCGGGCGGTTTCCGCCCCATCGAATCCTCGCAGGCTGGCTGGGCGAGGCGGGCTCTGCCCGCCTGCTGGAATATGCCCTGGCTGCCGAGGAACGCTTCATTCCGACGCGGCTGGCCGACCAGGGAAAGGGCCGGCTCGACAGCGTCGTTCGCCACTCCAGCGTGCTCAAGGATCTGGGCGACTTCGGCATACCCCTGCGCCGCCGGGCGCTGGCGCTGCAGGCCGAACTGGAGACGGACTTCGAGATGAACGCCACCCCGCGCAACAGCACGCAGATGGAGGTGGTGGCGCATGGGCATGGCGCCTTCTACCGGCCGCACACGGACACGTTCACCGGCGACGAGTACACGCCCGGCGGTCGCCGGCGCCTCACGATGGTCTATTACTTCCACCGCGAACCGCGTCGCTTCACCGGCGGGCGCCTGCGTCTGTTCGATCTGGCGGGCGGCGAGACGATCGATGTCGAGCCGGAGCACGACAGCCTGCTCATCTTCCCGTCGACGGCGCGTCACGAGGTCGAGCGCGTATCCTGTTCCAAGGGGGCGTTCGGCGACAGCCGCTTCTCTTTGAACATCTGGCTGTGCGGCTGAGGCCTAATCCGCCGCGCGCAGCTCGCTCATCTTTTCCGGTGCCCTGGCCTCGGCGGCGCGGGCGGCCCGCTGGGCGGCATCCTCGGCTTCCCAGCGCACGGCGATCTCGGCCAGCCGGTCCATCACCTCGTCCAGTTCCCCACCACGGCTGGTGAGGGAATAGGTGACCTTCGGTGGGATGGTCGCCTCGTAGTCGCGCTTCACCAGCGCGGCGCCCTCCAGCGTGCGCAGGCGCTCCGTCAGCATCTTGGCGGAGATGCCCGACACCCGCCGCTTCAACTCGCCGAAGCGCTGCGGTCCATGGGTCCGGAGATTGTAGAGGATGTAGGTCGTCCACGGTCCCATCAGCATGCGCAGGATGAAATCCATGGGACAGGTGACTTTTTCCTTGGCCTGCGTCGTCGTGGCCGGGGTCTGGGTGCTCATGGAAAAAACCTTCAGGTTACGATTCGGTACCTACTGGCGAATATATATGGGCCATCCCAGATAATTCCAGTCACTTTGTGAAAGTAACTGTCCTGGAGAAACGATTTGGCGTTTTTCGCAGGCAAATCAAAGGATTGGAAGTCATCATGAGCAACGTCGCCATTGTCTATCACTCCGGCTACGGCCACACCCAGGCCCTCGCCGAGGCCGTCGCCACGGGCGCGCGGGCCGTCCCGGGCACCGCGGTGAGCCTGATCCCGGTCGCCGAAGCCGAGGCCCGCGCGGCCGAGCTCGATGCCGCGGACGCCATCATCTTCGGCAGCCCGACCTACATGGGCGGCGTGTCGGCCGACTTCGCGAAGTTCAAGGACTGGACGTCCGGCCGCTGGATGGAGGGCAGGTGGCGCAACAAGCTCGCCGCCGGCTTCACCGTCTCGGCGTCGTGGAACGGCGACAAGCACAACACGCTCTACCAGCTGCTCACGCTCGCGGTTCAGCACGGCATGATCTGGGTCGGCCTCGGCCTGCCGCCGGGCAACAACAGCTCGAAGGGTTCGGTGGCGGACCTCAACCGGGTCGGAGCGTCGATCGGTGCCATGGGCCAGGCCAACGCCGACCAGGGCGTCGAGGGTATTGGCGCCAGCGACTTCAAGACCTTCGAGGCGCTGGGCCGCCGCGTCGCAGAGGCCAGCCAGCGCTGGCACGAAGCGCCGCTGGCGCGGGCGGCTTAGGGCACGCAGCCTCGCGATCACACAGATTGTCATCCCGAGCCAAAGGCGAGGGACCTTTACTGATACAGCAAAGGTTCCTCACTTCGTTCGGGATGACAGTTGGCTGGACGCGGAGTCGGAGCGCCGATCTTGAGCGACGCGAAGCTCAGTCGCCTCTACTCCAACTTCACGTTGGCGGACTTCACGATCGAGCCCCACGAGGCCAACTCTTCTTTGAACAGCGTTGCGAGGGCCTGCGGGCTGCTGGTTTCCACCGTCGCGCCCTGAGCCACGAAGTCGGCCTGCACCTCGGGCATGGCCATGACCTCGCGCATCGCGGCGTTGGCGCGCTCGACGATGGGGGCGGGTGTGCCCGGCGGCGCCAGCAGGAAGATGCTTGCCACCGAATTGAAGCCCGGCAGCGTCTCGGCGATCGTGGGCGTGTCGGGCGAGACCGGCGAGCGCTTGGCCGAGGTCACGGCCAGCAGCCGGAGCTTGCCGCTCCTGGCCAGCGCAAGGGCCGGCGGCAGGCTGACGAAGCAGATCGGGATCTGGCCGCTCACCAGGTCGGCCAGCGCCGGCGTGCCGCCCTTGTAGGGCACATGGACGATCTGCACGCCCGCTTCCTTCTGGAACATCTCGGCGCTGAGATGAGCGATGTTGCCGACGCCGGGCGAGGCGTAGCTGTACTTGCCAGGGCTCGCTTTCAGCACGTCGATCAGCTCGCGCACATTCTTCGCGGGGAAGGACGGGTTCACCACCAGCGAGTAGGGCAGGTTGCCGATAATGCCGACCGGCGAGAGCGTGATCGGGTCGTAGGCGACCTTGTCGTAGATCGTCGTGCCGACCAGAATTCCCGACTCGGCGAGAAACAGCGTGTAGCCGTCGGGCGGTGCGCTCGCGAGAGCGGCCGCGGCGATGGTCGAGCCGGCGCCCGGCCGATTCTCGACGACCACCGGCTGACCCACCAGCGGGCTCAGCTTGTTGGCAAAGATGCGCGCGAGGATGTCGGCGCCGCCGCCCGGCGGATAACCGACCAGCAGCTTGATCGGGCGCGAGGGGTAGGCCTGCGCGAACGCCCCGCGGGTCGCCAATACGCTTCCCGCGACGCCGGCGGCCAGTGTGGAGAGCGCGCGGCGGCGGCCGAGTTTCATGTCTTCGATGCTCATGTGATGTGACCCCTTGACGGCGCGCGGGCTCAGGCTGACGGCGCGAAGTAGCGGAATTGGAGGCTTTGGTCCTTTTCGAGCTGCTGGATGAGGTCGATCTCCCAGGTGAGATAGGCCGTCATCGACTTGCGCAGGTCGTCAAAGTCGTAGGGGCTGTACCAGACGTCGTCGGTCGCCGAGGTCATGTTCTCAAGCCCGCCGGAGAGCGGCAGGCCCGCGGCGGCCCAGGCGGCGGTACCGCCGTCGAGGATCGACACCGGCAGCGGCGACACCCTTGCGGCATCGGCCGCCGCAAGGGCTGCGAAGGCGCCATCGTCGGAGGTCAGCACGATCCGCTTGGCGTCTGGTGCGCCGGCCGCGACCTGCGCCAGCCCGTCCTTTAGGCGCGAACGCACCGCGAACCAGGCGCCCGGAATGTGGCGCACGCGGAACTTCAGGCTGTTCGCGAGGTCGACCACCACCGCCTCGCCGGAGGCGAGGAGGCGATGGAGCTCGAGCACCTTGATGCGCTCGACGCCGCTGGCGGCTTCCACCGGCAGCAACTCGACCGGCTCCGGTCCCTTGTCGAGCGCGGCGCCGCAGGCGGCGAGGCCACCGGTCAGCACGAACACTTCGGTCCAGCCGAGCTGGATCAACCACGACGCCGTCATGCGCGCGCGCACGCCGTTATCGTCGCACAGCACGATGCGCGCGTTGCGGGTGGCGACATAGTGATCGGTCGACTGGATCAACTGTCCGCCGGGCGCGCTGCGCGCGCCCTTGATGTGTCCGGCCTCGTATTCCTCGGGTGTGCGCACGTCGAAGAAGTAGAGCGAGCGCGCGGTGTCGGCCTGCAGCGCGCGCAAGCCCGTTGCGTCGATCTCTTGTACGCCGAAGCGCTGCGACACACGCGTTGCGGCCTCCATGGCGGCGGCGAGGCCCTTGGGCGAGGGTGGCGGCGCGACGGTGCGGCTGCCGCGCGCCATGGTCTCGCCGCTCAGGTGCCAGCCCGCCGTGCCATTGCGCACGCAGACCACCGGGTTTTTCACGCCGGCGTTGATCAGCGACTGTGCGCCGATGATGCCGCGCGTGCGGCCCGCGCAGTTCACCACGATGGTGGTCTCGTCGCGCTCGACGAGGTCGAACACGCGGTGCACCAGCTCGGCGCCGGGGCAGTCGATGCCGCCGGGCAGGCTGTAATTGTGGAACTCGGTGTAGGGCCGGCTGTCTAGGATGATCATGTCCTTGCCGTCGTCGATCCAGCGGCGCAGCTCCTGCGCGTCGATGGCCGGCGTGTCGTAGCGATGCTCGACGAACTCGCCGAACGCCTTGCTGGGTACGTAGATGCCGGCGAACACTTCGAGCCCTGCCTTGCGCCAGCCTTCCAGCCCGTCCGCCATGATCGAGATGTCGCTGAACCCCCAGCCCGCGAGGCGCCGCGCGGCGCGCTCGGCCAGCCCGTCGTCCGACTGGTCCATCAGGATAATCGTGGTCGCGCGGCGCGGCACCAGCGCGGCGATCCGCGTCTCGAGATGGCTGAACGGCGCCGACACGATCGTCAGCGGGTGGCCGCTGTTGAACAGGCCCTCCTCGCGCACGTCGAGGAAGGCGTATTCCGTGCTGCCGCTCAGCAGCGCATGGACGCGGGCGGCGTCGATCCGCGGCCAGGACGAGGGAACTTTCACGGTGTTCATCGGGCGGCAGGCCAGTGTTGTGGAAGAGGATTTCCGAGAATCCTGATCGCCGCCGACGGATAAGGAAAATATAAAGATGATATGAACTGATATGGAATCGGTATGAATTTGACTGTCCGGCAACTGCGCGCCTTCACGCTCGGGGCGCAATTCGCCTCGTTCTCGGAGGCGGCTAACCGCATGGGCATGACGCAGCCCGGCTACTCGCTTCTGATCCGTCAACTGGAGGAGCAAGTGGGTATGGCGTTATTCCGGCGTACCACACGCCGGGTCGAACTCACCGAGGCTGGCCGCGAAATCCTGCAGAGTGCGCAGCGCACGCTCCAGCAACTGGACGAGACGCGCCGCCGCGCCGAGGATTTTCGCGACGCGCGCCAGGGCACGCTCAATCTTGCGTTCGTTCCCTCGGTGGGCTGCAGCGTGCTGCCGCCGATCCTGTCGCGCTTCGCCGAGGCCTATCCCGGCATCAAGCTCGCGTTCGATGAGGCGCAGGCTGTTGGCTTCGCCGAGCGGGTGCGCAGCGGCCAGGCGGAGATCGGCCTCGGCCTGCTGCTCAAGCCTGACGAAGCTCTCGCCTTCGAGCCGTTGGTGCGCGATAGCCTGGTGGCACTTCTACACGAGAAGCATCCGCTCGCCGCGCGCTCCACGGTGACGTGGAAGACGCTGGCGCGCTTCAACTCCATCCTGGTCACCAACCAGTCGAGCGTGCGCGTGCATGCCGATCGGGCGGCGGCCGCGGCCGGCGTCGACATCGAGCCGACCTACGTCCTCGACTCGCTCACCACTGCCGTCGGCATGGTGCGTGCCGGCCTGGGCTACGCCGTGCTGCCGAGCCTGGCGCTGCGCAGCATGGACCTGGGTGGCTCCGTGGCGCGGCTGGTGGAGCAGCCGCGAGCCCGACGCGATATCGGCCTGCTCACGCGCGCGCAGTTCTCGCTCTCCCCGGCCGCCACCGCCTTCGCCCACATCGCACGCGAAGTCGCGGCGAGTTTTCCGGAAGACGTTTGATTTCACTACTAAACGAAAACGGGGGACCATCGCCTCCTCGGCAAGGGTCCCCCGTTCCGTAGAGCGTCGTCCGCGCCTACTTCTTGGTGATGTTCCACATCACCGGCACGGGGCCGGGCAACCAGCCGCTGATGCGGTCCTTGCGGTAGGCGCCGAACGCCTTGTACTGGCCGAGCACGATGTATGTGGCCTGGTCCATGACCCGGTCCGAAACGGCCATGGCGATTTCCTTGCGCTTGGCCGGGTCGTTTTCCTTGGCGTAGGACGAGCGAAGCTTCTCCATCTCGGCATCGCACGGCCAGCCGAACCAGGCCTTCTCGCAGCCGCCGCTGGTGAAGGAATTGCCGGCCGGGCTCTCGGTGCCGACCGTGACGGTCGTCGTGTAGAAGATGTTCCAGCCGCCCTGCGCCGGCGGATCCTTCTTGGCGCGGCGCGTCACGACCGTCTGCCAGTCCATCGACTGCAGGTCGACCTTGAAGCCGATCTTCTCGAGCGCCTGCTTGCCGACCGGCGGCAGCTGGTTGGAGGAGAGCAGGTCGGTGGCGTGCATCATCACGATCGGCGTGCCGTCATAGCCGCTCTCCTTGAGGAGCTGGCGCGCCTTCTCGAGATCGGGCTTGATCAGCAAGTTGCCGTAGCTCTTCTCGTAGGGCGAGCCGCAGACCAGCGGCGCGTTGCAGACCCGGTAGATCTCGGGGTCGCCCACCTGGGCGCGCAGGAAATCCTCCTGGGCGATCGCGTACATCGCCGCCTGCCGGGCCTTCAGGTTGTTGAACGGCGGGTGGAGGTGGTTGAAGCGCATGATGATCTGGCTGCCCTGCGCGTTCCAGCCGTAGAGCTCGACGTTCTTGTCGGCCTTCAGCAGCGGGAAGAGGTCCGGCACCGGGATCTCGATCAGGTCGATCTCGCCCTGGACCAGGGCATTGACCGCCGTGCTCGGGTCGGAGATCGCGAGCCATTCGAGGCGATCGATCTTCACCACCTTGCCGCCGGCCAGCATCGAGGGCGGCTCGGCGCGCGGCTTGTACTTGGTGTTCTTGACGTAGACGACCTTCTCGCCGGGCTTCCACTCGTCCTTCTTGAAGATGAACGGGCCGGAGCCGGTGTAGTCGTCGATCTGCTTGAACGGGTCGGTATCGGCGACCTTCTTGGGCATCATGAACGGCACGGTCGACGACGGCTTGCCGAGCGCGTCGAGGACCAGGCCGAACGGCTCCTTGAGGACGATCTTGAAGGTCTTGGCATCGACGACATCCATCGTGCCGACCGCCTTCATCATCTCCTGGCCGAGGGCGTCGCGGGCTCCCCAGCGCTTGATCGAGGCGACGCAGTCCTCGGCGGTCACGGGTTGGCCGTCATGCCATGCAAGGCCGTCGCGCAGCGTGAAGGTCCAGGTCAGTTTGTCGGCCGAGGTCTCGTACTTGTCGACCATCTGCGGCTGGATGCGCGCCTCGGCATCCTGGGCGAACAGCGTGTCGTAGATCATGTAGCCGTGGTTTCGGGTAATGAAGGCGGTCGTCCAGATCGGATCGAGTACCTTCAGGTCCGAATGGGCGACCATCTTCAGGGTCTGCGCCGACGCCGGGGCCGCAGCGGCGGCCGCCGTCGACAGGGCCACACAGGCCGCGAGTTGTCCCAGTCTCCGCATAACGTGCATGATTTGATCTTTCCCTTCGCCTGTCCCCAACTTCACACAAGCTGCCACGAGCCGGACGAGGAATAAAGCGATGTCGATGCCGACGATTTTCGTGTCCCATGGAGCGCCGACGCTGATCCTGAGCGACGCTCCCGCGCGGACGTTCCTGGCTGGCCTCGGGCAGCAAATTCCGCGCCCGGCCGGCATCGTGGCGGTGTCGGCGCATTGGGACACCGACGTGCCGGCCGTTTCGGTGGTTCGCAGGCCCGACACGATCCACGATTTCTACGGATTTCCTGAGGCGCTCTACAAACTGCGCTACGACGCGCCGGGTGCGCCGCAACTAGCAGAGAAGGTGGCGAAGCTCACAGGGGCCGCGCACGATCATCACCGCGGCCTCGACCACGGCGCCTGGGTGCCGGCGATGCTGGCCTGGCCCGAGGCCGACATCCCGATCTTCCAGCTCTCGGTCCAGCCCAACCTCAGTCCAGCGCACCACATCGCGCTCGGCCGCAAGCTCGGCGCCTTGCGCGAGGAGGGCGTGCTGGTAATGGGCAGCGGCAGCGCCATCCACAATCTGCGCGCGCTCGTTCGCAGCGACGGACCGTCGGAGCCCGAGCCCTGGGCGCAGGCCTTCGACGACTGGCTGGCCGACACCGTCGAGAAGGGCGACGAGGAGGCCCTCGCCGACTACCGCGCCCGCGCACCCTATGCCCGCGAAGCGCATCCGACCGACGAGCATTTCCTGCCGCTGCACGTGGCCTTCGGCGCGGCCGGGCCGGGCGCGCACGGGCGGGCCCTGCATCGCAGCTTCACGCTGGGGAACCTGTCGATGGCCGCTTACGCCTTCGGCTAGGGGCGTTCGTGCGCCCCGACGGCATGTGCCGCCGGGCCGGCCTCACATCATGAGGTCGTAATCGTGCGCCGCGTGCGCGGTGTCCAGGGCGGCGGTCCACTCCGCGAGGGCGCTCGCATCCTTGGCCGCGATGTTGGCCAGGGAGAGGTCCGACAACGAGACGCCGGTCAGCGTGTAGATCTGGCTGTTTCCCTCGATAGTGATGACGGTCGAGCCGTTCACCTCCGCGATGGAGAAATGGTCCCTGGCCATCCAGTGGAAGTCGAGCGTGTCGAGGGCGGTGTCGAAATCGATCGCCTTGTCGGTGCCCCACGCCCAGGTGATCGTGAACGTGTCGGCCGTCCCATTGCCAGCATGGCCCTGGTCCGGTTCGCGATCGTCATCGACGATGGTGCCGACGGCGGTCGCATCGGCAATGGTGGCGCCGCTGGCGTTGGAGAGCGTGACCGTGAAGGTCTCGTTCGCCTCTGACGCGGTGTCACCGCCGATGTCGACATGCACCGTCTTCGAGGTTTCGCCCGCGGCGAAGGTAAGGGTGCCGCTGGTCGCCCCATAGTCCGCGCCGGCCGTGGCCGTGCCGTTTGCGGTGGAATAGGCCACCGTCACCGGGCCGTCGGCGGCCTTGTCGAGCGTCACCTCGAACATGAAATGGGCATGGTCGCCATTGCCTTCCGTCACTGAGAGGTCGGCGATGGAGAGTGCGGGAAGCGCCCCGCCATCGCTTCCGATCACGCCATCGGTCGCCCCGGATGCCCCCGTCACCGTACCGCCGCCGGCAATCGGCAGATTGAAGTCGACGATCTCGGCATTCGATACCTGCCCCACGCCGATCTTGCCGGCGACGTCGTCCTCACGGACCTGGGTGAAGGTGAACTCGAAATTGGCCGAGGAGAGGTCGGCCCGGGTGACGCCGAGCAGGATGAGCTTCTGGCCCGTGCTGAGATCGGCGATGACCACGCCTTCGCTGCTGTCGGTCATCGTGAGGTTTTCGCGGCTGCCGTAGAACTTGAAGCTCACCACGTCGGTCGCGGGATCGAAGGCCACCCGGTCCACCTGGCCCACTTCATGGGAGCGCATATAGACGGTGTCGGCGGCGAGCACCGGTCCGTTCTCCCAGGCGAGCGCGCCGCTCAGCGCCTCGCGCAGATGATTGTTGTCGATGAACCCGAAATTCTCCACCGAGAGGTCGGCGAGGCGGACGCCCTGAACGATCACCGTCTCGCCGCTCCACGGGCTCGTGAAGCCGAAGCCCTGGGGCGTATCGATGACGATGAAGGAATGGATGTTGGCGTTGCCGAGGTCGATCTTGTCCAGTGCCGGATTGAAGCCGACGATATCGGCGCCGCTCACGGAGTTGATGAGCCAGACTTTGCCGGCGCCGTTGCCCGGATCCTGCTGCGTGTCGTCGTCGGTGATCTGCCCGACCGCCGTGGCGTCGGCGATGGTTGCGCCGGTGGCATTGGAGAGGGTGAACGACATGGTTTCGTTCGCCTCGACCGCGGTGTCGCCGTTGACGGCCACATGCACCATCTTCGAGGTTTCGCCGGCCGCGAAGGTCAATGTTCCGGTGAGCGGGGCATAGTCGGCGCCCGCGGTCGCCGTGCCGTTGGCGGTGGCGTAGCTCACTGTCACGGGACCGGTCGCTGCCTTGTCGAGCGTGACGATGAACATCAGCTCGGCGGTGCCTGAATCGCCTTCGCGCAGGGAGACATCGCCCACCGAGAGCGCGGGTAGTGTGGCCGACGCATCGTCGTTGGTGAGGGTGCCGGTTGCCGAGGCGTCGGCAATGGTCGCGCCGGCGGCATCGGCGAGACGGACGGCGAAGGATTCATTGCCCTCCGTCGCGGTGTCGCCCTTGACCGTCACCTGGATGGTCTTCGACGTTTCTCCCGCCGCGAAAGTGAGGCTGCCGCTCGTGGCAACATAGTCGCTGCCGGACGTTGCGGTGCCGTCGGCCGTCGAATAGGCGACCGTGACCGGACCGGTTGCCGCCGTGGACAGGATGACGGTGAAGGTCATGAGCCTGGTGCCGGAATTGCCTTCCTGCACCGATACATCGGCGATGGACAGGCTGGGCAGCGCCGGTTCCGCCGTGTACAGGGCCGAGTCCCATTTCTGGATGGCGCTCGGATCCTTCGCACGGATGTTGTCCATGCTCAGCTCGGCCAGCGTCACACCGTCGAGCCTGTAGGTCTGGTTGTTGCCAGTGATGGTGATGACGACGGAGCCGCCCACCTCGGCGATCGAGAAATTGTCCTTCTGGAACCAGCCGAAATCGAGAACGTCGAGGTCCGGGTCGAAGGGGAGGACCGTGTTGGTGCCCCACATCCAGCTGATGGTGGTCACGGTGGCCGTGCCGTCGCCGCCCGGCGGGTCGCCGCCATCCGTGCCTCCGCCGGAGGGGCCGCCCGTGGAGCCCCCATCTCCCTGGGTGCCGTCCCAGCCTGAATAGTCGGAGAAGGTGCCGTCGTCGTCGAAGTCGTCGCTCCAGAGCTCCTCGGCGAAGGCGAGTGTCTTGCCGGACTCGTGGGCGGCGATCAGGGTCGAATAGCCCGGCGCGTCATAGGCCCCGAACTGATGAATGTATTTGAGGATGGAGGTGCCGTATTCGTCGGCCGAGGCGCTGCCATTGTTGAGAAGGTCCAGCGTGCCCCAGGCCCCGCGCAGATGGGCGGCGGCAAGGATGCCGGTGAGGCTGAGCGTGACGGTGACGCTCTGCCCGTTGGTGTCCGCATAGGTGCGCTGGGTGCCGATCAACTCGTCGAGGCTGGTGCCCTTGGCCTCGAGCCCGCTCTCGATGACGTTGAGGTTGTAGCCGAAGGCATCGAGGATGATGGATTCCTGGATGTCGGTCTTGAGGGTGGCGAAGCTGTCGACGCCGTTCTTGCCGGTGAAATGGCCGGTCCACAGGTTGCCGGTGTTGCCATGATAGTAGCCGAGGTCGATGAGCAGCGGCTCGCCGAACTGATAGCCGACGAAGCCCAGCGCATTCACGGAGGTGTACTGCATGTCACGCCACGAGAGCTGGCCGGCCTGATAGGCGTTCCAGTTGTCATCGCCCACCCAGCTCCGGATCTGCCATTCAGTGATCCGTCCCGAGACATAACGATCGTAGTCGACACCCGATTCGAAGGCGCGCAGCGCGTTGAGAAACTCCGTGAAAGTCCCGTTCGACATGCCGCGCCCCCCCGACTTCAACTCACGTGCGTATCCCAGGACCATAACCGTTCGATGTCGCACCCGTCGAAGGCCGCGATCTCAATCACGAATTGGTCACACAGGCTGGTCCTGCGTGCGGGCCGGGTAGGTGGTCATTGGCGCTTATGATCTTGATGCGCAACTGGAGTGGAGCGCTCCATTGATGGTCCGTTGATCTCTCGAACCGTTCCTCGTATATCGGATTGAGAATTATTCTCAATCAGTTGAGTATCCGGTGCCCCCGGCTGAAACGCTCGCTCTTTACATGGAAAACCGCGACGAGCTGCTGAAATACGCGGCGCGGATCGTGCGTGACCGGGCGAGTGCGGAGGATATCGTCCAGGAAGCCTGGCTGCGCTTCTCCGACCGGCTCCAGCAGGACGGTGAGGTCAACCAGCCGCTGAGTTACCTCTATACGATCGTCCGTAACCTGGCCCTCAATCTCGTGCGGCGTGCCGCCATGCAGAGCAAGGTCGTCGTGGCGGTCCCGGAGATCGAGAACGTCGTTCACGACACGCCGTCGGCCGAACAAGTCCTCTATTACAAGGACGAACTCAAGGCCATGGCGGATGCCGTCGCCGAGCTGCCCGAGCGCACGCAGATCGCCTTCCGCCTTTACAAGATCGAGGGCAGGCTGCTGCACGAGATCGCTGCGCGGCTCGACATCTCGGTGCCGCGCGCGCACCAACTCGTGAAGGAAGCGGGCCTCCATGCGGCGCGCCGCCTGCTGGGCGACGAGCGTTCGCCGAAATAAATTCTCCGATTGCCTTAAACCGGCGGCGCGTCCCTGATCTATCAGAGGGGAACCGCGTCTTGCGATCCCGCCGCGTGAACCCAGGACGTCCTTGAGTCGAGTGGAAACCCCAGAGCAGATGCCCCGTGAGCAGGCCATGGACTGGCTGCTGCGCCTGGAAGCCCATCCGGACGACCTCTCGGTCCGTAGGGAATTCGACGCGTGGCACAGCCGTCCGGCGAACGAGGCCGCGTTCGACGAGATGAAGAGCGTCTGGTCGCGGCTCGATGGCCTTGCGGTCCCGACTGGCGAGCCGGAGGCAGGGTCCTCGCCCTCGATATCGGCCATCGTCGCGGCCCGATCCGCACGCCCGAGTCTGCTGCGCCGGTCGCTGGCGCTGGCTGCCGTCGCGCTGATCGCCTGTGCAGCCCTGCTGTCCTGGCCGATGCTCCGCCTGCAGCTCGAGGCCGACCATCTCACCGGAACGGCCGAGACGCGCACGCTCCGCCTCGACGATGGCAGCCTCGCGATGCTCGACGCGCAGAGCGCCGTTACCATCAATTTCACCGCCGGTCGGCGCGAAATCGTGCTGCTGGACGGCAATGCCTTCTTCGAAGTCGTGCCGTCGACCGAGCGGCCCTTCGTGGTGCGCGCCGGCGACGTCGTGGTGACGGTCGTCGGCACCGCCTTCGCCGTGCAGACCAACCCCCGGCAGGTCTCGGTGTCGGTCCAGTCAGGCATCGTGCGCGTCGCCAGCGCGGCGCGTGCGCCGCCGGCGACGCTGACCCGCGGCGAGCGACTGACGATCGACCGCGTGACGCGGCACGACGTGCGCAGCGAAGTGCAGCCCGAGGATGTTGCTTCGTGGCGCGACGGACGCCTCGTGGTGCACAACATGCCGTTGCGCATGGTGGCCGACGAACTAGGTCGCTACCACAGCGGCATGATCGTCTTTCAGGATTCGGCGATGGCCGACAGGCTGGTCAACGGCGTCTTCAACCTGCGTAGACCGGTCGAAGCGCTTTCGGCGGCGGCGGACACCCAGAACGGCAGGATCCGCTCGGTCACGCCGTACTTCATGCTTGTCTCCGGCAAGTAAGCGCCAAACTTTTTTGCCGCTTTCGCCTTAATCGAGCCGAGGCCGTTTTGTCCTGACAAGTAGGGGCGGATACATCGTTCGCCCCGTGATCTTCCGTGAACCCGCCGGCACGGACCCGGGGGGAGTCTCGAGAGTGAGCAAGGCAACGCGTACCGTGACCGGCAAGGTCGTCTTCTTCACGGCGCTCATGGGAGGCGCCGCTGCGCTGGTCGCTGCCAGCGCCGGCGTTGCGGTCGCGCAGGAAGTACCGGTCGACAGCGAACAGCAGGCACAGACGGGCGCCGCGTCTGTCGCCTTCAATATTCCCGCGCAGCCGCTGGCGCAGGCGCTGACGCAGTTCGGCCGTCAGTCGGGCCTGCAGGTCGCGGTCGACGCCGCCGCCGTCGCGGGCAAGTCGACAGCCGGCGTCTCGGGCACGATGAGCGCGCAAAGCGCATTGCAGCAGATCCTGGCAGGAACGGGCATCGCCTACCGTTTCACTTCCCCAAATGCCGTCAGCGTCGTCGCGCCGGCACCGGGCACTTCGGGCGCCCTTCAACTCGACCCCGTGCAGGTGCAGGGCAACGTCGTGCCGCCGCAGGCGGAGATCGGTAATCTGCCGCCGCCGTTCGCAGGCGGGCAGGTCGCGACTGGCCAGCGCATCGGCATTCTCGGCGAACGCGATTATATGAACACGCCGTTCAGCACCACTTCGTACACATCGGAATATCTCCGCAACCAGCAGGCCGTGACGTTAACGGACGCCGTCGCGGGCGATCCCTCGATCCGCGCGATGTACGCAAGCAACGGCCTTGCCGACTGGCTTTACATTCGCGGCTTCCTGCTGTTGCCCGAGGACATGTCGTTTAACGGGCTTTTCGGTCCGACACCGTACTATTCGGTGAATATGGCGGGCATAGAGCGCGTCGAGGTGTTTCGCGGTCCAACCGCGATGCTCAACGGTATGGGGCCGCGTGGTATGACCGGCGGCACCATCAACCTTGTGCCTAAGCGCGCGGGCGACGAGGACCTGACGCGCGCCACGGCGATCTATGCCACCAATAGCCAGGTCGGCGGTCATCTCGACGTTGGCCGGCGCTTCGGTCCCGACAAGAGCTTTGGTCTGCGCGCCAATGCGTTCTTTACGGGCGGCAACACGCCGGTGAACTATCAGAACGACAACCAGCTCGCCTTGAGCCTCGGCTTCGACTGGCGTGGCGAGAATACGCGTATCGATGCGGACCTCGGCTACACGAACCGGTGGATGTACGGCTCACAGAGCGGCCTGTTCGTCGCTGCAGGCGTGCCGGTGCCGCCGCCTCCCTCTGCGACCGCGAACTTCTACCAGCCTTGGGGCTATCAATCGTACGACAGCCTCTACGGCATGATGCGCTTCGAGCACGATTTCACACCCAACATCACGGGCTTCGTGAAGGTTGGAGCGCGGAGATCCAATACAGGTATCCTGGACAACTCCCCGACTCTGAGGAGCCAGTTTGGTGCCTTCACCTCGACACCGGTCTACAGCCGCAGCACGCAGGAGACGACATCCGCGGAGGTCGGCGTACGCGGTAAATTCGAGACTGGGGCGATACGCCACGAGGCGGTGCTGAGCGCCACTTCGCTGCGCAGCCAGTTCAACTTCGCCAGTGTCGCCGCCCCGATCTTCACGTCGAACATCTGGTCACCGATCAATGTCAATCCGCCGGTCTTCGCGACGCCGTTGGCCGGCCCGCCGCGCCGGTCGGACCAGCTGCTCACGGGCATCTCGCTGGCTGACAACATCTTCATGCTGGACGACCGTTTACAGTTCATTCTGGGTGGCCGCGCGCAGCAGGTTCAACTGTCGAACTACGCCTCCGTTACAGGTGCGCCTGCCACCGGCTACAACGCCACCGCTTTCACGCCGGCGCTGGGCTTCGTCGCAAGGCCGTGGAAGGAGGTTTCGTTATACGGCAACTACATCCAGGCGTTGGGCCAGGGCAGCGTCGTTGCACCGCCGTTCACTAACGCGGGCGCGGTTCTTCCGCCTTTCGTGACGACGCAATTGGAGGTCGGCGCCAAGCTCGATCTAGGCAATTTCGGTGCGACCCTCAGCCTTTTCCAGATCACGCGCCAGAGCGTGATAACGAATCCGGCAAACAACACACAGACCGCCGACGGCCAGCAGGTCAACAAGGGCATTGAGCTCACCCTGTTTGGCGAACCGGTCAAAGGCTTTAGGCCTCTCGGCGGTCTGACTCTGCTCGATCCGCGCCAGACGCTGACCACCAACGGCACGAACAATGGCAAGATGGCGCCCGGCGCCTCGACCGTACAACTCAACCTCGGCGTGGACTGGGACGTTCCGTGGGTCAACGGCTTCTCGCTGATGGGCCGCGTGATCTACACGGGCCAGTCGTATGTCGACGCCGCAAACACGCAGGGGGTATCGCCGTGGACGCGCTTCGACGTCGGCGCCCGCTACACCTTCGAGCGGCCGGGTGATCACAAGCCGGTCACATTGCGCGCCAACGTCACAAACCTGTTCGAGATGAACTACTGGATGGCGCCACTAAGCACGCTGACGCAGGGGGCACCGCGAACGGTGATGCTCTCCCTCTCCACCGACTTCTAGGAAAAGCATGCGCCCGGCGTTCACGTTCCTGCACCGCTGGGTCGGGCTTGCGATCGCCGGGTTCCTGTTCGTCTCGGGCCTGACCGGGGCCGTGATCTCGTGGGACCACGAACTCGACGACCTCCTCAACCCGCACCTGATGGAGGCGAGGTCGAGCGGCCCGCAGCTGCCGGTGCTCGAACTTGTAAAGCGCGTCGAAACGGCGGACCCGCGTGTGCAGGCCGTGTCGATCCCGATGGCTGTCGAGCCCGGCGAATCGCTCGTGATCTTCGTGCTGCCGCGCGTAAATCCGGCGACAGGGCGGCTCCACGAGCCGGGCTACAGTCAGGTGTTCGTCGATCCCGCGACGGGCGACGTATTGGGCCGGCGCATGTGGGGGCAGGCTTTCCCACTCTCGGCCGAAACGTTCGTCTCGTTTCTCTACAGATTTCACGTCAGCCTCCATATCCCCGAGTTCTGGGGCATCAACCGCTGGGGCGAATGGCTTCTGGGCGGCATAGCGATCCTGTGGACCATCGATTGCTTCATTGGCATTTACCTCACGACGCCCCGTCGCCACGCGCCCAACCCCGGCCGTCCCGTCGATGTCGATCGAGCTTTGCGCCGCAGCTGGTGGGCGCGGTGGAAACCCGCTTGGACAATCAAGACGAGCGGCAGTGCGTACCGTTTGAACTTCGACATTCACCGCGCCCTCGGTCTGTGGACGTGGGCGCTTCTGTTCGTACTGGCGTTCACAGGGTTCTCGCTCAACCTCTCGCAGGAGGTCTTTCGGCCGCTGCTGGCGATGGTGTCGACGGTCACGCCATCGCCCTTCGTCACGCGGGCACCGAGCGACACGCACAAACCCATCGAACCGCGCATCGGTTTCGCCGAAGCCATCGACATCGGCCGTGCGGAAGCCCTGCGGCGAGGCTGGGACCTTTCCGTGGGTCACGTTTTCTACACGCGGCGTCGGGGCTTCTATGGCGTGCGCTTCTTCGAAGGCGACGAACACGGCGCTGCGGGCGTCGGTCCGCCGGTCATCCTTGTTGACGGCAACGATGGCGCCATAATCGGCGACCGAATTCCCTGGCAGGGAACGGTAGCCGACATCGTCCTGCAGGCGCAGTTCCCCCTGCATTCGGGCCGCATCTTGGGGCTCCCGGGACGCATCCTGATCTCGGTCATGGGCCTGGTCGTCGCGGCGCTCTCGGTCACCGGCGTGGTGATCTGGTATCGCAAGGCCCGTGCGCGCCGAGCCGTGCGACGCGGTCGGGCGGAGGGAACGAACCTCGCGCCCGCCGAATGAAAAACGGGGGGGCGCTTGCGCACCCCCGTTTCGAAAAGACGAGAAGGTTGCGGCGGGCTTAAGCGGCTTCCGCCAGCGCCACGCCCTTTTCCTTGAGGACCTGCTCGAGCTCACCCGTCTCGAACATCTCGCGGATGATGTCGCAGCCGCCGATGAACTCGCCCTTCACGTAGAGCTGGGGGATCGTCGGCCACTGGCTGAATTCCTTGATGCCCTGGCGCAGTTCCGGGTCGACGAGGATGTTGACGCCGTGGAACTTCACGCCGAGCTGGCTCAGCACATCGACGACTGCAGCCGAGAAGCCGCACTGGGGGAAAACCGGGGTTCCCTTCATGAACAGCAGAACGTCGTTCTTGCCGATCTCGTCGCGGATACGCTCGAACACCTGGGGTTCGCTCATGATCGATCTCCGTGGAGCGCCACCGGGGGCGCGGGGTTGTCCCGAATATAAGGCGTTCAGGCCTTCTGCGCCATGGTGGTCAGCTTGAGGGCGTGCAGAACGCCGCCCATGCGGCCGCCCAGCGCGCCGTAGACCGCCTGGTGCTGCTGGATCTTGGATTTGCCGGCAAAAGAGGCCGAAATCACCGTGGCGGCGTAGTGATCGCCGTCCCCGGCGAGGTCCTGAATCTCGACCTCGGCGTCCGGAATGCCTTCCTTGATCAGGCGAACGATGTCTTCTGCTTGCATGGGCATGAGAAATCCTCAGGCGGCGCTGTTCATGTAGCCGGGCAGCCAGGCCTCGTGGGCGTCGCGCAGTTCCTGCAGCGGGACGCTGAGCAGGCCCTCGACGGCAATGTCCGAGCCACCGGAGTAGCCCAGCACGACGGCCGGGACGCCGGCCTTCCGGGCCGCCTCGACGAGGGCGCCGCCGTCGTCGGTGGCGATCAGGTAGCGGGCCTGGTCCTCGCCGTAGAGATAGGCATGCGGCGCGGCGATGCCCTGGGGCAGCTTGATCGAGGCGCCGGTGCTGCCCGACAGGCACATCTCCGCCAGCGCCACGAGGAGACCACCGTCCGACAGGTCGTGGCAGGCCTCGACCTTGCGGCCCACGATCTGCCCGCGCACGAAATCGCCGTTGCGGCGTTCGACGGCGAGATCGACCGGCGGCGGTGCGCCTTCCTCGCGGCCATGCAGTTCACGCAGGTAGATCGACTGGCCGAGCCAGCCCTTGGTGTCGCCGACCAGCACGAGGGCGAGGCCGTCCTTGACCAGGCGCGAGCCCACGGCGGTCGCGATGTCGTCGATCACGCCCACCGCGCCGATGGTCGGCGTCGGCAGGATGGGACGGCCCTCGGTCTCGTTGTAGAGCGAGACGTTGCCCGACACGACGGGGAAGTCGAGCGCGGTGCAGGCCTCGGCCATGCCCATGATGGCACCCGCGAACTGACCCATGATCTCAGGCTTCTGCGGGTTGCCGAAGTTCATGTTGTCGGTGACGGCGAGCGGCCGCGCGCCGACGGCCGTGATGTTGCGCCACGCCTCGGCCACGGCCTGGCGGCCGCCGGTCTCGGGATGGGCCTGCACGTAGCGCGGCGTGCAGTCGGAGGTCATGGCGAGGCCCTTGTGGCCTGCGCCCTTGTGTCCGGCTTCCCTCGAGGCGCCGGGCACACGCACCAGCGCCGCGTCGCCGCCTTGCGGACGGATCGCGGTGTTGCCCAGGATGAGATGGTCGTACTGATGCCAGATCCACGCCTTGCTCGCGAGATCGGGGCAGCTCATCAGCTTCACCAGCGAGGCCTTCCAGTCGGCAGGAGAGTTGCCCGGCGCGGGCACCCTGGACAAATCGAGCTCTGCCGGCAGCGGCGTCAGCGTCCACGGGCGCTCGTACATCGGCGCCTCGGTGACCAGCGGCGGGATCGGGATGTTGCCCACCACCTCGCCGTGCCAGGTCAGCACCATGCGCTCGGTGTCGGTGAGATGGCCGATCACCGCGAAGTCGAGTTCCCACTTCTCGAAGATCGCGCGCGCCTCGTCCTCGCGGCCGGGCTTCAGCACCATGAGCATGCGCTCCTGGCTCTCCGACAGCATCAGCTCGTAGGGGTTCATGCCGGTCTCGCGCATCGGCACCTTGTCGAGTTCCATGACGAGGCCGAGGCTGCCCTTGGCCGCCATCTCGAACGAGGAGGAGGTGAGGCCGGCCGCACCCATGTCCTGGATGGCGATGATCGCGTCGGTCGCCATCAGCTCGAGGCAGGCTTCGAGCAGCAGCTTCTCGACGAACGGATCGCCGACCTGCACCGTCGGGCGCTTGCTCTCGCTGTCCTCGTTGAACTCGGTCGAGGACATGGTGGCACCGTGGATGCCGTCGCGGCCGGTCTTGGAACCGACATAGACCATCGGATTGCCGACGCCGGTGGCGGCCGCATAGAAGATCTTGTCGACCGGCGCGACGCCCACGGTCATGGCGTTGACCAGGATGTTGCCGTTGTAGGCGGCGTGGAAGTTGGTCTCGCCGCCGACCGTTGGAATGCCCATGCAGTTGCCGTAGCCCGCGATGCCGGCCACCACGCCTGAGACGAGATGGCGCGTCCTGGCGTTCTTCGGGTCGCCGAAGCGCAGCGCGTTGAGGTTGGCCACCGGCCGCGCGCCCATCGTGAAGACGTCGCGCATGATGCCGCCGACGCCGGTCGCCGCGCCCTGGTAGGGCTCGATGTAGGAGGGGTGGTTGTGGCTCTCCATCTTGAAGATCGCGGCCTGCCCGTCGCCGATGTCGATGACGCCGGCATTCTCGCCCGGGCCCTGGATGACCCACGGCGCCTTGGTCGGCAGCTTCTTCAGCCACACCTTCGAGGACTTGTAGGAGCAGTGCTCGCTCCACATGGCCGAGAAGATGCCCAGCTCCACCATGGTGGGATCGCGGCCCATGATCTTCAGCAGGCGCTGGTATTCGTCCGGCGCCAGCCCGTGCTCGGCCACGATCTGCGGCGTGATCGCCGGCTCGTTCGGCAGCTTGACCGGCGGGTTCTTTTCCTGGGCAACAGTCACGAAAAATTCCTCACGAAAGCGCTTCGACCATGCCCTCGAACAGGCCGCGACCGTCGGTGCCGCCGAACATCGGCTCCACCGCGTTCTCCGGATGGGGCATCAGGCCCAGCACCGTCTTGGTCTCGTTGAACACGCCGGCGATGTTGCTGCTCGACCCGTTGGGGTTGCCGCGTCCGTCGACGGTGCCGTCGGGCGCGCAGTAGCGGAAGGCGATCTGGCCGCGATCCTCGAGCCTCTTCATCGTGTCGGCGTCGGCGAAATAATTGCCCTCGGCATGAGCCACCGGGACCTTGATGACCTGGCCCGCCTGGTAGCGGTTGGTGAACAGGCTCTGGCTGGTCTCGACCTTGAGATGGACGTCGCTGCAGACGAACTTGAGATGCGAGTTGCGCATCAACGTGCCCGGCAGCAGGCCCGCCTCGGTCACGATCTGGAAGCCGTTGCAGATGCCCAGCACCGGCACGCCCTGCGCCGCGCGCTTCTTCACCTCGGCCATCACCGGCGACTGCGCGGCCATGGCGCCGCAGCGCAGATAGTCGCCGTAGGAGAAGCCGCCCGGCACCACGATCAGGTCGACCTTCTCGAAGTCGCCGTCGCCATGCCACACCAGCGAGGGCCGCCGGCCCGTCACCAGCTCGAGCGCCTGCGCCACATCGCCCTCACGATTGGAGCCGGGGAAGACGAGGACTGCTGCTTTCATTTCCGCCTGTCCGTGAAATATAGGACCTCACCCTGAGGAGCGCTCCGCAGGAGCGCGTCTCGAAGGGTCGGCACGAGCACCGCGTTCGTAGCCCATCCTTCGAGACGCGCGCGGTGCGCGCTCCTCAGGATGAGGTCTTGCTGTGTCATCAACCCACCAGCTCGATCGAGTAGTTCTCGATCACCGTGTTGGCGAGCAGCTTCTTGCACATCTCCTCGAGCCGGGCCTTGGCCTTGGCCTGATCGGTCTCGGCGAGTTCGAGCTCGATGAACTTGCCCTGGCGCACGTCGCCGACCTCGGGGAAGCCCAGGCGATTGAGCGAATGCCCGATGGCCTTGCCCTGGGGGTCGAGCACGCCGTTCTTGAGGGTCACGTGGACTCTGGCTTTCATGTCGCCTCTGTTACTGGAGCGTGGTGGGGCCGCGCACATCGCCCGGTCCCTGGTCGATGAGAATGCCGAGGCGCCGCGCCACTTCCTGGTAGGCTTCCTCGACCTTGCCGAGGTCGCGGCGGAACCGATCCTTGTCCATCTTCTCGTTGGTCCTGAGATCCCACAGCCGGCACGAGTCCGGGCTGATCTCGTCGGCCAGCACGATGCGGACCATGTCGTCCTCGTAGAGGCGGCCGAACTCGATCTTGAAGTCGATCAGCTTGATGCCGCAGCCGAGGAACAGGCCGAACAGGAAGTCGTTCACGCGCAGCGTCAGCGCCACGATGTCGTCGAGGTCCTGCGGGGCGGCCCAGCCGAAGGCCGTGATGTGCTCCTCGGTGACCATCGGGTCGCCCAGCGCGTCGTTCTTGTAGAAGAACTCCATGATCGAGCGCGGAAGCTGCGTGCCTTCCTCGACGCCGAATCGCTTGGCGAAGGAGCCGGCCGCCACGTTGCGGACCACCACCTCGAGCGGGATGATCTCGACCTGCCGGATGAGCTGCTCACGCATGTTGAGCCGGCGGATGAAGTGGGTGGGCACGCCGATTTCGCCGAGCTTGGTCATCAGGAATTCGGAGATGCGGTTGTTGATCACCCCCTTGCCGGTGATCGTGCCCTTCTTCTGGTTGTTGAACGCGGTCGCGTCGTCCTTGAAGTACTGGACGATCGTCCCGGGCTCGGGCCCCTCGAACAAGGTCTTGGCCTTGCCCTCGTAGATGCGGCGACGGCGGGACATGATCTCACTCCTGCGCGGGCGATGCAGATCGCCCGCCGTTCGGGCGGAATATGGCGGAAACGCCATGCTCCGGTACTGGGGAAAAATCCATTGAAAAAGGTGACGGGGTCGTCATATTGATTGCGAAACAGGAGGCCTCACATGGCCCAGCAAATCACCTACGACAAGGCCTATGACACGGTTGGACGCGAGGATTTTCCGGCAATGCTGGAAGTTCCCCGCTATGGCCGCCGGACGGATGCCTTCGACGGCATCATTTCGGCCACCCACGACCATTTCTGGGACCCGTTCGACAAGAGCTACATCGACTTCGACCAGCCTTTCGACATGGCGAAAACCCCCATCATGCCGCTCGACACGGTCGTCGAGCTGAAAAGCGCGGTGGCCGACCGGCTGGACGAGGGCCAGAAGATCGGGCTGGGCAACGACGTCATGCACTGGTCGATTTCCAACCTCCTGCACGGCGAGCAGGGGGCGATGTCGCTGTCGGCCAGCCTCTGCCACATCCTGCTCGACCCTGGCGCGCAGGAATACGCCGCCAACCAGGCCCGCGAGGAGGCCCGGCATGTTGCAGGGTTCACGCGCTATATCGGCCGTCGCTGGGGCGCACCGCTGCCCGTAGGCAAGACCATCGCCACCGTGCTCACCGACCTGGTGGCGACGGAGGAGGTCTACAAGAAGATCGTCGGCATGCAGATGCTGATCGAAGGCATCGCCATGGGCTCCTTCGCGACGCTGAACGCCAAGACCAACGACCCGGCGCTGCGCCGGCTGGTCCAGCTCGTGATGAGCGACGAGGCCTTCCACCACCGCTTCGGCCGCATCTGGGCCTCGCGCACCATCAGCCATCTCAGCGAGGACGAGCACAAGAAAGTCGAGGACTGGGCGGCGCAGATCTTCCAGACGCTGCTGTTCAACCTGATCAACGCCGAGCAGAAGCAGGTCATCTACGCCAAGTACGGGCTCGACTGGCAGTGGGTGCGCGACGCGATGAAGGAGGTCTTCACCGACGAGGATCGCCGCGCGTCGCTGAAGGACAGCACCAACATCTTCCGCGTCCTCATCAAGACGCTGCTCCACGCCGGCATCATCACGTCGCGCACCGCGCCGCTTTACGGCGTCTGGGTCGACATGAAGGAACTCGAAGCCGAGGGCGACGGAATCCCGGGTGACATCGTCGCCGAGGAAATGATGGTGACGCTCCGCGAGATCAACGCCAAGCGTAAGCGCATCGTCTCGAAGGACATCCAGGCCGCCGCGAGCTGACCTGGGCGCCGAGAGTAAGGATCCCTCACTTCCGTCGGGATGACACCGGCTTTTGGATCGACGCTTAGCGCCAATTCCAACACGTGTGTCATCCTGAGCGAAGCGAAGGATCCTTAATCAAGCCTTCTCGTCGCTCCGATTGCGGTTTCCGCGCCAGCGCGAAGCGGGAGAGGCCGGCCAGGCGATCGATCGGGAAGATCGGGAGTAAGGCGGCGGCCAGGGAGAGGGCGAAGCCGAAATGGTTGGCCTTCCGGCAGTTCAATCCCGTGCTGAAGCACCAATGTTACGCCTGCCTCGGCAGGCCCTTCCCACGCGGCCACGGGAGTCGGCCAAGCCAGCCCCGCCCCGCTAGAAGCATGCACCAAGCATGATGCGCTATCGGCGGTGCCAGACTATTGTTGTTGTTGGAGATCACCCTGCTCGGGCAAGGAACGATCGGCGGAGACTGCGTGAAATCCACCGTCATCAAATCCACTGTCATCAAGTCCATCGTCATCACGGGCGTTTCGACCGGCATCGGCCATGGCACGGCGGCCGAACTGTGCCGCCGGGGTTTCAGGGTATTCGGCAGCGTCCGTACCGAGGAGCAGGCGGCGAGGCTCCAGCGCGAATTTGGCAGCGCCTTCACGCCGCTTCTGTTCGACGTCACCGATGCCGACGCCATCGGCAGGGCCGCTGCGACGGTGAGGGAGGAGATCGGCGACGGCGGGCTGTTCGGCCTGGTCAACAACGCCGGCATTGCGGATCCCGGCCCCCTGACCTCGCTGTCGCCCGACGTCCTTCGGCGGCATTTCGAGGTGAATGTCGTGAGCGTCCTGCACACGGTGCAGGCTTTCCTGCCGTTGCTGCGCGGCACGAAGGCTGGCCGGCCCGGCCGCATCGTCAACATCAGCTCGGTGAGCGGGCGGATCGCCTATCCTTTCATGGGGCCCTACGCCGCTTCGAAGCATGCCCTGGAGGCGCTCTCCGATTCGCTACGGCGCGAGTTGATGATTTACGGTGTGGACGTGATCGTGATCCAGCCAGGCTCCATCGACACGCCGATCTGGGACAAGGCCGCGCATATCAAGACGACCTTCGAAGGCACGGACTATCATCCGGTCCTGAAGCACATGAACCTGTCGGACGAGCGGCACACCGCGCTCCCGGTATCGGCCGTCACCCGCCGGATCGTCGATGCCCTGGTTATCAGGCGGCCGAAAGCACGCTACGTCGTCCCTGATCGACTCGTGAAATACTGGCTGCTGCCGCGCTGGCTGCCCGATCGCTGGCTCGACCGGGCGATCGACCGTCTGCTCAATTTCCAGAAAATCCGCGATGACATCCGCCGATCGTGAGACCAAGCGGGCACTGATCACCGGGGCCGCCAGCGGTATCGGCGCCGCCTTCGCGGCCGGTCTGGCGGCAAGGAACTACGGGCTCTGGCTGGTCGACAAGCAGCACGACGCCCTGATCGCGATGGCCCAGGACATCGCGGCGCGCCATGGCGTGCCCGTGACACCGATCGTGGCCGACCTGGAGAGTGTCGCCGATCAGGATACGGTGATCGACTTCATCGCAGGTGCGCCTGCCCTGGATCTGCTCATCAACAATGCGGGCTTCGGTGCGCCGCAGCTATTCCATACCAACCGGCCGGAAAGCCATTTCGCCATGCTGCAGGTCCATGTCGTGGCGCCGGTCCGCTTCAGCCGGGCGGCGCTGCCGGCGATGATTGCGCGCAGGAAGGGGGCCATCATCAATGTCTGTTCGATGGCTCAGTACATCCGCAGTCCGGGCAACACGATGTACGGCGCAACCAAGCTCTTCCTCGACGACTTTTCCCAGAGGCTGAACCTCGAAGTGGGCGCGCACGGCATCGAGATCCAGTCTCTGATTCCCGGGTACACAATCAGCAACTTCGGCAATACGGAGGAATACAAGCATTCGCGGCGCGCGGGGATCCCGGCGTTTCTCTGGTCGAGCGCAGAATCGGTCGTGGAGGCTTCGCTGCACCAGCTGGGCTCGGGCAGGCTGAAATGCGTTCCGGGAACCTTCAATCGCGTTTTGGAGTTCTGCCTGAAGCGCCGCCTGTTCTCCCTGCCGCTGATCCAACGCTGGGTCGCCTAGGCGCACCATCCTTGCTCCGGTGCTCCGCTCTACGGCTTGCGCGCCAGTACGAAGCAGGAGAGGCCGGCGAGGCGGTTGATCGGAAAGATCGGGAGCTCGGCGGCGCAGAGGGCGGCGAGGAGGCCGTTCGTGATGGCGCCCTGCTTCTTCAGGCTGCTGCGCGGCTCGGTGGTGTTGCGGTCGGCGAGGCGGACGGCGGCGGCCAGCGGGAAGACGAAGCCGAAATAGTAGCTCCCGCGGACGATCTCGAGTCCAGCGTCGCGCATCGTGGTCTCGATGGCGGGCAGGGTGTAGCGGCGCTTGTGTTCGAGAAAGACGTCGTGCCCGCTCCACAGGAAAGAGAAGGCCGGCACGGTCACCAGAAAGTGCGCGCCGCCCGGCACCTTGTCGGCATAGTGGCGCACCAGCCAGCGATCGTCGTCGACATGCTCCAGCACGTCCATCATCAGCACGAGGTCGCAATCGGTGAGCCCGGCATCGCGACGATAGAGGACCGGCTTGCCGGCGACGCTGTCGTCGCGGTCGGCGGGATAGCCGATGTCGACGCAGAGCGCGCTCTCTGCGGGAGTCTCGACAAGCAAATGCCGCGAGAAAAAGCCCGACCCCGCGCCCACGTCGAGCAATCGCTTCGGCGCGAGATCGTCCACGGCGCGGCGAAGCGCGGCGGACTTGGAGCGGTAGTACCAATGGCGGCCGATGTCGGCGCCGAGAATGTCTTCTTCCTTGAGGTCCATCGAGGTCAGGTCGCCGGCGGCTCGGGCGCGACATCCTCGTAGACGCCTTCGACGACGTAGATCGGACGGCCCTTCACCTCGATGAACAGGCGGCCGAGATACTCGCCGATGATGCCGAGCGACAGGAGCTGGATGGCGCCCATCAACAGGACGGCGATCAGCAGCGAGGCGTAGCCCGGCGTGTCGATGCCGAAGATCAGCACCCGCGTGACGATGAACAGCGCATACAGCACCGCCACCGCGGCGATCACGATGCCGACATAGAACCAGGCGCGCAGCGGCGCGGTCGAGAAACTCACCACGCCGTCGATGGCGAAGTTCCAGAGCCGCCACAGGTTGAACTTGGTCGTGCCCGCGGCGCGCTCGGGCCGCTCGTACGGCACGCCCACCGAGTTGAAGCCAACCCAGGCGAACAGGCCCTTCATGAAGCGGTTGCGCTCGGGGAGTTGCCGCAGCACCTCGACGGCGCGGCGATCGACCAGCCGGAAGTCGCCGACGTTGGGCGGGATGCGCACCGGCGACATCGAATTGAACACCCGGTAGAACCAGCCGGCCGATACGCGCTTGGCCGCCGTGTCGGCGTGCCGCGTCGAGCGGATGCCGTAGACGATGTCGTAGCCTTCGCGCCAGCGCGCGATGAAGGCGCCGATCAGTTCGGGCGGATCCTGCAGGTCGATGTCCATCGGCACCAGGATGTCGCCGCGCGCGTGGTCGATGCCGGCGGTGAGGGCGGCTTCCTTGCCGAAGTTGCGCGACAGGTTGACGATGCGCAGGCGACGGTCGCGGCGGCTGCGGTCGAACAGGTGCGCGAAGGTGTCGTCTAGCGAACCGTCGTTCACGAACACGATCTCGAAGCGGACGCCGTCGCGCTCCAGCATCGGCGTGACCGTGTCGAGGAAGATGTCGATCGTCTCTTCCTCGTCGAATACCGGCACGACCAGCGAGAGCAGCGGATCGGCCGGCCGGCGCGCGCGCTGGACCGCGAGCTGGTGCTCCAGCGCCACGTCCCTGGCGGCGGCGCTTTCGGTGGCGAAGGGAAGGCTCTGCTCGGGCACGAAGACGGGTCCGCGGAATGCCTTAGGCGGACACGGCTTCGACGTTGCCGTTCAGGTCCATGATGCCGAGCTCGACGATGAGCTGCGGCTGGCGCTTCAGCGCCTGGGTGCGGAAGGCTCGGAGCGCCTCGCCGAGCTTCTCGGTCTCGAAGGCCTTGTCGGTCTTGAGGCGGTCGCCATAGGCCAGTGCCGCCGCGCCGCAGTCGCGATGCGCCATGCCGATCAGGCGCTTCACGTTGTGGAGCTGGCACGAAATGTCGAGGTTGGATTCCCAGGCGGCACGCCATTCCTGGAAGATCGGCGCCACCGCCGCGACCGGGCCGCCGGCGATGTTGAACTGGCTGTATTTGTTCTGCCAGCCGCGCGAACTCATGTACTTCCAGGTGTCGGTGGTGAAGCGCGGATCGATGCACTTCATCAGCATCGCCTCGTAGCCTTCGTCGAGCGCCAGCGCCGGGCCCGTTGCCGAAACGGCGGCGGACACAGCCGCGGCACCGAGGCCCAGGCCCAGGACTTTGCGACGGGAAAGGGCTGCGAGGCAGCCGCAGCCGGCATGGTGGAAGTGTCTCATCGGAACGTGGCCTTGCCCTGTTGTGCCAGACCGCCGTCGGGGCCGGCGATCCAGGTGGTGACCGAGCCGTCCGGTTCGCGGCGGCCCTGTACGCTGAGCGTCGCGCCGCCGAACACCGGCGACAGGGCGCGGAATTCGAAACTCCGGACCACCTTATCGGGGTTGGAGCGCCGCGCCAGTTCGATCTGCAGCATGCCCATCAGCGGCCCATGCACGATCAGGCCGGGATAACCCTCGACGCCCGTCACATAGGGCTGGTCGTAGTGGATGCGATGGCCATTGAAGGTGAGGGCGGAGAACCGGAACAGCAGGACCGGATCGGCCACCACCTGCTTCGTCCAGGACGCATCCGTGGGGGCGGGCTTCGGCGGTTTCGGCGCCTCGCCGGGCTTGGCGGCCTCGCGATAGACGATGTCGTGTTCCTCGACAAAGGAGACGCCGCGCGGTCCTGAAATCGTGTGCTGGACCGTCACGAACACCATCGAGCCGGTGGAGCCGGTCTTGGGCTCGACCGACTTGATCTCGGATAGGCGCTCGATGGTCTCGCCGACGCGGATCGGCTCGCCATCGAAGCGGAAGCGGCTGCCCGCCCACATGCGGCGCGGCAGCGGCACGGGGGGCAGGAAGTCGCCGCGCTCGGCATGGCCGTCGGATCCGATCTTCGACTGCGGCGCAATCTCCAGGAAATAGAGCCAGTGCCAGAGCGGCGGCAGAGGATCGCCGTTCTTCGGGTCGGGGTCCTTCTCGTCGAAGGTCGCGGCTAGGGCCCGGACGGGGAAGGGGGCGGCAAGATCCTCCACGGACTGCGTCCGGCCGATCCAATCCTTGAGCTTTTCCAGCGACATGGCGCGTTTTCCTCCTTGGCGGGCGTGACATTGCCACTGCGCAGGCGGGGTGGAAAGACGGTGGCGTCGTCGCTATATACCGGCCCCACGAGACATGCCCAACCGGAGCGGCCGATGACCACGTTCGATGATCGCGAGAAGGCCTTCGAGGCGAAGTACGAGCACGATGAGGGCCTGAAATTCAAGGTCAACGCGCGCCGCAACAAGTTGCTGGGCCTGTGGGCCGCCGGCCTGCTGGGCAAGGCCGGCGCCGACGCCGAGGCCTATGCCAAGGAAGTCGTGATGGCCGATTTCGAGAAGCCGGGCGACTCCGACGTCATGCAGAAGCTGTCGCAGGACCTCGCTGCAGCCGGCAAACCGATGGAAGAGCACACGATCCGCAAGCAGTCCGAGCACCTGGCCGAGGAGGCCAAGAAGCAGATCATGTCGGAGGTCCGCTAGCCGGATCGGTCAGTCGAGGTCGTGGCAAGCAGGCGTCACGCCTGTTTGCCCATGCCCTCGTCGCGCCATTCGCGGCGCATGCGCTGGATCTCGGTTTCGTTCGGCCGATAGGCCGGTGCGTTCGGATCGAAGGTCGTCCAGCCCTCTTCCCGCCATGACGCAGCCCGTTCCGTGGGATCGATCGGCCGGTGAACGGACATCAGCCCTTCGATGCGCCCGACCTCCGTGTCGGGGACGCGGGCGGTGACCAGCGTGGCACCGCGGCGAACCGCTTCCGCATGGACCGCTGCGACGTCGTCCTCCACACCCGATCCGATCAGCGCGCCCATCAGGCCACCCGTCGCGACGCCGGCGGCCGCTCCCACGGCCGTCGCAGCCAGCCAGCCGGCCGCGACCACCGGGCCAAGGCCGGGAATGGCGAGGAGGCCGATGCCTGCCAGGAGGCCCGCCCCGCCACCGACCACACCGCCGATGCCTGCGCCCGCCGCCGTGTCCGAGGCGGCATCGTCCTCGGCATACTGTGCAGTCACATGCCTGTTGGCGACGATGCTCACGTCGGAGGACGGGATTCCCGCCTTCTCGATGGCGGTCACCGCGGCTCGCGCCTGGGCATAGCTGTCGTAAGAGTGGCTCACGGTCTTCATCGCGTCCTCCTCGGGGATCGAGGCAGTACAACAGATGTGTTGGGGCAAGGTTGCCCAGCGTCCGGACGCTGCTGTGCAATCGGCAGGCCTTGATATGCAGAGATTGTCGCCTCGGCGCGGCAGCCTTGCTCTAGGATTCCGGGGTGAAACGAAGCCTGCTCCTGGCCCTAGCGCTGTGTGGCGCGTCCGGAGCCCATGCCGCCGATCCGCTTGCTGCCGAGGAAGTGCTCGCCGCGTATTGCGTGGGGGCGGCACAGGTGCGCGTGCTGGCCTATGAGCAGATGACCGCTGTCGCTTGTGGACCGGAAATCGCGGAGTGCAGGGCTGCCCGCCAGCTCGCGGCCGCGGCCTTGCCCCGTTTGCGGCGCGAACTCGAGGCGGCCAATGCCGCGCTCGCCTCCTATCACCTGCTTGACGACGGCCACCGCCCGGAGGCCCGCCGGCCCGGCGTGTGGCAACAAGTAGGAGAGGCGATGGCGAGAGGCGAGCGGGAATCGCTTATCTGTCTGAACCTGCGGGTTCCCGGATTCCCGGAGGTTGCCGGCGACATCGGTCAGAGCTGTCGCCGGGTGGAGTCCTGTTCATCCTCGCCCGCATCTTGAGCGACTCCGGAGCCCGCTGGGCGAGAAATCCTACGCATCGATGCAACCTTCCGGTCGTGTGTTCGCTTAATGACGCAGTGAGCCGGAGGACCCGTTCCTGATATGCGCCTCTTCAACCTCCTTGTCTGGCTGGTCGCCGCCGCTGTGGCGGGTCCGGCGGTTGCCCGAGATTTCACTTCATCGGACATCTATCCCTCCGACTATCCGACGGTACGCGCAGTGGCCCATCTGGCCGACCTGATGCGCGAACGCAGCGGGGGGCGCCTGATCGTCTCGACTCTCGGCGCTGCCGACCAGCAAACCGAAAACTACACGCTGGGCGAACTGCGCAACGGTACGCTCGACATGGCGCGGGTGAGCCTTGCCGTCCTCAACAGCGCGGTGCCCGCCACTGCCGTCCTGACGCTGCCTTACATTTTTCGATCGACCGCGCACGAGCGCCGCGTGCTGGACGGACCGATCGGCCAGGAGATCCTGGCCATGCTCGAGCGCGCCGGCGTGGTCGGGCTGGCTTTCTACGATGGCGGCCCCCGGTCGACTTATGGCGCCAGGCCGGTGCGGTCGCCCGCCGACCTGCGCGGCGTGAAGTATCGGGTCCAGCAATCCTCGAACTGGGCGCCCATGGTGCGCGCGATGGGGGCGCAACCCGTCGTCCTGCCGCTGATACGCGTCGAGCCGTCGATGCGCGCGGGCCTCGTCGACGTGGCCGACGGCAACTGGTCGTCCTTCGTCGCCCTGCAGCATCATCGCGTCGCGAAGTTCTTCAGCCAGACGGAGCATGCCCGGTCGCCGGGTGTCGTGCTCTTCTCCCGGCGTGTCTGGGACACCTTGTCGGACGAGGAACGGTCGATCATCCGGTCTGCTGCCCGGGATTCGGTCGCCTACTACCGGCGACTCTGGGACGACCACGAGGCCGAGGCCCGTCGTACCGCCGAGGCGGCGGGCGTCCAGGTCGTGAGCGACGTCGACCTGCAGGCCTTTTGCTCGGCTCTCGTCCCGCTGCACGCGACCGCCGCCTCCGATGCGCGCCTCGAGGCGATGATCGACCGCATCAAGGCCGACCCGGGTCCCTAGCGTCGACCGCAAGGAAGGTCGCCTACTGTCCAATCGCCCCGCTGCTGCCTAGGATCGGGCAGGGGAGAGGTTGGATGAACATTGCCCGTTGGATGCCGGGCCTTGCGGCCATACGCGGCTATCAGGTGTCGTTCCTGCCACGCGACCTGGCGGCGGGTGTGACCCTGGGGGCGGTCATGGTGCCGGTCGGGCTCGCCTATGGTGAACTGGCCGGTCTCCCGTTGGCGGGCCTATACGGCAGCATGCTGCCGCTGCTGGCCTACGCGCTGTTCGGCAGTTCCCGTCATCTCGTCGTCGGGCCCGACACGGCCATGGCCGCCATCGTCGCGGTCGCCGTGGCGCCGCTGGCGCTGGGCGATCCCGCACGGCTGGCACTGCTTGCGGCGGGCCTCGGCGTCATGGTCGGGCTGATCTGCCTGCTGTCGGGATTGCTGCGCCTGGGTTTCGTCGCAAACTTTCTGTCCAAGCCGGTGATCACCGGCTTCCTGCACGGGCTCGCGCTCGTGATCGTGGGGGCGCAGCTTCCGAAGGTCCTTGGCCTCAAGGTCGAGGGCGCGACGACACTCGACCAGTTCGTCGCCACGGTACGGCAACTCGGACAAACCAACCTGGCGACCCTGGCGATCGGCGCCTCCTGTCTTGTCGTGATCCTGCTCTGCCGCCGCTTTGCGCCGCGGGTGCCCGGCGCGGTGGTGGCGCTGGCCGGATCGATGCTGGCCGTGCTGCTGCTTGGACTCGACCGACAGGGCGTCGCGCTGGTCGGTCGAATCCCGACCGGTCTTCCCGACCTCTCGCTGCCGCTCCTGTCGCTGGCCGATTTCGATGCGCTTCTGCCGGTTGCGCTGGTCGCGGCGCTGCTTTCCTTCTCGGATACGATGATCACCGCGCGTGCCTTCGGCGCCCGCCATGGAACGCGCGTCGACGCCGATCAGGAACTTCTGGGTCTCGGTACCGCGAACCTGGTTTCAGGCCTCAGCCAGGGCTTGCCGATCAGCGCCAGCGATACGCGCACCGCCGTCGCCGAGGCCGCGGGCAGCCGCACGCAACTCACCATGGTCATCGCGGCCGCCATCGTGGCGGGCGTCACGCTCTGGCTCGCCGATCTCCTCTATCACCTTCCGACGGCCGCACTGGGCGGCATCCTGATCGCTTCCGCCTGGGGCCTTTGCGACATCAACGAGTTCCGCCGTCTCTGGCGCTTTCGCGGCAGCGACCTCGCCGCGGCGCTGCTGACGATGGTGGGTGTCGTGGCGCTGGGCGTCATGGAAGGTATCCTCGTCGGTGTGGTCTTCTCGCTGGTGCTGCTGTTGTGCGCACTGGCCTTCCCGTCCGACGCCGTGCTGGGACGCACGCCCGAGGGCGGTTGGCACGACGTCGCACATCGTCCGGACGCTGCCCCGGTGCCGGGACTCCTGGTCTATCGCTTTTCCGCGCCGCTCTTCTTCGCCAACTGCGAGCTGTTCCGTGACCGCATCGAGGCGCGGCTCGCCGCCGCGCCTCATCCCGTGAGCCGGGTCGTGGTCGACGGTGGCGCCATCCATGACGTCGACCTGATGGCCTGCGAACTGCTCGTCGATCTCGAGCGAGAACTTCGGGCCAAGGGCATCTCGCTTGCTTTCGGCAATCTCCGCGACCGCGTCAGGCGCGACATCGAACGCGGCCTCCAGCTTGCCGCAGGTGAGGGGGAGGGCGATCTCGTCTTTCCGTCCGTCGCCGCCGCAGCCCAGTCGGGAGGTCTTTAGCCGGCAACCTGCGGGCGAACGGTTTTCTGCCAGGCGAGCGGCGTGAGCGAAGGGGGCGCCCTTCAGATCCCCCGCTTGCTTGAAGAAGTAGGCCCTCGCGATCGTATTACCAAGATTTTTCAAGGTGTTGCTATTTACATAGACAGCGCAACCCCGTAAGTCCCAAATTCTGCGTTTGCAGTGAAAAGACAACTCGGGGGAGAATAATGTCTGCTGGAAAGACGGCGATTGCCGTTGCTTTGTTGATGGGGCTTGCCGGTTGCGCCGGCCGGGCGCCGGCGCCCGTGGCGGTGGTACAGGCACAGGATCGGTACATGGATTGCTCGGCGATCAGCGCGGAGGTCCAGGCGAACAACAAGCGCATCTCGGAACTGGGTGCGGAGGAGGGCGGCAAGGTCGCGCAGAACGTGATCGCGGGCGCCGCCGGTCTCATCATCCCGATCCTGTGGTTCGGCATGGATTTTCAGAACGCCGCCGGCAAGGAAGTCGCGGCCCTTCAGTCCCGCCAGCAATATCTGGCGACGCTGGCGGAGCAGAGATGTGGAGCCGTGGTTCCCGTGCCGATCCAGACCATCCCGGCCGCCCCTTCCAATCCGACTCAGCCCGCGCCGGTCGCGGCTCCGGTTCCCGCCGCGCCAGCGCCAGCGCCGGCGCCGTCCGTGGTACCGGTGGCGGCGCCTGCGGCGGTCGCCCGGGAAATGGACTGCGTCGAACCGGATGGATCCACGTCGCGAATCGTGGCGACGGCCTGTCCGCCCCCGTCGAGGCCCGCGCCGTAAGCCAGCTGCTGCGAGGGGCCGCTCGGGTGGTCCCTCGCACGCGGCGCTATTTGAGGGCGTTTCTCAGCGGTTCGTTCGAGAGCTGCATCAATCCGCCGAACGGCAGGCCGAGCTCCAGAATCAGGTAGAAGGCCGCCGACGCGGAGAGGATGCACATCGCGATGACGATGAACAAGGTCGGGTTGGGCGGCGCCGTCATGCTGAAGATGCCAAAGATGAACATCAGCCAGACGATCAGCACGATCAGGAACGTGTTGGAGATCGAATCGGTCGGCTGGGCGAAGAGCGCGAGCTGTGTCTGCTGGAGATCGGTACTGATCTGAATGGCGCGCGTCTGCAGCGCGCGCTGCTTCGAATTCGCGGGCTGCAGGTCCTGCAGCATGAACAGGACCTCCTCCTCGGGTGCCTTCGACTCGTCGAGCTTGGCGCCGCGCGCGATGGCCTCGTCGCGCCAGATCGAATCGATCATGGGCTGGATCTCCGCACGCAGGGCCGCCCGGATCGACTCGGCGTCCGGCCCGTAATGCTTCAGCACCCGGTCGAGTTCGGCAATGTCGGCGGTCAGGCGGCTGACGAGCCCGCTGGTCCGCTCGAAGGACGTGCGCGTCGAGGCGAACAATAAGGCGAGGACCAGCGCTGACATGGTGGCGACCAGCGCGATTGAGAGCTTGATCACGTCCTTCGAATCGCCGCTCACATGAGCTTCGGGCAGGCGGGCGCGGAGCAGGGCGCCGCCGACTGCGCTGGCAATGATGCAGACGAAGGCGATCGCGGCGAACTGGATGGGGCTCAAGGGTCGGTCCTCGTCGGCGTCTGGAGATTCGAGCGCCCAACCTGCCCGACCACAAGGTGCAGAAGCAACGCAAACAATTTGCGTTTCAGATCGCATGAACCGGCGACGGGAAACGCTTTCGCCACAGGCTGGTCACAACCGGTGAGCCGCCGACTGCGGCAAGGTTGTCCCGCCGCTGCCCCAAGGCGGCCACCCAGCCTCCTCACACCGGAGGCTCCCCGACCCGCCTGCGACCCCAAGCGCAGGCGGGTCTTTTCTTTCGGGGGCGTCAGTTGAAGCGGACGTACTCGAAGTCGCCCGGCTGGTTGTTGATGCCGCGCGCGGGTGGGGCGATCCAGTGGGCGAACTGGCCGGGCTGGGTCACGGCGGCGCCCATCAGCGAGGTGACGTAGGCGCGGTCCTCGTCGGTCGGGAGCCACTTGTCCTTATGGGCATCCCACTCGGTCTCGCTGAGGACCTTGCCGTCCGGCGAGACGCGCAGGCCCGCGAAGGCGCCGATCTGCCGGTCGAAGGCGCGATGCGGCAGTTTCATCTCGAAGTTGATGCCGGCGCGCTCGATCGCCTTGTTCCAGCGCAGCACGCCCTTGGCGCAATCGTCGATGTAATCCTGGCGCAGCCGCTCGTTCAGCGCCTGCAGGGCCGGGACTGCCTTCCTGACGATGCGGCCGTCCTCGACCGTCTCGATCTCGTAGGTCGCGTTGGTGAGCAGATGGTCGTCATCGACGCGTGTCTCGAGGAAGCGACCCTTCACGCCCTGGGTGTAGTAGTTCGCGGCGTTGGTCGAGGCCTCCTGGCCGAACAGGTCGAGCGACACCGAGAAGTGGAAGTTGAGATACTTCTGCATGGTCGGCAGGTCGATGCCGCCCAGGCTGCGCACGTCGTCGGTCTTGTGCTCTTTCATCAGCTCGCAGGTGCGCTGGAGGATGCGGCCGACGCCGGTCTCGCCCACGAACATGTGGTGCGCTTCCTCGGTCAGCATGAAGCGGCAGGACCGCGCCAGCGGATCGAAGCCGGATTCGGCCAGCGACGCGAGCTGGTACTTGCCGTCGCGGTCGGTGAAGTAGGTGAACATGAAGAACGACAGCCAGTCCGGCGTCGCCTCGTTGAAGGCGCCGAGGATGCGCGGCTTGTCTGGATCGCCCGAATGCCGCTCCAGCATCGCCTCGGCCTCCTCGCGGCCATCGCGGCCGAAATAGGCGTGCAGCAGGTAGACCATCGCCCAGAGGTGACGGCCTTCCTCGACGTTGATCTGGAAAAGGTTGCGAAGGTCGTAGAGCGACGGCGCGGTCTTGCCGAGCAGGCGCTGCTGCTCGACCGACGCCGGCTCGGTGTCGCCCTGGGTCACGATCAGGCGGCGCAGGGTCGAGCGCAGTTCGCCGGGCACGTCCTGCCAGGCCGGCTTGCCCTTGTTGTCGCCGAAGGCGATCCGGCGGTCGGGATCGCGGTCGGCCAGGAAGATGCCCCAACGATACTCCGGCATCTTCACGTAGCCGAAGTTCGCCCAGCCGTTCGAATCGGTCGAGATGGCGGTGCGTAGATAGACGTCGTAGGCCGAGGTGCCGTCGGGCCCCATGTCCTTCCACCAGTCGAGGAAGCGCGGCTGCCAGTTCTCCAGCGCGCGCTGCAGGCGGCGGTCCGACGAGAGGTCGACGTTGTTGGGGATGAGCTGGCTGTAGTCGATGGCCATGATTGCCTCCGTTGTTTCTATCCCGTCGTCCCGACCGGAGCACCGAAGGTGCGGAGTGGAGGGACCTCTTTTCCCGCGTGTCGGCGAAAGAGAGATCCTTCGACTGCGCCGTCCTGCGGACGGCTTCGCTCAGGATGACGGGAACATGGTTAAGCCCGCTTGCGGTCGTACTTGCTCTGCTTGCCTGTGCCGTAGAGCTTCAGCGCGCCCTCGGGACCGGTCGCGTTGGGACGCTGGAAGATCCAGTTCTGCCAGGCCGAGAGGCGCGCGAAGATCTTGGTCTCCATCGTCTCGGGGCCGGGGAAGCGCAGGTTCGCCTCCATGCCGATCAGCCCGTCGGGCGAGAAGCCGGCTCGCTCCTCGACGGCGAGGCGGACCTCGTCCTCCCAGTCGATGTCGTCGGGCGTGAAGGTAACGAGACCGGCCTCGTCGGCGGCCGCGGCGTCCAGCGCCTCGCCGATCTCACCCTTGAGGTCGTCGACCAGCGACGGGTCCTGCAGGAAGCGCGTTTGCAGGCGCGTCAGCCCGTTGCCCATCGGATAGGGGCCGAAGTTCATGCTCGTGAGGCGCAGCGTGGCGGCTGGCAGGTTCGAACCCTCGAACACGCCATCCAGCATGTAGGAACGGTCGGCCGCAAGTGCCACTTCGAGCAGCGTGCCGGTGAAGCAGGAGCCGGGCTCGATCAGCGCGATCAGGCTGCGCGAGCTGACATCGAGCCGCTTAAGCGTGCGCTTCCAGTAGAGCACGATCTCGCGCATCAGCCAGTCGCCGGCATTCTTCGCCAGCAGCGCGTCATAGGCCTCGACCAGCGCGGCATCGCCCTGGCTGGTCAGCACCCAGGTGCCGATCTCGGTCTCGTTGAGGCGCAGATGCATCATCGCATCGTCGAACTCGCGCGCCAGCGCCAGCGGCCAGAAGGCGGCGCCGGCGGCGTGCACGTCGTCCGGCGGCGCGGAGGCGGGGCCATTGAGACGGAACTTCGCCGAGCGTCCTTCGCGGTCGATCTCGACTGTGACATGGGCATAGCGCAGCGTGTCGCCATCGATCTGGCGCTCCACGGCCGGTAGCGCGATGCCCTTGGCCTCCTTGGGACGCGAAGACTTCGCCGCGATGTCCTCGGCGATCTTCTGCGTCTGCTCGACGAGCTTGGACGGCGCGATGAGCTGGTCGACCAGCCGCCACTCGCGGGCGCGCTTGCCGCGCATGCCCTCGGCCGTGGTGCAGAAGAAGTCGGCGTGGTCGCGACGCACCATGCGCTTGTCGACGAGCCGGGTGAGGCCGCCGGTGCCCGGCAACACCGCCAGCAGCGGCAGCTCGGGCAGCGACACCGCGCTCGATCCGTCGTCCGCCAGCAGGATCTGCTCGCAGGCCAGCGCCAGCTCGTAGCCGCCGCCGGCGGCGATGCCGTTGATCGAGCAGATGTAGGTCTGGCCGGAATGCTGGCTGGCATCCTCGATCGAGAGGCGCGTCTCGTTGGTGAACTTGCAGAAGTTCACCTTGTGATCGTGGGTCGAGAGGCCAAGCATGTTGATGTTGGCGCCGGAGCAGAAGATGCGGTCGCGCTGCGAGCGGATGACGACGGCGCCGATCTCCGGATGCTCGAAGCGCAGACGCTGCACCGCGTCCGCCAGCTCGATGTCGACGCCGAGATCGTAGGAGTTGAGCTTCAGCTTGTAGCCGGGTTTCAGCCCGCCATCCTCGTTCACGTCCATGGTGAGGTAGGCGACGCCGTTCTCCGTGCTGAGTTTCCAGTGCTTGTAGCGGCTGGGATCGGTTCGGAAGTCGATGGGCGCGGCGGCGGGGTCCATGGCGTTCCCTATATCTGTAATTCGGTACTGAATTACCTATTTACTTTCTGGGCCGCAAGGTCATTCTCCTCCACAGAAATGGTCGCGATCCGCCCCGCCCAAGCCCCTGATCTGTCGGCGATTTCCGCGCTGGATGCGCGCCTGACCGGATCTGACAAGCCGGACTACTGGCGAGAGATGCTGGCCCCCGACCGCCATTTCCTCGTGGCCGAGACGGGAAAAGGCGCACTCGCGGGCTTCATCGCCGGAGAGGTCCGCGCCTGGGAGTTCGGCCAGCCCGCTGCCGGTTGGGTCTTTGCCATCCAGGTCGATCCGAAGACACGGCTCAAGGGCGTCGGCACCGCGCTGTTCGAAGCGCTGGCCGCGCGCTTCAAGGCACAGGGCGTGACTCGCGTGCGCACGCTGGTCGATCGCAAGGATCATCTGATCCTCTCCTTCTTTCGTGCGCAGGGAATGGTGGCCGGCCCGTCATTGCAGCTCGACAGGGAGCTGCCGTGAAACTCCAGACGGCGACGCGCCTCGGCCTCTACGCGACGCTCGAACTGGCGCGCGACCCGGCCCGCACACTCTCCGCCGCCGACCTCGCCGAACGCTTCGGCGTCTCGACCCATTCGCTCGCCAAGGTATTGGGCACACTCTCCGCCGCCGGCCTCGTGCAGGGCGGTCGTGGTGCGTCAGGCGGCTATCGGTTCATCGGCAACAGGCGCCGCGTCACGCTGATGGACATCGTGGCGCTGTTCGAGCCGGCGCCGGGCAGCCGTGCCAAGGAGCCGGGCGAGGACACCGAGATCGGTGCGGCGCTGCAGCGTGTCCTGGCCGAGATCGACGAAATCGCCGAGGCGACGCTGCGATCCGTCAGCCTGGAGACGTTGCTCGGTTCGTCGCACGTTGGCTGATCTTCGACATAAGGGTAAGGTAAGAATACCACCATTGGTAGATTGACTGGAAGAACTGCAACAATAGACTATCGGCTCATGAAATTCGAAGAAGCCCTGGAGATCGCCTCGGGCCCACCCTCACCCGACGACCGCTTTATCGAAGCCTGCACGATCGTTGCAACTGCCCCGGAATCGAAAGCACATTATAAAGTCGAAGCGCTCGTCAGTCGTGGCATCGGGTATATGCTGCGGCAGCAGTACGCAGAAGCATTGAGCGATCTGGACGAGGCCGTTCGCCTGAATCCGACTTTCGATCGAGCCTACGTCAATCGCGCTTTAGTGTATTCGATGCGCCGCGAAGATCAGATGGCCTTGTCCGACTTCAATCGAGCTATCGAGCTCAATCCCACGAACCCGATCGCCTACTTCGGCCGAGGCCAACTTTTCAGAGGTCTGCGAATGATCGGAGAGGCCGTTGCCGATGTCGCAATGGCGCGTGCACTTGATGAGGGGAATCCTCATTTCGAGCGCCTCTGGGAAGAACTGCTTGACGAATCCCAGGCGGCGGCCTCTAAGCCGAACTGACCGGCTGACGCCGCGCAACTATGCTTAGGCGTCCGATGTGAAGGCTGTTGCATGCTTTTCCGTCTGCTGTGCCTTGCCGCTCTGTTGCTTCCCCATGGTGCGTTAGCGCAGGCCCCGGGCGAAGAGGCGAAGGCCTGCGTGCCGAAGGGCGCGCTCAATCCCACCTACCAAAGCGAAAGCCAAAAGATCGAATGGCCGCAGGAAGCGCCGCGCCTGCGAGCGGACGTACCTAACGTCTCACGTCAGGGCGATCGGCTGCGGCTCGCGATCGATGGCGGCACTGCGGTCGAGTTGCAGGACTGCCCTTATGGCGACGCGGGTTACCATTATCTCTACGAGCGCTATGACGATCCCGGCCGCTTCTATGTCGTGCGCACGCCGGGGCTCGACGACTTCACCTGGACGCTGGTGATGAAGCGCACCGGCCGGCTGTTCTCGGTCCACGGCGCACCGGTCTGGGCGTCGGACAAGACGCGGTTCCTGACGGTGGCCTGCTCGCTGCAGCCGGCACGTGGCACGCTGTCGATCTTCACGCCGTCGGGCGAGGCGCTCACGACGGAGGCGGAGATCGAATTGCCCTGCGCGACCGAGAGCTGCTCGGCGCGCTGGGATTTCGAGTCCTGGATCTCGATTGCTTGTGCGCCGCGCGAAGGCCCTGGCCGCAAGGGCAAGGAATTCGTCCTGATGCGCGGCAAGGACGGTAAATGGAACAGGTTCGGTCGGTAACCTATGGAGCGCGCCACTCCAGTGGCGCTCAGGCTTCGTTGACAGCCAAGGTATGAGCGCAACTGGAGTTGCGCGCTCCGTTGATACGCTTCGCTATGCCTTGTCCCACCCGTCGCGGGTCTGGGGCAGCTTCTTCTTGAGCAGCGCACCCGCCACGACGTTGCGCAGAACTTCCGCCGTGCCGCCGCCGATGGTGAACATGCGGACGTCGCGGGCCATGCGTTCGAGCGGCAGTTCGCGGCTGTAGCCACGGGCGCCGAAGAACTGCAGGGCGTCGTTCACGATCTGGATGGCGCTTTCGGAGGTGAAGACCTTGGCCTGCGCGGCCATCAGCATGTCGGGGAAGCCGCCTTCGCCCGAACGCGCGGCGTTGTAGACGAGGGCCCGTGCTGCCGAGAGCTTGATCGACATGTCGGCCAGCTTCCATTGCAGGCCCTGGAACTCGTTGATCGGCCGGCCGAACTGGTGACGCTTCTCCGACCAGTCGAGGGCAAGCTGATAGGCGCCGTCGGCGATGCCGAGCGCCACGGTGGCGGCGCCGACCCGCTGGCTATTGTAGGCGGTCATCAGGTCAGCGAAGCCCTTCTTCAGGCCGCGCGGCGGGATCACCAGCGCCGAGGGCGGCACGTCCATGTCCTCGAGGTCGATCACCGCCTCGGGGATGCCGCGCAGGCCCATGGTCGGCTCGCGCTTGGTGATCTTGAGGCCCTTGGTCTCGTCGCGGATGGCGAGGAAGCCGCCGATGCCCTCGAACGTGCCTTTCTCGTCGTAGACCTTGGCGAAGATCAGGTGCAGGCGCGAGACGCCGCCGCCGGTGATCCAGTGCTTGCGGCCATTGAGGACGTAGCGATTGCCCTTCTTGTCGGCGCGCGTGGTCATGCCGTTGGCGTCGGAACCGGCGTCGGGCTCGGTGATGCAGATGGCGGGCTTGTCGCCGGCCAGCACCATGTCGGCGCACATCTTCTTCTGCTCTTCCGAGCCATAGGCCATGACCGCGCTGATCGCGCCCATGTTGGTCTCGACGGCAATGCGGCCGGTGACGGCGCAGGCCGCGGACAGCGCCTCGATGGCCAGCACCGCGTCGAGCCAGTTCTTGCCCTGGCCGCCATACTGGGTGGGAATCGTCATGCCAACCAGCTTCGCGTCCTTCAGCAGCTCGACATTGTCCCAGGGATACTGCTCGGTGCGATCGACCTCGGCGGCACGCTTGGTGACGGGGCCGGCGGCGAGTTCGCGGGCGCGGGCCTGCAGATTGAGTTGATCCGGGGACAGGGCGGACGGGTTCATGGACGACGGACCTCAGACGGTATCGATGGTGAAGATGGCGAGCGACGCGCTACGGCCGCGGACGGCCGTGCTGCCGAGCGGCTTGAACACGAACTCCGTGCCGCAGCCGGCGCGCGTTGTCTCCGACAGCAGAATGCTCGTGCCGTGATCCTTGTTCAACTTCTCGAGCCGCGCGGCCAGGTTCACGGTGTCGCCTAGCAATGTGAAGCTGAGCCGCTGACCGGCGCCGACCGATCCGCCGATGACCGCGCCGGTGCTGATCCCGATGCGGGTGGCGAACGGCACCCTGGCCTCGCCGAAGAGACGACCGGTGACGGCGCGCTGGATATCGACGGACGCGCGGATGGCCGCCGCCGCGTGGCCCGGGCAGGCGAGCGGCATGTTGAACGAGGCGAACAGACCGTCGCCGATGAACGTGTTCACCACGCCGCCATGGGCGCGGATGGGAGCGAGCACTGTTTCCAGATACTCGTTCAGCGCGCCGATGAGATGGTCCGGCGGCAGGGTCTCGGCGATCGTCGTGAAGCCGGAGACGTCGGTGAACAGGATCGTGGCCTCGCGAGTCTCGCCGGCCAGCACGCCATCGCCGCCGCGTTGCAGGATGGTCGAGGCGACGCTCTCGTCGACATAGCGGCCGAACGTCTCGCGGATCCGCTCGCGCTCGCGCAGGCCCTCGACCATGGTGTTGAACTGGCCCGTCAATTCCCCGACCTCGTCGTTGGAGGTGACGGGGACGCGCACCGACATGTCACCCCCCGTGACCGCCGACATCGCACGCGACAGGATGCGGATGGGACGCAGCAGCGATCTTCCGATGAAGTAGATCGACACGACCACACCCATCAGCGAGATGGCGACGTCGGTCGCAATCTCGAACTGCAGCTTCACGCCTTCATAGGAAAAGAGATCGATGATGACGGCGGTCATCGGTGCCAGGGAGATCACCAGCAGAGCGATCCCGAGCTTCAGCCGGTAGCGGCCGAAGAACAGCGACAGGTTGTTGCCGCTGCGCTCGAAGATGTAGGCGCAGAGGCTGCCGAGGTAGTCGCTTATGACGAAGTAAGTATAGGTGAAGTAAAAGAGCGGAAGCAGGACGCAGAGCGCGATGGCGTCGGCAACTGTCTGCGTGGGCAGCCCCTGCATCGTGGCATCGGGCCAGAGGAACGGCGCCGCCACCCGGAAGCCTACCATCGTCATCGCAAGGAGGGCGACACGCAAGGCCGTCAGGAGCGGCAACTGGGTGAGCCGGCGCTGCGCTTCCTCGAACGAGCGCTGCCCGGCGAGATACTCTTCGATCGGGACGAACAGGCGCCGGCAGACCAGATAATTGATCCCGACCAGAAGAAAGAGTCCCACCGCCATCGAACGCGGCGCATAGGACCAGGCATTGGCGAAGACTACGAAGACCGACGTGAAGATGATGTCGACACCGGCGGCGGAAAAGGTCCGCAGCAGGTAGCGGCGGCGCAGTCCGGCGATTTCTGCTGGGCTGGCGATGGCCGGCGCGATCACTGGGGCGGTCCCACGCGATACACCACGACGTCGTCGTGATGGCCGCGCACGTCGGTGGTGCCGAGCCGCTCGCAGAAAACCTGGGCGCCGGCGGCCAACACCGTGCTTTCGGCGGCGAGGATGCGGGTGCCAAACTTCTTGTTGAGCTGCTCGATACGCGCGGCGACGTTCACGGCATCGCCCAGCAGCGTGTAGCTGAGCCGATTGTCCGTCCCGATGGTGACGCCGATCACCGGACCGGTATTGAGGCCGATGCGCGTGTGCAGGACGTGGCCGTGGGCGAAGCGGGTCTCGGCCAGCGCCGCCTGGATATCCAGCGCCGCGGCGATCGCGGCGGCGGCGTGGTTCTCCAGCGGTCGCGGCAGGTTGAAGCTCGCGAACAGGCCGTCGCCGATGAAGCTGTTCACGATGCCGCCGTGGCGCTGGATCACCGGGACGACGGTGCGGAGATAGGCATTCAGCACTTCGGCGACTTCCGTGGGCTCGAGGCTCTCCGACAGGCCGGTGAAGCCCGCGATGTCGGTGAACATCAGCGTCGCCTCCGCAGTGGTGTCGATGCTGCGGCCGGTATTGCCCCGGTTGGACAGGATCGAGGTGGCGACCGTTTCACTCACATACTTGCCGAACGTGTCGCGCAGATAGGCCTTCTCCGCGAGGCCTTCCACCATCTGGTTGAAGCGGCTGGCGGCGTGGCCCAGCTCGTCGTTCGAGGTCACCGGCAGCCGCACGGTGTAATCGTTGTCGGCGACGCGCCGCAGGCCGCCGTCGAGGCGCGTGATCGGTCGCGTCAGCGCCTGCGAAATCCAGTAGTACATGAGGAGCGCGCCGACCGCCGACGTCGCAACGTCGGACGAGACCTCGCGGACGAGGCGGTCGCCGGAATAGCTCAGCACGTCGGCGACCATCAGGACCATGGTGGCGAAGGTGATGAACAGAAGCGCCATCGCGACCTTGCGGCTGAAGCGGCCGTTGAAGTGCGAGATGTTCACGCCGCGTGCCCGGAACAGGTGCTGGCACAGATGGTCGAGATAGGCCGCGACCACGAAGAAGGTGAGGACGACGTCGAAGCCCGTACCGACGGTGAGGTTTGCGATGACGTCGGGCCAGGCGACCTGTTGCAGCGTGGCGCCGAAGGTGATGCCCAGCCGATGGGACAGGAGTCGCAGGGCCATCATGGGCGCGAACATCACGCCGATCACGAGGGCCGAATGGCGCGGCAGACGCGACAGCCGGTACTCGATCTCGGCGAAGGCGACGCGACCGGCGATGAAGTGCCGGATCGGCCGGATCAGGAACCAGGCGCCGAGGCCGACGCCGATCACGAGGAACAGGGTCGAGACCGCCAGCGACGGCAGGAAGGCCTGCGGCGCGTCGTTCTGGATGCAGTAGACGACGAGGGTGAACAGGTCGATCAGGAACGGCACCGACATCGCGAAGTAGTAGCGATGCACGAGGCTGGCGGGCACCGCCGCCGGTGCCGCGTCGGTCGATGCGGTCATGCGCCCGTATAATGCGGTTCGGGGCGGAGCGGAATGCCCTGTCCGCCCCGCCGTGACAGCCGTGTCGACTAGGCCGTCAGTTCACGCGCCGTGATCCGGTATTTGAACTTGTCGGGATCCAGCGAATCGAGGAAGCCCGCGCGGTTCTCGGCCTGCGGGTACATCAGGAAGGCGATCGGATCTTCCTTCGAACCCGGCAGCTTGACGTCGTGCGCCACGTTGTAGGCCAGCCAGTTGCCCTCCCAGGAGCCGAACAGCGCCCGGCGTGCCGCAACCACCTTCGGATCGGTCATGGCGAGGTTGGCCGGCGGCTCCTCAAGCACCACCTTGCGGACATCGGCCGGGTCGACCGGCGTCCAGCCGGAGCCCGCGAGCCAGACCTCGGCGCGGCAATGCTGGGCCTTGGAGACGACCTCGGAACCGGCACCCAGTGCCTTGAAGCCAAACTCCGACGGCATGACGCGGATGCCGTAGAGGTCGCGCGCCGGCAGGCCGACGGAGCGGGCGAGCCCGACGAAGAGCGCATTCAGGTCGGCACACTTGCCGTTCAGGTTGCCGGTCCTGATCATCGTCGTGATGTCGCCGACGCCGCAGCCCAGCGTCTTGGGATTGCGGAAAGTGTTCTCGACCACCCAGTCGTAGATCGCGCGTGCCCTGGCGACGTCACCCTGCTTGCCGCGGACGATTTCCTCGGCCGTTTCCTTCACCAGGCCATCGGTCGGCAGGAACGTGGTCGGCATCAGGTTCAGCTTGCGCTCGGCGTCGCTGAGCGGCGCGGCGTTACCCTTGCCGGGCGTCACCGACCGGTTCTGCGCCTGGACCTGCGCCACGATCTCGATCAGCGGCGATTGCTGGTCGGCCGACCATTCGACCCTCAGCATCTCCGCGCCATATTTGGGATCGCGCACGCGCTCGGCGACACGCGCATTGCCCGTCCAGGTGACGTTACCCGGGCGCTGCCAATCCGGCGCCTCGAAGGTCGGCAGCGGGATCCACGCCTTGTTGGCGCCGGCCGTCGGCTCGACGCGCGTCGTCAGCACGTAGGTACGCCAGCCCTTCGGCACCGGCGCGTAAGTCGCGGCCTGCGCCGACGCGAGGCGCGGCACGAGACCAAGGGCGCCGACGGCGAGGCCGGCTGTGAGCATGTCACGACGATTCATTTTGCAATCTCCCCATGGGCAAAAGTTGCCGGGGAGGGAGGTCGTCCCGTCGTCGGGAGGAGCCAGATCCATCCCGGACCAATCCGCGTCGCACGCGACAGCGGCAAGTACCGGAAGGCGCAGGTTTGCAACGGGCTGCCGCGCTCGTCAACGCCTCAGAGGCCGAGATAGGCCTGGCGGACGCGGTCGTTGGTGAGCAGGTCGGCGCCGGGCCCTTCGAGTTCGATGCGCCCGTTTTCCAGCACGTAACCGCGATGGGCGACCCGCAGCGAAGCCATCACGTTCTGCTCGACCAGCAGGATGGTGAGGCCCTCCTCGTTGAGGCGGCGCACGATGCGGAACACTTCCTGCACGATCGTGGGCGCAAGGCCCAGCGAGGGCTCGTCGAACATGATGAGGCGTGGTTGACCCATCAGACAGCGGCCAATTGCCAGCATCTGCTGCTCGCCGCCCGACAGCGTGCCGGCCGCCTGGCGCCGCCGTTCGGCCAGTCGCGGGAACATGGTGAAGACGCGGTCGAGCGTCTGTTTTTCCAGAGCGCGCGCGCGTTTCGGTGTGGCGCCCATCTCCAGATTCTCGAGCACGGAGAGATTGGGGAAGACCTGCCTTCCCTCGGCGACATGGCCGATGCCGGCTTCGCACACGCGATAGGAAGGCCAGCCGGTGATATCGGTGCCGTCGAAGCGGACATGGCCGCGCGCCGGTTTCTCGATCCCGTGGATCGAGCGGATCAGCGAGCTCTTGCCCGCGCCGTTGGCGCCGACGATGGCCACGATCTCGCCCTCGGCGATCTGCAGCGAGACGCCCGCCAGGGCCTGGGCGTCGCCATAGTAGAGGTCGAGGGTCTCGACCTGGAGGAGCGGCGCGCTCATGCGTCCTCCGCCTCGCCGAGATAGACGTCGAGCACCGCCTGGTGCTGCGCGATCTCCTGTGGCGTTCCCTCGGCGATCTTCTCGCCGTAGCTCACCACCACGATGTTGGACGCCAGCGCCATCACGGCGCGCATCACATGCTCGATCAGCAGGATGGTGAGGCCGGTACGGCGATTGAGGTCCTGCAGGAAGGAAACCATCACGTCGATCTCGGTGGGCCGCAGTCCCGCCATCACCTCGTCCAGCAGCAGCAGCTTGGGCTCGGTGGCGAGCGCCCGCGCGACCTCGAGCCGCTTGCGATCCGGCAGAGTGAGGCTCTCCGCCGCCTGGTGACGCCGGTCGTGCAGGCCAAGCTGCATCAGTATGTCGGCGGCGTAGGCGCGCGCGTCGGGCAGGGCGTGCCGGCGATGCAATGCGCCCACCGTGACGTTCTCCAGCACGCTCAGGCCCTTGAACGGCTTCACGATCTGGAAGGTACGGCCGACGCCCGCGTCGCAGGCGAGATCCGGGCGCAGCCCCGAGATCAGTTTTCCGTCGAGGCGCACGCTCCCGGCGTCCGGCCGATAGACGCCCGCGATCATGTTGAAGATGGTGGTCTTGCCGGCGCCGTTCGGGCCGATCAGCGCATTGATGGCGCCGGCCGGCACGTCGAACGAGACGTCGTGCACGGCTCGGAGCCCGCGGAAACTCTTGCCGATGCCGTCCAGTTCGAGCCGCGCGCCACTCACCGCCGCTTCTCCCCGAAGCCGAGGCGTTCGGCGATCCACGGCCAGACACCGGCCGGGCGATACATCACGATCACCAGCAACGCGAGTCCGTAGAAAATCTGCTTCAGGCCGGAGACGTGGAAGACTTCGCTCAGGTCGGTGAAGATCTCGCCGAGACCTGTCAGCACGACGGCGCCGACGATGGGGCCGAACAGCGTGCCCAGCCCGCCGATGATCGGCGCCAGGGTGAACTCGATCGACCGGCCCATGGCGAAGGCGGTCTCTGGAAAGAGGTTGTTGTAGTAGAAGGCGTTCCACACGCCGGCCAGCGCCGTCAGCGCCGCCGAGATCACGATCGCGATCATCTTGCAGCGCAGGACCGGCACGCCGACGGCCTGCGCCGCTTCCGGATCTTCGCGGATGGCCAGCCAGTAGCGGCCGAGCCGGCTTTCCAGCAGGGCGCGGCACAGGATGAAGGCGCCGACCGCCAGCGCCAGGATCACGTAGTAGAAGAGAAGCGGCCCGCCGCGCAGGTTCAGCATGTCGGAGCCGGCATCGACCTTGAGGAAGAGGCCACCCGAGCCGCCCGCCCAGCCCCAGTGATCGAAGGCGATGCGGGTGAACTCGCTGAAGGCGATCGTCAGCAGCGCGAAGTAGACGCCGGCCAGCGAGAAACGGAAGCCGAGATAGCCGACGATGGACCCTGCGGCGACGGCGGCCGCGACCGCGACGAAAACGCCGGCCCACGGGCCTATGCCGTAGTGGAAGAAAAGCCCGGCGGCGATATAGCCGCCCACGCCAGCATAGAGTGCGTGCCCGAGCGAGAGCTGCCCCGCGAAGCCCATCATGATGTTCCAGGCCTGGCCCACGAAGGCGAAGTAGAGGACCAGGATCAGGACCGACAGGCCGTACTTGCCGAGCAGCGCCGGCGCCACCAGCAGGAATACGAGCAGCAGGCCGAGGCCCCAGAGTGCGCGGGCCGGTACGCCATCGGTGAGGCGCGCGAGGAAGCTCACGACGCGCTCCTCATGGGCCGCTCTTGCCGAACAGGCCCTGCGGCCGCAGCAGCAGCACCAGGATCAGGATGCCAAAGCTCACCATGCTCTTCAGCGATGGCTGAAGCAGGAGGCCCGCCACCGCCTCGCTGACGCCGATCAGCAGGCCGCCGGCCAGCGCACCGGTCATGCTGCCCAGCCCGCCCACGATCACGATCACGAACGCCAGCAGCGTGTATTCGGCGGCGAGGAAGGGCGTCACCGGAATGATGGTGATCATCAACGCGCCGGCCGCGCCGACACAGGCGGCGCCGACGCCGAAGGTGAAGGCATAGAGGCGGCGCACGTCGAGGCCGACGACCAGGGCGCCGAGATTGTTGTCGGCGGCGGCGCGGATCGACTTGCCGGTGCGGGTGCGCGTGAAGAAGAGCCAGAGCAGGCCGGCGATCACCACGGCGGTGAGGGCGGCATGCAGGCGCACCGCATCGAAGACGAAGGGGCCGAGCTCGTAGGAATCGAACTGCGACTCCATCTGCACGCCGCGCGCGTCGGGGCCGGCGATGACGAGGCAGGCATTGACCAGCAGGATGGCGATGGCGAGCAGCAGCAGGAACTGCTGGTGCTCGGGCCGGCCGATGAAGGGCGAGATCACGGCGCGCTGCAGCGCATAGCCCGCGCCGAAGAACAGCAGGGCGATCAGCGGCAGGCTCAGCATCGGCGAGAGCTGCAGGTATTCGAAGCCCATCCAGGCGAGATACATGCCCACGACCATGATCTCGCCGTGCGCGAAGTTGACCACGCGCATGACACCGAAGATCACCGACAGGCCGAGCGCCATCAGCCCGTAGACCATCCCGGTCAACAGGCCCTTGGTGATCGCCTGGGCGAGCGAGAGAAGGAAGTCGGCGGTCATTCTTTCAGGCTCCTCTCCGCCCGCGCAGCGGGGGGAGAGGCTGGGTGAGGTGGGTCATGTGCGGCGCTGCGGGCGAGGTTGTCTCGGAAGAGAAGACCACCTCACCCTCCCATTGCTTCGCAATGGGCCCCGCCCTCTCCCCCGTGTCGCGGCAGAGAGGGAAAGGACGAGGGCGGCAAGATCAGGTGCGGCGCTTGTCGTTCCACGGCGGCATCGGGAAGACGAGCGGCGCGGCAGCCGATTCGAGCGGCAGGACGACCGTGGGCTTGCGCTTCAGGTTCTCGACGGCGGTGGCCTTGATGTTGACGTTCTGGCCCTTGGCGTCGAACTGGATCGGGCCGCCCACCATCACGTGCTGGTCGATCTTGATCTTGCGCAGCGCCTCCATCAGGTCGCCGGGCTTGGTCGACTTGGCCGCGAGCCAGGCCTGGGCGGCGATCAGGATGCCCTCGAAGGTGAAACCGCCGTTGAGGTCGAGCTGGTCGTTGGGGTACTTCGCGGCATGACGCTTCTCGAGCGACGCAGTCATCGCCGACTTCGGGTCGAGCCACGGCACGTTCGAGATCATGTACTCGCCGTACTTGCCCATGGTCTTGAGGAAGTCCTGCTCGTAGAGGCCGGGGGCGCCGGGGTTCAGGACGCCCATCGGCTCCCAGCGCTGCTTCACCATTTCCTGGACCAGCAGCTTGGCGTCGTTCAGCCGGCTGACCGGCAGCAGCAACTCGGCCTTGGTGGCCTTGGCCTTGGCGACCTCGACGGAGAGATCCTTGGCCGCGACGTCGTAGCTGATCGTGTCGACCAGCTCGTAGGGCATGTCGAGCTTGGGAAAGAGCGCCTTGATGCCGTTGATCATGGCCGTGCCGAACGTGTCGTTCACGCTCATCAGGACGGCGGTCTTCGGTGTCTTGCCGGAGACCTTGAAGATCTCCTTGTGCAGGGCCAGCGCGCCGGTGATGAGCATCGGCGCCGTCGGGAAGTTGCGCACCACGAACTTATAGCCCTGCTCGGTGATCTGCGGCGCGGCCGCGATGTTGACCACCAGCGGCACGCCGCGCTGCTCGCAGACCTGCGCGATGGCGATGGTCTGGCCGGAATCGAACGCGCCGACCAGGATATGGCAGCCCGCGTCGATCGCCTTCTCGGCCTGGGTGCGGGCCACGTCCGGCTTGGTCTCGGTATCGTAGTTCACGATGTCGAGCTTCACCGGCAGCTTCATGTCGGCGAACACCTCGTTCGCCACGTCGGCGCCGCGCTTGCAGGCCTGGCCGATCTGCGCCTGCAGGCCGGAGGTCGGCAGCAGCAGTCCGACCTTGAGGTTGGCCGGCGCGCCCTGGGCGAAGGCTTCGCGCAGCGGGAGCGGGGCGCCGAGCAGGGCGGCGCCCGCGAGAGTAGTCTGGCCGAGGCGACGGCGAGTGAAGTTGCGGCCGGTCATTGCGGCTCCTCCCTATGGATTTTGCTGGGGCGGACTATAGAGGCGGTCCCGGGGGCATGCTAGGTGGGCCACCATGCTCCACGCCCTTGCCGACCTGAATCGCGCGGCCCCTGCGGACTTCCTCGCTGCCGTCGGCGACACTTTCGAGCTGGCGCCGTGGGTCGCCGAAGCCGTCGTCGGGCAGCGGCCCTTCGCCACCGTCACGGCGCTGCACGCGGCGATGATGGGCGCGGTCCGGGCGGCACCGCGGGAACGTCAGCTCGAATTCGTGTGCGGCCATCCCGATCTCGCTGGCAAGGCGGCGCGCGCCGGTGCGCTGACCGCGGAGTCGCGGCACGAGCAGGCGAGCGTCGGCCTCGACACGCTGTCGGAGGAAGAGTTCGCGCGCTTCCATCGCCTGAACGATGCCTACAAGGCGAAGTTCGGCTTCCCCTTCATTGTCTGTGTGCGCCGCCACACGCGCGATTCGATCCTGAACCAGTTCGAGCGCCGGCTGCGCCACGACGCCGCGACCGAGTTCGCCACGGCCCTGCAGGAGATCGCCTTCATTACCCGGCTGCGCATTGCCGCCAAGGTGACGGGCGAGGGGATGCCCCAGGTCAATGGACGCCTCAGCACCCATGTGCTCGATACCCATGCCGGCCGTCCGGCGATCGGTGTCGCGATCGAACTCTACGAATTCACAGGTGAACGGGCGCATCGCATCGCCACGGCGGTGACGAATGCCGACGGTCGCACCGATGCGCCGCTGATCGGCGGACGGCCGCTGCCGATCGGGCGTTACGAATTGCGGTTTGCCGTCGGTGACCACTTTCGCAGCAGGGGCATCGAGCAAGGCGATCCGCCATTTCTCGACATCGTGCCTTTACGCTTTTCCATTGCCGAGCCGGAGGGGCATTATCACGTCCCGCTGCTCTGCACGCCCTGGAGCTATTCGACCTATCGCGGAAGTTAAGAAACGGAGGAGACCGAATGACGAGCTATAGCGACGTATCCCTGATGATCGACGGTGCCTGGACCAAGGGCGCCAACGGCCGGACGATCCCGGTCATCAATCCGGCGACCGAAGAAGTGATCGGCCAGGTGGCCCATGCCGAAAAGGCCGATCTCGACCGCGCGCTCGAAGCGGCGGAGAGGGGCTTCCAGGAGTGGCGCAAGGTCTCGCCGTTCGACCGCTACAAGATCATGCGCAAGGCCGCCGAGCTGATCCGCCAGCGGGTCGACGAGATCGCGCCGATCATGACCCTGGAGCAGGGCAAGCCGGTGATCGAGGCCAAGGGCGAGACGCTGCTGGCCGCCGACATCATCGAGTGGATGGCCGAGGAAGGCCGCCGCACCTACGGCCGCATCGTGCCGGCCCGCCTGCCGAACGTGCACCAGCTCGTCATGAAGGAGCCGGTCGGGCCGGTCGCCGCCTTCACGCCGTGGAACTTCCCGATCAACCAGGTGGTGCGCAAGGCCTCGGCCGCGCTGGCCACCGGCTGCTCGATCATCGTGAAGGGTCCGGAAGATACGCCCGGCTCGTGCGCCCAGCTCATCAAGGCCTTCGTCGACGCCGGCGTGCCGAAGGGCGTGATCCAGCTCGTCTACGGCGTGCCGTCGGAGATCAGCGAGTATCTGATCCCGCATCCGATCATCAAGAAGGTGACGTTCACCGGCTCGACGCCGGTCGGCAAGCAGCTCGCCGCTCTCGCCGGCGCGCACATGAAGCGCGTGACCATGGAGCTGGGCGGCCATTCGCCGGCCATCGTGTTCGAGGACGCCGACGTCGACCAGGCGGTGAACATCCTGGGCGCCAACAAGTTCCGCAACGCCGGCCAGGTCTGCGTCGCGCCGACCCGCTTCCTCGTTCACGAGAAGGTCTATCCGGAGTTCGTCGAGAAGTTCACGGCCTACGCCAAGAACATCAAGGTCGGTAACGGCCTCGACGCCGACACCCGCATGGGCCCGCTCGTCGCCGAGCGCCGCCTGCACGCGATCGACGGCTTCGTCAGCGATGCCATCGGCAAGGGCGCCAAGGTCCAGACCGGCGGCCAGCGGAAAGGCAACAAGGGTTACTTCTACGAGCCGACCGTCCTCACCGACGTGCCGCTCGATGCCCGGATCATGAACGAGGAGCCGTTCGGTCCGCTGGCGCCGATCTCGCCGTTCAAGGATTTCGACGGCGTGATGAAGGAAGCCAACCGACTGCCGTGGGGTCTGGCGGCCTACGCCTACACCACCAACTCGAAGACCATGGCCCAGGTCGGCGCCGCCTTCGAAAGCGGCATGGTGTCGATCAACCACCACGGCCTCGCTTTGCCGGAAGTGCCGTTCGGCGGCATGAAGGATTCGGGCTACGGCTCGGAGGGCGGCATCGAGGCGCTCGAGGCCTACCTGAACACCAAGTTCATCAGCCAGCTCGGCATGTAAACCGCCGCAGCGTGCGGAAATCGGCCCTCCTCCGATCCTTCGGAGGAGGGCTTTTTCGTGAAAGGCGTCGCTGTCCGAAACGCTACAATGACAAGGCTCGCCTTTTGCCAGCGCCGATCTATACGGGTCCCGAATAAATCGAGGAGCGTTGAAATGAAGCGTAGGAATGTTCTGGCCGCCCTGGGCGGTCTTCCGGTGGCTGCTGCGCTGGGATCGGGTGCGCAGGCTCAGGAAGCCTATCCCGCGCGCCTCGTGAAGATCCTGGTGCCGTTTGGTCCGGGCGGATCGACCGACATCATCTCGCGCCTGATCGGCAAGCAGCTCGAGACCATGACCGGCAAGGCGTTCGTCATCGAGAACAAGCCGGGCGCCACCGGCATGATCGGCACGACCCAGGTCAAGAACGCGCCGGCCGACGGCTACACGCTGCTGCTCGGCTCGACCAGCACGCTGGCCGCCAACTACAGCCTCTACAAGTCGATCACCTACGAACCGTCCGACTTCACGACGGTCGGCGTCAACGGCACCATCGGCAACTTCATGCTGGTGAAGCAGGACGCGCCGTACAAGACGGTGAAGGAATTCGTCGAGTACGCGAAGAAGCAGCCCAAGCCGCTCTTCTCCGGGTACGGCAATGCCTCTTCGCGCGTGCCGGCAGCCCTGTTCGAGGTGACGACCGGTGTGAAGTTCGAGGAAGTCGCCTATCGCGACGCCGTGGCCTCGATCCAGGATCTCAACGCCGGTCGCGTCGACTGCGTGTTCCCCGACCAGGTGGTGGGCGAGAGCTACGTGCGCTCGGGCTATGTGCGCGCGCTGGCCGTGACCTCGAAGGAGCGTTCGCCGCTCTTCCCCGACGTCGAGGCGATCGCCGAGACCTATCCCAGCTACTCGATCATCTCCTATTCGTGCTTCTCGGTGCGCCGGGAGACGCCGGACGACATCAAGAAGAAACTGAACCGACTCATCATGGACGCTCTCTACGAGCCGTCGGTGATGGAACGCGTGAAGCAGCTCGGCTTCATTCCGCCGCCGAAGGACTGGACCATCGAGCAGTGCGATGCCTTCGTGGCGAAGGAGCGCGAGGATTGGACCAAGTACATCAAGCTGGCGAAGATCGAGCCGCAATAACGCGCGGTATTGCGCCGGGCCGGCTGGCCGCTAAGCTTCCGCCCGAATGAGTGGGATTGCACGGCGAAGCTTGCTGGGGGGATTGGTGGCGACCGGTGTCGGGGCGGCAGCCCCGGCACGCGCCACGGATTGGCCCTCGCGCACCGTCTCCTGGATCGTGCCGTTTCCGGCCGGCGGTGGCTCGGACATGTTCGCCCGTCCCGTCGCGGCGCGGGTGGCCGAGGCGATCGGCGAATCAGTGGTGATCGACAATCGCAGCGGCGCCGGCGGGACCGTCGGCACGGCCGTTGCCGCGCGTGCCGCGCCAGACGGCTACACCCTGCTTGTCGGCGACACCGGCCTCGTCTACGCGCCGACCATCTATCCCCGGGCCGGCTTCGACTTCGTGCGGGATTTTGCGCCCATCGCCGCCTTCGGTCGCGTCCCCTATGCGCTGGTCATCAACCCTGCGCGCATCGACGCGGCCAACCTCGAAGCCTTCATCGAACTGGCGAAGAAGGCGCCCGGCAGCATCGACATCGGGTCGGCCGGGCTTGGCACCGTCACCCATCTCGCGATCGGGCTCTTCGAGGGTCGTTCGGGTACCAAGCTCACGCATGTTCCCTATCGCGGTGGTGCGCCGATGCTGCAGGATTTGCTGGCCGGCCAGATCGGCGCGGCCTTCGTGCTGGTGACCGCCGTGGCGGGCCATGTCCGGTCGGGCAAGCTGAAGGCGCTGGCCGTGATCAACCGCCGCCGCGACGCGCTGCTGCCCGACGTGCCGACGGCGCATGAGGCGGGAGTGGCGGAGTTTCGCATGACCACCTGGTTCGGCCTGTTCGCGCCGGTCCGCACACCAGACGCGGTCCTCGATCGCATCCACGCCGCCGTGCAGCAGGCCCTGGGCTCGGACGATGTGAAGCGCCTGTGGGCCGAGCACGGGGCGCGGGTCGAACTCGAGAGCCGTGCCGATTTCGCGAATTTCATCGGGCGCGAGGCCGAGCGGTGGAGCCGCATCGCCAAGGCCGCCAACGTCCAGATGGAGTGAAGCCGATGAAGGTTACGCGACGTGTCACCTTGGGCGGCTTGCTGGCCGCGAGCGCGGCCGGCTCCGCGAACGCACAGCAATGGCGTCCGCCACGGGCGATGAACTGGATCGTGCCGTTCCCGCCCGGCGGCTCGAACGACACGTTTGCGCGCCCCGTCGCCGCGCATGTCAGCCGGACTCTCGGCCAGCCGGTGGTGGTCGAGAATCGCAGCGGCGCCGGCGGCACGCTGGGCGGCATGGTCGTGGCGCGGGCGAGGCCCGACGGCTGCACGCTGCTGGTCGCCAACAGCGCGCAATCCTTCGCGACCGTCGTCTATCCCGATTCGGGCTTCGACCTGCTGCGCGACTTCGCACCGGTCAGCAACATCGCCCGGGTGCCGGTCGGCCTCGTGGTCAATGCGACGCGGCTCGACGTCAAGGATATCGCTGGCTTCCTCGCGGCGGCGCGCAAGGCGCCGGACACGATCAACATCGGCTCGTCAGGTCTCGGCACCATGCCGCATCTCGCGATCGAGTTGCTGCAGCGGCGCACCGGCATCCGGCTGATGCACGTGCCCTATCGTGGCGGCGGACCGGCGTTGCAGGACCTGCTGGCGGGCCAGCTCGACGCGACGTTCCAGCCGCTCAGCACCGTGGCGTCATACGTCCAGTCCGGAAAGCTGCGCGCGCTCGCCGTCGCGACGACCAGGCGCGAGAGCGTGCTGCCCGAGGTGCCGACCTTCGCCGAAGCGGGCGTGAAGGATTTCGAGGTCAGCACCTGGTACGGCCTGTTCGCGCCCAAGGCGACCCCCGCTGTGCCGCTCGACGCGATCCATGCCGCCGTCCAGGCCGCGCTCGCGGAGTCGGACATCAAACGCATCTGGGCGGAGCAGGGCGCCCGCATCGACCTCGAAAGCCGACAGGCCTTCGGCGAGTTCGTGAAGGCCGAGGTCGAGCGCTGGAGCGCCATTGCGCGGACCACTGGCCTGCCGATGGAGTAAATGCCCTCATCCGAGACGGCGGCACCGCGCTTCGATCGCATATGCCCGATTGCGTTTCATTGTCGGGGCCGCAGGCAATCCTCTCTGTCACTCCACCGGACTGCACCGCACGGCGGTCACGTCTAGCAGAAGGTCGGCCGTCTCCTTGCGCACCTGCTGGTGTGACGCACCATTCCAATGCAGTTCGAAGGCATCCTGGTTCGCATAGAGTTCGTACAGAATGAAGGTGTCAGGCTGCTCATGGGGCACGAAGATCTCCAGTCCCAGGGTGCCGGGTTCTGTCGCAAGGCACCGCTTGGCATGAGCGCGCACGTAATCAATGTACTCGTCGCGCTTGCCTGGCTTGGTCTTGATCGTGGCGATGATGGCAAGCTTTTGCATGCGTCCTCCCAAGTTCGTCATCGCATGTTCGACGACCAATGCCTCAAGCGCCCTTTCGGCTGACAGCGGTGACATAGCCTGAGGTTAAAGCACCAGGTTATGAAGTGACAGACCTGCACCGCAGGCAGACAACGCCTTCGGTCAATGGCCGCAACGGGCTCCGCCCGGATCAGGCATCCTCTAGGATGTGGACTACACGGCCAGCCAGCAGCGCTTCGGTCTTGGCGAGCACCTGAAGGCCTGCGTCAGCGCCGACATGGGCTTTGAGATGGTCGATGCTCTGCCATTTCTCGATCACGGCGAATGTATCGGTACCGACCTTCGCGAACGGGCCGGCATCGGCGTCGATCGTGACGCGATACTCGATGCAGCCCTTCTCGGCGTGGACTGCCGGCACGATTGCCTTGAAGTGCGCGAGCACCTCCTCGCGCCGGCCCGGCTTGGTGGTGATGATGGCGATGACATGGATCATTGTGCTCTTTCCCCAGCCCAGCTTACGCGAACGCCCGTTCGACGCCATGTCGGTATGACATCAGCCCGAACCTTCCCGCGGTCCGGCCCTGGGCCGCTGGCTCCCGTCGCTACTCCCTTGCGGCGTACGACGCTTCCGTGAGGAAGCTGATCTTGAGAGTAGGTGGGCCCCCTGTCGAACAGGCGCTTCCAAAGAAGCCTGGCTCTCGAATCAGGTCTGGCCGCCGCCGTTCACCTGGATCATCTGGCAGTTCACGTAGGCGCCGCCGTCGGAGACCAGGAGGCCCAGCACCGAGCCGATTTCGGCGGGCGTGCCCATGCGGCCGAGCGGGACCTTGGCCATCGTCTCGAGGCGGTGATGGTTCGACTCCGCATCGTCCTCGACGTCGGCCGAGATCGGGCCGGGCGAGATGGCGTTGACGGTGATGCCTTTGGGGCCGAATTCCTTGCCCAGCGCCTTGGTGAGACCCCAGACGCCGTGCTTGGCGACGGAGACCGGCGCGCGGCCGGCATAGCCGTGCATCGCGTTCATGCCGGTGAAGTTGACGATGCGGCCCCAGCCCTTCTTCACCATGCCGGGCAGGCAGGCCTGCGACAGCCAGACGGCGGCATCGAGATCGACCGATATGACGCGGCGCCAGTCGGCCTCGCTCATCTCCAGGAACGGCTTGGCCGGCCGAAGTGCTGCATTGTTCACCAGCACGTCGACCGAGCCGAACTTTGCGATCGCCTCCTGGGCGATTCGCCGGCATTCCTCGGGGCTGCCGACATCGGCCATGGCGACCAGCGCTTCGACGCCGAGCGCGGCCGCTTCCTTCGCCACGGACTCGCAGGCCCTGCGGTCCGACGAGCCGTTGATCACGACGTCGTAGCCCATGCGGGCGAGCTCCAGCACACAGGCCCGGCCGATGTTTCGGCCTGCGCCGGTCACCAAAGCTGTTCTCCGCGTCGTGGCCATCTTCTATATCTCCTGCTTCATAGGTTCAGAGGGCGTGACGTGGAGCTCAAGACAATTTCGCTCGGCCAACGCTCTGCGCGAGTCTGGACCGGAGGCACCGGCGAGGCAATCGTGCTGCTGCATGGGGGCTGGGCGGGTGCGGAAGCCTACTGGTCGACCGTGACCGACGATCTCGAACGCACGCATCTCGTCGTGGCGCCCGAGTTGCCGCCGATCCATTCGGCCGACGGCCTGCCGAGCTTCGGCGCCTATGCCGCCTGGCTCGCCGAACTGCTCACCGCGCTCGGCATCGAACGCGCCACTCTCGTCGGCAATTCGCTGGGCGCGACCGTCGCCTGGCGCTTTGCCGGCCAGTATCCCGAACGCTGCGCCGGGCTCGTGCTGGTGAACGGCTACCAGCCGCCGGTCTATTCGAAGATGCTGCGCTGGCTCGCCGGCAAGACACCCATCCGCGTGCTGGCGCGTGGCAATCTGCAACGCCTGCATTTCGGCCGGGATGTGATTCCGCTCGCCTTCCACGACCGCTCGAAGGTGCCGCCGGAGGTCGGGCACACCCTCGACACCTTCACCGCCGCCGACGCCGATCGCGTCCTAGACGTGTTGCTGTCGGGTGAGGAAGCCGCGCCACCACCCAAGGGATCGGTCCTGCTGATCTTTGGTGAAGCCGACCGCTCGCCCGTCCTCGACAAGAACGGCGCGCGAAAGATGCGGTTGACGCTGGAGGAGTCGCGGCTTGTCACGATCCCCGAAGCGGGGCACCTGCCGCAGGTCGAGCGGCCGGATGATTTTCTGCGGGCGCTGCGTGGGTTCCTGAAGCGGTAGGCCAGCGGTACCGACAGTATAGGGAGTCGGAGGAGACGATCATGGCAGCAGGGCATTCCCACGGTTCGCAGGGTCGTTCGCAGGCGACCGGCTCCGCCGCCGCGCAGCACAAAACGCGCCTGAAATGGGCATTCTTCCTGACGGCCTCGTTCATGGTGGTCGAGGTGATCGGCGGCCTGGTAACCGGCAGCCTGGCGCTCATTGCCGACGCGGCCCACATGCTGACGGACGCCGGCGGCCTCGCGCTGGCACTGATCGCCATCAACTTCGGCGAGCGTCCGGCAACGCCGCAGAAGACGTTCGGCTATGTCCGCATGGAGGTGCTGTCGGCGCTGGCCAACGCGGTCGTGCTGCTGGGCGTGACGGCGTTCGTTCTCTACGAGGCCTACGATCGCTTCCTGAACCCGCCCCAGGTTCTCGGCGGGCCCATGCTGGCCGTCGCCATCGCCGGGCTGATCGTCAATCTCGTCAGCATGAAGCTACTCTCGGCCGGGTCGTCCGAGAGCCTCAACGTCAAGGGCGCCTACTTCGAGGTGATGAGCGACATGCTGGGCTCGCTCGGCGTGCTGATCGCCGCCGTCGTGATCCTCCTCACCGGATGGACGCTCGCCGATCCCCTGATCGGTGCTGGCATCGGCCTCTTCATCATCCCGCGCACATGGATGCTCCTGCGCGAGGCGATCCACATCCTCATGGAAGGCACGCCGCCCCATGTCGACCTGACCTTGCTGGAAAAGACTCTGCTGGAGATTCCCTGCGTGACGGCGGTCCATGACCTCCATGTCTGGACCATCACGTCCGGCGTCGATTCCATGAGCTGCCATCTCGTGGTCGCCGACATGGCCCGCTCGCGGGAAACGCTCGCGGCCGCGCAAGCGGCGATGCGCGACACGTACGGCCTCACTCACAGCACCATCCAGATCGAGGATCAGGCGCTGCGAGCGCAGGAAGGCGATTCGCGCATCTGAGGGCGATACGCCCTACACCGCGCCTCCCGACTTGAGCCCGGCGATGGCCTTTGCATCATAGCCGAGGCCGGTCAGCACCTCGTCCGTGTGCTGGCCGAGATCCGGCGTCGGGTTCAGTGCCTTGGGCTGCGGATAGTCCGAGAGGTTGATCGGCTGGCCGACAACTTTGATCTCGCCGAGCGCGGGATGGTGGACCGGACGGGCAATGCCGAGGTGCTGGACCTGCGGTTCGGCGAAGGTCTTGTCGATCGTGTTGATCGGGCCGCAGGGGACGCCCGCCTTGTTCAGAGATTCGATCCAGTGCGCGCTGGTGTTGGTCTTGGTCACTTCGGCCAGCCGCTCGTTCAGCGCCTTGCGGTTCTGCGAGCGCAGCGCCGGGGTCGCATGCTCGGGATGGTCGATCAGCGCCTGCGCGCCCAGCGCCAGCGCGGCGCGCTTCCACATCTTGTCGCCGGCAGCGGCGATGTTGATGTAGCCGTCGCTGGTCGGGAACACGCCGGTCGGGATGCTGGTCGGATGGTCGTTGCCGGCCTGCTTCGGCACTTCGCCCTTCATCAGCCAGCGCGAGGCCTGGAAGTCGAGCATGAAGATCTGCGCCTCGATCAGCGAGGTATGGACCCACTGGCCCTTGCCGGTGCGCTCGCGCGTGTAGAGCGCCAGCATGATCGCCTGGGCGAGCAGCAGACCCGAGGTGAGGTCGGCGATGGGGATGCCGACGCGCATCGGGCCGCGGCCGGGCTCGCCGGTGATCGACATCAGGCCGCCCATGCCCTGGGCGATCTGGTCGACGCCGGGACGCGCCGCGTCGGGGCCGCTCTGGCCGAAGCCGGCGATCGAGCCGTAGATGATGCGCGGGTTGATCTTCGCCACCGTGTCGTAGTCGACCTTGAGGCGATGCTTCACGTCGGAACGGTAGTTCTCGACGATGACGTCGGCCTTGGCGGCGAGCTTCATGAAGATCGCATGGGCCTCGGCGCTCTTGAGGTTGAGCGTCATCGACTTCTTGTTGCGGTGCAGGTTCTGGAAGTCGAAGCCGTGCCGCGCGCCGCCCATCGAGTCGTTGTTCTTGCCACCTTCGGACGGCGGTGGCGGCGGCTCGATCTTGATGACGTGCGCGCCCCAGTCGGCGAGTTGGCGCACGGCAGTCGGGCCGGCGCGATGCGCGGTGAGGTCGAGGACGGTGAGATGCGAAAGGGGCAGGGCGGTCATGGCGTTTCCCTTCGTTCCCTAGCGGCCCTTGAATGCCGGCTTGCGCTTCTCCATGAACGCCCGGCGGCCTTCCTTGAAGTCCTCGCTGTCGAAACAGGCCTCGGCCATCTTGTCGAGCTTCGCATGGTCCTGCTTCGATTCGGGCTTGGCGATCTCGCGCGCCGCGGCCTTGGCGAGCGCGATGGTCAACGGCGCGTTCTGCGCGATGGCGCCGGTGATGCCGTCGACCATGGCGTCGAGTTCGGCATCGGCGGCGACGCCGTGGACCAGGCCCATGTCGTAGGCTTCCTTCGAGGAATACTGCTTGGCCGTGAACAGGAACTCCATGGCGCGCGGCAAGCCAACGATGCGCGAGAAGCGCTCGATGCGCAGGAAGCCGTAGCCGAGGCCGAGCTTGGCGGCCGGCACGCCGAAGCGCGCGCCCTCGTTGCAGTAGCGCAGGTCGCAGCAGGCCGCGAGATTCATCCCGCCGCCGATGCAGTAGCCGGTGATCTTGGCGATGGTCGGCTTGGGAAAATCGTAGAGCGCCTCGTAGCCTTCCTTGGAGATGGCGTCGTAGCGCACCTGCGCCTCGGCATTGGCGCGTTCGCTTTCGAACTTGGAGATGTCGGCTCCGGAGACGAAAGCCTTGCCGCCCGAGCCGCTGACGACGAGGCAGCGGATCTCGGGATCCTGGGCGAAGTCCTTGAGGATGCCGACGAAGCCGTCCCACATGTCGAGCGAGACGGCATTGAGCTTCGCCGGATTGTTGAAGACGACGTGGCCCACCGCGCCTTCGCGCCGCCCGATGATTTTCTGTTCCTGCATGCCGGCAATCCTTCCAATGAGGCGGCGAATATAGCGTGAGCCGGACGATTTGAATAAGGTGAGAGACAACCGGGAGGAATCGTGGCCTCAGTCGAACTGAAGGGCCTTTCCAAGCACTACGGCGCCGCCGTCGCTGTCGACGACGTTTCGCTACGCGTGGAGCATGGCCAGCTCGTCTGCCTTCTGGGCCCGTCGGGCTGCGGCAAGACCACGACGCTGCGGCTGATCGCGGGCTTCATCGAACCCTCGGCAGGCGAAATCGAGGTTGGCGGCAAGGTCCTGTCCTCGCCTTCTCGCACGGTGCCGCCCGAGGGCCGCAAGATGTCGATGATCTTCCAGAGCTACGCGCTGTGGCCGCACATGACGGTGGCCGAGAACGTGGCCTATGGGCTCAGGATCCGGAAGCTCGACCGGGCCACGATCGACTCCAAGCTGAAGGCCATCCTCTCGACCGCGCGCCTCGAGGCGCTGGCCGCCCGCTATCCCGGCGAACTGTCCGGCGGCCAGCAGCAGCGCGTGTCGCTGGCGCGCGCGCTGGTGGTGGAGCCCGAGACGCTGCTGCTCGACGAGCCGCTCTCCAACCTCGACGCCAACCTGCGGGAGGAGATGCGCTTCGAGATCCGCCGCCTGCACGACCAGTATCGCTACACCACGGTCTACGTGACCCACGACCAGGCCGAGGCCATGACCACGGCCGACCTGATCGCGGTGATGAACAAGGGCAGGGTCGAACAGCTCGGGCCGCCGGAAGAGATCTACGCCCGGCCGCGCTCGGAGTTCGTGGCGCGCTTCATTGGCGGCTCGAACGTGCTCGCGGCCACCGCGCTCGACGAAAGCCGCGTCTCGGTCGCCGGCGGCGTGCTGCGTACCACGGGGAGGGCGCTGATCGCCGGGCGGCGGGTTGCCGTCTCGGTGCGCCAGCACGAGGTCGGCATTGCCCTCGAATCGCCACCGGCGGGGCTGGAGAACCACCTGCACGGCACCGTGACGCGTCAGGTCTTCCTGGGTTCGACGCGCGACTACACTGTCGTGCTGGACGACAGGACGGAGCTGCGGGTGACGTCGCCACCCGGCTGCAGCATCGTGACCGGCCAGCCTGTCTGGCTGCACCTCCCGGCGGAGCAATGCCGGGCATTGGCGGAGGAATAACCGATGACGAGGAAGCTGACGCGACGCCATGTGCTTGCCGCCTCGACGGCGGCGGCCGCGGGTTCGTTCATCACGCCGGTGCGGGCGGCGCCACCGGAGCCGACGAAGATCACGCCCGCGCTGATCGAGGCGGCGAAGAAGGAGGGCAAGTTCTCCTGGTACACGTCGGTCGACCTGGCGCTCGCGGAGAAGGTCGCGAAGGCGTTCGAGACCCAGTATCCCGGCGTCAAGATGAAGGTCGAGCGCTCGGGCGCGGAGCGTAACTTCCAGCGCATCGGCCAGGAGTTCCAGAACAAGATCTACAATTGCGATGTCGTGAACAGCTCGGACGCGGCGCACCTCATCGTCTGGAAGCGGGCGAAGATGCTGGCACCGTTCGTGCCGGAGGACGTGGCGCAGTATTTCCCGGCGGCGCACAAGGACCCCGACGGCATGTTCGCCTCGTGGCGCATCACGCTCTGCCCGATCGCCTACAACACCCGGCTGGTGAAGGCCGAGGACGCGCCGAAATCCTACGCCGACCTGCTCGATCCGAAATGGTCGGGCAAGATGGTCAAGGCGCATCCGGGCTACAGCGGCACCATCATGACGGCGACGCAGCAGCTCAGTCGCGACCTCGGCTGGTCGTGGTTCGAGAAGCTCGCCAGGCAGAAGATTATGCAGGTCCAGTCGGCCACCGAGCCGCCGAAGAAGCTGGCGCAGGGCGAGCGGGCGGTGATGGCCGATGGCGGAGAATATGTCGCCGAGGAACTGAAGACGCGCGGCGAGCCTGTCGAGATCGTCTATGCCAGCGAAGGTACGCCGCTGATCACCGGTCCGTCCGCCATCATGGCCAGCGCGCCCAACCCCAACGCGGCGCGCCTGTTCCATGCCTGGTCGATGACGCGCGAGGCGCAGCAGCTCAACATCGATGTCGGCGCATTGCGCTCGGCGCATCCGCAAGCCGTGGACCGCGCCGACATGAAGAAGTTTTCCGACATCAAGCTGATGAAGGAAGAGGCGAACGTCGTTGCCGACCAGGCCGACGCGATCAAGGCCCAGTACGTCAAATACTTCAAGGTGTAGCCCATGCGTCGTCGTCGCTTCGTTACTGCCGTCGCCGCGTCCGCGGTTCTCGCCCCGCTTGGCGCCCGGGTCCTGTCCGCCGCGCCCGCGCCGCAGGCCATCACGCCGGAGCTGATCGAAGCCGCCAAGAAGGAGGGCAAGGTCACCTACTACACGGCGATGGATCTCTCGGTCGCCGAGCCGATGGCCAAGGCGTTCGAAGCCAAATATCCCGGCATCAAGGTCGCCGTGGAGCGCACCGGCGCGGAGCGGCTGTTCAACCGCATCGGCCAGGAAGTCGGCAGCAATATCCGCCGTGTCGACGTGGCCAACAGCTCCGACGCCGCGCACTTCATCGTGTGGAAGCGGCAGGGCTGGCTCGAGCCCTTCCTCACTCCGGACATGGCGGAGAACCTGCCGGCCGACCAGCGCGATCCCGAAGGGGCCTTCGTCAACCAGCGCACGCATCTCTCGGCGATCGCCTACAACACGAAGCTGGTGAAGCCCGAGGATGCGCCCAAGGGCTTCGTCGACCTGCTCGACCCGAAATACTCGGGCAAGCTGGTGAAGGGCCATCCGGGCTATTCCGGCACGATCATGACGGCGACCCAGCAGCTCGCGAAGGCGCTGGGCTGGGAGTATTTCGAGAAGCTCTCGAAGCAGAAGGTGCTGCAGGTCCAGTCGGCCACCGAGCCGCCCAAGCGCATCGAGGCCGGCGAGCGCGCCATCGCCGTCGACGGCAGCGACTATCTCTTCTGGATGGCCAAGGAGCGCGGCGCGCCGATCGAGGTGGTGCATGCGGTCGAGGGCACGCCGCAGATCTCCAATCCGATGGCGATCTTCAAGGCCGCGCCCAACCCCAATGCGGCGCGTCTCCTTGTCGGCTGGATCATGTCGCCCGAGGGCCAGGAGTTCATCGTCAAGGTGAGCGGCCAGTATCCGGCGAACAAGCTGGTGAAGGCCAAGGAAGGCCGGCCGGCGCTGGCGTCGATCAAGACGCTGCCGGAGGACCCTCTGGAGGTCGAGAAGACGGCAGACGAGATCAAGACGCGATACCAGCGTTACTTCAAGGTATGACGCGCAGTCTCGATCTCTCGCGGCCCGTCCTTCTGGGCGTCGCCGCCCTGCTGGCGGCGATGATCGTGCTGCCGGTCGGCTGGCTGCTGGTCGTGAGCCTGACCTCGAAGGAGGGCGGTTTCACGCTCGCCAACTTCGCGACGCTGTTCACCGACCCGACCTTCGTGGATCCGCTGGTCACGACGCTGATCATCGCCTGCTCGGTGAGTGCGATCTGCTGTCTCGTCGCCGCGCCGCTGGGCTGGCTGGTGTCGCGCACAGACATGCCGCTCGCCCGCACCATCCGCACGCTGGTCATGGCCTCGCTGGTCACGCCGCCTTTCGTCGGCGCCATCGCTTGGGAAATGCTGGCGGCCCCCAACTCGGGTCTGCTGAACCAGCTCTGGCGGCTGCTCAGCGGCATGCCCCCCGACGAGGCGGTGTTCGACATCTACAGCCTGGGCGGGCTGATCTTCGTGATCTCCTGCTACACGTTCCCCTATGTCTTCATCCTGGTCGCCAACGCGCTCGACCGCATGCCGGGCGAGCTGGAAGACGCATCGTCGATGCTGGGCGCGAAGACCTGGCAGACCGCGCGGCTGATCACCGTGCCGCTCGCGTTGCCGGTGCTGCTGGCCGGCGCGCTGGTCGCCTTCCTGCAGGCGCTTAACCTGTTCGGCTCGCCCGCCATCCTCGCCATTCCCGCGGGCTTCCACACCCTGACCACGCGTATCTGGAGCCTGTTCCAGTTCCCACCCAAGCCCGAGCTGGCGGCCGCCGCCTCGGTGCCGCTTCTGGTGCTGACGGTCCTGCTGCTGCGTGCCCAGGCGATGGCGCTGGGCCGGCGCGGCTATGCGGTGCTGGGCGGCAAGTATGGCGCGCCGCGGCCCATTCGCCTGGGCTGGCTGCGCGCGCCGGCCGTCGCGCTGGCGCTGTTCGTCCTCGCCATGCCGCTCTTCCTGCCCTACGCCGCGCTGTTCAACTCGGCCTTCTCGCGCGTGGCGTCGCGCATCGTCGGGCCGGAGACGATCACGCTGCACAATGTGAAGTTCACCTTCCTCGAGCTCAGCTCGACGATGCCGGCGCTCAAGAACACCTTCCTGCTCGCCACCGCCACGGCCACGCTGGGCGCGCTGCTGGCGCTGCTGATCGCCTACATCGTCGCGCGCAAGGCGATGCGCGGCTATCGCGTGCTGGGCTTCCTCGCGACCGCGCCGCTCGCGATTCCAGGCATCGTGCTGGGCGTCGGCCTGTTCCTCGCCTATACGCGGCCGCCACTCGCCCTGTACGGCACGCTGTGGATCCTTCTGATTGCCTTCGTGACGATCGAGCTGCCGGCCGCCTACCAGCAACTCGGCTCGGCTTTCCATGCCGTGCATCCCGAGTTGGAGGAGGCGGGCCGCATGCTGGGCGCCACGCGCCTGCGCACCCTGGCCGACATCACCGCACCGCTGCTGCGCTCGGCGGTGATCGCGACCTGGTGCTTCATCTTTGTCGCCACGATTCGCGAACTGTCGGCCGCGGTGATCCTGTTCACCTCGGAGACGAAGGTCCTCTCGGTGCTGATCTTCGATCTCAAGGAAAGCGGCGACGTAGGGGCCATCGCGGTACTGAGCCTGACAATGGTGGCCATCACCACTATCGTGATCGCCGGCGCCAACCGCCTCCACGGCAGGCCTCAGACCAGACCGGCCTGACGCGGCAGGCGCCGCGTACGGAGTCGATATTCACAGATCACGGGAAGGAACCCTCACGCATGCCCTCATGTCGTCATGGCTTGATCGTTCTCCTCGTCGCCATCCTCGCGCTGGGCATGTCGCGTGCCTATGCCCAGCAGATGGTGAGCATCGCCACGGAAGAGGTGAATTTCCGCAGCGGTCCGGGGACGCGTTATCCTGCGGAATGGGTGCTGGGGAGGGGCTTTCCGTTGAAGGTCGTCGGACGACGCGGCGACTGGCTGGAAGTGCGCGATTTCGAGAACGACAGGGGTTGGGTTCTCCGCAAACTCACCAGCAGCACGGCGTATCACATCGTGAAGGTCAAGATCGCCAACTTGCGCAGCCAGCCGACGACAACCAGCCGCGTCATCGGCAAACTCGCCTATGGCGATACGCTGAAGACACTCGAACGCCGGGGCGGCTGGGTGAAGGTCCAGCGCGAGGGACTGCGCGGCTGGATCTCGAAGAAACTGCTCTGGGGATGGTAGGCGAGCCCGTTTCGGGCGTCAGTCGAGGATGGCCACTTCATCCACGGTGATCGGCTTGGCGAGCAGGCCGAGTGCCTCGAGCGTGGCGATCGTGGATTCCCAGCCGGCGCGGGTCTGCTGGCCGGTCGGCGGGCCGGAAAGCTGTTGGGAGACGGTCGCCATGCTGCGGTCGACGTAGCGGGGGGCGAGTCGCGGGAAGAGGCGGGAGAAATGCAGGGCGGCGTCGCCGGGCCGCTCGCGCACCGAGTTGTAGCCCTCCTGCACCGCCTCCTCGATCTTGCGGGCGATCTCGCGCTTCGCGGGGTCCGCCCACGCCGCGTCGTTGACGATCAGGTTCAGGCTGTAGGCCTTCACGCCGAAGTCGCTCAGCCGGATCATGGTGATGCGGCGACCTTCGGCGATCAGTTCGGAAGGCGCCATCTCGTCATAGTCGATCAATGCATCGACCTTCTTCTCGACCAGGTCGTAGGCGTTCCAGGTGACCGTCGTCTCCTTGATTTTGCTGCGGTCGAGCTTGTTGGCGGCGAGCAGGGCGCGGAACTCCTCGTTGGTGATGCTGCCGGGCACGAGGCCCAGCGTCTTGCCGTAGAGGTCGCGCGGATGGGCGATGCGGTCCTCGCCGCGCGTGTAGATCACGGTCGGCGTCTTTGCGTAATAGACCGCGAGGCTCTTGACCGGCACGCCCTTGGAACGCCCGATGGCGGTGGCGATGCCGCTCGAGGAGCCGATCCAGTACTGCTTGCCGGAGCCGATCATCTCCGCCGAGGAGATCGCGCCCTGGGTTTCCGCGAAGGTCACTTCCAGGCCGCGCCGCTCGAAGGCACCCATCTCTCGCGCGAGATAGAAGCCGCCGAAGGTCGGCAGCGCCTTCCAGTCGAGCAGGATTTCCACCTTCTGCAGCGAATCCGGCGCGGGCTGCGCGAAAGCAGGCAGCGGGGACAGCAGGGCCAGGGCGGAGGCGAGCACCAGGCGGCGGCTCGGGAGCATGGACTTCATCCTGAAATGACGGGCGTTCGAACGATGATACCGGAACATGTCATAACGAAGTCGGGGTGGGGGAGCGATTTCGCAGGCGCCGCGTTTTGAGCGTGTGAACGACCCCGCCCCCTTCGTCCGCGTCAGGCGGTTACTGGTCGAAACCGTCGAAGGCTTCATCGACGACGATGCCTTCAGCCGCGGCGCCTCGATCGCCTATTTCACGCTGTTCTCTTTGGCGCCGACGCTTCTCCTCGTCATCGCGATCGCCGGGCTGATCTTCGGCCGCGACGCCGCCCAGGGCGCGATGGTCGACCAGTTGAGCGGCCTGATGGGGCGTGAGACGGCGGAGGCGCTGCAAGCGATGATTCGCAGCGCCGGAGACCGCATGACCGGGATGGTGGCTACCCTGATCGGGCTGGTCACGATCTTCCTCGCGGCCAGCGGCGTGTTCGGCGAGGTTCAGTCGGCGCTGAACGCGATCTGGAAGGCCAAATCGACCCGCTCGACCCTGTCTCGTCTTGTGCGTGCGCGGATGGCCAGCTTCGGGCTGGTGATCACGCTGGGCTTCGTCCTGATGGTGTCGCTGGCGCTGAGTGCGGCGCTGACGGCCGTGGCTCGCTTCCTGAAGCACAGGTTTCCGGTTGCGGAGTTTGCCGTGCAGGCGGCGGACCTCGCAATCTCCATCGTGCTGATTTCCGGCCTGTTCGCCGTGATGTACAAGGTGCTGCCCGATACGCCGATCCGCTGGCGCGACGTGGCGGTGGGCGCGCTGATGGCGACCGGCCTGTTCGAGGGCGGGAAGTACCTGATCGCGCTGTATATCGGCCAGACCGACGTGGCGACGAGCTTCGGCGCGGCCGGCGCTCTCATCGTGCTGCTGCTGTGGATCTTCTATTCCACGCTGATCTTCCTCCTGGGCGCGGAGTTCACGCGCGCCTGGACCCGCATCTACGGCGCGCGCTGTCGCGATCCGGAGTCTCGCCCCGCGCTCTAGCCGCTGACGGCGAAGGCGACCAGCAGCGCCACGGTGCCGCCCAGTCCCAGCAGGACCGCCAGCACCGGGATGTGGCCGAGGAATGCCAGCGCCATGCAGGCGAGCACGAGGGTGATGTGCAGCACGGCGAACAGCACCAGCCGGCTGAAGCCTTCGTAGGTCTCGCGGTGATCGCGGAGTTCCTGGACCGGCGTTTCGGGTGGGGTGTCGACGGAGGTTGCCATGACGACTCCTGTTTGTATTCGAACCTGTTCGCCGAACGCTCCGGCCGGCCGGGCGTTGCGCGCGGGACGGGCGGCGCGGCACCGGTCAACCGGGGCGTCCGCGGACTTGTCGAACGAAGTTTGCCTCGCCATACCTGAGGGCATGAAATCCGCTTTCTCTGCCCTGCTGGTCCTCCTCCTCGCGGCGTTTGCCACACCCGCATCGGCGCAATCCTACGAAGAGCAGATGCGACAGGCGGCGGGCGCCTACGAGCGCAAGGACATGGCGACGGCCGTTCGCATCTGGAAGGTCTGGGCCGCCAAGGGCGAGGCCGAGGCGCAGACGCTGCTGGGGGCCATGTACTGGAGCGGCGAAGGCGTGCAGCGCAATCTCAACGAGGCGGCGCGCCTCTATCTCGCGGCCGCCCGACAGGGATATGCACGGGCCCAGAACAATATCGGCTTCATGCTGGGTTTCGGCGAGGGGGTCCCTCCGCGCGACGACATCGAGGCCTACAAGTGGATCAAGCTGTCGATCGACCGTTATACGGCGAAGAACCAGGACCGGCTTGATCAGGCCAGGAAGGATCTCGCGACGCTGGCGGCGCGCATGAACCCTGCGCAAATCGCCGAGGCGGAAAGGCGAGCGAGAGCGTGGAAGCCCACTCCCAAGTGAGGTAAGGTTTCCCGGCCACGCGGCGGTCACGAGCGATGCCCCGACGTAGGCCCTACAAGAAGGACCTGATGACTCGACCCTCGGTCGCCGCGGCTTTTGCCGCTTCATTGCTTTTTGGCGGGATGTCCCAGGGCATCGCCGGCGATCGGCCGTGGGGTGCGGGCGCGCACGCGACGGGCGAGGCGCGCGCGGCCGAACGGCTTCTTCTCGGCCAGGAAGTGCCGCCGCTCCACGACCAGCCATCCGTCCTCGCGGGCCTGCGGGACCACTTGAATTTCGTGGAGATCGCCTCGATCGATGGACTGCTCGAACGCAGCCTTGCGATCGAGATCACGCTCCCCCAGCCGCTCATCGCCATCGCCGCCAACCTTCCGCCGCCGGTCTCGACCGGGCCCGTGCCGGACGCGGTCATGGCGCAGGGAAGCGCGGTCGCCGACAGGCTGCTGGGCGACGGGCTCGATGACGAGCGGCTTCAGGCCTACCTGCCGTTCGAGCGCCGGATCGGCGTTTCCGGCACGATCACCGGCGGATCGCTGACGGCGTCGGCCGTGGCGGCGGGCGTCCCGGCGCCGGCCATGCTCGAGGCCCTGCAGGCGCTCGAGACCTCGGTCGACCTCGCGAAGGAAATGCGCGACGGCGACCGGTTCTACGTCCGCTACGAGCGGACCTTCACCCAGGGTGGCGCGCCGCTCGATGTCGGTCGCGTGCTCTGGATGGAACTGCGGACGCCTCGCGGCGTGATGGCGATCCATCGCTTCCGCACGCGCGACAACAACGAACGCTTCTGGATGGCGAGCGGCCAGTCCGCGACCCTGCCGTCGTTCCGACTTCCCCTCGATACCGTGTCGATCTCCTCGGGCTTCGGCCTGCGCGCCGATCCGTTCGACCAGCCGCCGCCGCGCCATGCCGGCAAGCCGCAGGGCGCCGGCGGTCCGCTGCGCGACCGGCCTGCGCTGCCGCCCGGCCTGCCGACCGGCGGGGCGCTCGACATGCCGCGCGCCGCCTCAGGCTTCGCGCCCGCCGCGCCGATGCCCGGCCTCTCGTCCTATGGCGGTTCTTCCTACGGCGGATCGCGCGGAACGCAGGCCTACGCGATCGCGCCGCGCCCGTCGCGCTCGCTCTTCATGCACGAGGGCGTCGATCTGGTCGCCTCGGCCGGAACGCCGATTCGCGCCGCCGCCGACGGTCTCGTCGTCGGTGCGGCGCCGAACGGCCGCTACGGCAACTGGGTCCGCATCGAGCATGGCGGCAAGCTGGCCACCGTCTACGGACACATGCTCGGTTTTGCGCCCGGCCTTCAGCCGGGCATGACGGTGTCGCGCGGCGACGTGATCGGCTTCGTCGGCAGCACCGGCCGCTCGACCGGCGCCCATCTCCATTTCGAGCTTCAGGTCGACGGCAAGCCGGTCAATCCGGTCACCCATCCGGAACTGAAGCGCGCCCAGTTGCGCGGGCCCGATTTCGAGCGTTTCCGCAAGCAGGTCGCCGCCAGTCTGGCGGAGCGCGATCTCGAAGCGAAGGCCGCCGCCTCAGTCGTCGAGTGATCTGCGCGCCTCGAGCGCGAAGGCCTCCTCCGGCGACAGCACGAGACGGTGGCAGCCGACCAGGGCGAACCAGACGATTCCCGCGGCAAACCAGGCGACGACGCCCAGCACGCCCGAGACGAACACCGGATCGAGCAGCTGATAGACCAGCGTGACGGTCGCGATCACGATGGTGACGGCCGCACCGGCGCGTCCCAGCGGCGAGCGATAGGGGCGCGCCAGGGCCGGCAGCCGTGCCCGCAGCACCAGGAAGCTCACGGCCTGCAGCAGGTACGAAAGCATGGCGCCGGCGACCGCCATGTTGAGCAGCATCCCCTGGATTACCGCACTGCCCTTCTCGGCGCCCATGCCGAACCACAGGGCGAACAGAAGGCCGAGCGCGACGGCGGAGCCGGCGACCAGCGCGATATACGGCGTCTTGTGGCGCGGATGGGTGATCGACAGGAAACGCGGGAAGTAGCCGGCCCGCGACAGCGAATAGATCTGCCGGCCCTTGGCGAAGAGGATGGAGTGGAAGCTCGCGATCAGGCCGATGCAGGCGACCAGTGCGAGGAGCTTGGCGAGGCCGCCGCCGAAGGTCGCGCGGAAGCCGTCGAGCAGCGGCTCGCCGGAGCTGGCGAGCTGGAAGCTCCCGGGCGCGACCGAGGCGTTTAGCCAGACGATGAGGCCGGCTGAAACGAAGAGTGTCAGCAGGCCGGCGACGATGCCGCGCGGGATGTCGCGCGACGGCTCCCGGGCTTCCTCGGCGGCGAGCGGAAGCTGTTCTATGGCGAGGAACAGCCAGACGGCGAAGGGCAGCGCTGCGAGCGCGCCGTGCAGACCGAACGGCAGGAGCGATCCACCACCCTGCGGCAGTTCCACCGGCTTGCCGTCGGCGCCGGCGCCGATGTTGAGCGCGTGGCGGCCGAAGTCGGCGACGGGAAGCGCGGAGATCCAGAACACGGCGAGGCACGCCAGCGAGGCCAGCGTGATGACGACGGTCACCCTGAACGAAAGCTCCACGCCCAGGACGTTGAGCCCCACGAACACCACGTAGGCGCCGATCCAGTAGGCCGGCAGCCAGGCGGCCGGCGTTTCGAACACGGCCGCGAGATAGGTGGCGAGGAACGAGACAATGACGGCGGGCGTCAGGACATATTCGACGTTCTCGCAGAGGCCGGTGACGAAGCCGCCCCACGGTCCCATCGAGGCCCGCGCGAAAGAGTAGGCGCCGCCCGTGTGGGGCAGGGCCGCCGCCATCTCGGCGATGCAGAAGACGAGGCCGAGATACATGACCGCGATGACGCAGGCGGCCAGCGCGTAGCCACCCCAGCCGCCCGCCAGCAGGCCGAGGTTCCAGCCGGAGTAGTGACCCGAGATGACGGCGCCGACGCCCAGCGCCCACAGCGAGAAGACGCCTGCATAGCGGCGCAGCCCGCGACGGGCGAAGTAGTCGGACGTCACGGACTGGTAAGGTGTCCCCGGGAGGCTCATCTCGCGACACTCGTCGGGCGCGGCGCGGCGAGTCGCCGACCGTTATCGGGCTTCGCTCAGTCCCAGGCGGCGTCGACGATCTGTCCGGCCTCGGAAAGGACCAGCGTCAGGCGGTTGGGCTCGTACTCGTAGCTGGGAATGCCGTCGGTGGGACGGATGATGCGCAGCGGGTAGGGAAGATCCTCTTCCTTCACGATGTTGCCGGCGGCCTGGCCGGCGGGCGCGGTAGCACCCTTGGCCTGGAAGTACTTGCCGAGGCACTTGGCGCAGTCTTCCTTCGGTGGCGCGACCTCGGAGAAGCCCGGCAGGGCCTTGAGGGTGACGGCGTTATAGCCCGAGCGGACGCGGATGCCCTTGTAGGGATGGCCGTGGGCGACCGGCAGGATCGCCTCGACGACCATGAAGGGACCGAGCGGAGCCATGTCGGTGGGGGCACTGGCCTGGAAGATGAGATCGAGCATGCCGTCGATGCCCTGGCCGCGGGTGATCGGCAGCAGATGCGGCTCGCCCCAGGCGTTGGAGGTGACGAGGCCGCGGGCGCGGATGATGTCCATGCCGCCGGACCGTTCGGAGCGGATGAGTTCGACACTGGTCACGAACATCACCGGGAAGGGTCGGCTGCCTTGCGGACCCGGCGCACCACCACCCGGCGTGGGGCCGGCATCCTTCGGGGTCGACGGCGCCATCTGTTGCTGCTGGGCGCCAGCGGTGAGACCGCCCAGCATCGAGCCGGCCGCGATCAGGGAGGCGAGGGCAAAGAGTTTCTTGACGGTCATGACATCCTCGAAGGCTGTGCGGCGCCGTCGCCGCTCGGGATAGGCACAAGTCTGAAGTCGTTCGAGCGAAGCGGCCTACCAGTTGTGCCAGCCATTGTGCCAGCCGTTGCCCCAGCCGCCGTTGCCCCAGCCGCCATTGTGCCAGCCATTGTGCCAGCCGTTGCCCCAGCCGCCGTTGCGCCAGCCCCAGCCGCGGTGCCAGCCGTTGCCCCACCAGGCGAGCGTCTGCTCGCGGTCGATGGCGACGAAGGGTTCGCCGTCCTGGCGATATTGCTCGATGGCGCTGGTGACATCCGTGCGGATCGACTGCAGGCGCTCCGCCACCGAACCTCGCGTCGAGTCTTCGGGACCCGCGGCCGCGGTAGCCGAAGCGTCGGCGGCCGCGAGGCCGACCGAGAGGCCGAGCGCGCCCGATGGCAGAAGCTGCGCCAGCGTCCGGAGGGTACGACGATCCTGTGACATGCTTTCTTCCTCTTGGAGAAGGGCCGAAGCCTGCTTTGGAACGAGCGGGCTTGGCAATGGAAACTTGAGTGAACCTCTACGATGTCGTCAGTCCCAGGCGGCGTCGACGATCTGTCCGGCCTCGGAGAGGACGAGGGTAAGGCGGTTTGGTTCGTACTCGTAGCTGGGGATGCCGTCGGTGGGGCGGATGATGCGCAGCGGGTAGGGAAGATCCTCTTCCTTCACGACGTTGCCGGCGGCCTGGCCGGCGGGGGCGGCGGCACCCTTGGCCTGGAAGTACTTGCCGAGGCACTTGGCGCAGTCTTCCTTCGGTGGCGCGACCTCGGAGAAGCCCGGCAGGGCCTTGAGGGTGACGGCGTTGTATCCCGAGCGGACGCGGATGCCCTTGTAGGGATGGCCGTGGGCGACGGGCAGGATCGCCTCGACGACCATGAAGGGGCCGAGCGGGGCCATGTCGGTGGGGGCGCTGGCCTGGAAGATGAGATCGAGCATGCCGTCGATGCCCTGGCCGCGGGTGATCGGCAGCAGATGCGGCTCGCCCCAGGCGTTGGAGGTGACGAGGCCGCGGGCGCGGATGATGTCCATGCCGCCGGAGCGCTCGGAGCGGATGAGTTCGACGCTGGTCACGAACATCACCGGAAAGGGCCGGCTGCCCTCGGGCGAGGGCGCGCCGCCGCCCGGCGTGGGGCCGGCATCCTTCGGCGTCGACGGCGCCATCTGCGGCTGCGCCGGCTGCTGCGCATTCGCGGCAAGGCCGGACAGCATCGAGCCGGCGGCGACCAGCGAGGTGAGGGCCAGGAGCTTCGTGCGCTTCATGAAATCCTCGACGGCTCTGAGGCGGGTGAGCCGCCCGTGACGGGAAGGGAAAGGGCAGCTTCGGCGGAGGCCAGCGCGGCCGGACTGCGTCCGAGGCGGTCGTAAGCCTCGAGGATCAGGTCGGTCGGCACCATCTGGGTGAGGGTGCAATAGGAGGTCACGGTGCCGGTGAGGCTGCCGTTCTCGAACAGCTTGTTCACGGGAGCGCCGCCGCCGCACACCGAGAAATACTCGCAGGACTTGCAGGCTTCCACACCCGCGGTGATGTCGCGGTAGAGCGGTGAGGTGATGCAGGTGTCGCGAATCTCCTGAAGGGACTGGAAGTTGATGTTGCCCAGCAGGTAGTCGCTGTACTCGGCATTCTTCAGTCCCAGCAACTCCGGGCTGAAACTCGAAACATTGCCGTGGCTGTCGACGTTCAGCATGGCCAGCGGTTCGGTCTGGATGTTGCGCACCGGTACGCCTTCGGGCCGGAACATGCGCGGCAGGGCGAGGTCGATCTCGCGCAGGAAGCGGACACGTCCGCTCTGGCGGGCCCGGTGCCAGAAGGTGCGCAGGAACGCCGCATACCGCCGGCGCAACTCGGGGCCGTGGAACAGGCTCGATACGTGGTCGCCTTCGGATTCCTCGACGTTGAAGCAGATCTGGTCGATGCCCTCGGAAAGATAGAAGTCGAGCAGCTCTTCGGGCTGGTCGAGGCTTGTGTGCGACAGGACCGAGATGACATGGAACGGCACGTCGTTCTCGCGCAGGCAGCGGATGCCGCCGATCGTCTTGTCGAACGTCCCCTTGCCGCTGCGGCTCTTGCGATGCAGGTCGTGCAGTTCGCGCGGCCCGTCGAGGCTCACGCCGACGCCGACGTTCCAGTCCTTGAAGAGCGCGCACCAGTCGGCATCGATCAGCGTGCCGTTGGTCTGGAAGGAATGCCTGACGTGGACCGTCGACGGCCGCATTCGTTCGATCGTCGCGAAGGCCTCGCGATAGAAGGAGACGGGCACCACCAGTGGCTCACCGGCATGCCAGATCACCGTGATTTCGGAACAGGCCCAGCCCGACGCGAAGATCTGCTCGAACAGCCGCGTCACCGTCGACTGGGCGATGACGTGCTTGTTCGAGCGGTCGGGCAGATAACAGTAGGTGCAGGCGATGTTGCAGAAGGCCGTCGGCTGCACGACCACCATGCCGATTTCGGGCGTGGCGGTCATGGTCACCAGTTGTGCCAGCCGTTGTGCCAACCGCCGTTGCCCCAGCCGCCATTTCGCCAGCCGCCGTTGCGCCAGCCGCCATTGCCCCACCAGGCGAGGCGCTGCTCCGGGTCCACGGCGACGAAAGGCTGCCCGTCTGCACGGTACTGCGTGAGAGCGTCGGTTACGTCGGTGCGCAGCGAGTGCAGCTGCTTCTCGACGGAAAGGCTTTGCGGTTCAGGAGGCGCCGTGCCGGCCGCGGCATCGACGGCGGCGAGGCCCGCAGAAAGGCCGAGTGCCCCGGATGGGAGGAGGTGGGCCAACGCACGCAATGAACGACGACTCTGATTCATGTGGTCTCCCCCTGAGGCAGCCTACGTTAGTCAGACCCGCGAACCATTCGCAATTCAAAAAGCGTCTTCGACGACACTGGCTCTTGAAATCCGGAAGTCGCTTACCATCTACTTTAAGTGCTTGGCGGTCGAGAGATCGTCAGGTGTCTGCCGAGGTGAGCCACGGATGTAATGGTGACCGGACGGCGGACGGGATTACGATCCCGACCCGGCCCCGCGCCTGAAATGGCGGCGGGGCTTTCTTTTTTGCGGATATTGCCAAGCGGGACAGGCCGGTATGGAGTGCCCCGCATGGACGAACCGCAACCTGAAGCGCATTTTTTCGCCAGCGACGGTCAGACGCCGAACAATCCGGTGTTGCCTCTGCTCGTCTATCGCCATGTCGTGCCGATCGGCGCCTCGGCTGACGTGGCCCTTCGGTTCGAGACCATGTTTGCCGCGAATGGATGGGGCGACGGGTGGCGCAACGGCATATATTCCTTCCTGCACTTCCATACCTCGACCCATGAGGTTCTGGGCATCGCCGCCGGCCAGGCCATCGTGCAGTTCGGTGGAGGCAAAGGGCGTGCCCTTCAGGTACAGGCAGGTGACGTGGTGGTGCTTCCCGCGGGAGTCGGACACCAGCGCCTACAGGGAACCCACGACCTGCTTGTCGTCGGTGCCTATCCGCGCAACGGCCGCTTCGATCAGAAACGGCCGGGCGAGGTCGATGCGGAGAAGGCGGTTCGCGAAGTCGCGAGGGTACCTCTGCCGGAGAAGGATCCCGTCCACGGTGTGGACGGGCCCTTGAGGACGCTCTGGCGCTGACTAGTTGATTCCGTAGCGGGTGAACTGACGGTCGACGCCGGGCATCAGCGCCCGCGCGGCCGCCTTGTCGGTCTCGCCGTTCTTCACGTCGCCCTTGGCGACACGCACCAGGCCCCGGCCATAAAGAGCAAGCGGACGATCCGGATCGGTACGCAGGGCGGTGTCGTATTCGCGGAGCGCGATGTCCTTCTCGCCAAGCTTGAGGAAGATGAAACCCCTCGTTTCGCGCGTCTGCACGTTGTCGGGCTGCAGCTTCAGCGCCTCGTCGCAATCCGAAAGCGCCTCGGCCAGATCGTGGCCCGCGACCATCCGGGTCAGGCAGCGATTGTTGTAGGCCCACGACATCCGTCCATCGATCTTGATGGCATTGGTGTAGTCCGCGATGGCCTTCTCGTAATCCTGGCGGGCAAAGTTCGCGTAGCCGCGATTGTAGCTCGCCAGCGCATTATGAGGCTTCAGTTCGAGCGCCTGGTCGAGATCGGCAATCGCCTTGTCGATGTTTCCGCGCATGGAAAAGATCGCCGCGCGGTTCACGAGCGCATCGACATACTTCGGATCGATGGACAGGGCCATGTTGTAGTCCGTGAAGGCGCGTTCCATGTCGCCCAATCGCGCGTTGACGAGGCCGCGCACCATGAAGGCGCGAGGATTGTTGGGCGCCAGTTCTGCGGCGCGGTCCAGATCGGCCAGAGCGCGGCCGTGTTCACCCACCGACGTGTAAGCGTTGCCTCGCAGGATCAGCGTGTCGACATTGTCCGGCACGAGGGCCAACGCCCGGTCGAAGTCCAGAATGGCTCGGCGCATATCCGCTTTGCGAGTCGCGATCAAAATGCCGCGATCGACGTGTGCCAGCGCATTGCCGGTGTCGAGCCGGATCGCTTCGTCATAGTCCGACAGCGCGCGCTCGACATCGTCGATAGCATGATTCGCAATGCCGCGCTGCAGGAACTGGTTCGCATTGAGCGACGACGTATTCGTGGAGTCGTCGAAGAGCTTGATCGCGGCACTGTAGTCCGCCGATGCGCGCGCCTGGTCGCCGACAGCACGATAAGCCTGACCGCGGTTAAGATGGGCGGCAGCAAGCTCACGCCCCTTCAGAGTCTTGCCGTCGATCGCCACAGTGCAGGCGACGATGCGGGTCGCCGGAGGCGTATCGTCCTTGTCGACGCAGAGAGGGGTCGGGGTGGAAGCAGCCAAGGCGGCCTGCTGGTCGCTTTCGCGAGCCTGAACGCCTGAATGGCTCGTCAGAGCGACTAAGGCTGCGGTGCACACGGCAGCGCCGGTGCGCCGCCAGTTTCGATCGCGTCTCATCGCCACACTCCTAATGAAAAAACTCCAGCTGTTCGGCTTGTGAGGGACCAACGACCTGAAACTATCTATCGTTGCGCGACGGGACCGGGGTTAAATCTGTGATCGGGTGGGAACCTGTTCCGCAAACCAGCTGGTGTACCGGAGGATCGATGTCTCGCTTGTCAGTTCTGGGCACTCTGTTTCTTTCGCTGATCGTCCTCGGCCCCGCCCAGGCCCAGAATCAGGGAACGCCATACTGGGTGACCTATGCCTACGATGCCTCCTCTGGCGCGTGGGGACTGAGCTGGGGGCGGACAGACCGCCAAGCCGCGATCAACGAGGCCTTGTCGCGCTGCGCCAAACCCGGCTGCAAGGCAGGTAACGTCACCCTCGCCCGCTGTATTGCGATAGCGCAGGGGACACAGAAGGGGCCGGGCTTCGGCTCCGGCAACGACGCCAATACGGCCAAGGCGAATGCCTTGCGATTCTGTCAGCAGGGTCCTGCCGGCTCCACGTGTGAAGTCACGGCCTGGCGCTGCGGCGGCAGCTGATGCAATCGGCTCACGACCGACGGGTGAAAAGAAGATCCTGCTGACGGGTGGGCATGGCCTCGACGCGCTGCAGCTTCGCGGGTCGGCGCCAGCGCAGGTACCATTCGAGTTCGTAGTCGTTCTCGATGGCCCAGGCGGTGAAGCCCGCGGCGCGCATCCGGTCGAAGACGTCGCGCCAGGCCTCGAAATCGTCGTCGGGGCTCGCCTCCACCACGATGTCCATCGTCGCGGGATAGCGGGACAGCTGTTCGAGCAGATGGCGGAGGATCGGCGGTTCGGCACCTTCCACGTCCATCTTGATGAGACGCAGACGCGCCAGTTCGTCGGGCTTCAGGATCTCCGCCAGCGGCAGGGCTTCGACCGACGCCATCAGCGTCCCGCCGCGTGAAGCGAGCGTGGTGGCGGCGCCGATATTGCCCTCGTTGATCTCGTAGAGGTCGAGCGTGCCGGGCCTGTCGGACACGGCGGCATTGACGGCGCGCACGTTGGATGACGAGGGATTGGCCGCGAGGTTGCGTTGCAGGAGCGCGAAGGTGCGCGGCGAGGCCTCGATCGAAACGACCTTGCCCGTGGCGCCGACGCGGGAGGAGGCGAGGAGCGTGTCGTAACCGATGTTCGCGCCGATATCGACGAAGACGTCGCCGGCCGAAAGGTTTTGCTCGATGACGCACGAGACGTCGGGTTCCCACACGCCGAAATAGAGGATCATGCGCTGGATCAGGTCCTGCGGATTGCAGTGCAGGCGGGCGCCAAAATAGGTCGTGGCCAGATGCTCGGGTGCAAGGATGCGCAGGGCCTTGTTGTAGGCGCGGAAGCCCAGCCGGGCGGCCGGCAGCGGCAGGCGCCGCAGCGTACCCATGACGGTCTTGTGGAGGAGCTGAATCATCTCCGTCCTCTATAGCGTGTTTTGCGCGGCCTGTTCCGCAGGCCGCGGGCGGATTTCTTGACGACGAAGCCGCATGAGGCGCACCGTCGGGTAAATTCATTCGTGGTGAGGACCCGCCCCAATGCCGCTTTCCGTCAGGCCCCTTTCCCATGCCCTCGGTGCCGAGGTGAGGGGCGTCGATCTGGCCCAGCCGCTCAGCAATTCCGAGTTCGATCAGATCCACCGCACCTTCCTCGAGAAGGGCATTCTGCTCTTCCGCAACCAGAAGATCACCCGCGAGCAGCACATCGCCTTCAGCCGCCGCTTCGGCGAGCTCGACAATCACGATTCCCTGCCGCGCGACCGTCATCCCGACTATCCCGAGCTTCTGCTGGTGACCAACATCCCCGAGAAGGACGGCAAGCAGTCGGCATCCAAGTACACCGGCCAGCAATGGCATTCCGACATGTCGTTCACCCCGGTGCCGTCGCTGGGCTCGCTGCTGCGCGGCATCACCATCCCGCCGGTGGGCGGCGACACGATGTTCACCAACATGTACCTCGCCTACGACACGCTGTCGGAGGGCATGAAGAAAATCGTCGAGGGGCTGCACGGCATCCACACCGGCGGTCGCAAGGTCGACGATCCGAACTCCGACCGCGAGAAGGAGCAGAAGAAGATCAATCCGCCGATCGCCCAGCCGGTGGTGCGCATGCATCCCGAGACCGGCCGCAAGGCGCTCTACATCGGCGAGAAGGTCTCGTGCTTCGTCGACATGACGCCGGAGGAGAGCCGGCCCCTGATCGACTATCTGGTGCGCCATGCGACGCGGCCGCAGTTCGTCTATCGCCACCAGTGGCAGCAGGACGACATCATCCTGTGGGACAATCGCTGCACCATGCACATCGCGCTCGGCGACTACCAGGAAGGCGAGATCCGCCACCTCGAGCGCACCACCGTTAAAGGCACTCCGTCGGGATATTACCTGCAATGAAGCGTTCTTCCTTCCTGCGCGGCGCCGCCGCCCTCGCGATCGCGCCGTCCGTCGCACCCGCCATCGTGCGGGCCCAGGGCGCCTATCCCGACAAGCAGATCCGGATGGTGATCCCGTTCGCCGCGGGCGGCACGACCGACCTGATGGCGCGCGCCGTCGGTCAGCATTTCGCGCAGGCCTGGGGCCAGCCTGTCGTCGCCGATAATCGCGCGGGCGCCAACGGCGTCGTTGCGGGCGAGATCGTCGCCAAGGCGCCGGGTGACGGCTACACGCTCAGCGTCGTGGCAATGGGCCACGCCATCAATCCGCTGATCTACAAGAAGCTGCCCTATGACGGCGTGAACGACTTCACGCCGATCAGCCTGCTCGCCACGTTTCCGCAGCTGGTGCTGGTGCATCCATCGGTCAAGGCCAACACGCTGCCCGAACTCATCCAGCTTGCGAAGACCGCCTCGCCGCCGCTCACCTATGCCTCGGGCGGCAACGGCTCCTCCCAGCACCTTGCAGGCGCGCTGTTCGCCCACATGGCGAAGCTCAACCTGACCCATGTCGCCTACAAGGGCGGCAATCCCGCCCAGCTCGACCTGATGGCCGGCAACGTCAACATGATGATCACGCAGCCCAACTCGAAGGATCTGATCACCACCGGCAAGATGCGCGCGCTGGCCGTCAGTTCGGCCAAGCGCAGCCAGTATTATCCGGAACTGCCGACGGTCGCGGAAGCGGGTGTGCCCGGCTACGAATCGGTCGCGTGGTACGGGTTGCTGGGGCCGAAGGGCATGCCGCCGGACCTCGTGAAGAAGATCGCGGACGAGACGGTGAAGGCCTGTGCCGGCGAAGGCGCCAGGTCGATCGTCGCCGGGCAGGGCGGCGACATGGTCGCCGGCACGCCCGCGCAATTCGCCGACTTCATTGCGGCGGAGCGCAAACGCTACGAAGCGATCGTTCGCGAAGCCAACATGACGGTCGACTAGGCAAGCCGATCAACGCGTGCCGGCAGGGGGTGCCTGCCGGGTCGTGTCGGACCCGACCCCGGGCTGACCCGCGCTGGGAGCACCCGGCGCGGACGGGGCCGGGCTGATCGTCGAACCGCCCGGAAGCGGCGACGATGGCGGCGGAACGGTCGGCGACGTGCCGGCGGGCGCCGGCGAGGTAGACGCGCCGCCGCTGCTCGCGCCGGGCCCGCCCGATTGGGCGTGAACAGTGCCGGCGATGGCCCCGCAGGCAAGTATGGCGATCAGGGTCTGTCTGACCATCGGGTCCTCCAGGAGTGTGCAGGACTAAACCGCCGGAGGAAGCGGGCGTTGCATGGCCGAGCCAAAAGCTAGATCGGCTTGCCTTCGCTGGCGGCCCAGCGCGCCATCAAGCCGTTGCTCGGCTGGGTATGATCCATGACCTTGCGCGTGGTTTCGGCGCCCGCGACCGGCAGGCCTTTCGGGTCGAGCAGGCCGGCCTGCACGAGGACGGACGCCTGGTCCCAGTAGATGTGCTCGTGAGCCACCTTGCCATCGACGAATCGGACGATGGCTACCAGCGGAATTTCGACCTTGCGCCCGGTCGGTGCGACACCCGGCAGCATCCAGTCGACTTCGCTTGTATGGGTGAAGCTGAATACCATTTCGTCGACGATCTGATCGGCGCCGATCGTGCGGCTCACCGGGACGAGGGCCGTATCCGGGGGATTGTTGCCGATGAAATGGTACTTGTAGAAGCGCTTGAGCTGATCGTGTCCGACGCCGCCGGTCATGGTCGGGACATGGTTCACGTAGGGCGTCGCAACCATCGTGGCCATCGTGGCATCTACGTCGCGAGTCTCGAATTCATGGCGGCAATGGGCTTCCCAGAGAGCGGCGAGGTCGTGAGCGGGCATTGTGGCTGTCCCCTTTCATGCTGAAAGGGGACAGCCTATCGCGTTCGCACGGACGATTCCCGGCGGATCAGAGCGTCGCGGCCAGTGCGGCGAGCTGGTCGGCGCAGATCCCCCAGCCCACGTGAAAGCCCATCTTCTCGTGGGCCTCGCGGTCCTCGACCGTCCAGTGGCGCACGCGCGCGGTGTAGAGCGTCTTGTCGCCCTGCTTCTCGAAGGTCAGGATCACCGTCATGAAGGGCTTGGCGGAGGGCTGCCACGCTTCCGTGAAGGCGTCGGTGAAGACCAGCCGCTCATTGGGCACGACTTCGAGGTAGATGCCGCGGTTGGGTATGTCCTGCCCGTCGGGCCCGCGCATGACGAACAGGCTGGAGCCGCCGGGACGGACATCCGTCTCGACCACCGGCGTTTCGTAGGGCTTGGGCGCGAACCATTGTTTCAGCAGCGCGGGCTCGGTCCAGCAGCGATAGAGCTTTTCGCGCGGTACATCGATCAGGCGGGTCAGTACCAGTTCGCGGTCGTTCTCGGGCGTGGCGGTCATCTCAGGCTCCTCGTGAGGTCGTTCTGTCCCGAGGACGAACGGTTCCGACCCGTCCCGACACGAGGATCGAACTTTATTCGAACGGTCCGTATGACCCAGGCGTCACGCCGCCATATTCGTGGCTGACGCGCCCGTTCCATCCGTAGCCGACATAGCCGCCGGCGGCGTCGTACAGGGAGTCGAAGCCCTCGAGGAACATCCGGCCGGTGTTCACGAAGACCGTCGCATCGCGCACCACGACGACCCGCTCGGGATGGAGCGGGTTGCCGCGGCGCCCGGTCCGGAATTCGTAGAAGGCCGGCTGCGGGCGCTGGCGGTCGGGCATGAAGAGTTCGATGCGCGTGTCCTCGGGAACAGCCCGGCCACGCGCGAGGCCCGATCCCGCGGGCGGCGAGAGGAACATGTAGTCGATGCCGGTGTCCATCAGCAGCGTACCGCGGCCCGACACGCCATTGACCGAAACGGTCATGGGCGCGCCGTTCCAGTCGGGAACGCCCGGCGGATGGGCCTTCGGCGTCAGCTTCACGAACGCCATGTGGCGGGTGAGAGCCGGAGTCATGCCGAGATGCACGCCGGTGCGGGTGATGACATAGCCCGGCCGCACCGAATTCACCGGTCGACCGGAGGCGAGCGACACCAGGCTCACGAAGGGGTTCTTGGGTGAAGCGTCGCCGGCGGTCGCCTGCGCCGCACCACGGTCGAAGCCGATCCCCATGAAGCCGACGTTGCGCGGCTCGGATTCCGGCCGGCAGTCGCGTGCATGTTCGAGGCAGGTGATCCCGGTCACGCGCAGCACCTGCACGCGCGCGGTCGCGACGGGCGTGTGGGCGTCGCGGCGGATCACGACGTCCGTCATCCAGTGCTCACCCGAAAGGATGCGGCCACTGCTGTTGTAGACGAGCCGGCCCGGCCCCTGCGCGACATCGCCCGGTCCGGGGATGAAATGCTCGGCCGAAACGACGATGCCGGTCGAGCCGGTGTCCATGCCGAACAGGCGCGGCCGGCTGCCGTTGAGGCTGAGCCAGACCTGCGGCACGTGCGACATCGAGATATGGCCGTTGGCGAAGGGAATCTCGATCGCCTCGAGCCCTTCGTAGGCGCGCCACGGTTCCTGTGCCCGTGCGCCGGCCAGTGCCGATACCGAAAGCGCGAGCGTGACGACGACGATCCGGAGAAGGTGCGACATGGGCATGGGTTTCCGCAGGCGGCGGCTCAATCGGGGAAATCGAAATCCTGGTCTTTGGCCGTGATGCCGACCTTCCCGAAATAGTCGGGGCCGAGCAGGCTGATCGGCTTGCCGGCGCACTTCAGGGAAGCAACCTGCTTGCCGTCGCGCTCGATGGCGACGCCCGCCTTCTCCTGGATCTCGCCGCGCGGTCCCCATTTACCGATACCGGTAAAGAGCACGAAGCCGACTGATTTCGTCGCGACGCGAAGCCACGCCCCGCCGCCGCCGGCGAAGGGCACGGCTTCTCCCGTCGCCGCCTGGGGAGGCGGGATCTGGGCCGATGGCAGGGTGAGGTCGAGCGGATCGTTCGAATCGGGCTTGCCGGTCCGGTACTGGAGGTAGCCCTTGGTGGGGCTGGCATCCCGGGACGCACAGACGGAAATCATCTTCGTGGGACTCGTGCGGCACGAGAAGACGACTGTCTCTGCAGGCGTGCAGAACGATGTCTGTGCCGCCTTGGCGGGCGCGGGAGGTGGCGTGGGGGAAGAGGGCGCGGGCGCCGCAAGCGGCGCCAGCTTTGCGGAGGCTATCAGAACAATGGTTTCGCTCTTCTTGCAGTCCGGATCGCCCTGGCAGGAAGCGGCCATGACGCGCGCCGTTTTGTATGTCAGCGCCAGGCGCTTGCCCTTCAGCGCCTTCTCCTGGGCGCAGAGCTCGAAATCCGCCGCCTCGTCGAACTTTGCACCGCGATCGTCCTTCAGGGTGATGCCACAGGCCACGTCGCCGTTCTGAAACTCGATCGGAGTCCCGAAGGCGCGCTTCTTCAAGCCGCCGACGGTGACGGTATCCTGCGCGACGGCAGGCAAGGCGGCCAACGTGAGAAGGGTCACTGACCCGAAACGCAGGATGGGAGAGAACAAGCCGGACTCCGAGGCTGAAATGGAAGCGCCTCGTTATAGGTGACCGCACCCGTATTGTCGCGTGACCAACGCAAAAGACCCGCTCCATCATCGACGGGCGGGCCTTACGAACTCACCGTTACATCCGCGGCTCAGTCCGTGCTGGTCGATCAACGTCGCATACCGGGAATGGTTGCCGGAGACGGGCGCGTCACAAGATGGACGCAACTAATGGAGGGCCCGCCTCGTTGATCGCCCATGACCAACAGCAGCACCCTCGAGGAGATCAGCCCCTATCTTGTTCTGGGCCAGGCCGACGACGGCGGAGCGCCGATCGTCGAGACGGCGCGCGCGCTGCACGACCTGATCGTCACGTTTCCGCCGCAGGGTCACTATTCGGTGCGAACGGTCGATGACGAGTGCGGGCCGGCCATCCATTGCGCCTTCGAGCGCAAGGGTGACGCTGACCGGCTGGCTGCAGCCGTCGGCGCGATCGAGGTCGCGCGCTACGAGACCTACCGCAGCGAGCGCGCCTTCTTCATCGACGACAAGTCGACCCGCGCCATCCGCCGCACGCTGGAGCGGCGGCGGTCGACGGCGTCGAACTAGAGAATTCCGAACAAGCGCGCGACGCGCTGGACGGCGCCCCAGGCCGGATCGAGAGTGGCGAACGTGCGCGCCATCTCGTTCGCGTCGTTGAGCAGCGTCTTGAGCTTTACGTCGCTGGGCTCGTCCTTCTCCGCTTCCAGCCGCGCCTCCTCGAAGAGGGCACGCAGTTCGCGCATTTCCTCGGTGTAATCAGCGTCGATCGCCTTCACCGAATCGGCGAGGGCGGAGGCAAGGGTCGGATCGTTGGCTTTGTCGGTCATACTCTTACGCTGCTTTCCTGGATCGATGAGCCTCGATGGCCGCCCACAGGGACGATGCGGTGACGGGCATGTCGATATGCTTCAGCCCGGTATGCGGATGGATCGCGTCGACGATGGCATTGATGACCGCCGGCGGAGCGCCGATCGCACCGGCCTCGCCCGCGCCCTTCACGCCCAGCGGATTGGTCGTGCACAGGCTGTTGTGCATGTCGAACTTCACGTGCGGCACCACGTCCGCACGCGGCAGGGCGTAGTCCATGAGCGAGCCGCTCATGAGCTGGCCCGAATCGGGATCGTAGATGGTCTTTTCGGTCAGCGCCTGTCCGACACCCTGGCCGACGCCGCCATGGACCTGTCCCTGCAGCAGCATCGGGTTAAGCGCCGTGCCGAAATCGTCCATGATCGAATAATTCAGGATCTCCAGCGTGCCGGTGTCGGGGTCGATCTCGAGTTCGCAGACATGGCAACCGTTGGGGAAGGTCGCGGCCTGCGGCGTGCGCGTGAAGGCGTCGTCGAGGCCTGGCTTGCCGCCTTCGGGCACATGCTTCGGGTCCTTTGCGGCGCGCGCCACGTCGAACAGGCTCATCGTGCGGTCGGTGCCGACGATGCGGAAGGTGGCGTCGGCATATTCGATGTCGCCCACTGCCGCTTCCATCGCGGAGGCGGCGACCAGCTTGCCCTTTTCGATGATGTTGTCGCTCACGCCCAGCACGGCCGCGCCGGCCACCGGGATCGAGCGGCTGCCGCCGGTCATGCCCTCGGGCGTGAAGTCCGAATCGCCCTGGACGATGCGGATGCGGTCTGCATCGACGCCGAGGCGTGCCGACATGATCTGGGTGAAGGCCGTCTCATGGCCCTGGCCGTTGGTCTGCACGCCGACGAACACGGTGATCGTGTCGTCCTCGTTGAACTTCGCGATGGCACTCTCCGGCGCGCCGCCCGAGCATTTCTCGACATAGGTCGCCATGCCCATGCCGCGCCACTTGCCCTTGGCGAGCGAGGCGGCGCGGCGGGCGGGGAAGCCCTTCCAGTCGGCCTTCTCCATGCCCTTCAGCATGACGTTGTCGAAGTCGCCCGAGTCGAAAGTGTCACCCAACGCCGTGTTCCACGGAATCTGGTTCGGCTTCACGAGGTTGCGCTTGCGGATCTCCGCCGGGCCGAGACCGGTCTCGCGGCCGATATGGTCGACGAAACGCTCCAGCAGATAGGCGGCCTCGGGCCGGCCCGCGCCGCGATAGGCATCGGTCGGGACGGTGTTGGTCATCACGCCCTTCACGTTCACGTAGATCGCGGGCGTCTGGTAGAGGCCAGCCAGCATGCCGCTGCCGGCCATGGTCGGGATGAAGGCGCCGAAATGGCTGAGATAGGCGCCGAGCGCGGCGTGCGTCGTGACGCGAAGGCCGAGGAACTTGCAATCCTTGTCGAGGGCCATCTCCGCAAGCGAGACATGGTCGCGGCCCTGCACGTCGGAGAGGAAGGCTTCCTGGCGATCGGGAATCCACTTCACGGTGCGCTTCAACTCGCGGCTCGCCCACACGACCAGCGGATACTCCGGGTGCACGAAGATCTTCATGCCGAAGCCGCCGCCTACGTCGCCGGTGCGCACGCGCAGCTTGGGCTGGCCGATCTTCAGGATCATGTCGGCGACCACGGGACGGATGACGCTGACGCCCTGGGAGGAAACCCAGAGCGTCGAGCGGTCGTCGGCCGGATCGTACTCGCAGATGGCGCCGCGCGGCTCCATCGAGTTCACGACCAGCCGGTTGTTCACGATCTCCAGCTTCACGACGCGATCGGCCTTGGCGAACGCTGCCTCGGTGCGCGCGCGGTCGCCCATTTCCCAGTCGAACACCAGGTTGCCCTTGATGTGGTCGTGGACCAGCGGCGCGCCGGGCTGCGCCGATTCGAAGGTGCCGACCGTGTGAGGGCGGGGGGCGTAGTCGACTTCGATGAGTTCAGACGCGTCCTTGGCCTGCTCCAGCGTCTCGGCGACGACCAGCGCCACCGGATCGCCGACATGGCGCACGCGGTCCAGCGCCAGCATCGGCCGGGGGGTCTCGCCGCGGGGCGAGCCATCGCGGTTGGTGACGGGCACGAGACAGGGCAGGTCGCCATAGCCCGCCTTCTTCACGTCCTCGCCCGTCAGGACGAGCAGAACGCCCGGCGCCTTCTTTGCAGCCGTTGTGTCGATGCTCTTGATGTCGGCATGAGCGTGAGGAGAGCGCAGGACGTACGCCCGCGCGGCCGGGCCTGAGAGCTTGGTGTCGTCCGTGTAGCGACCACCGCCAGTGAGGAGCCTCGGGTCCTCGACGCGGCGGACCGACTGACCAATGCCGAACTTCGCCATCAAATTCCTCCGTGTTGTGCGGAGGTTAGCCCGCCGAGAGTGCGCTCGCTACAGGATCGTCCAGACGAAGCCGGCCATCACGACGAGGATGCCGGCACCGAGGCCGAGCCAGGTTCCTGCCGTCGGCACGCGAATTTCCGGTGGGGGGAGCGTCGTTTCGGGTAACTCGTCGAGGTTCTTCAAGCTCTGTGCCACGACAAACCTCACTTGACTGGTGGCGGAGGAACGCCGGTGCGATCAGGACGTTGCCTGTGCGGGCAGGAGCAAAATGCAAATCCAGGAAGACGACACCGGAAAGACCGAGGCGGTCGTCGACTACGTGGCGCTCGCGCCGGGCAGGGTCGTGGGCCGGTACGAGGTCCTCGAAGTGCTCGGTCAGGGCGGCTTCGGCATCACCTATCGCGTGCGCGACACGCAGCTCGACCGCGAAGTCGCATTGAAGGAGTACCTGCCGCCGGCTTTGGCGATCCGGCAGGACGGTGCGTCTGTCCTGCCCCGGTCGACGGCAGCCGTCGAGGATTTCTCCTGGGGCCGCGACCGCTTCGTGGCGGAAGGCCGGACCCTGGCCAACCTGCACGACGCGCCGGCCATCGTGAAGGTCTTCGACTTCATCGAGGCCAACGGCACCTCCTACATGGTGATGGAGCTGGTGCACGGGGGCACCCTGGAGGACAGGATCAAGGAGAAGGGGCCGCTCCTGCCTCCCGAAATCGACACGTTTCTGCCGCCGTTGCTCGAGGGACTGCAGCGCGTCCACGCGACGGGATATCTCCATCGCGACATCAAGCCGGGCAACATCCTGCTGAATGAGGCCGGCCTGCCGACACTGATCGACTTCGGCGCGGCGCGCCTGGCGATCGCCGGCCGGTCCTCGACCATGACGGCGATCTTCACGCCGGGCTATGCGGCACCCGAGCAGTTCACCACCGGCAAGCAGGGCCCGTGGACGGATATCTACGGTCTGGCCGCGACCCTGCATCATGCAATCACCGGCAAGGCGCCGCCCAGCGCCTTCGACCGTCTGCTGGAGGATACCTACCAGCCGCTGGCTGGCCTGCAGCTCATCGGCTATGCGCCGCAGCTGCTGGCCGGCATCGACGCCGGTCTCACGGTCCGCTTCGACGATCGGCCGCAGTCGATCGCCGCATGGCGGGCGCTGCTCGGTGGGCCGATGGCGGATTCCAATACGACGGTGCTCATGCCGCAGCCGGTCGCCCCGCCCATACCTCCCACGCCGCCGACACCTCCGACGCCTCCGACACCTCCCAGCCCGCCCACGGCGCTGGCTGTCTCGCCGCGCCCCAGCCGCCGGCCGGCGGCAATCGCTGCGCTGCTGATCGCGGTGCTGGGACTGGCCGGCGGGTACTACTTCCTTGGCCGCGCACCGCAGCCGTTGACCCCCGTCGAAGCGGTGGCTGCCGTACCCTCGACCGCGCCCGCCACGGCGCCGGAAACCGATTCGGCCGATACGGCGCGCGACGGCGAGCAGGCGCTCCAGCTCGTCCCTGCCGATCGCCAGCGCATCCAGGCCGTGCTGACTTCGCTGGGCTACGACACACGGGGTGCCGACGGCACCTTCGGCCAGCGCTCTCGGGAAATGATCGCGGCCTGGCAGAAAGCGAAGGGTCAGGCGGCGACCGGCTATCTCACGGCCGCCCAGGTGCCGGCCCTGTTCCGCGAAGCGCCCCCCCAGGCGGCGACGAGCACGCGGCCGGCGGGCGCGACGCCGCAAACCTCGTCCGTCGCATCAAGAGCCGCCGGCTCGCACGATGGCGTCTATGGCGGCGGCCTGTCGACCAGTGGCATGGCCGATCTGCCGGGTGTGGTGACGGCCGAACTGAGCATTTCCGGCGACCGGCTGATCGGCCGGGTGATCCATCCCGGCTGTGGTGCCTCGTCGATTACGCTTTCGGTGGCGGCGTCCGGCGAGATCAGCGGCAGCGGCCGGGTGTTCGAGAGCCAGGATTGCTCGATGGCGCCGTTCACGGCAACCGGCAGGGCCGCCGGCAACAGCGTCACGCTGGAAATGCGCACCACCGCCGGCACGATACGGGGAAGCCTCAGTCGACGCGGCGGCTAACGGCGCGTTGTCATTGTGGCGCCGCCATGGCAGAGGCTTGCCATGACCATGAGCCGTTTCCTGAATGGCGCCGAGGCTTCGCGCCAGTACGGGGTACTGGCCGGCCATTACGCCGCTTCCCTGATGTGGACCGACCCGCTGGCCGACGCCGCCGCCGACGCGTTGCGGCCCTTCGGGGAGTCGTGGTGGCCGATGGTCCTCAAGGCACTCGATGCCGGCGGCGCGGCGATTCCGGACGCGCCACCGGCACTGGCGGTCCTCATGGCAGCCTTGCCGCCCGAGCCCACGGCAGAAGAGTGGACGGCGATGGAAGCGGGTCGCGCCGCGATCGCACGCACCGGCAATTCCGCCTCGCTGGTCGTGCAATGCGCGTCGCTGGTGATCGACGGCTGGTCGCCACCGGTGGGCATGTCCTCTAAGCAGGCGATCCGCCGGCTGGCCGAGACCGGCGACTGGTGGCTCAAGCTGCACGCGCCCGGCGGCCTGCGCCGCGGGGCCGAAGGGTACAAGGCCGCGCTGCACGCTCGCCTGAGCAATGCTTTCCGGCGCCGCGCCGTGCGCGATACGGGTACATGGGATCGGCGTGCCTCGGGTGAGCCGGTCAACCAGAGTGATCTTTTCGTCCAGATATCGGCCTTCACCGCGGTGATGCTCGAGGGGCTGCACCGCATGGGCTATCGGCTGACGCAGGCCGAGAAGGACGGCTACTACGCGTTCTGGCGCCATGCCGCCGCCGTGCTGGGTCTGCACAAGACATGGCTCGGGATGATCGACGCCGAGCGGTGCGCCCAGTTCTGGAGAATGTGGCTGCTGGTCAATCCGCCGCCTGACGCCGAAGCGAAGGCTCGGGCGGAGCGGACACTCGACGAACTCGCCCGGACAGGGGGCGGTGCCGCGTTCCTCGATCGCGCCCTGCTGTCGGGCATGACGCACTGGCTGCTGGGCCGCGACGTCGCGCAGGGGCTGGGTATGTCGAAGGGTCCGATGACTTATCTGCTGCCGGCGATCTATCCGCCGACGTCGTTCCTGTCGCAACGCCTGGGCGGAAGCCGAGAGCGACGTCTGGCGCGGACGGTCGCGGCGCTGGCCAGGTCGTAGCCAGCGCCGCTGCCTTTGTCTTGAGACGTTACTTCTTCGGTGTGATCGCGACGACCAGGACCGACGTGTCGATGGCCGTGAGATTGTCACCGGTCTTGACGCGCGGGAGCTGTGCGCGGCCTTCCGCCGTCGCCGCCGTATAGGTCTGGACCTCGCCGCCGCTCGGATTGACGACCGAGATGGTGCCGGCCGAGGGGTTGACGCCCGTGACCCACCAATTGGCGACGGTCTGCTCGGCCTTTGCGCCGGCAGCGCGGTCGCCCGACGAGGCGGCGGCGGTGACGCTGAGGTCGCGGTCGCGCGGCGTCTTCGCGTTCGGGCCGGAGAGCACGAAGGTGAGCTTGTTTTCAAAGGCCGCCGAGACGACGTCGCCGACCTTGCTGGTGTCCATCTTCACACCAGGGCTGACGCTCGAGGTCAGCGAGCGGCCGGCCGGACCGGTGAATGTCACGGTGCGCTTGGCCGGATCGATGGCGGTGATGGTTGCGTCGATGGAATAGGTGGTGACCGTCGAGATGCCGACGATCGGCTGGCTCTGCGCGAACGCGGCGCCCGTCGTGACGAGCGTGCCGGCGATGGCTGCGGCAACCAGGAAGCGTTTGGTGAACATTGACTCTCTCCTCCGTTGTTTGACGACGCTAGCATGAGGTTTGGCGGATTTTCCATCGCCGGCCTGTTACGTTGAGATTGAATATGTTCAATCTTCGAGTGCCCGCTTGACCATCGCCTACCTTGCCGTCGACGGCCTGGAAAACCAGTTGCGCGAGGAACTGGCGCGCCACGGCGTCGAGGTCCGCGCCACGCACGGACGTCTCCTTTTGTCGGACGCCGCGCCGGTCTCCGCAGCCTGGGCCGCCAACGTCTGGCACGACTGCATAGAGCTGCCGGTCGCGTCGATCGGCACCGCGGCAAAGTCCTTGCGCGACATCCAGCGCAATTGGGCAATGTACGCGCCGCTCCATCACCGCCGCGCCGCCCTCATCCAGGAGAAGCTGCCGCACGTCTCGTCGAAGCCCGTGGTCTTTCCGGCTGCGGCCCCTGCGTCGCCACTGGGGTCGTGGACCCTTCTCGCGCCCGACCGGATGCTCGCGGCGGCATCGTGCAGTTCGCCCTTTGCCAACGGCGAGGTCGAGCTGGTCGAGGACAAAGTCGGTCCGCCGAGCCGCGCCTATCTGAAACTGTGGGAGGCGCTGGTGAGGTTGCGCCGCTGGCCGCAGCCGGGCGAGCGCTGTCTCGATCTCGGCGCCTGTCCCGGGGGCTGGACCTGGGTGATGGCGAAGCTCGGCGCAAACGTCATCGCCATCGACAAGGCGCCTCTCGATCCCAAAGTGGCCGCCATGCCGGGCGTCGAATGGCGAGGCGAGAGTGCATTCGCACTCGATCCCGCGAGCGTCGGTCCGGTCGACTGGCTGTTCTCCGACGTGATCTGCTATCCGGCGCGCCTGCTGCGGCTGGTCGAGCGCTGGCGGGCATCGGGGCTGGTGAGGAACTTCGTCTGCACCATAAAATTCCAGGGCGAGACCGACCATGAGACGGCCGCTGCCTTCGCGGCACTCCCTGGTGCCGAGGTCTTGCATCTCCACAACAACAAGCACGAACTGACGTTCATGCTGGTCACGGCGTCATGACCGGGTGCGCCATGCCTGGCGGCGCAGGAAATCGGCGACGTGGGCGCGGAAGCTGTCGATGAACTCTCGCACCGGCAACGATGTCCGCTGTGCCGCCGGATAGAGCGCCGCGAACTCGAATTCGATGCGCGGCTCGAAGGGCCTGACGACGATGCCGCGCGTCGAATACTCGTGCGCTGTGAACGGCTCGCAGAGCGTGACACCGACCCCCGATGCCACGAGGGCACAGGAGATCTCCGACAGCGGCGCCTCGATGCGCTGGACCCGGTTGACGCCGTGCTCGGAGAACATGCGGTCGATGCGGAAGCGCGACAGGCCGGAACTCCCCAGCGAGACGAAACTCTCGCCCTCGAAGTCCTTGGGCCGGAGCCGCGCCTTGCGGGCGAGTCGATGCCCGTGCGGCAGGACCGCGACATAGGGCGCCTTGGGCATGAGTTCGGACCGGACGGCGGCATGTTCGAACGTGGCCTCGGCGAAGCCCAGGTCGCTTTGGCCGTGGACCACGCCCGTCATGACCGCGTGCGACACCAGGCCGGAGAGCACGAGATCGAGGCGCGGCCGCTCGGCGGCGAACTGTCCGGCGAAGCGCGGGAGGAAGCCGTTGGCGATCGCCGGCAGGGCGGCAATGCGCAGGAAGCCGGTGCGCCGCGTCCGAAGCTCGGTCGCCGTCCTGGCGATGTGTTCCAGGCCCACGAAGGTGCGCTCCACCTCGGCATAGAGCGACAGCGCCTCGCTGGTCGGCACCAAGCGGGTGCCGCGGCGCTCGAACAGGGTCAGGCCGACATGATGCTGAAAGTCTCGGATCATCCGGCTCACGGCCGGCTGGCTGACGTTCAGCAGGTTGGCCGCCGAGCCGACGCTGCCGGCTAGGATCAGGGCACGAAAAGCTTCGATCTGGCGAGGATTCAGGCCGCGCATGGGGCAATATAACATTTTGTTAAGCAAGCGCCGGCGAAATCGGATTTGACGCCGCAATACCCGCGCGCCGAACATTGTCATCGGGGAATCACGGCAGGAGGGGATAGTGAAAAATTTGATGCGTGTCGGCGCCCTTCTCGGGGCAACCGTGTTGTTCGGCGCCGTACCGGCGCTGGCGCAGCAGAAGACGCTCACCGTCGCGGCCTATGGCGGCGTCTGGGACAGCCACCTGCGCAAGGAGGTCTTTCCGGAGTTCGAGAAGAAGCATGGCGTGAAGGTCGAGTACGTCGCCGGCAACTCGACGGACACGCTGGCCAAGCTGCAGGCCCAGAAGGGCAACCAGGTGATCGACGTCGCCATCATGGACGACGGCGTCATGTACCAGGCGATCAAGCTCGGCTTCTGCAGCACCATCCAGGGCATGGACAAGAGTGAGCTCTATCCCGCAGCGCTGTTCAAGGACGACAAGGCGGTCGCGGTCGGCCAGACCGGCACCGGCTTCATGGTCAACACCAAGGTCTTCAAGGAAAAGGGTTGGCCGATCCCGACCTCGTGGAACGACCTCAAGGATCCGAAGTTCAGGAAGCAGCTCGTGATCCCGCCGATCAACAATACCTACGGGCTCTACACGCTGATGATGTACGCCCGCATGAACGGCGGCGGCGAGAAGGACATCGAACCGGGCTTCAAGGTCATGAAGGCCGACATCAACCCGAACGTGCTGGTCTATGAGCCGTCGCCGGGCAAGATGACGGAGCTATTCCAGTCGGGTCAGGCCAACATCGCCGTCTGGGGCACCGGCCGCGTGCAGGCCTTCGCCAACACCGGCTTCCCGGTCGACTTCATCTATCCGAAGGAAGGCGCACCGATCCTGCTCGCCTCGGCCTGCCCGGTCGCCAAGGCCTCGGTCAATCCGCTGGCCCACGAGATGATCAAGCTGCTGGTCTCGGCGCCGGTGCAGACCGGCATGGCCAAGGAGATGGGCAACGGTCCGGTGAACACCAAGGTCGACGTCAACATGCCGGAGCTCAAGATGGCGCCGGTGGGCGAGCGTGCGAAGCTGATCATCGCGCCCGACTGGGACGCGATCAACGCGCAGCGAGACGACTGGACCAAGCGCTGGAACCGCGAGGTCGAGCGCTGATCTGCCCGAGAAGATTGGCGAGAGGCCGGTCGTGCATCATCCCGTCTATGTGTTTCGCCACGGCGAGACCGTCTGGAACGCCGAGAAGCGTGCACAAGGCGTTCTGGACTCACCACTGACCGAAGCGGGCCGTGAACAGGCCCGCGCCATGGGGCGGGCCCTGGCGCGGGAACTGCTGGCCGCAGGTCATGCGCCCGCCGACGTCATCGTGCGGTCGAGCCCGCTCGGCCGCGTGCGTGAAACGCTGGCACTGGCTGCCGCAGAGGCGGGCCTGACGCATCACGAGGGATCGTTCGACGATCGTCTGCGCGAGATGAGCTGGGGCGACTGGGACGGGCTGACCGGGCCGGAGATCGAGGCGCGCTGGCCGGGGGCGATGGCGGCGCGGCGGCTCGATCGCTGGACCTACGAGCCGCCCGGCGGCGAGAACTACATCATGGCCGCCGCGCGCGCGCAGGCGGCGCTGGACGATATCGCGGCGCTGGCGATGGAGAGGCCGGTCGCCGTGTTCGCGCATGGCGCCATCGGTCGGGTGCTGCGCGGGTTGTTCCTGCGCGCGCCGGAAGCCGAGATCCTCGACATGGACCAGCCGCAGGATGCCTTCTACCGGCTGCATCGCGAGACGATGGCCCGTATCGCCGCGCATGGTGTGGTCTAGATGGCGTTCCTCGAACTCGAAAAGCTCACCAAGTCGTTCGGCGGCCACAATGCCGTCGATGGGCTGACGCTCGGCGTCGAAAAGGGCGAGTTCGTGGCGCTGCTCGGACCCTCGGGGTGCGGCAAGACGACGACGCTGCAGATGATCGCGGGTTTCGTCGAGCCGACCTCCGGCGCGATCCGGCTCGGCGGCAAGGACCTGCTGGCAATGAAGCCGGCGAAGCGCGGTCTCGGTATCGTCTTCCAGAGCTATGCGCTGTTCCCGCACATGACGGTGGCGGAGAATGTCGGCTTCGGGCTCGAGATGCAGGGCGTCGCCGCCGCCGAGCGCAGGACGCGGGTGGGTGAGACGCTCGAACTGGTCGGGCTGGGCGCCTTCACGACACGCTTTCCGCGCCAGATGTCGGGCGGCCAGCAGCAGCGCGTCGCGCTGGCCCGGGCGCTGGTGATCCGCCCGCAGGTCCTGCTGCTCGACGAGCCGCTGTCCAACCTCGACGCCAAGCTGCGCGAGGGCATGCAGATCGAACTGCGCCAGATCCAGCGCACGGTCGGCACGACCACCATCCTGGTGACGCACGACCAGGCCGAGGCGATGGCGCTGTCGGACCGGATCGTGGTGATGAACCAGGGCAAGGCCGAGCAGATCGGTCCGCCGCACGAGGCCTATGAGCGACCGGCCACGCCCTTCGTCGCCAACTTCCTCGGCAAGACCAATCTCGTGAACGGCGCGACCGTTCGCCCCGAGCGCATCTCCTTCGCTCCCGCCGGCCTCGCCGGCACGGTGCGCACGCGCATCTTCCAGGGCAATCACTGGCTCTATCAGGTCGACACCGCGTCGGGTCTCGTCACGGTCATTCGCCAGAACACCGGCGAGACCATGCCGGGCGAGGGCGATGCCGTGCATCTCGCCTGGGAAGGGCGCGCGTGAAGGCCGCGCCGTATCTGCTCTGCCTGCCGGCGCTGGTCCTGTTCGCCGGCGTCGTGATCGTGCCGCTCGGCATGACGGTGCTGCTCTCGTTCCACGATTGGGGTCAGTACAAGGGCATCGAGCCGGTCTTCATCCTGAAGAACTGGCAGGAGGTGCTGGGCGATTCGTACTTCCACGAGATGTTCGCCCGCACCTTCCGCATCGCCTTCTTCGTGACGCTACTGGCGGCGGTGTTCGGCGCGCCCGAGGCCTACATCCTGAACCGCATGCGCAGCCCGTGGCGCGGCATTTTCCTGCTGGTGATCCTGGGGCCGCTGCTGATCTCGGTGGTCGCGCGCACGCTCGGCTGGGCGCTGCTGTTCGGCGGCAATTCGGGGCTGGTGAACAAGGCGCTGATGGGCATGGGCCTGATCTCCGCGCCGCTGCCCTTCATGTTCACCGAGACCGGCATCGTGATCGCGCTGGCGCATGTGCTGATGCCCTACATGGTGCTGGCCGTATGGGCCTCGCTGCAGCGCCTCGACCCGCAGATCGAGAACGCGGCGGTGGCGCTGGGGGCGGGGCCGTTCACCGTACTGCGCCGCATCGTGCTGCCGCAGGTCATGCCTGGCATCCTGTCGGGCGCCGTCATCGTCTTCGCACTGGCCGCCAGTGCGTTCGCGACTCCGGCCATCATCGGCGGCCGTCGTCTCAAGGTCGCTTCGACCCTCGCCTACGACGAGTTCCTGAACACGCTGAACTGGCCGCTGGGCGCGGCCGTCGCGGTGTTGTTGCTGGCGGCGCTGGTCGCGATCATCTGGGGCACCAACCGGCTCGTCGAGCGGCGTTACGCGCAGGTCTTCGCATGAGCCGCAACGGCCCTCTGGCGCTCGCCTACCACACGCTGTTCGTCGCCTTCATGCTGGCGCCGATCCTGGTCGTCTGTTTCGTGGCCTTCACGCCCGAGGGATATCTCTCGTTCCCGACCGACCGCTGGTCGCTGCGCTGGTTTTACGCCATCGCGCGCTACCCCGAGTTCGTCTCCGCCTTCTGGCGCAGCCTGTGGCTCGGCGCGATCTCCTCGGCGATCGCGGTGGCGATTTCGGTGCCGGCGGCGCTGGCCATAGCGCGCTACCGCTTTGCCGGCCGGGAGGCGATGACGGCGCTCTTCATGTCGCCGCTGATGATCCCGCATCTCGTGCTCGGCATCGCCTTCCTGCGGTTCTTCACCCAGATCGGGCTCGGCGGCACCTTCGCCGGCCTCGTGCTGTCGCACATCGTGGTCGTGTTGCCCTTCGCGCTGCGCCTCACGCTCGCCTCCGCGGTCGGGCTCGACCGCTCGATCGAGCACGCCGCGGTGTCGCTCGGCGCCAGCGAGAGCGTCGTCCTGCGCCGCATCACGCTGCCGCTCGTCTTGCCCGGCCTCGTGAGCGGCTGGGCGCTGGCCTTCATCAATTCCTTCGACGAGCTGACGATGACCGTTTTCATCGCCGCGCCCGGCACCGAGACGCTGCCGGTCCGCATGTTCCTCTATATCCAGGACAATATCGATCCGCTGGTGACGTCGGTGTCGGCCTGCGTGATCGCCGTCACCGTCGTGGCGCTCGTGATACTGGACCGCGCCTTCGGCCTGGAGCGCATGCTGGTGGGAAGGAGCGCCAGCCATGGCCGCTGATGAATACGATGTCGCGGTCGTGGGTGGCGGCCTGGTCGGCGTTGCCACCGCCTGGGGCCTGGCGCGCGAGGGCTGCAAGGTCGTCGTGCTCGACGAGGGCGACCGCGCGGTGCGGGCGAGCCGCGGCAACTTCGCGCTGGTTTGGGTCCAGAGCAAAGGGTTGGGCCTCGCGCCTTATGCCGGCTGGACCATCCGTTCGTCCCACGCCTGGCGCGGCTTCTCGGACCTGCTGAAGCAGGAGACCGGCCTCGACGTCTCGTTCCAGCGACCCGGCGGTTTCCATCTCTGCCTGTCGGAGATGGAGCTGGAGGCGCGCGCCAACATATTGAAGCGCCTCCACAATCAGCCCGGCATCCTCGACTACAAGACCGAGATCCTGACCCATGACCAGGTGAAGGCGATGTTGCCCGACATCGGCCCGGAGGTCGTGGGCGGCAGCTTCTGCGAACTGGACGGGCACGTGAACTCGCTGCGCCTGTTCCGTACCCTGCACACGGCGCTCAACGCGCGGGGCGTCACCTATCTGCCGAGCCATCGTGTCGAGAACATCACGAAGGAGGGTGGCGAGTTCCGGCTCACGACGCCGCACGGCGAGATCCGCGCCGCCAAGGTCGCGTTGGCGGCCGGCAACGCCAACATGCGGCTGGCCCCGATGGTCGGGCTCGAAGCGCCGATGAGGCCCGAACGCGGCCAGATCGTCGTCACCGAGCGGCTGCGGCCCTTCCTCAATCATCCCGTCGTCACGCTTCGCCAGACCGACGAGGGCACGGTGATGATCGGCGATTCCAAGGAAGAGAGCGTCGATCCGTCGGGCCTCACCATCGGCGTCAGCGCCACCGAGGCCGAGCGCGCGGTTCGCCAGTTCCCGCTGCTGGCCAACGTCAATGTCGTCCGCACCTGGAGTGCGATCCGCGTCATGACCCAGGACGGTTTCCCGATCTACGACGAGTCGAAGACCCATCCCGGCGCCTTCACCGTGTGCTGCCACTCGGGCGTCACGCTGGCGGCCAATCACGCACTCACCATCGCGCCGATGATCGCGCGCGGCGCGCTCGACGCCTCGCTCGTCGCTCCCTTCAGTGCCCGGAGGTTTCATGTTCAAGCGGCTGGCTGACAGCAGCCCTTCCGTCGGCATCCTAGTCGACGGCAAACCCGTGAGCGCGCGTTCGGGTGACACGGTCGCCGCCGCGCTGCTCGCCGCCGGCATCGCCCATTGCCGCACGACGCCGGTCACCGGCGCGCAACGGGCACCCTATTGCCTGATGGGCGTGTGCTTCGACTGCCTCGTCACCGTCGACGGTGTCGGCAGCCGCCAGGGCTGCCTGATCCCGGTGCGCGAGGGCATGAAGGTCGAGACTCAACTCGGCCGCCGGGAGGCCGGGCGATGACGCATTCCTCGACCATCGCGCACATTGTCATCCCGAGCACAGCGAGGGACCTTTGCGGATCAGGAAAGGCCCTTCGCTGCGCCTCCGGCGGGAGTGTGCAATGAACGCCGCCGACCTTGCCCCGTCCTACGAACTCGTCGTCATCGGCGGCGGTCCCGCGGGTCTCGCCGCTGCCGCACTGGCGGCACGCACGGGCGTTTCGACCGTGCTGTTCGACGAGAATCCCGGCGTCGGCGGTCAGATCTATCGCGCCATCACCTCGACGCCCGTGAAGGACCGCGCGATCCTCGGAGAGGACTACTGGGACGGCGCGAAGCTCGCCGACCAAGCGAAGGCCAGCGGTGCGCTGATCGTGAACGGTGCCACGGTGTGGAGCCTCGACCGGCAGCGCATCGTCGGCGTCTCGATCGGCGGCAAGGCGCGCATGATCGAGGCTGGCCGCGTGATCATCGCCACCGGCTCGCAGGAGCGACCGTTCCCGATTCCCGGCTGGACGCTGCCGGGCGTCATGACGGCGGGCGGCGCGCAGACGGCGCTCAAGGCGCAGGGGCTGGTTTCCTCGGGGCGGACCGTGCTGGCGGGCGGCGGGCCGCTGCTCTGGCTGCTGGCGGCGCAGACACTGCGCGCTGGTGGGAAGATCGACGCCATCCTCGACACCACGCCGCGCCGCAACTGGCTGCAGGCGATGTTCCACCTGCCCGACTTCGCGCTGTCGCCGTACTTCGCCAAGGGAATGGCTCTGCTGAAGGAAGTCCGCGCGAAGGTGCCGATCCATCGCGCCGACACGATCGAGGCGGTGGGCACTGACCGCGTGCGCGAAGTCGTCTTCTCCGGCGCCGGCGGCACGAAGCGCCTGCCGGTCGACCTGCTGCTGCTGCACCAGGGCGTCGTGCCCAACGTCAATCTCGCCAATGCGGCGGGTGTTGCGCACGTCTGGAACGACCGCCAGCTCTGCTTCGTCCCGGTGCTCGACGACGATTTCGGCAGTTCCGTGCCCGGTATCGCCGTGGCGGGTGACGGGGCGGGCATCGCGGGCGGCACCGCCGCCGCCGAGCGCGGACGCATCGCCGCCATCGCCGCGGTGCGCGCTCTGAAGCCGGACGCGGTCGTGCCGGACACGCAGGCGATCCGCCAGAGCCTGCAGCGCGAGGAGATGGGCCGGTCCTTCCTCGACTGGCTGAACCGCCCGGCCGACTCCTTCCGCCAACCCGAGGGCGACACGATCGCCTGCCGTTGCGAGGAGGTCACGGCGAAGCAGGTGCGGGACACCGCGCGCATGGGCTGCGAGGGACCGAACCAGATGAAGGCCTTCCTGCGCTGCGGCATGGGCCCGTGCCAGGGCAGGCTGTGCGGCCTCACCGTCACCGAACTGATCGCGGCCGAACGCAAGACGACACCCGACGAGGTCGGCTACTACCGGCTACGGCCGCCAGTGAAGCCGATCACCCTGGCCGAGCTCGCCTCGCTGCCGATCAGCGAAGCCGAACGCAAGGCCGTGGAGCGTTAGGATGGCCCGCACGGCCGATGTGGTGATCATCGGCGGCGGCATCCATGGCTGCTCGACGGCGCTGCATCTGGCGCTGCGCGGCCTGAAGCCGATCCTGATCGAGAAGGACTACGCCGGCCGTCACGCCTCGGGCGTGAACGCGGGTGGCGTGCGCCAGCTCGCGCGTGACATCCATGAGATCCCGTTGTCGATCTCCTCGATGGACATCTGGGAACGCATCGAGGAACTGGTCGGAGACGACTGCGGCTTCGACGCGCACGGCACCGTGCTGGTGGCCGAGAGCGAGGCCGAACTGGCGGGGTTCCGCGAGCGGGTCGACGATCTCAACCTGCGTGGATTCGGGCACGAGGAGCTGATCGACGGCGCCGAGTTGCGCCGCCTGGTGCCGGCGGTGTCCGAACATTGTCCCGGCGGCGTGGTCTCGCGCCGCGACGGGGCGGCCGACCCTTTCCGCACGACGCAGGCCTTTCGCCGCCGTGCCGTCGAGAAGGGCGCGGAGGTTATCGAAGGCGTGACTGTCACAGCGCTCACGCGCGTCGGTGCGAACTGGCGGGTCGAGACCAGCGCGGGCGATTTCGAGGCACCGAAGATCGTCAACGCCGCCGGCGCCTGGGCCGACCGCATCGCCGCCATGCTGGGCGAGCCGGTGCCGCTCGCCGTCGTCGCGCCGATGCTCATGGTGACCAGCCGCCTGCCGGCCTTCATCAAGCCGGTCGTCATCCTTCGCGGCCGCAAGCTTTCCTTCAAGCAGCTCGGGAACGGCACAGTCGTGATCGGTGGCGGGCATCTCTCGACGCCCTATCGCGACAGCAACGAGACGGTGCTCGACTGGGAGAAGCTCGCGATCAGCGCACGTACCGTATGGGAGCTGTTCCCGGCAATGCACGAGGCCACCATCGTGCGCGCCTGGGCCGGCATCGAAGCGTACATGCCCGATGGCATTCCCGTGGTCGGCAAGAGTTCGACGTCGGAAGGGGTCTTCCACCAGTTCGGCTTCTCGACGCATGGGTTCCAGCTTGGACCGGGCACCGGCGCGATGATGGCGGAGTTGGTGGCGACGGGCTCGACGAACACGCCGATCGATGGGCTGGGGATCGAGCGGTTCACTAAGTAGTAAGGGTCCCTCGCTGACGCTCGGGATGACAATTTTGGCGGATCACCGAACGTGCGCCGACGCACTACGGCACGGCCAACAGCGTTGTCATCCCGAGCGTCAGCGAGGGACCCTTAGCTTATTGGCCGCCAGTCGTATCCGAGCCGCGGAAAGTGCACGGCCACCTGGCCGACCTCGTCGTTCTCGTGCAGGAGTGCGATCTCGTCGGCGTCGATGAAATGGACCTCGCCTTCGATCCAGTCCCTGGCGTTGTCGCTGGCGCGCACGCGGGCGCGCTGGCCGGGGAGGGGATCGCCTTCCTGCGGTTGCGACGGGCGCGGCGTTGCGGGCGTCGCGGCGCGGGCCTCGGCCAGCGCTTCGTCGGATTCGATGTTCAGGCGATTGCCGTGGCCGATCCCGGCCATTCGGTCACGCCAGGCCAGCAGGCGCGGATAGGCGTTCAGCACCTCGCGGCAGTCGATATGGCGGCCGCGGAAGAACCAGACGACGTGATAGGTCGCGAAGTCGGCGATGCAGGGCGTGTCGCCCAGCAGGTAGGGCCGCCCGTCGGCCAGCATGTCGGCGATCCATTTCACCTGAGGTCGAACGAGCTGGAGGTTGCGGTAGGCCGCCTTGCGCACCGCCTCGATGGACGGCATCGGCAGGCCGTGCAGCTGCGCGCGGTCGGCATGCAGCCCCTCGGGCATGTGGTCGGCATTGATGCCCGAGACGTAGAGCGCCGTCGGCCGCATGAACTGCTGCTCGGCCCACCAGGCGATGGCCTCGGCCGCGCCCGCCGACTTCGAGGGATAAAAAGTGGGATGCGGCATGCGCCGCTCCAGCTCCTGCGCGATCAGCTTCGTGTCGCACCAGATGTCGGCGCCATCCTGCAGAACGGGCGTGCGGCGATAGCCGCCCGTCAACGGCGTGAGCTTGGGCTTGGGGGCGATGGGGGGAATCTCGACGGCGCGCCAGCTGAGGCCTTTGAACCCCATCATCAGGCGCGCCTTTTCGGCGAAGTTCGAGAAATCGTACTGGTGGAGGATCAGGGTCTTCGGGGGCTCGACGCTGGGCGACGACACGAGGGAAATGTCTCCTGTCAAACGGGGCAAGGAATCATAGCGACTATCGAAAGGCGCCGCCGGTGAGAAGGATCGCTGCCGCCATGACGAGGATCGCAGCCGACGCGAGCAGGATGGCTCCCAGCAGGACGCGCCGGTTACGGATCACGCGGCGCATGCGGATCGGCATCTCGATCAGGTGATAGGTAAGGCTTGCCAGGAGCCCCGCGATGATCAGGGTCAGGGTCGCCTCGACGGGAGTGAGCAGGCGGCCCTGCACGGCCACGGCGAGCGACAACAGGGGCCAGTGCCAGAGGTAGAGGGCGTAGGAGATTCTCCCGAGGTATCGGATCCCCCTCACCCGAAGGACGGCGTAGTGCTCCCGGTCGAGTTCGAACAGCGCGAGGGCGCCTGCGGTGGCGAGGCACGCGACCAGGGTCTTGACCGTGACGGCCAGCGGTTCCGGAGGCGCGGGTATCAAGGGCGCGAGGATGATCGCGCCCACCGCGATGATCGACAGGATGGGACGGGGCGGCTGGGGGGATTCCCGGACCTTCCGGACCACGCAGAAGACCACGACGCCCAGTCCCAGCTGCCAGAGCCGCCCGGGTAGCAGGAAGAAGGCGCTGTGCGGTGATAAGCCCATCGTGCCGAAGACGAGGTAGAAGACGAACGACAGAGCGGCGGCGCCGATCAGGATCGGCCAGAAGAACTGGCGGCGCGTGGTCGTCAGCAGGCAGAGTCCCGCGAGGAGCAGGTAGAACTGCTCTTCGACCGCCAGGTTCCATGTATTGAGGAGCGGGTTGGCCAACGGTGGCGTGAGCGCGTCGCCTCCGAGCCAGAAACTGAAGTTCTGGAGATAGAAAGGCTGCAGGAGGAGCGATTGCCCGAAGATCGCGAGATCGACTGGCTTCAGCAGCACGAAGCTCGCGAGAGCCGTGAGCATCACGGTCAGGAAGAGGGCCGGCGCCAGCCGTCGGAAGCGGGAGGAATAAAAGTCGGCCAGCGTGGTTCGACGTTCCAGGACCGGAAAAAGATAGGCGCGCGAGATCACGTAGCCCGAGATGACGAAGAAGATGTCGACGCCCAGGAAGCCGGTCGGCACGAAGCCCGGATAGGCATGGAACAGGACGACCAGCGTCACCGCGATGGCGCGCAGCGTGTCGATCTCGGGAAGGTACCGGCGAATCAACGAGAGGCGTTCCTGGGGCGTGACTTCGAGATCACGCCGCCTTCAGGACCCCGTCGTCCGCCTCGAGGGGCAGGGGATGCCAGTTGCGCGACACGACCCAATCGGGTCGCGGATTGTCGCCGAGCGCCGGCCTGTTGGCGACGGTGTTGCACGAGACGTAGATGTGCCAGCGGTCGTCGGCCGAGAGGTTGTGGCCGGAGGCGTGCAGCACGTTGCAATGGAACAGCACGCAGGTACCGGCGCGGCCGGTGACGGCGACGGGCTCGGGCGAGCTCTTCAGGATCTCGATCATGCGTTGCTTCGGCATTGCCCAGAATTTGTACGACGTCGATTCGTCGTAGACCGGCTCGATCCGGCCGATCTTGTGGCTGCCCGGGATGAGATAGAGCGCGCCGCCCATCTCCGTCGTGTCGGTCATCATCAGGTTGAAGGTCGCCATGTCGGGCTTCCGGCATCCGTCGCGCATCCACGAGCCGTAATCCTGATGCCACTGCCAGACCGTGCCCTCGATGGCGGGCTTGGTGTTGATCTTGGTGTGATAGACGTAGACGCCGTCGTCCTTCAGCACCTGCTGCACCGGCCGCAGCAGGCGCGGCGTGCGGACCAGCGCGTGGAAGGGCTTCGAGCGGGTCGGTCCGTCGTTCTCGTGGACCCGGAAGATGGTGCGGACGCCGCCGGTATGCTCGCGGACGACTTCCTCGCTTTCGACGCCGGAGAGCCGGGCGACTTCGCGGCGGAGGACGGCCACTTCGTTGCGGTCGAACAGGTCGGGGAAGACGAGGAACCCGTCGCGATCGAATTGCTCGATCTGCTGGTCGGTCAACTCCATGCCGCAGCCTCCCTTTCGTTTCGTTCTTCCGGCAACGCTAACTCAAGGGTCCATCACGTAATAGACCTTTTTCTCTCGCCGCATGCCAAGACGGTCGTAGAAGCGCTGCGAGCCGGAATTTCCCTCCCCGGTTGTCCAGATCACCCTCGTGTCGCCGCGCTCGCGGGCCAGCGCCCGGATGCCTTCGATCAGTCTCTCGCCGACTCCCGCAGAGCGTGCGGAGCCACCGACATAGAGTTCCTTGAGGAACAGCCCGTGGCTGAGGTTCGGGCCGGGGAAGTAGGGATTGAGAATGGCGAAGCCCAGAAGCATCCCGTCCCGCTCCGCGACCAGGCACATCGTACCGCCAGGCGGGGCGGCGGTGAGGAAGGCGGCGCCCGCCTCACCTGCACCCCGGGCGACGGGATTGCCGTAATGGTGCTCGTGCTCCTCCAGGAGGAGGGCGAGCTGGGCGTCGTCGCCCGGTTTTGCGTGCCTGATTTGCATGGAAGCCCGTCTAACATCGCTGGCCCGCGCCTTCAAAGAACGGCAAAATTGGCGTCAAGCGGGAGTCATGATCAATGGAAGACGTCGTCAATATCGAGGACCTGCGCAAGCTCGCCAAGAAGCGGCTGCCCAAGATCGCCTACGACTTCATCGAGGGCGGCACCGACGACGAAGTCGGCCTCACCACCAACGAGCAGGCCTTCCGCAAGGCGCGCATCGTGCCGCGCTACCTGGTCGACGTCTCGGTGCGCGACCAGTCCACGACCCTGTTCGGCCGCACCTATTCGAGCCCGATCGGCATCGCCCCCACGGGCCTCGCCGGCCTGTTCCGCCATGGTGCCGACCTGATGCTGGCCGAGGCCGCGCGCGACGCCAACGTGCCGTTCATCATGTCGGGGTCGAGCACCGGCTCGATCGAGGATCTCGGCAAGCTGGCGCCCGACCATGGCTGGTACCAGCTCTATTCCGCCAAGGACCAGGCGGTATCTGAAGACCTCATTAAGCGTTCCGCCGATGCCGGCCTCAGGACGCTGGTTTTCACCGTCGACGTACCGGAAGGCTCCAACCGCGAGCGCAACACGCGCAACGGCTGGGCGCGCCCGCTGAAGCTCACCTGGAAGACCAAGTTCGAGGCGCTGATGCACCCGGCCTGGATGATGCAGTGGCTGAAGCACGGCACGCCCTATTTCGACAACTGGGCGAAGTATGCCGGCCCGAACGCCACGGCCGACAAGGTGGCGGACCTGGTCGCCTACCAGAATCGTGCGCCGATGACGTGGAAGCACGTCGAGCGCTTCCGCGAGCTGTGGAAGGGCAACTTCGTCCTGAAGGGCATCATGCATCCCGACGACGCGATCCGGGCGCACGCGCTGGGTGTCGACGGCGTCATGGTCTCCAATCACGGTGCGCGTCAGCTCGACCTGGCACCATCGCCGCTCGAGGTGCTGCCGGCGATCCGCGACGCGGTCGGCGACAAGATGACGGTGATGTTCGACGGCGGCGTGCGCCGCGGCCTCGACGCCATCATCGCGCTCTGCATGGGCGCCAAGTTCGTGTTCGTCGGCCGGCCGACGCTGTACGGCGTGACGGCGGGCGGCATTCCGGGCGCGGCCAAGGCGCTGCAGATCTTTCGGCGTGAGGTCGACATCAGCATGGCGCAGATCGGCGCCACCAGGATCTCCGATCTCGGCCCGCAATTCATGATGTGGAAGGACGAGGAGGATTTGCGCCGCAACCGGCGCTGATCCGGGTTATCCCAAGATCAAGTTGCGCTTCGGCGCGGGGTCGCGCTTTCTCGCCAGACCGGATTTCTTTCTGGCGAGGGAGTTTCGATGTTAGCTGCTTTCGCTCTGTCATCGCCGATCTTGGCCGGCGCATTGGCCAGCCTCCTGGCGGGCCTGGCCACCGGTGTCGGAGCGCTGCCGATCCTGTTCATTCGAAAGATCTCCGAGCAGGCGCAGGACGTCATGCTGGGCTTCGCTGCCGGCGTGATGCTGGCGGCCTCGTTCTTCTCGCTGATCATTCCCGGCATCGACGTTGCGCAGGAGCAGGGCGCCACCAAGCTGGGGGCCGTCACGCTTGTGATCGCCGGCATCCTGTTCGGGGCCGCCAGCCTGTGGCTGGTTCACCGCTACCTGCCGCACGAGCATTTCATCAAGGGCCGCCAGGGACCCGACGCGCCGCGCTTCCGGCGCATCTGGCTGTTCGTCATCGCGATCACCCTGCACAATTTACCCGAGGGGCTGGCGGTCGGCGTCGGCTTCGGCGGCGACGATCTCGGGAAGGCGGTAGCGCTGGCGATCGGCATCGGCTTGCAGAACATGCCGGAGGGGCTGGCCGTGGCGGTCGCTCTGCTCACCTTGAACTATACCAAGGGGCAGGCGTTCCTGGTCGCGCTGCTGACGGGACTGGTCGAGCCGATCGGCGGCCTGCTGGGTGCCGGCGCCGTCACCATCGCGCAATCGGTGCTGCCCTGGGGGCTGGCTTACGCCGGTGGCGCAATGATCTTCGTCATCAGCGACGAGATCATTCCCGAAACCCACCGCCGCGGCTTCGAAACCCACGGCACGGTCGGCCTGATGATCGGCCTGGTGGTGATGATGTTCCTCGACGTCATGCTGGGCTGACGCAAAGAAAAAGCCTCCTCCGCCGGAGCGGAGGAGGCTCGCTTCTCGAACCGTCAGCAGTGGCTTACTGCACGACCTCGAACAGGCCGGCGGCGCCCATGCCGCCACCGATGCACATGGTCACGACGACGTTCTTGGCCTTGCGGCGACGGCCTTCGATCAGGGCATGGCCGGTGCAGCGCGCGCCGGTCATGCCGAACGGATGGCCGATCGAGATCGAGCCGCCGTTGACGTTCAGCTTCTCGTTGGGGATGCCGAGCTTGTCACGGCAGTACAGCACCTGCACCGCGAAGGCCTCGTTCAGCTCCCAGAGGTCGATGTCGTCCATCTTGAGGCCGAACCGCTTCAGCAGCTTCGGGATCGCGTAGACCGGGCCGATGCCCATTTCGTCCGGCTCGCAGCCGGCGACGACCAGGCCCTTGTAGATGCCGAGCGGCTTCAGGCCACGCTTGGCGGCTTCGGCATCGCTCATGATGACCGAGGCCGAGGCGCCGTCGGAGAGCTGGCTGGCATTGCCGGCGGTGATCCACTTGTCGGGACCGGCGACGGGCTGCAGCTTGGCCAGGCCCTCGAGCGTCGTCTCGGGACGATTGCCCTCGTCCTTGGCGAGCTTCACCGTCTTCTTGGTGGTCTCGTTGGTGTTCTTGTCGGTGACCAGCATCGTGGTCTCCATCGCCACGATCTCGTCGTCGAACTTGCCGGCCTGCTGGGCGGCCGCCGTGCGGAGCTGGCTCTGCAGCGAGTACTCGTCCTGCGCTTCGCGGCTGATCTTGTAGCGGGCGGCGACCGTGTCGGCCGTCGTGATCATGGCGTGGTAGATGCCCGGCACGTGCTCCTGCACCCACGGGTTCACGAGGCGGTTCTTGTTGCCGCCCGGCGGGCCCTGGACCAGCGAGACCGATTCGAGGCCGCCCGCGATCATCACCGGCACCTTGTCGACCAGCACGCGCTGCGCGGCCATCGAGATGGTCTGCAGGCCCGAGGAGCAGAAGCGGTTCACAGTCACGCCCGAGACGCTGACCGGGGCGCCGGCGCGCATCGCCGAGACGCGGGCGACGTTGGAACCCGTGGTGCCTTCCGGCGCGGCGCAGCCCAGGATCACGTCCTCGACTTCGCCGAGGTCGACCTTGGCGCGCTCGGCGGCGTGCTTGATCACGTGCGCGCCCATGTCGGCGCCGTGGGTGTCGTTGAACACGCCGCGGAACGCCTTGCCGATCGGCGTGCGGGCGGTGGAGACGATTACTGCATCAGCCATTTGAGTTTCCTTCCAGATAGAACCTTGTTGTCGCTTTCCCCCTCCGCCCTTCGGCTGGGAGGGGGTGGCAACGAAATGACGTCAGACGCTAGAGAACTTCTTGCCTTCCTGCACCAGCTTCTTGAGCAGCGGTGCCGGCTCCCAGAACGGGTCGCCCGACGCGTCGCGGTACTTCAGCAGCGCGTCGTGGATGGTCTTGAGGCCGACCACATTGTCGGCCCACCACATCGGGCCACCACGATAGACCGGCCAGCCGTAGCCGTTGACCCAGATCACGTCGATGTCGAGCGAGCGCTGGGCCATGCCCTCTTCGAGGATCTTGGCGCCTTCGTTCACCATCGGGTAGAGCGCGCGCTCCAGGATCTCCTGGTCGGAGATGGCGCGGCGGGTGATGCCGAGCTTCTTCGAGGTCTCCTCGATGATCTTCTCGACCTCGGGATCGGGGATCGGCGTGCGGTCGGGCAGATTGTACTTGTAGTAGCCCGAGCCGGTCTTCTGGCCGAAGCGGCCCAGCTCGCAGATCGCGTCGGCGACGTAGCCGGTGTAGCGCACGTTGCGCTTTTCCTTCTCCTTCTTGCCCTGGCGGATGCGCCAGCCCACGTCGTTGCCGGCGAGGTCGCTCATCGCGAAGGGGCCCATCGGGAAGCCGTAGTCGTAGACGACCTTGTCGATCTGCTGGGGAAGGGCGCCTTCCTCCATCATGTAGGCCGACTGGATGCCGCGCATGCGCAGCATGCGGTTACCCACGAAGCCCTCGCAGACGCCGACGAGGACCGGGATCTTGCCGATCTTCTTCGAGAACGACATGACCGTCGCGATGACGTCCTTCTCGGTCGCCTTGCCGCGCACGTTCTCCAGCAGCTTCATGACGTTGGCCGGCGAGAAGAAGTGCATGCCGATCACGTCGCCGGGCCGCTTGGTGTAGGAGGCGATCTGGTTGACGTCGAGGCCGGACGTATTGGTGGCGAGGATGGCGCCGGGCTTGGCGACCTCGTCGAGCTTCTTGAAGACGGTCTCCTTCACTTCCATCGTCTCGAACACCGCCTCGATGATGACGTCGGCGTCCTTGAGCGCGTTGTAGTCGAGGGTCGGCGTGATCAGCGCCATGCGCTTCTCGACGTCCTCAGCCTTCATGCCGCCGCGCTTGGCGGTGTTCTCGTAGTTGGTGCGGATGGTCTTGAGGCCGCGATCCAGCGCTTCCTGGCTGGTCTCCAGCAGGGTCACGGGAACGCCGGCGTTGGCAAAGTTCATGGCGATGCCGCCGCCCATCGTGCCGGCGCCGATGATGCCGCCGGACTTGATCTCGCGCTGAGGCGTGTCGGCCGGCACGTCCTTGACCTTGGCGGCCTCGCGCTCGGCGAAGAAGTAGTAGCGCTGCGCCGCCGATTCGCTGGAGGTTAGGAGTTCGGTGAACAGCTCGCGCTCGCGCTTCATGCCCTCGTCGAACGGCAGCTCGACGGCAGCCTGTACTGTCTTGATGATGTTCCACGGCGCCTTGAAGCCGCGCGCCTTGCGGGCGATCGACTTCTCGGTCTCGGCGAACAGGTCGGGCGATTCCAGGTTGACGCTGAGGTCGCGGACGCGGCGCAGTGGCGCCTTCTGGGCCAGCAGCATCTCGGCATGGGCGATCGCCCCCTTCAGCAGGTCGCCCTCGACGATGGCGTCGACGATGCCCTTGCTCTTCGCCTCGGCGGCGGGGATGTGCCGGCCCGACAGGATGGCGTCGAGCGCGTACTTCGCGCCGGTGAGGCGCGGCAGGCGCTGCGTGCCGCCGGCGCCGGGCAGCAGGCCGAGATGCACTTCCGGCAGGCCCATGCGCGTGGTCGGGAGCGAAACGCGATAATGCGCGCCCAGCGCCGTCTCGAGGCCACCGCCCAGCGGCGTGCCGTGCAGGGCCGCCACGATCAGCTTGGGCGAGTTCTCCATCGTGGAGATGACATCGTTCAGGTTCGGCCCCGACGGCGGCTTGCCGAACTCGCGGATGTCGGCGCCGGCGATGAAGGTGCGGCCGCCGCCGATCAGGACGATCGCATCGACGCTGGAATCCTGGCCGAACGCCTCGACGCCTTCCTTGATGCCGGCGCGGACGGCCGACGCCAGCGCATTCACCGGCGGATTGTTGATGGTGAGAATTCCGATGCGCCCCTCTTTGGAGCGTATGACAGCGTCGGACATGGACGTTCTTCCCTGGTGAGACCCGTTTCGGACGGGTGGTCTTAGCAATCTCTGCCTGCCCCGCCCAGCGGCCTCGCGTTTCGCCGTGCGGAGATAGGTGCAGATACACAGCCTAGCTCCTGACAAAGTCAGCCGCTATGCATCGCCGCACAAAAACGAAACTGGGAGGCCTTAGAGCCAATGACCAAAGTAATCACTACCCGTCGCAGTCTCCTGCGTGCCGGCGCCGGCGCCGGCCTGATCGTCGCCGCCCCGTCGATCCTGCGTGCCCAGGGAGCGGCCTGGCCCAACAAGCCGATCACCATCGTCGTGAACTTCCCCGCCGGCGGTCTTACCGACGGCATCGCCCGCGCCTTCGGCCAGTCCGTCAGCCAGGCCACCGGCCAACAGGTGATGATCGACAACAAGCCGGGCGCCAGCGGCAACATCGGCGCGGCCCTCGTCTCCCGTGCACCGGCCGACGGCTACACCTTCCTGCATTCGGTCTCGAGCACGCTCATCCAGAACCGGGTGATGTTCAAGACGCTGGGTTTCGATCCCGACAAGGATCTCACCATCGTCTCCGGTACCTCCTCGGGCGTGCTGCCGGTGGTCGTGCACAAGTCGCTGCCGGCCGAAGTGAAGGACCTCAAGTCCTTCGTCGAGTACGCCAAGAAGAACAAGGTGAACTTCGGTTCGTGGGCGATGGGCTCCTCGGCCCACATCTTCGCCCAGACCTTGAACGAGAAGTACGGGCTCACGATGGAAGTCGTGACCTACAAGGGCGAGGCCCCGATGTGGCAGGACATGGGCGCGGGCCAGCTGCAGGCCGCCATGGGCAGCCCGCAGGCAATGAACGCGCTGATCGTGAAGGGCGACGTCCGCGGGATCGCGGCGCCGTCGAAGGTGCGCGCCCGCGTGTTTCCCGACGTACCGACCTCGCGCGAGCAGGGCTTCGACGACGATGCCTTCACCGTGTCGGGCTGGCTGGCGCTGGCCGCGCCCGCCGCGACGCCCAAGGACATCGTCAAGCGGATGTCCGATCTCTGGGTGGCCGCCGCCGACTCCGAGCCCGGCAAGAAGATGATGGACAGCTTTGCCCTCGTGGAGAAGCCACTGGGCCACGAGGAAGTCATGGCCGACTATGAGCGACTGAAGAAGGTCCTCATCCCGCGCATCGTCGCACTGGGCATGAAGCCCGAGTAGCGATCAGAAGACTTTCCTCCCCCCCCGTCATACGGGGGAGGTGGAAGAGTGATTTACGCCGAGACCCGCTTCAGGGTCTCGTCGAACCAGCGCGCGAGGCCGGTCATGCGGGCGTCCTCGTGCTGCTGGCCCATCAGCTGCAGGCCGACCGGCAGGCCGCCGACGCTCATCAGCGGCAGGGTGACGACCGGCGCGAACAGCATCGAGCTCGGCGCATTGAACACGAAATCGCCGGTCGGGCGCGGCGCCAGCGGCTGACCGGGCACGTCGCCGGCCCAGACCGGCGCCGGGCCGGGGCAGGCGAGCGTGATCCCGGCGTCGGCGAGCGGCGCCACGGTCGCGTGCATGCGCTGTGCATTCTCGCGGGCCAGCAGGGCCATGCGATAGTCGTCGAGCGACATCGTCTCGGCCTTCGCAAGCGTCGCCTTCGCACGCTCGCTGACGCCGGCCGGATTGTTGTCGACGATGCCGCGCTGGCCCCAGCGATTCTCCCAGCCCGTCACGCCGCCGCAGACGCTGCGGCCGTTGGCGATCGACTTTTCCAGGGCCTCGACCCAGGGATGGTCCTTGCGGCGGATCAGTTCGACGCCGGCGTCGCGCAGTTGCTTCAGCACGCCGTCGAAGGCAGCCTTGGTCGCGTCGTCGACCTCGACCCAGCCCTCGGTCTCCAGCACGACGAGGCGGTCGGGCTTCACGGCGGCAGGGAGCGTCGACGGACCCATCAAGCCGACCTCGCCGCGATCGCCGCCAGCGCGCCGGGCGATCTCGATCGCGACCTGCCACATGTCCTGCAGCGAATTGGCGTGCGGCCCGTGCGTGCTCTGGCTGGTTGCCTGGCGTTCGCCGCGATTGATGCCGCCCTGCGTCGGCTTCAGCGCGTAGTTTCCGCAATAGGCGGCGGGGCGGATGATCGAGCCAGCGACCTGCGTGCCGATGGCGGCCGGCACCATGTTCGCGCCGACGGCCGCCGCCGACCCGGAGGAGGAGCCGCCCGGCGTGCGCGTCGCATCGAACGGATTGGTCGTCGCGCCGGGATGCGAGCCGCCCAGCTCGGCCGTCACCGCCTTGGCGAGGATGACCGCGCCCGCCTGGCGTAGCGCCCAGACGGCGGCATTGTCCCGCTTGGGGAAGTTGCCCTTGAAGGCCTCGCAGCCCATCTGCGTGGGCATGTCCTTCGTTTCGAGGAGGTCCTTGATGGCGAGCGGCATGCCGTCGATGGGCGAGAGGGGCTTGCCCGCCTTCCAGCGCGCGGCGCTTTCGTCGGCAGCGCTGCGTGCGCCCGCTTCGTTGATTGCCGTGAACGCCTTCACCACCGGCTCGCGCGCCGCCACCGTCTCCAGGCAACGTTCGAGATAGGCGCGCGGCGTATCGCTGCCCTCGGCGAAGCGCTTCGTCGCATCGTGGAAGGTGAGTGGCTTGAAATCCTTGTACGCGGTCATCGTCGGCTGGTCCTCGGTTGGATAGCGATCGGGGTGAGAATCAAAGGTCCTTCGCTGCGCTCAGGATGACATTGATTTCTGAATTTGCGCACTGCGCCAATCGAACCAATGTTGTCATCCTGAGCGTAGCGAAGGACCTTTATTTCAGGGTCGAACGGAAGTGACCCTAGCACGCGCCCTCAGCGTACCCGATAGCGCTCGATCGCATCCGGATCGAAGGTGAAGCCGAGGCCCGGACGGTCGGGCACGGCGATGCAGCCGTCTTCGACCTTGATCGCCTCGCGATAGAGTTTCGAGGTCCAGGGCATGTATTCCAGCCATGTCGTGTTGGCGAAGGCGCCGAGGATGCCGATGCTCTGCTGCGTGAAGAGATGGTTGGAGATCGCGATGTCGTGCGCGGCCGCGAGATGCGCCACCTTCACGAACTCGCTGACACCGCCGACGCGACCGAGGTCTGCCATCCAGATGTCGGCCGCGCCGTGGGCGAGCATCTCGCGGAATCCGTAGCGTGTCGCTTCGGTCTCGCCGCTGGCGATCGGCGTGTCGAGCGCCGCCGCGACCCGCGCCGAACCGCGATGGTCGTAGGGTGCGACCGGCTCCTCGAACCAGGTGAGATCGAATTCCTCGAGCTTCCGGCCGAGCCGGATCGCATGGTCGGCGGTGAAACCACGGCTGGCGTCGCACATCAGCGAGACCCTGGGGCCGATCGCCTTGCGCACGGCGGCGACTCTCTCGACGTCTTCTTCGACATGCGCCTTGCCGACGCGCATCTTCACGCCCCGGAACCCCTCGGCCACGTAGCCGGCGGCTTCCTTCGCCAATTCGTCGGGCGTTGCCGAGAGCCAAAGACCGGCGCTGGAATAGACGGGGATACGATCGTGTGCGGCGCCCAGCATGTGGGTGACCGACTGGCCGAGCGCCTTGCCCTTGGCATCCCACAAGGCGGTGTCGACGCCTGCGAGGCCGAAGATCGTCACGCCTTTGTGGCCGAGGAAGTAGAGCTCGCGCCACATCCGGTCCCAGAAGCGTTCGGCGTAACGGATGTCCTCGCCCAGCAGGGCAGGCTTCAAGCTATCGACCATGGCGCGCAGCACCTCGATGCGTCGTCCGCCCAGTGTGAACAGGAAGCTCTCGCCAGTGACGCCGATGTCGGTGTCGACGAAGATCAGCACGCAGCCGACGCGGTCGTTGCTGACTCCGCTCGAATTGCGCGTCGGCCGGTCGAGTGGCACTTCGATGACGACGGTCCTGAGATCGGTAACGCGCATCGCAGTTTCTCTCCGCCTGGATTGTCCAACTCGACAATGGTTGCGTCACAAAAGTGTGTGACCGGCGCGATGAACCGGCGCCGAAACACGGGCGTACCACAGAACGACAAGGCCACAAGAGATGCGGTCCTGTCGGGCCCTCGGCGAGCGCGCCGCCGTCGGTCACGCTACATGAAGAATCATTCAACTGGAGAAAACATATGCTCAAGCGTAACACGCTGATTGCAGCCGCGGCCCTGTGCGTCCTGTCCGCTGCGCCCGCCTTCGCCCAGACCATGGCTCCCGCGGCCGGCACGGCTGCGACGCCGGCCAATCCGATGGTTGGCGGCGCCCCGATGTACGCCAACAAGAACATCGTCGAGAATGCCGTCAATTCGAAGGATCACACCACGCTGGTGGCGGCCGTGAAGGCGGCGGGCCTCGTCGAGACGCTGCAGGGTCCTGGCCCGTTCACCGTCTTCGCGCCGACGGACGCGGCCTTCGCCAAGCTGCCGGCGGGCACGGTGGAGATGCTGGTTAAGCCTGAGAACAAGGCCAAGCTCACCAAGATCCTGACCTGTCATGTCGTGGCCGCCAACGCGATGTCGCCGGCCATCGCCAAGATGATCGCGGACGACAAGGGCACGCATCCCGTCAAGACGGTCGGCGGCTGCGTGCTGCAGGCCAAGATGATGGGCGACAAGATCACCCTGACCGACGAGAACGGCAATGTCGCCACGGTGACGATCGCCGACGTGAAGCAGTCGAACGGCGTCATCCACGTGATCGACACGGTCGTCCTGCCGAAGGGCTAAGTCGAACGATCCGCGAGGGGAGGCGGCGGGGTTTTCCCCGCCGCCTTCATTTGCGCTAGGCCCGCATCCATTGTACCGGGCGCCCGTTGCCCGGAGCGCCGGTCTGGCGCGCTTTGTCGTGGGAGGCGGGATCATGGTCACGAAGCGGCCGCGCATCGAGGGATACGCCGTGATCTCCATCGAAGGCATGATCGCGGCTTCGGACGGCTCGTTTCCGGAAAACCTCAAGATTCCGGCGGATCACAAATTCTATCAGGACTCGGTAGACCGGGCGGCTGCCGTCGCCAACGGCCGGCATTCCTCGGAAGGCGGTCCAAAGGAAGCCGCCCGACGTCGCATCGTGCTAACGCGGCGGGTCGATCGCGTGATCGTCGACCCCGACAATTCCAATGCGGTCCTCTGGAATCCGGCTTCCGCGCCGTTCGAGGAGGCCTGCATGAAGCTGAACCTCGGCGGCGGGACGCTGGCGGTGGTCGGCGGCACCGACGTGTTCGGCCTGTTCCTCAACATCGGTTACGACGCCTTCTTTCTCACCCGTGCCGAGGCGAGCGTGCCGCGCGGGCGACCGGTCTTTCCGGGCGTCGGCAGGAATGCGACCGCCGACGAAGTGCTGCAGAAGCACGGCATGGTTCTGCGCGGAACGCGCATGCTCGATCCTGCGACCAACACGCGGGTCGAAGAGTGGGTGCCGAAAGGCTAACCCGTCGTCCTGAGCGCAGCGAAGGACCTGACGGATCGAGCAAGGTACTCCGTTGCTGGCGTGAGATCCTTCGCTGCGCTCCGGATGACAAGAGGAGCTAGAACTCCACCGCCAGCCCGTCGTGCGCCGCTTCGAGTCTGATCTCCGACTCGCGGCCCAGCAGTTCGGCGCTCATGTGGGTGACGATCGTGCGCCTGGCGCCGATTCGCGGCAGGTGATTGACCAGCGTCGTGTAGTCGATGTGGTACTTCATCACCTTGTCGAAGAAGTAGGCCTCGCAAATGAAGAGGTCGGCGTCGCGGGCCGCGGGGATCAGCTCCTCGACCCATTCGGTGTCGCCCGAATAGGTCAGCACCTTGCTCTCGGTCTCGATGCGCAGGGCATAGGAGGGGGCGCCGCTATAGTGCTTCATCAGGTACGGCGTGACGGCGAGCCCGTTCATCTCGACCCGCTCATGCAGCTCCAGCTCACGGATCTCCAGATCGAACTTGCGCTGAACCTGTGTCGAGCCAGCGAACATTGCTTCCATGATCGTCATCAGCCGGTCGCGGAAGCCGGGCGGGCCAGCCAACAGCAAGGGCGCCGTGCGCCGGCTGACGAGCTGGGCGTCCAGCAGGAAGAACGGCAGGCCCGCAAAATGGTCGCCATGCAGGTGGCTCACCAGCACCGTCGAGATCGCGTTGGGCTCGACCTCCCACTTGCGGATGGCGACCATCGACGAGGCGCCGCAATCCACCAGCAGGTTGCCATGGTGAGTACGCTCGAGGTGGAAGCAGGTATTGAACCGTCCGCCGCTGCCAAAGGCGTCGCCGGAGCCGAGGAACTGTAGCCGCATCGATTAGGGTGCCTGCTCCAGGCTCGACACCGAGTTGGTGAGCGTGGTGCGGCGCATGTCGCGCACTTCGGCCGAATTGAACCGGCGGGCGCGGTGCATGGTGGCCCGGTTGTCCCACATCACCAGGTCATGCGGCCGCCACACATGGGCATAGACGAACTGCCGCTGTGTCGCGTGCTCGGTGAGATCGCGCAGGAAGGCACGCGCCTCGGGCATCGGCCAGCCCTCGATGCCGCCGGCATGGCTGGCGAGATAGAGCGACAGGCGGCCCGAGCCGGGATGGCGGCGCACGAGACGCTGGCGCACCGGCGCCCACTTCACGCGCTCGGCCTCGGTGAAGTCCTCGAAGCCCAGCATGCCGCGCGAGAAGATCTGGCTGTGCAGGCAGATCAGGTCCTGCACCTCCCGCTTCTCGGCGTCGCTCAGTGCATCGTATGCCGCGCGCATGTCGGCGAACTCGGTGTTGCCGCCGGCCGACGGGATGGTGCGAGCCGAAAGGAGCGAGTAGAGCGCCGGCACGTCTTTGAACGAGCTGTCGGAGTGCCAGAGCTGGTTGCCGAGGCTGAACAGGCGGCGGCGGTCGTCGCGTGCCAGCACGTTGCCGTTGCGGTCGAGGTTGGAGATGTCGTTGAGGTCCATGCTCATGCGCCGCTCCTCCGGCGGCATGATGTCTCCGGTGGCCTGCTCAAGCGGACCGAGCTGGCGGCTGAAGGCAAGCTGGCTCTCGTCGTCGAGCTTCTGGTCGCGGAACACCAGCACGCCGTACTGGTTCATGCCGTCGTGGATGAAGGCAACTTCCTCGTCGCTCAGCCGGTGCGTGAGATCGATGCCCGAGACTTCGCCGGCGAAGAACGGACGGTCCTGCGGATCGAGGGGGCGGATGGCTTTGGTCATGGTGAACGGAGGCTAGCGCGGAAGCCGATGAACCGCGAGGCGCGACGGCGGCATTTTGCTATGTTGGCTCGCAATGCAGCATGACCCGTCCGCTCTGCCGCGCCGCAACATCGGCAAGGCGGAGCTCTTCTTCGGCTTCCTCAAGATCGGCCTGCTGGGCTTCGGCGGCATCGCGCCGTGGGCCCGCCACATCATCGTCGAGGAGAAACGCTGGCTCACCGACAGCGAGTTCGCCGAGCTGCTCGGGGTGGGGCAGGTGCTGCCCGGCCCGAACGTGATGAACGCCTCGATCCTCATTGGCGACCGCAACCAGGGCCTGATCGGCGTGGTGCTCTGCCTGCTGGGCCAACTGGTCATGCCTCTGATCATCGTGGTGGCGCTCGCCGTCTTCTACGACCGCGTCGCCTCGGTGCCCGAGGTCAACGCGGCGCTGATCGGGGCGGCGGCGGCCTCCGCCGGCCTGGTACTGGGCACGGCGCTCAAGATGGTGCGCAACATCCGGCCCACGCTGCTGCCGCTTGGTATCGGCGCGGCGGGTTTCGCGGCGATCGGCCTGCTGCGCTGGCCGCTCGTTCCCGTCGTGCTCGTGCTGGTGCCGCTTGCCATCGCCGCCACCTGGCTGGGGCGCCGCCGATGACCGGCGTGCTCCTCGAACTGGCGCGCACCTTCGCGTTGCTCTCGCTGGTCTCGATCGGCGGTATCAACGCGCTGCTGCCCGAGATCCACCGGCAGATCGTCGACGTCCATGGCTGGATGACGGATCAGGCCTTTGCCAATGCCTTCGCCATCGCCAACGCCTCGCCCGGTCCCAACATCATCATCGTCAGCCTGATCGGCTGGCAGGTCGCGGGCCTGCCGGGACTGCTGGTCTCGACGCTCGCCATCCTGATCCCCTCCAGCACGCTCGCCTATTTCGCCGGTCGCGCGCTCACACGCTGGTCCCATCATCCGGCGGTCGGGGTGCTGCGTGACGGACTGATCCCGGTTGCGCTCGGCCTGATGCTGGCCTCCGGCGTCTCCATGATGCGCACCGTGGATCGCGACGCCGTCACGGTCCTGATCAGCCTCGCGACGGCGGCCTTCGTCTATACGACCCGGCGCAATCCGCTGTGGGCGCTGGCGGCAGGCGCACTCGTGAACGTGGCGGCGCTGCACGTCCTGTAGGGCGCTTCTGCGGAAGAGATAACGTAACGATTCTCCGGGGTTGACGGTTGTCGAGTCGCTTCATACAGTTGAACAGTTATTCAAATGTCCAAAGCAAAGAAAACCCTCCTGTCCGACGACCATGCGGTGGCGCTGGCGGACCTGTTCCGGCTGCTGGGCGATCCGACGCGATTGAAGATCGTGGTGTCCTGCCTGCGCACGCCGCTCGCGGTGTCGGACATCGCCGACCGGCTCGGCCTCTCGGTGTCGCTGGTGAGCCATCACCTGCGACTGCTGAAAGGCGCGCGCCTGGTGCGGGCGGACCGGCAGGGCAAGCAGGTCTACTACGAGGCCGACGACCTCCATGTCCGCCGCATGGTCGAGGACATGGTCACTCACATAGCGGAGCACTGAGATGAGCGCTGGTTGCTGCGATCACGGTCATGAGCACGCCAATGCCGCGGCGTCCTCGCCCGCCTACAAGCGCATCCTGTGGGTGGCGCTGGCGGTGAACCTCGCCATGTTCGTCGTCGAGATCGGTGCGGGCGTGGCCGCGCAGTCGGTCTCGCTGCTGGCCGACTCGCTCGACTTCCTGGGTGATGCCGGCAATTACGGCATCAGCCTGTTCGTGCTGGGCATGGCGATCCAGTGGCGTGCCCGCGCGTCGCTGCTGAAGGCCGCCAGCATGGGCGCCTTCGGCCTGTGGGTCGCGATCACCACGATCAACCACGCGATGGCTGGCACCGTGCCGGCGGCGCCGGTGATGGGCATCGTCGGCGCGCTGGCGCTCGCCGCCAACTTCGGCGTGGCGCTGCTGCTCTATCGCTGGCGCGAGGGCGACAGCAACATGCGCTCGGTGTGGATCTGCACGCGCAACGACGCGATCGGCAACGTGGCCGTGCTGGCCGCCGCCGCCGGCGTGTTCGGCTCGGGCAGCGGCTGGCCGGACTATCTCGTCGCCGCGATCATGTCCGGCCTGGCCCTGGTCGGCGCCGTCCAGGTAACGCGCCAGGCGATTGCCGAGCTGCGTCAGTCCCGGGAGGCGGTTCCTCAGGCAGTCGGGAGCTTGTAGCTCTCGAACTGCTTGCGCAGCGCGGTCTTGAGGATCTTGCCGGTGGCGCCGTGCGGGATGGCATCGATGAACTGCACGTCGTCCGGCATCCACCACTTGGCGATCTTGCCCTCGAGAAACTTGAGGACATCGGCCTTCTCGACGGAGGCGTCGGGACGGCGCACGACAATGAGGAGCGGGCGCTCGTCCCACTTGGGGTGAGCGACACCGATCACCGCGGCCTCGGCGACGCCGGGGCAGCCCATCGCGGCATTCTCGAGGTCGATCGAGCTGATCCACTCGCCGCCCGACTTGATCACGTCCTTGGAGCGGTCGGTGATCACCACCGAGCCGTCGCTCTCGATCTTGCAGACGTCGCCGGTATGGAACCAGTCGTCCTCGACGAACTGGTTCTTGCCGTCGCCCTTCATGTAGCCCTTCACGATCCACGGACCGCGGACCACCATGTTGCCGGAGACGCTGCCGTCGTGCGGCAGGTCGTTGCCGGCATCGTCGACGATCTTCATCTCGCAGCCGAACACCGGGCGACCCTGCTTGGCGGTGATGGAGAAGCGCTCGGCGTCGGGCAGGTCGCGCTCGCCCCTGTTGAACCGGGTCAGCGTGCCGAGCGGGCTCATCTCGGTCATGCCCCAGCCCTGGGCGACCTCGACCTCGTGTTCCTTCCAGAAGCGCTCGATCATGGCGTAGGGCACGGCCGACCCGCCGATCAGGGTGCGCTTGACCGAGCTCATCTTGAGCTTGTTCTGCTGGCAGTAGTCAAGCAGCGCCAGCCACACGGTCGGCACGCCGGCCGACAGCGTCACCTGCTCCTTGTCGAGCAGCTCGTAGATGCTGGCGCCGTCGAGCTTGAAGCCCGGAAAGACCAGCTTGGTGCCGCAGAAGGGGCCGGCATAGACGAGGCCCCAGGCATTGGCGTGGAACATCGGCACGACGGGCAGGATGGTGGTGTCGGGATCGAGCGCCAGCACCGGGCCCGAGCACATCATCATCGAATGGATCATCGTCGAGCGGTGCGAGTAGAGCACGCCCTTCGGATTGCCCGTGGTGCCCGACGTGTAGCAGAGCGACGACGCGGTCTTCTCGTCGAACTCCGGCCACTTCAGCGTGCCCGGCTTGTCGGCGATCAGCTCCTCATAGCAGAGCAGTTTCGGGATTTTGGCCGACGTCGGCATGTGCGCGCGGTCGGTCATGACCACGATGTGCTTCACCGTCTTGAGCTGGTCGTAGACGGCCTCGACGACCGGCACGAGGTTCAGGTCGACGAAGATGATCTGGTCCTCGGCATGGTTGGCGATGTAGGCCACATGCTCGGGCGCCAGGCGCGGGTTCAGCGTGTGCAGCACGGCGCCGATGCCGGAGATGCCGAAATAGAGCTCGAAATGCCGGTAGGTGTTCCAGGCGATGGTGCCGACCCGGTCGCCGAGCTTGATGCCCAGCCCCTGCAGGGCTTCGGCCAACTGCTTGGCCCGCCTGTGCGCGTCCTTGTAGCCGTAGCGATGGATCGGACCCTCGACGGTGCGCGTCACGATCTCGACGTCGGGATAGGCGGCGGCCGCATAGTCGATGATCTGCGAGATCAACAGCGGACGGTCTTGCATCAAACCCTGCATGGCATTCCCTCTTTTACGCGCGCCGCTCGATATGAAGGCTTCTTAGGGTGAGGAGCGGCTTGATGTCCGGTTCTAGACCGAGTCCTTGCCCGCCGGGAAGGCTGACGCTCCCGTCATGGACCGAAAAAACATCCTGCAGGATGCCCTCGCGAAGCGGATTGGGGTTGGCGTCGACTTCCAGCAGGCCGGGGCCGCGCACGGCAGCCAGCAGGTGCAGCGAATGGAGGAGGCCGATGCCGCCTCCCAGGAAGTGCGGGCAATAGGTGCGGCCGGCCGCAAGGGCGGCGCGGGCGACCGGCAGGCAACCCGAGTGCCCACCCCATTTCGCGGCATCCGGCTGGATCACGCCGAACAGGCCGCTGTCGATCATCTCCTGGAACGGACCGGCGCCGCGCAGGTTCTCGCCGCCTGCAAGCGTCGTCGGCGCGACGGCCGCAACCTGGGTCCATTCGGTCAGCGGCCGGTCGGCCATCAGCGGTTCCTCGATCCAGCGCAACGCGAACGGCTCGAGTTTCGGCGCCATTGTGCAGGCGGTCCGGAGGTCCCAGCCCTGGTTCACGTCGACCATCAGGCGCTCGCTCGGCCCGAGTTCGGCCGCGACCGGCTGCAGGGAGCCGATATCGGTTTCCTCGCCGAAGCCGACCTTGATCTTGAAGGCGCGGTAGCCGGCCGCGCGCATGCGGCCAACCGTGTCGTAGGCGGCGCGGCCGGGGTTGAGGCCCGACGCATAGACCGGGAGCGGCGAATCGTCGGTGCCGCCCAGCGCCCGCCATAGCGGCAGCCCGCGCTTGCGGGCGCGCAGGTCGTGGATCGCGAGGTCGAGGCCGGCGGCTGCGGCGGAGAGCGCGCCGGCATCGCCGCTCTGCACGCGCAGCACATGCAGCGCGCGGTCGATCTCGCCCCACAGGCCGACCGGATCGTCGAGCGACTTGCCCAGAGCCCGGGGCGCCACGATGTCGGCGAACAGCAGCGCGCGGTGCTCGGCGGCGGCATTGGGGAAGTTGCACCAGATCTCGCCCCAGCCGCGCGCGCCATCCGAGTCCTCGACCCGCACGAACACCGCGACCCGTTCGGTCATGGTGCCGAAGGAGGTACGGACCGGCTCCTTGATGGGCGTGCGGAAGACGTGGGCTTCGACACGGGCGAGGGTGGGGCCACTCATATGCGGGTGCTCATTCGATCCTGATGTTTTTCTCGACGATGATCTTGCCGTAGCGGGCGCGGTCGGCGTCGATCAGCGCCTTGAACTCGGCCGGCGTGCTGCCGACCGGAAGGGCGCCCTGGTCGATGAACTGCTGCCGAGTCGCCGGCTCGGCGAGGACCGCTTTCACGTCGGCCGCAATCTTGTCGACGATCGGCTGCGGCGTGCCGCCGGGCGCCAGCAGGCCGATCCATGAGATCGAGTTGTAGCCAGGCAGGCCGGTCTCGGCGGCGGTCGGCACGTCGGGCAAGGCGGGCGAACGCTTGTCGCTGGTGACGGCGATGGGCTTCAGCTTGCCCGCCTTGATCTGCCCGCTGGTTTCGAGAACGGTCGCGAAGGACATGGTGACGTGGCCACCGATCAGGTCCTGGATCGCCGGCCCGCCGCCCTTGTAGGGGACGTGCGTCAGCTTCAGGCCGGCCTGGTTCTCGAACAGGGCAGCAGCGAGATGCATCGAGCTGCCGTTGCCCGAGGTCGAATAGGTGAAGTCGCCGGGCTTTGCCTTGGCCGCTGCGATCAGCTCGGCGGTGGTCTTCGCCGGTGTCGACGGGTTGACGACCAGGACCAGCGGCAGTTCGGCCACCAGGGAGATCGGCGTGAAAGCCGTGTCGGCGTTGTAGGGCAGCTTCTTGTAGAGCGACGGGTTGATCGATTGCGTGCCGATATTGCCCATCACGATCGTGTAGCCGTCCGCCTTGGCCTTGGAGGCGATCTCGAGGCCCACGATGCCGGCGGCGCCCGGCTTGTTGTCGACGACGACCTGCTGGCCCCATTTCTCCGAGAGCTTCTGCGCCAGCAGGCGCGAGCCGGTATCGGTGCCGCCGCCGGGCGGGAAAGGCACGATCATCGTGACGGGCTGCTGGGGAAAAGACTGCGCGTTCGCGGCGACCGTCCAGCCGAAAGCCAATGTCGCGACCGCCAGACGGCCGATCCAGATGTTGCGCATGTTCCTCCCGAGTCCCGGCTTTCTGCCGGTGACGCGGAGAAGTCTAGTCGTTCGGTTCGCTGAAGGTAAGCTTGTTGGCGAATGGGTCGGTGACGGTCACCGTACGTGCACCCCACGGCTGGTCCTCGAGGCCGGGGCGCGCGTAGCGATACTTCTTCTGCGTGAGTTCGCGATGGAAAGCGGCAATCCCCTCGGTGTGGATGACGAAGTGGGTGCCCGGCGCGCCGTCGCCATGATGCTCCGTGAGATTGAGCATCACACCGGCGCGGGAGACCTGCGCGTAGAGAGGAGCGTTGTCGTCGAAGCGATGCTCCCAGTCCCAGGTGAAGCCCAGGAAGTCGACGTAGAATTCCTTGGCCTTGGCGACGTCGAAGATGCGCAGGCTCGGGACGACCGGCCCGAACTTGACTTCGTCGCTCACTCGGCGGCCTGCTGCGCGGCTTCGTTCAGCACGTCGTAGTTCCGCTTGAGGTACCAGGTCATATAGTCGCTGTACCAGGTGGTCGGGTACTTCGGCGGTTTGTCGGGCCCGACCGTCGTCGGCACGGCGGCGACCGGCCAGTCGATGCCGCTGTCGCAGAAGAACGGCAACGCATAGCGCGCGCCGGCCGTCTTGTTGATGGCGCGGTGCGGCGTCGCCAGGAAGAGATCGTTTGTATAGCGCTGCAGCATCTGCCCGCCGTTCACGACATAGGCATTGTCGATCGCGGGCATGTCGATCCAGCTGCCGCTCTGGCTGCGGATCGACAGGCCCTGCACCTCGTTGGGCGCCAGCAGGGTGAGAAAGCTGGTGTCGGTGTGCGGCGCCAGGCCGAATTCGTCGTCGACCGGTCCTTCCTGCGGCGGATAGTGCGTCATGCGCATCGAGAACATCGGCTCGGAGAAGGCCGTGTCGAAATAGTTGGCCGGCAGGTCGAGCGCGCGGGCGTAGAGCCGCACCATCTTCTGCACCAGCCGCTCCATCTCGTTGCAGTAGTCGACGACGGTGTCGCGGAAGCCGGGCAGGTCGGGCCAGCGGTTGAGGCCACGGAAGCGGCGGCCCGACAGCACGTCGGGATGGTCCGGCGCCATCTCGCGCTTCACGAAGAACGCCTCGTTGAGATTGGCCTTGGTGCCGGTCTGGATGGTCGAGGTGCGCAGGGTGTTGCCGCGCATCGGCAGGTAGCCGGTATTGTGCTGGTCGAGCTTCAGCTCGAGCTTCTTCTCGACCGGCTGGTCGTGGAAGCGCTTCACCTCGGCGAACATGCGGGCGATCTTCTCGCGCGCGATGCCGTGGTTCACGATGAAGTAGAAGCCGATCTTGGTCAGCGCGAACCGCAGCTCCTTGGCCGTGCGGTCCATTGCGCCGGGCTCACCCGCGAGATAGGGGCCGAGATCGATGACGGGAATCGTTTCGGTGGCCACGGTTTGCTCCTCCTCTACAGGCTGCCTATCTTGCCCGCGGCGGACCACAAAAGGAATGTCATGATCTTCGGAATTCTGGCCCTGGTGACGGCCTCGCTTTTTGCCGGTGCGGCCTTCTACGTGAGTTTCGCAGAGCATCCGGCGCGCTCCGAAATGGACGACCGCGCGCAGCTGCAGCAGTGGAAGTTCGCCTACGGGCGAGGGACGATCATGCAGGGCACGCTGGCCGCCCTGGGTTTCCTGCTCGGTCTTGCCGCCTGGTGGCAGAGCCGCGACGAACTCTACATCGTCGGCGCCATCCTGATGGGGGCCAACTGGGCCTACACGGCTCTGATGATCATGCCGGTCAACAACGAGCTCAAGTCCATCTCGCTCGACGATGCCGGCGAGGAGAGCCACACGCTGCTCCGTCGCTGGGGCAAGCTCCACGTCAAGCGCACGATGCTCGGAACGGGCGCGACTCTCCTGTTCCTCTGGGCATCCTTGTCATCCTGAGCGAAGCGAAGGATCTTCCGGCCGCCAGGGAGGCCTCCGGTCGTTCCGGCAGGTCCTTCGCTGCGCTCAGGACGACATGTGGCTAAGTCGTCGGCAGCTTGTAGTCCTTGAAGTCCTCGCGCAGGCGGGTCTTCAGGATCTTGCCCGTCGCGGTGTGGGGGATCGCCTCGACGAACTGGACATCGTCGGGCAGCCACCACTTGGCCACCTTGGTCGCCAGGAACTCGACCAGCTCCTTCTTGTCGACCTGGGCGTCGGGCTTCTTGTGGACGATCAACAGCGGCCGCTCGTCCCACTTCGGATGCGCGATGCCGATGACGGCCGCTTCGGCCACGCCCGGATGGGCCATGGCGGCGTTCTCGAGATCGATCGAGCTGATCCATTCGCCACCCGACTTGATCACGTCCTTGGAACGGTCGGTGATCTGCATGTAGCCGTCGGGATCGATGGTGGCGACATCGCCGGTGGCAAACCAGCCGCCTTCCCGCAACACATCGCCGCCCTCGCCCTTGAAATAGCCCGAGGTGATCCACGGACCGCGCACCAGCAGGTCGCCGAACGCCTTGCCGTCGCGCGGTAGTTCCTTGCCGGCATCGTCGACGATCATCATGTCGACGCCGTAGGGCGGGCGGCCCTGCTTCAGGCGCACCTCCAGCAGTTCCTTCGGCGACAGCTTGTGATGCTTCTCCTTGGGATGGTTCACGGTGCCGAGGGGGCTCATCTCGCTCATGCCCCAGGCATGCAGCACCTCGACGCCGTAGTCCTTGTCGAAGGTCTCGATCATGGCAGGCGGCGCGGCCGAGCCGCCGATCACGGCGTACTTCACGGTCGAGAGCGTGAGATTGTTGGCCTTCATGTGGTTGAGCAGGGCAAGCCAAACCGTCGGCACGCCGGCGGTGAAGGTGACGCGCTCTTTCTCGAACAGCTCGTGCAGGCTGGCGCCGTCGAGCGCGACGCCGGGGAAGACCAGCTTGGCGCCGACCAGGGCGGCCGAGTAGGGCAGGCCCCAGGCATTGACGTGGAACATCGGTACGACCGGCAGCACCACCGAGCGCGCCGACAGGTTCAGCGTGTCGGGCAGTGCCGCGCCATAGGCGTGCAGGATGGTCGAACGATGATGGTAGAGCACGCCCTTCGGGTTGCCCGTCGTGCCCGACGTGTAGCAGAGCGACGAGGCGGTATGCTCGTCGAACTCGGGCCATTCATACGTGCCGGGCTTGTCGGCGATCAGCTCCTCGTAGACCAGCAAGTTGGGAATTTTGCAGTCGGCCGGGATATGCGCGCGGTCGGTCATCGCCACGACGTGACGTACGCCCTTCATCTGCGGCAGCAGCTTCTCGACCGCCGGAAGCAGGTTCAGGTCGACGAAGAGGAGCTGATCCTCCGCGTGGTTCACGATGTAGACGATCTGCTCCGGGAAGAGGCGCGGGTTGATCGTGTGGCAGACCGCGCCCATGCCGGAGATGCCGTAGTAGAGTTCGAAATGTCGAAAGCCGTTCCAGGCCAGCGTGCCGATGCGGTCGCCGACCTTGATGCCCAGCGCGAGCAGCGCCTCGGCCACCTTCTTCGCGCGCTTGTTGGCATCGCGGTAGGTGTAGCGATGGATCGGCCCTTCGACGGTGCGGGAGACGATCTCGGTGTCGCCGTGGTTGAGGGCGGCATGCTCGATGAGCTGCGAAATCAGAAGCGGGCGGTCCTGCATGAGGCCGAGCATCGGGCGTCTCTCCTGTCGTGTCGTCTGGCGGCTGGTCGCCAATTGCCTTAGGTTTGCCGGGACATTCTTTGGGGGAAAATCGATGAAACGGTCAAGCAGCGGCAGCGCCTCTGCAATCAGCGGGCTGGTCGGTGTCTGGGCGTTCCCCGCGGCGGCGCAGGCCGTGACGGCCGGCGAGGGGGCGGCGGCTAGCTTCCTCATGCTGATGACCGAGCGGTTCGAGTTCACCTTCGCCCAACTTCCCGCACTCGGCGCGCACCTCCTCGCCCTGCCGCAGGTCGTCGGCGGCCGAACCGCCTTGTTGCTGGTCGGAATTGTCGTGGCAGGCCTCGTTGCCGAAGGCATCGCGCGCCTGATCCTGAGCCGCGCCCGCGTCAGTGCCTTCGACCGCTTGGCCAGCAAGACGCCGCTGCGCGCCTTCTTCCGCGCCCTTCTGCTCGACGTCCTGGCCCTGGTCGCACTGGCGGTCGCCGGCCGGCTCGTGCTGGGCCAGCTTGGCGCCCCTGATAGCGTGGCCGGCAAGCTTGGCTCGCTGGTGCTTCATACGCTCGTCTACTGGCGCGGGTTCAATCTGGTGTTCCGGGCCTTCCTGCGCCCCAGCACGCCGGAGGGCCGGATTGCGCCCGTCGACGATGGCGCGGCGCGGCGTCTGCTCGTCGCCCTCAACCTCGTGGTCCTGCTGCCGATGCTGGCAAGTCTTGCGGCGCGCGCCCTCGGAGCGACGGGCGCCAACCGCGAGATCACCAGTGCCGCCATCATGCTGTACGTGCCCGTGATCGCCGTTCTGCTGCTGTTGATCGTCTGGCGCTACCGCCTGGACATGGCGGCCTGGCTCACGGCGATGGTTCCCGCCACCGGCTTTACCCGCCAGCTCAAGCTCGACGCGGCCCGCAACTGGTGGATGGCCGGCCTTGCCTTCTACACGCTTCTGGGACTGGCGGCCGTCTATGCCGCCCTGACGGAGAGCGGCACCGCCGCCCGCGGCATGGCCACCATCGAGTCGGCGCTGGTCGCCCTGCTGCTGTTCGAAACGCTGATGCATCGCATCACGCGCCACATCGTCTCCGAACTGCCGATGGCGGGCGACGTGGTGGCCGATTGCGTGCGCCTGCTCGTTCGCCTCTATGTTGCGATCCTGGTCGCCGAGGCGCTGATGGTCCGCGTGCTCGCCGCTGCCACGCCCGAGGAATGGGTACCCCACGACCGTGGCGCGAAGATCGCCGCGCTGAGCGCCGTCGCGATCTACGCCGGCTGGCGGTTCCTCAAGTACCGCATGGATTCCTATATCGCCTCCAACCCGTTGCCTTCCGCGGACGTTTCGGGCGACTCGGAGGAGGAAGTGCAGGTCGCGGCCTCGCGTCTGCGAACCCTGATGCCGCTGCTGCGCGTCGTGGCCGGTGCGACCATTACCGTCGTCGGCGGACTGCTCGTCCTGTCGGAACTCGGCGTCAACATCACGCCGCTGATCGCCGGCGCCTCGGTGTTCGGCCTCGCCGTGTCCTTCGGCAGCCAGTCGCTGGTGCGGGACATCGTGTCGGGCGTCTTCTTCCTCGCCGAGGATTCCTTCCGCATCGGCGAGTATGTCGACTGCAGCAAGGTCAAGGGCACGGTCGAGGGGTTCAGCGTGCGCTCGCTGAAACTGCGCCACCAGAACGGCCAGCTCCACATCGTGCCGTTCGGCCAGGTCGGTCACATCACGAACTTCAGCCGCGACTGGACCGTCGTGAAGTTCAATATCGCCTTCGCCAACGGCACCGATGTCGAGCTGCTGCGCAAGACGGTCAAGAAGATCGGCCTGCAGATGATGGAGGAACCGCAGTTCAAACCGATCCTCCTGCAGCCCCTCAAGATGCAGGGCGTCGTCGACATCAAGGACAACTCGCTGATCGTGCGCTTCAAGTTCATGGCGCGCCCGAAGAATCCGACCATGGTCCAGCGCATGGCGATCCGGCGCATGTACGACCAGTTCCCGGCACTCGGCATCCAGTTCGCTACGGGCAACAACTATCTGTTCCCCGTGCCGGCGACGCCGTCCGTGCCGCCGCAGGCCGCCGAGGCCGCACCCAAGGCCGCCGAATGAATATCCAAAGGAGTGACAGGATGCAGAAGCGCAAACTCGGGAAGTCCGACCTCGAATTCGTCCCCATCGCCTTCGGCGGCAATGTCTTCGGCTGGACGGCCGACGAGGCGACCTCGCACCGGCTGCTCGACGCCTTCGTCGACGGCGGCTTCTCGTTTGTCGATACCGCCGACGTCTATTCGCGCTGGTTTCCGGGCAACAAGGGCGGCGAGAGCGAGACCGTGATCGGCACCTGGCTGAAGAAGGATCCGGCCAAGCGCGACAGGATCGTGCTCGCCACCAAGTGCGGCATGGGCCTGCCCAGCGGCGCGCTGTCGGCGAAGAACATCAGGGAGTCGGTCGACGCCTCGCTGCAGCGGCTCAACACCGACCACATCGACCTCTTCCAGTCGCACAAGGACGACAAGGATACGCCGCAGGAGGAGACCCTCTCGACCTATGGCGAGCTGGTGAAGGCCGGCAAGATCCGCTTCATCGGCGCCTCCAACTTCGACGCGCCGCGCCTCGCCGAGGCTGCGAAGATTTCGAAGGAGAAGGGATTACCGCGCTACGAAAGCCTGCAGCCGCACTACAATCTCATGGAGCGCGGCCTGTTCGAAGGCGCGCTCGAGGACGAGTGCCTGAAGCAGGGGATCGGTGTGATCCCGTACTACTCGCTGGCCAGCGGCTTCCTCACCGGCAAGTACCGCTCCGAGGCCGATGTCGGCAGCGCCCAGCGCGGCGCCGGCGTGAAGAAGTACATCAATCCCAAGGGCATGGCCGTCCTGAAGGCGCTCGACGATGCGGCGGCGAAGTCCCATGCCACGCTGGCCCAGGTGTCGTTGGCCTGGCTGCTGCATCGCAAGTCGATCACCGCGCCGATCGTCAGCGCGACCAGCCTGAAGCAGCTCGACGACGTGCTCAACGCGACCACCCTGGAGCTGGATCCGGAGTCGCTGGCGGCGATCGACAAGGCCAGCGCTCCCGCCTGAGGACAAAGGACCGATGCTCGTCTTTCGGCAGCTCTTCGACCCGACTTCGTCGACCTACACCTACCTGCTCGGCTGCAGCGCCTCGAAGGAGGCGCTGCTGATCGATCCGGTCTTCGAGCAGGTGCGGCGCGACGCGGCGCTGATCGGCGAGCTGGGCCTCACGCTGAAATGGACGCTCGACACCCACGTCCATGCCGACCACGTGACCGGCGCCTGGCTGTTGAAGCAGCGGCTCGGCAGTGGCATCGCGCTGTCGGCGGCGTCGGGCGCGGCGGGTGCCGACCGGATGCTGCAGGATGGCGATCGCATCGAATTCGGGCGCCGCACGCTCGAAGTCCGGTCGACGCCCGGCCACACGTCGGGCTGCGTCACCTACGTGCTCGACGACGAGAGCATGGCTTTCACCGGCGACTGCATCCTGATCCGCGGCTCCGGCCGCACCGACTTCCAGCAGGGCGATCCACGCGCGCTCTATCGCTCGGTGCGCTCGCGGATCTTCGCGCTGCCCGAGAGCTGTCTTCTCTACCCGGCGCACGACTATCGCGGCCTCACGGTCAGCAGCGTGATCGAGGAGAAGAAGTTCAATCCGCGACTGGGTGGCGAGGTCGGCGAGAACGACTATGTCGGCTACATGAAGAACCTCGACCTGCCGCACCCGAAGAAGATCGACGAAGCGGTGCCCGCCAATCTGCGCTGCGGTCAGCCCGGCAACGGGGCGAGCGTGCCGGCCGAACCCGAATGGGCACCGCTGCGCTTCACCTTCGGCGGCGTCTGGGAAGTCGAGCCGCACTGGCTCGAGGAAAATCTCTCCAGGGTGAACGTCGTCGATGTCCGCGAGCCGGCGGAGTTCTCGGGTCCGCTGGGACATATTCGCGGCGCGACGCTCGTCCCGTTGGGCGAGTTGGCGGCGCGGGCGAAGGACCTGTCCAGGGACAAGCCGGTCGTCGCCGTCTGCCGCGCCGGCAGCCGTTCCGCACACGCGACGGCGATTCTTCAGAAGGCCGGCCTCGCCGACGTCGCCAACCTCCCCGGCGGCATGCTCCGCTGGCGCGCCGAAGGCCGCGCCGTCGAGGGTGGGTCGGCTTAGACAGTTTCCGTCGTCTCGACCGGAGCGCCGAAGGCGCGAAGCGGAGAGACCTTGCCTCTACGATTAGCCATCTAATCGTTGAGGCAAGGTCTCTCCGCTTCGCCTCGCTGCGCGAGGCTTCGGTCGAGACGACGGGTTTTTTGAAGTCAGAAGCCGTAAAGCCTCGACGGCGTATCGACGAGGATCGTCTGCTGCGCTGTCTTGCTTTGCACTGAGTCCTCGAAGGTCCTGAGCGTCAGGGGATAGGTCGTGACGCGGTTGAGGCCGGTGTCGGTGTGCGGCCAGTCGCTGGCCCACATCAGGCGTTCCGGGCCGAAAGCGTCGAGCAGCATCGGCGCGGCCTGGCGGGCGCGTTCGGGGCCGACGCGGTAGGCGCCGCTCAGCACGACGAAGACGCGGCCGGTCTTCGCACTCTCAAGCAGGAGTTTGAAACCGGGATCGCGCGCCGGGCCCAGCGTGCGGTCGAACATGCCGTAGTGAGGGATCACCACCTTGTGGCCGCCGTCGAGCAGGAACGGCAGCATCTCGGGCAGGCGCCTGCTCTCGACATAGAGGTGGATCGGCCAGTCGCGTTTCAGCGCCTCGCCCAGCATGTCGGCATAGGCCGACCATTGTGGCGTCGGCAGACCGAAGATCGGGAAGCGAAGACCGCGCACGCCGATGCGCGCCATCTCCTCCCACTCCTCGGGTCGTGTCTCGACCGAGGGCGAGATCCACGGCACGCCGCGGAAGTGCTGCGGCTCGGCCTTCAGCGCGCCGAACAGGTAGGAATTGTCGTAGCCCAGGAACGATGGCTGCAGCAGCACCGCGCGACCGACGCCGTTGGCCTCGGCCAGCGCCAGCAGCGTCTGCCAGGAGGCGTCGTAATCGGGTGCGTAGCGCGCATCGACGGCGAGCTTCAGGCCGCGCACAAAGGCATGCGTATGGGCGTCGATCCAGAGCGACGGTGCGGCCTGTACCTTGGCGATTGCGGCGATCGCGGCGGCCGCGACGGCCATTGTGCCGAGGCCGCGCCGCGGCAGCTTCATGCCGGCAGCGTCGCGTCGCGCGACGTCTCGCGGAAGGTCAGCAGCGTGGCGATCGAGATGGCGGCGGCGGCCATGAACAGCCAGGCCGGGCTGAGATCGACTTCCGTGCGGGCGACCAGCCAGGCCGCGGTGAGCGGCGTCAGGCCGCCGATCACGCCGAAGGCGATGTTGTAGCCCAGCGAGACCGCCGTGCAGCGCACCCGGCCTGCCACGGCCTCGGTCAGGATCGAGGGAATGATGCCGAGTCCCATGCCGGCCGGCACCACCAGGGCGAGTTGTCCCGCGAGGATCAGCGCCGGGTCGGGATGATGCATCAGCCAGAGGCACGGCACAGCGGCCACGAAGCCCAGGATCATCGCGACCAGCATGAGCGGGCGGCGGCCGAAGCGGTCGGACGCCCAGCCCGATGCGAGCATCACCGGCAGCAGGAAGAACATGCTCGCCGTATTGATCTCAAGCGCGCGTGCCGGCGCGATGCCGTCGACGTCCTGCAGCCAGGTCACGACGTAGAGGAACATCAGGTAGAAGCCGACGGCGTTGAAGATCGTGATGCCGGCCACGCGCATCACGGCGCGGCCATGGTGGCGCAAGGTCTCGACCAGCGGCGAGCCGTGGCCGGACTGCGGCGGCGTTTCCTCGACGAGGACCTTGCGGATCCACCAGCCGACGATGCCGAGCACGAGGCCCAGCAGGAACGGGATGCGCCAGCCCCAGTCGGCCAGGGCATCCGCCGGCAGGATGGCGGCGAAGGTGGCGCCGATCGCCGAGCCCAGCAGGAAGCCGCTGGTTGCCGCCAGCGAGCAGAAGCTGCCGACAAGGCCGCGGCGGCCGGGCGGCGCCTGCTCGACGAGGAATACCATCGAGGTCGTGGCCTCGCCGCCGACCGACAGGCCCTGGATCATGCGCAGGAGCGTCAGCAGGATCGGCGCCGCCATGCCCAGCGTCTGGTAGCCGGGCAGCAGGCCCACGAGGAAGGTCGGCACGGCCATCGCCGCGATCGAGAAGGTGAGGGCGGCACGGCGGCCGTAGCGGTCGCCGATATGGCCGACCACCATGCCGCCCAGCGGCCGCATCAGGTAGCCCAGCGCGAAGATGCCGAAGGCCGCCAGTACCTGGGCGACCGGACTCTCCGCGGGAAAGAAGACGCGGCCGATGGTGGCCGCGAAGTAGCCGTAGATGGCGAAGTCGTACCATTCGAGCAGGTTGCCGATGGTACCGGCCGCGACGATGCGCCGTGTGCTGGGCAGAGTCATTGCGCCGGACTATGCCATGAGAGGACGTGGCGGCGTCACTTCTTCGGCGGGGCCGCGGAAGCGTCGTCCGGCAGGCCCGTCCTGTCGGGAAAAGAGGCCGTCGCGGCGAAGGAGATCGCCGCCGCCGCAACGATCAGGAACGCCGGGCTGAGATCGTTCCCGGTCCGGTGGATCAGCCAAGCCGCCGCGAGTGGCGATAGGCCGCCCAGCACGCCGGCCGGCAGGTTGAAGCCCAGCGCAACCGCCGTGCAGCGGATGTGCGCCGGCGTCGCTTCCACCATGAAGGCGGGTTCGACTCCGAATACGGTTCCGATGATGACGACGAACCCCAATTGTCCCGCCAGCACCATCAAAGGATCGCTATGGTGCAGGAGCCAGAACAGGGGGACGGCCCCGACCATCGCGGCCGACATAGCGATCAGAAGCAGCCTGCGCCGCCCGATCCGGTCGCTCAGCCATCCGGCACCGAGATAGATTGGCAGGGCCACAGCCATGGCCACGGTATTGAAGGCGAGCGCGCGGACCGGCGCGATGCCGTCGATCGTCTGAAGCCAGCTCACCAGATAGAGGAACACGATGTAGAAGGTCACCGCCCCGAGCGAGGCGACGCCGGCCAGCCGCGCCAGCAACCATAGATGATGGTCCAGCACTTCCCGCACCGGCGCGGCGACGATCTCCGCGCTTCTCGGCGGTTCGGGTACACGGCGGCGTAGCCAGATTCCGAGCAAGCCGATCGGCAGGCCCAGCAGGAACGGAAGCCTCCACCCCCAATCTTGCAGGGCATCCGACGGCAGGGCGGCCGTGAGCAGCGCACCGGTCGCCGATCCCAGGAGAATACCGGCGGTACCGCCGCCCGTCGCCATCGCACCCGCCAGGCCGCGCCTGCGCGGGCCGGAATGTTCTATCATGAAGATGAAGGCGGTTGGACATTCGCCGCCGATCGACAGGCCCTGCACGATGCGAAGCACCGTCAGGAGCATGGGCGCCAGGATTCCCAGCATCGGGAAGCCGGGAAGGATGCCGACGAGGAAAGTCGAGAAGGCCATCGCGGCCATTGAGACGTTGAGTGCGGCGCGCCGGCCAAAGCGGTCGCCGATGCTGCCTGAAATCAGGCTTCCCAGCGGACGCATCAGACAGCCTATGGCAAAGACGCCGAAGGCTGCCAGCAACTGCGCCAGCGGACTCTGGTGCGGAAAGAAGGTCTGCCCGATGGTGATCGCGAAGTAGCCGTAGATCGCGAAGTCGTACCATTCCAGAACGTTTCCAATGGCGCCTGCGGCGACGATGCGGGTCTTCTGGGAGATCATCGTCCGCGCAGGCGCCAGAGTCCTAGTTGCCCTTTTTCTCGATATTCCAGAAGACGGGGATCGGGCTCGTCACGACGCCGCTCAGCCGGTCCGAGCGCGTCGCGGTCGGCAGCGTGTACTGGCCGAGCGGAACGTGCGTGCCGTAGGTGATGGCGCGCGCCTGCAGGTGGGCCGCGATCTTCTTGCGGCTCTCGAGATCGGGGGCCCGGGCGAAGGCATCGCGCAGCTTCTCGACCTCGGCATCGCACGGCCAGCCGAAATTGGCCTTGTCGCAGGAGGCGGTGAGCATGCTGTTGGTCAGCGGGTTCATCATGTCGACGGAGAGCCAGGCCGTCATGAAGCCGTTCCAGCCGCCATCCTGCGGCGGGGTCTTGCGCAGGCGTCGCGCCACGATGGCCTGGAAGTCGAGCGGCACCATCTGGACCTTGAATCCGCCCTTCTCCAGCAGGTCCTTGGCGATCGGACCGGCATTCGTCAGTACGGCGATGTCGGTGGTGTGCAGCATCACGATCGGCGTGCCGTCGTACCCCGCTTCCTTGAGCAGTTCCTTCGACCTGGCGAAGTTGCCGCGCACCAGGCCGTCCATGCCGGCGTTCGATTCGAGCGGCGTGCCGCAGACGAACATGGCGTCGCAGGTCTGATAGTATTTCTCGTCGCCGATCACGCCCTGCAGGAAGGCCTTCTGGTCGAAGGCATATTCGGCGGCGCGTCGCACCTTCTCGTTGTCGAACGGCGGGACCACCGTGTTCCAGCGGAAGACGTACTGCGCGCCGATCTTGTTGTAGACCTCGAGTTTCACGTTCCTGTCGGCCAGCAACAGCGACTTCAGGTCGTGCGGCGGCGCCTCGATATAGTCGATCTCGCCGGCCAGCAGCGCGTTCACCGCCGTCTGGTGGTCGGGAATGGCCAGCCATTCGACGCGATCGACCTTGGCGACCTTGCCGCCCGCGAGGCCCGATGCCGGCTCAGGCCTCGGCTTGTAGTCGGGGTTCTTCACATAGACGGTCTTGTCGCCGGGCTTCCACTCGTCGGCCTTGAAGATGAAGGGGCCGGAGCCGACGAACTCGCTGATCTGCTTGGCGGGATCGGTGTCGGCGATGCGCTTGGGCATCATCAGCGGCGTCGAGCCGCCGGGCTTGGCCAGCGAATCGATGACCAGGCCGTAGGGCTCCTTCAGCACGATCCTGAAGGTCCTGTCGTTCACCGGCTCGAAGGAAGAGACGAAGCTCAGCAGCTTCACGCCGGTCGAATCGCGCGCGCCCCAGCGCTTCAGCGAGGCGATGCAGTCCTCGGCGGTGACAGGTTTGCCGTCGTGCCACTTGAGGCCGTCGCGCAGGGTGAAGGTGTAGGTGAGCTTGTCGTCGCTCAGCGTCCAGGTGTCGACCATCTGGGGCTGCGGCTGCAGCTTCTCGTCCATCGCGAACAGCGTGTCCCACACCATGTAGCCGTGGTTGCGCACGATGTTGGCGGTGGTCCAGATCGGGTCGAGGACCTTGAGGTCCGAGTGCATCACCGCCTTGATCGTCTTCGTCTGGGCGAAGGCGGGGGAGGCGAGCAGGAGTGCGGCGGCGGAGCCGGCCGCCAGAAGGGTACGCAGATGCATCGGGATCAGGCCTGCCAGCGTGAGGTGGCGCGCTCGCCCGGCGCGATCTCGGCCTCGGTGGGCGCGGCCACCTTGGCCATGTGGCCGTAGCGCTGGGCGGCGAACCACAGCGCATAGTCGCCGAACTTGATGGGAGGATACTTGGCCGGATTCCCGGTCGACTGGCACGAGGGCAGGCACTCGATCATCGTGTCGTGGTCGGGATCGCAGAAGAAGGGAATGGCGTAGCGGAGCTGGCCCGAGACGTTGCGCACGCGATGCGGCGTCGACAGGAACCGCTCGTTGCTCCAGCGATGGAGGATGTCGCCGCCGTTCACGACATAGGCATTCTCCAGGCCCGGCGCTTCCATCCAGCTTCCGTCGGGCAGCAGGATCGACAGGCCCTGCACCTTGTTGGGCGGCAGCAGCGTCATGAATCCCGAATCGGTGTGCGGCACCAGGCTCTCGACGCTCTCGTCGCTGCCGTCGATCTGCGGATAGCGAGACATGCGCAGGATCATGTGCGGCTTGGCGAAGCAGGCGTCGAAATAGGTCTCCGGCAAGTCGAGCGCCAGCGCGTAGAGCCGCACCATCTTCTGGCAGAGCTTCTCCAGGGTCGCGATATATTCGAGCGTCGTTTCACGGAAGCCCGGCAGGTCGGCCGGCCATTTGTTCGGCGCGTGGAAACGTCGGCCCGAGATCACGTCGGGATCGCTGGCGTCGCGCTCGCGCCGCAGGAAGTAGGCCTCGTTCTGGCTCGGCTTCTTGCCCTGCGCTGCAGCATTGGGCGGCGCCTTCTGGGCGATCGGCATGTAGCCGATATTGTGCTCGTCGACCTTGACTGCGAGCTTGGCTTCCATCGGCTGGGCATGAAAGCGGGCCGCCGCCGCATAGGTGTCGTCGATCAGCTTCTGCGGCACGCCATGGCCGGTGAGATAATAGAAGCCGACATTCTCGAACGCGTACCGCAGTTCGGCGGCCGCCTTCGCCGCGGCACCCGGCACACCCGCGAGATAATCGACAACGTCGATGAGCGGAATTTCACCGCCGATCAACGACGGAGCCACGGTTTGTCGGTCCACGGGCTGCGGGGATGATTGCATCGGTCGACCTCCGGGAAACGCTACGCGGACGCTAACATGCTCCGGTCGACCGCTGCAAAAACCGAGCCGTGCCAGTTTCGCAGGAGGTGATAGAATCGACGCATCCGGCGCACGTCGCGCATCGCTCCGTGGAAGGTCGAACCCTGTGCAGCCCATCTGGATGTCGCTCCTGGCCTGCATGGTCATGCTCTTCGGGGCGGTATTGGGAAGCCTGCTGCGCCGATGGCTACCCGACCATCACCTGGACGAGCATGCCAGGGACATCGTGCGGATGGGCGCCGGGCTGGTCGGCACCATTGCGGCGCTGGTGCTGGGCCTGCTCATCAATTCGGCAAGCAGCAGCTACGAGGCGCAGCGCGGCGAAGTCCGCCAGATCGCCACCAACCTCATCCTGCTCGACGACCTGCTCGAGCAGTACGGCCCTGACGCAAGGCCGCTCCGTGTTCTGCTGCGCCAGGCCGTCGACCAGATGGTCGACAAGATCTGGCGCGATCATGATTCGAGGAGCGTCGTGACATACGGCGTCGGGACCGTCGCCGCGGCGGTCTATTCCGGCATTCATGCGCTGCCGATGGAATCGGCCGTGAAGAAGGCCCTCGTCGAGCAGGCCCTGCAGATGGCGGTTCCGATCTCGCAGGCGCGCCTGATGCTCTATGAGCGGTCGAAATCCTCGCTGCCGGCGCCGATCCTGATCGTGTTGATGTTCTGGCTCACCGTGCTGTTCGCGAGCTACTGCCTGTTCTCGCCGGTCAATCCGACATCCGGCGTCGCGCTCGTCCTCGTCGCCCTCTCGGCCTCGGGCGCGCTTTTCCTGATCCTCGAAATGGGTGAGCCCTTCAGCGGCTTCATGCAGATATCGAGCGCGGCGATCCGCACGGCGCTGTCGCCCCTTGCGCCGTAGGACGGGTTGCGAGCAGCGGGGCGGGCGGGTTAACCATCGTTGCCGACGGTGAACGGAATCTCGCCATCGAACTGCGGCGAACCGCCGACCAGCCAGTGCAGCTTGTAGCTGCCCGGCTTCAGGGTCGGGGCGCGGGCGAACAGGACATCGGGTGTCGATTCGAGCCGCGGGTGCAGGAGTTCGACGATCCGCCCGTCCTGCTTGATGGCAAGCCGTGAATCCTCGTGATCGACCGGCCTGTTGAAGCGGACGTAGAAGGCACTGCTGCGCCCGCCGATCACGGCATCCGCCTTGGGCGCGGAGTCCATCACGCGCAGTTCCTGCGCCGTGGCCGGTGCGGCAGCGCCAAGCAGGCTGGCCGAGATGCCCGAGAGACAAGCCAAGCGTCGCGTGATCATTTCTGCTCCATTGCGCGGTCCCGCGAGCATATCAGGAACCACGCGAGGGCGAGGAGACTTCATCTCGCGACTCAAATTCACGCCACCAGCCAACCATGTCCCGCGGTGCTGGTGAAGTCGAGCTGGACGACGAGGTCGTTGAAGTCGCGGTCGCCGCCGCCCAGCAAGTCCTCCCAGCCCCACGTGTTGGCGCCGTAGTTCCACAGGTGTGCGACATGCTCGCCACCGACCACTTCGTTGGCCTGACTGAAAGCCCAGAAGGTGTCGCCATTAGTGACGTTGGTAAGTTGCATGGCGATCAGGTCGCCGGCATCGACGCCGGTGATCTGCGCCTGCCCGGCATTGCCGTCGCCGGGGCCGGCAATGGTCGTGCCGCCGCCCATGACGGCATAGGCTCGGGCTGCCGCAGCGGCGGCATAGCCGGCCTGGCCGGGGGCGAGGCCGCCGATCGTGCCGTTGTAGTCGTCGACCTCGTAGAGCATCAGCGAGTGTTCGGCACCGGCGACCTGGCGCATGCGCACGACGACGTTGAAGTCGTCAGCGCCGTTCGCCGTCTCCGCGACCGCCACTGCCTGCGCCAGGCGGACGGAGTTCGAGGCATCGGAGAAGAAATCCGCAAACCCTGAAGAGGTGCTGAGGTTCGCCTGCGCGGCGACCGTTCCGCCACCGTTGAAGGTGATCGACACGGTGTCGCCGTTGGCGACGATGGCCTGCGCGAGGTTGCCCTGGCCCTGACCGTCGAACAGCGCCAGCAGGGCGCCATCGAAGTCGCTCTGCAGCGACTGCTGCGCGAGCTGGCTGGTCCAGGCGTAAGGACCGTGCGCGGTGCTGCTGGCGTCCGTCGTGTCGCTGCCGGTGTGCACGGAGACCGTGGCCGACGCCGTCGCGCTGGTCTGCAGCAGCAGGGTCTGCGCGGTGCCACTGGTCCAGCCGCCCGCGCCGTTGGAATCGATCAGGTCGGGCACGCTATCGAAATACACCTGGGAATGGGCGATCTCGGTGAGCGCGCGCGCCAGTAGCACGCCATTGGGTGTGCCCAGTCCCGTAACCAGATCGTAGCCCGGCCCGGCCGAATAGCCGTAGCCGGTCGGCGTGATGTCGACGCCGTCACTGGTGTAGCTGCCGCCATAGAGGAAGGACGAGGTGCTGTTGCCGATGCTGATGTCGCTGAACGAGGCCGGCGCGATCACCGCGGCGGTATAGAGCAGGTCGTTCATGTAGCCCAGGTTGGGCAGGCCCTGGTCCGTGAAGATGGCGTTGATCTGCGAGGCCAGCGTGGCCCATAGCGGCGTCGCCGCGCTGGTGCCGTCGTCGTTCTGGTTCGCGGTCATTTCCGCATTCGGCACGACGTAGAGCATGTTGCCGCCGGCATTGGCCGAGACGTCGGGGATGCCGCGGCCCGGCTGATGCGTCGGGTCCGACGTGATCGGAGCGAGACCGTAATCGACCTGATAGGAGGGGGCAGGCTGGCTGGTATCGACGCCGCTCGCGCCAGTGTTGTTGTGGATGTAGCCGGTGCCGCGGGGATTGGCGATCGCGGTGCCGTCGACATAGTAGCGGTTCCACACCGTCTCGACGAGACGGTTCAAGTCGCCGGCGGCGGGCAGCTGCGTCAGGCCGCCCGCGATCAGCTGCCAGAGCGTCGGCAGGTCGCCGGCGTTCGCCGCGTCGACCAGGTCGCTCAGCGTGCTGTCGCCCTGCGCGGCGGACCCGGTGCTGATCGATGTGCCCCCGACGATGACCGCGTACGGGCTGTTGTGGGTGGAGCTGGCGTTGGGCAGTCCGTTGCCGAAGGTCTCCCCCGAGCCGCCGTCGCCGGCATCGTTGAACACCGAGATGTTGCGCAGCGCGGCGTCGACATAGAGCCCGTTCGACGCGATCAGGAAGGGCGAACCGGGCGCCGACAGCGACGCATAGTTGAACGACGAGGTGATGACCGCGGGATTGTTGATCGTATCCCAGAAGGCCGACTGGTAGGCGGTGAAGCCGTTGCCGTGCGCGCCGTTTGCCGTTCCGGAGCCGGCATATACGACCAGCGTGCTCTGCGGGTTGATGGCCGTCACGACGCCGACATCGAGTGAGCGTTCGCCAGCGGGATTGAAGGCGGTGGGCGAACTGGGCGTCGGATACTCCTGTCCGCCGCCAGCCACCGAGATCACGTTGGCCGAGGTCGATATGCCCATCGAGGTGCGATAGGCGTCGATGGCCGCCTGGAAGCCCGAGCCGGTCGGATCGCCGGGCAGCGCCGTGCCCACGCCCGGCTCGACCAGCCCGATGGCGCCGGTCATCACCGCGTCGGGCGAGGTCGGATCCCAGAGAGAGCCGGTGAGGGGGAAGTTGTAGTAGTCCTGCGCGATCGCTTGCGGATTGGCGTCGACGGCCGCGCTGCCCGCCGAATTGCCCGGGCTCTGCCAGCCCTGGGGCAAGGTCACGCCCGTCGTCGGCGGCGGGTTGTAATCCGGATACTGACCGAAATCACCCGTATCGAACCACAGGCCGGTGACGCCGTTGTCCGTCAGTTCCGACGGCAGGGAGAGGTTGCCGTTCCAGTAGCGGACGGTCTCGGTCCCGGTGCCGGGAGATGGGGCCGGCACGTCGACCGTCATCAACGTCGCTCCCGGACCGAACAGCGTTGTGAAGTTGTGTTCGTCGAGGGTGATCCAGATCGTCCGCGATTCGGGCGTGGACACGTACTGCTGGTTGGCGGGCGCACCCGGCGTATAGAAAGTCGTAATGCCCAGCGTGGCGAGATGGTTGACGACATTGTCGTAGGCCACCGGGTCGGCGCCGTAGGTCGACCAGATCGTTGCCTGGTCGGCGAGCGCCGCTTGTCGCGCCGCCCAGTTGGAGGCCAGCAGGTCCGTCGGATCGTTCGCGCGGTCGAGGACCAGAGCAACGTTGAACGAGAAGCCCGACAGCGGCGTGCCGCCGCTCGGCGCATCGGCGTTGGTCCGCCAGCTCGCGAAATCGAGGTAGCTCGAATTCGCCAGTTCTACATAGGTGGGCATGAGGTCGGTTTGCGTCCGGCGAATGTTTGAGGCGGGCTGCGCGTCAGCATAACGAGCGCGGACATGTCGGCACTATGCGGCACCGGCGCACGGCGGCATCGCGTTGTGTACGGCGCGTGACAGAGAGGGCGCCACGCCTATTCGCGCTCCATCACGCGCTCCAGCCGCCGTGTCAGGAACCAGCCGAGAAGCAGGAATGCGACCAGCATCGCCAGACCGAATGCCGACAGGGCATCGCTCATCGTCTTGTCGGACACGTACCCGAAACCATAGCCCGTCGACACGGCGATCCCGGCCCATATGCCCGCTGCGATGAAGTTCAGCGCGAGGAAGCGAGGCCAGCCGAGCGTCGAGGCGCCGTAGGCGAAGCCCGCCACGTTGCGAATGATGCGTGGATAACGGTGGATCAGGATCATCCAGACATGGTGACGGTCGGCGACCCGGGCGGCGGTGTCGACGGCGCGCTGCAGCCGAGGAAACGACCCGAGCCAGCGCGTGCCGAAGCGTCGGCCGATCCAGAATCGAAGTACGTCGCCGGCGAAGGTGCCCGCCCAGCATCCCGCCAGCGCCTGCTCGTAGCCCAGCGCGCCGGCCTGAGCAGCATAGCCTGCGAAAATCGCCAGCAGGAGACTGTTGGCCATCGAATAGACGGTGAGGAAGGCGTAGGCGGCGTCGCCGTGCTGGCGGATGAAGTCCAGGAAGGATGCGAGATCGCCAGCGAACATCGCCCCTGCCTACAACGAAAAAGGCGGCCCCGCGAGGGGCCGCCTTCCGTCGTCGTTAGAGCGTAGGTCTTACGACGGGCCGATCGGGCGGCCGGGCCAGCGATAGCCCGGGGCCGGCAGCGGGATCTTGTTCGTGATCAGCGCGTCCTCGAGGGTCGGGATGCCGGCGGCATAGTCGCCCGACTCGCACTTGTAGATGGCGGCCGCCTCGGGCGTGTCCACCTGCGACGTGCGATACTGACGCCACTTGTCGCTCAGCGCCTTGCAGTACGAGCGCGGATCCGAGAACACGGTGCTGACCGTGGTCTGGCCGCCCACGACGATCTCGACTCGACGGTTCTGCGGCTCGCGGACGTTGTCGCCGGTCTGGACCAGCAGGCCTTCCTCGCCACGGCCGTTGACCGTGATCGCGGTCGCCGGCACGCCTTCGCGCACGAGCTGTTCCTTGACCGAGTTCGCGCGGCGCAGAGACAGCGCCATGTTGTACTGCGGCGAGCCCGACGTGTCGGTGTGGCCTGTGGCGACGATGTTGGCAGCGCCGCGGGTCTTGTAGGCCTGGGCAGCCTGGCGGACCGTGTCGACGGCCTGGCTGGTCAGGTTGGAGCGGTCCCAATCGAAGAAGACCATGAAGGTCTGCGCCTGGACCGGCGGCGGCGGCGGGGGAGGCGGCGGCGGAGGCGGCTCCGACGCGCAAGCGCCCAACAGGAATGTCGCCGCGGCGACGACCAGGAGTTTCTTCAGCATGGAATGGTTTCCCTCGATTTTTCGGATCTGAGCCCACGGTGGGTTCGTCCGAAGACCCTAACGGCCCACCCGGGCTGAAGTTCCGTCGGCATGCATAAAGAATCTTTCTGGCGTCCGGATGGCCGGATTTGGCCGGAGAGGGTCAATAGTCCCACTCCGCCTTGACGCCCACGCGGCCGGTGGAGTTCGCGCCGATATCGCCCTCGACCTTGATGTTGTCGAAGACGTCGAGCTGGACCACGCCGCGGCTGGAATTCCCGGCTGCACCCTGGCGGGCGCCGACATAGACGCCTGGCGCCACGTACCGTCCGGCCTCGAGGGAAACGCCGTTGGCGCTCGAACCGCTGGGCTCGCTGCCCCTGGAGCCTGAGGAGCCGATGCTGAGCTGGTCGAGGCCCAGCCCCTTGCGCAGGCGGCTCAGCACGCCTTCGCCCGGGGACTGGCCGGCCAGCTCGGCCAAGGCCTGGGCGACCTGCACCAGTTCCGAGGCGCCGAGCTGGGAGGCGGGCTTGCCGAAGATCAGCAGGGCCATCGCCTCGTCTGGCGGCATTGACGGCGTCGAGGTGATCTCGATCTTGGGCTCGCGGGAGGTCCCGGTGATGGCGACGCCGATCGTCGAGGATTGGGCCGAGGTGGTCGCCAGGAAGTCGAGCCGAGGGTCGATCGTGTCGAGATTGTCGAGCGTCACGACCCCCTTCGAGAAAGTGAGCCGCCGGCTGCCCAGGCTAAACGTGCCGCGCCGCATGGTGAAGCCGCCGATGACCGCCGGGGCGGCCGGGCTGCCGCTGACGGTCAGCTGGCCGCTCATTTCGGCGTCGAGACCGCGACCGCGCACGAAGACAGCCTGTGGCGCGCGCACGTCGAGCGCCAGCTTGATCGGCGTCGCGTCGGGCGGCGGCGGAGGCTTCCGCGACGGGCGCCGGGCCGGCGTCGGCTGGCTGGCCGCAATTGCGGCTCCCGGCTTGTTGATTTCGCGGACCTCGAGGGTCGGGAAGGACGCGGTCTCGCCACCGCCCACCGATATCTCGGCGCGGTCGATCGTGACGGGCCCGGAAATCTCGATGCCCGTCGAGGTCGCGCCGGTGATCTTGAGCGTGCTGCTGACCGTCGCCACCAGGTCGGGCCGGCTGACCAGCAGCGCGCGCTGAGTGGCGAGGCCGACGTCGAGCACCAGGCCGCGCTCGGCGTCGAAGCGCATCGAGCCGCTGCCGTTGACCGTTCCGGTGCCCGCCTGGAACGTGAGGCGCTGGATCTGAAGCGTGTCGCCCTGGAGGATGAATCGGCCCTGGCCGTTGGCCAGTCTCAGGCCCGATTCCGGCATCGCCACCGCACCGCCCTCGAAATCCACGACCCCCGTGCCGCTGATCTGCTTGCCGTCGACACTGAGAGAGAGGTTGGGCCGCAGCCGTCCCGTCACATTGCGGATGTCGTTCCCCAGCAGCGGGGCGAAGGGGGCGATATCAATGGCTCCGCCGAGCGCGATCCTTGCCGAGACAGGGCCCGCGCCGCGCGGGAGTGTCGCCGTGCCCTTGATCGACAGGTTGGTGTTGCCCGCGGCTGCGACGCGCGCATCGAGGCTCGCCTGCGGGCCGATCAGCGTGGCCGTGCCTTGAAGGGAAAGCGCGGGGATCAGCGCCGCGTCGGGGCGGCGGACCCGGATACCGGTCGCGCTGTAGGTCGCTTCGAGTCGCGGCGCGGCCATGGCGCCGGTGACGCGCGCCTTGGACTGCAGCGTGCCTTCCAGTCCGGTGCCGGGAGCGAACGTGTCGACAAGGGCAAGCGGCAGTCCCGCAATTTCCACCTGCAGATCGCTCGCCGCCGGATCGAGCGCACCGCGCACCGCTACACGGCCCGCGCCGACGCGTAGGTTGGTGGGATCGATCACGATGCGCGCGCCGGCGACGGTGATCTTCGTCGGTGCGTTCAGGCCGATCGGGATGTTGAGGTAGCGACCGGTGAATTTCGACAGGCTGACGCGGATTTCCTCGGCCGCGAATTCGATCCTCGCCGCGAGATCGGCCGAGAGCTCCGCCCCCGAGCCCTGCAGCGTGACGTCCATGCCGCTCTGGCGATCGCCCTTTGCCGTCGCCTTCAGTGTCGAAAGACCCCCGGCGCCGCGGAGCCGGGTCGCGGCCAGCGTCAGGTCGGTGGCGGCGCGGCCGGCAGGATCGTCGACACGGCCCGAGAGATCGAGTGTGCCCGCGCCGACGCCCTGGCCCGCCAGGTCGGTGCCTTTTACGGAGATGTCGAGGCGGCCCGCTGGCGCGTTGGGATCGGCGGTGACGTCGGCCACCAGCGAGCCTTCGAGACCGAATGCCTTCAGCGCCTCGACGTCCCTCAACTGCGAGACGGTCAGCCGCGCGTGCCCGGTGGTGCGCGCCGAAGAGACCACGAGGTTGGCGATGTCGAGCACCGCGCTGGACCAGCGGCCCTGGAGGCTCGGCACCGAGAGACCCGTCGTCGCGTCGTGCGCGAAGCGGCCGTTCAAGGTCAAAGGCTGGTTCTGTACCTCGCCTTCGGCCTGCACCGTACCGCCGAGCTTGCCGTCGGCCGCCAGCGACACGGTCGTGTCGAGGACGAGGCGCCGCGAGGCAACCGTCTGGCCGGGTATCTGGTAGGCCACGTCGCGCGCCTCGACCTTGAGCTTGAGCGAGGTGTCGGGACCGCCGAAGCCCACGGTGGCGTTGGCGGTCGCTGCACCGCTCACGCCGCTGTGGAAGGTGGCGAGACGGGGCAGGTCGAGCAGCAGGTCGAGCGTGCCGGCCTGCTCGCGGCCGCGACCCGAGACGGTGAGCGTGCCGCTGTCGCTGCCGATCTTGACGTCGCGGGCCGTCCAGTTGCCGTCGGGCGCCAGCGTCGCATTGCCGGCGAGATTCACTGTCGCGATCAGGCCGGGCGGCACGCTGGGCGAGCCGAACTGATCGATGGCACCCTGCCAGCGCGCCGAGAGGTTGCCCTTGTCGATGCCGGCCGTGAGCTCAACCTGCGCCTTGCCGGTGAGGGCCTGGCCAGCCATGGCCGACAGCGGTTCGAGGCTCGGAAGGTCGACCGTCGCGCGGATCTCGCCCTTGTCGTCGGCCGGCACATAGTCGCCGTCCCCCTTCGCGCGCACGAGCGGCATGCCGACCTCGAAGGATCGCACGGTGACCTTGCCGCCGGTGAGGCCGGCCACCGTGGCATCGAGCGTGACCGTGCCCGGCTGGGGAAGGCGCGGGTCGAGCGTCGCGAGCTTCAGCTCCTCGACCTTGCCCTGTACGCGGATATCGCCCGTGAGCTTACCGTCGGCCCTCAGGCTGAGGCCCTTCCATGCGACACCCTCGGCACGAACGTCGACGGGGCCGGCCTCGAGCGCGGACTGGAACCTGGCGTCGTCGCCGTCCTGCAGCCAGCGCAGGGTGCCTTTCGCCGTTGCCTGGTTTCCGGCGCTGGCCGTCAGCTCCGCCGTGCCGTTCTGCTGGTCGCCCTGCGCGGAGAGCTTCAGCGAGATCTCCGGCAGGTCGGGCCGTTGCATCAGCGCCGCGACCATGCCGCCGGGATCCTCGTCGAGCGTGATGTCCGCGGCGATCTTGCGCGGCGAGCGGTCGACGCGCACGTCGGCGGTCAACTTGCCCTTGGGGCCTTCGAGGCGATCGGCCGCGAGCTTCGCGCGGATCTCGCCGAGGTCGCGGGCGATGTCGGCATCGCCGCCGATCTTCCAGTGCGAGTCGAAGCCGCCGAGTGCGGCCGCCAGATGAAGATCGTCGATGCGCAGCGCCCGCAGGTCGATGTCGAAGGGGAGTTGGACGCCGCCGGTGCTCGGCTTGGCGTCCTTGGCCTCCGCCGGTTGCGGCGCGCGCAGCACGCCGATCTTCGACGCGGACACGATCTCGATGCGCAGCTTTTGCTGCAGCAGCGAGCCGAACGACCAGGCGACATGTGCATCCTCGACCTGCAGCCATGTCCCGGTGCGGTCGGCGATCTCGACCTTCGCCACGCGCAGGTCGGTCGGCACGAAGCCGTCGATGCCGGTGATCGTGATCTTCTGATCGGGCGAGGAGGCGAGGTCCGAAGCCACCGACGCCAGCAGTCGCTTGCCCGGGGCGGTCTGCACCCCGGCGAAGGCGAGGCCCATCACGACGACCAAGGCGACGAGGATGTAGGCCGCGATGCGAAGCGCGCGCATCAGAAGGCCTGCCCCAGGCTCACGTAGATCCCGAACGGCGGATCGGTGGGCCGGCGGTTCAGCGGGATACCGACATCAGCCCGGATCGGCCCGAAGTCGGTATAGTAGCGGACGCCGACACCGGCGCCGACGCGCGGCGGGAGCTGCGAGAAGTTCGGTAGGTAATCGGGGTAGGCGCTGCCGGCATCGACGAAGGCCACCGCGCCCCACGCCTGGCCGATCCTCTGGCGCAGTTCGACGTTGGCCTCGACCACACTGGCGCCGCCCAGCGGGTTGCCATAGGCGTCGAGCGGTCCCGCGGTCTGGTAGACGAAGCCGCGCACCGAGCCGCCGCCACCGGCATAGAAGAGCTTGTCGGGCGGGATGCCGCCGATGCTGATGGCGGGCTCGGTGCCGAACGAGGCGCGGGTCGCAAGCACGGTGCGACCGGGCTCGGCGATGTCCCAGTAGTGACGGCCGGTCAGGCGCAGGATGGTGAACATGTCGCCGCCGGGGCCGGTGTCGACCCAAGGTTGGACGTTGAATTCGACGCGATAACCGCGCGTCGGGTCGAGGTCGCTGTTGGCGCGATTGTAGAGCACCGTGCCCTGCAGGCCGAGCATGCGATAGTTCTGGGTGACGCCGTTGCGGGTGATGTCGGCGATCTCCGCCGCGAATCCGACGCGAGCCTGCCAGCGGGGCGAGAAGGTGCGGTCGAAGCCTCCGTAGAAAGTGGCGGCCTTTCTCGTATAGGCGGGGACTACTTCGCGCAGCGCCGCCGCTTCCAGGCGCAGATCCTGCCCCGGCAGCCACCAGTCGGGTTTGCGGAAGGCCGCACGGAAGGCAAAGCCGGTGTCGAGGATCGCATAGCCTTGTCCGAGGTGGTTGATCTCTCCCGACAGACGCAGGCTTTCGGCCTGGCCGAAAAGGTTACGGTGGACCCAGAAGCCCTCGACCCCGAAGCCGAGCTGCGTCTCGTAGCTCGCGCCGAAGCCGATCGATCGCTGGAGGCGATCGGTGAGTTCGACGTCGAGCGGCAGCTCGCCGTTGGGATCGAGTTCGGTGGCGGGCTTGATTCGCACCGCGTTGAAAGTGCCCAGCGAGGTCAGCTTGCCGCGCAACTCCTCGACCTTGGCGGGGGAGTAGGCTTCGCCCTCCTTGAACGGCACGCGGCGCTGCAGCCAGACCGTGTCGACCTTTTCCGTGCCGGAGAAACGCACCTTGCCCATCCTGGCGAGGGGGCCGGGTTCGGCGACGAACGTCACCTCGGCTTCGCGCGTGGCGTGGTCGACGATGACCTCACGATCCTTGATCGCGGCCAGCGCGTGGCCCTGTTTGCGCAATTCCTCCAGCAGCTTGTTCTGTGCCGCGATGATGGCCGAGGCGTCGGCGGGATCGCCGGGAGCGAGCCCTATTCCCGCAGGGTCGATGCCGGGAAGGGATTGCGGCGCGCCGGGGGGGCGAATGGCAACTGATCCGATGCGGTAGCGTGGGCCGGTGTCGATTGTGATGTTGACCGTCGCAACCTCCGCATCGGGGCGCGACTCGAGCGCCTCCAAGGCGGCGGCATCGGCAATCGGCTTCCCGTCGATCGTGGCGTTCAGGGTGGCATCGTAGAATCCGCGCGACCGCAGCGCGGTGTTGAGCCGCGAGGCGACGGCCTGCGCGCCCTGCAGAACGCCCAACGCGTCACCGCTGAGAGGCTGCTGCTTCTCGAAGTCTTCCGACAGCTCCTTGAGATCCGCGCTCATGCGCTCGTCTCCCGTCACCGTAAGGACGATCTTGCCGGTTCGCGCTTCCGCCGCGCGCGTGGAAAGGCCCGCCACGCACGCCCACGTCAGGGCGACGAGGCAACATATGCGCGCCCACCGCAGAAACTCGCTTGTTAAACAGGCCATGCCACCCAACGCATATAACGCGCGGCAGCAAAAAGGGATGCCCCTCTGGACGTCTCCCTGTCCGGCTGGAAAGACTGGCGACCGCCTTACGGGATGAGCATCGGGTTCAGCTCGGCAAAACGCTGCTGCTGGTCGGTGAAGACGACCATGAACAGCTCACGAAAGAGCTGCTCGATGCGCGGATCGTTCGGACCGGTCGCCTGTGTCCATGCGGTGGTAAAGGACATCGCCTGCGAATTGCGGCAGTAGATCGCGTAGACGTAGAAGCGGCCCGGCCTGCCCGGCTTGAAACGGGCTGGCTGGCCGGCACAGACCGGATCGGCGTTGAGATTGTTGGCGGGGTCGAACACGAGCACCAGCCGGTAATCCGGGCTCGCGGGCGGAATCGGCCGGTCATAGGTGAAGGTCAGTGCGGGCCTTGGCTTGGCCCGCTGCATCGCCGGCAGCAGGTCGCGTGCCACGACCCCGGGATCGACGCCGGGAAAGGCGTCTCCCGCCAGGATCACCGGGAAATTCTTGCCATCGGTCGCGGCGAAGAAGTCGCGATAGTCATATTGCGGCGCGTAATAGTTGCCGCCGATCGTGGCGGCGACCGCGAGCGCCGGAAGGGCGACGAGGCTGGCGAGGACGACGCCGATCCGTGTGGTGAGGCGCATGGGCACTCCTGCAGGCTGAAACTCAAAGGCTACATTCACCCTACGAGCATCGTCTCAGCGCAGATGAAGTCCCGCCGTTCTCTTTACCGTGAGGCATTAGTGAGTCCTCAGGTTCAACGTGAAGAGAAGAGATCGCAATAATATCGATTACCGTCATAGCAACGCTGCAGCCGCAGAGTCTGTTTAATATGAATTATATCAATTACTTATCGGACTTTTCTAATTGAGTAAGTGTGTCGAAAGAGGCATTTTTTGTTTTCTGTATTTCATGCGACACATGAAGGCGAATATTCTGGAGGAACGCTCAATGGCATCGCCGCTTTTCGACCTTACCGGCAAGGTCGCCGTCGTCACCGGCTCGAGCAAGGGCATCGGCAAGTCGATCGCCCTGCACCTCGCGCTGCAGGGTGCCAAGGTGGTGGTATCGAGCCGCAAGGCCCCGGCCTGCGAGGAGGCAGCGGCCGAGATCCGGGCGGCCGGCGGCGAGGCCATCGTCATTCCCTGCAACATCTCGGACAAGGCTCAGTGCGAGAAGCTGATCGAGGAGACGCGCAAGCAGCTCGGCCCGGTCGACATCCTCGTCTGCAACGCCGCCTCCAACCCCTATTACGGGCCGAACGAGAAGCTGCCGGACGACGTGTTCATGAAGGTTATGCACAACAATATCCTGTCGAGCATGTGGCTGATCAACTTTTGCCTGCCGGACATGCGCGCCAAGAAGGACGGCTCGATCATCATCGTCTCCTCGATCGGCGGCGTGCGCGGCACGCCGGTGATCGGCGCCTACGGCATTTCCAAGGCGGCCGACATGCAGCTCGCGCGCAATCTCGCCGTCGAGTACGGCAAGGACAATATCCGCGTGAACACGATCGCTCCGGGCCTGGTGAAGACCGACTTCGCCAAGGCGCTGTGGGACGATCCGAAGTACCTCGCCGTGCGCCTCAAGGGCGCCCCGCTCGGCCGGATCGGCGAGCCGGACGATATCGGCGGCATCGCCGTGATGCTGGCCGGCAAGGCCGGCGCCTTCATCACTGGCCAGACCATCATCGCCGACGCCGGCGTGACCATCGGCAGCGGCGGCTAGGGAGGGCCAAAACGGCACGCGGCCGCCGACGACAAGCCGCACGGGAGGAAACAATGAAGCGCACAAGCGTTCTCGTAAGCGTCCTCGGTACCCTCGGCGTCCTGCTCGCAACGGCCGCCGGGGCTCAGTCCTATCCGACCAAACCGGTGCGCATCGTGGCACCGTTCCCGCCGGGCGGCGTCGCCGACGTGCTGGCCCGGGCGATCCAGCCCGGGCTGCAGGAGGCGCTGGGCCAGCAGGTCGTGATCGACAACAAGCCCGGCGCCGGCGGCAATATCGGCGCCGAGATCGTCGCCAGGGCGGAGCCCGACGGCTACACGCTGCTGCTGGCGTCGGCCGGCATCCTGACGATCAACGAATTCCTCTATTCGAAGATGCCGTTCGACACGGCGACGGCCTTCGCGCCGATCACCCTTGTCGGCGACATGCCGAACATCGTCGTCGTGAGTCCCCGGACGGGCATCACCACGCTCAAGGAGTTGATCGAGCGCGCCAAGGACCTGCCGGGCAAGCTCAACTTCGGCTCCGCCGGCAACGGCACCACGACGCATCTCGCCATCGTGCTGCTGGAGCAGGCCGCCGGCATCCGCCTGGCGCATGTCCCCTACAAGGGCGCCGCGCCCGCGGTCCAGGATCTGGTCGCAGGCCAGATCGACGGGCTGGTCGACAACCCGCCTCTGGTTATCAGTCATATCAGGAGCGGGGCGATCAAGGCACTGGCCTGGGCCGCGCCGCAGCGCATGGCCATCCTGCCCGACGTGCCGACCGCGGCCGAGGCGGGGCTGCCGGGCTTCGAGGCCTCGTCGTGGTTCGCGCTGGTCGCGCCGGCCGGGACGCCGAAGGAGATCGTGGCCCGGCTCAACGCCGAGACGGCGAAGATCCTGCGCGATCCGAAGATGGTCGAGCAGTTCGCCCAGCGCGGCGTCCGGCTGGTCGGCAATTCCGTCGAGGAGTTCGCGGCCTTCATCCCGAAGGAGCGCGCCCGCTGGTCCGACATCGTGAAGGTGTCGGGCGTGAAGCTGGAGTAGGACGGAGACCGCATGAGCCTCTATCAGGTCCAGAAGCTGATTTATCGGCTGAACCGCGACCCGCGCACGCGGCAGCGCTATGCCGAGGAGCGGGACGCGGTGCTGGGCGAGTACGACCTCACCCAAGAAGAGACTGACGCGCTGGTGAAGCCCGACATCGGTTTGCTCTATGTGCTGGGCGTCAACGGCCAGCTTCTCATGCACTTCGCGGCGCTGCACCGCATCGAATGGCCGGACTATCTCGAGCGGATGCGGCAGGGCCTGAAGGATCACGGTCCGGTGCGCGAAGGCGTCTATGCCGCCACCGGCTACGAGGGCGTCGAGGCCCACGACGCCCGCTTCAAGGCAGAACGGGAGATGCGCTGATGCCTCTGGTCTATTGCGGCGCCTGCAGTCACGCCCCCGGCATGACGGGCCGTGCCGAACGTGCGGATACCCAGACGCGGCAGGCGCTGGAAACCGCATTCCGGCGCATGGGCGACGATATCCGCGCGACGAAGCCCGATGCTCTGGTCGTGATCGCGGCCGAGCACTTTGCCAATTTCTTCATGGACAACATGCCGGCCTTCGCCATCGGCATGGCCGACGGCTACGAGGGGCCGATCGAGGACGAGGCGTTCCTGCGGATCAAGCGCACGACGGTGCCCGGCAACAAGGCGTTGTCGCGCAGGCTGATCGAGACCGTGATGCAGACGGTCGACGTGGCCTATGCCGAGGAATGGAAGTTCGACCATGGCATTTCGGTGCCGCTGCACTTCCTGACGCCCGACTACGACCTGCCGATCGTGCCGGCCAACATCAATTGCCAGGGGCCGCCGCTGGCGCCGTTGGCCCGCGCCTGGGCCTTCGGCGAGGCGCTGCGCCGCGCCGCCGATTCGGTGCCCGAGCGCATCGCTCTGATCGGTACCGGCGGCCTCTCGCACTGGCCGGCCACGCCCGACTCGGGGAAGATCAATCGAGAGTGGGATCAGGAATTCCTGCGCCGCTGGTCGGCCAACGATCGCGAGGCGCTGCTGTCCTATACGGATGCGGAGACCTATCGCGAAGCAGGGCAGGGTGGCTTCGAAATCCGGACCTTCATCGCGGCCGCGGCGGCCGCGAAGGGCGCGAAAGGAACAGTCGACTTCTGCGAACCAGTCCCGATCTTCGCCGTGAGCTGCACGCTCGCGCACATGCACATCGCGGCATGAAAAGATAAGGATCCTTCGCTTCGCTCAGGATGACACAGTTGTTGTGGTCCGCACGGTGCGCCATCCGCAAGATGGGCGCAGTGCGCCGCTCAAGAAAACGGTGTCATCCTGAGCGCCGCGAAGGATCCTTGCGCGTCCGACGGGCCAGTCGAAGCCGTCAGGGCTTCTTCTTGAACGTCACCACCAGCACGTCGCGATAGGCGGGGTGGGCCGGATTCTCCGGCTCGACCGGCGTGACGCCGTGGTAGCAGCGGGCGTCGTCGACCAGCGCGGCATCGAGCGGATCGGTGAGGGTGAAGCTGCCGAGTGCGCGCTTGTCGAGGTCGTGCACCGTCGTCGTGCCGCTGGCGATGTTGCGACGGTTGATCAGCAGCACCAGCACATAGTCGACACCGTCGCGATGCATACCCTCCGGCGTCGGCTTGCCCTGCTCGCCGGTCTTCGCCTCGATGCGGAACTGGTGGACCTCGACGTGCCACTTCGCCGTCTCCGGCGCGAGGCGGCCGAACAAGGCGCGGCAATATTCGAGGATGGTTCGCATGGAGGCGCCGTCACCGATCTCGTCGGTCAACGGCTTGAACCAGCGCTCGATGCCGCCGTTCAGGTTGTTGTAGCTGAGGCCCTGGTAATGCGGCTGGTGTGCGGCACGCACAATCGCGCCCTGGCGCTCGGCTTCGTAGACACCGAAGCGGCGCTTCCGGTAGCGGCCGCCGTCACCCATGTAGGTGTCGACCTCGAGGTCGTTCCAGCTCTCGGCGAAGGCCGGCCAGTCGGCGAGCGTCCCGAAGCGCGCGAACGCCGTGCGCATGTCGGAGGCTTCGACGAAGGCATAGCCCGCCCGTTCGACCGAGGCGCGGATGCCCGAGGCATTCTGGAGACCGGTTCCGATTTCGCTCATGGGTCGAACCATAGCACCGCATGCCCATCATTCGGCACGTGAGGCGCATGAAGCTTTCTAGGGATTGCACCGCCCACGGTCAGGCCGCATCGCGGCTGACATCAAGGTGGATTTGCCGCGGCCCCGTACGTCACAATCGCCGGACTTGCGTCGTCCTGGCCCGTGAACTGCGAGGATCGGTCGGCGCCGACAGGGAGATCCACCGATGCCGTACGCGACGACCGACGATGGCGTTAATCTCTATTTCGAGGAGACGGGGGCGGGCGCGCCCATCGTGTTCGTGCACGAATTCGCCGCCGACCACCGCTCCTGGGAAATGCAGATGCGCCATTTCGGCCAGCGCTATCGCTGCATCACCTACGGCGCGCGCGGCTATCCGCCGTCGGACGTACCCGAGAAGCCCGCGAGCTACAGCCAGAACCGCGCCACCGACGACATCCTGGCGGTGATGGATCATCTCGGGATCGACAAGGCGCATGTCGTCGGCCTGTCGATGGGCGGCTTCGCCAGCCTGCATTTCGGCTTCCGTCATCCCACGCGCGCCCGTTCGCTGGTCGTGGCCGGCGTCGGCTATGGCGCGGAGAAGCACGAGACGGCGAAGTTCAAGGCCGAGGTCGGCATCGTTGCCAGGTCGCTGCTGGAAGAGGGCATGGCGGCCTTCGCCGGCAAGTACGCCTATGGCCCGACGCGCGTTCAGTTCGAGAACAAGGATCCGCGCGGCTTCGCCGAGTTCAAGGCCGCCCTGGCCGAGCATTCGGCGCTGGGCTCGGCCAACACCCAGCTCGGCTGCCAGGGCGAACGGCCCTCGCTCTACGACCTGGTCGACAAGATGCGCGCCATGACGGTGCCGACGCTGGTGCTGACCGGCGACGAGGACTGGCCCTGCCTTGCGCCGTCGATGCTGATGAAGCGCGAGATCCCGTCGGCGGCGCTGGCGGTAATGCCGAACTGCGGCCACACGATCAATCTCGAGGATCCCGACCAGTTCAATCGCATCGTTGGCGATTTCATCGTCCAGGTCGAAGCCGGCCGCTGGCCCACGCGGGACCCGCGTGCCATCTCGGGCTCGATCACGGGGATGAAGTCTTAATACGAAAGAGCGAAAGGTCCTTCGCTGCGCTCAGGATGACAACGGTGTTGGATGTGGCGCTGTGCGCCAATCCAAGAAGAGCTGTCATCCTGAGCGCAGCGAAGGACCTTTCTGTTTCGACTTAAGCGGTCAAACCACCGTCGCAGACGAACTCAGACCCCGTCGAAAATGTCGACTCGTCCGAGAGCAGGAACAGGATCATGTGCGCGACCTCGTCGGCCTGGCCCAGGCGGCCGAGCGGGTGGAGGTCTTCCAGCGCCTGGCGGCCGGTCATGTTGCCCACGTTGCCGTCGAGCCGGGGTGCGATCATCGGCGTGTCGATGTAGCCCGGATGCACCGAGTTGCAGCGGATGTTGTACTTCTGCTGCGCACAGTGGAGCGCGATGTTTTTGCTGAGCGTGCGCACCGCGCCCTTGGAAGCGCAGTAGGCCATGGCGTAGGAGGCGCCGCGCAGGCCCAGCACCGAGGAGATGTTCACGATCGAGCCACCGCCCGCCGCCTTCATCGCCGGAATGGCGTGCTTGCAGCCGAGGAACGTGCCCAGCGAGTTGATGTCGTTGACGCGGCGGTATTCCGCAAGCGTGCAGTCCTCGATCGAGTTGCGCACGCCGACGCCGGCGGCGTTGAGCAGCCCGTGCAGTGCGCCGAATTTTTCGACGGTGGCGGCGACGGCCGCCTGCCAGCTTTCTTCCTGCACGACGTCGAGCGGCACGAAGTGCGCGGCCGCGCCGAGTTCGGCGGCGAGCGCCCGGCCTCTGGTCTCATCGCGATCGGCCAGCACGGCCTTGCCGCCCTCGCGGACCACCATGCGCGCGGTCGCCGCGCCGATGCCCGAAGCGCCGCCGCTCAACAGCACGACCTTGTTCTCAAGACGGGGCAAGGAGCGACCTCCTCTGCAGTCCGGCGGTCACGCCGCCGTCGGAGGTGAACTCCGCGCCGGTGACGAAGGAAGACCGGTCCGAAGCCAGCCACAGCACCAGCTCGCCCAGGTCCTGCGGCTCGGCCATGCGGCCGATCGGATGGCGCGAGCCCAGGAAGGCCTTGCCCTGCTCCCGGCCGACCGCCTGCCACAGCGGATTGAAGATCGCGGTGTCGACGCCGCCCGGATGCACCGAATTGCAACGGATGCCGTATTTCTGCTCCGCGCAGTAGAGAGCCACGCTCTTGCTCAACAGCCGCACCGCACCCTTGCTGGCGGTATAGGCGGTGGGGCCGGCCCCGCCGACCAGGCCGGCGATCGAGGAGATGTTGACGATAGAGCCACCGGACGCGGCCTTGCCGGCGCCGAGATGCTTCATGCCCTGAATAGCGTACTTGCAGCCGAGGAACACGCCTTCGGAATTGATCGCCTGGACCTTCTGCCAGTTCTCGACGGTGGTGTTCTCGGGGTTGCCGGGACCACCGGAGATGCCGGCATTGTTGACCATGATGTCGAGCCGGCCCTCGCGCTGCAGGACATCTGCAAGCAGCGCCTGCCAGGACTCTTCTGATGCTACGTCGTGCATCACGAAGCGGCCCGCGGACGCCTCCTTCGATCCCTCGGCCAGATCGGCCACGATTACTACGGCACCGGCCGCCGCAAGTAGGGTCGCCGATGCAGCGCCGATACCGGACGCGCCACCGGTGACGACCGCCACCCTCCCGGAAAGTTCATCGCTCATATCGCCGCGACCATAGCGGCTAACCGCGCGCTGCGTTAGCGTATCGAGAGGAGGATCGCATGGCGAAGTTGACGCACGTTCTTGGACTGATGGCGGCGCCACTGGCGCTTGCGGCTTGCACGCAGACGGCGGGCGGACCGCCGCCCGGCATGACGGCGGCCCAGGGGGCGGCCTATTGCGCCAAGCTCACCACGGTCTACAGCGAGTACGTCGCGGGCATCAGCAGTTCGATGGGCGGCGTCGGCCGCGGCGGTGCGCAGGCCGACATCGATGCCCGCGTGGCGATCGCCCAGTGCCAGGACGGCAACACGGCCGCCGGCATTCCCGTGCTTCAGCAGAAGCTGCGCGACAACAAAGTCGAGGTGCCGGCGCCATGATCCGCCACATGATGCGCTCTTCGCGCTCGCCGGGCCGCCTTGCCGGGCTCGCTCTCCTGCCGCTGTTGGCGGCGGCCTGCACACAGACGGCCAGCGGCCCGCCGCCCGGCATGACGGCGGCCCAGGCCACAGCCTATTGCAGCAAGCTCAGCTGGGCCTACGGCGAGTATGTCGCCAGCGGGCTGGGTGACAGCGCGGGCGACGACGACAATACCAACGCCGACATCAACGCCCGACTGGCGATCGCCCAATGCCACGAGGGCCAGACCGGCGCCGCCATCCCGGTGCTGCAGCAGGAACTCCGCCGCAACAAGGTGCCGGTGCCTGCGGTCTGATCCGGCAACGCCCAAGAAAAAGCCCGCGCGGTCAACCGCGCGGGCTCATCTTTTTCAGGGTCGCCTGCAGCCTAGAAGAGCAGGTCGCCCTTCACCAGCACCCAGCGGCCGTTCTTGACCTCCTGAACCTGGGTGATCGTCGTGGCCAGGTGATTGGTCTTGGAGAACTTGGTCGGCGGTGAGCCGAAGATGTCCTGGTAGACGCTCCCGGACTCCATCGCGTCGAGCAACTTCTGGCCGGTGAGGTCCTTGCCCGCGACCTGTGCGTAGTGAGCGAAGGTCATGACCGCGTTGTAGCCGATGACGGCCTGGCTGTTCGGCTCGACATTGAACTTCTTGAAATAGGCTTCGCACCATTCCTTGACGGCACCTGTCGAGGTGTCGCGGTAGGGAATGACGAAGCCCGCTGCGGCGTACAGGCCCTCGACCAGATCCTTTCCGAGCGCGGGGATTTCCAGCACGTTGACCGGCGTCGCGCCGAGCCAGACCGGCGCGAAGCCGATCTTCTTGGCCTCGGCCATCAGGCCGATCGTCTCGCGAATGACGGTGCCCATCACCACGAGATCGCATCCGTCGGACTTCATCTTCGCCGCCTGGGCGCTGAAGTCGGAGGCGCCGCGCTTGTAGGTCGTGACCGACCCGGGCTTCATCTTCATGGCTTCGAGCTGCTGCGTGAAGCCGTCGAACACGTTCTTACCGTATTCGTCGTCCTGGTACATGATGCAGGCGGCCTTGGGCTTCTTCCATTCGACCATGTACTTCACCGCAGCCCGCGTGCTCTCGACGTAGGGCAGCAGGTTGTTGAACTTCAGACGCTCCTGCGGCTTCTTCGGGTCGAACTTGAAGGTGAATTCGGCCGCCGTCAGCGGGAACAACTGCGGGACGCCGGCATCGAACAGGATGTCCTGCGAAGCGAGAACGGTCGGCGAGCCCATCGGGCCCACCATGGCGAACACCTTGTCCTTCTCCACCATCTTCTGGCTCGCCAGCACGGCCTTCTTTGGGTCGTACTGACTGTCCTCGGCAACGAGGCGGAGCTTGCGCCCGTGGATGCCGCCCTTGGCGTTCACGTCATCGACGGCGAGTTGCATGCCGTTGAGGACGGGCACGCCCCATACCTTGATCGGACCTGAAAGGTCCTGGTGAGTGCCCAACACGATCTCGGTGTTGGTGACGCCCTGATTGGTTACCTTGGTCTGCGCGACAGCGGGCAATACCGCCAGCGTGGTCGTGCAGGCAAGCGTCACCGCGAATGCCTTGAAATACATGTTCCGTTTCCTCCACTGCTGCGCTCTTTGTCTTTTCGGCGGGTGGCGCACACGACCCGGTCCGTCGTCGCTTTGCGCGACTTATGCGTAATTAGAGCAGTTTCGCAGCGGTTATGCACGGCGAAACGGAAGATTCCGGACTGCAAAAGAAAAGGCCCGGGACAGGCCCGGGCCTTTGCCGTCGAGGTGTCGCGATCAGTTCTTGAGGTCGCGCTTCAGCACGACCCAGCGACCGTCCTTCACCTGCTGGAGCAGGTACACGGTGGCCGACAGGTGCTCGGTCGGCGAGAACTTGACCGGCGGCGAGTTGAAGATGTCCTGGAAGACGTCACCCGACTCCATGGCCGCCAGGAACTTGGCTCCGGTCAGGTCCTTGCCCGCCAGCCTGGCGTAGTGGGCAAAGGTCATGACCTCGTTGTAACCCAGGGCCGACTGGGTGTTCGGCTCCATGTTGTAGAGCTTGTAGTAGGCCTCGGCCCATTCCTTGGCCTTGCCCGTCGAGGTGTCGCGATAGGGGATCTCCATGCCGCCCACGGCGTAGAAGCCCTCGGTCACTTCCTTGCCCAGCGCCGGGACCTCGACCACGTTGGCCGCGGTGCTGCCGAAGTAGACCGGCGCGAAGCCGATCTTGCGCCCTTCGGCCATGACGCCGACGGTCTCGCGCACGATGGTGCCCAGCACGACGAAGTCGCAGCCGTCCGACTTCATCTTGGCGACCTGGGAGGAGAAGTCCGAGGCCCCGCGCTTGTAGCTTGTCACCGAGGCGGCGGTCAGCTTCGTGTCGGCGACGGCCTGGTTGAAGCCGTCCAGCACGTTCTTGCCGAACTCGTCGTCCTGGTAGATCACGCAGGGCTTCTTGCTGCCCTTTTCCTGAATCAGGTGGCGCGCGCCGGCGCGCACGCTTTCGGTATAGGGCGGGACGTTGTTGAACTTCAGCCGGTCCTGCGGGTTCTTCGGGTCCATCTTGTAGGTGAACTCGGCCGAGGTGACCGGGAAGAGCTGCGGGATCCCGGCCTCGAGCAGGATGTCCTGCGCGGCGAGCACCGTGGGCGAGCCCAGCGGCGCCAGCATGGCGAAGATCTTGTCCTTCTCGACCAGCTTCTGTGTCGCCAGCACGGCCCGCTTCGGGTCATAGCCGACGTCCTCGACGATCAGCTTCAGCTTGCGGCCGTTGATGCCGCCGGCCGCGTTGACCTCGTCGACGGCCATCTTCATGCCGTTGGTGACGGGGACGCCCCAGGATTTGATCGGGCCGGAGAGGTCCTGATGGGTGCCGAGGATGATCTCGGTGGGCGTGATGCCCTGGTTGGTGACCTTGGTCTGCTGTGCTGCCGCCGGCAGGGCGGCGAGACCGAACACGCCGCCCAACAGGGCGGCACTTACGCCAAACGAACGCATGACTACTTCTTTCCTCCACTACGCTTTACGAAACTCTCTTGAACCTGGTCCGCCCCGGCTCAGGCCGCCTGGGGACGGTACATCGCGTCGATCTGCTCCTTGTACTTGGTGTTCACGAACGACCGCTTGAGCTTCATCGTCGGCGTCAGCTCCTCGTCTTCCGGGGTGAGCTGCTGCTCGATCAGGAAGAAGCGCTTGATCGTCTCGACGCGGGCGAAGTTGGCGTTGACCCGCTCGATCTCCGCCCAGATCAGGTCCTGCACTTCCTTGGAGCGGCACAGGCTGGTGTAGTTGGTGAAGGGCACGTCGAGATCCTGGGCGAACTTCTCGACCGTCTCGCGTTCGATCATCACCAGGCAGGTGAGGTAGGCGCGCTTGTCGCCGATCACGACGGCGTCGCTGATGTACGGCGAGGCCTTGAGCTGGTTCTCGATCTCCGACGGCGTGATGTTTTTGCCGCCGGCCGTGATGATGATGTCCTTCATCCGGTCGGTGATCTTGACGTAGCCTTCCTCGTCGATCAGGCCGACGTCGCCTGTGTGCAGCCAGCCATCCTTGTCGACCGTCTCGGCGGTTTTCTCCGGCTGGTTCAGATAGCCCATGAACACCATGTCGCCCTTGATCAGGATCTCGCCGACCGGCGAGATCGCGACCTGGCCGTAGGGGACCGACTTGCCGACCGTGCCGAGCTTGATGCCATTGGCCGGCATCGCCGTCGCCAGTCCGCAGTTCTCCGTCTGGCCGTAGACCTCGTACATGTCGAGGCCGAGCGCCAGATACCAGCGGATCAGCTCGGGAGAGATCGGCGCGGCGCCGGTGAACAGCCAGCGGCAGCGGTCGAGGCCGATCATGCGGCGGATGTTCTTCAACACCAGCCAGTAGGCGGCCTGGAAGCGCAGTTTCTCGAACGCGGTCGGCTCCCGCCGCGCCAGCCGGGCCTCGGCGATGGCGAGACCGGCCGAGATCGCGCGCCGGTAGGCCCACTGCTGAAGCGGCGTGGCGTCCTTCAGGGCGATCGTGATGCCGGCGTAGAACTTCTCCCAGACCCGCGGCACGGCGCCGAACAGGGTGGGTTGTACCTCGCGGATATTGTCGGGCACCGTCTCCGGGCTTTCGGCGAAGTTGCTGCAGACGCCGGTTGCCACCGAGTAGTAGCTGCCGGCGATGCGCTCGGCGACGTGGCAGAGCGGCAGGAAGGCCAGCCGCTCGTCGCCCTCGTACCAGGAGAGCGAGAGCTCGGGATGCATGCAGTTCTGCATCGTGTAGACGACGTTGCGATGGCTGTGCATCGCGCCCTTGGGCGGGCCGGTGGTTCCGGACGTGTAGACCAGGATGGCGAGATCGTCGGGTTTGCGCGCGGCGACCAATTCCTCGAACAGCGCATCCTTGCCCTGGCCGTAGTTTCGGCCCGACGCCATGAACTCGTCGAGCGAGACCACCATCGGGTCATTGAAGGTGCGAAGTCCCTCCATGTCGAACACGACGATCTTGCGCAGGCTGGGGCAGCGCTCGCGCACGTCGAGTGCCTTGTCGAGCTGCTCGTCGTCCTCGACGAACAGTACGGACGTCTTCGAATCGTTGACCAGGTATTCGACCTGCTTGGCCGAATCGGTTGGATAGATGCCCGAGGAGACGCCGCCGGCGCAGAGAATGCCGAAGTCGGCGTAGTTCCATTCCGGCACGGTGTTGGCCAGCACCGAGGCCACGTCGCCGGGACGGAACCCCATCTCGTGCAGCGCGAAGGTGATGGCGCGCGAGCGCTCGAGCCACTGGTTCCACGAGATGGCATTCCAGATCCCGTAGAGTTTCTCGCGCATCGCCGGCCTGTCTCCGCGCGTCCGGCAGGACAGCAGGAAGCTCTTGGGCAGGGTCTCGGCAACGGTCAGTGTCGCTTTGGTGGGCATTGTTTCCTCGCGTCCCGTCAGCGCCAGTTCTTCTTCTTCTTCCAACGGCGTTCGCCGCGGGCACCTTCTTCCTTGGCGCCGAGATAGAACTCCTGGATGTCCTTGCTGCCCATCAGGCGCTCGCAGGTATCGTCCATCACGACGCGGCCGACCTCGAGCACGTAGCCGTAGTGGGCCGTCTCCAGCGCCATCTTGGCATTCTGCTCGACCAGCAGGATCGAGGTGCCTTCCTCGGCGTTGACCCGGCGGATGATGCTGAAGATCTCCTTCACCAGCAGCGGCGACAGGCCGAGCGAGGGCTCATCGAGCAAAAGGAGCTTCGGCCGGTTCATCAGGGCGCGGCTGATCGCCAGCATCTGCTGCTCGCCGCCCGACAGCGAGCCGGCGGGCTGGTCGATGCGCTCCTTGAGACGCGGGAAGTAAACGAAGATCTTTTCGAGGTCCCTCGCTACGCCGTCGCGGTCCTTGCGCAGGAAGGCGCCCATGGCGAGGTTCTCGCGCACCGAGAGGAACGGGAAGACCTCGCGACCCTCCGGCACGTGGCTGAGGCCCAGCCGCACGATCCTGTCGGCATCCATGCGCTGGATCGGCTTGCCTTCGAACTCGATCATGCCCTTGAGCGGATCGAGCACGCCGGAGATGGTCTTGAGGATCGTCGTCTTGCCCGCGCCGTTGGCGCCGAGCACGGTGATGATCTTGCCGCGCGGCACGGCCAGGCTCACGCCGCGGATCGCCATGATCGGGCCGTAGTAGCTCTCGATGTTGGAGACCTTGAGGATCGGCTCGTCGCTCATGTCTGCTCCGCTCAGGTGCCGAGATAGGCGGCGATGACGTCGGGATGCGCCTGCACCTCGGCCGGCGTGCCGGAGGCCAGCACCCTGCCGTAGTTCAGCGCCAGCACGCGGTCCGACACGCGGTTCACCAGGGTCATGTCGTGCTCGACCATCAGCACCGTGACGCCGAGTTCGGTCCGGATGTCGCGGATCCAGAACGACATGTCGTCGGTCTCCTCGACGTTGAGCCCGGAGGAGGGCTCGTCCAGCAGGATCAGCTTGGGCTCCGAGCACAGGGCGCGGGCGACCTCGACCACCTTGCGCACGCCGTAGGGCAGGCCGGCGATCAGTTTCTCGCGATAGGGCTGCAGGTCGAGGAACTCGATCACCTCCTCGACCTTGCGCCGATGCTCCTTCTCGGCCCGCCGCACGGAGGGCAGGAACAGGATATCCTGCCAGAGCTGGGTGGTGGCATGGCAGTGCCGGCCGACCAGCAGGTTGGCCAGCATGGTCGCATTCTCGAACAGCTCGATGTTCTGGAAGGTGCGGGCGATGCCGAGCTTGGCGATCTGGTGCGCCGGCACCTCGGTGATGTCGCGCCCCTCGAAGAACAGCTTGCCCGAGGTCGGATCGTAGAGGCGCGAGATCAGGTTGAAGATCGAGGTCTTGCCGGCGCCATTGGGGCCGATGATGGTGAAGATCTCGCCCTTCTCGACGCTGAAGCTGACGCTGTCGACCGCCTTGAGGCCGCCGAACTGGAGGGAGATGCCGTCGACCGTGAAGAAGCTCATCGGTTGCGCTCCGACTTCACGTAGGTCTTCTGTCGCTTGAAGGTCGCCTTCTTGTAGAGCGGGAAGAGCTGGAAGAAGAGCTTCACCTTGAGCCAGCGTCCGTAGAGGCCGTAGGGCTCGAACAGGATGAACATCATGATGATCAGGCCGTAGATCGCGCCCTTGAGGCCGGCGGCGGAACCGATCGAGGACATCGTTTCGCGCAGCTTGCCGGAAGCCTCGGGCGACATGCCGAGCGACGAGGCCAGGCTGGCCCCGAGTACCGGCACGTCGTCCTTCAGCGCCGTCAGGAAGGGGTCGACCATGACGATGAAGATCGCGCCCAGCACCGCGCCGTGTACGCCAAAGGCGCCGCCGATGATGATCACCATGATGAACTCGATGGAGAGCAGCAGGGTGAACATTTCGGGCGAGATGAAGGACATCTTGTGGGCGAACAGGACGCCCGCCATGCCGGTGAGGGCGGCGCTGATGGCGAAGGACTTGACCTTGTAGCCGGCCAGGTCGATGCCCATGCTCTTGCCCGCGGTCTCCGAATCGCGGATGGCGATGAAGGCGCGGCCAGTGGGCGAACGCAGCAGGTTCAGCGCCAGCAGGATCGAGCCGACCAGAACCAGCAGGCACAGGAAATAGAACGCGTCGCTGTCGCGCGGCAGCGGCTGCCCCAGCAGATCGAGCGTTCTGACCCGCATGCCCTCGTTGCCATGGGTCACGGATTCCCAGCGGGCCAGGATTTCCTCGACGATGAAGGCGAAGGCGATGGTGGCGATCACCAGGTAGATGCCGCTGAGACGCAGCGCCGGGAAGCCCACCATCGCCCCGACCGCGCCGGTGATGATGGCCGCTGCCGGGAAATAGACGATGAACGGTATGCCTTTGCTCTGCATGAAGCCGGCCGTATAGGCGCCGATCGCGAGGAAGGCGGCATGGCCCAGCGAGGCCTGGCCGGTGAAGCCGGTGAGGATGATCAGCGCCACGCCGACGATGGCGTAGATGAAGACGAATACGATCTGGCTCTGCAGATAGCTGCCGATCAGGTAGGGCGCGGCGATCATCACCGCCAGCAACGCGCCGTAGGACCACCAGTAGCCGCTGTGTTTCAGCAGCTTGATGTCCTGATTGTAGTCGGTCTTGAAAACGAAACGCATGGGCTCAGACCTTCTTGCGCATGCTGGGACCGAACAGCCCGTGCGGCCGCACCAGCAGGACGATCAGGAGCACGACGTAGGGGGCGACATCCTTCCAGCCCTGCGGCAGGTAGAAGCCTGCCAGCGTCTCGATCACGCCGATGATCAGGCCGCCGATCAGCGCGCCGGGGATCGAGCCGAACCCGCCCAGAACCGCCGCCGGAAAGGCCTTCAGGCCGAGCGCCAGGCCCACGTTCGAATGGATGAAGGTGATGGGCGCCAGCAGCACGCCCGCCGTCGCCGCCACCGCCGCGCTGATCGCCCAGATCAGCGAGACCACGCGCTTCACGGGAATGCCCATGTAGTAGGCGGCCAGCATGTTCTCCGAAGTGGCGCGCATGGCGGTGCCCATCCGCGTGTAGTTGAAGAAGGCGTAGAGCACGATGCACAGTATGACGGTGGCCACGATCACGGAGAGCTTGTCGTGGGCAATCACCAGGTCGCCGAGCTTCAGCACGCCTGTCGAGAAAGGGGTCTCGATCTTGAGGTCGTCGGTGCCCCAGATCATGCCGGCCAGGGAGCGCAGGAAATAACCTAGCCCGATGGTGGCCATGACGATCGAGAACTGCGGATAGCCCAGGATGGGCCGAATGAGGATGCGTTCCGTGGCCATGCCGAATACGGCCATGCCGCAGACGGCGAACAGGAAGCCCAGCCAGTAGTCGAGACCGATCAGCCCGATGAAGGTGAAGACGAAGAACCCGCCCAACATCATCAGGTCGCCCTGGGCGAAATTTACGACTTCCGTCGCCTTGTAGATGAGCACGAAGCCCAGCGCGATCAGGCCGTAGACGCAGCCAAGCGCGATTCCGCTCACCAGCTGCTGGATGAAATCGAGCATTCCCCTACCCTGTAAACCGGCCGTTTAGTGGCTTCGCGTTTGACTTGATTGATAAGACATGGCCGCCCTGCGGAGAGTCAATGGATTTTCGCTCTGTGCGTTGTACTGTTGATCGATCAAGCGTCATCATCGGAGTAACCCATGTCGCTCGCCGAGCAGGCCATCCCGTCGGGGCGGCCGCCGTCGCCGTTCTATACCGAGGAGCACGAGGCTTTCCGGAGCACCGTCCGGCGGTTCGTCGAGCGCGAGATCATGCCTCATGTCGACCAATGGGACGAGGCGGAGGAGTTTCCGCGAGAACTCTACCGGAAGGCCTCGGCCGCGGGTCTGATGCAGCTCGGTTTCCCGGAAGAGTATGGTGGCGTGCCGACCGATCCCTTCTTCGGCATCGTCAAGGCCGAGGAGATGGCGCGGCACGGCAGCGGCGGGCTCAACGCCAGCCTCAACAGCCATACGATCGGCTCGCCGCCCATCGCGGCTCTCGGACCTGAATGGATGAAGCGCAAGGTGCTGCCCGAGGTGCTGGCCGGCGAGAAGATCAGCGCGCTCGCCATCACCGAGCCGAGCGGCGGTTCCGACGTCGCCAATCTCAAGACCACGGCGCGGCGCGAGGGCGACCACTATGTGGTCAACGGCTCCAAGATGTTCATCACCTCGGGCATGCGCGCCGACTACTACACGGTCGCGGTCCGCACTGGCGGGCCGGGGGCGGGCGGCGTTTCCCTGCTGCTGATCGAGCGCGACCGCGAGGGCTTCGCCCGCACCAAGCTGAAGAAGATGGGCTGGTGGGCTTCGGATACCGCTCAGCTCTTCTTCGACAATGTGAAGGTCCCGGTCGAGAACCTGATCGGGGAGGAGAATCGCGGCTTCATCGGCATCATGCTGAACTTCAATTCCGAGCGTCTGGGCATGTCGGCCGGCGCCTGCGGCTACGCCAAAGTGTGCCTCGACGAGGCGATCGCCTATGCCCGCGAGCGCCACACGTTCGGCAAGCCTTTGATCGCCAACCAGGTGGTGCGTCACCGGCTGGTCGACATGGCGATGCGCATCAATGCCGTTAAGTCGACGCTCGAACTGCTGGCCTACCGGGTCGGTCAGGGCGAGAAGCCGGTTGCCGAGATCTGCATGTTGAAGAACCTCGCGACCTCGACGATGGAATTCTGCGCCAACGAGGCGATGCAGGTGTTCGGCGGCGCGGGCTATCTGCGCGGCGCCAAGGTCGAGCGCATCTATCGCGAGACCAAGGTCATGTCGATCGGCGGCGGCTCGACCGAGATCATGAAGGATCTCGCCGCCCGCCAGATGGGGTTGTAGATGGAAAAGGACGCGCGCATCGCGCTCTTCCAGCAATGGTTCTCCGACAACATTCCGCACAACAAGGCGCTGGGCCTGAAGGTGATCGGCGCCTCGCGCGGCTTCGCGTCGATGCAGCTCGAGTGGCGCGAGGAACTGGTCGGCAATCCCGAGACCGGCGTGCTGGCCGGCGGTCCACTGACGGCGATGCTCGACGGCTGCTGCGGCATGTCGGTCGCCGCGATGCTCAAGGCGCCCGAGCCCTTCGCGACCCTCGACCTGCGCATCGACTATGTGCGGCCGGCTGAGCCCGGCAAGCCGGTGATCGCCGAGGCCGAGTGCTATCGCATCACGCGGTCTGTCGCGTTCACCCGCGCCTTCGCCCATCACGGCGATGCCAAGGACCCGATCGCCGCGGCGGCTGGCACGTTCATGCTGGGTACCAAGGGCAAAGCGACGCGGCCGCCGCTGGCGGACAAGCCATGAGCGTGCTGCTCGAACGCCTCGCCGAGGCGCGCAAGGAGGGCAACGTCGCCCGACTGGCCGAGGCCATTCCCTATGCGCGCTGGATGCAGATCGCGCCGGAGAACGGCACCGGCGAGCTGCTGACCCGGATGCGTTTCCATCCGGGGCTGATCGGCAACACGTTCCTGCCGGCGATCCACGGCGGCACGCTGGGTGCCATGCTGGAGATGGCCGCGATCTTCCATCTGTTGTGGGAGACGGAGACCGAGACGGTGCCCAAGATCGTCAACATCACCGTCGACTACCTGCGCTCGGCGCGTCCGGTCGACGTTATCGCCTGCGCCAAGGTGACCAAGCAGGGTCGCCGCATGGTCAACGTCTTCGCCGAAGCCTGGCAGGAGGACCGCTCGCGTCCCGTGGCGACGGCCAATGCGCACTTCCTGGTAAAATCCGACGCCGACGCCCCGCCGTCGCTTTGACGAAGGAGAAGGATCCCTCGCTGCGCTCGGGATGACACCGGGTTCTGCCGCGGCGCTCTGCGCCAGCCTCAACAATCATGTCATCCTGAGCGCAGCGAAGGATCCTTGCTCGGTCGCCGATAAGCTCACCCCAGCGGGTTGCTGAGATCGACGCCGTAGTGCCGGGCGTTCTGTGCCATGTAGTGATCGCGGCCGTGGACCGCCTCGCCGCGAACGGCGGCCTCGACCATGTCCATGAAGGTGTGCCAGCCCATGGCGTTCAGCTTCACGAATCGCTCCTGCACCGGCAGATGCTCGAGCGTGAACGTCGTGCCCTCGACGGCCGCCGCCAGGGTCAGGATCAGATAGGATTCAGGATACGGCGAGTTCGCGTCGCCCGGATTGTACACATTCCATGTGTAGGCGATCCGGCCGGGCGGTTGCCATTGCGTGACCACGCCCCGGATATGGCCGCCCATCAGCGAGACGGTGCCGCCGACCCGCGGTTCGATGGCTCCGTCTCCGTACCAGCCGGGCAGGCGGCCGGTGTCGGCGAGGAAACCCCAGGCCTGGGCCGGTGGCCCGGGAAGGCGCCGTTCGAAGCGCACCATATGCGCATGGGTGAATTGCGCGCCGTCGCTCATGGACTTTCCCGCCTCTTGGCTTAAAGAAAACGCCGCATGGATTACGATTCCCTCAAGACAGCGGGCGACGACGTCGTTCGTGACGGCGCCAGCTTCGAGGCCTATCGGCTGCCGGGCGACTTGATCGATTCACAACACCCGATAATCGTGGCCTATGCAAGGCGCGTGGCCGGCGAGGGCAGCGACCGGGACAAGGCGCTGCGTCTCTACTACGCCGTGCGCGACGAGCTGCGCTACGACCCCTACAACACGCCGATGAAGCGCGAGGCCTATCGCGCCAGCGCGACCGTGGCGGCCGGTCACGGATACTGCGTGAACAAGGCAGGCGTCCTGGCCGCGGTCTGCCGCGCCGCCGGCATTCCGGCCCGGCTGGGCTATGCCGACGTGCGCAACCACATGACGACGCAGCGGCTGTCGGAGCTGATGGGCGGCGACGTCTTCTTCTATCACGGCTACACCGACGTCTGGCTCGAGGGCCGCTGGGTGAAGGCGACGCCCGCCTTCAACCGCGAGCTCACCGACAAGTTCGGCCTGAAGCCGCTCGACTGGGACGCCGTAGGCGATTCGATCTACCACCCGTTCGATCTCAGCGGCCGCCGCCACATGGAGTATCTCGCCTATCGCGGCGTGTTCGCGGACATCCCGTTCGACGAAATCCGCGATGCCTTCCGCCACTACTACCCGCGCCTGTCTCGGGCGCAGGAGGAAATGGTACTGGGCGGCGATTTCGGCGCCGAGGGTGCTGCGGAAGTGAAACCCAAGTGAATCTTGAGCCCCGGTCGCCCGCCTACATTGCCCTGCTGGTTGCTCTGGGCAGTTTCGGCCCGCTCACCATGAGCATCTACACCCCGGTCATGCCGTCGGTCGGCCACGAACTGCTGGCGACGCCGGAGAACGTGAAGCTCACGCTCACGACCTACATGCTCGGCTTCGCGGTCGGGCAGCTCTTCTACGGGCCGCTCAGCGACCGCTATGGGCGGCGGCCGGTCCTGCTGGGCGGGCTGCTGTTCTTCACGATCACGAGTTTCGCCTGTTCCTTCGCGCCGTCGATCGGCGGGCTGATCGGCCTGCGCATCCTGCAGGGGCTGGGTGCGGCCTCGGGCTCGGTGCTGGGCCGGGCGCTGACGCGCGACGCCTATACTTTCAAGGAGATGCCGCTGGTCATGAGCTGGATCTCGCTCGGCCAGAACATTGCGCCCTCCCTGGCGCCCACGGTCGGCGGCTTCCTCGGCGAATGGGCAAGCTGGCGCGCGACCTTCTGGTTCGTGGGCGGCTTCGGCACGATCCTGTTCCTGGTGACGCTCGCGGGTCTGCGCGAGACAAACAAGTTCCGCAGCGAGCGCATCGATCTGTCGAGCCTGCTGCGCGGCTCGGGCGAGATGCTGCGCGACCGGCGTTTCCTCGGCCACATCCTGCCGCTGGGCTTCGCCTTTGCGCTGAACTTCGGAATGCTGGCGGGCGTGCCCTTCGTGCTTCAGGAGAGCATGGGCTTCAGCCCGCGCGAATTCGGCCTGATCGTGCTGCTCTCGGTCGGCGGCTTCACGCTGGGCACCTTCGTGAACAACCGGCTGGTCGGCCGCGTCGCACCGGTCGACATCATCATGTTTTCCGGCTGGTTCCATGTAGCGGCGTTGGTCGGGATGGCGGCGCTTTCGCTCGCCGGCATCGTCACCTGGTGGGCCATCGTCGGGCCGCACATGCTGCTGAGCTTCGGGACCGGAATGATCGTGGCCAATGCCAATGCCGGCGCCGTGGGCATGTATCCGCGGCTGGCCGGCACGGCCTCGTCGCTGGCAGGCCTCGCGCAGATGGGCATGGGGGCGATGGGCACCGTCGCCGTGGCAGCGCTCACGGTCGTCGGCAGCCGCTATATCGCGATGCCGATGGTGATCGGACTCGCGCCGTTCGCCATTGCGACGGTGCTAAGCGCGCGGTTGTTGCGCGGCGAGCCGCGGACACCGAAACTGGATCAATAGGAGAGGGAGAGAGAAGACTATGGCGAACATGCTGAAGGACAAGGTCGTGCTGGTGACCGGCGCGGGCGGCGGCATCGGCCGCGAGATGGCGCTGCTGGCGGCCCGCGAGGGCGCCAAGGTCGTGGTCAACGATCTCGGCGGCGCGGTCGACGGCGAGGGCAGCGGCAGCGCGACGGCGGCCGAGAAGGTCTGCGAGGAGATCAAGGCGGCGGGCGGTCACGCCGTCCCGAACGGCGACAGCGTCTCCGATCCGGCCGGCGCCGAGCGCATGGTCAAGGCGGCCGTGGAGAATTTCGGCCGCATCGACGGCGTCATCAACAATGCCGGCATCCTGCGCGACCGCATTTTCCATCGCATGAGCCACATGGACTGGAAGATGGTCATCGACGTCCATCTCAACGGCTCGTTCAACACCAGCCGCGCCGCCGCCAACTACTTCAAGGAACAGAAGTCGGGCGCCTTCGTGCACTTCACCTCGACCTCCGGCCTCGTCGGAAATTTCGGCCAGGCCAACTACTCGGCCGCCAAGATGGGCATCATCGGCCTGTCGCGCTCGATCGCGCTCGACATGGCGGCGTTCAACGTCCGCTCGAACTGCATCTCGCCGTTCGCCTGGACGCGCATGATCGGCACCATCCCCGCCGACACGGAAGCGCAGAAGGCGCGCCTGGAGCGCTCCAAGAAGATGACGCCGGCCAAGATCGCGCCGATGGCGGTCTACCTGCTGTCGGACTCGGCGCAGGAGCAGGGCATCACCTCGCAGATCTTCGGCGTGCGCATGAACGAGATCATGCTGTTCAACGCCAATCGCCCGGTACGCTCCGTGCATAACTCCGAGGGCTGGACCCTGGAGGACATCGCCGAGCACGCCGTGCCGTCGATGAAGCCCTACTTCACCGACCTGAAGCGCTCGCCCGAGTACTTCACCTGGGATCCGATCTAGGTCCCAGACGCCAACAGCCCCTCATCCCGGGAAGGCGACGCCTTTGCGGGATGAGGGTCGCCAACCGGAGTTGAGAGATGGCCGCCGAGAGCATGAAGAACGAGCCCAAGATCGATCCCAAGGAGATCCTGGAAGGGATCGTCGAATGGATCGAGATCGAGAGCCCGAGCCACGACGCGAAGGCGGTCAATCTCATGGTCGACAAGGTCGAAGGCCAGTTCCGGGACCTCGGCCTCGACCTCGATCGCACGCCGGGCCGCGACGGCTTCGGCGACATCCTCGAGGCGAAGACCCCGGCCGAATGGAGCACGGGGCAGGGCAAGGGCATTCTGGTCCTTGCCCATCTCGACACGGTCCATCCGCTCGGGATGAAGGAGAAGGAGCTGAAGATCCGCCAGGAAGGCGACAGCGTCTTCGGCCCCGGCATCTACGACATGAAGGCGGGCGGCTACATCGCCTACTACGCGCTGCGCCACCTGATCCGCCAGGGCAAGAAGACCAAGCTGCCCGTGACCTTCCTGTTCATCCCGGAGGAGGAAGTCGGCAGCCCGACCTCGCGTGCCCGCATCGAGGAAGCCGCCAAGGGCCACAAATACGCATTGGTGATGGAGCCGGGCCGCGACGGCGACAAGGTCGTCACGTCGCGCAAGGGCGTCGGGCGTTTCACCCTGACGGTCAAGGGCCGCGCCGCCCATGCCGGCGTGCGCCACGAGGATGGACGCAGCGCCATCCTGGAAATCGCCCGCCAGATCGTGCGCATCGAGGAAAAGACCGATTACGCGCGCGGCATCACCTGCAATGTCGGCCTGATCCGCGGCGGTTCGGGCGTCAACGTCACGCCGGCCGAATGCACCATCGATGTGGACCTGCGCGTGCCCAGCATGCAGCTCGCCGAGGAGATGACGCACTGGTTCCTGAACCTCGAACCGATCGGCAAGGAAGTCGAGCTGACGGTCGAGGGCGGCATGAACCGGCCGCCCTATCAGAAGGATGCGGGCATCACCGATCTCTTCCAGAAGGCGCAGGCGATCTATCGCGAGATCGGCAAGGAACTGAACGACGTGCCGCTGACCGGCGGCGGCAGCGACGGCAACTTCACCGCGGCTCTCGGCATCCCGACGCTCGATGGTCTCGGCGCCGACGGCAAGGGCGCCCACGCCATCACCGAGCAAATCTACTATTCGTCGCTGCAGCCGCGCACCTACCTCTGCGCCCGCCTGCTGGAGACGCTGGAGTAGGACTCATCGGAGCGCGCCACTCCAGTGGCGCTCAAGCGTCCTCAATCGACGGGACGTGAGCGCCACTGGAGTGGCGCGCTCCATTGTTCGATCCGGGCCTAGTACGCCGCCGTGAAGCGCTTGCGGGGGTGCTTGGGCTTCTCGATCTCGTTCAAGATGGCGACCGCGAAGTCCTCGCGGCTGATGCGGCTCTCGCCGTTCTTGTCTTCCAGCAGTTGATCCTTGCCGAGCCGGAACTTGCCGGTGCGCTCGCCGGGCTGGATCGAGGCGGGCGGCGAGATTGCCGTCCAGTCGAGATCCTTGATCTTGCGTACTTCCTCCAGCGCCAGCGATGCGGGCTTGGAAGTCGGCGGCTGGATGCCGCGATCGGCCATATGGTCGAGATGGGTGCGGCCGTCGGCACGCAACAGGCTGCCGGCGCCAACCACGAACAGGACGCGCTTCACGCCGCTGGCGCGCACGGCCTCCAGCACGTGATGGACGCTGGCCTCGTTCCACTTCACCGAGGCCACGACGATGTCGTGCCCCTTGAGAATGGAGGCCATCGACACGGCGTCCGTGGTGCTGCCCTGCCGGACGGTCATGCCGGGGCGCGGCTTCAGCTTCGAGGCATCGCGCGTGATGGCGGTGACGCTGTGCTTGCGGGACAGCGCCTCGTCGAGGACGTGGCTGCCGATGTTGCCCGTGGAGCCGATGAGGGCGATGGTCGTCATACTGGCGTTTCCTTCATGAGATCGCGCAGGGCCGCGACCGTTTCGGCCGGCGCCTCCTGGGGGACGTTGTGGCCGATGCGCGGCAGCATGCGCCGCTCGTATCCGCCGGTAAACTTCTCGGATTGCCCGTCGCGATCCGACGCGGGGCCCACGCCGTCGGCGGCGCCGTGGAGATTGATGGTGGGCACCGCGATCGCCGGCTGCTTCGCCAGCTCCGCTTCGAGCGGCTCCAGCATCGGATCGCCCTTGGTATAGCCGTAGCGGTGCCGATAGGACTGGATCACCACGTCGACGAAGTCGGGATTGTCGAAAGACGACGCCGTCCTCTCGAATGTCGCCTCGTCGAAGGTCCATTCCGGCGACCACAATTTCCACAGGAGCCGGCAGACGTCGCGACGGTCCTTCGTCAGGCCCGCGCGGCCGCGCTCCGTGTTGAAGTAGTACTGGTACCAGAGCCGATGCTCGGCGGCGGCCGGCGCCGGCTCGACCGAGGCGGCGATGTTCTGGAGATTGTAGCCGGTGCAGCTCACGAGGCAGCGCACGCGCCCGGGCCACAGCGCGGCGACGATGCAGGCCGCCCGGCCGCCCCAGTCGTAGCCCGCGAGTGCCGCGCGTCCGATGCCGAGCGCCTTCATAAACTGGTTCAGGTCGTGGCCCAGCGCCGCCTGCTCGCCCGAGCGCAGCGTGTCCGGGGACAGGAAGCGGGTGGGACCGTAGCCCCGCAGATACGGCACCAGCACCCGGTTGCCGTCGGCCGCCAGCGCCGGCGCCACTTCGTCGTAGGCGCGCACGTCGTAGGGAAAACCATGCAGCAGGATCACCGGCGCGCCGTCGGGCGGGCCGTGTTCCTCGTAGGCGACGTCGAGGACGTCGGTGCGGACGGATTTGCGTTGCATCCACCGACATATAGCTGCACCCAGCCGGCGTTGACAGTCGCCCGTGCCACGACCAGCCTCGCAGAATGAGCCGGATAGGCGAATTTCTGACCCTGGAGCAGACCCGCAGGCTCGACGCCCGGTCGAACTTGATGGGCGCGCTCCTCGTACTGCATGCGTGGGCCCTGATCGCGGCCGCCATGGCTCTCTTCGCCTGGTGGCCCAATCCGTTCACGTTCCTGCTGGGGGTCATGGTGATCGGCGGCCGCCAGCTCGGCATCGCCATCCTGATGCACGACGCCGCGCACGGGCTGCTGTTCGCGGATCGTCGCCTCAACGACCGGGTGGGAAGCTGGCTCTGCGCCTTTCCGGTGTTCACCAGCCTGACGCTCTACCGGCCCTACCATCTGCAGCATCACCGCTTCACCCAGCAGCCCCAGGATCCCGATCTCGGTCTGTCTGCGGCATTCCCGACCAGCCGCACCAGCCTTCGGCGCAAGATCGTCCGCGATCTCACGGGGCAGACCGCTTTCCTGCGGCGAGGCGAGCAGCTTCGTCGCGCGCTCGGCCCCGCCGACGCGCCGCTCGCCACGCAACTGGGCAACCTCTGGCGCAGGGAGAAAGGGCCGCTGGTCGCGAACGCCGTCCTGTTGGCCGTGCTCTCGGCCCTCGGATACTGGTGGCTATATCCGGTGATGTGGCTGCTGCCGCTCGCCACCTGGTATCAGCTCGTGAGCCGCATCCGGAACATCGCCGAGCATGCCGTGGTGCCGGACAACGACGATCCGCTGCGCAACACCAGGACGACCTACGCCAACCCCCTGATGCGGCTGCTGGTGGCGCCCTACTGGGTGAACTACCACCTCGAACATCATCTGTTCATGTTCGTGCCGTGCTGGCGCCTGCCGCAGGCGCATCGCGCCTTGATCGAGGCCGGTCGCGGCCCGTCGATGGAACTGAAGCCTGGCTATCTCGCCGTCCTGAAAGCCGCGACCACGGGCGCGTCGGGTGGTGGCCGAGGCTCCGGCGAACGGACGGCCCAGCACATCTGATCGTTTCGGCAAAGAAAAAGGCGGCCCGCCTGGACCGCCTTCTGGTTTCTTGCCGTTTGACCGGCTTTGGCTACTGAGCCGGGCAGGGGAAGATGTTCATTTCCGGGCCGAGATCGTACGGCGGCGGCACCTGCGCCAGCGTCGTGACCTTCGGATCCATCGCCCAGTCGAAGGCGCGCTTGCCGCGGGAACAGAAATCCTTGTCCGTCGGCGCGCGCTGCGCCGTGCGGTTGGCGATCTCGGTCACGAACACGTCGGTGTTGAAGCGCTTGCGGCCGGCGATCTGCGACAGCGAACGGGCGTTGGTCGCGAACTCGGCGCGGAACTTGCCGACGAAGTCGGCGTAAACCTGCTCATACGCGCGGCGTCCACCGGGGCCCTGGCACTGCAGGGTCACCACCTGAAGTTCCTGCTGCACCATGCGGGCGCGCACGATCGACAGGTCGGATTCGTTGTAGCAGATGGACCGGATCTGGCCCGCAGGAGGCGACGGCGGAACGGCTGCCTGATAGTCGGCCGCCGGGGCCTTCGCGGGCGCCGCTGCGGTCTTGGTCTCGCCAAGCGTGCAGCCTCCCAGGGCCAGGATACTGCCCGCAAGAATTGCCGCCTGTGTAAGCCTCTTGAACATCCGCATACTCCCAACGCCGTTGGCCCGGAAACCGCAGCGGGTACAACAGTTAGACGCCCGTTTCAAACCCAAATACCAGTTACGGGGGAGGAAGCGCCGAATTCGCTCAATTTTCAATGTAAAGCTTTGGTGAGCGCCCGGCCGAAGCCCTCGAGGCCAAGGTCGATTTCCGCTGCGTCTACCGTGAGAGGAGGCGCGATGCGGAAGAGGCCCGCCGCCGCCCCGTACCGGGTGGCCTCGGCCTTGGCCCGGAAATCCGGATCGGCGCTGCGGCTCATGCGGCCTCCAGCGCGGCTTTGACCAGCGGCATCCGGTCATTGCCGAAGAACATGTCGTTGCCGACGAAGATCGTCGGGCTGCCGAAACCGCCGCGGGCGATCAGTTCGTCGGTGTTGGCGCGCAGTCTTGTCTTGCAGGAACCGGTCTCGATCCCGGCGAAGAAGCGTTGGCGCTCCAGCCCGGCACGCTCGGCGATATCGGCCAGCACCTCTTCGCTAGCGAGGTCGCGGTCGGCGCCCCAATAGGCCTCGAAGGCGGCGATGGCATAGGGGACGAGTTTCCCCTCGTCGAGCGCGACGAAGGCACCGCGCATGCATTTCACGCTGTTGACCGGGAAAATCGTCGGCGGGAATTTTATGGCGAGCCCGTAGAGGCGGGCCCAGTCCTGCATGTCCTTCAGGCTGTAGGCCTGCTTCAGCGGATTGGGCTTGGCGCGGTTCTCGTAGACAGTCTGGTTGACCGCGTTGAACACGCCGCCGACCAGGATGGGCTTCCAGACGATCTCGGCTGCCGTTTCCCGCGCCACCGCCTGGACGGCGTGGAAGGCAAGGTAGGTCCACGGACTCGAGCAATCGAAGTAGAAATCCAGCTGCCGCGCCATTTCGTCCCCCCTGGAAGCCGTTCGCCTTGTCGTTGCCATACATGGCGCGTATCTTGCAAATCCATGACGGTACCGGCTGGCCAGTGTAGAGAAATGGGCCCTAAAAAAATCGCCATCGTCGTGCATCAGCAGCATTCGCGGCCCGGAAGGGTCGGCGCCCTGCTTGAGAAGCGCGGTTACGAACTTCATCGGCTTTGCCCCAATCTGGGCTGCAACCTGCCCGAGGACATGTCCGACTATGCCGGCGTGGTGATCTTCGGCGGACCCATGTCGGCGAACGACTGTGGCACGCTGGCCGGCATCAAGTGCGAGCTCGACTGGATCCCCAAGGTCGTCGACGCCGGCGTCCCCTTCCTCGGCCTCTGTCTTGGCGCCCAGCTCCTGACGCGCGCCGCGGGCGGGCGGGTCGGGCCGCACCCCGAAGGCCTGGTCGAGATCGGCTATGTCGACGTCGAGCCGACCGAAGCGGGCCGCGCCTGGTTCAGGTCGCCGATGAAGGTCTATCAGTGGCACCGGGAAGGCATGACCCTTCCGGACTGCTGCGAATTGTTGGCGACCAACGACCGCTATCCGGTCCAGGGCTTCCGCTGCGGACCGAGTGCCTTCGGCTTCCAGTTCCATCCCGAGGTAACGCTCGAGATGAAGAGCATCTGGACCCTGAGCGCGGCGGAGCGCCTGAAGATGCCGGGCGCGCAGCAGCGCGGCGTCCACCTCTCCATGCACGCGCTCTACGATCCGCCGCTCGACCGCTGGATCAACGGCTTCCTCGACCGCTGGCTCGCGACGGATCAGCGGATTTCGGCTCCGTCCGCGAAAGAAGCCGTCGCGCAACCCGATTTCGCCGCCGCCGCCGACTAGCGTCGCTTCTGGCGGCAAGTTGGTCCGACGCACCGGCATGGGCTAGGCTCCCTGTGAAATCCAGGGAGACGCTCAATGTTGTCGGGTGCGCTGATTTTCGTGTTGGCCGTCGTCCTCGTGGCGCTGGTGTTGATCTTCGCCGGCGTGAAGACGGTGTCGCAGGGCACCAACTGGACCATCGAGCGGTTCGGCCGCTACACCCGCACCCTGGCGCCCGGCCTGCATTTCATCGTGCCTTTCGTCGACACGGTCGGCCGCAAGATGAACATGCAGGAAAACGTCCTCGACATTCCGGGGCAGAAGGTCATCACCAAGGACAATGCCACGGTGCAGGTCGACGCCGTGGCCTTTTACCAGGTGGTCGATGCGGCGCGTGCGGCCTACGAGGTCCAGAACCTCCATCTCGCCATCACCAACCTGGCGCTGACCAACATCCGCTCGGTCATGGGCAACATGGCGCTCGATGAAGCCCTGTCGAAGCGCAACGACATCAACAACACCCTGCTGGCCGTCATCGACCAGGCGACCGGCCCGTGGGGCGTGAAAGTCCTGCGCATCGAGGTCAAGGACATCGCGCCGCCCGACGATATCGTGGTGGCGATGGGCCGGCAGATGAAGGCCGAGCGCGAGAAGCGCGCCACGATCCTCGAGGCCGAGGGCGTGCGCGAATCGAGCATTCAGCGCGCCGAAGGCGAGAAGCAGTCGGCCATCCTGACCGCCGAGGGCCGTCGCGAAGCCGCCTTCCGCGACGCCGAGGCCCGCGAGCGCATGGCGCAGGCCGAAGCCAAGGCCACGTCGGTCGTGGCCGAAGCGATCGCCGGCAACGGCGTGCAGGCGACCAACTACTTCCTCGGCACCAAGTACGTCGAGGCGCTGTCCAAGATGGGCTCGAGTCCCAACGCCAAGGTGTTCTTCCTGCCCGTCGAAGCCGCCGGCGTCATGGCCTCGATCGCCGGCATCGGCGAACTGGCCAAGGAGGCGCAAGCGCGCGGCGTCGAGGCCAGCGGACGGCCACGCGGCTCCGTGCCGAACGCGGGCTAGGCGGCGATGTTCAAGATCGTCTTCTGGTACTGGTGGGCGGTCGCGGCGGTGCTGCTCGTCTTCGAGATGATGCTGCCGGGCGTCGTCTTCCTGTTCCTCGCCATCGGCGCGGCCGCGGCGGGTCTCTTCCTGCTGGTCGTGCCGGACCTGTCGCTCGAACTGCAGCTCCTGACCTTCGCCGTGATCTCGGTCGTGGCGGCGGTCGGCCTTCGCCGTACGCTGCGGCGGCTGCAACACGCCGACAATCCGGCCACCTCGACGCTCAACGCGCGGGCCGATGCGCTGATCGGCCGGATCATCGTTCTCGACGAGCCGATCCTGAACGGGCGCGGCAGGGTCATCCTGGGCGACGGCAGCTGGACCGTGACCGGTCCCGACATGGTGAGGGGCGCCAAGGTGAGGGTGAAATCCGTGAGCGGCACCGAGCTGGCCGTGGAGCCGTCGCCATGAGACGCAGGCTCTTTCTGGCACTTCCGGGACTGCTGGCACTCAAGACCGCGAGCGCCCAGACGCCCTATCCGACAAAGACCGTCCGCTTGATGGTCGGCGCCAATGCCGGGGGCGGCACCGACATCGTGGCCCGCATTCTGGCGGAGAAGCTGGCCGAATCGATGAAGGGCACCTTCGTCGTCGAGAACAAGCCGGGCGCGTCCAACACGATCGCCGCCGATCTCACGGCCAAGGCGCCACCCGACGGGCACACGATCCTCGTCGCGACCAACACCGGGCAGGCCATCGCACCGCATCTGCTCAAGCTCGGCTTCGACCCGATCAAGGACCTGATCCCGATCGGCCTCGTGGTGAACGTGCCCAACGTGCTGGTGGTCGGCGCCTCGGTGCCGGTCAACTCGGTGGCCGAGCTGATCGCCGCGATGAAGGCGAAGCCCGGCGAGTTCAAGTACGCCTCCTCGGGCGTCGGCAGCACGCAGCACATCGCGGGCGAGGCCTTCGACGTGGCGGCGGGCGTGAAGGGCCTGCACGTGCCCTACAAGGGCAGCGCGCAGGCCCATCTCGATATCATCGGCGGCAGCGTCCAGATGATGTTCGACACGACCTCATCGTCGATGGGCCAGATCAAGGCCGGCAAGTTCAAGCCTTTGGCGGTGACTTCCGACCGTCGCAGCAGCGAACTGCCCGATGTGCCGACGCTCGCCGAGGCGGGCCTGCCGGGTTTCGACATGACGACCTGGTACGCCGTCTATGTGACGGCGGGTACGCCGCCCGACGTGGTGGCGAAGCTGCAGGCCGAACTGATCCGCATCGTCGCGCTTCCCGACGTGCAGGCGAGGCTGCGCGGGCTCGGCGGCGAGCCGGGCACGATGACCGTGGAGCAGTTCACGCGCTTCAACGTGCAGGAATACGAGCGCTTCGGCCGCCTGATCCGTGAGGCCAACATCAAGCCGGAGTGATTCCCGAAGCATCTTGCCAGTATTTAACTAATAGGTTAAGTATTGGCCGGACTTCGGGAGGATGGCGATGGAACGGTCTTACGGCTGGGTGATCGTCGGCGCCGGTGCGCTGATGGGCTGCGTCGCCATCGGTGCATTGTTCTCGCTGGCGGTCTTCCTGCAGCCGATGTCGGAAGCGACCGGCTGGTCGCGCACCGGCATATCGAGCGCGATGACTCTCGACTTCCTGGCAATGGGCGTCGCAGCCTTCGGCTGGGGCGCGCTCAGCGACAGGTTCGGCCCGCGCATCGTCGTCCTGTCGGGCGCACTTCTGCTGGGGCTTGGCCTCGCGCTCGCCAGCCGGGCCACCAGCCTGCTCGAATTCCAGCTCATCTACGGCATCGTGGTCGGCGTTGCCGCGGGCGCGGTATTCGCGCCGATGATCGCCACCGTCACCGGCTGGTTCGACAGGCATCGCAGCCTGGCCGTCTCGCTGGTGTCGGCCGGCATGGGCGTGGCGCCCATGACCATCTCGCCCTTCGCGCAGTGGCTGATTTCCGCTCACGACTGGCGGACCGCGATGTTGACCATCGCCATCGGTGCCTGGGCGCTGCTGATTCCGGCGGCCCTGCTGGTCCGTCGCGCGCCGGAGGTCACGGCTTCATCGCCCGGAATGCCGGCGGAAGGCGGGGAGGGAATGAGAGTGGGGCAGGCGCTGCGCTCGCCGCAGTTCATCGTGCTCTCACTCACTTTCTTCTGCTGCTGCGCGGCTCATTCCGGCCCGATCTTCCACACGGTGAGCTATGCGCTCGCCTGCGGCCTGCCGGCGATGACGGCGGTGACGATCTACAGCGTCGAGGGACTGGCGGGGCTGGGCGGCCGCATCCTGTTCGGCCTGCTCGGCGACCGCTACGGCGCGCGCAGGATCGTGGTCATCGGATTGATGATCCAGGCAATCGGGGCGGGCAGCTACTACTTCACGCGCGACGCCGGGGAGTTCTATGCGGTGGCGATCCTGTTCGGCATGGCCTATGGCGGCGTGATGCCCCTCTACGCGGTGATCGCCCGCGAATACTTTCCCATGCGGATCATGGGCACGGTGTTCGGCGGCGCGGCGATGATCTCCAGCCTCGGCATGGCGCTGGGCCCGGCGGTCGGCGGCTGGATCTTCGATACCTTCCACGGATACGGCTACCTCTACATCGCGTCCTTTGGCATTGGCCTCGCGGCGGTGGCCATGGCACTGGCTTTCCCGCCGTTTCCGTCCTCGCAACGCGGCGCGCAGGCCCAGCCGGCGTAAAATCTGCGCAGGCAGCGCAACGCCGGGGCGGCTCAGCGAGTTGATCGGGTAACAGAACCCGGAGACTTCGATGAAAGTGGCCCTCTCTGCCGTCCTTCTGATCGCCGTCTGCGGCGCCTCTTCCGCCCAGCCGCAACGATTCAACTCCGACTTCAGCACCATGCAGGAATCCGGGCCGCCCGTGGCCGGCGGCAACGGCACGACGGTCGGGCCGAACTGGAAGAACCAGGCGACCTCGCCGATGCCCGGCTCCCAGGAAATCAGCGAGCTGCCGCGCTACCCGATCACGGAAGAGCCGATCTGGGTCAGGCCGATGGCGACGCCGGCGAGAAAGCCACCGCCGCGCGCCCAGCAATAGCGCTAGAGGAGCGCTTCGCCGTCCTTGAGGAAGGCTTCGAGCGCTTGCTCGTGTGGGGCAAGGTCGAGGCCCTGCGCGGCGATCCAGTCGTCGTTGTAGTAGGTATTGCCGTAACGCTCGCCGCCGTCGCAGATCAGCGACACGAGCGATCCCGTCCGCCCCTCGGACTTCATGCGTGACGTGAGGATGCACAGCGCCACGAAGTTGGTGCCGGTCGAGCCGCCGACCTTTCGGCCGAGCAGGCGGGACAGGACGCGCATCCCGGCCAAGGACTGGGCGTCCGGCACACGCATCATGCGGTCGATCATGTTGGGCATGAAAGACGGCTCGACCCGCGGGCGGCCGATGCCTTCGATGCGCGAGCCGCGATCGCAGGTCGCTTGCATGTTGCCTTTCGAGAAAGCCTCGAAGAAAGCCGAGAACTCGGGATCGGCCACGCACAGACGCGTCGCGTGGCGCATGTAGCGGATGTATCGGCCGAGGGTCGCGGTCGTGCCCCCGGTGCCGGCGCTCATCACGATCCAGGTCGGCACGGGATTGGGCTCGCGGCTCATCTGCTCGAAGATCGATTCGGCGATGTTGTTGTTGCCGCGCCAGTCGGTGGCCCGCTCGGCGTAGGTGAACTGGTCGACGTAGACGCCCTTCAGCTCCGTCGCGAGCTTCTCGGCGGCGGCATAGATGCCGCTTCCGTCGGAGATGAGATGGCAGGTGCCGTGCCGCCGCTCGATCTCGACGATCTTCTCCGCCGAGGTCGAGGCCGACATCACGGCATGGAAGGGCAAGCCGAGCAGTCGCGCGAAATAGGCTTCGGAAATGGCCGTCGAGCCCGACGAGGCCTCGACGATCGGCGTGTCGTGCCGGATGCGTCCGTTGCAGATCCCGTAGAGGAACAGCGAGCGTGCCAGCCGGTGCTTGAGGCTACCGGTCGGATGGGTCGATTCGTCCTTGAGATAGACGTCGATCCCGTCGAGCACCGGCAGGTCGAGCCGCAGCAGGTGGGTATCGGCCGAGCGGCGCTGGTCGTTGCGGATCAGCTCCAGCGCGTGGCGCGACCATTCGGCATCGTTGTGACGGGCCACCGCCTCGTCGAGAAGCTGCAGGTGCGTCATGGTCCGCTCGCCGTTCCCTTGTGCCCTGGCTTCAGCCGCCGATGATCTTCTTCTCGATCATGCAGTGGATGCCTTTGTTGCCGTCCACCGTCTGCGTGACATGCAGGTCGGCCTGCAGGCTGCAGAGCATGTAGGCGTCCTCGGGCTTGAGGCCGGTCTTGGCGGTGATCAGCCGGATCATGTCGCGCAGTGCTTCCTTGGCGGCGTCGTCGAGATCCTGGTCGAAGCCGTGGGTGATCCAGTGCGTCGCCGTCTCGGCGCGCGGATTGTTGAGCTTCATATTCTTGTGCAGCGTGAACTTGAAGGTGCCGCTAAGGCTGGTCTCGAGCGCCGTCAGATTGACCTCGCCGTCGCCCTGCACGCCGTGGCCGTCGCCAGTCGAGAACAGGCCGCCGTCGGCGAAGACGGGGAAATAGACCGTCGTGCCGACGCGGAAGTGCTTGTTGTCGATGTTGCCGCCGAAGGCACGCGGCTCGACCGAGCTGCACTGGCCCCATTCCGGCGGCGGGGCGACGCCCATGATCCCGAAGAAGGGCTTGAGCTCGATCTCGGTACCCCACGGCATGGTGCAGATGCCACGGTTGGAATCGATCGGAATGTGGGTCAGGCGGAAGAAGGGGAAGTCCTCGGGCAGGGTGCCCATCAGCGGCCGCTGAACGTTCCAGCCCCAGTTGGTGCGGAACTTGATGTCCAGCACTTCGACCGCCAGCACGTCGCCGCGCTCGGCGCCCTCGACATGGACCGGGCCTGTCAGGATGTGGCGGCCGATATGCGGCTTCAGCTTGGCCAGGATCTCACGATGCTCGGGCAGCACGTTGAACGGCTCGCCTGCCGGCAGGATTTCGGCGGCACCGGAGACGCAGTGGATGGTCGCGGTGTCTCCCGACTTGATGCGGAGCTGCGGCGGCAGCTGGCTGTCGAAATAGCCCCAGTGGCAGGTCTCGGGGGAAGAGTGCAGCTCGTGGTTGGCCATTTCGATCCTCAACTGTAGTGTCCTGCGCCCGAAGCACATACCGTGCCCGGGGAATCATCTCAAATCGGGTCAGAATCTTCCGTGAACTACCGCCATGGTTATCACGCCGGCAACTTTGCCGACCTGCTGAAGCATACCGCGCTCTGCGAACTGCTGCGTCTGCTGACGGCCAAGGACAAGAAGCTCTTCGTGCTCGACACCCATGCCGGTGCCGGCGGTTACGATCTTGCCGGGTCCCAGGCGCGCCGAACGGGCGAAGCGGAGGCGGGCATCGTGCGGCTGATGGCTGAGCCCAGGGCCGGCATGCCGGGTGCCGTCGCGCGCTACCTGGCGGCGGTCCAGGCCTACGATCGCAAGTTCGGTCCCGCCGGTACGACGGTGCAGCGCTATCCCGGATCCCCGCGCCTGGTGCGCGCGGCGCTGCGGCCGGGCGACCGGTTCATCGCCTGCGAAAGGCATCCCGAGGAGGCGCTGAAGCTCAAGCGCGAATTCGCAGGCGACCGTGCGGTCGAGGTGCGCCAGGCCGACGGCTACCACGCGGTGAAGGAATTGCTGCCGCCGGCAGAGCGCCGCGCGCTGGTCCTGATTGATCCGCCGTTCGAGGCCAACGACGAGTTCGAGGTGCTGACTCGCGCCGTGCGGCACGGGCTGCGCCGTTTCGCGACCGGCTGTTATGCGGTCTGGTACCCGGTCAAGGACGAGGCGCCGGTGGCGTTCATCGATTCGCTGGCCGGGGTGAAATACCTCAACATGGAGCTCGACCTCGGGCCGAGCACGCCGGAAGGCAAGCTCGCGATCTGCGGCCTCGTCGTGATCAATCCGCCGTGGAAGTTCGAAGAGGCGATGCGCGAGGCCCTGCCATGGATCGCCGCGCGCCTTGGCGACGGCGTCAGCGCGAACTTCTCCACGTCGCCGGCGAACAGGACACCGCCGCAATAAGCAGCGGCATTTGGTTTCGAGCAAAGCGAAGGATCCCTCGCCGCGCTCGGGATGACACCGTTGTTGAAGTTAGGGCAGGTGCACCGATGACAAAAACGGTGTCATCCCGAGCGCAGCGAGGGATCCTTGCCTCATTCGCCCTTGTAGCCCTGTGACGTGCGCTACTTGCCGTTCTTCCCGTTCTTCTTTTCAGACTTCGACGGCTTCCAGCCCCAGGCCTCGTAGGCCGCCTCGGCGATCCTCGGATCGAGTGCGTGATCCTCGATCTTCACGCCGTCGCCCAGCGCATCGGCCACGATCCGCAGGCCCGCCAGCCGGGCATGCATCTTGTCGTCGCTCGCCACAAGGTGCCAGGGCGCATGCTCGGTGTCGGTCTTCTGCAACATGTCCTGGTAGGCATCGAGATACTGCTCGCGCTTGGCGATGTTGCGGAAATCCTCGAGGCCGATCTTGTAGTGTTTGCTGGGCTTGCTTAGACGCTCGATCATGCGTCGCTTCTGCTCCTCGGCACTCACATGCACGAGCAGCTTCACGATTCGCGCCCCGTCGTCGGTGAGCTGGCGCTCGAACTCGTTGATCTCGCGATAGGCCCGCTTCCACGCGGACTTGTCGCAGAAGCCCTCGATGCGCTCGACCAGCACGCGGCCATACCAGGTCCTGTCGAAGATCGCCCAGTTGCCGGGGGCCGGCAGTCGGTTCCAGAAGCGCCAGAGATAGTGCCGGCCCTGCTCCTCCGGAGTCGGTGCGCTGATCCGATGCACCTGCACCGATTTGGGTTCCAGCCCGGCCACCAGGCGTTCGATCAGACCACCCTTGCCGGCGGCATCCCAGCCGTCGATGCAGATCATCACGCGTCCACCCGTGCGCAGATGGTGGATATGGAGGTCGAGCAGCCGTTGCTGCAGGTCCTTGAGCTGTTTTTCGTAGCTGTCCTTGTCGATTGGACCGTCGATCATCTCGATCTTGTCCAGGCGCGGCCATTTGCCCATCGAATCCTCCGGCCGTGATCGTGACAGCGTGGCGAGGGCGAGGCAATCGCTCGGAGATTGACAGCGCTAACCTACACGACGACTAATCTTGGCGATGGCCGAAGCGGAACCCACAATTCGTTTCACGGAGCGCGCGGGTAAGCCCGTCATCGAGGTTGGCGGGACATGGACCGTCTTCAGCGTTCGCGGCATTCGTGAAAAGGCAGAGAAGGCCCTGAAGTCCGCGGGAGCGGGCGTCAAGGGCCAGCGCGCTGTCGACGCGACCGGCCTCGAACGAGTCGACACTGCCGGCGCGCTGGAAATCCTGGAGCTGGCCGGCGGCGAGGCCGAGGTCGAGACCAGGAACGACGAACAGGCTGCACTCTTCAAGATCGTTCGCGAGAACATGTGCGAGGCCCACCCCGCTCATCATGTGAACGGGCTGGTGCATTGGCTGGATGAGATCGGCCGCGGCTCGATCGACTTCTACAAGCAGGTCATCAATCTCTGCGCCTTCTTCGGCGAGATCCTGGTCGTGGTCATCGAGGCGATCCTGCAGCCCAAGCGGTTCCGGCCCAACGCCGTGATCCAGCAGATGTACGAAGTCTGGATCCGTGCCCTGGTGATCGTGGGCGTGCTCTGCTTCCTGATCGGTGTCGTGATCGCCTACCAGGGCGTGCAGCAGCTTCGCCAGTTCGGGGCCGAGACCTTCACCGTCGAGGCGGTGGGTATCGGCATGTTCCGCGAGCTCGGGCCGCTGCTCACCGCCATCATCGTCGCCGGCCGTTCGGGCAGCGCCTTCACCGCCCAGATCGGCACGATGCAGGTCAACCAGGAGGTCGATGCGATGCGCACCATCGGCCTCAATCCGGTCGAATGGCTGGTTCTGCCGCGCATCACCGCGCTGCTGATCTCCATGCCGCTGCTGGCCTTCTGGGGCGACATGGCGGGCCTGCTGGGTGGCGCGGTCGCCTGTACCATCTATCTCGACTTCACCTTCGTGCAGTTCTTCGACCGGCTGCGCGACACGGTCGGCGCGTGGCACTTCTATACCGGCATGATCAAGGCGCCTGTGTTCGGTGTCGTCATCGCCGTCATCGGCTGCTTCGAGGGCTTGCAGGTGAGGGGCAGTGCCGAGAGCGTCGGTCAGCTCACGACCAAGTCGGTGGTGGAATCGATCTTCTGCGTGATCGTGCTCGATGCGGTCTTCTCGATCATCTTCCTGCTCGCAGGCGTTTGATGGCCGAAACGAGCCATGCCAGTACCGAGGATCTGCCGCCGAAAGCTCCGTTGGCCGAGGGCGGGCAGATCAGCGATCACCGCGACGGGCGAGACGTCGTGCTGCGCCTGCGCGGGATCCGGACCCAGTTCGGCGACAAGGTGATCCACGACAATCTCGATTTCGACGTATTCCGTGGCGAGATTGTCGGCCTTGTCGGCGGTTCCGGCACCGGCAAGTCGGTGCTGCTGCGGACCATCATCGGCCTGAATCAGGCGCGCGAGGGCACGATCGAGATGCTGGGCGTGGACACGAGTACGCTGCATGGCAAGGCCCAGCGCGAGATGCTGGCGCGCACCGGCGTCCAGTTCCAGGACGGCGCGCTCTTTTCGTCGCTGACCGTCACCGAAAACATCATCGTGCCGATCCGCGAGCATGCCGAGCTCGAGGACCAGAGCATGCGCGAAATCGCTGCCCTGAAGATCGGAATGGTTGGCCTGCCGGCAGACACCGGCATGAAGAAGCCCTCGGAACTTTCGGGGGGCATGCGCAAACGTGCCAGCCTGGCCCGCGCGCTGGCCCTCGACCCCGAACTCCTGTTCCTGGACGAGCCGACGGCGGGTCTCGACCCGATCGGCGCGTCCCACTACGACGAATTGGTCAAGGGACTTAGCCACAATCTCGGCCTCACGGTCCTGATGGTCACGCACGACCTCGACAGCCTCAACGCGATTTGCGACCGGATCGCGGTCCTCCTCGACAAGCGCGTCGTGGTAGGTACCATGGCGGAATTGCTGGAATACGATCATCCTTGGGTCCGGGAGTATTTCCACGGACCGCGGGGTCGCGCAGCGCGGCAGGAGCAAAAGTAGCGTCGATGGAAAGAAAATCGCCCTATGTGCTGATCGGCGCGGCGATGATCCTGTTCGTTGCCGCCGTCGCCGGCTTCGTGATCTGGAAGCTGCGCGCCGGCGATCGCACGTCGTATGCGTACTACGACATCCTGTTTTCGGGTGACGTGCAGGGGCTGACCAACGATTCGCCCGTCTTCTATCGCGGCCTGCGCGTCGGGCGCGTCGCCAACATCCAGCTCACCTCGCGCGTCGACACCCAGCGCTCGACGGGCCGCGAGCGGCTCACGGAGAAGATCGAGGTCACGGTCGCCGTCGACTGGTCGATCGACATTCGCGACCGCTCCTATGCGGTGTTCGAGAAGCCGTTCATCGCCGGAGCGCCCTTCATCCAGATCGTCGGCCGCCTCGACGTCGACCAGGTGAAGCCCAAGAAGAAGCTGGGCGACAAACCCTATCCCGAGATTCGCGAAGGCGCCTCGTTCCTGCAGGCCACCTCGACCTCGGCCCAGGAACTGCTGACCAAGGCGAGCACGACCGTCGACCGGCTAAACGACCTGTTGAGTCCCGACAATATCGGCGCCGTAACCGACTCGCTGAAGAACCTGCAGACGGCGACGAATGCGTTTGCCAAGTCCGATGCCGCGATCCAGGCGACCCTGGCCGAATTGCCGGGCGCCATCTCGGACTTCCGCAAGACCTTCGCGAAGCTGGACAATCTCACCAACTCGCTGACCCTGATCGCCCAGGAAATCGGACCGCAGGATGCCGAGACCCGGAAGGCGCTGGCCGGCAAGGACCCGGGCGAGCTGCGCAAGACGCTGAACGAGACGAGGGCGGCGCTGGCCAACATCAATTCCGCCGCGGGCCAGCTCAGCAAGCTGGTGACGGACAACAGCCGCCCGATCAAGAACTTTACCGAGACGGGCCTGACCGAGTTCTCGCTGGCCCTGCGGGACCTGCGCCAGCTCACCGCCAACCTCAACGTCATCGCCACACGGTTGGAGCGGGACCCGGCCAATTTCGTGTTCAGCGGCAAGCAGGGATACACGCCGAAATGATCCGTTGCCTGGCCGCCTGCGCGGCCGCCGTCGCGCTCCTGACCGGCTGTTCCTTCGTCAGTGCCGTCGACTCGGCAGGTGAGCCGACTGATCTCTACACGATCTCGCCCAAGAGCACCTTCGACGCCGATCTGCCGGCCGTTTACTGGCAGCTCGCGGTCGATGCCCCGGTGGCGGCGGCCAACCTCAATACCGGCCGCATCGCCATCGCCATGACGCCGACCTCGACGGACTACTACGCCAAGGTGGCGTGGACCGACCGGGCGCCGCTGATGGTGCAGACGCGAATCGTCGATTCCTTCGAGAACACCCGCAAGATCGTGGCGGTCTCGCGCGAGTCGATCGGCCTGCGCGCCAACTACGTGCTGCAGCCCGACCTGCGCAATTTCGAGGCGATGTATTTCTACGGCCAGCCGCCGATCGTGAAGGTTCGAATCATCGCCAAGCTGGTGCGCATGCCCGACCGCCAGATCATCGGCGTCGCTTCCTTCGAGCGCTGCGTGCGGGCGCGCGCCGACAAGGTGCCGAAAGTGGTCGAGGCCTTCGATCAGGCGCTGGGCAGCGTCATCAAGCGGCTGGTCTCGTGGACGCTGAAGACGCCGCCGGCACGCCCGCCGAGCGAGTCGGCGCCTTACGACATCGAGCGCTATCGCAATCCGGCTAACGCTGTCATCGACAGCGAGAATTGCCCCAGGGGCCAGGACGCGTCGATGGTGCCCTATACCGACGAGTAACGCCTTTCTGTCGTCCTGAGCGCAAGCGAAGGACCTGACGGAACGACCAGTAGACTCCGTGGCGAGCGTCAGATCCTTCGCTTCGCCCAGGATGACAAGAGCGAGCGCCTCACGCGCGCTTTTCCACCATCTTCCAGGCGAGGTCGGCCATCGCGCGGGCGCGGTTGCCGTACTTTGTCGCCGTTTCCGACGAGGCATTGCCGTCGAGGCCGCGCTTGTAGACGCCCTGCACGATGGCGGCGAGGCGGAACAGGGAGAAGGCCAGGTAGAAGTCCCAGGCCGGCACTTCCTTGCGGCCGGTGCGGCGGGCATAGGCCGCCAGGTATTCCTGCTCGGTGGGGATGCCGAATTCCCGCAGGTCCTTGCCGGCATAGCCGCCCGAGGCGCCGAAACCCTCGCCGAAATGGTACATCATGCAATTGTACCCGAGGTCGGCCAGCGGATGGCCGAGCGTCGAGAGTTCCCAGTCGAGCACGGCGATGACGCGCGGCTCTGTCGGATGGACGATCGTGTTGCCCAGCCGATAGTCGCCGTGATTGATGCGCGTCTCGTCGCCCGGCGGGATGTTCTCCGGCAGCCACTTCTTCAGGGCTTCCATCGATTCGATGTCCTCGGTGCGGGCGAGGTCGTACTGGCTGGACCAGCGCGCGAGCTGGCGCTGGATGTACTGGCCCTCGCGGCCAAAGTCGCCGAGCCCGACGGCGCGGTAGTCGACATTGTGCAGGCGGGCCAGCACGTCGTTCATCGAATCGAAGATCTTGCCGCGGTCGGCCGGCGAGATGCCCGGCATCTTCACGTCGGCGAGAACGCGGCCGGGCAGGAACTGCATGATGTAGAAGGCCGTGCCGATGACCGTATCGTCCTGGCAGAGCGCATAGGGCTTGGGCACCGGCACGTCGGTGTGGTCGGCCAGAGCCTTGATCACGCGATACTCGCGATCGACCTGGTGGGCCGAGGGCAGCAGCTTGCCCGGCGGCTTCTTGCGCAGGACGTACTGGTTCCCGGCGCCGTCGGTGACGTGGAAGGTCGGATTGCTCTGCCCGCCCTCGAACTGAAGCACGCTGATCGGGCCGCGAAAGCCCTCGACATTGGCCTTCATGTAGTCGGTGAGCCGGGCCTCGTCGAAGACGTGGGCCTGGCGGACGGGCGTGAGATTGTCGGGCAGGTTGGACATGGGATTGTTCTAGAACCGTGGCTGGGGGAATTCGAGACGCGTTTGCGAGGGGGTCCGCAGGGCGGTCAATGACGCCGATCAGTTGATGTTGCGCTCCAGGCCTTCCCAATAGGGTTTGCGCAGCTCGCGCTTCAGCAGCTTGCCGGTCGGATTGCGCGGCAGGACATCGATGAAATCGACCGACTTGGGCAGTTTGTAGCCGGCGATGCGCTCGCGTGCCCATCCGATAAGGTCGCCGGCCGTGACCTCGGTGCCCGTCTTGCGCACGACGACGGCCTTCACGGCCTCGCCCCAGCGCTCGTCGGGCACGCCGATCACCGCCACGTCGGAAACCGCCGGATGGCCGAACAGCGCGCTCTCGACCTCGGCCGGATAGATGTTCTCGCCGCCCGAGACGATCATGTCCTTCACGCGGTCGTAGATGAAGAGATAGCCTTTCTCGTCGAGATAGCCTGCGTCGCCGCTCAGGAACCAATCACCCTGGATGGCGCGCTTCGTGGCGTCGGGCAGGCGCCAGTAGCCACGCATGACCTGCGGCGAGCGAATGGCGATCTCGCCCACCTTGCCGGTGGGTACGTCGGCGCCGCCCTCGTCGACGATGCGCAGTTCGACGCCGACCTGGGCGTAGCCGCAGGACAGCAGCTTCTTCGCGTCCGATGGGTCGTGATCCTCGGGCGGAAGGAGGGTGATGGCGCCGGTCGTCTCGGTGAGTCCGTAGACCTGCTGGAAACCGCAGCCGAAGGTCGCCATCGCCTGCTTCAGCAGGTCGGCCGGGATCGGTGCGGCGCCGTAAACGATAAGGCGCAGGCTCGACAGGTCCGTCTCGCGGATCTGCGGCGCCTGCACCAGGAACAGGATCATCGCCGGCACCAGCAGCATGACTTCGATGCGGTCCCGTTCGATGATTTCCAGTACGCGCGCCGGCACGAACTCGCGCACCACATGGTTGGTTGCGCCCGCAAAAAGACCGGCGATGGCCCAGCCGGCTCCGCCGATGTGGAACATGGGCAGGCAGACGATGTTCTGAGTACCGGGCTTCATGAGCCAGCTTCCCGTCCACTGCTCGAACATGAACTTGAAGTTGGCGTTGGTGAGCTCGGCGCCCTTCGGCAGGCCGGTGGTGCCGCTGGTGTAGAACTGGACGGCAGTGTCCTCCAGTCGGGCGGGCACACGAGGGTCGATGTCGGGATACCTGTCCCGCCATTCTGCGAAGGCTTCCCACGCGCCGTGACGGGGGCCCAGGGTCACGATCTTGCGGACGCTCTTGAGCTGGTCGCGGATCTTCTCGACCACCGGAAAATATTCCTCTCCGACGAACAGGATTTCGGCCTCGGCGTCGTTCACGATCTGCAGGACCTCGGGCGCCGCCAGCCGCCAGTTCACCGAGACCATCACCGCGCCGGCCTTGGCGACGCCGAACAGCAGCTCGAAATAGACGTCGCTGCTCTTGTCGAGATGGGCGACGCGAGCCTGCGGCCCGACGCCTTCGGCGATCAGTCCCGAGGCGATCCGGCTGGAGGCGCGGTCGAGGGCGCCGTAGCTGGTCCGCCGGCCTTCATAGACGATCGCCACCGTGTCAGGGTGCGACGCGCCGTGGGCGCGCACGATGTCGGCCAGGCCCACCATCTCAATACTCATACGACGCTTCCCCCTGCCAATCGCCCGTCCGTCGTTGCAGCCGGGCAGCATCATCCTTCGGCGGTTTTGAAGTGAATTCAAGAGCTTGATCGCCTAGTGTCGGCCGCGAAACACGGCGATTGCACGAGGCACCATGGGCAAGCGGATTCTGGTCACCGGCGGCGCAGGCTTCCTGGGCTCCCACCTGTGCGAGCGCCTGCTCGACGCCGGCCACGACGTGCTGTGCGTGGACAACTATTTCACCGGTACCAAGGCCAACGTCATGGCCTGCCTCGACAATCCCCGCTTCGAGCTGATGCGTCACGACGTGACCTTTCCGCTCTATGTCGAGGTCGACGAGATCTACAATCTCGCCTGCCCGGCCTCGCCGGTTCACTACCAGCACGACCCGGTGCAGACGACCAAGACCAGCGTGCACGGCGCCATCAACATGCTGGGCCTCGCCAAGCGGGTGCGCGCCAAGATCTTCCAGGCGTCGACCAGCGAGGTCTATGGCGATCCAACCGTGCATCCGCAGGTCGAGAGCTATCGCGGCAACGTCAATCCGCTGGGGCCGCGCGCCTGCTACGACGAGGGCAAGCGCTGCGCCGAGACGCTGTTCTTCGACTATCACCGCCAGCACAATCTGCGCATCAAGGTGGCGCGCATCTTCAACACCTACGGCCCGCGCATGCACCCGAACGACGGGCGCGTGGTGTCGAACTTCATCGTGCAGGCGCTGAAGGGCGAGGACATCACGATCTATGGCGACGGCATGCAGACCCGCGCCTTCTGTTATGTCGACGACCTGCTCGACGGCTGGCTGCGCCTGATGGACCACACGCCCGACGAATTCACCGGCCCGGTCAACATCGGCAACCCGGTGGAGATGCCCATCCGGCATCTGGCAGAGAAGATCCTCGACAAGGTCGGCGGCAAGGGCAAGCTGGTGTTCGCGCCGCTGCCGGTCGACGATCCGATGCAGCGCTGTCCCGACATCACGCTGGCGCGCGAGAAGCTGAAGTGGGAGCCGAAGGTCCCCCTCGATCAGGGCCTGACGAAGACGATCGCCTTCTTCGACGAGCTCCTGAAGAGCAACCGCGACGTGAGCCGCGTCGGTCGCTGACCGTCAAATGCGAAGCGCCGCGAAGTTTCCTTCGCGGCGCTTGGGAGACGATGCGTAGAAGACGCGGACCTTACTGCGCGGCGAGGGCCTGCTTCGGCAGCGCGTTGACGACCGAGGCCTTGCCCGAGGTCATCTCGTCGTAGATCCACTTGTAGGTCTTCTCCATGCCGTCCTCGAGACGGATGGACGGGGCCCAGTTCATCAGCTTCTTGATCAGCGTGTTGTCGCTGTTGCGGCCGCGCACGCCCTTCGGCGCGTCGAGCTTGTAGCTGCGCTTCAGCTTGATGCCGGCGATCTTCTCGACCATGTCGACCAGCGTGTTGATGCTGACCAGTTCGTCGCTGCCGATGTTCAGCGGCTCGATGATGTCGCTCTCGGCGAGCTTGATCGTGCCCTGCGTGCAGTCGTCGATATACATGAACGACCGGGTCTGCTCGCCGTCGCCCCAGATCTCGATCTCGTGCTTGCCCGAGAGCTTGGCGGCGATGACCTTGCGGCACATCGCGGCCGGGGCCTTCTCGCGGCCGCCGTCATAGGTGCCTTCCGGGCCGTAGACGTTGTGGTAGCGCGCCACGCGGGTTGCGATGCCGAAGTCTTCGCGAAAGTGGCGGGCCATGCGCTCGCTGAAGAGCTTCTCCCAGCCGTAGCCGTCTTCCGGCAGGGCAGGGTAGGCGTCTTCTTCCTTGAGCGCGGTGACGTCGGCGTCGGTCTGCTTGTCGCCGTTGTAGACGCAGGCCGAGGACGAATAGAAGAAGCGCGGCACGCCGGCTTCCTTGGCGGCGACCAGCATGTGGGTGCTGGTGAGCACCGACAGCATGCACTCGGCCTTGTGGGTCTCGATGAAGCCCATGCCGCCCATGTCGGCAGCGAGGTTGTAGATCATGGCGGCGCCTTTGGCGGCCTTGCGGCAGGGCTCGAGCAGGGCGAGATCGCCCACCTGGTTCTCGACGCCCGGAGTCTTCTGGTACCACTCGTCGAGCGGCTTCACATCGACCGCACGGATCTTGGTGTGGCCCCGCTGCTGCAGGACCTTGACCAGATGGCCGCCGATGAAGCCACCGGCGCCGGTGACGACGACGAGATCATTCTTGGACATGAACGAAAGCCTTTCGAATCGAATCGAGGGGTTTTATCCGACTTATCAACGACTTGGCGAGTGTGGCGCCGCGCCTCGGTCGAGCACGCGATCGGGGCCCGGAAGGGAGACGGGCCGCGCGAGGAAGTCCGTTTGATCGGAAGTGCCCGCCTCGTCAAGCCGCCGCCGTGCCGCATGCCTTGTGCATGATCTGCAGCAGCGGGGCGTCGGCGAAACTCCAGTGCCGGTGAAAAAGATGGTCCCACCCGAAAATTGATCTATACCAATAACATAGGCGTAATTTTTCGCGATGCCCGACCTTTTTGCATGACCTATATCCTCGGCCTCAACGCCTATCACGCCGACGCGGCTGCCTGTCTGGTGAAGGACGGCGAACTGGTCGCGGCGGTTGAAGAAGAGCGGTTTCGCCGGATCAAGCACTGGGGCGGTTTCCCCAGCGAATCGATCCGCTACTGCCTGCGCGAGGCCGGCATCACGCTGGCCGAGGTCGACCATGTGGCGATCAACAGCGACAACGCCGCCAACCGCTGGCGCAAGCTCGCCTATGCGCTGACCTCGGGTGTCAGCCTGAAATATGTTTTGAGCCGGCTGCGCAATCGCGGCGAACGGGCCGACGTCGCCGGCAACCTGAAGCAGCACCTGCCGGAGCAGGAATTCCGCGGGACAGCCCACACGGTCGAGCACCATCTCTGCCATCTGGCCTCGGCCTTCCTGGTCTCGCCCTACGACAAGGCCGTCGCTGTCTCGGTCGACGGGTTCGGCGACTTCTCCTCGGCGGCCTGGGGGCTGGGCGAGGGCGGCAACCTGACGGTCGACGGCCGGGTCTACTTCCCGCACTCGCTGGGCGTCTTCTATGAGGCGATGACGCAGTTCATCGGCTTCCCGCACTATGGCGACGAGTACAAGGTCATGGGCCTCGCGCCCTACGGCCAGCCGACCTATGTCGACCAGATGAAGGAGATCGTCCGTCTCAAGAACGACGGCACCTTCGCGCTCGACCTGCGCTACTTCCGGCACGCGTCCGGCGAGGGTGCGAACTACCAAGTGAAGGACGGCATTCCCTCGGGCGGCCGCCTTTGGAGCGACGAACTCGTGAAGCTCCTGGGGCCTGCACGCGATCCGGCGGCGCCGCTCGAGGACAAGCACCGCGACATCGCGCGCTCGGCCCAGGTCACCTACGAGAACGCCTTCTTCAACCTCCTGAACGCGCTGCATGCGCGCTACGGCGCAGATGCCGTCGTCCTGGCGGGCGGCTGTGCCTACAACTCGGTGGCCAACGGCAAAGTGCTGGAGCGCACGCCGTTCAAGAAGCTCTATGTCCAGTCGGCCGGCGGCGATGCCGGCGGCGCGATCGGCGCCGCCTTCGCCACCTGGCACAAGACGGGCGGCGCGACGGCGAAGCGTCACTTCGTGATGGACCATTCCTACTGGGGGCCCTCGGCGACGCCGGACGAGATCGCGGCTGCGATCGCCCGGCGGCGCGTCGATTTCGATGCCGCGGGCTGCACCATCGAGCGCATCGCCGACGAGGCGACGCTGTGCCGGCACACCGCGCAGGCGATCTCCGAGGGCAAGGTGATCGGCTGGTTCCAGGGGCGCTTGGAATGGGGCCCGCGCGCGCTCGGCAACCGCTCGATCTTGGGCGATCCCCGCCGCGCCGACATGAAGGACATCCTCAACCTCAAGATCAAGCGGCGGGAATCCTTCCGGCCGTTCGCGCCCTCGATCCTGCGCGAGGCCGTCCCCGAGTGGTTCGAGACCGACGACGACGTGCCGTTCATGATGCAGGTCTTCCGCATACGCGAGGAGAAGCGCAGCGAGATCCCGGCCGTCACCCACGTCGACGGCACCGGCCGCCTTCAGACCGTCACCTGGTCTGGCAACCCGCGCTATGCGCGCCTGATCTCGGCGTTCCGCGACCTCACCGGCGTGCCGATCGTGCTCAACACCAGCTTCAACGAGAACGAACCCGTGGTCTGCAAGCCGGAGGAGGCGATCGACTGCTTCCTGCGCACCAAAATGGACGTCCTCGTGCTGGGCGACACGCTGATCCAGCGCTGATCGGCTGGCGCGGCGGGACCGGTTCCGGCAATTGAGCTATCCTGCCAGCAAGGCATTCGATCGGGGGACGGCATAGTGCGTGTTTTGGTGGCGGGGGGCGCGGGCTATATCGGCTCGCATACGTGCAAGGCGCTCGCGCGCGCCGGCCACCTGCCGATCGTCTACGACAATCTGCACACCGGCCACCCCTGGGCAGTGAAGTGGGGGCCGCTGGTCCGCGGTGACATAAACGATCCCGCGGCGCTGGGCGCGGCGATCCGCGAGCACCGGCCCGATGCGGTCATCAATTTCGCCGCGCTGGCCTATGTCGGAGAGTCGATGGCCGAGCCGACGCGCTATTACCGGGCCAACGTCGCGGGCATGATCACGCTCGTCGAGGTGATGCGATCGCACGGCATCGGCTCGATCGTCTTCTCGAGCAGTTGCGCCACCTATGGCATCCCGGAGCGCCTGCCGGTCGTCGAGGGCATGTGCCAGCGGCCGATAAACCCCTACGGTCGGACCAAACTGATGGGTGAGGAGATCCTGCGCGATGCCTGTGCCGCCCATGGGCTGGGCGCCATTTCGCTTCGCTACTTCAACGCGGGCGGCGCCGATCCGGAGGGCGAACTGGGCGAGGAGCACGATCCCGAGACGCATCTCATCCCGTTGGTTTTGCAGGCGGCGCACGGAACGCGGCCGAGCATCTCCGTATTCGGTACCGACTACGACACGCAGGATGGCACCTGCGTGCGAGACTACGTGCACGTGACCGACCTTGCCGCGGCGCACGTTTCGGCTCTCGTGCGATGCAAGCCGGGCACGTACCAGGCCTACAATCTCGGTGCCGGTCATGGCGCCAGCATCGGCGAGATCATCGCGCGAGCCCGTGTCGTCACGGGCCGAAATATCCGCACCGTCGAGGCCCCCCGCCGTCCCGGCGATCCGCCAGTCCTGGTGGCTGACGTGTCGGCGGCGCAGAAAGCGCTCGACTGGTCGCCCGCCCATTCGTCCATCGACGACATCATCCGCAGCGCCTGGACCTGGATGACGGAAAGCCGGTCGGGCGCGATGCAGGCCAAGGCCCGCTGAGCGACGCCCCATGAACCGCGATCTCGTCACGCCGCTGCTGATCACCTTCAACGAGATCGCGAACATCGAGCGGACGCTGGCGAAGCTCGACTGGGCCAAACGCATCGTCGTGATCGACAGCGGCAGCGCCGACGGTACGCTCGACATCCTCGCCCGGGACACCCGGATCGACGTGATCCACCGGCCGTTCGACAGCTTCGCCGAGCAGTGCAATTTCGGCCTGGCCCAGATCCGTACCGACTGGGTCCTGTCGCTCGACGCCGACTATGAGCTGAGCGATGGCTTCGTGTCGGAACTGGAGGGCTTGCAGCCGGCTACCGGGGATGTCGGCTACAAGGCGGCCTTCATCTACCGCATCCATGGCCATGCGCTGCGGGGCACGCTCTACCCGCCGCGCGCCGTGCTCTATCGCGTCGCAGGTGCGCGCTACGAGAACGAGGGACACGGGCATCGCATCCGCCTGCAGGGGCGGGTCTCGACCCTCAGGAGCGCGATCTATCACGACGACCGCAAGCCGCTCTCACGCTGGCTGGCGTCGCAGCTCAAGTATGCCGCGCGCGAAGCCGCTCATCTGCTCGAGACACCACGCGAGCGCCTGGGGCGCGTCGACAGGATACGCCTGATGGGATGGCCCGCGCCGATCCTGGTGTTGGGCTACGTGCTGTTCGCCAAGGGCGCCGTGCTCGACGGCAAGGCCGGCTGGTTCTACGCCTTCCAGCGCCTGCTGGCCGAAGTGCTGCTGGCGCTGGAGCTTCTCGACCGGCGTTTGTCGGGCAATCAGGGTTTCAGCAGGCCCGGCCAGTAGTGGCCGTCCGCCGTCGGGCGCTTGCCGAAGATCGCCTGTCCGACGCGCACGACGTTCGATCCTTCCTCGATCGCTTCCTCGAAGTCGCCCGACATGCCCATCGACAGTTCGGTCAGGGAAGGGTTGAGCTTGACCGCCTCGTCGCGCAGGCGGCGTAGCAAGGCGAAGCAGGGCCGCACCTTCTCCATGTCGGCATTGAGCAGGGCCAGGGTCATCAGGCCCCGCGGCCTCAGGCGTGTGTACCGTCCAAGTGTCTCGATGAAGGAGGGCAGGTCGTCTGGATGCAGGCCGTACTTGGTATCTTCGTCCGACGTATTGACCTGGATGTAAACGTCGAGGACGCGGTCCTCGATCTCCAGCCGCTTGTCGAGGAGTTCGGCCAGCTTCGCGCTGTCGAGCGCGTGGAACTCGCGGGCGAAGCGCGCCAGGTACTTCGCCTTGTTGCTCTGCAGATGACCGACGATGCACCAATCGATGGGGAGGTCCTGCAACGCGTCGCGCTTGCCCATCGCCTCCTGGATCTTGTTCTCGCCGAAAGGATTGACGCCTGCGGCATGGGCGAGACGCAATATGTGCGCCGGCACGGTCTTGGTGATGGGCAGCAGCCGCACCGACGACCTGTCGCGCCCGGCCCGCGCGCAGGCGGCGGCGATGCGTGCCTCCACGGCGGCGAGATTGACGCGGAAGGCGGCCTCCGGATCGCGGCCGAAGCGCTCGGTGTCTTCGGGAGAGAGCGTCAGGAGCGGGTCTGGGTGGGAAGTCATGCAGCACGGCCCTGTCGCTGGAAGAGCGGGAGAAGGCCGGCGCGCCATCGCCCGGAAATGGTGCCGGGTGAGGGGATCGAACCCCCGACCTTCGGTTTACAAAACCGCTGCACTACCGCTGTGCTAACCCGGCGCCGGACCTTGCGGCGGGACGTTTACCTCAAACCGCCGGGCGTTGTCGCGCCCACTCGTAAGCCGCGACAGCGGCGGCATTGGAGACGTTGAGGGCGGACAGGGCGTTGCTGGTTGGAATTGTCACCAGCCGGTCGCATTTCTCCGCGGTCAGCCGCCGCAGCCCTTCGCCTTCCGCGCCGAGCACGATGCATGTGCGGCCCTTGAGGTCGAGGTCGCCGATCTTCGTGTCGCCGCTCTCCGCCAGCCCGTAAGTCCAGAAGCCGGCTTCCTTGAGCTGGTCCAGGGTGCGGGCAAGGTTGACGGCGCGCACCAGCGGCACGACTTCGAGGGCGCCGGAGGCGGACTTGGCCAGGGTGCCTGTATCGGAAGGGGTGTGGCGGTCTGTCACGACCACGCCGGCGGCACCGAAGGCCGCGGCGGAGCGCAGGATGGCGCCGACATTGTGCGGGTCGCTGACCTGGTCGAGCGCCAGGACGAGGGCATCGTCGCCGCAGCGGCCCAGTATGTCTTCGATACCGGGCTCTTCCAGGGGAGCCACGAGGGCGGCGATGCCCTGGTGGACGGAGCCATTGGGCAGCCGCTGGTTCAGATCCTCGCGCGACGTGATGGTCATGTCCGTCTTGCCGATCTCGGCGGCATGATTATCTGCCATTTCCTTCGTGGCGAAGACGCGCTCGATGCGGCGGTCCGGATTGGCGAGGGCCGCGAGCACGGCGTGGCGGCCGAAAATCCAGATGGATTGGTTGCCGGTGCGGGACTGGCGATGGGGGCGGTTGGGGCGAGGGCGCATGGCGAGCCTTGTATGGCGCCAAGCCCTTGTGGGCAATGCTGCGGCCGCGCCGCAACCCCGGCGGCGGGATCGGCGCGGCCGGCTGCCGGACTCCCCGGGTTTTGCAGGCGCCGCGACCTTCCGTTCCATTGGCTTTTAAGGAAGTGCTTGCAGCAGGGCGGGCGGCACTGTATCTCCGCGCCCCTACAGGCTTTTTCGTTCTATGCCCGTTGGGACGGAGGGGTGGCCGAGCGGTCAATGGCAGCAGACTGTAAATCTGCCGACTTCGCGTCTACGAAGGTTCGAATCCTTCCCCCTCCACCATCGGACCATTGCGCGGGATTGGCTGTGTTCGGGCGTTGCGGGTGTAGCTCAATGGTAGAGCAGAAGCCTTCCAAGCTTACGACGAGGGTTCGATTCCCTTCACCCGCTCCAGGATTGGCTTAGTCGGCCAGTTAGTTCGGTCTGTGTCTGAAAGAATCACGAGGGTCGTGACACTATGGGCAAAGCTAAATTCGAGCGGAACAAGCCGCACTGCAACATCGGCACGATCGGTCACGTTGACCACGGCAAGACGTCTCTGACGGCGGCGATCACGAAGATTCTGGCGAAGACGGGCGGCGCGACGTTCACGGCGTACGACCAGATCGACAAGGCTCCGGAAGAGCGCGAGCGCGGCATCACGATCTCGACGGCGCATGTCGAATACGAGACGGCGAACCGTCACTACGCGCACGTGGACTGCCCGGGCCATGCCGACTACGTGAAGAACATGATCACGGGCGCGGCGCAGATGGACGGCGCGATCCTGGTGGTTTCGGCGGCCGACGGCCCGATGCCGCAGACGCGCGAGCACATCCTTCTGGCGCGCCAGGTCGGTGTTCCGGCGCTGGTGGTGTTCATGAACAAGTGCGACATGGTCGACGATCCTGAGCTTCTGGACCTGGTCGAACTCGAGGTCCGCGAGCTTCTGAAGAGCTACCAGTTCCCGGGCGACGACCTGCCGGTGATCCGCGGCTCGGCGCTGATGGCGCTGGAAGACAAGTCGCCGGAGCTGGGCGAGCAGGCTGTGCTGAAGCTGATGGAAGAGGTCGACAAGTACATTCCGCAGCCTGCGCGCGACAAGGACAAGCCGTTCCTGATGCCGATCGAGGACGTGTTCTCGATCTCGGGCCGCGGCACGGTGGTTACGGGTCGCGTCGAGCGCGGCATCGTGAAGGTGGGCGAGGAAGTCGAGATCGTTGGCCTGAAGGCCACGACGAAGACGACGGTGACGGGCGTCGAGATGTTCCGCAAGCTGCTGGACTCGGGCGAGGCGGGCGACAACATCGGCGCACTGCTGCGCGGCGTGGGCCGTGAGGACGTGGAGCGCGGCCAGGTTCTGTCGAAGCCGGGCGCGATCACGCCGCACACGAACTTCGAGGCCGAGGCGTACATCCTGACGAAGGAAGAGGGCGGCCGTCATACGCCGTTCTTCACGAACTACCGTCCGCAGTTCTACTTCCGGACGACGGACGTTACGGGCGTGGTGACGCTGCCGGAAGGCACGGAGATGGTGATGCCGGGCGACAACGCGCGCCTGGTGGTCGAGCTGATCCAGCCGATCGCCATGGACGAGGGCCTGCGCTTCGCCATCCGCGAGGGCGGTCGCACCGTCGGCGCCGGCGTCGTCACCAAAGTCGTAAAGTAGTGCTATAGAGGATCGCCGCCGGCACCAAACGGCGGTGATTTGACTGCAGGAGTGTAGCTCAGTTGGTAGAGCATCGGTCTCCAAAACCGAGGGTCGTGGGTTCGAGTCCCTCCGCTCCTGCCATTATTTGAAGAACGGCGATCATGACAAAGAATCCGCTCGAGTTCGTCCGCGAAGTCAGGGCCGAGGTGGCGAGAGTCACCTGGCCGACTCGGCGTGAAACCATGATCACCACCAGCATGGTGTTCATCTTCGTCGTCATCGCGGCGCTGTTTTTCCTCTTGGCCGACAAGGTCATTGGCTTCGTCGTGAAGCTTCTGCTTGGAGTTTCCTGACATGGCTCACCGCTGGTACGTCGTCCACGCCTACTCGGGCTTCGAGAACAAGGTCGCCCAGTCGATCCGCGAGCAGGCCGGCAAGAAGGGCCTCGACGACGAGATCACCGAGGTCATCGTGCCGACCGAAGAGGTTGTCGAGATTCGACGCGGCGCCAAGGTCAACACCGAGCGCAAGTTCTTTCCGGGCTATGTGCTCGTGAAGATGGACCTCACTGACGACTCCTGGCACCTGGTCAAGAACACGGCCAAGGTCACGGGCTTCCTGGGCGGTGGCGGACGCGGCAAGCCGGTGCCGATCTCCGACGCCGAGGCCAACCGCATCCTGAAGCAGGTCCAGGAGGGCGTGGAGCGGCCCAAGCCGGCCGTCAGCTTCGAGATCGGCGAGCAGGTGAAGGTGGCCGACGGCCCGTTTGCCTCTTTCAACGGCACTGTCGAAGATGTGGACGAGGAACGGGCACGTCTGAAGGTCGCCGTGTCGATCTTCGGCCGGTCGACCCCTGTCGAACTCGACTACGCGCAGGTGGAAAAGATCTGATTCGTTCCCCTGCCGCGGGACAAATAGAGGGTTGTGGCGGGCGATCTTATTTGGTAGATCGCGCGCCCTCGGAAGGGCTGGCCATGCGCCGGCCTTTTCTCATGAGGCTGGTTTTCTCAAAAATCCTTCTGGATCAATGAGTTGACTGGAATATTGGTGCGGGAGGCCTGCCATGGCCGGACCGCGCCGCCCACAGAAAGGGGCATGCATGGCTAAAAAGATCCAAGCCTACGTCAAGCTGCAAGTGCCGGCTGGCAAGGCCAATCCGTCTCCGCCGATCGGGCCTGCGCTCGGTCAGCAGGGCGTCAACATCATGGAATTCTGCAAGCAGTTCAACGCTCGCACGCAGAAGATGGAACCGGGCATGCCGATCCCGGTCGTCATCACCGTGTTCCAGGACCGCAGCTTCTCGTTCGTCACCAAGACGCCGCCGGTGAGCTACTTCCTGAAGAAGGCCGCCGGCATCGAGTCGGGCGCCAAGACGGTCGGTACGCAGATCGTCGGTAAGGTCACGAAGCAGCAGGTCAAGGAGATCGCCGAGCAGAAGATGCCCGATCTCAACTGCGATACCGTCGAGTCGGCGATGGCCCAGGTGGTGGGCTCGGCCCGCTCGATGGGTCTCCAGGTGGTGGAGTAGGACCATGGCCCAGGGCAAGCGTTACAAGGCGGCGTCCGCCACGGTCGACCGCGAGAAGATGTACCCGCTCGAAGAGGCGGTGAAGATCGTCAAGGCCAACGCCAAGGCGAAGTTCGACGAGACCATCGAGGTCGCGATGAACCTCGGTATCGATCCGCGTCACGCCGACCAGGCCGTGCGCGGCATGATCGAACTGCCGAACGGAACCGGCAAGTCGGTGCGCGTGGCTGTGTTCGCCCGCGGCCCGAAGGCCGACGAGGCCAAGGCCGCCGGTGCCGATCTGGTCGGCGCCGAGGATCTGGCCGAGAAGATCAACGCTGGCGAGATGGCGTTCGAGCGCTGCATCGCCACGCCGGACATGATGGGCATCGTCGGTCGTCTCGGTAAGGTGCTGGGCCCGCGCGGCCTGATGCCGAACCCGAAGCTCGGCACGGTGACGCAGGACGTCGCTGCCGCGGTGAAGGCCGCGAAGGCCGGCTCGATCGAGTTCCGCGCCGAGAAGGCTGGCATCATTCATGCTGGCGTCGGCAAGGCCTCGTTCAGCGAGGAGGCGATCACCGCCAACGTCAAGGCGCTGGTGTCGGCCATCAACCGGGCCAAGCCGTCGGGCGCCAAGGGCACCTTCATCAAGAAGGTCTCGCTCAGCTCGACGATGGGTCCGGGCATCAAGCTCGACCCGGCCAGCGCGCTGACGAGCTGAGGCGCGGGCTAAAGTTTTAGAGTTTCCGCCGCGGGCCGAGAAGCCCGCGACGGAGGGAGCGAAGGAACCGCAAGGTTTCGAGCTCCACCTGTCCGAGACCGCCGGTACTTGGCCTCCAGGGGCCTCGTGTAATGGGGAAACCCGCCAGCGCAGACGGGGGCAAGGGAATCGACGCTGCACCGTTTGGTGCGCGCACGCGCCCGAACTTCCGGGGCAGGCGAACCGGACCGCAAGGTCTCCGTTCGCGCTAACCCGCTAACGGAGGCTGCGCAGTCTGTAACGCAGCCGGTCCGATCCGGATTCCCCGGGTTGGACCTTAGTTGGAGAAAGCCGTGAATCGTTCGGAAAAGGCCGAAGCGATCGTCGAGCTGAACCAGATCTTCAAGGACGCCAACCTGATGGTGATCACTCGCCAGTCCGGTCTGACCGTCCAGGAAGTGACGGACCTGCGTCGCAAGATCAGGGCAGCCGGCGCTAGCTACAAGGTCACGAAGAATCGGCTCACGCTGCGTGCCCTCGAGGGTACGCCCTTCACGGCGCTCGGTCCCATGTTCACGGGGCCGACTGCCATCGCCTATTCCAAGGATCCGGTCGCAGCGGCGAAAGTCGTCGCGGCCTATGCCAAGGACAACGAAAAGCTGACCATCGTCGGCGGTTCTCTGGATGGTGAGACATTGGACGTCGCTGGCGTCCAGGCCCTCGCCACCCTGCCGTCTCTCGATGCTCTGCGCGGGAAGATCATCGGCCTCCTGCAGGCTCCGGCGACCAAGGTCGCTGGCGTTCTGGTGGCACCGGCCGGTCAGCTCGCTCGTGTGTTCGGGGCTTACGGAGCCACGGAAGACGGCGCGAAGGCGGCGTAAGTCGCACTCAAATCGACGTCACGAAATCGAAGTTCGGGTTACTAGGAGACTAAAATGGCTAATCTCGAAAAGCTGGTCGAAGAGTTGTCGGCCCTGACGGTCCTCGAGGCCGCTCAGCTCAGCAAGCTGCTGGAAGAGAAGTGGGGCGTCAGCGCCGCCGCTCCGGTCGCCGTTGCCGCCGCTGGTGGCGCTGCTGCCGCTCCGGCTGAGGTGAAGGACGAGTTCAGCGTCGTCCTCGCCGCTGCCGGCGACAAGAAGATCAACGTCATCAAGGTGGTCCGCGAGATCACCGGCCTCGGCCTCAAGGAAGCCAAGGATCTGGTCGAGGCTGCGCCGAAGCCGATCAAGGAAGGCGTGCCGAAGGCCGATGCCGAGAAGCTCAAGGCCAAGCTCGAGGCCGAAGGCGCCAAGGTCGAACTCAAGTAAGAACGTTTACCGGCCGGGCCGGCTTCCTTCGGGAGGCCGGCCCGTTCGGGCCTCTTTTCCGAACGGACTTCCCCGCGGGGTCCGTTCCGACAAGTGGCCCTCTGCGACGGATGGGGCGAACGGCTGGCGGGCCGGGAGCTCCGAGAAAGCAGCGGGTGTTTATCACCGCCCTTGAACCTTCGAGGACGCAGGATGGCCACGGCCTTCAACACGCGCAAACGGATTCGTCGTTTCTTCGGCCACATCGAATCGGTGGCGCCGATGCCGAACCTCATCGAGGTCCAGAAGAGCTCCTACGAGAGCTTTCTCCAGCGCGTCACGCCGGCGGCCAAGCGCACCCAGTCGGGCCTCCAGGAGGTCTTTCGCGGCGTGTTCCCGATCAAGGACTTCGCCGAGCGCGCCAGTCTCGAGTTCGTGAAGTACGAGTTCGAGGAGCCCAAGTACGACGTCGAGGAGTGCCAGCAGCGCGGCATCACCTACGCCGCCCCGCTCAAGGTCACGCTGCAGCTCGTGGTGTGGGACATCGACGAGGAAGCCGGCTCGCGCTCGATCCGGGACATCAAGGAGCAGGATGTCTACATGGGCGACATGCCGCTCATGACGGACAACGGCACGTTCATCGTGAACGGCACGGAGCGCGTGATCGTCTCGCAGATGCACCGCTCGCCGGGCGTCTTCTTCGACCACGACAAGGGCAAGACCCACAGCTCGGGCAAATACCTGTTCGCCGCCCGAATCATCCCGTACCGCGGCTCGTGGCTCGACTTCGAGTTCGACGCCAAGGACCTGATCCACGTCCGCATCGACCGTCGCCGCAAGATCCCGGTGACGACGCTGCTGCTGGCACTCGATAACGACGCCACCTGGAAGAAGCGCACGGCGGCGATCGCCAAGAACCAGACCCTCGATCCCGCCGAGGCCCAGGGCCTGTCGCCCGAGGAGATCCTGGCGGCGTTCTACGGCCAGGTCGTCTACAAGCGCGACAAGGACGGCTGGAACACGCCGTTCGAGGCCGAGTCGATGCGCGGCGTGAAGCTGACGCACGACCTGGTGAACGGCAAGACCGGCAAGTCGGTCGCCGAGGCCGGCACCAAGATGACGCCGCGCCTGCTCAACAAGCTCAAGGAAGCGGGCCTCAAGGAAATCCGCGTCTCGCCGGAAGAGTTGATCGGCCGCTATGCCGCGCTAGACGTCATCAACGAGAAGACGGGCGAGATCTACGTCGAGGCCGGCCAGGAAATCACCGAGGCGGTGCTCGAGCTGTTCAGCGAGAACGACATCGACCTGCTGCCGACGCTCGCCATCGACCACGTCAATGTCGGCCCGTACATCCGCAACACGCTGGCTGCCGACAAGAACACGAACCGCGAAGAAGCGCTGCTCGACATCTACCGCGTCATGCGCCCGGGCGAGCCGCCGACGCTCGAGCAGGCCGAGACCCTGTTCCAGGGCCTGCTGTTCGACATCGACCGCTACGACCTCTCGCCGGTCGGTCGCGTGAAGATGAACATGCGCCTCGAGTTCGAGGGCGTTCCCGACACGCAGCGCACGCTGCGCCGCGAAGACATTCTGGCGGTGGTTCGTGTCCTGCACGGCCTGAAGGACGGCCGCGGCGAGATCGACGACATCGACCATCTCGGCAATCGTCGCGTCCGCTCGGTTGGTGAGCTGATGGAGAACCAGTACCGCGTCGGCCTGCTGCGCATGGAGCGGGCGATCCGCGAGCGCATGAGCTCGATCGACATCGACACGGTGATGCCGCACGACCTGATCAACGCCAAGCCGGCGGCGGCGGCGGTGCGCGAGTTCTTCGGCTCCTCGCAGCTCTCGCAGTTCATGGACCAGACCAACCCGTTGTCGGAAGTCACCCATAAGCGCCGTCTCTCGGCGCTTGGACCGGGCGGCCTGACCCGCGAGCGCGCCGGCTTCGAGGTGCGCGACGTGCACCCGACGCATTACGGCCGCATCTGCCCGATCGAGACGCCGGAAGGCCCGAACATCGGCCTGATCAACTCGCTGGCGACCTACGCGCGCGTCAACCAGTACGGCTTCATCGAGAGCCCGTACCGCAAGGTCACGGCCGGTCGCGTCAGCGACGAGGTCGTCTATCTGTCGGCGATGGAAGAGGGACGCTACACGGTGGCCCAGGCCAACGCCGAGATCGACGCCAAGGGCAAGTTCGTCTCCGAGCTGGTGCAGTGCCGCAAGGGCGGCGAGTACATCCTCGGCCGTCCCGAGACGATCGACTTCGTCGACGTCTCGCCCAAGCAGATCGTGTCGGTCGCCGCGGCGCTCATCCCGTTCCTCGAGAACGACGACGCCAACCGCGCGCTGATGGGCTCGAACATGCAGCGCCAGGCGGTGCCGCTCATCCAGGCCGAATCGCCGCTGGTCGGCACCGGCATGGAAGAGGTGGTGGCCCGCGACTCGGGCGTCGCAATCTCGGCCCGCCGCACCGGCATCGTCGACCAGGTCGACGCCATGCGTATCGTCGTGCGCGCGACGGACGATGTCGGCCCGAACCGGCCGGCGGTCGACATCTACAACCTGCTGAAGTTCCAGCGTTCCAACCAGAGCACCTGCATCACCCAGAAGCCGCTCGTTCGCGTCGGCGACCATGTGAAGAAGGGTGACATCGTGGCCGACGGTCCGTCGACGCAGAACGGCGAGCTCGCGCTCGGCCGCAACGTGCTCGTCGCCTTCATGCCGTGGAATGGCTACAACTTCGAGGACTCGATCCTGCTCTCCGAGCGCATCGTGCGCGATGACGTCTTCACCTCGATCCACATCGAGGAGTTCGAGGTCATGGCCCGCGACACCAAGCTCGGCCAGGAGGAAATCAGCCGCGACATCCCGAACGTCGGCGAGGAGGCTCTCAAGAATCTCGACGAGGCCGGCATCGTCTATATCGGTGCCGAGGTGAAGGCCGGCGACATCCTGGTCGGCAAGGTGACGCCGAAGGGCGAGAGCCCGATGACGCCGGAAGAGAAGCTGCTGCGCGCCATCTTCGGCGAGAAGGCGGCCGACGTGCGCGACACCTCGCTGAAGGTGCCGCCGGGTGTCGAGGGCACCGTCGTCGAGGTGCGCGTGTTCAACCGCCGCGGCGTCGACAAGGACGAGCGCGCTCTGGCGATCGAGCGTGACGAGATCGAGCGTCTCGCCAAGGACCGCGACGACGAAAAGGCCATCCTCGAGCGCAGCTTCTACAGCCAGCTCCAGGAAATGCTGATGAACCAGGTGGTCGCCGGAGGGCTCAAGGGCCTGAAGCCGGGCACGAAGATCATCGACACGGTGCTGGGCGAGTACACGCCGGGCCAGTGGCGCCAGATCGCCGTCAAGGCGGACAAGAAGCAGGCTGAAATCGAGGCGGTGAACAAGCAGTTCGACGAATCGATGAAGCGCCTGCAGGACCGGTTCGACAGCAAGGTCGACAAGCTGCAGCGCGGCGACGAGCTGCCGCCGGGCGTGATGAAGATGGTCAAGGTCTTCGTGGCGACCAAGCGCAAGCTGCAGCCGGGCGACAAGATGGCCGGCCGTCACGGCAACAAGGGCGTCATCTCGCGCATCATGCCGCTGGAAGACATGCCGTACCTCGAGGAGGGCGGCCCGGTCGACATCGTGCTGAACCCGCTTGGCGTGCCGTCGCGCATGAACGTCGGTCAGATCCTCGAGACCCATCTCGGCTGGGCCGCGTCGGGCCTCGGCAAGAAGATCGGCAAGATGATCGAGGATGCCCGGGAGGTCTCGGTTTCGCAGATCAAGAAGCAGCTGCGCGAGATCTACGGCGAGAAGTCGTACAAGAACGACATTGCCGACCTCAACGACGAGCAGACGATCGAGCTCGCCCGCAACCTCAGCAAGGGCGTGCCCTTCGCGTCGCCGGTGTTCGACGGTGCGCACGAGCCGGACATCGTCGAGATGCTGGAGATGGCCGGTCTCGACAAGTCGGGCCAGGTCACCCTGGTCGACGGCCGCACCGGCGAGCCGTTCGATCGCAAGGTGACGGTCGGATACATCTACATGCTGAAGCTGCATCATCTCGTCGACGACAAGATCCATGCCCGTTCGATCGGACCGTACAGCCTCGTTACCCAGCAGCCGCTGGGCGGCAAGGCGCAGTTCGGCGGACAGCGCTTCGGCGAAATGGAAGTGTGGGCGCTCGAGGCCTACGGCGCGGCCTACACGCTGCAGGAGATCCTCACCGTCAAGTCGGACGACGTGGCCGGCCGCACCAAGGTCTACGAGGCCATCGTGCGCGGCGATGACACGTTCGAGGCGGGTATCCCGGAATCCTTCAACGTGCTGGTCAAGGAGCTGCGCTCCCTCGGCCTCAACGTCGAACTGAACCAGTCGGTCACCTGAGGGTGACCGACCTCCCGACTTCGCGAATTACGTCCACAGAACAGTAGGACAAAGATGACCGACCTTATCAACGTACTGGGCCAGCCGCAGGGCACGCCGACCTTCGACGAGATCCGCATCTCGATCGCCAGCCCCGAGCGCATCCGCACGTGGAGCCACGGCGAGATCAAGAAGCCGGAGACCATCAACTACCGCACCTTCAAGCCGGAGCGGGACGGCCTGTTCTGCGCCCGTATCTTCGGGCCGATCAAGGACTACGAGTGCCTGTGCGGCAAGTACAAGCGCATGAAGTTCCGCGGCATCACCTGCGAGAAGTGCGGCGTCGAAGTGACCCTCACCAAGGTGCGCCGCGAGCGGATGGGCCATATCGAACTGGCCTCGCCGGTCGCCCACATCTGGTTCCTGAAGTCGCTGCCGAGCCGCATCGGCCTGCTGCTCGACATGACGCTGCGCGACCTCGAGCGCATCCTCTATTTCGAGAACTATGTCGTCAGCAATCCCGGCCTGACGCCGCTCAAGTATCGCGAGCTGCTCAACGAGGAGCAGTACCTCAATGCGCTCGATGAGTACGGTGACGGCTCGTTCGAGGCCGAGATCGGCGCCGAGGCGATCCGCGGCATGCTGCAGGCGATCGATCTCAACGAGGAGCGCCCGCGCCTGCGCGAGGAGCTGCGCGAGACGACGTCGGAGGCCAAGCGCAAGAAGCTGGTGAAGCGGCTGAAGCTCTGCGAGAACTTCATCGAATCCGGCGCACGCCCGGAATGGATGATCCTCGAGCTGGTGCCGGTGATCCCGCCGGAGCTGCGCCCGCTGGTGCCGCTCGACGGCGGCCGCTTCGCCACGTCCGACCTCAACGACCTCTATCGCCGCGTCATCAACCGCAACAACCGCCTGAAGCGGCTGATGGAGCTGCGCGCGCCCGACATCATCGTGCGCAACGAGAAGCGCATGCTGCAGGAGTCGGTCGACGCCCTGTTCGACAACGGCCGCCGCGGCCGCGTCATCACCGGCGCCAACAAGCGTCCGCTGAAGTCGCTGTCCGACATGCTGAAGGGCAAGCAGGGCCGCTTCCGCCAGAACCTGCTGGGCAAGCGCGTCGACTACTCGGGCCGTTCGGTCATCGTGGTCGGCCCGGAACTCAAGCTGCACCAGTGCGGCCTGCCGAAGAAGATGGCGCTCGAGCTGTTCAAGCCGTTCATCTACTCGCGCCTGCAGAACTACGGTATGGCCAACACGATCAAGGCCGCCAAGCGCATGGTCGAGAAGGAGCGCCCGGAGGTCTGGGACATCCTCGAGGAAGTCATCCGCGAGCATCCCGTCCTGCTGAACCGCGCGCCGACGCTGCATCGCCTGGGCATCCAGGCGTTCGAGCCGGTGCTGATCGAGGGCAAGGCCATCCAGCTTCATCCGCTGGTCTGCACGGCCTTCAATGCCGACTTCGACGGCGACCAGATGGCGGTGCACGTGCCGCTGTCGCTGGAAGCCCAGCTCGAAGCGCGCGTGCTGATGATGTCGACCAACAACATCCTGTCGCCGGCGTCGGGCAAGCCGATCATCGTGCCGTCGCAGGACATCGTTCTCGGCATCTACTACATCACGCTCGAGCGCGAGGGTGAGCCGGGCGAGGGCTCGCAGTTCTCCGACATGGGCGCTCTCGAGCACGCCCTGCACAGCCGCGCGCTCTCGATGCATGCCCGCATAAAGATGCGTCTGGAGACCTATGACGACAAGGGCGTGCTCGCCCGCCGCGTCGTGGAGACGACTCCGGGCCGTGTCCTGCTCGCGCAGATCCTGCCCAAGCACGAGAACCTGCCGTTCTCGCTGATCAATCGCCTGCTGACCAAGAAGGACCTGCAGAACGTCATCGACTCCGTCTACCGCCACTGCGGTCAGAAGGAGACGGTGATCTTCGCCGACCGTCTGATGGGTCTCGGCTTCTATCACGCCTGCCGCGCCGGCATCTCGTTCGGCAAGGACGACCTCGTCATCCCCGCCGCCAAGGTGAAGCTGGTTGCCCAGACCACCAAGGAAGTGAAGGAGTACGAGCAGCAGTATCAGGACGGCCTGATCACCTCGGGTGAGAAGTACAACAAGGTCGTCGACGCCTGGTCGCGCTGCTCGGACCGGGTGGCCGAGGAAATGATGAAGGGCATCTCGACGCCGCAGCCGGGCCGCCCGGTCAATGCGGTGTGGATGATGGCGCACTCCGGTGCGCGTGGCTCGGCTACGCAGATGAAGCAGCTCGCGGGCATGCGCGGCCTGATGACCAAGCCCTCGGGCGAGATCATCGAGACGCCGATTCTGTCGAACTTCAAGGAAGGCCTGTCGGTTCTGGAGTACTTCAACTCCACCCACGGCGCCCGCAAGGGACTGGCCGACACGGCGCTCAAGACGGCGAATTCGGGTTACCTGACCCGCCGTCTGGTCGACGTGGCGCAGGACTGCATCATCATCGAGGAGGATTGCGGCACCGAACGCGGCCTCACGATGCGCGCGGTCGTCGACGGCGGCGACGTGATCGAGCCGCTGTCGGAGCGGGTCCTCGGCCGCACCTCGCTGGACGACATCATCGACCCGCTCACCGGCGTGGTGATCAGCAAGGCCGGCGAACTCATCGACGAGGTCAAGGTCGAGCAGATCGACAAGGCCGGCATCGAGGAGCTTCGTATCCGCTCGGTGCTGACCTGCGACACCAAGATCGGTGTCTGCGGCAAGTGCTACGGCCGCGACCTGGCCCGCGGTACGCCGGTCAACATCGGCGAGGCGGTGGGCGTCATCGCCGCGCAGTCGATCGGCGAGCCGGGCACCCAGCTCACGATGCGTACCTTCCACATCGGCGGCGCCGCGCAGCGTGGTGCGGAGCAGTCGAACATCGAAGCGAGCCATGACGGCACCATCCAGGTGCGCAACCGCAACGTCGTGGTCAACAGTGCGGGCGTTCCGGTCGTGATGGGCCGTAACACCGAACTGGTGCTGGTCGACGGTACCCAGCGCGAGCGCGCCAAGCATCGCGTCCCCTACGGCGCGCGCCTGCTGGTCGACAGCGACACGGCCGTGATCAAGGGCCAGAAGCTCGCCGAATGGGATCCGTACACCCTGCCGATCATCACGGAGAAGGCGGGCAAGGCGATCTACGTCGATCTTGTCGAGGGCGTGTCGATGCGCGAGGTGATCGACGACTCGACCGGCATCTCCAACCGCGTCGTGGTCGACTGGAAGGGACAGCCGCGCGGCGGCGACCTGCGTCCGCGCATTGCCATCCACGGTGCCGACGGCAATCCGATCATGCTGGCCAATGGCCAGGAGGCCCGGTACCTGCTGTCGCTCGACTCGGTGCTCTCGGTCGAGAACGGCCAGGACGTTCACGCCGGCGACATCCTGGCGCGTATCCCGCGCGAGGGCGGCAAGAACCGCGACATCACGGGCGGTCTGCCGCGCGTGGCGGAGCTGTTCGAGGCACGCAAGCCGAAGGATTTCGCGATCATCTGCGATATCTCGGGCCGCATCGAATTCGGCAAGGATTACAAGAACAAGCGCCGCATCCTGATCGTGCCGGAAGGCGAGGGCGCGGAGCCTGTCGAGTATCTGATCCCGAAGGGCAAGCGTATTGCCGTCCAGGAAGGTGACTTCGTGGAGCGGGGCGATCTGCTGATCGACGGCAACCCGGTGCCGCACGACATCCTGCGCGTGCTGGGCATCGAGAAGCTGGCGGAATACCTCGTGAACGAGATCCAGGAGGTCTATCGACTGCAGGGCGTGAAGATCAACGACAAGCACATCGAGACGATCGCTCGCCAGATGCTGCAGAAGGTCGAGATCACCGACGCCGGCGACACGACGTTCCTGATCGGCGAACAGGTCGACAAGGCCGAGTTCGAGGTCGAGAACGCCAAGATCGTCGCGGAGAAGCTGCGGCCGGCCAAGGCCGACCCGGTTCTCCTCGGCATCACCAAGGCGTCGCTGCAGACCAAGTCGTTCATCTCGGCGGCCTCCTTCCAGGAGACCACCCGCGTCCTGACCGAGGCGGCCGTCAGCGGCCGCGTCGACACCCTGCAGGGCCTGAAGGAGAACGTCATCGTCGGCCGCCTGATCCCCGCGGGTACCGGCGGGGTCGTGAACCGCCTCAAGGCCATCGCGGCCCAGCGCGACCGGGCCATCCTGGCCGCTGGCATCGACGGCGAGGACCTGCCGGTTCCGACGCTCGAGGAAGAGCACGCGGCCGACTGACATCGGTCCATGTGACTGGAAAACGAGAAGGCCGTCCTCGATCGAGGGCGGCCTTCTTCAATTGTGGCTTATGCGCCACAAAGCCACCAGATATGGTTGTTAGATTCTTGCGCCCTTCGCTTCATGCGAGTCAGGAACGAGTCGGATTCAAACGACTCAGAAATAACCAACGATATCAATGCGAAATGCGATGGAGCGCGCTTGACGCTTGGGAACGGCGGCCATATAAGCGCGCCACCTCGTCGAGGGGCTGGTGGTTGGCGTGAGCCAAAACGCAGCCTGACGCCGAGGACCGCTACAAGTCAGGCCACCAGGCCACAAAGCTAGTCATCCGCGCGGGGCAGTGCGTTAGTCGCTATGCCCGCGCATATGCTTTGTGCCGACGCGTCGATGTTGGGCGGACCCGAGACGGCGTTAAGGAAACCGGAAATCAATGCCGACTATCAACCAGCTGATCCGCAAGCAGCGCCACGGCCTCAAGGCCCACAACAAGGTGCCGGCGCTCGAGGCTTGCCCGCAGAAGCGTGGCGTTTGCACGCGCGTCTACACGACGACGCCGAAGAAGCCCAACTCCGCGCTGCGCAAGGTCGCCAAGGTGCGCCTGACCAACTCCTACGAGGTGGTGAGCTACATCCCGGGCGAGGGTCACAATCTCCAGGAGCATTCGGTGGTGATGATCCGCGGTGGTCGCGTGAAGGACCTTCCGGGCGTTCGCTATCACATCATTCGCGGCACCCTCGATACGCAGGGTGTCAAGGACCGCAAGCAACGCCGTTCGAAGTACGGCGCGAAGCGTCCGAAGTAGGCGAGGTAGCAAAGCATGTCCCGTCGTCGCGCAGCTGAAAAGCGTGAAGTTCTGCCGGACGCCAAGTTCGGCGATATCGTTCTCAGCAAGTTCATGAACACGCTGATGGAGCGTGGCAAGAAGTCGGTCGCCGAGCACATCGTCTATGGTGCGCTCGACGAGGTCGAGGCCAAGCTCAAGCAGGATCCGGTTCCGGCCTTCCACGAGGCGCTGGAGAATGTGAAGCCGGCCGTCGAGGTCCGCTCGCGCCGCGTCGGTGGTGCCACCTACCAGGTGCCCGTCGAAGTCCGCCCGGAGCGCCGCCAGGCGCTGGCCATCCGCTGGATCATCCAGGCCGCCCGTGACCGCTCGGGCCACAGCATGACCGAGAAGCTCTCCGCCGAGCTGCTCGACGCCTTCAATCGTCGCGGCAACGCGGTGAAGAAGCGCGAGGACACTCACAAGATGGCCGACGCCAACAAGGCGTTCGCGCACTACCGCTGGTAAGCGCTCTCCAGGCCCCCTCCAAGAAAGCCCAGTTCCATGGCTCGTACCACCCCCATCGCCGACTACCGTAACATCGGTATCATGGCGCACATCGACGCCGGCAAGACGACGACGACCGAGCGCATCCTGTACTACACCGGCAAGTCGCATAAGATCGGCGAAGTCCATGACGGCGCCGCGACGATGGACTGGATGGAGCAGGAGCAGGAACGCGGCATCACGATCACGTCCGCGGCCACGACGTGCTTCTGGCGGGTCGAGAGCGGCCCGTACAAGGACGTGAGCTACCGCGTCAACATCATCGACACGCCCGGCCACGTGGACTTCACGATCGAAGTCGAGCGTTCGCTGCGCGTGCTCGACGGCGCCGTCTGCGTGTTCGACTCGGTCGCCGGCGTCGAGCCGCAGTCCGAGACGGTGTGGCGCCAGGCCGACAAGTACGGCGTGCCGCGCATCTGCTTCGTCAACAAGATGGATCGCACGGGCGCGAACTTCTATCGCACCGTCGACATGATCGTGGACCGTCTCGGCGCCAAGCCGCTGGTGACGCAGCTCCCGATCGGTTCCGAGGCCGAGTACAAGGGCCTGGTCGACTTGGTGTCGAACAAGGCCATCATCTGGCTGGAAGAGACGCTCGGCGCCAAGTTCGAGGTCGTCGAGATTCCGGACGACATGAAGGAAAAGGCCGCGGAATACCGCGCCAAGCTGCTCGACATGGCTGTCGAGCAGGACGATGCCGCCATGGAAAAGTTCCTGGATGGCGAGGAGCCGGACTACGACACGCTGGTCAAGTGCATCCGCAAGGGCACGATCAACTATGCGTTCGTTCCCATCCTGTGCGGCTCGGCCTTCAAGAACAAGGGCGTGCAGCCCATGCTCGACGCCGTCGTGAACTATCTCCCGGCCCCGAACGACGTCGCCGACGTCAAGGGCGTGAAGATGGGCAGCGACGAGCCGATCACCCTTCCGTCGAGCGACGATGCCCCGCTGTCGGCGCTGGCATTCAAGATCATGACCGACCCGTTCGTCGGTTCGCTCACCTTCGCGCGCGTCTATTCCGGCGTTCTCGAGTCGGCCACCGGCGTGCTGAACAGCACGAAGGACCGCAAGGAGCGTATCGGCCGCATGCTGCTCATGCATGCCAACAACCGTGAAGACGTGAAGGAAGCCCGCGCCGGCGACATCATCGCACTGGCCGGCCTCAAGAGCGTCACGACCGGCGACACGCTGTGCTCGCCCGAGCATCCGGTCATCCTCGAGCGGATGGACTTCCCGGAGCCTGTCATCGAGCTCGCCATCGAGCCGAAGTCGAAGGCCGACCAGGAAAAGCTCGGCCAGGCGCTGGGGCGCCTCGTCCAGGAAGATCCGACCTTCCGCGTCACGACCGATGCCGAAACCGGGCAGACCGTCATCAAGGGCATGGGCGAGCTCCATCTCGAGATCAAGGTCGACATCCTGCGCCGCACCTACAAGGTCGAGGCCAATGTCGGCGCCCCGCAGGTCGCTTATCGCGAGACGCTGGGCCGCAAGGCCGAGATCGACTACACCCACAAGAAGCAGTCCGGCGGTTCGGGTCAGTTCGCCCGCGTCAAGCTGACCTTTGAACCCGGCGAGCCGGGTTCGGGCTACTCGTTCGAAAACAAGATCGTCGGCGGTTCGATCCCCAAGGAGTTCATCCCGGGTGTCGAAAAGGGCCTCGAGGCCTCGCGTGAAACCGGTGTTCTCGCCGGCTTCCCGGTGATCGACTTCAGGGTCACGCTGACCGACGGCAACTACCATGACGTCGACTCAAGCGTGCTGGCCTTCGAAATCGCCGCTCGTGCGGCGTTCAAGGAAGGTCTCGCCAAGGCCCAGTGCAAGCTGCTGGAGCCGATCATGAAGGTCGAGGTGGTGACGCCCGACGACTACATGGGCGACTGCATCGGCGACCTGAACAGCCGTCGTGGCCAGATCCAGGGCATGAACGCTCGCGGCAATGCGCAGGTCATCGACGCGATGGTGCCGCTGGCCAACATGTTCGGCTACGTGAACACGCTGCGCTCCATGACGCAGGGTCGCGCTGCCTATTCCATGACGTTCGACCACTACGCGGCCGTGCCGCAGGCGGTGGCGGACGAAGTGGTCGCCAAGCTGGCTGGCTAGTAAACCGAATTTAAGTAAGGAAGACGACTATGGGCAAAGCTAAATTCGAGCGGAACAAGCCGCACTGCAACATCGGCACGATCGGTCACGTTGACCACGGCAAGACGTCTCTGACGGCGGCGATCACGAAGATTCTGGCGAAGACGGGCGGCG